>Ga0208879_1000002_pt1 | contig 413716 bp, 390 predicted proteins | sample Knorr_S15_td_Bot_FD_185605 | JGI IMG/M metagenome (GOLD analysis project Ga0208879, IMG submission 185605) | Marine microbial communities from Southern Atlantic Ocean transect - Knorr_S15_td_Bottom_ad_5009_LV_A (SPAdes) (version 2) | ecosystem: Environmental > Aquatic > Marine > Oceanic...
TTTTTTTGCTTGGCGACCATAGCGAGATGGAACCACCTGACCCCATTCCGAACTCAGAAGTGAAACGTTTTAGCGCCGATGGTAGTGTGGGGTTTCCCCATGTGAGAGTAGGTCATCGCCAAGCACCCATTTATGTAAAAAAGCCTCACTGCTCACGCAGCGGGGCTTTTTTATTGGGCGCAAAGAAATATTCTGTTTTTTGTTGCCCTGTCGGCGGTCCTTGTTTAACGCAAAAGGCGTGGCTTTTGCTACGGCACACAGCCTCGCATTGGCGTTGCCAATGGGCAAGCCATCCTTGGCTTGCGATATCGGCTGCGTAGCAGGCTTTGTACAATGCATGGCCGGGCCATCGCCAAGCACGCACAAACCCAGTCATCGCGAGCGCAGTGCGGCGATCCAAAGCCGCGGTGTTGGACTGCCGCGTCGCTGCGCTCCTCGCAGAGACGGGGCTATGCGCTCCTAAGCCATCCATGGCTCGCTATACCGGCTTCGTAGGCTGTCTTGTAGGGATCATCATCAAGCGCTATAGTTATGCATGCGAGCAGGATTTATTAGTAAATTAACTACAATATACGCCTATTTAGGCCATAAATAGTGAGTAATCATCTGCCTTTACTTCTCATTTGGTAGTTTTTTAACGTATAGTAGGTTCGCTAATTACTACCCGAAGGCTCAATTTATCGGTATTGGTCGCAGCCACAAGCTGCAGCGCCGAAGAGTCTCTGGCTTATCTGCCAAAAATGAAGGAAACCTATGACTACTAACAAACACACCATACATTACACACTGACCGATGAAGCGCCTTCGCTGGCGACCTGCTCATTGCTACCCATCGTCAGAACCTTTACCGCAGCTGCAGGTATTAAGGTGAAAATTACCGATATTTCCTTGGCCGGGCGCATTTTATCAGCCTTTAATGAATTGCTCAGTGAAGACCAGAAAGTGGTAGACGGCTTGGCATTTTTGGGAGGTTTGACCCAAGACCCCGACGCTAACATTGTTAAGCTACCTAATATCAGTGCCTCGGTGCCACAGTTAGAAGCCTGTATTAAAGAGTTGCAAGCTCAGGGCTACCCTCTGCCTGATTACCCTCAGGTACCTCACTCCAGTGAGGAAGAAGACTTAAAAGAGCGTTACGGAAAAATTCTGGGTAGCGCGGTTAACCCTGTATTACGAGAAGGTAACTCAGATCGCCGTGCACCTAGTGCAGTTAAAGAATATGTACGCAAGTATCCACACAAGATGGGTCGCTGGCGTATGGCATCACGCACCCACGCTGATTATATGCGTGACGGCGACTTTTACTCAGGCGAAAAATCGCTAACGGTTGACCGAGCCACTAGTATACGCATCGAGTTTGTTGATACCGAAGGCAAAGTCACGGTTAAGAAAGAGCTGGATTTGGAAGCCGGTGAAATCATTGACACTATGTGCATGAGCGTTAAGGCGTTGCGGACTTTCTTAGAAGAAACCCTGGTCGATGCTAAGGAATCAAATGTGATGTGGTCTTTGCATGTGAAAGCCACCATGATGAAGGTTTCTCACCCTATTGTATTTGGCCATGCGGTTACCGTGTTTTATAAAGAGCTATTTGATAAGTACGGCCCTTTGTTTGAAAAGCTGGAAGTGAACCCTAACAATGGCTTGAGCAGCGTTTACGAAAAAATTGCCGAATTGCCACGCTCCTTCCGTGAAGAGATTGAAGAAGATATTCACGCCTGCTACGAGCATCGTCCCGAGCTCGCCATGGTGGATTCCATTAAAGGTATCACCAATCTGCACGTGCCCAGCGATGTGATTGTAGACGCCTCAATGCCCGCTATGATCCGTAATGGCGGCCGTATGTGGGGACCTAATGGCAAGGCCAAAGATTGTAAGGCTGTAATGCCGGAAAGCACCTACGCTACCATCTATCAGGAAATGATTAGCTTTTGTAAAACCAACGGTGCCTTTGATCCAACTACCATGGGCACTGTACCTAACGTCGGTCTAATGGCTAAAAAGGCAGAAGAATACGGTTCCCATGACAAAACCTTTGAATCGCAAGCCGATGGCGTGATGCGGGTCGTTAAAGCCGACGGTACGGTGCTTATGCAGCATGATGTTGAAAAGGGTGATATTTGGCGTGCATGCCAAACCAAAGATGAGCCCGTACGTGATTGGGTCAAGTTGGCGGTAACTCGTAGCCGCCAGTCTAAGACTCCGGCCATCTTTTGGCTAGATCGTAACCGCCCCCACGATATCCAGTTAATCAAAAAGGTTGAGTTGTATCTTAAGGATCATGACACCGAAGGCTTAGACCTGCGTATTCTTAACTACATTGAGGCCATTCGCCGCAGCATGGAACGCATGATTCGTGGCCGTGACACCATCTCTGTAACCGGCAACGTATTGCGTGATTACCTCACCGATTTATTCCCTATTATGGAATTGGGCACTTCGGCGAAGATGTTGTCCATCGTGCCAATGCTTAAGGGTGGCGGCATGTACGAAACTGGCGCCGGCGGTTCAGCGCCCAAGCACGTACAACAAATACTAGAGGAAAACCACTTGCGTTGGGATTCGCTGGGTGAGTTTATGGCGCTTGCTGTGTCCCTAGAAGACATGGGCATTAAGCAAGGCAATAAACGCGCCTCTATTTTAGCTCAAACCCTAGATGCGGCCACTGGTAAATTGTTGAAAAACAATAAGTCACCGTCACGTAAAACGGGTGAGTTGGACAATCGCGGTAGTCACTTTTATCTGGGCATGTATTGGGCCGAAGCCCTGGGTGCTCAAACAGAAGACCCTAAGCTTGCCAAAATATACGCCCCACTGGCACAAAAAATGGCCGCCAATGAAGAGCAAGTTATCAGTGAGCTGCGCGCGGTTCAAGGCACACCAGCAGCCATCAATGGCTACTACCATGCTAGCCGTGACGACGTTAAAGCGGTGATGAGAGCCAGCACCACGCTCAACGGTCTGTTGGCCGAGGCCACTTTAGCCGCTGAGGCTGCGGTAAGCTAATAAGCTAGCCAGGGTAACCTATTGTTGCTTAGGTTACCGGGTAAGTTTACCTAAAGGCGTTAACTGCTAACAGTTAACGCCTTTTTTGTAGGCTGCGGTATTAACCTCGGCGATAAGCCGCCTGAGCCGCTGCAACACCACTGCCTAAAGTGATGTCATAGCCTAAGTCCGCCATTACCATTTCTGCTGTGGCAATGCCAGACAAGGCCATCACGTCGGTCATGGCACCCAAGTGACCAATGCGGAATAACTTACCCGCCATTTGCCCCAAACCACCACCAAAGGACACACCATAAGCCTTATATGCATGCTGGGTAATGAGGTTTGCATCCTTGCCCTCGGGTACCATGATGGCGGTCACGGTATCTGAATAAAGATCTGGGTGTTGGGCACATAACTCTAACCCCCAGGCCTTAACAGCTGCCCTAACGCCTTGGGCTATGCGATGGTGGCGGGCGTAAACATTGTCCATGCCTTCCTCTAACAACATGCTCACGCTAGCTCGTAGGCCGTTAAACAGCTGTACTGGTGGCGTATATGGGTAGCTGCCAATAGCGTTGGCGTTGGCCATGTCGGTAAAATCAAAGAAAAAACGTGGCAATGTGGCCGTCTTGGTGGCTTCCATGGCTTTAGGGCTAACGCCAATAATGGCTAAACCAGTATTTAACATAAAACCTTTCTGCGCCCCGGTGATGGCTATATCCACCCCCCAAGCGTCCATTTGAAAGTCCATACTGGCCAGTGAGCTCACAGCATCTACCATAAGTAATGCACCGTGATTGGCCACATCAATGGCTTTACGCACACCATGCACATCGCTTTTTACCGCGGTGGCTGTTTCATTATGGGTTACCAATACGGCCTTAATGCTGCCGTTTTGGTCAGCTTTAAGGCGGCGGGCGAATTCTTCTACAGGCGCGCCTGTACCCCACTCACAATCAACCACCTCAACATCTAAGCCAAAACGTTGGCATAAATCGATCCAACGCTGGCTAAACATGCCGTAGCGGGCGATAAGCACTTTGTCGCCCGCGCTAAGGGTATTGCTGATGGCTGCTTCCCAACCGCCAGTGCCTGTGGCGGAATACAACAACACTTGCCCTGTTTGCGTTTTGAAGACTTTCTTAAGGTCATTCAATAGCGGTAGATAATCATCGGCAAAGCCCGCCGCACGGTGGTCAAAATTGCTGATGTTCATGGCTGCTTTTAATACATCAGGTGTATTAGTGGGTCCGGGAATGAATACTGGATTTTGACGATGCATGATGTGGTCCTTAATTGGGCTGAAGCAAGAGCTTTAGTTTGCCTCCATAGAGTCAGTTAAACAATTTTATTGAAAAATATTTCCAATTGCAGTATAAAATACTTATCTATATGAAACATAACAATAATTTATTTTTCATTTATTGTATTTATATAATTATGAAAAAATAAAATTGAAAAAATGTTGGTCGCTGCAGCTTAATATTGCGGTAAATAACTTACGGGAACATGAGATGAGTGAAGTGAAGCGGGGCAGAGGGCGGCCAAGAAGTGCCAAACCTGAATCTAGCAGTTCTACAGTACAAGCTTTAGATCGTGGCATTATGCTGCTGCAAGCCTTGGCCCAGCATAAGGCCGTGAGCTTGAGCGATTTAGCCTTACAAGTGGGGTTGCCCGCCTCTAGTGCACACCGTTTGCTCATGACCTTACAGCAACATGATTTTGTGGACTTTGATGAAAATACCCAGCTTTGGCAGGTGGGCATTGAAGCTTTTCGCGTAGGCAGTGCGTATTTATCCCGCACTAATTTCTTAGAAGCTGCTCGACAGCCACTTAGAGACCTTATGCAGGCCACTGGGGAAACTGCCAACCTTGCGGTAGTGGATCAGGCGGAGGTGGTGTTCGTGGCTCAGGTAGAAACTGCTCATCCTATCCGTGCCTTTTTTAGTGCCGGTACCCGTGCTTTGATGCATTCTTCCGGCATTGGCAAAGCCTTACTCGCGCAGATGCCTAAGCCCAAGTTGGAAGCATTGTTAAAAACTGCTGGCTTACCGCAATATACCGCCCAAACCCTGATCACGCCTAAAGCCCTGTATGCCGATTTAGCGGCCACAGCCAGCAGAGGTTGGTCCTTTGATCAGCAAGAGCGGTATGAGGGCATGAGCTGTGTTGGAGCCGCCATACGCAATGCCCATGGTGATGTTGTGGGCGGCATTTCTGTGTCTGGCCCAAGTGTGCGCTTTGACCCACAACAAGTGGCGGTGATCGGGCTGCAGGTTAAGGCTGCAGCAGACCAAGTGACCCATACCTTAGGTGGTAAAGCTTAGTTAGTTGGCTGTATTCGATAACTCCTGGCGCACCAAAGCGACCCAATAGGCGGCCCCAGTCTCGGCAATCTCGTCATTGAAGTCATAGTGGGGATTGTGCAGCATGCAACCACCCACACTGTCGACACCGTTGCCTAAAAAGGCATAACAGCCGGCTTTTACCCTGAGCATGCTAGCAAAATCTTCAGAAATAGTTTTTGGCCGACAGGCCAAGTCCACTTGCCCTTCACCCAACAGAGTTACGGCCGCTTGGCCCGCTGCTTGGGTTTCTTTGGGGCTATTAATGGTGGCCCAAAATACCCGCTCATAACTAAATTCATGCTCGGCACCATGGGCCTGACAAATGCCAGCCACCAACTGCTGCATGCGTGCTTCAATTAAATCTTGCACTGCTTCTGAGAAACTACGGCAATCTCCGGTAATAGTGACGGTACTAGGAATAACGTTAACGGCGCCGTCGGTGACAAATTCTGTAACTGACACCACAGCTTGTTGTTCTGGGTCAATGCTGCGGGAGACAATGGTTTGCAGTGCCAACACAATTTCGGCCGCAATCACCAAGGGATCAATGTGATGATGGGGTTGTGAGGCATGACCACCACGGCCGTTAATAACAATTTTAAAATTGTCTTCACTGGCCATGACGCCACCTGAGTTCATGGCCATGTGCCCAGCAGCCATGCCAGGCATATTATGCATGCCATAAATGGCCTGCATTGGGAAACGCTCAAATAAGCCATCGTCAATCATGGCTTGGGCTCCAGCCCCATGTTCCTCATCGGGTTGAAACACAAAATAGGCCGTGCCATTAAAGCTCTCACTCGCTGCCAGTTCTTGTGCCGCACCCAGCAACATGGCCGTGTGGCCATCGTGGCCGCAGGCATGCATGCGGCCGTCATGTTGAGACTTATAGGAGAAATCATTGAGTTCTTGTATGGCCAAGGCGTCCATGTCGGCTCTTAAACCTATGGTGTTATCCGAGTTGCCTTGCCGCAATACACCCACAAGGCCAATTTTGCCAATACCTGTGTGTACCTCTAAGCCAAATTCCGTTAGTTTTTGGGCCACAAAGGCCGCAGTGTCATCTACCGCAAAGCCGGTTTCGGGGTGCTGGTGTAGGTGTTGGCGCCAGGCGGACATCTGAGCTTTGGAGGTGTGTTGCAAGAGGGGCATGGTGAGCGGCTTCGACAAATTCAAAGACGCCTATAGTGTCATATCTAGCCATTGGCCACTAGGCCTGAGGCCTCAATACCCGCAACCGCAGCGATCAAATCATTGTCTGAGGTATCACCGGTGACACCCAGGGCCCCCATGATTTGGCCGCGCTCATTTTGAATCAAGGCACCACCTGGAACGGGGATCATTTTGCCACCGAGGGCCGCATTGGCAGTAACCATAAAGTAAGGCTGAGCTTCTGCACGCTCCATTTGGGCACTGCCTGGCATGCCTAACATGACGGCACCATAGGCTTTTCCTTGGGCGATGGCAAAGCGGCCTGGCGAGGCGCCATCTTGACGTTCAAAGGCTTTCACATGGCCTCCTGCGTCCAGCACTACGGCAGACAAAGGCTTAAGACCTAGGGCCTTGCCTTTGGCGAGGGTGGCATTGATGATGCGCTTAGCGCGGCTTAAAGAAATTTCAGCCATGATGGACTCCCAAGTGTGGCTTAATAACCACATAATTATATTTATTGAGAGCATCATAGCTGAGTTACGCCAGCAAAATGTGCATGTATTCGACCTTAGTCGCGACTAAACGGCCATATTTGCTATGTACTAGCGCTTATTTGGTCCAAAGTTTGGCTTGGTGTTAATGCCTGTGGGTCTAGTTGTAGATGAATCAATGCGGGTTTATTTGCCGCCAGAGCGTCTGCTAACGCTTGCGCAAATTGATCGCTGTGAGTCACATGGGCGGCAAAGGCGCCATAAGCCTTTGCCAAAGCGCAAAAATCGGGGTTAACCAAATCTGTGGCGCTAACCCGGTGTGGAAAATGGCGCTCTTGGTGCATGCGAATGGTGCCATACATGCCATTGTCGATAACCAATACAATAATTGCAGCATTAGCTTGCACCGCGGTACCAAATTCCTGCATGGTCATTTGGAAACAGCCATCACCAGCAAAAGCCACTACGGTGGTGTTGGGCTTGGCTATCTTAGCTGCAACGGCAGCGGGCAAGCCGTAGCCCATGGAGCCGCTAGTGGGTGCCAACTGAGTGCCGTATTGGCGGAATTTCCAGAACCGGTGCAACCAGGTAGCGTAGTTACCGGCGCCATTGGTCATAATAGTGTCGGCTGGCAACATTTGCGCCAACTGCCGCATTACCTCTGGCATTTGCACGTCACCTGGGTGCAGTTTAGTCGGCAGAGTCGACCAACTGAGGTAGTTGCTATGGCAGGCCGCCAAATGATCTATGCGGGCTTGGCTAGGTTTGTGTTTGGGTGCAAGGTAAGACAAGCCCAGCGCTAAAGCTTTAGGGCTGGCGTGAATGGCTAAATCAGCCCGATACACGCGGCCGAGCTCTTCGGCACTGGCATGAATGTGAATGAGTTTTTGTTGTGCCCCTTGTACGCCTAATAACTCATAGTTTTGCGAAGCTATTTCGGAAAAACGAGTGCCCATGAGCACCACTAAGTCGGCATCGGCAATGGCAGACTTGAGCTTTGGGTTAATGCCTAAGCCTACATCACCGGCATAGTTGGCATGCTCGTGGTTGAATAGCATTTGGCGTCTAAAGGAACAGGCTACTGGCACGCTAAAGGCTTCGGCAAAGGATTCAATTTGAGCTACGGAGTCAGCATCCCAACGGCTGCCACCAATAACTACAATGGGGTTTGTGGCTTGTTCCAACAACTGCGTCATTTGCTCAAGATCAGCCTGGCTGGGATGGGTTTCCAAGCTTTGGAAGGGTTTGATGTCTTGGCTAGCCGCGGTACCGGCAAGGGTGTCTTCAGGTAATACTAAAACGACCGGGCCGGGGCGGCCGCTGGTGGCCACGGACCATGCCCGGCTGACCATTTCGGTAATGCGATCGGTGCTGTCTACTTCGGCTACCCATTTGGCCATGGAGCCTAGGTACTGGCCATAATCAACTTCCTGAAAGGCTTCGCGGTGGCGCAATTGACTGTTAATTTGGCCAATAAACAAAATCATTGGGGTGGAGTCTTGCTGAGCCACATGAATGCCAGCACTGGCATTGGTGGCACCTGGCCCACGGGTGACAAAACAAATGCCAGGGCTGCCGTGCAGCTTGCCCCAAGCTTCTGCCATCATCGCGGCACCGCCTTCTTGGCGCGCACTGGTGGCAACAATGTCACTGTCGTGCAGGGCGTCTAACACTTCTAAATAGCTTTCACCAGGCACACAAAAGAGTTGTGTTACACCGTGGGCGGCTAAGGCGTCAACAACCAGTTGACCACCAGATTTTGGTAAAGGTGTCATGCAATATCCTTGTTTAAGTCTGTCTTAAACGCTGGTTACAAGCGTTGTAAGGTTTTGTAGTAGGCTTCAACGGCGACTAAGCGGCATTGGTTGGTATCAGTGAGGAGCAGGCCTTGGGCCGCTTCTGGGGTAATAATGGCGTTATGGTCGGCATCAAAGCTGACAGCAAAAATGCTGCTGCGAAACTGCTCTCGTTGTGTATTACTGACCAAAAATAGCACTGCGCCGGGCTCGGGCTGGCCAATTTTAATCTTGTGTAATTTACTGTGTTTAACGGAGCTAATTTCTTGCAATGGTGCTTCAACCGTTGGTCCTGCATCAAAAATGTCTACATAGCCAATGTGCTGAAAACCTTCTTTCTCTAGCAGTCTAAGTGCGGGGCGAGTTTTTTCGTGTACATGGCTTATCACGGCCTGAGCTTCTGTGCTCAGCAAGTTCACATAAAGTGGGTACTTGGGCATGAGTTCAGCAATAAAAACCTTATTGCCTAAACCCACCAGAAAGTCGGCTTGCTTAAACTCCATGGAAAAAAAGTGTTTGCCTAACCAGTGCCAAAAAGGTGAATTGCCTTCGCTGTCATTAACACCACGCATTTCGGCAATCACCTTAGGCCCGAAGCGCTCGGCAAATTGGGCCATAAATAAAAATCGACTCTTAGACAGTAAGCGCCCGTTGGTCCCGGTGCGATGGGGTTGCTGCAAGAACAAAGTGCAAACTTCGGCACAACCGGTGTAATGGTTACACAGGGTCAGCACTTCCATTTTATTGTGCACTTGCAAGGTAGGCGAAGCATGCACCACGGTGTCGCGATGGTAATGGTAAAACGGTGTACGGGTGCCCACACTAGCCTCAATGGCGGTGGTGCCCAGCACCTCGCCCGTGGCCGTATCTTCCAGTACAAATAGGTAGCCTTCGTCATCGGGGCTGTCGATGTCCTTGGCAAAGGAGGTTATGGAGCGATTAATCTTGTCGTTGAGCACATCGCGATGAATGGGTAGCGAGGTGAAGCCGACACCGGAATCGACTGCAATTTGGTACAAAGCATCTCGGTCTTGGGGGCCGATAGGACGAATCACCAACATTTTGTTGTTGCCTTATGCAATTATAAGTAGGGGTCTATTATAGCGAGCCTTGCGCGCCATTTTGCAGGGCTAGAGTTGCACAAATGCGCCGCAAATCTTCGCAAATCTGCTTATGGGCAGCACAGGGCAGATGATACAGTGCCCCTTGCTGAATAATGTAGCCGTTAATGGCATCAATTTCGGTGGCTCTGCCGGCTTGGCAGTCTTGCAACATAGATGACTTGTTAGCGGCTGTGAGTTGCAGCACCCTGCGGCTGGTGTTTAGTAGGCCTTGGCCCATAGGTACAATGCCCACGCGGGCCATTACATCTTGAGTTTCAATGCACAGCTGCTGTAGGCGTGGCCAGGCTTGAGGGTGTTGTATCAGCTCACCGTTGGTGCATTGATAGATAGCCGTTAAAGCATTAATGACACTGTTGATGGCGAGCTTATGCCACAGTGGCGTGCGTATATCGGTGTGCCAAGCGAGTTTTAAGCAGGGCTGCTGGTCTAGCTTGTCTAACAAGGCGTTGATGGCAGGAGGAATTTCCGCGCTATCCAGGTGGTCGCTAAAGCTGCCTATCAGCGTTTTGCCGCTGCCAGCGCGCACCACCTCAAATGGGCCTTTGCGCCATGCACCATCGGTGCTGGTGGCACAATAAATATTGGCATTAGGCAGTGACCTTTGCAGTGTTTGAGCACTGCCCATGCCGTTTTGTAATAACAGGATGACAGCATCATGGGCCAAATTCTGACGCCATGGCAGCACCGCGTCTAAGGTGTCATAGGCTTTGCTGCAAATCAATAAATGCTTTATTTTTCCTGGGTCTTGGGTTGGCCTAAAGGCCTTGGGCTGAATGCTAATGTTATGTTTGCCATCATGTATAAGGATGCCTTCAGCGCTTTGGTAGCGCTGCAGTTGTGGCTCGTCTTTCAATAGCAAGCGCACGCTGATGCCGTTGGTCGTTAAAGCGCTGGCCCAAAGGCTGCCAATGGCTCCCACACCAGTAATGTGCCAAGGGTATGATGATAGATGAGTCATAGGTTACAATAATAGAAAGTTTGTACGCTATTTTACCAAAGGAATTAACTAATGCCATCATTCGACGTGGTTTCTGAATTAGACGCCCATGAAGTTTCCAATGCCCTGGACCAAGCCAACCGTGAAGTAGGCACCCGCTTTGACTTTAAAGGCGTTAATGCTCGCTTTGAACAAGGCGAAAATTTAGTGACCATGCGTGCCGATGTGGAGTTTCAGTTACAGCAAATGCTGCCTATTTTGCATGAAAAACTCATTAAACGTGGTATTGATATCCGTTGCTTAGAGGTTAAAGATCCAGAAACTACTAATATGAAAAGCAGCCAGGTGGTGTTGCTGCGGACGGGTTTAGACAAGGATATGGCTAGGAAGGTGGTTAAATTTCTAAAAGAGAAAAAACTTAAGGTGCAAAGTCAGGTACAAGGCGATCAAGTGCGAGTGACTGGCAAAAAGCGCGATGATCTGCAAAGTGCTATTGCTAGCCTACGCGAAGGCGAGTTTGACTTGCCTCTACAGTTTAGTAATTTTAGAGATTAATAGCCAAAAACAGGCTTGCTCCTAATGCCTTTACCAATGATCCCACCATAGAAGAGCTATGTAGACCCATGAGCACCCCCGTAAAACTGGTTAGTTTCGTCGTTTTTTGTGCCTGTGCATTACTCGCCATTAACTTTGGTATGCGCTCCACCTTTGGCTTTTTTATGGAGCCCATTTCCACCGAATTTGGTTACGGACGCGAAGTCTTTGCCTTTTCCTTGGCTTTACAAAACCTCTGCTGGGGTTTATTTCAGCCCATCACTGGCGCCATTGCCGACCGCTTTGGTACGGTAAAATCCATTTTTATTGGTTCCATCGCCTACGCTTTAGGTCTCTATATTACCGCCACGGCGGGCGATTTTTGGGATTTGCATATCGGCGCAGGTATTTTAATTGGTATGGGTATTGCGGGCACCGGGTTTGGCGTAGTGTTGCCCGCATTGGCAAGGATGGTGTCGGAAGAAAATCGTGGTTTTGCCTTAGGCTTGGGCACGGCGGCAGGCTCATTAGGTCAGTTGTTGGTGATTCCGGTGGCGCAAGAGTTTATTAGCAGCTACGGCTGGCAGGTGACCCTGTTGATCTTGGCGGGCGGCTCTTTATGCATGCTGTTTTTGTCGGTACCCTTTCGCAATGATGCTCAACAGTCGTCGGCCAATGCGTCAGGGCAGGACCAAAGCCTCACTGAAGCCTTGCAAGAAGCTGGTGTCCATGTGCATTACTGGTTATTGATTGCTGGATTTTTTGTGTGTGGTTTTCAGCTCGCCTTTATCACCGTACACATGCCTGCCTATCTATCCGACCAGGGCTTTGATGCCCAAGTGGCGGTGATTAGCCTGTCGCTGATAGGCCTGTTTAATATCTTTGGTTGTTTGTTATTTGGCTCTTGGTCGAGTAAATATTCGAAAAAAAATCTGTTAGGAATCATTTATTTGTGCCGCGCTGTGGCCATTGCTGCATTTATGCTGACGCCCATCACCACTAGCAGCGTGTATTTGTTTTCCATTGTGACTGGGTTCTTATGGTTAGCTACGGTGCCACCTACGTCAGGCCTGGTGGCCCAAATGTTCGGCCTTAAACACATGGGTAGCTTATATGGCATCGTGTTTTTAAACCACCAGTTAGGCTCGTTCTTAGGGGTTTGGTTGGGCGGTTATCTGTTTGATACCAGTGGTAGTTACAACGGTGTTTGGTGGGCAGCTGCAGCCATCGCCTTGATTACAGCTGTGATTCATATCTTCATTGACGAACGTCCAGTTGCCCGTTTGAGGGCGCAACTGGCTTAGGTTGGCATAGTTTGGCGTAGCTGTTACTTATCTCGCTGGGCTTGTTTGTCGGCAGCTTTTGCTTGGCGACGCTGGGCAATGGTATTGATGGCATCGGCACCTAGGTGAGCTTCGCCGCGTTCACTGGCCAGCTGTATTTGTTTTTGACGTTCTTCAAAACGTTGGCGTTGCTCTGGGGTGTGCTTATCAAAGCAATGTGGGCAACTTATACCTTCTAGGTACTTGTCGCTTTGCTGTTCTGCCTTGGTAATAGGCAAACGGCAGGCGTGACATTGGTCGTACTGACCTTTTTCTAGCTGATGGTTTACGGTAACGCGATTGTCGAATACAAAGCATTCACCCTGCCACATGGTGTCATCTTCTGGCACTTCTTCAAGGTATTTTAAAATGCCACCTTGCAGATGATAAACCTCTTCGAAGCCTTGTTCCTTAAGGTAAGCCGTGGACTTTTCACAACGAATGCCGCCGGTGCAAAACATGGCTACTTTTTTATGCTTTTTAGGGTCTAAATTGTCACTCACATATTGAGGGAATTCGCGGAAGTTGGTGGTGTCTGGGTTTAAGGCACCGGTAAAGGTGCCAACCTTTACTTCGTAATCGTTACGGGTGTCTACCAGTACTACACCTGGGTCAGAAATAAGAGCATTCCAATCTTGCGGCTTAACGTAAGTACCCACCACCTGCTTAGGGTCGATGCCTTCGATACCCATGGTGACGATTTCTTTTTTCAGTTTTACCTTGGTGCGGTAAAACGGATTGCTATCTTCGTAGGATTCTTTGGTAACAATGTTTTGTAGGCGCTCATCTTTGGCAAACCAAGTAAGTAAGGCCTCAATGCCTTCGCGGGAGCTGGCTACTGTGCCATTAATGCCTTCGGTTGCAAGCAGCAGGGTGCCGCGAATGTTGTTGTACTGCATGACCTTGAGTAAAGGTTGGCGTAGGTTTTGAAAATTTTCGAGGGAGACAAATTTGTAGAGCGCACAAACAACAATTTGAGACGTTACTGGAGACATAATAGCGATCCTTAGCGAGCCGAAACGTAAATCCGGAGCATGGGTTATAGGTAATATATGGGTATAGGCCAATATAGGCCAAAAAGCCAAGCGCTATTTTACTCGATCACAATGCCTGCTAGCAAGTGGTCAACTACGTCAAACGTTTTTATGCGCCTATCTCAATCACTCTATCGGCCGTAGCAATGGTCTCAGGCCTATGTGCTACCATGATTCGGGTGATGTTTAATTGTTTGATATGTTCATTGACAATGGATTCACCAGCGATATCTAAATGACTTGTGGCTTCATCTAAGAACAACACATCGGGTTTTCGATACAAAGCACGGGCCAACAATACTCGTTGCTTCTGGCCGCCAGACAGGGATGCACCCATGTCACCCACCAACGTATTGTAGTTCATGGGCATGGCCATGATGTCGTCGTGAATATTAGCTAGGGCTGCACTATTAGCAATACGACTTTGATCAACGATCGGGTCAAAACAACTGATGTTGTCGGCTAGGGAGCCTGACACCAACTGATCATCTTGCATTACAGCGGCTATACGGTTTCTAAAATGCGTTGCTTGCTCAATGGGTTTGCCATCAATGGTGATTTGGCCTTCATCTAACGGTAATAAACCCATGAGGCATTTCACCAAGGTGGTTTTACCACAACCGGAAGGCCCTATAAGGGCGATGGATTCACCGGCCTTGATGTCGAAGCTTAACTGGCTAAATACAGGTTCCGTGGCTTCCGAATAACGAAAGCTAGCATTTTCTACCTTAAAATACCCTTGCAGTCGGGCTTCTTCTCCATCTGACGCAAAGCCTGTGTCTGGGTCCTCTTCTGTTTTAGCGAGCACAATGTCGCTAAGGCGTTCCAAATGTAAGCCCAGCATTTTGAACTGAATAGCTTGGGTGATGAAAGAATCCATGCTGTCAATAAAGCGTTGTTTGTAGCTCATAAAAGCAAACAGCATACCCAGAGAAATTACCGAATCAATAACGGCGTTTGCGGCTAGGTAAATGATGATAATGTTTTCCACACCAAACAAAAGTTGGTTGAGGCTGGTGTAACCAATATTCCAGTGGCCAATGCGAATACCTGTGTTGATGGTGTCGGCATAGTGGATTTGCCAGCGACTATGGCGCTCATTCTCTTGTTGAAATACCTTGATGCTCTGAATGGCGCGAATGCTTTCCATAAAGTGGGATTGTTGCTTGGCATCGGCGACTAATCCTTCTTCCGAGCGGGTGCGAAAGGGCCGGTACAAGGCTAGGCGCAACGCAAAGTACAACAGAGTTGCCGCAATGACAACCAGTGCTAGCTTTACGCTGTAGACCAACATAATGACTAAAGTGATAATGGCCATGAAACCATCCACCACGGCAGCGATCAAGCCGCTGGAAATGAGCTCACGTACCTGTTCGAGTGAGCCAAAACGCGACAAAATATCACCCATGTGGCGTTTTTCAAAAAACTGCAGGGGTAAGCGGATTAAATGGCGAAATAAATTGTTGGCCATTTGCAAACTCAAGTGGCTGGCGAGGTGCAAGATTAATAACCCCCGCAAGCCTTGGGTTAAGGTCTCCATGATCATCAGCAAACCAAAGCCCAAGGCCAACACCAAGAGTAAATCCACATCACCCCGCAAGACCACATCATCCACCACAACTTGCATATAAAATGGCGCTGCAATACCAAACACTTGCAATAATATGGACAGGCCCAAAATCACCAGCAGGCTGCGACCAATGCCCGTAGAGCGGGACCAGAGGCTAGTGAGCTTGATGGCTTGCTTGTCTGACTTCTGAGTAAAGGCTTGAGTGGGTGTGAGTTCCATGGCAATGCCAGTAAAATGTTCACCAAATTCGGCTTGGGTGAAGTGGCGCACACCTTGGCCTGGATCGTGGATAGTAATGCGGTTTTTAGTAACAGACTTGAGTACTACAAAATGGTTCATGTTCCAATGCAAAATGCAGGGCAACTGTAAGTCGTTGAGGTGCTCCATTTCCAACTGTAGGGCACGGCCATTCATGTGCATGCGCATGGCCATATCCCTCAACTGCTTGAGGTTGACGCCATGCATGGACATGGAGAAACGCCGTCTCAGCTGGTTTAAATCGGTGTCAAAGCCATGGAAACCGGCAATCATGGCTAAGCAGGCCAGGCCACATTCAGAGGCTTCGGCCTGCAAAATTACCGGCAGTTTGGCGCCCAGCCCAAAACCCGTGGTGTTAATGAGGCTACTGGTATCTGCCTGACTCATGAGAAACGTCCTTTTAAACTCAATAAAGGTTCTAACAACCATTCCCACAAGGAGCGTTCTTCCAGGCGAATATCCACACTTACTTGCATGCCCGGTTTAAGGGCCATAGAACGACCATAGGCCTGCACCACCTGAGCATCCAGCCGCACCATCACCTTGTAAGCAGCCGTTTTGGTGGGGAAGGGCAGGTCACTGGTTTCATTAGCGGTGAGAATAGTATGCGACACCTGCGACACAACCCCCGTGTATAAACCAAACTTTTGGTAAGGAAAGGCGGCATAGCGGATGTTCACCGTTTGGCCTTCGCTGATAAAACCCATGGCTTGAGTCGGTACTAACAACTGTGCCTGCAATAAACTGTTTTCCGGCATTAAGTGCATTACCACTTGGCCTTGTTGCACCAGTTCATTGTGTTTCACTAACACTTGTGTCACCAACCCATCCCTAGGTGCGTTAATCAACGATTGTTGTTCCCCTTGTAGTTGCAAGCGCCGTTGATCAATGTCCAACAAGTTATAGCGCAACTGGGCTTGGTCATTGTTGGCCTGTAGCTGCTGACGTTTTTGCTGCAATTGGTATTGTACGGATTGGCTTTTGTTGGACTGTACCGCCCGTATAAAATCGGTTTGCTGGGATTGCAGCTGCAACAGCAAGTTCTGTGCCTCATCCACCTTAATGCGGGCCGTTACATTGGCCTGTGCGAGAGCCTCCATACGTTCAACCTGACTAGTGGCAAGTTGCAATCGCTGTTGGGTAATGCTCACCTGCGATGAAAGTGACTTGCCCTCTAAGGTAAGGCTTTCTAGCTTGGCTTTAATTTCAAAATCTTGAGTCAAACTAATGGCCACTAGTCCTGCAAGACGCTCTTTAAGCAACACTTCTTGAGCATCGAGCTTATTAAGTAATTGCGTACCAACCGAGGCTCCAGATAAAAGCTGGCTAGGGTCATGCAAAGACAACAATAATTGATCGGCGATAACTAAATCCCCTTCAACCACGGGCAACTGGCTCACAAAGCCGGCCCGAGAAGACTTGATTTTGAGTAAGCCCGCCTGTGGTACAAGAAAACCAGACACCGTTTCTTTGCGGGCAAATTCACCAAAGATAAGCAATAAAAACGATAAAATTGAAAATACAAACAAACAAAAGAAAATGATCAGATAAGACACAGGTTGGCGTAACAAAACTGGCCCGTATAGTCGGATTTGTTGCTTATCTAATGCCTGTTGGCGGAACAATCTTTGTGTCATATGACTTCTGTCAAAGCGTGAAATACATCCTTCGATACCAAACAATAATAAAATGTTAAATTATTGATATTTGATATGTAGGGGGGCTAGTTTATAATTCTGCTTGGCAACCGCCTTGTAGAAACCTTAAATTACGATGAATTACAAACGGATAAAACCCAAGTCCCGTATAAAGCGAAATAAGCCCGAAGCGTTCTCCATCCGATATTAATCAAGTGTGGTCGATGGACTTTATGTGTGACTCACCTAAAGATGGCGATCGATGCATACCTTTAATGCGATTGACGATTTTAACCGCGAGAGCTTGGCGATCGATGTCTATATACACTCCCAGCCCAAAGAATTGTACGATCAATGCAGCAAATTTTTGAGGAATTGGTGCCAAATATCTTGAAAAACATCGAAGAAACATTGTTTTATTTACAGCCTGAGAAGCCCAGTCAAAAATGACTTTATTGAGTGATTTAATCGAACTGCAATGCAAGAGTGGTTAGCTCTTAACTTGTTTGAAGGCATCGAGCATGTCTAATTATTAGCCACAATAATGGGGGATTACAGAGTCTCATCAATTATTGCCCACTCCCCTCAATAAGAGCCACCACCCGTCAGTTTAGGCGCCTATCAAACCCCAGCTTTATTTGTATTCTTAATAACGCCCGCGCGACCCGCTGCTACCGCAAGAGGAACTACGGTCAACCATACAATCTCCTTCTGCGACCAGAACAAATTCTTCCAAGCGAAGCTCTGTCAAGCTATTTTCATTTTTGATATTTTCATTCAAGCTATTTCCATTCTTGGTATTCATTAAAATATTCCTTTTCTGTTGCTATTTTTTAAAAAAATATGATATCTCCCATCCGCTATGCGGGGCTAACAAAGCGCAAAAGCACTACAGGTCCTGGGCCAGCCGGAACCCCTGCTGACCTAAACGAAAATCAGCAATACTCCCGCCGCGATTGGCAGCACGCAGGTAACTGGCAAGGCTGAGCCAGGAACCGCCACGCACCACACGCCCAGTGCATGTGCCACTTAGCCAAGCACTGCCATTAGAGGGAGCCCCTTGATAACTTTTATTCCAACAATCCTGCGTCCATTCCCACACATTGCCATGCATATCGTACAATCCAAAGGCGTTGGGGCTAAAGCTTTCTACAGTCGCCGCTTTACTAACGTTCCATTGGCTATCACAGCCATAACAATTAGCCCGATTATTGCCTACATCATTACCCCAACTGTAGGCAGTTTGACTACCCGAACGGGCAGCGTATTCCCACTCGGCCTCGCTGGGAAGGCGGTAACCGCCATCGGTCAGAGCGTTAAGCCATTTTAGATAGACTTGTATATCATCCCAACTAACGCTGATTACGGGGTGATTGCCCCGGCCCCGGCCTTTATCTACGGGCCTATAACACGTGTCCGCAGCTACGCAAGCGTCCCATTGGTCAAAAGTGACTTCTGTGGCACCTAACTTAAACGCCTTGATGTTCACTTGATGTACAGGTTTTTCGTCCTCCTCGCAGTTACGCTCAGAGACACAACCCATACGGAAGCTGCCACCGGGGATTATTACCATATTTAGCTTTAAAGTAGCGACAACCTTGGTGTTAGCCTCGCCTTCTTTAGCTTCCTCATTCACTTGCTTAACCAAGGTTATATCAACAGTGCCTTGAGCCATGTTGATGGGAAATATGGCCAATAATAGCGAGACTAAGGTGGCCTTTACAGCACGTTTAGCTCCGAGTATAGGTTTGGTTATGACTACTATCATAGGGTGCTCCGCATTATATGGGAGGGAATATAATCCGCTTACCTTTATCCTAAGTAGCGGAGGCTGAAAAATGAAGGATTTGAATACCCTTCATTCGATTGGTCAGCTTTTTGATAAATCTGTGATCTTGCTCAATGATATTGTTTATATATTTGACTTGTAAAATATCAATCAACCAGAACTATCTCATAATCAGCAGGCAAGCCATATTCTGTAATCCAGTAAGGTCGGCTTGGCCCCATTAAAATTAAAAAGTCACCGAAGCCGCCTCATCAATTACTTACCCACTATCATAGTTAATTATACCACTTTCTGCTTACATACCCGCAAGGAGAACCAGGGTCTACCAAACAATCTCCTCCTGCGACCAGACAAAGTTCTTCCGAGCTAAGCTCTACCAAGCCATCTTCATTCTTGATATTTTCGTTCAAGCTCTCTTCATTTTTGATATTCATAATGTATTCCCTTATTTATTCCATATTGGAATATGGAACATACCATACTATGTATTTAACTATCAATTTTATTGATTATTGCAATACTTTCATTTTTATAGGGATTTTTTGTCCAAATAAAACTATTGTTGAGGTTATAGGAGGGTTGTCAGGGAGGCGGAGCCACCCTGACCAAGGCCCAATGTTGCTCGTGTTTCAATAATAAGCGCACACGGGCACCATTGGTCGTTAAAGCGCTGGCCCATAGGCCACCAATAGCACTCACACCAGGTAACCACCTCTAGTTTTTGGGGTGGTTCTATGAAAGTGTATACCACAAATTATTTTCCTAGGAGCTAGTATTGGATATTATAGTTGGCTTGGTTTTTGAGTGGGGTTTTAGAATCATCTCTTGGCCATTCATAGCCATCACGAGGGTTCTAGTTTTAATTTTTAGTTTGGGTACGGTTAATGTGATGCATAAAGATGTATCCAGCAACTCTATGGTAATGGTTTTTTCTTTTGTCTTGTTTTTGGTGAGCATTTATTTGATTTTTCGACTCCTCGTTACTTCGTGAGGGTTTGCCATTGTTAGCATTGCGCTAGCAGGGCGAGTAATCATATAAATCATCGTAATGAAGTTCTTGTTTAATTGAGTCTTTCTTGCTTGTAATAGAGCATGGAGGCGCCCACATTTTGCTTTATATGTAGGGTCAACTTAGCGATTAAGCCATGCTTAATGTTGCCGAAAATTCGCTATACAGCAGTGCAGACCAGCAAGCTATCTAAGAGTTTTGCAACTGCTTGCTTCTTGGCTGCACCAGCACTAAGCCTGCCATCATAAAGCCTAGGGCCAGCCACACCAAGGTGCTATGGCTTTCACCTAGAATTAACATGCCCAGAAATACGCCGGACAAAGTGACAATGTAGGCCACTTGGCTGGCGAACACGGCGCCAGTGCTGGCCACTAACCAAATGTAGCCGCTATAGGCCACCACATGGAGAATACTATTGCCCAATATGGCCCATTCTACAGAGGTCCAAGTTTGACTTAAGTCGACCCATGAATCAGTGGCTAGGGTGATGGGAGTACAGATGATTAAGCCAATGATTGATGCGCCCTGTAGAGTTATGATCGGGTCCATATTAGCTGGGGTTTTAAGGGCTAAGTAATTACCTTCGATGCCATAAAATAGTGGTGCAACGAGGGCCAAAAGCATGAATAAACCGAGCCCTTGGCTACTAAAGTCTGCCTCGGGGCCCAGTATAAGGGTAATAGCGATGGCACCTAAACCAATGCCAAACATACGCACGGCGTTAAAGCTTTCGCTGCGGATCGCTAAGGCTGTTATTAAGGTGAACATAGGCACAGTGGCAATGCCAATGGCCAATAACCCCGCCGACAAATGAGCTGCAGCAATGTAAGAAAAGGTATTGGGGATGATGGTTCCAGTTAAGGCCACGATTGCATAAAATTGAACGTGGCCTCGGCTCAGGGGCAGAGTTTTACCCTGCAGGCGGCTGATAACACTAAGCACCACCGCCCCTAAAGCCAGTTGCCAAAATATCAACCCCAAAGGTTGGTAGCCAGTGGATACCACATGTTTCATGATGACAATTGTACTGCCCCAAACGCTACCCAAGAGAAGCAAGCTCGCTAAGGCAAATAGACTGGCAGATTGAGGTTTTATGGCAATGTTATGCACGTAGTTTTTGTCCAGTTTCTGTTCAATTAGCTTGATAATACTAAAACGGGGTTGGTCGGCGCAATAGGGCGCCGTGGCCTTTTTAAGTTTGATTTAGTCAGTGTGGTTTAACACCTAGATGTTGGCCAAGTTGGGTGGCTAAGGTTGCCATTGATAATGTTGCATCGACACTTTGTGGTTTTGCAGGCGCACGCCTTCTTGCGCTAATTTCTCCCTTTGCCGTACATAACCCGCCGTGGCCACAGGGAAGGCCAGTTTACCACTGGCGGTGATCACTCGGTGCCAAGGTAGGCTGGAATCTTTAGGCAAATGGCGTAAGCACCAACCCACCCAGCGCGCAGCACCAGCTTGGCCTGCTAGGGTGGCCAATTGTCCATAACTGGCTACTTTGCCATGGGGAATGGCGGCAATGGTTTGATACAGTTGTTGGCGTTGCTGTAACTGTTGTTCTGCTAGTGTTTGTTGGGGGGCTTTCATTTTGCCTTAATGGCCACATATAGAGGTTACAGTTATTGGAACTAAGACTATATCATGCGTTTTGTGTTTGCTTTATTTATTGCTCTGCCGATTGTAGAAATGTTAGTGCTGATTCAAGTAGGCCAGCAAATAGGTGCTCTGTGGACTATTGCTTTGGTACTATTAACTGCTTTCATTGGTATTAACTTGTTGCGGCATCAGGGTTTGGCAACTCTCAATCGCGCCAACTGGCGTATTCAGTCCGGTCAAATTCCTGCCCAGGAAATGTTGGAAGGTATTTTGTTGGCCGTGGGCGGTGCATTGTTGCTGACGCCAGGGTTTATAACCGATGGTATTGGCTTTGTGTTGTTGCTGCCTTTTACTCGTCAGTTTTTTGCTACTCGGCTAATGGGGCGCTTTAAATTATTCGCCAGTGGTTCTGTTGCCGGCGGCTTTGGTCAAACAGGGTTCGCGCCTGACTATAAGCACGACGAAAGTATAATAGAAGGCGAATTTGAAGCCTCTAAAAAGCCTGATCAGCAGGATAAAATCCAATAAACTGAAAATATCTAAACTTTTTTGAATTTTGCTATTGAAAAGCACACTTCACCCCATATCTAAGAGTTCGATATTAAAACAAATCCGGCATCACCGGAGTCACGTACATTTTAGGAGTACAAGCGTAATGAGCATCCGTCCTTTACACGATCGCGTTGTTATTCGTCGTCAGGAAGAAGAAGCAACTAGTGCTGGTGGCATCGTGCTACCTGGTAGTGCTGCAGAAAAGCCTAACCAAGGTGAAGTTTTGGCTGTAGGCCCAGGCCGCATCACCACCAATGGTGAACAGCAAGCTATGAGCGTTAAAGTTGGCGATACAGTATTGTTTGGCCCATACGCAGGCAATAGCACCGCTAAGATTGACGGTGAAGAAGTGCTGATCGTTAGCGAAAGCGAAATTTACGGCGTTCTTGAAGCCAAATAAACCCCCATTTTTGATACAGGAAATTTTGACATGGCAGCTAAAGAAGTAAGATTTGGTGATTCGGCTCGTAGCCGTATGATAAGTGGCGTTAACATCCTAGCCGACGCTGTACGAGTAACTCTAGGCCCTAAAGGCCGTAACGTTGTACTAGACAAAGCCTTTGGTTCACCTACCATCACTAAGGATGGTGTTTCTGTAGCCAAGGAAATTGAGCTTGCAGACAAGTTTGAAAACATGGGCGCACAAATGGTGAAGGAAGTTGCTTCCCAAGCCAACGACATAGCTGGTGACGGTACTACCACTGCTACAGTATTGGCTCAGTCCATTCTTAACGAGGGCCTTAAGGCTGTTGCTGCTGGCATGAATCCAATGGATCTTAAGCGCGGTATTGACAAAGCATCGGCTGCAATTGTGGCTCAGCTTGAAGCTATGGCGACTCCTTGCACCGACACTAACGCTATCGCTCAGGTAGGCACCATCTCTGCTAACTCTGATGTTACCGTAGGTACTATCATTGCTGAAGCAATGGAAAAGGTTGGCAAAGAAGGCGTTATCACTGTTGAAGAAGGCACGTCTTTAAATGACGAGCTAGACGTTGTAGAAGGCATGCAGTTTGACCGTGGTTACTTGTCTCCATACTTCGTTAACAACCAAGACAACATGACTGCCGAATTGGAAAACCCATTCCTATTAATGGTAGACAAGAAGATCTCCAACATCCGTGACTTGCTACCTATCTTGGAAGCCGTTGCAAAAGCTGGCCGTCCATTGTTGATCGTAGCTGAAGACGTTGAAGGCGAAGCCCTAGCAACGTTAGTAGTTAACAACATGCGCGGTATCGTTAAAGTATGTGCCGTTAAAGCCCCTGGTTTTGGCGACCGTCGTAAGGCCATGCTAGAAGACATCGCTGTCCTTACCGGTGGTACTGTTATTTCTGAAGAAATTGGTTTGTCTTTAGAAACCGCTACCCTTGAGCAACTAGGCCAAGCTAAGCGTGTTCACATGTCTAAAGAAAATACCATCATCATTGACGGTGTTGGCGAAGCTTCAGTCATCGAAGGTCGGGTAACGGCTATCCGTGCACAAATTGCTGATACTTCTTCAGACTACGATCGTGAGAAGCTGCAAGAGCGTGTTGCTAAGCTTGCCGGCGGCGTTGCCGTTATTAAGGTTGGTGCAGCCACTGAAGTAGAAATGAAAGAGAAGAAGGCCCGCGTAGAAGACGCATTGCACTCAACTCGTGCTGCCGTTGAAGAAGGCGTAGTACCTGGCGGTGGTGTTGCTCTAATTCGTGCTTTGCAAGGCATCCAGGACCTAGAAGGCGACAACCCTGATCAGACTGTAGGCATTAAAGTAGCCCTTAAGGCCATGGAAGCACCTATGCGTCAAATCGCTACCAACTCTGGCGACGAAGCCTCTGTTGTTGTAGAAAAAGTTAAGGCGGGCACTGGTAACTACGGTTACAACGCCAGCACTGGCGGTTACGGCGACATGATCGAGATGGGTATCTTGGATCCAGCCAAAGTAACTCGTACAGCGCTTCAAGCCGCAGCTTCTATTGCTGGCATGATGATCACCACCGAATGCATGATTGCTGACGCACCTGCAGAAGATGGTGCTGGTGGCATGCCAGACATGGGCGGTATGGGCGGCATGGGCGGCATGATGTAATTCAAGCCCCCAAGCTAGCTTCTTAGCTTAGAAAAGCCGGCCTCAATGGCCGGCTTTTTATTGCCTAGGTTTTATACTTCGTTAGTTGCCAGCAAAGACCGCATTAAACTGCTGGCTGGTGCGCACAAACGTGGTGCATTTGCTCAGCCATTTAAGTTGCTTAGCGCCGGCATAAGTACAGGTGCTGCGAATACCGCCTAGCAAGTCTTGTACCGTGTGATCAACGGGGCCACGATAAGGCACCATTACCTCCCTGCCTTCCGAAGAACGGTATTGTTTAAGGCCACCAAAGTGTTTTTCATTGGCCGCCGCAGAACTCATGCCATAAAATTCAACAAATTTGCGATCTTCACGCATGGGTTGCCAGCCTGACTCGGTTTGGTGCATTTCATTTGATTGAAAGTAGCGCGTGATTACCTTGCCACCACCCTCGTCATGGCCTGCCAATAGCCCGCCAAGCATGACAAAATCGGCGCCTCCAGCAAAAGCTTTGGCAACATCCCCTGGGCAGATACAGCCACCATCGGCAATAATATGACCGCCCAAACCATGGGCTGCGTCGGCACACTCAATCACAGCCGACAGTTGGGGAAAACCTACCCCAGTTTGAATGCGGGTGGTGCATACACTGCCGGGACCAATACCCACTTTAATGATGTCGGCGCCACTGAGTAACAGTTCTTCGGTCATTTCGCCGGTCACCACATTGCCTGCAATAATGACGATGTGCGGGTAAGCCTCACGCAGTTGTTTAATGTAGGCGGAAAAGCGCTCCGAGTAGCCGTTGGCCACATCCACACACACATACTTAAGGTTGGCAGTAGTTTGTTCATATACTTGCTTAAACTTGGCAAAATCTGCCTTAGAAATGCCCATGGAGTATGCTACGTTGGCTCTTCGAAGAGCACCTTGTGGACCGGGCGTATTAAAAAATATCACCAGTTCGGCAGCGTCATAATGCTTCACTAAGCAGGTAAACAGCCCCTGTTGGGCTAGCTTATCGGCCATGGTGAAGGTGCCCACACCATCCATGTTGGCCGCCATAATCGGTACGCCTTGGTAATCATTTTGGCTGCTCGAGTCACTTGCAGAGCGATAGTTGCGGAAACTAAATTGACGTTCTAACTGCACTTCTTTGCGGCTACTCAGCACACTACGCTTAGGGCGAATCAAAACATCTTTATAATCTAACTTGATCTCATTTTCTATTCTCATAACACCGTTAAACCCTTTTATGCCTATGACTTAAATACGCGGCGGAATTTTCAATCACCAAACCTTGCTAAGGTAGCACATATAAAACAACCCTGACTAGCGCATTCGTACGGCAGTCGCTTTAAGGGGTAGGGCGTGTCTTTCAGCCTACATTTTATTGGCTAAAAAAAACCAAAATGGTTATATTAAGATAGTCTAAATCGAGTCATTCACAGGACCTCTCAATGATCGAAATCTGTAACTTGGGTAAGCAATATGCCAATGGCTTCGTGGCCTTAGATGATGTCAGCTTGAGCGTTAAAAAAGGTGAAATATTGGCTCTGTTAGGACCCAATGGGGCCGGCAAAACCACCCTTATTTCCGCCGTGTGTGGCATTGTTAATGCCACCTCGGGCACCGTTACCGTGGGCGGCTTTGACATTGTTAAAGACTATCGCAAAACCCGTAGTCTTATTGGCTTAGTGCCGCAAGAACTCACCACAGATGCGTTTGAAACGCCGTGGGATAACCTGAGCTTCAGCCGGGGCTTATTTGGTTTGCCTAAAAACCCCCAAGTGGTCGAGAAAGTATTGCGGGATCTATCCCTTTGGGACAAAAAAGACGACCGCATTATGACTCTGTCTGGGGGCATGAAGAGGCGCCTATTGATTGCTAAGGCCTTGGTTCACGAGCCCCAAGTATTGTTCTTAGACGAACCTACAGCAGGTGTTGATGTGGGCTTACGCCAAGACATGTGGCGCATGGTAAACGAGTTGCGGTGCCAGGGCGTTACCATTGTACTGACGACCCATTATATAGAAGAAGCCGAAGCCATTGCCGACCGTATTGGTATTATTAGTGGCGGTAAGCTATTGCTGGTGGAAGATAAGCAAACCCTAATGGCGCGCATGGGTCAAAAGCAACTCAAGATTGAGCTTATAGACAACCTAGAGACCATGCCTGCGGTGCTGGCAGAGCAGGGCTTTGTGTTGGCCGACGAAGGGCTTAGCATCGTCTATCATTATGATAAAGACGCCGAGGCTATAGATATTGGCGGCTTGCTACAAGCAGTGAGTAGTGCTGGTCTGGGAGTGAAAGACATACATACCCAACAAAGTAGTCTGGAAGAAATATTTGTTGATCTAGTGGAGGATGCAGCATGAATCTAAGAGCCATGTGGGCCATCTACTCCTTTGAGATGTCCCGTACTAAGCGCACCATCACCCAGAGCATTGTTTCGCCAGTGCTGTCGACCATCCTTTATTTTGTGGTGTTTGGTGGAGCCATTGGTTCGCGCATTGAATCTGTGGATGGCATCAGTTACGGTGCTTTTATTGTGCCGGGCCTGATTATGTTGTCCATTATGACTCAGAGCCTGTCTAACGCCTCCTTTGGCATTTATTTTCCGCGCTTTTCAGGCACCATCTATGAAATCCTGTCTGCCCCCGTGTCCTTTTGGGAAGCGACCGTAGGCTATGTTGGCGCTGCTGCCACCAAGTCACTCATCATTGGTTTGATTATTTTAGCCACCGCAGGCCTATTTGTGCCTATTCAAATTGCCCACCCAGTGTGGATGTTGGCGTTTTTGATTCTCACTGCCGTGACCTTTAGCCTGTTTGGTTTCCTTATTGGTATCTGGGCTGATGGTTTTGAAAAGCTGCAACTCATTCCTTTATTAGTGGTTACTCCCATGGTGTTTTTGGGCGGAGCTTTTTATTCCATCGACATGCTGCCAGAGGCATGGCAAACCGTTACTATGTTTAACCCAGTGGTGTATTTGATCAGTGGTTTTCGCTGGAGTTTCTACGAAATATCCGATGTTAGCGTGGGCGTGAGTTTAGCCATGGTGATGCTTTTCATGGGCCTGTGCCTAGCTTTAATTAGCTGGATCTTTAAAACGGGTTACCGGTTAAAGCAGTAGTGCCATGGTTTGGTTTAAACGTACTGTGCTAGCGGGTGCTGCTTACTCACAATCCAGACGTATTGCCGTTGATTCCCAAAACCATGTTCCACCCATATATAGACTAATCATAGGTGTAACTCACATTGAACGACAATATAAATAACCGCAAAGGCATCCTGTTAATGCTTGTTGCGATGGTGGGATTTACCATAGAAGACGCCTTCATCAAGCAGCTTTCCAATACTATCTCAATTGGCCAGATTTTGATCATTGTTGGTTTTTTTAGTTCAGTATTTTTTGCCCTGCTGGCCGTCACCAGAGGGCGCAAATTGTTAGCACCCAACGTCTGGACGCGGGCAACCATTACTAGGATGTTTGCAGAAGCCATTGCGGCCATGGCGTTTGTCACTTCATTATCACTTGTTCCTCTGTCAACAGTGGCGGCGGTGTTTCAAATAACACCGTTAACCATCACCTTGGGCGCTGCGTTGTTCTTAGGTGAAAGCGTAGGGTGGCGCCGATGGACGGCAATTGGCGTGGGCTTTATTGGTGTTCTACTAATAATAAGGCCGGGGTTTTCTGACTTTGATCCATCGGTATTGTGGGTGCTTGTAGCCGTTTTGGGCGTGGCCGTTAGAGACTTAGTGACTCGCGCTATTCCGACTAGTGTCGAATCTTCCATAATTTCTTTTCAAGCCTTTTCTTCTCTCGTTGTTGCTGGCGCATTAATTCTACTTGTGACCCCCCAAGGTATTACGCCTATCCCGAATAAAGAATTAGCTTATTTTGGCTGTACTCTCGTTTTTAGTATTTCAGGTTATTACGCTATTGTAGCTGCAATGCGAGTGGGAAATGCCTCTGTGGTGGCATCTTTTAGATATTCAAGACTACTGTTTTCGTTGTTGGTTGGCGTATTCATTTTCGGCGAGAGCGTTGACGCCCTCACGCTGATTGGGTCTACGATTATTATAGCAACGGGTTTGTATACATTTTTAAGTGAGCACCGGCTTGTTATGGGAAGCCGAGAATATGGCACGCCGATATAGACCTTCCCTAGCTACTCGGGCATGAGCAGTTCGTGGCCTACCACTGCATCCATGAGGCCGTAGGGTACCCTAAAGGTTTTGCCGTCTAGCTTAATGAGGGCATAGTCCTTGCACATTTTTATTACTGTGCAGTTGATAATGTTGCCCTTGTCATTAACCCGCACAATATTGTAATTGTGCAGTGACAGTGAGGTTAGGGTGGGTGATGTCATCGTATTATTGGCTATTTAAAGCTGAAAATTTAGCCGCAATAGCATCCGGAATAGCACAGCTTTTGAGAGTTTTGTAGTTATAATAGACGCACAGTTTTTTGCTTTTGGCGACCAATTTGCTCTGCTGGGTGCTCCATATTTTTTGTTCTACTTCCACTTTTTTGGCACCGATTTGGGTGGCTTTGCTGAACACTAACAATGTGTCTGGGTAGGTGACAGGGGCTAGGTAGTCGCATTGAACGGACGCCAAAATAGGACCTATATTGAGCTCCTTCATGTCGCTACTCATACCCAACTTTTCAAATAAATCAATACGCCCATCTTCTATGTAGCGGATATAAACCGTGTTATTGATGTGCTGAAAGGCATCCATTTCTCCCCACTTAACTTTAATTTCTGTGGTAACTGGGTATTGCTCTTCTAAGCTGACTAAATCCATGATTATATTTCCTATGTAACTTCAAAGCCGTGGGTGTATGGGGCCATTTTTCAGCAGGGTGCTTTGCTGGCACGGTGCTTTTCTTGCATGGTACAATGCCTAGGCTAATTTACCTAACATTGTATGCGTGCTGGCTTGTCAGCCACAAACGCAGAGACCACATATTCATGAAATTACTCGTCGACTTTTTGCCCATTGTCATTTTCTTTATTGTTTATAAAATGACCGGCGATTTGATTCTTGCCACTGCAGTACTGATTCCCGCAACTATGTTGCAAATGGCCTACACTTGGTGGACCATCAAGAAAATTGAAAAGATGCAGCTGATTACCTTGATTCTAGTGGTAGTGTTGGGCGGGCTTACCGTTGCCCTGCAAGACGGCCAGTTTATTAAATGGAAACCCACCATTGTTAACTGGTTATTTGGTTTGGCTTTTTTGGGCAGTCAGTTCATCGGCAAAAAGCCGGTGGTGCAGCGTTTAATGGAAAAAGGCATACACCTACCAAGCCGCATATGGCTGCAACTTAATCTAGCCTGGGTGGTGTTTTTCGCGACCATGGGCAGTATTAACTTGTATGTGGCGTTTAACTATAGCGAAGCCACATGGGTGGACTTTAAGTTGTTTGGCATGTTGGGTTTAACCTTTGTGTTTATTATTGCTCAAGGCTTGTACATGTCCCGCTTTATGCCCAAAGATACAGAAACCAAGGATTAATTATGTTATTTGCCATTATTGCTGAAGACGTAGAAAATAGCTTGGCAGCACGTTTGCAAGCACGCCCTGACCACGTAGAGCGGCTAAAATTGTTGCAGTCTGAGTCGCGTTTAACCCTAGCTGGCCCGCACCCGCAGGTGAGTGGCGAGGGCTTTAGCGGCAGCCTGATTGTGGCTGATTTTTCCAGCTTAGAAGCCGCCCAAGCATGGGCCAATGCCGATCCTTATATTAGTGCCGGTGTGTATGCCAAAGTGACCGTTAAACCCTTCAACAAAGTATTACCAGCTTAAAGCGCATAAGACCAACAAGGTGATGAAGATGATGAAACGCTTTTTAATGTTGCTTGTGACATTGGCTTTGAGCCTTAATGTGTGGGCAGAAAATCCCCGGGTAGAACTGGCAACCGTGCACGGCAGCATTATATTAGAACTAGACCCACAAGCGGCCCCCGTGAGTGTAGAGAACTTCTTGTATTACGTTAATACGGGTTATTATAAGGCCACCATATTTCATCGTGTGATTGCTGGCTTTATGCTTCAAGGTGGTGGTTTTGGCAACAACGAAAAACAAAAAACAAACACTCGAGCCCCCATAATCAATGAGGCCAGTAACGGCTTGTCAAACTTACGCGGTACCATTGCCATGGCCCGCACCAGCGATCCAGACAGTGCAACAGCGCAGTTTTTTATCAATCACAAGGATAATCCGTTTCTAGATAAAAGCGCCAGCAGTGCAGGTTATGCGGTATTTGGGAAAGTCATCAAGGGCATGGATATTGTTGATCTAATCGCTAAAGTAGCGACTAAGAATCAGGGCGCGTTCCGTGATTGGCCGGTGGAGCCCGTGTATTTGTACAACGCTTATTACCTAAATAAATAACCCCAGTGGTATGAAATCTAGCCGTAAACTACGGGCTTTTGCCGACCCACAATGTTTAGCCGTTAATAGTGCTGTCCACACTAGTGTCGCCTCTCTTGAAAAGAGACGAGGTGAGCTAGAAGAAAAGTACCGCCACAGGCGTTTGTTCGATAGAGTCAATAAAGCAAACGCAAGTATTCAAGTGCTCGATCCTGAGTTTGGCTCAGGGTTGGATTTTTTACTCACTTGGCAACTTTGGCAGCAAGCCGGGTGCTCGGCAGCATTAACTTATGTAGCGATTTCTGAGTTGCCATACAGCTTAGAACAATTGCGCCTGTGCCATCAGCAGTGGCCCCAATTCAAAGACTTGGCAGTTGCTTTACAAGCTCAATATCCACTCCCCATTAAAGGCTTTCATCAACTCGACTTTGGCTTAGTGAAACTCATTTTAGTGCAAGCCTCTAGAGCCGAGGCGTTAGCCCAAATACAAGCCGAGTTTGATGTTTGCTTAGGGTCTGCTGAAGCCAGCCAAGCCACCTATCAGGCACCTTGGCAGCGCTCACTTAATGGCCTTGGAAGGGGTAATAAAGTGGCAGTTATTGGCGCTGGCATCAGTGGCACAGCCACAGCCTATAGCTTGAGTCAGCGGGGCTTTGAGGTCACTTTAATAGAGCAGGGAGCAAACATTGCTTGTGGTGCATCAGGCAATCGCCAGGCCATGCTATATGCTAAGTTACCAGACAATGCCACCCTTGCTGGCCAGTTTCACCAACAAGGCTTGCAACACAGCATGGCGTTACTTAAACGCAGCTTAAACCCATGTCATTGGCAGGCTTGTGGTTTGTTGCAATTGGCTAAATCGGCACAAGAGCAAAAACAAATGCAGGCGGTGATGCTGCGTAATTACCCTAAATCATGGCTGCAATATGTATCGCAGCAAGAAGCCGAAACCATAGCCAAGCAACCTTTGGCTGCGGGTGGTTTGTATTTTCCCCATAGTGGTTGGGTATCGCCAGCCGATTGGTGTGCAGCTTTGTTTCAACTCAGTGGTGCGCACTTATGGTGCAACAGCCAAGTGCTCAAGTTAACCCAGGCCGATGCTTGGCAACTGAGCATCGCGGGCGAGCACCAAGGTCAGCATCGATTCGACGCCGTGGTGTTAGCCAACGCTAATGCGGCCAAAGCACTGGTACCCCAACAGCGCCTTACTCTGCAATCAATCCGTGGCCAAGTTAGCTATGTTACATCTGATCAAGCTCCACAAGTGGTGGTGTGTGGCGAGGGCTATGTGACTCCTGCCCAGAAGGGTATGCTGGCCGTAGGCGCAAGTTATAACTTACATGCGGATGATCTGGTCTTATCGGAACAAGACCATGTAGATAACCTGATGCGCATGAGTGATGTGATGCCACAGTCAACAGCCACTAGTCTTGCGGCAATCCAAGGTGGACGTGTGGGGTTTAGGTCGGTGACGCCAGACTATTTACCTATGGTGGGACAGATTGCCGATGAAACGCAGTTTATACAGCGTTTTGCCAAGCTGCGCCAAGACGCCAACTACAAGTTCGCTGACAGTGTGCCTTACCTAGAGGGTCTGTATATTAATGCTGGCCATGGCTCAAAGGGCCTGATTAGTGCACCTTTGAGCGCCGAAATACTAGCTTGCCAGATGGCCAACCAAGCCTTGCCTGTGGCACAATGTGTGGCATGGGGTTTGGACCCCAATCGATTTTTAATACGTGACTTGATGCGTCGCAAACGCTAGCCGAGATAGATCCAGTGAACCCAATTAAAATTAAACTGCACAAAAGTAGCAATACCCTAGAACTGAGCTATGCCGAAACTTCAGGTGAAGTCAGTTATACCCTCAGTGCAGAGTATTTGCGCATTTCTTCACCGAGTGCCGAGGTGCGTGGACACAGCCCCGATCAAGCTGTGTTGCAGGTGGGTAAGAGCCAAGTGAAGTTAATTGGCATTGAAGCCGTAGGCCATTATGCCATTAAGCTTGAATATGACGATGGCCACGACTCTGGGCTCTATACATGGGCTTACCTACAGGACTTGTGTGTAAACCAAGAGCAACACTGGGCCGACTACTTAGAGGCGCTTAATCAAGCCAAAAAGAGCCGTGACCCCCATACCAATGTGGTGCAGTTCGTTTAGTGCCAGCGGCTATATTATTACCAAGTGATTAGGCAGTTCGTCTTGGTCGTGGGTGGCGGGTACTTTATCGGCTAATAAGGCACCGCAAGCACTGATTGCACCTATGAGCCCCGCTTCAGTATTTCCCGCTTTGATTTGACCTAGCAGGTCATCAACAATGTTGCTCCAAGCATCATCGGGCACCAAGTTATTAATGCCGCGGTCGGCCAAGATTTCCACATAGTGTTCGGCTTCAGAAACGAAGATTAGCACCCCTGTTTCTGCTTGAGTGTGGTGTAAGCCTTGGGCTAAAAACTGTTGCTTAGCCACTAGAGCAGCACGAGTATACTTAACTCGTTTAGGCACTAGGGCTAACTTTAGTGGCTGCCAGCGAAATAACACCGCAAGGACCATGAATTCAATTACTTGGATCCACAGCATGTCGGTTTGGTCGAGCCATAAGCTGGTTTGCAATAACAGGGCAGGGGTAACTAGGGCTATAAGTGCTGCCCACATGGTGGGGATGAAATAATAGTCGTCACTCTGACCCGCCAGTACCGTAACCAGCTCGGCATCGGTGTTGCTTTCAGCAGCTTCAATGGCTGCTTGTACTTTTGCTTGTTGTTGCTCATTTATTAATGTCATTTTACCATCCTCCTGACGCGCCGCCGCCACCAAATCCGCCGCCACCGCCGGAAAAACCACCAAAACCGCCGCCACCATGGCCGCGACCGCCACCGCCGCCAAGCAACATTAATGGTAACAACCACAAACCACTACGGCCACGTCTGCCACCTTTGCCAGCCGAGGGAGCGCCAAGGCGGTTCATTGCGCCAGCGGCCATAAATATAAATAAGAAAATAAGGCTGGGTAAACCTGAACCTGATCTTTTCGATTTTGCCTGAGGAGCAACGAACTGGCCTCCTAAGGCTGCTACTATGGCCTCGGTGCCCGCCAATAACCCACCGTTAATATCCCCTTGCTTGAACATAGGCAACATAATTTGCTGCACGATGGTGGCGCTCACCGCGTCGGTGATGGTGCCTTCCAATCCGTAACCAACCTCAATGCGCACCTTGCGCTCGGCTTGAGCCAAAATGAGCAAAATACCATTGTCTTGGTCCTTTTGGCCCACGCCCCAGGCGCGGCCCATGTCCACACCAGCTTGTTCAATGCTATAACCTTGTAAGTCTTTTAACGTGACCACAATAACTTGGTTACTGGAGGCCTGTTCGTGGCCTGCCAATAGTTTGTTAATGCGTTGTTCTGTAGCCGCATTTATGAGCCCTGCTTGGTCGAGTATGCGCCCAGGTAGCTTGGGTACTTCAAACGCAGACCAACTAGGCATGGCCGCTAACATGAAGCTTAACAAAGCGCCCTGCAACCAAATTTTAAGCATTAGAAGCTCACCTTTGGCGCTGTTTCGGCATCTTGGGTGGTGGCGGTGTAAACCTCACGCAGTGTCATGTCGCTGTAGAGAAAGCTGTGCCATAACTTGCCTGGAAAAGTGCGAATTTCGGTATTGTAGCGCTGCGTAGCGGTGATAAAATCACGCCGTGCTACGCTAATACGATTTTCCGTACCTTCTAGCTGAGACTGTAGCGCTAGGAAGTTTTGGTTGGCTTTTAAATCTGGATAACGTTCGCTGACTACCAATAAGCGTTTTAAGGCGCTACCTAGCTCGCCCTGGGCTTGCTGAAATTGTTGCATGGCTTGGGGGTTGTTGAGCAGGTTTTGACTAACTTGAATGGAGCCCACTTTGGCGCGAGCATTAGTTACGGCAATTAGGGTGTCTTTTTCGTGGGCAGCATAGCCTTTAACGGTGCTGACTAGGTTGGGAATTAAATCGGCGCGGCGCTGGTACTGGTTTTCTACTTGTGACCAGGCGGACTTCACTTGTTCGTCGTAGGTAGGGATATTATTGACGCCACAGGCAGCTAAAGTAAAGCTGGCGGCGACTAAGGTGAGGATGCGGCCCCATCGTTTGAAAGACAACATAAAATAATTCCCAAAAGGCTGATGAAGTTTTAATTATGCGGCTATTTGTTAATTTTTCAAGAGAGTAAGGCAAATATTATCCATTGCCTATGGGGGTGGTGCGGCCAGCGTCGGCGTCACCAAGATACAAGTTAAAGTGGCCACTGGCGCTTTCGGCGCAGTGACGCTTGAGCATGGTTTCTATGGCCGGGTAAGCCAGCCGTTGCCAAGGAACTGTGTCGGTTTTAAACCATTCTACTGCCGACGACTCCGGGCCTATGGGTAAGGGCTGGGCAATAAACGCAGCCCGATAAATGATGTAGACCTGGTGCATGTGCAACACATTAAACACCGAATACAGGTCTATGATGTTAACGTCCATGCCTGTTTCTTCCAAAGTCTCCCGTTGGGCTGCTGCTGCCGTGCTTTCGCCAACTTCCATAAAGCCTGAGGGAATGGTCCAGGTATTCTTTTGCGGCTCAATAGCGCGCAGGCACAGGGCTATTTCATCATCACGTTCAACGATGCAGCCACAAATAATGGTGGGATTATGATAGTGGATCTGTTGGCATTGATCGCAGATTAACCGCTTGTGGGTGTCTCCGTTGGGCACTTGCTGACGCAAGCGATCGGAACCACAGTGGCTGCAATAATTCATCCTAGTCGTGCAGGAACTGCTTTAGAGCAATGGCGCCGGCAGCTTGTACATGGGCCACGCAGGCTTTGCGAGCTGCTTCGGCGTTGCGTTGGCTAATAGACTGCATGATGCGCTGCATTTCCTTGAGACTGTTTTTCCAACGGCCTTTGTGAGCGATGGTGCCTGCCCGCAGGACCATGATTCGAGCCCATAAACGGTATAGGCTGGCGCCCACTTCGGAGTTGCCGCTGCCTTCCAATAGCTGATCGTAAAAGTCTTTGGTGCAGGCCAGTATTTCACTCACTTCGGCGCGATCAAAGGCGGCTTTTAAGGCATCGGTGGTGTCTTGTAATTGCTGGATTTGTTCGTCGCTGGCGCGGCTACAAAATAATTCACCGGCCAGACCTTCAAGCGCGGCCCGTAGTTCGTAAATATTTTTTACGTCTTGGGCAGCGAGTACTGTTACGCTGGGGCCTCGTTGGCCTGCATATTGTACTAAGCCTTCAGACTCTAAGTGACGCAACGCTTCGCGTACGGAAGTGCGACTAACGTCCAACACTTTGCATAATTCACGCTCTACCAAACGCTGCCCAGGCTTAAGCTGATAGTTGATGATGGCATCACGCAGCTTATCCAATACAATCTGGCGCAAGGTAATGGTATTGCGAGTGATCTTTAGGTTAGTTAAATTGGCTACCATAATTTAAGACTTCGCTTCGTCGGCCATTTCTTTCATCACTTCACGGGCGCTTCGAAAGGCATCAATGGAGGCAGGCACACCGCAATAAATGGCTGATTGCAGTAGCACTTCTCGTATCTCATCTTGGCTACAGCCGTTGTTAAAGGCCCCGCGAATATGTAATTTTAATTCGTGGGGGCGGTTAAGGGCGGTAATCATCGCCAGATTGATGAGACTGCGGGTTTTGCGCGGTAAACCATCACGGTTCCAAATGCTATCCCAACAATACTCGGTAACCAACTCTTGTAGGGGCCAAGTAAAGTCATCTGCCGCGGCGATGGAGGCATCAACATAGGCATCTCCAAGTACAGCTTTACGGGTTTTTAACCCGGCTTCAAACTTTGCGGATCTGATGTTTTTATCAGTCATCATGGGTTCTCAATTGTGGTTATTAGCTGGTGTTCAGGTGCTTACAGACCACCCATCAGCATGTATTTTATTTCCATGTAATCATCAATGCCATAGTGGGAGCCTTCACGGCCTGTACCGGATTCTTTAACGCCGCCAAAAGGTGCCACTTCGGTAGAGATAATACCCTCATTGATACCTACAATACCATACTCTAAACCTTCACCAACACGCCATACACGGCCAATGTCGCGGGTGTAGAAATACGCCGCTAAACCAAATTCTGTGTCGTTGGCCATGGCAATGGCTTCGGCTTCATCTTTAAACTTGAATATTGGTGCCAAGGGACCAAAGGTCTCTTCGGTCGCCACTTTCATATCGGTAGTGGCGTTGCCAATAATAGTTGGGGTAAAGAAGCTACCGCCTAAAGGGTGACTGTCGCCGCCGTAGACCAAAGTGCCACCTTTAGCTAGAGCATCTGCAATGTGATCTTTAACCTTGTCGATGGCACCTTGGTTGATCATGGGGCCTTGGGTAACCCCTTCGTCCATACCATTGCCTACTTGCAGTTGCGCCACTTTGGCAGCAAATTTGGCTACAAAAGCATCGTATACCCCTTCTTGTACGATAAAGCGGTTAACACACACGCAGGTTTGGCCAGCGTTACGATATTTGCCAGCAATGGCACCGGTTACAGCGGCATCTAAATCAGCGTCATCAAAGACGATGAAGGGAGCGTTGCCGCCCAGCTCTAGAGACACCTTCTTTAATGTTGGTGCACACTGCTGCATGAGCAATTTGCCAACGGGGGTTGAGCCTGTAAAGGTCAACTTACGCACCGTTGGGTTGCTGGTGAGTTCGGCGCCAATGGGTCGAGATTGACCAGTAATAACGTTAAATACGCCAGCAGGAATGCCAGCTTCGTCGGCCAATACAGCTAAGGCGAGGGCAGAGAAAGGGGTTTCAGCTGCTGGACGCACTACAAAACTACAACCAGCCGCAAGGGCTGGGCCGCATTTACGGGTGATCATGGCCGCTGGGAAGTTCCACGGTGTAATGGCTGCTACAACGCCAATAGGCTCTTTGGTAACAATGATACGTGCATCGGCTCTGTGGGTTGGGATAACGTCGCCGTAGGTGCGCTTGCCTTCTTCGGCAAACCACTCGATAAAGCTAGCGGCGTAGGCAATTTCACCTTTAGACTCGGCCAGAGGTTTACCCTGTTCCAGAGTCATGATCTTGCCGAGGTCATCCTGGTTGGCCATGATGAGGTCAAACCAGCGACGTAGGATTACGGCCCTTTGCTTGGCTGTTTGTTTGCGCCAACTAATCATAGCTATACGAGCGGCTTCAATGGCACGGGCGGTTTCTACGCCGTTCATGTCGGGAATGCTGCCCAATATTTCGTCGTTGGCTGGATTGGTGACGTTAATGGTGGCGCTGGTGTCAGCATCCAACCAAGTGCCATTAATATAGGCTTGTTGGCGAAATAAAGAGGGGTTAGTTAGTTGCATGGTGTCAGTCCTGTAATAATAGCGTGCTAGGGTGCAATGGTGTGCTGTATCTTATACTAAAACGTTCAATATATTAAACGTTTTGAGTCTCGTATAGATTAACATGTTAACTAATCCTAAAGGCTGTGTCATTCATCGCATTACAAATGGGTCGGCCATGGGCTCGCTGGAGGTATTGATCCATACGGTTTTGAGTTGGGTGTAGTCTTTAACGCCATCAATGCCACTTTCCCGGCCATAACCACTGGCTTTAAAACCGCCAATGGCGCCCATAGGCGATACAGCACGATAAGTGTTAACCCAGATAATGCCCGCTTGGATGGCCTTGCTCATACGGTGCACGCGCGCATTATCCCGTGTCCAAATGCCCGCAGCTAAGCCAAATTGGCTGTCGTTGGCTAGGCTAAGGGCATGGGCTTCGTCGGTAAAACGCATAATGCTGGCTACCGGGCCAAACACTTCGTCCTGCATGATGCTGCATTGGTTGTTATCTACCGCTAAAATTGTGGGCTCGTAGTACCAACCGTCGCCGGCAATGGCAGCACGTTTGCCACCATATATTAGGTCGGCGCCCTGCGCCTGTGCAGCAGCAACCATGCGTTCAACCAAAGCCAATTGCTGTTGGGTGGCCATGGGTCCCATTTGCGAGTGTGGGTCCATGGGGTCGCCAACAACAATGGTCGCCACGCGGGCTTTAAAAGCCGCTAAAAACTCATCGTAAATTGTGTCCTGCACCAGTAGGCGGCTGCCAGCCACACAACTTTGACCAGAAGCTGCAAAAATTCCGGCGATGACACCATTAACAGCACTGCCAATATCGGCATCTTCAAAGATAATGTTGGGTGATTTGCCGCCCAGCTCCAAGCTTAACTGGGCTAAGTTTTCGGCACTGTTCTTAACCACTGCTTTGGCGCCTTGGCCACCGCCAGTAAAGGCAATACGGCGCACTAACGGGTGTTTGGTAAGGGCAGAGCCTGTATCCCCCCCAAAACCAGTGACTACATTGACTACGCCATCTGGGAAGCCAGCTTGCTTAACTAGGTGCATCAGTTCAATGATAGTGGCCGAGGCATGTTCGGAAGGCTTCATTACCACCGTATTGCCAGCAGCTAAAGCTGGAGCTAGCTTCACGGCCGTTAGGTACATGGGTGAATTCCACGGGATAATGGCCGCCACTACACCTAATGGTTCGTGGCTGGTATAGGCAAACATGTCGGCCTTATCAAGCGGTAAGGTTTGGCCTTCCAACTTGTCGGCTTGGCCTGCATAGTAATAAAAGAACTCAGGCATATAGCCAATTTGGCCCATGGTTTCGCGGATCAACTTACCGTTGTCATTGGTTTCTAGTAGGGCCAACTTGTCTTTGTTGGCGGCAATTAAGTCGCCTAGTTTGCGCAGCAGCTTGCCCCGTGCCGTGGCATGTAAGTTACGCCAGGCTGGGTTTTCAAAGGCCGCTTGCGCTGCTTGTACGGCAGCATCAACATCGGCTTCTTGGGCATGGGGAAAGCTGGCCCATGGCTGTGCGTTTGCTGGGTTAAGGCTGTCGAAACGGCCGCCGTCTTGAGCCTCGACCCATTGGCCATTAATGAACATCTGATATTGACTGAGGGACATGGGTCGCTCCTAAATTATGGGTTAGCTGTGTGAGCGTTATGCAGGGCTAAAAAGTCTCGCATATGTTGATTCACTTGAGCGGCGTTTTCTACCGGCATCATGTGCCGAGCATTAGTCACGATGGTGGCTGTTGCGCCGGCTATCTTTGCTGCAAGAGCTTGACTCATGGCGGGTGTAGAGCCTGGGTCTAGCTCGCCGGTAATCACTAACGTGGGGCTAGTTATTTGCCTCAACTGTGCAGCTGCTACATTGTCACCTTCACCAAATAAACGATAACAACGGCTATAACTGGGCTGGTGGTTAGCCAACACCTGGCTGCGCAACTGCCTAATGTAGCTTGGATTAGCCTGAGCATACGCAGGACTAAACCAACGTTCTAGGGCCTGGTCTATATTGGCAATAGGACCATGTAAATCGACTTGTGCCACCCGCTCTAGGATAGCAGCGCTTAGGTCCGGGCCACGGTTAAACACCGAGTTCATAATGATTAGGCTATTTAAACGCTGATTATGTTGGCTGGCAACTACTCGTGCAATTAGTCCACCTAAGGAGAAGCCAACTAAGTGCACGCGATCTAATGCCAGAAAATTAAGTAGTTGTAGCAATTGCGCCGCCAGGGTGTCCAAGCTGGTGCCGGCATCAGCACGGGGGCTCAAACCATGGCCCAGTAAGTCATAGGTAATAACTTGATAATCCGGCACCAGCGCCTGTACTTGGGCTTGCCACATGGTGTGATCTAAACCTACACCATGAATCAAAACTAGAGCAGGCTTGCTGGCTTGGCCATTAACCTGGTAACAAGTACCCTGGGGGCAATAAAGTGACATTAAGCTTGCGTTTCTGCTGCTGCTTTTTGTGCCGCAATCTCTTCCATATCCAGGTAACGGTTGCCTATGCGAGGGTGGGCACGACCACCGTCGGAACCGCCTAATACCACAATGATTTCATCCCCAGCTGGGGCATCTTCAATGTGCATTTCTAAAGTGATGTAGTGGGAGCGAAAGCCCGCATCATCTTTATGCATCATGGGGATTTGAATAGAGGTGCCAGCTGGGCCTCGCTTATTGGTGAAACTCAAAAAGCTCTTGGCGTTGACGGCATCACGGTAGTGATTGCCAAAACGTAAGGTGTGAATGATGCCAGAGGCGTGTTCAATTTCGCCATCCATACCAATGACGGCGGCTTTACCAAAGGCTTCAATGGCATCGCCGCTGGGGAAGTGAGACAGCACTTTAGCAACCATGGCTGCACCTAGTTCGGAACAACCAGCGCTGATTTCTGGGCGTAAATTTTCTACAAAACCTTGGCCTGCCCATGGGTTTTTTATGACATAGGCCACACCTACCATTTTGATAGGCTTGGGCGCAGATTTGCCGCCTTCGATGTGGGTTTCTTCAATACTAGTGACGACTTTTCGTACTTCAAAATGCATGCTTTTATTCCTGATTAAAGTTAGGCATAACTTGGTCTATAAACAACTGCAGCGACTTTTTCTTCTGCGCATGGGGGAGGCCGTTGTCGCTCCAAAAACTAAACTGGGTAATACCTAATGATTCATAATGTTTGATGCGTTTGGTGACTTGCTTTGGTGTGCCAATAAGCAGATTGTCGTGCAACTCATCCAGCCCAAAGCCAGGCATCTCATTCATTTGTTCATCTGTTAACGGTTTAACAAACCCATTGACGGGTTGCTGGTCATTTTTAAACCAAGCATAGAAATAGGCATACCAATCGCGTAGCGCTTGGGCACCTTTGCGCCAGTCTTCATCTTCTTCATGCACCCAGGTGTGGCGCAAGGCCAATAACTGCGGTGCTGGCTTGTCTGGGTTGTTTATACACGCTTGCTTAAATCTTGTGGCAGCCAGTTCGATGGTGGCGTCACCGGCAATGAGAGGTGTGATCATGACATTACAGTCGCTCTTAACGGCATAGTCATGGGACTCTTGCTCCCGTGCCGCTACCCACATGGGCGGAAAGGGCTTTTGTGTAACACGGGGAATGGCAGTGGAGGTGGGGAATGAATAGTGCTCGCCTTCGTGGGCGTAATCACCGGTCCAAAGCTTTTGCAAAGCGGGGATCATTTCCCGCAGTGGCCCACCACCTTCTTTGGCGGGCATATTGTCGGTCATACGATCAAATTCAGATTGATAGGCACCCCGGGCTATGCCGAAGTCCAGCCTACCATTGCTCATCATGTCTATTAGCGAAGCTTCACTGGCCAGGCGCACTGGATTCCAAAAGGGCGCCACAATAGTACCCAAACCTAAGCGAATGGTTTTAGTAATGGGGGCAAGGTAAGCCATAAAATTAAGTGGGTTAGGGGAAATAGTGAATTCCATCATGTGATGTTCACCGATCCACACAGTTTCAAAACCGGCCTGTTCCGCCATGAGTGTTAGCTCTACCAGTTCATCAAACAATTCTTTATGGGGCTTGGCCGGATCAAAGCGCTCCATGTGGAGAAATAAAGAAAACTTCATGCCAACTACTCCCTAACTGTTATCGTGTTTTATCATGGCTCAAAGTGAGTATCATTATCAACTTTGTATTATGGTATACCAAAAACCAAGGGCATTTCACCACTGGATTGAGTGGATGTCAAGACTTCCCAGGCCTCTTTCCCTTCACCTTTCCCTTCACCTTGCCCTTGCCCTTTTGCACTTGATTGACTAACCTCATGTTCTTGTTACTTATTAGTTCTGAGGTAAAGTAATGTTCCAGTCTTTTTTTCCTAACCCAAAGTGGTTTTTTCTCTCTCTTGTGCTGTGGGCCGGCCTTTGTATCGGCGTCTGGTATGGCTTGGGTGATCAACTGGGAGCCGCTATCGGGTTTCAACTGCCCGCAGAAGATGCAGAACCAGTGCTGGGTTTAGGCCACTTTGTAACCACAGACTTCCTTTGGTTTTATGTTTATTTCTTTGTTACCGTGGCTGTGTTCGGTGTCGTATGGATGAAGCTAGCGCCCCATGAGTGGCAGTATTGGTCTATTTTTGGCAGCGCATTAATCTTGTTTTCAACCTACTTTTCGGTACAGGTGTCGGTGGCCATCAACAATTGGCGGCGACCTTTTTTCGACTCTATTCAAGCGGCTTTTTCGGAAGCAGGCAGTGTTACGTCAGAAGAATTCTACGGCTTAATTATGGTGTTTGCCGAAATTGCCTTTTTAGCGGTCATTGTATTTGTTTTGGCCCGCTTCTTTGTGAGTCATTACATCTTCCGCTGGCGTACGGCCATGAATCAGTATTATGCGCAAAGGTGGACCCAGCTGCGTGTGGTAGAAGGCGCGGCCCAGCGGGTGCAGGAAGACACCATGCGCTTTGCCGGTATTATGGAAGGTTTGGGAATTGCTTTGGTAGATGCCTTTATGACACTGGTGGCCTTCTTGCCGGTACTTTGGTCTTTGTCTGAATATGTGACTGAGTTGCCTATTATAGGCCCCATTGCCTCTCCACTATTTTTTGCAGCCATATTTTGGTCATTATTTGGCACCCTGTTAATGGTTTTTGTGGGCATTAAATTGCCAGGCTTAGAATTTCGCAACCAACGGGTTGAGGCGGCGTATCGTAAAGAGCTGGTGTACGGTGAGGACAATGCCCAACGGGCTCAGCCACAAACGCTGATGGAATTGTTTTCTAATGTGCGTCAGAACTACTTTCGCTTGTACTTCCATTATATGTACTTCAACGTGGCACGCAGCTTTTACCTGCAGGCAGACAACCTATTTGCCTACGTTATATTGATCCCAACCATAGTGGCCGGCACCATTACCTTTGGTATCTTGCAACAAATATTGACCGCCTTTGGTCAGGTGAGCAATTCGTTTCAGTTTTTGGTTAACTCATGGCCAACCATTGTTGAACTCATGTCGGTCTACAAGCGTCTGCAATCGTTTGAGCGGGTATTGCATGATCAACCCTTGGTGAATATTGATAGGGAATTTGCTGAACAAGGAGAGAGTTAGCGGTTACTAACCCCCGTCCATGTGGGGTGGGGGTTATTTGATAGGCGCAAATAAAGGCTGGCAAGTCCAGTCTGTAGTGACGTTCATTAGTGCCGCCATAGTAGGCGCTACTTGATCGGCCGTGCCAAATGCAACCTTGCCTTGTGGTACCCGTGGGCCAGAAAAATACAAAAGCGATAGTCTGCTTCTGTACCAGGGCGCATGCCATGGTTGGATGCATAGTTAGATTGGCCGGTGGAATTGCCGCTACCTTTACTGTCTTTTTTCAAAACAAAAAATAGCATCTTCAGGGTGGGTGAAGGCAAGCAATTTGTGACGCAATGCAACGGGCATGAAGTCGTTATTCCAACTCTCGATACCTATACCTGCCAATATGGCGGTGACTTGCTTTGCTTCATCGTCGCAGCGCGGCGCAACCAGCAACATGCCGCCTTCGCTGGTCCAGCGCACACCTTCAGGTAATAACTGATCACAATAAATGGCATCGCGCATGGGGTCGTGGCCGCTCATAATGGCGAAATTGTAGTCATCTAGCGTGCCCGCTTGGCGTAAACGATCCATCGGTAGGCCAACCTGTGCATCAGCAGTGCGTAAAGACCATTCGGTTAGGGGGTGATCGCTACCGTAACTATGCAAATAGTAATCGGTAATGGCGATTTCCAGCATAATTAGGTCAGGTGCTTGCTCCGAGCTGGCCAAGCCTGCGGTTATTTCAATGAGCTTCTGATCGGCCAACATGGCCAGCGACAACTTGGCCGTTTTATCTGAGCTTGGGTTAACAATATTAATCTCGATACCGTTGCTGGCCAGTGCAGCTATGCGCTCATCTGGATCTAGCTGAACGCCTTGCATGGTCCAGCGTGCATCGGTTGGGTGGGGCTCATCATCGCGTGCTCGATTTAATACGTCATCAACCCACCATGGACTGCAGTACACATTGCAGTCTTCAGGGCGCACCATGCCAAAACCAACGTTGGCTACGTCGTGTCCTGCTGCTTTAGCAAAGTTGGCAATAGTGGGCGTTAATATATCGTATGGGTTGCACCTGCGGAACTCACCTTCACCATTACCATCACGGGCACTTTCATCCCAAATCTTGTTGCCATAGATGCCATGCTCAGCTGCAGGACGACCAACAATCATCGACGCCCGCCCAGGAAAAGAGGTGCCGCACATCTCGGGGGCAAGGGCCTGAATTTGCATGCCCTGGTCGGCCAAGGCATGCATGTTAGGCATCTAGGACTTACGTTGGGCAAATATTTCGGCACTGATGCCGTCGATCATAATAAGAATCAGCTTATTCATGGTAAGTTGCTCAGGCGCCGCGCCGTAAGGTTTAACTAAAGAGGGCCTAGTGAAGACCAAATTTGCGGGCGATTGTGGCAGAAAGTAAAACCAATGGGAACTATACATTTAGATGATTTTACAACCAAGGCGTTTTTTATTTTTTGGCTGAAAAATCGCATATGTCGCACCTAGAATAGAGGGCTCTAAGCTGTTGGTTTTGCTTGTTTTTCCTCATGAAATTTACCAGGTCAGAAAAACCTAGCTGGAGCTTGGTGGAGGGCTTTTGATGCCACAGCCCTTGAGAATAATACGCTTAATAGAATCGGCGGCGGCTTGGTAAGCTTGGGTTGTTAATTTTGGAGTTTCTGTGGCGATTAAAATTTGGGGCTCAAAGTCAGCATAGTATTGCGTGCTAGACCAAATCATAAAAATTACATGGGCGGGTTCAATGGCATCCATTTTGCCGTCGGCTATCCAGCTTTCAAACACCTGCATACGCTGCTTAAACCATACCCGGTAGTCTTGTTGTAGGTAGGCGCTAAGGTGAGGTGCACCACTAATCATTTCTTTGGCAAACAAACGTGAGGCAGTAGGGTGGGTTCGAGAGAAATTCATCTTCGCATCAATATAGCGGCTCAATACGTAGGCTGGTTCATCTTCGCTAGACAGCTCGTTAAACACCGTATCCCAAAGGTTTAAGGTGTTTTCCAGTACCGCACCGTAAAGCGCTAACTTATTGGCAAAGTAGTAGTGGATATTGGCCTTGGGTACTTGTGCCGCCTCGGCAATACGCTGCATAGTGCTGCCACGAAAGCCATGGCAAGCAAACTCGGCCTCGGCGGCCTGTAAAATGAGCTCTCGGCTTTGTTCTCTAATGCGTCCGGGCTTATATGGACCTCGTACGGGGTTTGCTGTCATGCTTGACTCCTGTTGAAGCTCGATAGTAGCAGATCTGGAAACATTTTTTATGAAAAGTTGACTAATTCGACAACTATTGAGAAAATGGCCTTCTAAACTATTAGGGTAGTCATAATGCAGCTGTTATTAAACCAAACTGTTATTCAAGTGGCGCATCCAAGAGCCGATACAACCTTGCTGCTTTGGTTGCGGGAAAATCAGTATTTAACCGCAACCAAAGAAGGCTGTGCCGTGGGCGACTGCGGTGCCTGTACGGTAATGGTCGGACAGCTCGAAGCGGGTGCCATTGTCTATCGTAGCGTTAATGCTTGTATTGCTTTACTAGCCAGCCTTAACGCCTGTCATGTGGTTACCCTGGATGCCTTGCAAGACGAAGCCATGCACCCAGTGCAACAGGCCATGGTGGATTGCCATGCTAGTCAATGCGGATTTTGCAGCCCTGGCTTTGTTATGTCGTTAGTGGCTTGGTGGCTTAATACCCCAGCCAATAGCTTGGCAACAGCCGCAGATTTTGAACAACATCGCCATGGGGTAGAACTAGCCTTATCTGGTAACTTGTGCCGTTGTACCGGCTATCAACCTATTTTATTGGCGGCTGATCAGTTGGCGCCCCTAGATCGTAGCCAAGACCCTTTGTTTGAGAGCCTTGGTGGCTATAAACATTGCTTGGCAACCTTGCGCACTATAACTGCTGATAGTAATGAAAATATAGCTGATGCTTACTATGCGCCGCAAAACCTTGAACAACTGGCCTTGGCTTACGCCGTTACACCTAAGGCTAGGCTGGTGGCTGGATCTACAGACTTGGCCTTAGATGTCACCCATGGCCTTAGCAGCATTGACCGTATGATTGATGTTAAGTCGGTGGTGGAATTGCAACGCATCGACAAGCGTGGCGATGAACTTCATCCGCAATTGTATATTGGTGCGGGTGTCAGCTTGAGTGAGTTAGAAGCAGCTTGCCACGATTGTTTGCCCAACATGACCCATTTATTAGGCCGTTTTGCCTCCCGTCAGGTGCGCAACCGCGCTACTCTGGTAGGTAATATTGCCAACAGCTCACCCATTGCCGACACACCACCCTTATTGCTGGTATTGGCGGCTAAGTTGGTATTACAGCAAGGCCAAAGTCAGCGAACTATTGCGCTGCACGAATTTTATTTAGGCTATAAACAAACGGCATTGCAGCCAGCTGAATTCATACACAGTGTTATTTTGCCCTTGCCCAGGGAACATCAGCAGGTGTTTGTCGAGAAAGTGAGTAAGCGGGCCGAGGATGACATTGCTGCCACCTGTGTGGCCTTAACGGTAATCCTTAAGGCAGATCGAGTAGAACAAATTAGCATTGCTTGTGGTGGTATGGCAGCCATTCCTAAAATGGCCACTCACACCCAAGCGCAACTACTCAATCAGAAGTTGGACCCGCAGCTTATTGCTCAGGTGCCTACTTGGTTGGCGCAAGACTATCAGCCCATAGATGACATGCGCGCTAGCGCAGCCTACCGCCAACAGGTGACAGCTAACTTGGTGCAAGGCTTTTTACGGGAGGCAATGGCATGAGGAAGCTACCAGAACTAGAAGCACTTGCTGGAACCAAGCCACAGCAAGTGATTGGCAAGCCTACAGCCCACGAAAGTGCTAAATTACACATGTCTGGACGGGCCCATTATGTGGATGACATTAGCGCGCCAGAAGGCTGCTTGCATGCTTACGTGGGCATGGCCCCCGTGGCTTGTGGCGAACTCAAAAGCCTGGATTTAAGTGCCGTTAAGGCTGCCCTGGGCGTGGTGGATGTGATTACTTCAGGCGACGTTCCAGGCCACTTAGACATAGGCCCAGTGTTTGCCGGAGACCCTTTATTAGTGGCACAGCAAATTAGCTATTTTGGTCAGCCGTTGTTTGCGGTGGCAGCCACTAGCCGTGATGCTGCCCGCAAAGCCTGCCTATTAGGCCAACCCGACATTGAGGCCTCTGACCCATGTCTGACCTTGGCCCAGGCCCAGGCCGGTCACAAGCAGGTGCGCCCTAGTCATAGCCTAGTGAAAGGCGACAGCGTGGCGGCTATAGAGCAAGCACCTTTACAGCTCAACATAAATCAGCAGGTAGGTGGCCAAGAGCACTTTTATCTCGAAGGACAAGTTGCCCTTGCTATTCCCCAAGACAATGGCGGTGTGTTGGTGCACAGCTCCAGCCAGCACCCCAGTGAAGTACAAAAGCTGGTGGCCGAAGTTTTGGCCTTGCCCATGCACAAGGTAGTAGTGGACATGCGCCGTATGGGCGGTGGCTTTGGTGGCAAAGAAACCCAAGCCGCACAGTGGGCTTGCCTTGCTGCGTTGCTAGCGGTACGTAATCAAAAAGCGGTGAAATTACGCTTAAGCCGTAGCGATGACATGGCTCTCACCGGCAAGCGTCATCCCTTTGTTAACCAAGCCCAGGTGGGTTTTGATGCCGAGGGTCGGATCTTGGGCGTTAGTGCGCAATTACACGGTTTATGTGGCTGTAGCCCAGATTTGTCTGACGCTATTGTCGACCGGGCCATGTTTCACACAGACAACGCATACTACTTGCCAGCCGCCACTATTACAGGCCATCGCTGGTTCCAGAATACCGCCTCTAACACTGCTTATCGCGGCTTTGGTGGCCCCCAGGGCATGATGTTGGCAGAACAAATGCTCGATGACATAGCTCGCAGCTTGGGCAAGGACCCATTGTTAGTGCGTCAGGCTAACCTCTATGGACAAACAGATAGAAACATCACCCCCTATCACCAAACGGTGACGGGGGTTGATTTGACTCGCATCATTGACGAACTTGTGGTGTCCAGCGATTACTGGAACAGACGTAAACAGATTAATGATTTTAACCAAAATGCCCGTCAAGCAGGTGGCCGCTATGTTAAAGGGTTGGCCCTCACACCGGTAAAATTTGGTATATCCTTTACCGTCATGTTTCTTAACCAAGCAGGTGCCCTGGTGCACATTTACACCGACGGCACGGTGCAAGTAAGCCACGGTGGTACTGAAATGGGGCAGGGGCTGTACACTAAAATTGGCCAAATTGTTGCCGCCGAATTAGGCCTGCCCTTGGCGAGCATCGAAGTGACCTCTACGCGTACGGATAAAGTGCCCAATACGTCACCCACAGCGGCTTCCAGCGGCACTGACCTCAATGGCCAAGCGGCCCGTAATGCAGTCCTCACCATAAAACAGCGATTAATCGACATGCTGGTGGAAAAACACGGTATTGCTGCAACTGACATTGAGTTTGCTAGAGGTGAAGTGACATGGGGAAATCAGACTATTGCCTTTGCTAAATTAGCCCAACAGGCCTATATGGCGCGTATTTCATTATCCTCAACGGGTTACTACCGTACCCCAAAAATCCATTATGATCGCACCCAGGCCAAGGGCAAACCCTTCTTTTACTATTCCTGCGGTGCCTCCGTGAGCGAAGTGGAAGTGGATACTTATACAGGCGCCTATACCGTCTCAAGGGTAGATATTCTGCATGATGTGGGTGAAAGCATTAACCCAGCCATAGACCTGGGTCAGGTGGAAGGTGGGTTTATTCAAGGCATGGGCTGGCTTACTACGGAAGAGCTGGTGTGGGGCGAAGATGGCCGTTTGCAAACCAATGGCGGTGCCAGCTACAAGATCCCAGCCGTGGGTGACACGCCCAAGCAATTTAATGTGGCGTTACTGCAAGACAGTAAAAACCAAGAAGCCACTATATACCATTCCAAGGCCGTAGGTGAGCCGCCCTTTATGCACGGTATTTCCGTATGGTCGGCATTGAGAGATGCCATTTGGCAAGCCGGTGGTGAGCAGGTAAATCCACAGTTGGATACTCCAGCCACACCCGAGCGGGTGTTGTGGGCCCTGCAAACTGCACAGAATGCAGATAATGCAGAGCAGGGCAAATGAAAGCCTGGCTTAGGGCGCAGCTGCACTGCGAAGACAAAAATCAGGCCTACGTGCTGATTAGCATTGTGGCCTTGAAGGGCTCATCGCCACGGGGGGTGGGTAGTAAAATGCTGGTTACGGCGCAGCAACAGTTCGACTCCATCGGCGGTGGTCATTTGGAATACAAGGCCGTTGACGAAGCCCGCAAGCGTTTGCAAGAAGGTAGCTCAACCCAGTTGCTTGATTATGCTCTAGGCGCTAATTTAGGCCAGTGTTGTGGCGGTAAGGTGAGTCTTATGTTTGAAGTTTTTAGCAACACCAAAATGCCCGTAGTGGTGTTTGGTGCCGGTCATGTGGGCCGTGCCTTGGTGCCTTTATTGGCGCAATTACCCGTGCAAGTTACCTGGGTGGATGGGCGCTATGACATGTTGCCCAAAGAACTGCCTTTAGGTGTTACCGGGGTGCGCGAAGAATACCCACAAGACCATGTGGCCGATTGTGCACCGGGCAGCTGTTATTTAATTATGACCCATCATCATGGGCTTGATTTAGCTCTAACCGAAGCTATTATTAAGCGCAACGACGCGTGTTATTTAGGCGTTATCGGCTCTCTCACTAAGGGCCGGAAATTCAGTCAGCGCCTGGTGGCCAAGAATTTTTCCACTAGCCAAATTGCAAATTTGCATTGCCCTATGGGTAAACCCGGTATTGTAGGCAAGCAACCCATGGAGGTGGCCATTGCCATTGCTGCCCAAGTGATGGCCTTGTACCAGTCTGAAGAGGCCTCGGCGAGCAGCCTTGCCCAAAATACCCAAGACACTATCATCGAGGCTGTTGATTATGTCTGAACGCCTATTACGTGGCCCGTTATTACACTGCTTGGCTGAGCCAAACCTCGATGACAGTGCCGTTGAGTACATTGATGATGCCTTGTTATGGCTAAAAAATGGCTTAGTTCACCAATGCTCAACCTTTGCAACGGCAAGCGGCAGCTTAACCGCAACCCAGCTTAGCAAAGTAGAAGATTGCAGTCAGTACCTTTTAGTGCCAGGATTTGTAGATTGCCATATCCACTACCCACAAATAGAAATGATTGCTGCCTATGGTGCGCAATTATTTGCATGGCTCAACACCTATACTTTTCCCGTGGAATCCACATTCGGCGACCCTGACAAGGCCGCCGCTGTGTCTAAGGTGTTTATAGATCAGCTACTTACCAATGGCACCACCACCGCCTTGGTGTTTTGTTCGGTGCACCCAGAATCGGTGGACGCCTTATTTACCGAGGCGCAAGCTAAAAACATGCGTTTAATTGCTGGTAAGGTGATGATGGACCGTAACGCGCCAGATTCGGTATTGGATACGGCGCAAACTAGCTATACACAAAGCAAGGCCTTAATCCAACGCTGGCATGGTGTTGATCGCTTGCAATATGCCGTTACGCCACGCTTTGCTCCTACCTCTACAGATGAACAGCTGGCAGCCGCAGGGCGGTTACTTGCAGAACATGAAGGTGTGTATTTACATACTCACTTGTCGGAAAATATTGATGAAATTGCTTGGGTTAAAGAGTTGTTTCCCAAGGCCAAAAACTATCTAGATGTGTATGATCAAGCAGGCTTGTTGGGCAAGCGCAGTGTGTTTGCCCATGGTATTCATCTATGTGATAGCGAATGTGAACGTTTAGCGGCAACAGATTCAGCTCTTGCCCATTGCCCCACCTCTAACCTGTTTATTGGTTCGGGCCTGTTCCCCATGCAACGCATGCAAAGCCACGGTATTAAAATAGGTATGGGCACAGACGTGGGTGGAGGTACCAGTTTTAACATGCTGCAAACCTTGGCCGATGGCTACAAAGTGCAGCAGCTGAATGGTTACAATATAAGCCCAGAACAGAGCTTTTATCTGGCCACCTTGGGCGGTGCCAAAGCCCTGGACATGCATGACAAGATTGGCAACTTTGCAGTGGACAAAGAAGCCGACTTCTTACTGCTCGACCCACAAGCCACGCCATTATTGAAGTTCCGCAGCGAACATTGTCAAAGCTGGCGTGATACCTTATTTGTATTGCAAACCTTGGGTGATGACCGGGTGATTGCGCAAACCAATATTATGGGTGTGGCGACGTAAGGCAATATAAAGTGATATAAGGCGAGGACAAACAAACCAGCGTCTACTTTCGCGCATTCAAATTAGTGGAACCTGGTTTCGCACAGTGAAACTGTGCTAGACTTGCTGTTATTTAATGAGTCTCATCAGGTAGGTGTATATGTCGCTTTCAGTGGAAGGCAAGGCAACCCCAAAAGATCGCAAGTTTGTGGAAGCTCTAGCACGGGGCTTGGAGCTATTGCGGGCCTTCAGTGATAGTCAAAGTGTGTTGGGCAACCAAGAGCTAAGCGCCATTACCGGCTTACCCAAGGCTACTGTGTCGCGCATGACCTATACCTTAAAGCAGCTAGGCTACTTAAGTAACGATCCCCACAGTGACAAATATAGGCTCGACGTAGGGGTTCTTGCTTTAGGTTACGCCTATGTGGCCAATGTGCAGGCCAGCCAGCTTATACGGCCACTGATGGCCGATTTAGCTGCCCAGCATCAAGTGTCTGTGGGCCTTACCGTGCGTGAACGTCTATCCATGATCTACCTAGAAAACTGCCGTCACCATGCCGTGCAAAGCCTGAGAATGGAAATTGGTGCGAGCATTCCCCTGGCTACCTCCGCCGCAGGCCGGGCTTATTTAGCTTCGCTAGATGGGCCCGAGCGAGATGAGTTTATAGTTTACCTGGGCGAGCGTCAGCCGCCCCAATGGCAGCAACAGGTTGAAGCCATGCATCAGGCGGTAGCCTGTTATCAGGCCCATGGCTATTGCTTGTCTATGGGGGATTGGAACCGCACCGTTAATGCCGTTGCGGTGCCTTTCCAAGTGCAAGGTGGTAAAACCATGGTGTTGAGTATTGGCGGCCCCAGCTACCTTGTTTCCGAGCAACAAATTGAACAAACCTTTGCCCCTCAACTGCTTCATTTAGTTGAAGAAATTAATAATATGAGACTTTAATGCAATGAATAATTACGCGTATATCTATGACACCGCGCGCAGCCCCTTTGGCACCCTAGGAGGCGGCCTTTCCTCAGTCCGTCCGGATGATTTATTGGCCCATGTAATACGCGAATTGGTGGGCAGAAATGGTTTTGATCTCAGTGCTTATGAAGATGTGATTGCAGGTAACACCAACCAGGCAGGGGAAGACTGCCGTAACGTGGCTCGGTTTGCAGGCTTGCTGGCTGGCTTGCCTATTAGTACCGGTGGCATTACCGTGAACCGCTTGTGTGGTTCGAGCATGGCGGCGGCGTTGGATGCGGCACGTGCCGTACGTTGCAATGAAGGAGAATTGTTTGTTGCCTGTGGGGTGGAATCCATGAGCCGTGCACCGTTAGTCTTGTCTAAAGCCACGTCGGCTTTCGATCGCGGCCAACAATTGTGTGACACTACCATGGGGGCACGCTTTACTAACCCTAAAATAAGCCAAGAGTTTGGCAGTGACAGCATGTCCCAGACGGCCGACAACATTGCCGCAGATTTAGGTATAAATCGTGAGCAATGTGATGCTTTTGCCGCCCGCTCACAAGCCAACTACCAAAAGGCCCTAAAAGATGGTCATATGGCGGCTCAAATTGTACCTATTGAAGTGCCTCAAGGGCGTAAAAAACCTGCTATTTTAGTATCTGCAGATGAACACCCGCGGGCTAGCTCCAGTATTGAGGTGCTTGGTGGTTTGCGTACTTTAGCCCCAGCTGGTGTCGTTACTGCGGGTAATGCTTCGGGTCTTAACGATGGCGCAGCTGCGATAATTATTGGCAGCCAAAGCATTGGCGAAAAGTATGGTGTGGCTGCCAAAGGCCGCATTCTTGCTGGTGCTGTTGCTGGGGTAGAGCCACGTACCATGGGTCTTGGCCCAGTGCCTGCCAGCCAAAAAGCCCTTGCCCGTGCCGGCTTAACCCTTGAGCAAATGGATGTGATAGAAGTTAACGAAGCCTTTGCCGTGCAGGTATTGGGTTGTTTGCAGTTATTAGGCATCGACGCGAATGATAGTCGTGTTAACGCTAACGGCGGCGCTATTGCTGTGGGCCATCCCTTGGGTGCTAGTGGTGCGCGTATTATGCAAAATGCCCTAGCTCAACTGGAAGTAAGCCAAGGTCGCTATGCCCTAGTGACGATGTGCATTGGCATAGGCCAGGGCATTGCCGTGGTCATTGAGCGAGTTTAAGGTAAGGGTATAAAACATGAATCCAGTCAGTTATAGCATTGTTGCGCAAGTGGGCATTATTAGTATTAATAATGCGCCGTTAAACTTACTTTCCCATACCCTAAGGCAAGCCGTTCTAACTGCAGTAATGCAGGCCCAAAGTGATGCCAGCAAAGTGTTGGTTATTATTTGTGAGGGACGTACTTTTTGTGCCGGCGCCGACATTAAAGAGTTTAACCAGATTCCCCAGTCGCCCTCATTGCCAGAATTAATCGCAGCCATTGAGGCTTCAGAAAAACCCGTGGTGGCCGCCTTGCACGGCACTGCCTTGGGTGGCGGTTTTGAGTTGGCCTTAAGCTGCCACTATCGTTTGGCATTAACTTCGGCCAAGGTTGGTTTGCCGGAAGTGAAGTTGGGTTTGTTGCCTGGTGCCAGTGGTACCCAGCGAACACCGCGCTTAATGGGAGCCAAAGAAGCACTAGACCTGATGACGTCCGGTACGCCTATCACGGCAGCCAAGGCCTTAGCTACTGGCCTGTTGGATGAGCTGGTTGATGAGGCCCAAGCAGATGATTTGTTGGCAGCGGCCTTGGCCTACGCTCAAAAGCTGATTGCACAGCAAGCACCTTGCCGCCGGGTGAGTGAGTTGGTGGTAGATGAGGCCAGCTATGGTGATGACTTTTTTAACCAGTATCGCAAGCAATTGAAGCGCACCATGCGCGGCCAAGATGCACCACAATGCATTGTTGATTGTGTTGAGGCAGCAACGCAAATGCCCTTTATAGAAGGCTTGGTGCTAGAGCGTAAATTGTTTATGGATTGCAAAGCCCAGCCTCAGTCGGCTGCTTTAAAGCATGTGTTCTTTGCCCAAACCAAGGCCAGAAACGGTGCCAAAAAATATCTGTCAACGCTGCCCGATGATCAAGCACCAGTGGGCATAAAAAAAGTTGGTATTATTGGTGCAGGTACCATGGGCACTGGTATTGCTATGTGTTTTGCCAATGTCGGCTTGCAGGTAATCTTGGTTGAGATCAATCAAGCAGTGCTGGATAAAGGCATGGCCATGATTGCTAAGCGCTACCAATCGAGCCAAACCAAGGGCAAGTTAACTGAGGCGCAGATGCAGCAGCGTTTGTTGTCCATTACCGGCACTATGGAAATGCAGGATTTGAGTCAAGTGGACCTGGTGATCGAAGCCGTGGTCGAGAACCTAGCGGTGAAACAGCAGGTGTTTAAGGCGCTGGATAGTATTTGCGCCGAGCACACTATTTTTGCCACCAATACCACCTACTTAGACGTTGAAGCTATGGCTGACGCGGTGACACAACCACAAAAATTAGTTGGTATGCATTTCTTCAGTCCCGCCAACATTATGCCTTTATTGGAAGTAGTGAAGGCCGATAGAACCAATAATGCCACCCTCGCCGCAGTCATGTCTGTGGCTAAGACCATCAATAAAACGGCGGTGGTGTCTGGGGTTTGTTATGGCTTTATTGGCAACCGTATGTACAGTAAATACCTGCGCGAAGCCAATTTGTGCCTTATTGAAGGGGCATCCATCGAACAGGTGGATCGAGCTATGGTTGATTTTGGCATGGCCATGGGGCCTTTTAGCGTGGCCGATTTAGCTGGTTTGGATATCGGTTTTAAGGCTCGCCAGAGCTTGAGTTCGGAGGCCCGCGGGCCGAGTAAAAATTTCCGCGTGGCCGACATGCTGGTGAAGAAAGGTCGTCTGGGCCAAAAAACCGGTGCTGGTTTTTACCAATATGACGCCGATACGCGCAAGCGGCAGTTGGACCCTCAGGTAATGACATGGGTGCAACAGGCAGCTCAGAGCGAGGCCATTGAGCGTGAAGCCATGAGCGATGAACAGATTGTGTTGCGTCTAACCCATGCCGTGATCAATGAAGGTTGTAAAATACTCGAGGAAGGCATTGCCCAAAGTGCCAGTGATATCGATTTGGTGTTTAACTTTGGTTATGGCTTTCCTGCCTACCGTGGTGGGCCTATGTTTTATGCCGAAGCATTAGGTTTGGCGCAGGTTTATGCCAATATCGACCAACTATGTAAAACCCATGGCAGTGCCAATTGGCAGCCATCAACTTTGTTACAACAGTTGGTAGATGGGTCGCTTACTTTTTCAAAATAAGGTTAGCAGCTTTTTCGGCAATCATGATGCAGGTGGCATTGGTGTTGCCGCTGATGAGTTTGGGCATAATCGACGCATCAACCACACGTAAATTCTGTACACCTTTTACAGCTAAAGTGTCGTCTACCACAGACATGTCATCTGGTCCCATGCGGCAGCTGCTTACAGGGTGGTATTCGGTTTCTGCATGGGCTCGAATATAGGCATCCAGGGCCGCGTCACCTTGGCAGTTTTTGTCTGGTGAGTAGGCATGGGAAATGAGGTCGGCAAAGGGACCGCTGGCCAATATTTCGCGGCTTATGTTGATGCCTTCGCGCATGCGATCGATATTGCCTTGGGTGTGTAGAAAACGCGGATCGATAAGCGGAGCTTGTCTATGATCGGCGCTGGCCAAGGTGATTTCCCCCGTGTCGGTGGGTCTTAAATTGCAGGCATGAATGGTTACGCCGTGCTGATTTATGTCTTCTAGGCTGTTGGGGTAGACCATTAACGGCATGAAATGCAGCTGAATGTCAGGCCGCTCAGGGCTGAATTTAGAAGAGTAAAAACCACCGCTTTCTGCGGCGTTGGTGGTGCCTGGGCCGGACTTATTCCAAAAATACTGGAGCGCTATGGTGGCTGCTTTTAAGCCTTTATCAATGCCGTGCAAGCTAATCGGCTCTTTAGTAGGGGCCAGCACCGAAACATTGAGGTGATCCTGCAGGTTTTTACCCACTCCTGGCACATCCATTACCACTGGAATATCGTGCTGGGCCAATTCTTCTGCAGGGCCGATGCCCGACAATAAGAGTAGTTGCGGCGAACCGATAGCGCCAGCCGACAGCAGTACCTCCGTGCTGGCCATAGCTTGGTCGACCTGATGATCAATTTGGTATTCAACGCCCACGGCACGAGTGCCCTCAAACAGAATGCGCCTGACTTTAGCCTTGGTAATGATAGTGAGGTTAGGGCGGTCTGCTAAGGGGTGTAGAAAAGCAACCGCCGAACTGCAGCGTTTGCCATCCTTTTGTGTCACTTGATAACGACCCACACCCGCTTGCTGGTGTCCGTTGAAGTCTTTGTTGTGTGACAAGCCTGCAGCCATAGCAGATTCAACAAACTGATCGCTCAAGGGATGAGTGTATAAGCGGTCGGTGATGTGCAAGGGGCCATTATGGCCATGATAGCCAGCGTCAAGAGTGGCTCCATGATTGGTTTCTGAGCGTTTAAAGTAAGGTAGCACATCGTCATAGCCCCAACCTTTGTTACCTAGGTCGCGCCACTCATCGTAGTCTTGTGCTTGGCCACGGATGTGTACCATGGCGTTAATAGCGCTGGAGCCGCCTAAAGTGCGGCCCCTAGGCACTGGAATTTTACGTTGGCCCATGGCGCTTTGAGCGGTGGTAGTGTAGTTCCAGTTGAGGCGCTTATGGGTGAGTAGTTGGGCAATGCCAACGGGCATATGGATGAAAGGGCTGCGATCTTTTGGCCCCGCTTCAAGCAACAATACTTCAGCATTGAGGTCGCTGCTTAAGCGATTGGCGAGCACACAACCAGCGGAACCTGCGCCAATAATGATGTAGTCAAATTCATTGTGCATGCGCATAATCCAAACTCTTCAGAATAAGTAAAATAACTTTATTTTTCATGCATTTATTACCCATTAAAATTGTAATTTGACTACGTATTATTGTTTGTCTGTGCTACTCTAAAGAGCGATCGGAAGTTTGACATTTTTTTAACGACCAGTGCAACCCCATCATCAACAATTTATATCTGTTTGAGGTGCATATCGACCCTGTATTGGACACCAGTATTACTCAGTTGCTCATTGGATTGGCAGGCGGTGTATCGCTGCTCATTTGGGGCTTAAAACGTGTGCAACAAGGCATGAAACGCTCTTTTGGCGGCCGCCTCACTTATTTTATAAGGGACCGTTTTGCCGGCGTTTGGTCGGCTCTAGGTTTGGGCGTCATACTCACCCTTATCTTACAAAGTAGTACCGCCTCTGCCTTATTGGCTGCCTCCCTTGGTGTGCAGGGCGAAGCAGGCCTAGCCTTGCTGTTGGGTGCTGATGTGGGCACCACCTTGGTGGCACTCATTTTGTCGTTTGACCTAAGTGCCCTCAGCCCCTTGCTGGTGACCATTGGCGTGTTTATGGAACTACGGGCCAAAGATAAACGCCAGCAGGGCATTGGCGAAGCTGTTATGGGTTTGGGTTTAATGCTCCTGGCTTTGGGCTTACTACGCCAACAAGCCGTGCCATTACAAAATTCTGCACTGTTTAGTGACATGCTTACAAGCTTGATCGCAGAACCATGGCTGGCTATTGTGTTTGCTGCCTTACTCACCTTTTTACTGCATTCTAGTTTAGTTATGGTATTGCTACTGGCGGGCTTAGTAGGCGCCGGAGTTATTGGCGTGGAGCCTGGCCTGTTGCTTATTCTGGGCGTCAACATTGGTAGCGCCTTTATCCCTGTTTATCTGTCGCGCAAATCGAGCAATGCCAAGCGCGTGGCTCCCATTGGTAACGTGGTGCTGCGTACTATTGGTGCCATAGCGTTTGCGCCTTGGGTCACCGAAGTACACTTTGTGCTCAATTACGTGAGTGTGGATGCGGCATGGCAGCTAGTGCTTATGCACTGTTTGTTTAATGTTACCGTGGCAGCCTTTGGTATGCTTATTGTGAGTAAACTGGCTGGTTGGATTGATACCCGCTTACCACGGGAAACGCTGGTCCAATTACCCACCCCTAAGTATCTAAAAAATGTGCAAGACACAGTGCCCTCAGCGGCCTTGGCTAACGTGGTGCGTGACACCTTAACCATGGGTGAATTGCTAGAAGACATGTTGCGCGAAGTGCACCTAGGCATGACCGAACGCTATGATGCCTTGGAGAAGAAAATTCACCAAAGCGACGATATCATTGATGATTTTCATCAACAAATTAACTCTTATTTGTTGGAACTCGGTGGCCAAGACCTCACCAAAGAAGAGCGCCACAGGTGTCAGGATTTGCTGTTATTTATTACCAATATAGAGCATGCAGGTGACACACTTGAGCGCAGCATGATTTTGTTGTTGAAAAAGAAAAACAGTCTGCACATCGACTTTAGCGAATATGAACATGATGCCCTAGATAGCAGCATGAAATCGATCTTTAAGGTCATGCCCATGTCCTTTCAGGTGATGATGACTGAAGACGTTACCAGCGCACGGGGTTTGATTCAGGCTAAGCATGAATTTAATACGGGCCATCAAAAACTATTGGATGGGCAGCAAAAACGGGCCATGCAGGCCGAAAAAACCAACCCCATTGCACACTCAATATTTACCGATTTAATGCGTGACATTAAGCGCTTACATTCGCACTTTACCGCCATAGCCTATCCGGTACTACATCGTGAAGGTGAGTTGAGAACCAGCCGCTGGCGTGGTTTCACTGAAGCTAAGCCTGCCGTTGACACAGTGACTAGCCCAGTAGAATTAGAACCAAAGGTTGATGCAACGTGAGTCAGCGGCCATTAGATAAGCAAAAAATTAAAGCTATCGTGTTCGACAAAGATGGTACCTTACTCGATTTTCATGCCACTTGGCTGCCTCGTTACCAAGCTGGCGTGTTAGCGATTGCCCAGGGAGACCCGGCATTAGCCACACAAATGCTGCAAGTGTCAGGCTATGATGCGCAGCAACAGCGCGTGTTAGGCGGCTCGACTTTAGCTGCGGGTAACAATCGTGACATTGCCGAAGTGTGGGCCCCTCTTGGTAAGCAACCCGTTGCAGAAGTAGAAAGCCAGTTAAATACTCTATTTGCCGCTCAAGAACACGGTGCCAGTGTGGCTGTTAAGGACCTCACGGCGAGCCTACAACAACTATCCGACATGGGTTTGGTGCTAGGCGTGGCCACCATGGACAGCGAGGCCGGTATTCAGGCCACACTAGACGAGTTTGATTGTTTGCACTTGTTTGCCTACAAAGTTGGCTATGATTCAGGCTATGGCAGCAAGCCTGGCCCAGACATGGTGCTGGGCTTTTGCCAGCAAACTGGTCTAAAACCAGAGCAGGTTATGGTGGTGGGTGATAACAGCCACGATTTACACATGGGCCAAAGTGCTAAGGCCGGTTGTAATGTTGGCGTGCTGACCGGAACCAGCCTTAGGCATGAGTTGGAAGTGGACGCCGACTTAGTTTTAAACTCCATCGCCGACCTACCTGCACTGTTTCAATCCTAGCCACGTTTTAAGACGCTTTAGGGCGTTTTTTGATGGCCATGAGCCTAGCGTAATAGTGGCATGGCCTGCTATTATTCATATCGATTTCCACATCATTTTAGGACGTATTTCCCATGGCAAAATCCATTATTTCAACCGATAAAGCTCCTGCAGCCATCGGCACCTATTCACAGGCTGTTAAAGTCGACAACACAGTTTATATTTCTGGCCAAATCCCATTGGACCCAGAAACTATGGAAGTTTGCAGCCAAGATTTTGCGGCCCAAGCCACCCAAGTATTCGAAAATCTTAAAGCAGTGGCTGAGGCCAGTGGTGGTACTTTGGCCGATGCCGTGAAATTGAATATCTCCATGACAGACCTAGCTAACTTTCCCACTATTAACGAAATTATGGCAACTTATTTCGACCAACCTTATCCAGCCCGTGCAGCCGTAGGCGTCAAGGCCTTGCCAAAAGCTGTGCAAGTGGAAATTGAAGCCATCTTGCATCTAGGTAGCTAGGCGAAAAATTTGAAACCCAGTGCTCAGCGAGGCTACGGCCAGCACCCAGTCAAAAATCTTAAAGAACTTGAGCTAATTGTTCTATTAAAAACACTGTGGCCCTACCTGATGTTGCACAAGCTGAGGGTTGTGCTGTCAATGATTTTGCTGGTAGGTGCAATATCAGTTGGACTTCTGCTGCCTTGGGCTCTCAAACATGTCGTTGATGCCTTAGCCGAACAGCCAGACCAATTGTTGGTGATCCCTATCGGTTTCGTCTTGCTCTATGGTCTGTTTCGCTTTGGTTCCGTATTTTTGGGTGAACTTAGAGACGCGGTGTTTAGCCGTGTTACTGAAAGTGCCATGCGCAAAGTGGGCCTAGAAGTGTTTGCCCATCTACATCGACTAGAACTCGAATTTCACTTAAGCCGCCAGACCGGTGGCATCTCACGAGATATTGACCGTGGCACCAATGGCATCAACTTTATGATGCGCTTTATGGTGTTTAATATTTTGCCGACCATTGTGCAGCTAGTGGTCATTATGTTGATTTTTCTGTTTGCTTTCGATGTGTGGTTTTCGGCCATCACCTTGGTATGCGTAGTGACCTATGTGGTGTTTAGTATCAAAACCACAGAATGGCGCACACGTTTTGTGCGAGAGGCCAACCGTCTGGACAGTAAGTCCAGCACTCGTGCGGTGGATAGTTTGCTTAACTACGAGACGGTCAAATACTTTAATAATGAAGCCTATGAAGCGGATCAATACAATACCAACTTGAAGGCTTGGGAACAGGCCAGAGTAGATAACCGTTTATCGTTGGCACTTCTCAACTCAGGCCAAGCGCTAATCATTGCGGTTGGGGTTACTGGCTTATTTTACCTTGCGGCTAAAGGCGTCGTAGAAGAAACCATGACCATTGGCGATCTAGTCATGGTAAACGCCTACTTGCTGCAATTATTTGTGCCGCTCAATGCCCTGGGATTTATCTACCGTGAAATTCGTAGAGCATTGTCCGACATGGAAAACATGTTTGGCTTGCTTAAGCGTGAGCCCAAAATTAAAGACAAAGTGGATGCGCCAGACCTTGTTATCGAGCAGGCCGCCATTGAATTTGATCAAGTGGATTTTGGTTACCAGTCGCAACGACAAATCCTCAATGGCTTAAGCTTTAAGGTGGCACCAGGCGAAAAAGTAGCCATAGTTGGTCCTAGTGGTGCAGGTAAATCTACCATCGGCCGTTTGCTGTTCCGCTTTTACGACATCAACTCGGGTGCCATTCGTATTGATGGGCAAGACTTGACAGACATACGGCAGCTTAGTTTAAGGCAAGCCATTGGTGTAGTGCCTCAAGACACGGTGTTGTTTAACGATACCATTTGGAACAACGTGGCTTATGGTTGCCCCGAAGCCAGTGACGAGGCCATTTGGCAGGCCATTGATAACGCGTCTTTACGTAGTTTTGTTGAATCCATTCCAGACGGCGTGCAAACCATTGTGGGTGAGCGCGGCCTGAAAGTCTCGGGCGGCGAAAAGCAACGCATTGCCATTGCCCGGGTGTTGCTGAAAAATCCGCCTATATTGTTGTTTGACGAAGCGACATCGGCGCTAGATTCCGAATCTGAACGTAGCATTCTGCAAGCCTTGGGAGAGATATCCAAGCACCGCACCACCTTGGTCATAGCCCATCGCTTGTCCACCATCATTGATGCTGATCGTATTTTAGTGATCGACGAAGGTAAATTAGTTGAGCAGGGCAGTCATCAAGAACTACTGGATCATCAAGGTCACTATGCTCGTTTGTGGCATATGCAGCAGCGCGTGTCTAGCGAGCAAGTGAGCCGCTTATATCAGGGCTAGGCTAAGCCTTTAAAAAGGCCGCCAAACGCTCACATGCCTGCTCTATAACAGCCATTTCGGCGGCGTATGATAGGCGCAAATGCCCCGCTAGACCAAAGGCACTACCGGGCACCAAGGCCACACCTGTTTGTTCTAATATGGCTTGTACCAAAGCCACATCATCTTCATAGCCTAGGCGTTGCATGGCCACTTCACAGTTTGGAAAGCTATAAAAAGTGCCTAGGCTGGATAGAGCCTCAATACCAGACATCTTGTTGAGTTGCTCTAGCACATAGTCATGGCGTTTCTGATACGCGGAAACCATCGGTTGTAACAGCTCTTGTGGGCCTGTTAATGCCGCTTCGGCTGCAGCCTGGCTGATACTACTGGCGCAAGAGCTGGATTCTACTTGCACCATGGTCATGGCGCTGATGATGGCCTCTGGGCCCACGGCATAACCAATGCGCCAGCCAGTCATGGCATAGGCTTTGGACACCCCATTAATCAGCACGCAGCGCGGGGCTAAATCTGGGCACACATTAACCAGGTTCAGCAATGGCGTCTGCCCCCAATAGATATGTTCATAGATGTCGTCACTGAGCACAAACACCTGAGGGTGGCGGCGCAATACTTCACCTAAGGCGAGCCACTCCTGCGCACTATATGCCTGACCACTGGGATTACTGGGGCTGTTAATCATCAGTAATTTGGTGGCGGGGGTGATGGCAGCTTCAAGTTGTGCTGGTGTGAGTTTAAAGTTTTGTTGCGCGGGGCAAGCAATGATCACGCATGCGGCGCCAGTCATGGCTACCATGGCACTGTAAGACACCCAGTAGGGTGCAGGGATAATAACCTCATCACCGGCCTCCAGTAAGGCTACAGTAAGGTTGTAAATGCTTTGCTTAGCGCCATTACTCACCAATACTTGCTTGTTGCTATAAATAAGCTGGTTTTCTTGAGCATACTTGTTACAAATGGCTTGGCGCAGGCCTAGGGTGCCACCCACCAGGGTATAGCGAGTTTGGCCTGTATGCATGGCCTGGATAGCGGCCGAGATAATGTGTTCGGGTGTATCAAAATCGGGTTCACCCATGGCCAGGTTAATGACGTCTTCGCCATTGGTCATCATTTGTGCAGCAAGGTTGCTAACGCGCACAGTCGCGGAGGGCTGAAAAGATTGAATTCGCTGCGAAAGAGGCCACGCCACAGGCTTAACTCCGTTATACTATTGGGTTTGCTGGTTAGGGTATCATGCTGGGCACTAAATAATGAACTCAATGATTAACAGAACAACCAATCGTCCGTTTGAACTGGTCTCTAAATTTGAACCTGCAGGCGACCAGCCCCAGGCCATTAAAGAGCTGGTGGAAGGTATAGAGGCGGGTTTAGCAGCTCAGACCTTGTTGGGTGTAACTGGCTCTGGCAAGACCTATACCATCGCTCAGGTGATCAATAAGGTACAACGCCCCACCATTGTTATGGTGCACAACAAAACCTTAGCGGCGCAGCTGTATGGTGAATTTAAAGAGTTTTTTCCCAATAATGCAGTGGAATACTTCGTTTCCTATTACGATTATTACCAGCCCGAAGCCTATATGCCTGCATCGGATACCTTTATTGATAAAGATTCTTCGGTTAACGAACACATCGAACAAATGCGCTTGTCGGCCACTAAATCCTTACTGGAACGCTCTGACACCATCATTGTGGCCACTGTGTCGGCCATTTACGGCTTGGGTGATCCCGAGTCGTATCACAAAATGGTATTGCACTTAAATCGCGGTGATATTTGGGAACAGCGTGATTTAATCAGGCGCCTAGCAGAACTGCAATATAAACGTAACGATACCGACTTCCACCGTGCCACCTACCGTGTACGGGGTGATGTGATTGATATATTTCCTGCAGAATCCGACGAAGAAGCAGTGCGTATTCAGTTGTTTGATGATGAAATTGAGCAGCTGAGCTTTTTCGACCCGTTAACAGGGCAGGTGCTGCGCAAAGTGCCGCGCCTGACCATATACCCCAAAACCCATTATGTGACTCCCCGTGAGACCTTACTGGCGGCCATAGATGAAATTGAAGTGGAACTTAAGGATCGCTTAGAGTACTTTCGCGAACACAACAAACTGGTGGAAGAGCAACGCTTGGGCCAACGTACGCGCTACGACATTGAAATGATTCGAGAGCTGGGTTTTTGTTCCGGCATCGAAAACTATTCGCACTATTTATCGGGCCGCAAGCCTGGCGAGCCGCCGCCTACTTTGTTCGATTATTTACCCCCCAACGCCATGCTAGTGATGGACGAATCCCACGTTAGTGTGCCTCAGTTAGGGGCCATGTACAAAGGCGACCGTTCGCGTAAAGAAACCCTAGTGCAATATGGCTTTAGATTGCCAACGGCACTGGATAACCGACCCATGAAGTTTGAGGAATGGGAAAATATTGCACCGCAAAAAATCTTTGTCTCTGCCACTCCTAGTGTGTACGAACAAGAGCATGCAGACCGGGTGGTAGAACAGGTGGTTAGGCCCACAGGCCTAGTTGACCCAGAAATTGAAATTCGCCCAGCCACCACCCAGGTAGATGATTTGATGTCGGAAATCAGCATTCGGGCGGCCAAGAATGAACGCGTGTTAGCAACGGTGTTGACTAAGCGCATGGCAGAAGACTTAACCGATTACCTACACGAACATGGGGTGCGGGTGCGTTATTTACATTCCGACATTGATACCGTAGAGCGGGTGGAAATTATTCGAGACTTACGCCTGGGTGAGTTTGATGCGCTCATAGGCATCAACCTACTGCGCGAAGGCTTAGACATGCCTGAGGTGTCTTTAGTAGCTATATTAGACGCCGACAAAGAGGGCTTCCTGCGTTCCGAGCGTTCTCTCATCCAGACCATCGGCCGAGCTGCCCGTAACTTACATGGCCGGGCTATTCTCTATGCCGAGCGCATCACCGGTTCCATGCAAAGGGCCATGGACGAAACCGATCGTCGGCGCGAAAAGCAGATGGAGCACAATAGGGTAAATAACATTGTGCCACGAGGGGTAGTGAAATCCGTACAAGATATTATGGAAGGCGCCTATGCTCCTGGCTCAGGTAAGCATCGGGATGGTAAGTCAGGCAAAAAAGTGGCGCAAAACCAGATAGATTACACCACCGATAGTGGCAAACTTAATACTAAGCAACTGGCCAAGCTCATTACCCGCACAGAAGATGCCATGTACGAAGCCTCAAAGAATTTGGAGTTTGAACAGGCTGGCCGATACCGCGATCAACTGCATCAACTTAAGGGTCAATTAATGAGCCGCTAAAAAGTTGCGAAAGCGGAAAAACAGCTTGAAATCAAAGGCTAATATCCGTATCATTCCGCCCCACAACAGGACTATAGCTCAGTTGGTTAGAGCGCATCCTTGACATGGATGAGGTCGGCGATTCGAATTCGCCTAGTCCTACCAAACATAAATGCCTCGCTTTAGCGGGGCATTTTTGTTTGTAGATCTGCGATTTGAAGCGCCCTACAAATTAAGATTTATACTCAGGCTGCCGACACGAGTTGGTGGGCATGGCTAAGCAATACATCAGCTTGGCTGGGGGGTCATGGCTTGCGCAGCAATTGATCAACCATTGTTTGCATATCTGTAGTTCGCCATATGGGTTTGCGAAGCGTAACTCTAGCTTAATTATTGGCGGCGCATTAATATGCTCACTCCTATAAGGCAGTGCCAGAACTTCACCATGCACTTATCACAAATAAATACTTATCCCATTAAGTCCACTCACCCCATCACTGTTAACAACAGTTACCTTTTGCCTACGGGGCTTCCCTTTGATCGTCACTGGATGTTGGTGGACGAAGATAACACCATGTTAACTGCCCGCAAGCACCCTAAGTTACTACACATTACTACTCAGATAGCAGGCTCAAACCTACTCGTGCAGTTGCCGCAGCAGGATTTTTTGATTCCCTTAAAACCCCTTCCACAAAGTGAAATATTGGTACATCACTGGGGCGATACACCGTTAGCCGCATGGCCGCAAAATCAGGCCTTGGATAAAGCGTTGACTCAGTACTTGGGACTGTCATGTAGCTTAGTCTACAGCGCTAGCCTAGGTGCCAATTTAGGTGTAGAGGCAGCGTTGCCCCAAGCCGCTTCTTTTGCCGATGCGCAACCTGTGTTGCTCACCACCACGGCGTCCTTAGCAGCTTTGAATGAACGTTTGGATGAAGCTGTAGATGGCACTATAGCCATGCAGCGTTTTCGCAGCAATTTAGTCGTCAGTAATCTAACTGCAGATGTTGAAGATGGCTGGCAGCGCATCCGCATAGGTGCTTGTGAATTGCTAGTGAGCTACCCCTGTACGCGCTGTATTTTAACCATCATTGACCCAGTAACCTTGCAAGCCCATGCACACCGTGAGCCGTTGCGAACCCTAGCCAAATACCGGCGCTTAGAAGAAGGTGGTGTTGGTTTTGGTATTAATTTGCAGGTGGTCAAGGGTGGGCCCATTGCCATCAATGACAGGGTGGAAATTTTAGCTTAATACAGTAGTATGGAGCCCAGCCGTTACAACAACCAACTATGGCTTAGAACGGGCCTAGAAATAATAAGAGGTGTGAATTGATATCAGGCAGTAAGGCATTTGATTACATCATCGTCGGCGCTGGCTCCGCGGGCTGTGTGGTGGCAAATAGGCTGAGTGCAGATCCCTGCGTGAGTGTCTGTTTGATTGAAGCCGGTGGTCGCGGTAACAGCCCTTTGGTGAGTATTCCAGCAGGTATTTTTTGTCTTTACGGCAACCAAAAATACGACTATAGCTTTACCAGCGTAGCGCAGAAAAATCTTAATAACCGAGTTATGAATGTTAACCGGGGCAAAGCCTTAGGTGGCTCTAGTGCCATTAACAGCATGGTTTACATGCGCGGTAACCGCAATGATTATGACGGTTGGGCGGCATTAGGCTGCGAGGGTTGGTCTTACAACGAGGTGTTGCCAGTATTTAAACAAATGGAGGCCAATACATCAGGCCAAAGCCCAGACTACCATGGCTTTTCTGGTGAACTTCAGGTCAGCAAGCAGCAAGACCCTAATACCGTTGCCAAGGTGTTTGTGGCTGCGGGCCAAGCCGCGGGATTGCCAGAAAATACCGATTTTAATGCTGCCTCGCAATTAGGTTTAGGCATTTATGATGTGAAGCAAAACCGCGCTCAACGGGTGAGCAGCTATACGGCCTTTCTGAAGCCCGTGGAGTCGCGGGCTAATTTAACAGTGATGACCGGCACACAGGTGCTGTGTTTGCACATTGAGGGTGACACTGTTACCGGGGTGGAGGTTGAATCTGCAGGTGTAAAGTGGTCATTAAGTTGCCAAAAAGAAGTGATTCTGTGCGGCGGTACCATTTTGTCGCCACGCATATTGCTTACATCGGGCATTGGTGACCGAGAAGAGCTGCAAGCACTAGGCATTGAATGCAAACAGCATGTGCCTGGTGTTGGTGAAAACTTGCAAGATCACATTGATAGCATGGTCACCGTACGCTCGGCAAAACCAGACACTATTGGCGTGTCTCTGCAGACCATTGTGCCCCATGTGTTGCCTGCGCCATTTAAGTATATCTTTGCTCGTAAGGGTTGGTGGACCACAAACTATGTGGAAGCTGGTGGTTTTGCGCAGACTAAACTGGCCCTTGATGCACCAAAAGGCAGCGCCGATGCAGACCCAGACGTGCAGTTTCACTTTACGCCTTTGTTTCGCAGCCATCGGGGTAAAAACTTTGAATGGGGCCATGGCTATTCGGTGTTCACCTGTGTGCTGCGCCCTCGTAGCATGGGCAGCGTTAAATTGGCCAATGATGGTAGCAAACGCAATGTATCCATTGATTTCAACTTTTTCTCAGATGAGCGCGACCAGCAAGTGTTAGTTGAGGGAGTGAAAAAAGCCCGCCAAATACTCGCTTCGCCAGAGTTTGACCATTTACGTGGCGAAGAAATGGCACCCGGTAAGCAAGTGCAGACGGATGCGCAAATATTAGAATATTTACGCCAAACGGCCACCACCGTGTACCATCCCGTAGGCACTTGCAAGATGGGTGTGGATGACATGGCAGTAGTGCACCCGTTAACTCTGAAGGTGACAGGCATGAGTAATTTGCGGGTGATGGATGCTTCCGTCATGCCGCGTTTGACCAGCGGCAATACCTCGGCACCATCAATGATGATAGCCGAGCGTGGGGCAGCCATGATATTGGCTGAACACCAGTCTTAATGGCCTAAGTCTCAGGGCGCCACTAAGCCATGCAGCAGCAAATTAACAGTGCTAGTGCTATTTGGGTAAGCCTAGCACTGTGCCCGTTTGCATGACGTCGTCTGCCCAGGCCTTACGGCCAAATACCGATTCCATCATGGGCGTAAAAAACTCCAATGGCTGGTTGCTATAGGCTGGGTCAAAGCAATTTTGATCCCATCTCTCGCAAAAATCGACGGCGCTTTGGTAGCAGGGGTGATCACGGTACTGATCGCGTTCATTGGGATTCCAGCCGTCGAGGTGATGGGCATAGTGAAACATTTGAAAGGCGCCATGCTTCTCAATCACCCAGGTGACTTCTTCGCGCACAAAAGGGCGCATGATTTCAGCGGCCATGCGGTCGTGATTTTGGGGCGCAAGGCCATCGCCTATGTCGTGTAATAAGGCGGCTACAATCCAATCATCATCGGCACCTTCGCGCCAGGCGTGGGTGGCAGATTGCAACGCATGATCCAAGCGGCTGATGGGATAACCGTCTAAGCTGTCTTGGCCTTGGCGGGCTAATTCGTTCATCAAGCGCTGGGCAGTTTTGGCGTGAAAGGGATACTCTAATTCTTGTAATAAGGCGTAATCGGCTTTGGTGCCGTGTTGCATTTGCGTGAAGCTGACGGTGGCCATGCTTTGCTCTCCAATCTTATTGTGTGGTGTCGCCTTGAATGCCTTTGAGTCGGGCATCTAAACCTATTTGCTGCTGCCAGGCTTGGGCATCAAAATCTGAATGTGCAGGCTGGTCGGTTTGAAAATGACCATAGTTGTCTACGCCCCGTACCAACATAGCGGAATCTTCGTGGTACTTGATTTGCCGCACTTCGGGTCGAATGTATTGAATATTCAGGCCGATTCGGCGGTCGGCGGTTAAGTTGGGCTTGGATGCATGCATGGTCCAGCCGTGGTGAAACGATGCTTGACCTGGGCTCAGGCTAGCCACTACAGCTGTGCTGGTGTCAATGTCGCGGATGGTTTGACCACTAAGCAGTACATTATTTTTGTCTTCGGTATTGTGGTGTTCTTGTTTGCCTAATTTGTGGCTGCCGGGGAGCATATGCATGCAGCCGCTGGCTTCGCTAGCGTCAGAAAGAGCTAACCATACGCTCACTTGGGCGTCGGAATCTAGGCCCCAATAAGTCAGGTCTTGGTGCCAACTCACGTGGCTTTGAGTGTGCGCTTCTTTAATGATAAAGGCGACACTGTAGAGCAAGATATCTGGTCCAATAAGCTGTTCAACAATGTCTAATAAACTAGGCAGGGTGGCAAGCTGGTAGGGTGACTGCATGGCCAAGTGCGCTTTAAATTGATAGTGCATGGATCCACGTTGGGCCTCCACTGCTTCCAAAATAGCACGGTGATGTAAGGCCTCTGCGGGGCTGATTATAGGGACCCCGGTTAAAAAGCCATCGTTTTCGTAGGTGGATTTTAATGCGTCAGTCATGGCCACTTCTCTCAAACTATTTTTGCCAAGAGTGCCACTTTGTTTAGTGCATGGCAAGCCTCAAAATGAGGTATTGTATAGTCTGTGCCAATGGCTCGTTTTGGTAAGCTTGGCAACCGCAATTTATAACTTAGATGATATTCTGTAGAGGGTTTTATTTTTGCTATATACACCTATGATGAGGAGCCTTTGTTGGCTCACGCTAATGCTAGCGACGCCAGTACTGGCACAGGCACCGTTAGCCTTACCGCTGATGACTAAATACGTCAATGTGTTTGGTGTTGGCCTCTATGCCACGGCCTCAGTAGGTGATGAGTTGCTGCAACATAGTGCCGGAGTTATGGCGCAATACCTAGACAACGATGCCGATGGTAAAGCTGATAATCCGGCCTTGGTGGCGGTGATGGTGGCCAAGCAAGCGAGCATGATTCTGTTTTTTGATGAATCTGAGTTTGACGATTTTTTTGATGAGATTGAAGCTTCAGATATAGAGGAACGATTAGATTCGGGGGCTTTGCTGCTACAAGATTTATTTGCTTCTGAAATTCAATTAAACCCCTCAAAACAAGCCTTTGACGCCACCCTTGAAGAAGTGCTGCATCTGGTGACCCATGCAGGTTATGCTCAAGCTTGGCCACAAACCTTTGCTGAATTGGCCGGCTCTGACTTGACCCGCGCCATGGATGTTGCTCGTGGCGGTCATTTTGAAGATATTCCCTCTAACTACCCAAGCCAAGCCTGGTATCGATATGATGACGACAGCTGTGACTATGCCTGCATGGCTACAGAGTATTTTTATTGGTCTTTAACCTCGTTATTGGGTGCTCAAAGCCATCGCTTAGACGACATTGGCCATGAATGGAGGCTTAATACACCAGCTAAAATGCAACAAGATGTATTAATGTATGCTTTGCTTACCGACCCCCAATGGCGTTTGCCCACCCAATTACCAAATGGTCGATATCAGCCCAAGGTACTAACCATTGGCTCCGTGCTCAGGTAGAATGGGCGCCCGCTTTAACAAGGCACTTTGCACATGGCCAATTTACACCAAGACATTCTTCGAGAGCTAGGTATCTTGCAATTGCAGTTGCAAAATTTGGGTTTGTGGAGTGATATCGCACCCGCCGAAGATGCACTGCTAAGCACGCAACCATTTTGTTGTGATGTAATGGGCTTGAGCGAATGGCTGCAATGGATCTTTATTCCACGGTTAAGTTATTTGGCCGAAACTGAGGCTCAATTGCCCAGAAAAAGTGGTATTTACCCGGCGGCAGAAGAAGCCTTTAAAGATCTTGAAGGTACTGAAAAAGGCTTATTAGATAGCATTAGTCGCATGGACAGCTTACTTACTGCTTAGGCGGAGTAACGTTGGCCAATCCAGCCACCTACTATTAAAGCGGGTAAAAATACGATCGCTTCTGCAGGGTTGATCATGGCATTGAGTATGCCAGGGCCTGGGCAGTAGCCGCTTAAGCCCCAGCCTATGCCGAATAAACTTGCACCTAACATTAAACGACCATCAATGCTGGTTTTTACAGCCATATAAAAACGATCGGCGAATATCGGTGTTTTACGTTTTAGAATAAAACGCGAGGTGAGCAAGGTAACTGCCACAGCACCACCCATAACAAAGGCTAAGCTAGCGTCCCAGTTACCAAACAGATCCAGGAAGCCCTGTACTTTGATTGGGTTTATCATTTCAGATATAACCAAGCCAGCACCAAAAATTAGGCCGGAGATTAAAGCGATAATTATACGTTGCATGTGTATATTCCCTAGCCTATAAACTGACGTAAAACGGTAACGGTAATGATGCCGATAGCCATAAATGTTGCGGTAGCAACAACAGAGCGGCCTGCCATCAGGCCAATACCACAAACACCATGGCCACTGGTGCAGCCATTGCCGATGCGGGTGCCGATGCCTACGGCTAGTCCTGAGGCAATGAGTAGCCATTGGGAGTAGCCTTCACGCAGTTCAAATTCTACGGGTAGCATTAAATAACCACCAACCAGCAGGCCCACTAAAAAAGCTAGTCGCCAACTGCGTTCAGAAGCGCTAAGTGGGTTAAATAAAAGGTTATAGAGGATGCCGCTAATACCGGCAATACGGCCATTAAAAGCGAGCAGTACTGCAGCACTGATGCCAATGAGCACTCCGCCGAGTAAGGCCTGGGAGGGAAAGGCTTCAAGCATGATTAGATCCTGTTGTATTAGTAAAATCTAATTAAATTATAATCTAGAAAATTGAGCTATGTCAATAAATTTGCTGGTCTATGTTTAGCCACAGCGACAAAAATAGCAACTAGTATGGCTTTCAGCACTAACTCGGTATCAACAATTGCCTCAGTTCGTGGTATGTTTAACTCTTATGCTTTGTGATTTATAAAATGGAAATCTATAGATGCCAAGAAAAGACGACTTCGGCGATTTGCCTAGTTTAATGCCCGACTCAGACGAGATTAAAAGGACCGCGAAACAGCCCTTAGCTGCTACGCAGGACGAGGCGCTAGATAATGTTGATGGGCCTTCAAATCGCCAACCACCAAGGCCTCTTAGTGCCTCTCGTGGGTTGCAAAATAGTCCCCCTCAAGTGGTGATCAAAAGTAGTAGTCTGATATGGTTTTTAGTGCTGGCTATGGGGGTCTCCTTAGTTGGCGGAGGCTACTGGGCCTATAACAAGCTTACGGATGTAGATTTGCTGATGACCGTGTCGCGGGGCGAATTGAATCATGCTCGCAAGCGCATTGGCGAATTGGAAGCCTTAGTAGTGGCTACAGACGTTAACTCAAACAAGTCTGGCACCGTAGTGCAAACCCAGGTAAGGCTCATTGATGGCCGCGCTAAAGAGCGTAACAAATTTGTTGATACTGAAATTGATAAGTTGTGGGGCGTTGCTTATCGTACTAACCGTCCTGCCATTGAAGAAAATCAAAAAGCCATCGACAATAATACTGCTACGGTTAAGCAACAAGGAGATACACTGCAGGCCCAAAACCAACTGGTAGAACAGCAGCAAAATCTTGTTAATAGTCAGCAAATGCAGCTTGAGCAAGCTAACAAAGCCAGCCAGCTAGCGGTGCAAGATGTTGCAGATCAGGTGCACAAAATGACTTTGCTACAGAGCAAGGTAAGCAAGCTGTTGGAGCTTGTGGCAAGCCATGAAAAGGCCCTGTCAGATCAGAATAAGACCGATGTTGCCTATGCCCAATTGGCACAACAGCAAGCCCAAGTTGTTGCGGCATTGGAGTTACAAGTGCAGCAGCAGAGCCTGACAGACACGGCAAGGCAAAGTGAGAATGACATTAAGGCTACACGAGCCACAGACATGGAGCTGCGCTTAAGTCAGCTTGAGAGCCTGGCAGACACGGCAAGGCAAAGTGAGAATGACATTAAGGCTACACGAGCCACAGACATGGAGCTGCGCTTAAGTCAGCTTGAGAGCTCAAGCCGAATTGTTTCTGCGTTAGAGCAAAATGCCAGCCAAATGGATGAGCGTGTGTTTAATGTTGAGCAATCGTTGGATGCAGTGAATGCTTTTCGCCAGGCCACAAGTCGCAGCATAGACCAGCTCAGAACGCAGGTTCGTAACCTGTCTTACAGTGAATGATATTTGCATGCACAGAATACCGTTCCCTAAACTTGAACTAGGCCACTGGCCTACGCCTTTAGAGCCCATGCAGCGTCTGAACGAAATGCACAAGGGGCCAGAATTGTGGGTCAAGCGTGATGATTGTTCTGGTTTGGCATTGGGTGGTAATAAGACCCGTAAACTAGAGTACTTATTGGCTGATGCCCAAACCCAAGGCGCAACAACTTTACTCACCGCAGGTGGGGTGCAATCAAATCATGCTCGACAAACGGCCGCCGCCGCCGCTCGTCTTGGTTTGGGCTGTGAATTATTTCTAGAACAAGTTGAAATAACTGCTGAGACAGATTATGCCCACTCAGGCAACTTGTTGTTGGATCAGCTGCTAGGTGCTCGCATACATCAAGTACCTGCTGGGCAAGACCTAGATACCGCCATGGCGTTACGCGCTCAAACCTTGCTAGATGCAGGCCAGGTGCCCTACGTAATGCCCGTGGGTGGTAGCAATGTTGTTGGCGCGATGGGCTACGTGGCCTGCGGCTTGGAGCTGGCTGAGCAGTTGCAAAAGCAGCAGCTGAGTTTTGATGCCATAGTCTTGGCTACAGGTAGCTCGGGTACTCAAGCGGGTCTGCTTGCAGGTTTAGCGTTAGCGGGCTTAGATATTCCTGTTTTGGGAATCACCGTTAGCCGTAGCAGCGACGAGCAATGTGCCAAAGTAAAGAGCTTGTTACATCAGGTGCAAGACGCCTTACAACAACCCCATTTGCATGAAGATCATGTCATCTGTTTTGATCAATACTATGGTTCAGGTTATGGTCAGCCCACGCCACAGATGGTTGAAGCCCTACGCTTAGCGGCAAGTTTAGAAGGCTTGTTGCTTGATCCTGTGTACTCCGGTAAAGCCTTCGCTGGTTTGCTAGATCTTGTTCGGCATGGTTATTTTGGCACCTCCGAGCGCATTTTGTTTCTGCACACAGGCGGTACCCCTGGAATATTTGCCTACAGCCAGTGCTTAGCTGAAACTTAGGTAATTAGCTGTTTAGGGCTTTCTAGCTGCGCACCGTGACGCTCAAAGGTGTCGATGATCACTCGTTTCAAAGCTGCCGTTGCTGGCATTTGTTGCTGATGGCGTGGTTGTAATAGGGCAATGCGGCGGCTGATGGCGGGTTCTTCCACTAAGCGAAATGCCAACTCCTTACTGTCGGTTGGAAAAGCCATCCATGGCAGGGTAGTAATCCCGGCACCTGCCTCCAGCATAGCTACCAAAGAGGTCATATTCTCCACTTGCATGGGGGCCTGCAAAAATCCCTGGGCAGGGGTATTGTCCACTAGCGGTGTGGTGCCGTTAGCAATTAGTTTTTGCTGGCTCAGTTGAGTCCAATCAATATCATTGCTCAGTTGCATCCAAGGGTGAGCCTTGCGGGCCACAAGCCCCACGCGGTCGGCGCATAAATGGGTATGTTTTAGGTCTGGCTCAGTTTGCCAGATGCTGCTGATGGCCAAGTCGATAGTGCCATCCAACACCTTATCTCTTAAATTATTACCGTTGTCGTCTTGTACCTGCAAATGGACCTGTGGATGCTGAGCCAGAAACTCCCGAATTATGTAGGCCAGTACGGTTTTTGCAATGGAAGGCAAAACGCCTAGTTTGATGGTGCCCGCTTGGCCTTGGGCCATGCTGATGCCACTGTGTAAGGTAGATTGGTAAAGCTTATATAGGGCTTTGGCCTCGGGCAAAAAAGCCTGGCCAAAGGCGCTCAGTTCGCCGTGTCTTTGCGTATCAAACAAGTTTGCACCCAAGAGTTGCTCCAGTTGTTTGATGGCTAAACTTACTGCCGGCTGGGAGCGGGATAGTAAACTTGCCGCTTGGCGAAAATTCTTACATTGGGCCACCGTAATAAAGGTGTTGATTTGGGCAATTTTTACGTCGGGGAGCATAGTGCGCACCTGTTAATTAAACTTATCAAATAATACATTTAATTGATTATTATTATCAAGTAAAGGGGCGTAAGCTGATACCAATTAAACCAAATTAATGCCTAGCAAGGCAACCTGGGAGCCAAAATGAGCCAAGTACAAAAGAACTACATCGCTGGACAGTGGGTTGAAGGTGAATCCGTTGTTGATAACATTAACCCTTCTGATCATGGCCAGCTGGTGGGTCAGTTCGCTCAAGCTTCAGCCGAGCAAGTGGATCAAGCCATTGCCGCTGCTCGTCAAGCCCAGGTTGAATGGCAGGCCACAGGCCTAGAAGCCAAGCAACGTGTGCTGCAAGCCATCGGTGATGAAATGATTGCTCGTTGTGACGAACTAGGTGAAGTGCTTTCCCGTGAAGAGGGTAAGCCTCGCGCAGAAGGCCGTGGCGAAGTTTATCGTGCGGGTCAGTTCTTTCAATATTATGCCGCCGAAGTGTTGCGTCAAATGGGCGACACGGCCGATTCTGTTCGTCCAGGGGTAGAAATAGAAGTACGGCGTGAGCCCATGGGTGTAGTCACTGTTATTAGCCCTTGGAACTTCCCAACGGCTACCGCAGCTTGGAAAATTGCTCCAGCCCTTGCCTTTGGCAATGCGGTAATTTGGAAGCCCGCTAACCTCACTCCAGCCAGCGCCGTATTGCTGACCGAAATTATTGCCAAACAAGACATTCCTGCAGGTCTGTTTAACTTAGTTATGGGCTCCGGCGCTAGTGTAGGTGAAAAGCTCATCACCTCAACCGACATCGATGCCATTACCTTTACGGGTTCGTTGGCTGTTGGCAAACGTGTGGCAGTGGCTGCAGCCAGTAATCTCACTAAGTTTCAGTTGGAAATGGGCAGTAAAAACGCTTTGGTCGTGTTGGATGACGCCGACCTAGACAATGCAGCAGACTGCGCTGTTAACGGTGCTTTCGGTGGCTCTGGTCAAAAATGCACAGCCTCTTCGCGCTTAATCGTAACGGCCGGTGTGCACGATGAATTTGTTGCTAAAGTACAAGAGCGCATGGCTAAACTCAAAGTTGGCGGTGCCTTAGAAGATGGCGTGACCATTGGTCCAGCCGTAGATGCCAAGCAATTTGCGCAAAACAAAGAATATTTCAAGTTGGCTCTGGATGAAGGCGCTACCTTGGTTTGTGGTGGTGAGTTTGACGACAGCAAAGGTTATTTTATGACCCCAGCTTTGTTTATCAATACCACCAACGACATGCGCATTAACCGGGACGAAGCCTTTGCACCTTTAGCCTGTGTAATTAAAGTAGCCGATTACGAAGCTGCCTTGGCCACCCTTAATGATACTCAATACGGCCTTACTGGGGGCATTTGCACTAGTTCACTCAAGTACGCCACTCACTTTAAGCGTAACGCTAAAACGGGTTGTGTGATGGTTAATTTGCCAACTGCCGGTACTGATTATCATGTGCCTTTTGGTGGCCGTAAAAACTCTAGCTTTGGCTCCCGGGAGCAAGGTAAGTACGCCGAAGAGTTTTATACCGAAGTAAAGACGACTTACTTAAAAGCTTAATTGCTGGCTCTTTATTAAGAGTGTCATTGCGAACGTAGTGAAGCAATCCAAACCCGCGGGCTATGGATTGCCACGTCGCTACGCTCCTTGCAATGACGTAGGCGAGGTAATTTGAAAGGTTAACCTTTGGGAAATAGAATATGTCTAAGATGATGATGATCGATGGCTTGCAGTACAGCCATTGGAGCCGAGAAGTGTTTGAGCAAATGCGTGCTGGTGGCCTAAGCGCGGTACATGTCACCATTGCCTATCATGAAGTTTGCCGTGAAACTTTGTACAACATTGGCCAATGGAATCGCCTATTCGAAATACACAGCGATCTGATTATGCCTGTGCATACGGCAGCCGATATTGAGGCTGCTCATCAGCAAAATAAAGTGGGCATCATTTTTGGGTTTCAAAATTGTTCACCGATTGAAGATGACATAGATCTGGTAGCTATTTTTCATCAGCTGGGTGTGCGTATTATGCAATTAACCTATAACAATCAGAGCCTCTTAGGCGCCGGTTGTTATGAGGCCACAGACTCTGGTATTTCGCGCTTTGGTAAAGTGGTTATTAAGGAAATGAACCGCGTAGGTATGGTTATTGATATGTCACACAGTGCACAAGAAAGCACTTTACAGGCCATAGAGATTTCCCAGCGGCCCATTATTATTAGCCACGCAAACCCTACATTTTTCGAGCCAGCTAAGCGTAACAAGTCGAATAAAGTTCTGTCGGCTTTAGCCGCAAACGAAGGCCTGTTGGGCTTTAGTCTGTATCCCTTTCATCTGAAAAACGGATCCCAATGTCAACTCGACGAATTTTGTACCATGGTGGCCAAAACCGTTGATTTAATAGGTATAGACCGCGTAGGCATGGGTAGCGACTTGTGTCTTAACCAACCTTTGTCGGTGCTTGAATGGATGCGCAATGGCCGTTGGACCAAACAAATGGATTACGGCGAAGGTTCTGCCAGTAATGCCGCTTGGCCAGAACCCCTGGCTTGGTTTGAAACCAGTGCAGACTTCCCTAATATTGTTGTTGGCTTGCGTAATAAAGGCTTTAACGAACAAGAAGTCGAAAAAATCATGGGCCGTAATTGGCTCAATTTTTGCGCTGCGGGCTTCACCCCAAAATAGGCCCAAGTAGGCCGCTTAAGAGCGCCCATCCCAAGTTTTGTTTGAGGTATGAGTTATGAGTCAAATAATTTTACGTCCACCTGCACAGGTCATGGATTTAGAACGTTTAGGCGCGGGTTTTGCTAGCCGCTTAAGCTTTATGCGCAGTTTGGTTCGGCACATGGTGCAGGACAAGTGGGGCATTAGCTATAGTCAGTTTGAACTCGATCAAAACGGCTATGGCCATGCCGTATTTGACATTAAAACACCCCACAGCCAACTTAGTTTGGTGGTGTTTTCGCAGCATTTATTGGCAACAGAGCGCAATGACCGCGTCATTGCCGAGAAATGGGATCTCACCATGACCTTGGTGGAGGGTGAAGTTGATGATTTATGGCTAGAGCGCTTAGCCGCCAACGTGCCACTGCAAGAAGCTGGCCGCATTGATGCGCGCAGTTTATCGTTGGCGCGGGGTAACCGTAGTGCTCGCGTATTTGATAGCTTGCTTGCGCAGTTGCGGCAAGGCCAGCAACCCGACCCCAGCAAGCTGGCTGAGGTAGGCTATTTGTACCGCACTACCGCGGTTTATGGTTCGGGTAAATTTGGTGCCTGTGATTGGGATAAAATTGCCCGCCATCACCCCGATTTAGCGCGGCCTTTTGCCGCCGAAATGTTGGTATGTTACTTGTTGCGTCAATTTAGCTTGGATCAACTGCATCATTTAGTGCATCAACCAGGCTATCCAAAGGCCGTGGATTTGGATATTAAGTTGCAACGTTATCTAGGCATTGGCAATTCTACAGGCCTTGGCATGGCGCCTTATTTGATTAATCACCCATTGCTTATGAGCCAGTGGATTGGCCAGCGCGAGCAAGCCTATGCAGAAGTTCTAGCGGCCCCAGTTGATGGCCACCGGATGCACCAATTACAACAGATTCTCAAGCAAGCCATGCAACATGTGCGCGAAGTAAGTACCTTTGACGATTGGCAAACTTGCAACAACGCTCAGTTACTGGTGCAAACCCAGGAACTAAGCGATTGGCTAGCAGGTCATGCTGAGCAAGTCACTGACTGGCGCCAATTACATGACTGGGCAGAGCAGTATTACAGTTTAGAAACTCAAGAGTTGCTGGTGAGTTTATTGATGGAGCTATTTCCAGACATTGTTAACGCTAAAGAAGATGCCTTGGCCATTAACGAAGCCTTAACCTATGACCCAACTCAAACAGCGCAAGCATTGGCAGACAATATTCAGCTTAGTTATGACTGGGTATTTGATTACGATTTTAGCCAAGCCGACGAGCAGCAAACCTTTTGGTACTACTCTCAACAAAAAATTGAACCACGCTTAGGTAAAAACGGTGTTGATGATGGTGCCGAATTACAAATGTTTTTGGGCATCGCTAAGGCAGTACAGGAATGCCATGCTGATTTGCTGGCCTTGATAACACAAACTCCAGACGCTTGTGTGGCAGACTTTTTGTTACACCAGCCACAGCATATGGGCATTGTGGCGCGCATCGCCACCATGGCGCAAACTCAATATGGCGAAATTCGGGCCAATTTATTGCACAAAGACGTTTTGCCGATGCACTTGTTACGTTGCAAATTAGCCTTTTTTGGGGTTAGTAAGTTTGACCCTAAATCGACACTTTGGGTGCGTAACACCATGTTCCAAGGTGCGCCTGTGGTGGCTGATTTGGCCGCTGAATTTAACGACGACTGGTACTTTCCCGTGGCCCCAGTATTAGCTGAGCAGGAGAAAACTAATGTCTGAGCTAGTGCAAATATCGGCCAATGAACTTAAGTTTTTGGTAAAGCGTAGTGTAGAAAGTTTAGGTTTTGCCCCTGGTGATCAGTTATCAGCCGGCAGTAAAGCGGCCGCTGCGTTTCAACTTGGCCTGACCAATAGCCATGTATTAAACTTAGCTCTGGACGCCTTAGATAATAAACTTAAGGCGCCGCAGTTGATCTCTGCCAACGAACAAGAGTTAGTGTTTGACGCCCATGGTCAGTCGGCTTTGGTGCAAGTGGAGTTAGCCCTAGGGTTGGGCCTAGCTCGTTGTGTGCCCCAGGTGCGCATTAATCAGATTGTAGGGGCGGCATTAGCCATATCGTGTTTGATGAATTGGTTAGCGCAACCACTAAGCCAGTCACAAGCGCAGCAATGTTATGCCTTGTATTTTACCCATCATACGGGCGCCCAGCGCTGCGTACTTGTGGCTGCCAATGGCCAGCCTCTAGGTCTGTATCAGCCCTCAAAGCAGGTGGTAGCTACCAATAGCATGCTCATGTGTATGGGTCAGGCTGATATTGATGGCGTATTAATTACCGATGGGGCCGATTTGTTAGGCTGGCGAGAACGTTGCTTAGACCAAGGTGTGCATATTGATGCCAGTGTGCTGGAGCGCCTCAAGCAGATGATGCACAACTCCTTTGTGCCAGAAACCGAAGTTTCTCGCTTAGGCGCTGGGCCTGGTTCTTAATTAGTAGGTAATAGCTAGCTTTGGCTTTGGCCCATGAGTGCACCTATGGCCTGTATCAATTGAGTGCTGCGTTGTGGCGCACGAAAGGCTTCTAGCACCACGCTACGTAATTGCGGCTGGAACATCAGCTCTTGCACTAGGCCGTTAAAAGTACCTTGATCCGCTGCACATTGATGCACAAATAAACCCATCAGGTCTAAGCGCAGTAAATCGCTGCTGCATTTGCTGGTGATGGTGGCGAGCATTTCCACGCCAGTGTGGATATCGCTTGCCATCAGTTGTTGCAGCCATAGCTGGCGTGAGCTGGCGTCTGGGCTTTGGCTTATGGCGCGCAAGCAGGCCACTTGTTCGGCCTCGTCCTGACTGTTGCTGCCGCGTTCAATAAAAGCCTTTGCGAGTTTGTGGTTTAGCGGTTGATTTTCTAATTGCACACTTAGGCTGGCTAACACTGGAGTGGGTAGGTGCGCCACTTGTTGTTGCCAATCGGCTTGCTTAGGTAAACGCACAGCAAAGTCGGCAAATCCCTGTAGGCCTAAGTTTTGCCAACCCTGGTCTAGGGCATGGCTTGCCATGTAAGCGCGCACGCCAAGGTAGTAGCTTGATGCGCTCTGATCTAATGCCAGGCTGGCGTGGGCGTGAAAAGCGGCCATGCGGGTTTGTTCTGGGGTAAAAGCAAGGTTACTATGCTTAAGTTGTTCGGCCCACTCGCCGGCAGTTTGTTGATCAAGTAATTTAGTGCCAATGGTTTCTAACAGTTGATTTAAAAACTCATCCCGTGACGCTTGAATGAGTTGCCCTTGCTCGTCTAGGGGAAATTTCAAAAACCAAATGGTAGGCGTGGCTTGCTTAGGTGTGGCGGTTTGTTGTGCTTGAGGCCAAAGTAATATGCCAATCCAGGCGTGCCGTAACCAAGGCAAAGGGTAAGGCTTTTGGCCCGCTTCAAAAACTTGAAAATCGGCGCTAGAGAGCTTGCTTAAGCGACGGCCCATGTCATAAATGCGATACTGACACTGGAGCTGCTTAAAAAGGTCGGACAAAGAGTCAATAGCTTGCATTTGGAGTGCTCGTGGGCCTAGGTTAAAATGGCCCGTATTATAGCAGACCCAAAGTGAGATAGTTTAGTGATTGCAGAACCTCAGGGCCAGGCAGCAGCACCAAAACCAGCACCGCAATGGTGGGTTTATATGGTGCAAACCCGTGGTGGTCGTTTATACACAGGCATCACCACAGACCCACAAAGGCGCTTTAAGGAACATTGTGCTGGGGGTAAGCTGGGAGCGCGGTTTTTTCGCAGTGATCCGGCTCAAGCCATAGTGTTTGTTGAGCCTCAGTCAGATCGATCGGCAGCCAGTAAGCGTGAGGCGGTGATCAAAAAACTAAAGCGAGTACAAAAGTTGGCCTTACTACAAGGCTAAAGAGCTTAGCGTGTTTGCTGGGCGTTAAAGCGTTGCCCTGTGGTGCCTTTGCTATCGGGCCCTAAAAGGAACTGATACACCGGCATAATGTCCTTGGGTGTAGGGTTTGAGCTAGGGTCTTCTCCAGGGTAGGCTTGGGCTCGCATGCTGGTGCGCGTAGCCCCTGGATTGATAATATTAACGCGAATATTGCTCGTGTTTTCGGTTTCTTCGGCTAATATCTGGGCCATGCCTTCGGTGGCAAATTTAGACACGCTGTAGGCGCCCCAATAAGCTTTGCCTTTGGTGCCAACGCCTGAGCTAGTGAAGATTACTGACGCATCAGCCGAGGCTTCTAACAAGGGCAGTAGGGCTTGGGTCATCATAAAGGCGGCGGTTACGTTAACCTGCATCACCAGGCGCCAAGTGCTCGATTCGTAGTTAGATATAGGCGTGCGTTGACCCAGTAGCGATGCGTTGTGCAATAAGCCGTCTAAACGACCAAACTCACTTTCTATACCTTGCGCAAGCTTTAGGTAGTCTTCATCTTCAGAAGTGCGTAAGTCCATTGGGAATATGGCAGGTTGGCCATGGCCAGCGGCTTCTATTGCATCATAAACAGCTTCTAGCTTTGCCAAAGTGCGGCCCAGTAATACCACGGTGGCCCCTAGGCGAGCACATTCAATAGCAGCAACGCGGCCAATACCATCGCCTGCGCCAGTGATCAAAATCACGCGCTTGGCTAATAGGTTGTTTGGCGCCGTATAGTCAAACATGATGCATTTTGTCCCGTAAAAAGTATGCCTTTAAGGCTTAATGGCTTGCTGTTGGTCTATGCCTGGGTGACTTCAGGTTTGGTGGCATAGACAAGGTAGTTAACGTCTACGTCACGGGCCTTCAAGGCATAGGTTTCGGTGAGTGGGTTGTAAGTCATGCCGGTCATTTCTTGGCCGTTTAAATCACAAGCTCGCATGTATTCGTGTAGTTCAGAAGGCTTAATGAATTTTTTGTGCTCGTGAGTGCCCTTCGGCAACATTTTAAGTAAGTATTCAGCCCCAACAATGGCAAACAAGTAAGATTTTGGATTGCGGTTGATGGTGGAAAAAAAGGCATGACCACCGGGTTTGAGCAACTTGGCACAGGCGGCGATAACGGCACTTGGCTCGGGTACATGCTCAAGCATTTCCAGGCAGGTTACCACGTCATAAGTGCCGGCTTCTTGTTCGGCCAGTTGCTCGGCAGTCATTTGCCGGTAATCAACCTCAACGCCGCTTTCAAGGCTGTGCAGTTGGGCTACTTTAAGGGGCGCTTCGCCCATATCAATGCCAGTAACCGTAGCGCCTCTTAGGGCCATGGCTTCGGCAACGATACCGCCACCACAGCCAATGTCGGCCACTTTTTTGCCGTGTAGGTGGGCGCGCTCATCAATCCAGCCAATACGCAGTGGGTTAATGGCATGTAAGGGTTTAAATTCGCTGTTTAAGTCCCACCAACGGGAGGCAAGGGCTTCAAATTTTGCAATTTCTTCTGGATCAACGTTTGCGGTCACGGTATGGATTCGGGTAGGTGAAAAATTGCCGTCAGTATAGCGCGTAAACGCTTGGGCTGCATCTGCTAAAGCAGCTCACCTTGGTGTGTGCTTTAAGCCCATGAAAGCTACTTTCTTGGTGGCTAATTAGAGTCTTTTTGTGCTATTATTGTGGTTTTTGTGACGCCCATTTTGGGCGTTGTTCACAGGAGCTCCGCAAGGTAAGCTCGCAGCGTTAGTCGCACAAGGAAATTGGCTTAATTATGGCTGAAATGGCTAAAGAAATCTCGCCCATTAATATTGAAGACGAACTCAAACAATCCTATCTAGATTACGCCATGAGCGTTATCGTTGGGCGCGCTTTGCCCGATGTACGTGATGGTTTAAAGCCCGTGCACAGACGCGTGCTGTTTGCTATGAACGAGCTCAGCAACGACTGGAACAAACCCTATAAGAAATCTGCCCGTGTGGTAGGTGACGTTATTGGTAAGTATCACCCTCATGGTGACACTGCGGTTTATGACACTATCGTTCGCATGGCACAGCCCTTTTCTCTTCGCTATGTGTTGGTTGATGGCCAAGGCAACTTTGGTTCTGTTGACGGCGACTCTGCTGCGGCCATGCGTTATACCGAAATCCGCATGAAGAAAATGGCCCATGATCTGTTGGCCGACTTAGATAAAGACACTGTGGATTTTGTGCCCAACTACGACGGCACGGAAATGATTCCCGAGGTATTGCCAACCCGTGTGCCTAACTTATTGGTAAACGGATCTTCTGGTATTGCCGTGGGCATGGCCACCAATATTCCGCCCCACAACATTAACGAAGTGATCAGTGGCTGTTTAGCGTTAATCGACAATCCAGACATTGATGTGGATGAGTTGATGCAACACATTCCTGGACCCGATTTCCCTACAGCGGGTATCATTAACGGCCGTGCTGGTATTGTGCAAGCCTACCGTACTGGCCGCGGCCGCATATACGTGCGGGCACGCTATCATGTAGAAGAAAACGAAAAGAATCACAAACCCTCAATTATTGTTACCGAGTTGCCTTATCAGGTGAACAAAGCTCGCTTGATTGAAAAGATTGCAGAACTTGTTAAAGACAAAAAGATAGAAGGCATTACCGAACTGCGTGACGAGTCTGACAAAGACGGCATGCGCATGGTAATCGAGTTGCGTCGTGGCGAAGTGCCCGAAGTTATTATGAATAACCTCTACACCCAAACGCAAATGGAAAACGTGTTTGGTATCAACGTAGTTGCCTTGGTAGATGGCCAGCCCCGCACCTTAAACCTCAAGCAAATGATTGAAGCCTTTGTGCGCCACCGCCGTGAAGTAGTTACTCGTCGTACCTTGTTTGAATTGCGTAAAGCCCGCGAACGTGGCCATGTGCTGGAAGGTTTGACCGTGGCCTTGGCCAATATCGACCAAATTATCGAATTGATCAAAACTTCGCCTAACGCCGCCGAAGCGCGTGAAAAACTGGTTGCTCAGCGTTGGCCCGCAGGTCAGGTTGTAACCATGCTAGAGCGTGCTGGTGATGACGCTTGTAGGCCGGATACATTAGGCTCAGAATTTGGTTTGCATGGTGATGAGTACCAGTTGTCTGAATCTCAAGCTCAAGCCATTTTAGAATTGCGCTTGCATCGCTTAACTGGCCTTGAGCAAGATAAGTTAGTGACTGAATATCAGCTGCTACTAGAACGTATTGCTGAGTTGTTAGAAATTTTGGGTTCTGCCGAGCGTTTACTAGAAGTTATTCGCGAAGAGCTGGCAGAAGTGTTAGAAAGCTACGGTGACGAACGTCGTTCCGAAATTATTGCTTCTCGCCAAGACCTAACCATAGCCGACTTGATTCCTGAAGAAGACATGGTAGTAACCATCTCCCATGGTGGTTACGCTAAGACTCAGCCAGTGAGTGACTATCAAGCACAACGCCGTGGTGGCCGTGGTAAAGCGGCCACTGCTGTGAAAGAAGAAGACTTTGTAGAACACTTACTGGTTACCTCTTCTCACGATACTATTTTATGCTTTAGTAACCGTGGCAAGGTGTATTGGTTGCGGGTATTTGAAATTCCACAGGCCAGTCGTACTGCCCGTGGTCGACCTATTATTAACATCTTGCCCCTAGAAGAAGGCGAGCGGGTAACCACTATTTTGCCATTGCCAGAAGGTGGTTACCAAGAAGGTCACTTTATTTTTATGGCCACGTCTAACGGCACCGTAAAGAAAACCCCATTAACCGCTTTTGCACGGCCTAGAACTAGTGGCTTGATTGCCCTAGGACTAGACGAAGGGGATACCCTCATTGGTGCTACCGTAACCGACGGTGAGCAGCAAATTATGCTGTTCGCAAACAATGGTTTGGCGGTACGCTTTGATGAAGGCGATGTGCGGGCTATGGGCCGTACGGCGCGCGGTGTACGTGGTATTCGCTTAGCCGAAAAAGCGCATGTAATTAGCTTAATCATGCCGCAAGAAGGGGGTCGTATCTTAACCGCCAGTGAAAACGGTTATGGTAAGCAAAGTCGTAACGAAGATTATCCTGTGCGTGGCCGAGGTGGTAAAGGTGTCATTGCCATGCAAATGTCCGAGCGTAACGGTGCCCTTATTGGCGCGGTGCAAGTATTTGATGCTGACGAAGTCATTCTTATTAGTGACCAAGGCACCTTGGTGCGCACCCGCACTAGCGAAGTTTCGGTGTTGGGTCGTAATACTCAGGGCGTTACCTTAATAAAGGTACAAGCAGGTGAAAAGTTAGTGCAAGTTGCCCGAGTTGCTGAAACTACAGAAGAAGAGACAGATGTAGACACAGAGGCAGAGCTAGGCATTGAAACAGTAGCTGATGAAACAGTAACTGAGGCAGAAAACGCTACTGACGATGCGGTTGATCAAGAGTAAGTGACTATGAGCCTGACCGCGAACCAGCGCCAATTTAATTTTTGTGCAGGACCCGCAGCACTGCCACTGGCAGTGCTGGAGCGGGCCCAGTTAGAATTGTTAGATTGGCAAGGCCGTGGCGTGTCGGTGATGGAAATGAGTCACCGGCACCCAGCTTACATCGCTATGGTGGAAGCTGCCGAGCTTAAGTTACGCCAGTTAATGAATATTCCTGCTAACTACAAAGTGTTGTTTTTGCAGGGCGGTGCGACGGCACAATTTGCCTTTTTGCCGTTAAATTTGTTGGGTGATCGTGGCAGCGCTGATTACATAGACACGGGCATTTGGTCCACCAAAGCCATAGATGCCATGGCACCCTATGGCGAGGCTAAAGTAATTGCTTCAAGCCAGGGGCAAAATTATCATCAAGTGCCTAGGCAAGAGCAGTTGCAACTTAACGCTAATGCTGCCTATGTGCATTACTGTCCCAATGAAACCATTGGTGGTTTAGCCTTTGACTATGTGCCTAACACAGGTGATGTGCCCCTAGTTGCGGATATGTCATCTACTATTTTGTCTGAGCCCATCGACGTGGCTCAGTTTGGGGTTATTTATGCCGGTGCGCAAAAAAATATTGGCCCAGCCGGTTTAACCTTGGTTATTGTGCGCGAAGATTTGTTAGGGCAGGCCCGGGCGGATACGCCTAGGCCGTTTAATTATGCTTTGCAAGCTGCCAACGACTCTATGCTCAACACGCCGCCAACTTACAGTTGGTATTTGGCAGGGCTGGTGTTTGAATGGTTGTTAGAGCGCGGCGGTATAAGTGCGATGGCGCAGCAGAATCAAATAAAGGCTGATCTGCTCTACCAAACCATCGACCAAAGCCGCCTTTATAGTAACGCCATTGCCGTGCCTAACCGCTCAAAAATGAATGTTACCTTTATGCTGGCCGACGAGAGTCTTAATACGTTGTTCTTGCAACAGTCTGAAGCCCAAGGTTTGTTGCACCTAAAGGGCCATCGTAGCGTCGGCGGTATGCGCGCTAGTATATACAACGCGGTGCCTGTAGAGGCGATCAAAGCTTTGATTGCCTTTATGCAGGACTTTGAACAACGCCACTGGGCTTAAAACTATTATGAGCAAGCCATCATTGACACAAGAACAAGAACTCGGTCAATTACGCCAAGACATCGATCAAATTGATCAGCAAATTCAGCTGCTAATTAACCAGCGAGCCACCTGTGCTCAGCGAGTTGCCGCAGTAAAGCAATCCCACCAAGGCGAAAAAGAGGCGGTGTTTTATCGCCCCGAGCGCGAAGCTCAAGTGTTGCGCAATGTTATGGAGCGCAACCAAGGCCCCCTAGACGATGAAGAAATGGCACGCCTATTTCGTGAGCTCATGTCGGCTTGCCTGGCCCATGAACAACCTATGCGCATTGCTTTTTTAGGCCCCGAAGGCACATTTACTCAAGCCGCCGCCCTCAAACACTTTGGTCATTCTGTTGTGAGTGTGCCCTTGGGCTCTATCGATGAAGTGTTCCGTGAAGTGGAAGCTAAAAGCGTCCATTACGGTGTGGTACCCATCGAAAATTCTTCTGAAGGCATGATTAACAATACCTTGGATAGTTTTCGGCACTCTTCGTTGGTCATTTCTGGCGAAGTGGAAATGCGTATTCATCAAAACTTGTTGGTGCAAGAAGGTACCGACTTGGCCCAAGTGAAACGCATTTACTCACATTCCCAGTCGTTGGCCCAGTGCCGTTCTTGGTTAGACAATCATATGCCCAACGCCGAACGCTTGGCTGTTAGCAGTAATGCCGAAGCGGCCCTGCGTGTGGCCCAACAAAGCGGTGCAGATGTGGGCAAGGTGGCGGCTATTGCAGGCACCATGGCTGCCGAGTTGTATGGCTTGCAATTGTTGCACGAGAACATTGAAGATCAGCCCGATAACACCACGCGGTTTTTGATTATTGGCCACGCATCGGTGCCCGCGTCTGGCGTCGATAAAACCTCTTTGTTGGTGTTGGCGCGTAACAAACCCGGTGCGCTATACCATATTTTAGAACCTTTTCATCGCCATGATGTGAGTATGACCAGCATCGAATCCAGGCCTTCCGGGCAGGGCGCATGGGGCTATGTGTTCTACATTGATTTTGAAGGCCATCATTCGGACGCTAAAGTGCAGCAGGTATTAAAAGCCCTAGATCAAGATTCGGTAGAAGTGCGCTTGCTTGGTTCCTACCCTGCGGCGGTGTTGTAATGCCGGCACTTTCTGTTTCTACTCAAGCTTTTGCCTCTAATAAAGTACTGATATTAGGCTTAGGCCTTATTGGTGGGTCTTTGGCTGCGGCCTTAAGGCGCACCAAAAAACATCAAGTGTGGGGTTACGACATAGATCCCGCGAGCATGCAGCAAGCACAGCAACAAGGCGTTATTGATTATCAGGCCACAGATTTAGCCAGCGTCATTAGTAGCGTTGATTTGGTGGTGTTGGCAGTGCCCGTTAAGGCCATGGAAAAAGTTATGGCTGCAGTGGCACCCAAGCTGCAAGCCCACACCTTACTCACCGATGTAGGCAGTGTAAAAGGCAGTATTATTGCTGCGGCCTATGATATTTTCACTATTCCACCCCCAGGCTTTGTGCCGGGCCACCCTATTGCAGGGTCGGAGCGCAGTGGCATTAACGCCGTTAATGTCGACTTATTTGTTGATCACAAGTTTATTATTACGCCACTGCCCACAAGTGACCCACAGGCCGTTGAAGTGCTGGCCGATATGTGGTCTGGCGTGGGCTGTGAAATTCTAACCATGGACGTTGATCGACACGATGAAGTGTTAGCCGCAACCAGCCATTTGCCACATTTGCTGGCCTTTTCTCTGGTTGATACCTTGGCATCAAATAGCGATAACAAGGATATATTTCGCTATGCAGCCGGTGGTTTTCGCGACTTTACCCGCATTGCTGGCAGCGACCCAACCATGTGGCATGATGTGTTTGTGGCCAACCGCGATGCCTGTTTGAAAACATTGGATCAATTCACCCAAGGTTTGGCGCAGTTACGTACCGCTGTGGCGCAGGGCGACAGTCAAACCATGATGGGTATTTTCACCCGTGCGCGCAGCGCTCGGCACCACTTTGATAAAATATTGGCAGGCTCTGCCTACACTGGAACTATGACAAATATAAAACACTTTAATGTACATCCAGGTGGTCAAGTTAAAGGCCGCATTCGTGTGCCGGGCGACAAGTCTGTGTCACACCGCTCTATCATGTTAGGTTCGCTGGCGCAGGGTACCACTCACATTAGCGGCTTTTTAGAAGGCGAAGATGCCATGGCAACGCTGCAGGCGTTTCGCGATATGGGTGTGGTTATCGAAGGTCCAGTGGATGGCAAGGTCACCGTGCATGGTGTTGGCTTACACGGCCTTAAGCAACCACCAGGGCCTCTATATGTAGGCAACTCGGGCACCACCATGCGACTAATGGCGGGTTTGATGGCGGGGCAAAGCTTTGATGTTGAACTCAGTGGCGATGTTTCACTGTCTAAACGTCCCATGGAACGGGTAGCTAAGCCGCTGCGCTTAATGGGCGCCGATATACAAACAGCAAAGGGCGGTTGTCCGCCAATACGCATTAAGGGTGGTCAGTCGTTGTTGGGCATTCATTATGATTTACCAATGGCCAGCGCACAGGTTAAATCTTGTGTTGTATTGGCTGGTTTATATGCTCAAGGCCGCACCAGCGTAACCGAGCCTGCACCCACTCGAGACCATACTGAACGTATGTTGCAAGGTTTTGGCTATCAAGTTGAACGCGCAAAGGACACCTGTGCCATCACCGGTCAGGGCAGCCTTAAGGCCACAGACATTGATGTGCCTTCAGATATTTCCTCCGCCTCCTTCTTTTTGGTGGCAGCGGCTATTTGTCCAGACTCGGATTTAGTGATTGAGCACGTGGGCATGAACCCAACCCGCATAGGTATAATCAACATCTTACGTTTGATGGGTGCCGATTTAACGGTGAATAACGAACGTGAAGTAGGCGGCGAGCCAGTGGCCGACTTACACATTAAGTATGCACCGCTTAAAGGCATACATATACCTGAAGATCAGGTGCCTTTGGCTATTGATGAGCTGCCTGCATTAATGGTGGCAGCGGCTTGTGCTAGTGGCACAACCACCATCACCGGTGCCGAAGAATTACGCGTTAAAGAGAGCGATCGTATTCAGGCCATGGTAGATGGGCTTAAGGATATGGGCGTGGATATTGAAGGCACGCCCGATGGTGTCATCATCCAAGGCATGGGGCCAGAGCAAGCCTTTGCCGCGGCAGAAGTGGTCACTCACCACGACCATCGTATTGCTATGGCGTTTACCATTGCTGGCCTAAGGGCTGGTGCCAATTTAAAAATTCTTGATTGCGCCCACGTGGCAACATCTTTTCCTAATTTTGTCGACTTAGCGCGTACCGTAGGTATGCAGCTCGACGAGGAACTTCAGCGTGAATAACGTTCCAATTATTACCATAGATGGCCCTAGTGGCTCTGGTAAAGGTACCCTCTGTAAGCTATTAGCAGACCGCTTTGGCTACCATTTATTAGACAGTGGTGCCTTATATAGGTTGGTAGCTTTGGCTGCAGAACATCATGGTGTGAGCCCAGAAAACGAGCTTGCGGTGGCCGATATTGCCGGCTGTTTGGATGTTCAGTTCAAGGCCAAAGGCGATGACGTGCAAGTGGTACTGGAGGGCGAAGACGTGAGCCTGGCCATCCGCACTGAAGCCTGTGGTATGCACGCGTCTAAGGTGGCCAGCCTAACCTTGGTGCGTAAGGCATTGCAGGACCGCCAGCGTGCCTTTGCTGAACTGCCAGGCCTGGTAGCCGATGGTAGAGACATGGGTACGGTGATCTTTGTGGACGCGCCAGTTAAAGTATTCTTGACGGCAAGCGCACAAATGCGGGCCGATAGACGCTATAAACAGTTGAAAAGCAAAGGCTTGGATGCTAGCCTGTCGGACATACTGATGGATATTCAGCAGCGAGATGAGCGCGACGAAAATCGCACCACTGCTCCTTTGAAGCCAGCCGAAGATGCATTAGTAATTGATTGTACCCACATGAGCATTACCGATGTGGAACAAAAGATTATTGCGTTTATTCATGGTAAAGGTATTTTATAGGACCTTTACGTAACATTAATTAATTAGAGGTGTTTCGAAACGCCCGTGCTGTCGATCAGTTCCGAGCGTATCGCCAACCTCAGTGAGTACAGTTATGGGCGAAAGTTTCGCAGACCTGTTTGAAGAAAGTCTTCAACACGTAGAGATGAAAAAGGGTGCTTTGATTACTGGTGTAGTCATTGCTATCGATAGTGAAATGGTAACCATTAACGTCGGCTTAAAATCCGAAGGTGTGGTACCAAGAACCGAATTCCTCAATGCGGCAGGCGAACTGGAAGTAGCCGTTGGCGACGATGTACTCGTTGCGCTGCAGGAAATTGAAGATGGCTTAGGGGCCACTCAAGTCTCCCGTGAACGTGCTCGCGAAATGGAACGCTGGCAGCAACTCGAAAAAATCCAAGAGGCCGATGAAACAGTCACCGGCGTTATTAGTGCCCGTGTTAAGGGTGGCTTTAACGTTGAGTTGGGTGGCATTCGTGCCTTCTTACCTGGCTCTTTAATTGATACCCGGCCACTGCAAGACATTTCCCATCTAGAAGGCATAGACCTCGACTTCAAGATCATCAAACTCGACATGCTGCGTAACAACGTAGTGGTGTCCCGTCGTGCCTTGATGGACGAAGCCAATAAAGCCCAACGTGAACAAGTGCTATCGACTCTAGAAGAAGGCGCAGTAGTGAAAGGTTTTGTTAAAAACCTTACGGACTACGGTGCATTTATTGATTTGGGCGGCCTTGATGGCTTGCTACATATTACCGACATCGCTTGGCGTCGTATCAAACATCCGAGCGAAATGCTCACCGCTGGCGACGACATTGAAGTTAAAGTGCTTAAGTTTGACGCCGAAAAACAACGTGTATCTTTGGGCTTGAAGCAATTGCAGCAAGATCCATGGACTAGCTTTACAGATACTTACCCAGTGGGTAGTCGTTTACCAGCAACGGTAACTACCGTTACCGATTATGGTTGTTTTGCTCGTGTGTCCGACGGTATTGAAGGCCTCGTGCATGCCTCTGAAATGAGCTGGATGAAGCGTAACTTGCATCCTTCTAAAATGGTGACTGCAGGTGAAGAAATTGAAGTTATGATTTTGGATATCAACAGCGAGAAACGCCGTTTGTCTTTGGGTATGAAGCAATGCAGTGAAAGCCCTTGGGTGGCCTTTGCTAAGCAATATTCAGAAGGTGATAAAATTTCCGGTAAGCTTAACTCGAAAACAGATTTCGGCCTCTTTATTGGCTTGGAAGATGGTATAGACGGCTTAGTGCATGTGTCTGATATCGATTGGAACAAGAGCGATGAAAGCTTGCTAGAGGCATACCAAAAAGGTCAGCCAATCGACGCCATTATCCTTTCCATTGATACCGAACGTCAGCGTGTGGCGCTTGGTATCAAGCAAATGGCAGGCGATCCTTTCTCTGATTACTGTAGCGCTAACGCTAAAGGTGCCGAGGTTGCGGGTACCATAGCCGAAGTAACACCGGGTGGCTTATTGGTTGATTTGGCGCAAGGCGTGCAAGGTTTCCTTAAACGGGGCGAATTGGCCCAAGGTCAGGACCTATCAAGCTTTAGCGAAGGCCAGAGTATTACCAGTTTTGTGGCTAACATAGACCGCAAAGGGCGCTCCATAGCGTTAGCAGTTCGGGCTCAAGAAGCAGCTCAGCAGCGTGCTCAAATGAAGGAGTTGAATACTCAACCCATAGAGTCCGAAGGCCCAACTACCATTGGCGACCTAATCAAGGAACAGCTCAAAAAATAATAAAAGGGACAAACTATGCGTAAGTCTGAACTTATTGAGAATTTGGTCGACCGCTTTGACGGCATTCCAGTAAAGAGCGTTGAACTATCGGTAAAGGCTATTATCGAGCATATGGCCGATGCGTTGGCAGCCGGCGACCGCATTGAAATAAGAGGCTTTGGTAGCTTTTGCTTACACTACCGTGCACCACGAACTGGGCGTAACCCTAAAACCGGTGCGGCGGTAGAATTAGCCGAAAAGTACGTGCCTCATTTTAAACCCGGCAAAGAGCTACGCGATCAGGTTAACGATCGTCTATAATAGGCTCATCGTTACCAAGGTCGCCGTAGGCCGTGCCTTTTGCTTAGGTAGTCACCAGTGAAATTAATTAAGGCTTTGTTTTTTGCCGCCACCGTTATTATTGCCTTGGTTATTGGGGTGCTGTTTAGTACCCGCAATAGTCAGCCGTTCTCGTTAGATCTTATTTTTTTCCAATCCCCCTCCATAAGCATAGCCATATGGTTATTGCTAAGCTTGGCCATGGGCGTGTTTTTATCTGCTTTTGTGTACAGCTTTGTGCTACTTAAGTTAAAGCGTAGCAATAATCGTCTGCAACGGCGCATCTCTCAATTAAGTCATGCCAGTAATGTCAGTGGCGCCAATAAGGACGTAGCATAAATATGGATTTATCCATACTCTTGGTGTTAGTTGTGGCGTTGGGCATTGGTTGGTGGCTAGGGCAAAGGGAACGTAAACAAAAGCGTCATACCCAATTAGGCTTGCAAGCAGACTATTATCGCGGCCTAAACTATTTGCTCAACCAACAAACTGATGAAGCTTTAGAGCTGTTTATTCACGCCCTTGATGTGAACCCACAAACCGTGGATACCCACTTGGCTTTGGGAGGTTTATTTAGACGCCGTGGTGAAGTTGACAAAGCCATTCAAATTCACCAAAACCTGCTAGCTGGCAAAGGCCTTGACCAAGAGCAATTGATGCTGGCAGAGCTGGAATTAGCCCATGATTTTATTAAGGCGGGTTTGTTGGATAGGGCCGAAGAGTTATTGTTAAACGTAGCCCAGCAACCCAATCAACAAAAAGCCAAAGCCACGGAACTACTTGTGGATGTGTATCAACGCGAGCAAGATTGGCGCAAAGCCCTAGAAGTAGGGGAGGCAGCCGATATCTCCGCTAGTGTGGAGCTAGCTCAGCGGCTGTCGCATTTTTGTTGTGAGCTGGCAGAAGAAGCCTTGCAAGAGCAGCAAGAAAAACAATGCTTGTCTTACCTCAAGCAAGCCAAGCGTCACAATGCCGATAACCCAAGAGTGAGCCTGTTGCGTGCACAACTGAGTATGCAGCAAGGTAACTATGCCGATGCTAAACGTCACTTACTGGTTATGGCACAGCAAGACGTGCAACTGATTCCAGAAATCATTGCCCCATTACACCGATGTTTTATCAAGCTGGACGACATCAATGGCTGGCGTGCTTGGCTTAGTCAGGCTATGAGTCAGCATCCAAGTACCAGCCTTGTATTAGCCCAAGCCCAAGAGCTGAGCCAAGAAAACGATTCCGAAGCCGCCGCTTACGTAACTGAACAACTGCGCCAAAGGCCCTCTGTTAAAGGCTTTAATTACCTTATTGATTTACATATGCAGTGGGCCTCTGCCCATGCCAAAGACAGCCTGCAAGCGCTCAAAGGCTTAACGGTTGCCCTGCAGCGTAGCAAACCACAATATCGCTGTAGGCAATGTGGTTTTGCTGGCAATTCCATGCACTGGCAATGCCCTAGCTGCCACCATTGGGGCACTACCAAACCAATTTATGGATTAGAAGGAGAATAGCTTGAAGCAAGACACCCCCATTGTAGTGGCCTTGGACTATGAATCTGCACCTCAAGCTTTAGCTATGGCGCAGCAACTGGATCCAAACCGATGCCGCTTAAAGGTGGGTAAAGAGCTATTTACCGCAGCGGGCCCCCAATTGGTTGAACAACTGCAGCAGCAAGACTTTGAAGTATTTTTGGATTTAAAATTTCACGACATTCCTAATACCGTTGCCAAAGCCGTATTAGCGGCTGCGCGCATGGGTGTGTGGATGGTTAATGTACATGCCAGCGGTGGCGCCGAAATGATGCACACCACCCAGGCAGCCTTGCGAGCTAAAGGTGGCCACCAGCCGCTGCTTATAGCGGTTACGGTGCTCACCAGCATGGACGCGGCTGGTTTGAAGGCCACAGGCATAGACCAAACACCAGCCCAACGGGTGTTATCCTTGGCGCATTTAAGCCAGAACTCTGGCTTTGACGGTGTAGTTTGCTCAGCGCAAGAATCAGCTATGCTTAAAGCCGAATTAGGGCAAGACTTTAAGCTAGTTACCCCAGGCATTCGCCCATCGTTTGCAGCTACAGGCGACCAAAAGCGCATTATGACTCCCGCCCAAGCCATGCAGGCAGGTAGCGACTATTTGGTGATAGGCCGGCCTATTACTCAAGCAGAAGAGCCCATGCGCGCACTCGAGCTTATTGAGCAGGAACTTAGCCTTTAGCCTAGTGGCCAAATAGTTGGGCTCATTTGGCGTTTATGAGCAATATTGTAATCTTGTACTAGCATTAAGTGAGCCTTGTGGATTTAAAGGCTTATTCACTTAATCAAGGAGTAGATTATGAAAATGTATCCTTCATTGGCAGCCTTGTTGCTGGCCTGCGTGCTAGCCTTCGCGCCTCTCACCCAAGCTGCACAACACCTTCCCATCAACATCAATACCGCAACTGCTGAGCAAATTGCAGAAGCCCTTGATGGCGTGGGCGAGGTGAGGGCGGCAGCCATTATTTTATTGCGTGAGCAACTTGGCGGCTTTACCAATATCGAGCAGTTACTCGATATAAGTGGTATTGGCGAGGCCACCTTAAAACGTATTCGCCCTGTAATCGTGCTAGAGTAGGGTGATTAAATTCTCTAGTAACGGGTATGCAAATTCATACCCGTTGGCAGTACAAGGAAAGCAAAGATGGCCATGACATGGGAAGGTTTGTTAGCAGATCAACGTTTTGGCAAACCTTATACCGAGCAACATCAACAAGGCCGCACCCCATTTCACAAAGACTATGATCGGCTCATTTTTTCCAGTGCCTTTCGGCGTATGGGTCACAAGACCCAAGTTCACTCCTTGTCTCATAATGACCATGTGCATAACCGCCTGACTCATAGTTTGGAGGTAGCCAGCGTAGGCCGCAGCTTAGGCACTCAAGTGGGTCATCAATTACAACACCAGGCGGCCTGGCCAAACTGGATTGAACCTCACGATTTAGGTGCCATTGTACAATCGGCATGCTTAGCCCACGACATTGGTAATCCGCCGTTTGGCCATTTTGGCGAAAGCTCAATCCGCCACTGGTTCGAAAGTTACGCCCAAGCGGGTCACTTGCAGCAGTTAAGTTCTGCAGAACAGGCCGACTTGCTTAATTTTGAAGGCAACGCCCAAGGCTTACGCACTCTCACTCAGCTAGAGTACCATCAGTTTAAGGGTGGTATGCGGCTTACCTATGCCACCTTAGGTAGTTTTATTAAGTACCCTTGGTTAGCCAACTCTGCTCAATGCGAGCGCAAGTCTAAGTTTGGCGCCTTGCAATCGGAAAAGCACATTTTGGCCGACATCGCAGGTAGGCTCGGATTATTGCAAAAGGCAGACTACGAATGGTGCCGCCACCCGTTAGTGTATTTAATGGAGGCCGCAGACGACATTTGTTATGCCATTATCGATTTGGAAGACGGGGTAGAGTTGGGCATCATTGGTGAGCAAGATGTACTGGAATTATTAGCCCCTATCACCGGGCCATTGGTTGTGCCGCCTCGTACACCTATGGTGGATGCTTACTATTCCACCCGCCGTTTAGCCCTGTTGCGGGGTAAAGTAATCGATTATTTAGTGCAATCTGCGGCTCACACTTTTATTCAAAAGGTACCTGTTTTGTTAGCTGGAAAGTTAGAAGGTGACCTAATTTCCCATTGCGACCCAGTAACACAGCAAATTATTGGTGATGCCAAAGCCCTAGCAAAAAATAGAATTTTCTTAGCCCCCGAACGCCACCGTACTGAACTGGCTGCATATTCAGTATTAGAAAAATTACTGGATGGTTTTGTGCCCGCGGCTTTGGCCGTGACTCAAAGCCCGTCTCACAAGTTGTCATTTAAAGCTCAAAAGCACCTGGCCTTAATGGGCACCCATCGACCTACAGCCGACAACAGTGCCTACCAGGCCTTGTGCTCTACCATGGACTTTATTGGCGGTATGACCGATAACTATGCGGTAGATTTAACGCGTCAGCTGAGTGGCGAAATGAGTTAGCAGCACCAGCCTAAAAATATAGGCTAAGCTTAGGGTATCGAATTTTAGTGCAAGGATGCCTAGATGCCTGATATACCTCTTTATACCCCAGCCTCACTCAACAATGCCATTGCCTTAACCGACCAGCTACTAGAAGTAGCGGCTCAGGCTGGGGCTTCGGATTTACATTTAGAACCCTTAGCTCAAAGTATGCGCGTACGTATGCGGGTAGATGGGTTGCTGCAGTTGTTGGCCCCGCCCTTTGATTGTTTGCCTAGCAGTGCTGCAGACGCCTTGGTAGTGCGCTTTAAGCTCTTGTCAGAAATGGATATTAGCGAATCTAGGCGGCCCCAAGATGGCAGTTTTCAGTGGCAGTTACGGGAGCGACGAGTTGATCTTCGTTGTAGTAGCCTAGCAGGCCAGTGGGGCGAAAAACTTGTGTTGCGCCTACAATGGCAACAACAAAACACTTGCCTTGCTGAGCAAGGCTTATCGGCATCTCAGCTGCATTTGGTACAGCAACAGTTAGCCAAGCCCCAAGGCCTTGTTTTAGTTACTGGTCCAACGGGAAGTGGCAAATCAATGCTTTTGTACAGTTGCCTCAAGTATTTGCAAGCGCCTCAAGTGAACATTGTGAGTGCCGAAGACCCAGTAGAAATTGCCTTAACCGGCATCCATCAAGTGGCCGTGAACAAGAGTATTGGCTTAACCTATAGCCATATTCTTAGAGCCTTATTACGCCAAGATCCAGATATCATCATGTTAGGCGAGTTAAGAGACACAGACAGTGCCGATGTGGCCCTAAAGGCAGCCCAAACAGGCCATTTATTGCTGGCTTCAATGCACACCAGCAGCATTAGTGAAGCCATGCATCGCTGCCATGGTTTAGGGGTGGATATGTTGGCCTTGAGTTATTGCTTAAGTTTAATCATTAATCAGCGCTTAGTGCGCCGACTATGTGGTGTGTGCAAGCAACCGATGACAAGCCAACAGATAGCCCAACTGTCGAGTGCCGAATGGCAGGCAGCCCAGAGCAGCTATAGCGGTTGTTTTGGTGACATTAACCTTAGTGTGGCTAAGGGTTGTGATGCTTGTCATGGTGGTTACAAAGGCAGAATAGGGGTGTTTGATTTACTGGTGACCGACCAACCCATGCGCGATGCCATTGCGCAGCGGCAGGTGCATGGGCTTGATGCAGCGGTGGGCGTGCGCCGCCAAGGCTTGTGGCGAGTTTTGGCGGGCCATACCAGCTTGAGCGAAGTTAACCGGGTCACTTGGTAATGGCCCCCTGGTGGTTATGGCATGGTTTGGATAGCAGCCAGCAAGAGTGTAGTGGTTTGCAACAATGCCAAACTAAATCTTTATTGCGCCTACAGATAGCCTTAAACGGCATCGAAGCCCATAAAATAAAGCGCATTTGGTGGTGGCAGCGACGATGGCCTAGGCGCATTGCGGTTAAATACCTACACAGCCTATTGGGGCAATGGGCGCACTTGTTGGCAGCTGGCCTACCTTTGTTGGCCTGCGTGAAGTTGGTGCCAATGGGTCACGCACCGATGCGCTTACAATATGAGCTGGTGCAGATACAACAAGCCCTATTAGCCGGAGTTAGCTTTTCCCAAGCCTTAGAGCAAAGCGGCTTGTTTAAGCCCGCTATAGTGCACTTAGTAGCGGCGGGCGAGGCCAGTGGTGAACTGCCTGCATTGTTGGCTAAAACCCACGAGCAACAAACTAACCACGAACAACTCAAACGGCGCTTTAAACGCAGCTTATTTATGCCTTTGGTTACCCTCATTAGTGGTTTGCTTGTGAGCCTATTAATTGTGCTTTGGGTGGTGCCTCAGGTGGCTAGTTTGTATGCCTCTGCGCAGTATCAATTACCCGTCATGACCCAATGGTTAATGCAGGCCGCCAGTGGCCTGCAAAAACATTCTCTTGCCCTGCTAGTGTGGCCCTTAGCTGTATGCCTAGGTACGGCTTGGCTCTGGTCGGTGTCTAGCATGCGCTTAACAATGGAATTGTGGCTGTGGCGCTTACCAGGTATTGGCAGGCTTATGTACCTGCACGGCCAGGCCGAATTGTTTTTAATACTCAGCTTAACCTTTAATGCTGGAGTACCACTGTTAAACAGCTTAGCCTTGGCCGCCAATGCTAGTTCTTGGCGGCGTATTAGCCGCGCTTTAACGGCTGCATGCACGCAGCTAGAACAAGGCCAAAAGTTGAGCCAAGTATGGCAGCATATGGCTGGCCTAGCTCAAACACAGGCTCAAACTCTACAGCTTATGCGTATGGGCGAAGCCAGTGGTGATTTGGGCCTGAGCTTGGATCAATTGCAAAGCTATTACCAACAGCAAGTGATGAGCCACAGTCAATGGCTAGAACAGCTGTTAGAACCTATTTTATTACTCTTGGTAAGCACTTTTGTGGGGGGTATTTTAATCGCTCTGTATCTACCGCTGTTTCAAATGGGGCAGATGATGTGAGCAGGCTTTTAGGCTGCTATAATCATCGCCTTTGTGGCATTTATAGGTGGTCCATATGATCGTTGGCCTCACAGGTGGTATCGGCAGCGGTAAAAGTGCTGTTAGTGGCTACTTTAAAGATTTGGCGGTGGCGGTAATAGACGCAGATCAAGTGGCACGAGACGTGGTAGTGGTAGGGAGCCCAGCTTTGGCCAGTATAGAGGCCCATTTTGGTAGCCAAATTCTACTGGAGGGTGGTGGCCTAGACCGAGCAGCACTACGCCAACGTATCTTTAGCGATGCCCCACAAAAACGCTGGTTAGAGCAGCTCTTGCACCCCTTAATTGGTGCCGCTATAGATGCACAATTGACGGCGGCATTGGCGCAAAAAGACCATTGTGGTTATGTGGTGTTGGAGTCGCCATTACTGTTGGAAACACAGCAACATGCGAAAACCGATTATATTGTGGTGGTGGATGCTACCGAGGCTCAGCAACTTGAGCGAGCTGGCCGCAGAGACACCAATACAGCTGAGCAAATCAGCGCCATTATAGCTAGCCAAATGCCTCGTCAACAACGCTTAGATCAAGCCCAGTGGGTTCTCAATAACCAACACGACCAGGCGCACTTACATCAGCAAGTGTTAACTTTACACCAACACCTATGCCAATTAGCGGACCCTAAAACATGAGCAAATACCCTTGTCCCCAGTGCCAAAAAGCTTTGACCTGGAATCCAGCCAACCCACATCGGCCTTTTTGCAGTGAGCGCTGCCAGCAACTCGACTTAGGTGCATGGGCCAGCGGCGACTACGCCATTGCCGGTGATGAATTGGAAAATGATTTTTCCAGCGCTTTGTTAGAGTCTGTCGATCAGCAAGACTGATTTTATAACCTACACTTAAAGGGCCATTAACCAGTGGATCACAGGAGCGTGATATGTTGGCCCATAAGGACTGTATAAACCTAACCAACAAACAGCAGCATGGCTTTTCTTTGTTAGAGCTGTTGTTAGTGGTGGCCTTAATTGGCATCTTGGCCGCCTTCGCGGTACCCACCTACCAAAGTTATTTGCAAAAAACCCGCTTTATGGAAGTGGTGCAGCTAAGCCACGCCGTGCGCATTGCGCAATCTGCTTGTTTATTACAAGCCGGCGAAAAGCTAAGCGCCTGCGATACCTTTGCCGAATTGGCTTACCCAGCACCAAAAACGAGTGACAACACTCAAAGCATTAGCATGACTACATCTAGTGCTGTTATTAGTGGCACCGCAACGGCTGCTGCAGGGGGTTATACCTTTACCTTAACGCCCAGTATCAACAGCGCCGGTCAGCTAACCTACGCCAAAAGTGGCACTTGTGTGGCCGTGGGTTATTGTTCTAATTAAAGCAATAATACTATTTGGTGTGTGGTTGAGCTTAATAAAGTTTGTCGGGCACTTGCCAAGTGAGTAGATACGGCTATTTTTGCTTGGCCCCAGTCCCTTGAACGTAGCGCTTGAATGTACTTTAGGTGTTCGTCAATAGCCTTCGCATTACGTTCTTTCTCATCCACTTTATTCCATTGAAAATGGTAGTGAAAAATGAGTGATATGGTGTTTTGGAAGTCATTCATAAAACGATTATTAGCCTTGGCATTAAGCAGGGCGTGAAATTTTTCATCCAGTTCAGAAAACTGATGAAAATTGGCTTCGATATTGGTTTTCAATTGCAGGTGTTGTTGTTCCAATAGCTCTAGCCACACAGGGTCTGATGTCGGCAAGTTAACAATTATTTTTTGCCGTGGCCATTTCAAACAGATGGCGCACCTCAGACAGTTCAAGTGCATACTCATTGGTAAAGCCTTTTAGCACCCAACGGTGGTTAGTTTGTTTCTCTATGAGGCCAAAACGGCTGAAATTAATAAGGAATTCTCGTACTACAGAGGCGCTGACTTCAAACCGGCGAGCTAAGTCCATCTCATTTAATGGTGTGTCTTGGCGTATATCGCTATGGTAAATCCACTCAAAAAATTTAGACTCAATTTTTTTTGAGACTGAGTCTGTTTCATTGGCTGCGTAGCCATCACTGACTTTAGGCTGGTAAATTCAGGTAAACAGCACAAAGCTGACTTGTCATCAAGCCCAAAAAGACGAAGTTTTAAAGGTTATATGCGCACCGATGGGCGCGTAGGCACGCGCAACCACATTGGTATTATTGCCACGGTAAACTGTTTTGCCACCGTATGTCGGGCCATTGCCGCAAGAGCTCAAGCACCGTTGCTGCCAGACTTACCTAATGTTGGTGGCTTTGTGACCATATGCCATGATTCTGGTTGTGGCATGGCAGGTACGGGTGAGGCTTTTGAACTACTGCAGCGAACCATTGAAGGCTATATTAAGCATCCCAATTTCGGTGCTGTGCTGCTGGTAGGTCTGGGTTGTGAAGTGAATCAAATTAAAGCTTATGCAGATTTGTGTGAGCCTCATCCCCAGCGTTTAGTATTGTCGATTCAAGATGCAGGCGGTTCAACTAAGGCAATTGATTTAGCCTTGCAACAGCTGAGCCAGCTGGCCCCTGAGGTAAATCAGACCAGCATTAGGCAGGAAGTGCCTGTGTCGAAACTGTGTGTGGGTTTACAGTGCGGTGGCTCCGATGGGCTCTCTGGGGGTAACTGCTAACCCAGCGTTAGGCCAAGTTGTTGATCTTTTGGTGGCTGCTGGAGGTACCGCAATCCTGTCAGAGACACCAGAAATATATGGCGCCCAGCATTTATTATTAAATCGTACCGATGTGGTAACCGCAGCCAAGCTTAACCCGTGTATTGAATGGTGGAAAGATCATGCTCAGACGCAGCAGGTGTCGTTAGACAATAACCCATCACCGGGCAATAAAGCAGGAGGCCTGACCACTATATTAGAAAAGTCACTGGGTGCAGTTAGTAAGGCTGGGTCCCCCCCCTTACGTGGTTTTTATCAATATGCGCAGTTTGTAGATAAATCTGGTTTGGTATTTATGGACACCCCTGGGTACGATCCAGTCGCGGCTACCGGACAGATTGCCGGCGGAGCCAACCTGATTGCTTTTACCACTGGTCGTGGCTCTTGTTTTGGCAGCGTGCCTGGGATCAAGGCATTCGCTACTTTGATACGGCGCCATTTTATGGCTTTGGTCGAGCAGAACAAAGGCTGGGCCAATTCCTTAGCCAACAAGACGACAATTTTGTGGTTTCCACTAAGGTAGGGCGGGTGCTGAACCCGGTGGCCGCCCATGAGGTACTAGACTTTGGTTTTGTTGACCCCCTGCCTTATGCACCCAGTTATGACTATAGCTATGATGGCATTATGCGTAGTTTTGAGGCCAGCAGTGCACGCATGCCGGGCATTGCCATCGATATTCTGTACGTGCATGACATAGGCACCATGACGCCACGGCGTAGAAGCCAACCAAGGCCACTGCCGTGATCTTATTTGACGGTGGCTTCAAGGCCTTGCAAGAGCTAAAACGTAGCCAAGACATTAAAGCCTTTGGCCTGGGGGTTAACGAAGTTGATATTTGCCTGCAAGTAATAGCACAGGTGGATATTGATGCCATATTGCTGGCAGGGCGCTACACCTTATTGGACCGCAGTGCCGAGCAAGAGTTGTTAGCACAGTGTGAGCAACGTAATATTGGCTTGGTGATAGGTGGTGTGTTTAACTCTGGCATTTTGGCCACTGGGGCTATTGCTGGGGCGCGTTTTGAATATGGTGAAGCACCTGCCAAAGTCATGGTTAAAGTGGACAAGTTGCAGCAGGCTTGCGCCGCTTCAGGTGTTGCCCTTGCCGATGCAGCTTTACAGTTTCCTTTACGCAATGCCCAGGTGTCGGCGCTACTGCTAGGCACTGGCAGGGCCAGTGCGATTGATCGTAGCATGGCTTCATTAGCACAACAAATTCCAGCTGCGCTGTGGCCTGCGTGTGACCGCATTGCCCGAGAGTAATAATATGATTGGCAGCAATATGATAGACAGTCACCAGCATTTTTGGCAATTAGAAAGAGGCGATTACGCCTGGCTTAAGCAAGAACCTAAGGTGCTGCAACAAAACTACTTACCGGCTCATTTACTGCCTTTATTACAGCAAACCAAAGTGTGTGGTACGGTACTGGTGCAAGCCGAAGAAAGCCTCGAGGAAACTTTATTTTTGCTGGACCTAGCGCAACAAAATGACTTTATTTTGGGCGTGGTAGGCTGGTTAGATTTTGACAGTGATAGGGTGTTTGACGAGCTTGATAAATTGCACCAAAAGCCCAAATTTATTGGCTTGCGCCCTGTGTTGCAAGGCATAGCGCAAGACGACTGGATTTTGGCGCCACATCGCCTCGAAGTGGTGCGCAAGCTTGCCGATTTAAATCTCAGCTTTGACGCACTGGTAGAGCCTAGGCATTTACCCGTGTTGGCACAGCTACTGCAACAAGTGCCAGGCTTACGCTTGGTCATTGATCACGGTGCCAAGCCGCAAGATTGCTACTGGGCAGATTGAACCTTGGCGCAGACACATAACCGCACTGGCTCAATTTAACAATGTTTATTGCAAATTATCGGGCTTAGTTACGGAAGCCGGTGCTGACTGGGAAGCAAAAGATTTGGCACCCTATATGGCGCACTTATGCGACACCTTTGGCCCTGATCGTTTGATGTGGGACAGCGATTGGCCAGTAGTTAACAGCGTTAGTGATTATACTTGTTGGCATGCACAAGCCATGAGCTTTTGTCAGCAATACATGCCCGCTGCGGTGCAGGGCATATTTGGCAACAACGCCCAAATCTTTTATCAGTTGCGGGATTAATTATGTTAATCAATATCGACCCCTTGTTAAACGGTGATCTGTTAAAAGCCTTAAGTGACATGGGGCATGGCGATGAACTGGTGATTGCCGATGCACATTTTCCCAGTGCTAGTTTAGGGGTGCCGGTAATCCGCTATGATGGCGTGGGTACAGAGCCTTTGTTGGCCGCAATACTGCGCTATTTTCCCCTCGACGGATACGCAGATGCAGCAGCGCTCTCCATGCAGGTGGTGAATGAGCCACAAACACAGCCTGTCATTTGTAAACGCTATCAAAACCTTGTTAACAGTGCTGCCCAAGGGCATAAATTGACGGCCCTCGAACGCTTTTCTTTTTACCAACGGGCAAAAAAAGCCTATGCAGTGATTGCTACTGGTGAATCTGCCCAGTATGCAAATTTAATCTTGAAGAAGGGTGCGATAAGTGGAAGCTATTAAATTGCGAGTGGCCTGCATCGGCGAGTGTATGGTGGAAATGGCGCCCGTTGGCAATGGTCAATATCGGCAAAATTTTGCCGGCGACACCTATAACACGTCGGTTTATTTGCAACGCTTATTTGGTCATCAACTACAGGTGTCTTATGTGACTGCCCTAGGGGAGGATGCACTAAGCCAAGCTATGCTGGAGCACTTTCGTACTGAACACATAGACACAACATCAATACGCATTATCAAAGACCAACAGCCAGGCCTTTATATCATCGAAAATGATGCCCAAGGTGAGCGTTTCTTCCAATATTGGCGAGCCAATTCGGCGGCCAGTAACACCTTTAAAGATATGACTTGCGCCGATATTGTTGCGCTGCTTAAGTCTTATGATTTGATCTTTTTAAGTGGCATATCGTTAGCCATTTTAGATCCTAATCAGCGGCAAACTCTGCTGCAAGCACTGACTCTGCTGGCCAGTGATACACAGATTGCTTTTGATCCCAATTTTCGCCCAGCCTTATGGCCCAAAGTAGATGAGTGCCGGTTAGTGTTTGAACAAATGGCAGGCATTGCCCATCTGGTGTTGTCGAGTTTTGAAGATGATCAGGCGGTTTGGGAGACAGCAGACGTGATAACTGCCCAAGCGCGCTGGCGCGGCTGGGGTTGCCCCGAAGTCATTATTAAACACGGCGGCCAAGGGTGTTGGCTATTTGGCGACCAACTTGATGAACATGTAGCACCGCAGCATGTATTGGCTCCGGTAGACACCACTGGCGCAGGCGATTCTTTTTGTGCCGGTTATATTGGCGCTCGTCTTATCGGTCAGACTCCGGTGCAGTCTGCTCAATTAGGCCACCAAATTGCGGCCCAGGTAGTGATGCATGCCGGTGCCGTGATTAACCTTTAATCTATGTTGCAAGTAGCACCTGTGTGGCCGTGGGCTATTGTTCTTAATAGGTGAAAAATAGTGCTATTTGGTGTGTGGTTAGATTTAATAATCCAGATTCAGGCCGCATGGTGGTAGAATTTGGAGAAAATACCTCAGCCAAGGAGCCACCATGCTATCCCCCAAACAACGAGTTGAGCAAATTGTAGAACATGGCCTGTGCATTGGCTGTGGCTTATGTCAGAGCGTGGCCGGTGAGGACAAAGTAAAAGTGCTTAAGGGCAATACGGGCTTTTTGGTGCCCATTGTTAGTGACACCATGGATGCCGCCACAGCAGACCAGATTTACGCCACCTGCCCAGGCGTACGTGTGCAGGGCTTGCCAGATAATCTAATAGCCACCGACACCAAGGTGGATAACGTGTGGGGGCCATGGCAGCGCATGGTTCGGGCCTGGGCAGGCGACGCCGAACAGCGCCATATTGGTGCTACGGCAGGGGTGTTAACAGCTCTGGCTTGTCATCTGTTACAGACTAAACAAGTAGACTTTATCCTCCACACAAAAACCCACACCAGTGAGCCCAGTTTTGGTGAAATGCATATTAGCCGAACCCCTGCCGAGGTGTTGCAAGGTTCGGGTTCGCGCTATGGGCCAACGGCGCCTTTGATTAGTATCAACAAGGTGCTGGATATGGGCCAAGCTTTTGCCTTTATTGGCAAACCTTGCGATGTGGCAGGCTTGCGTAACTATGCCGAGCAAGATGCCCGCGTTGATGAATTGGTTAAGTTTACCTTGGCCCCCGTGTGTGGCGGCTGGGGACCACCGGCCTCTACGGAGAACTTTTATCGGCGCATGGGCGTTGAGCCAGAGCAGGTTACCGGTTTGCGCTATCGCGGCCACGGCTGCCCAGGGCCTACGCAAATTACCACTAAGGACACAGTAATCGAAGCCCACTATCTGGACTTTTGGGGCGACGATGCAAGCATGTGGGACATGCCTTTTCGCTGTAAGGTATGCCCCGATGGCATTGGCGAAGCGGCCGATATTGCCGCCTCTGACACCTGGATATTAGGCTCGCCCACACGTGAAGAAAGCGCAACAGACCTTGGCACCAACGCCATCATAGCGCGCTCAAAAGCGGGGGCCCAACTGTTGGCACAGGCCACACAAGCCGGTGCTCTAACCATAGAGCAGGACATTACGCCCGATGACATGAGTATTTATCAACCCCACCAAATGCGCAAAAAATATGCCGTTGCACCGCGTTACCAAGGTCTCAAAGACGCAGGCCAGCTAGCTGTGAGCACGCAGCGCTTGCGGGTTGATGAACTGGCGGCCGAGTTACCCCATGAGGTGAACGAACGCCAGCGCCTAGGCACCATTGAACGGGTGGCAAAAGGCAAAGCCACTCAACCAACACCTTCCCTTACGTAATAGAAGAGCTAAGCAGAGGCTCTGCGCCGCCAAAGCCTGCCGTCGATAGCCGACAAACCCAGCGCAATAAGGGCCATGCCCACAAAGTGGACAAATTGTAACGACTCGTTAAGCACCAGCCAGCCGAGCAATATGGCCGACACGGGCACCAGCAAGGTGACTAACATCACGTTGGTGGCTCCAGCCGACGCCAATAGTTTGAAAAAAATCACATAGGCCACAGCCGTTGAGAGCACCGCAAGCCCAACAATAGCGGCCCAGGTTTCCATGCTTGGGCCGGCAATGTGCAAAGGACCTTCAACCACTAAGGCGATGGGCGCCAACACCAAAGCCGATGCGGTAACCTGGCCAGCTGCAATAATAATGGGGTTAATGGCCATGGCTTTGAAGCGGCGGCCATAAGTACCGGCAAATGCATAGGACACGGTGGCGGCGATAATGGCCATTTGTGCCAGCAAACTGCCACTATCACTTAACGCAGGCAAGCCTATCATTACCACTACGCCTACAAAGCCAATGATTACACCCGCTAGCTTCAATGGGGTAATGCGCTCGTCTGGCAGTAATAGCCCGGCAACCACAACGGTGAATATGGGAGTAGCGGCGTTAAGAATAGATGCCAGGCCAGAGGCAATTTGAGTTTGCCCCCATACGATAAGTGAAAATGGCAGCACGTTGTTGAGCAGGCCCATGGCCAAAAAGGCGCCCCAAATCTTTAGGTCTTTGGGTGGCTGCAGCCCCATAGCCAGGGCAATGCTCCACAAAGCTATGGCTGCCAAACCTACCCTAAGAGTAACAATGGTTAATGGTGGTAATTCGATTACAGCCACGCCAACAAAGAAAAATGAGCCACCCCAAAGTATGCTTAACAAGATGAGCATGAGCCATTCACGAAGGCCCATGGATGTGTTTATTGATGACGCCATTCTATGTGCCATGTTTGAATCAAATTGAAGCTATTTTAGCGGCAGTATAAAACACAAACCATCCGCTGCTTGCGGTTAAATTTATTTAATATCAATTGCGCAGCAACAAACGGATGGAAAGGCCAGTAAAAATGAGTTCTTATAGGGCTGTTAATTTAACAACAAAGGTCATTTCATGTCGCCAGCATTTGAACAAGCAATGCGAGCAGCAGTTGCTACCCACTTAATAGAGATTGCGCGCTATATCGAAGCTCATGCAGACGAACCGCTCACATTAGCCAGCTTGGCCGAAATTGCAGGTTTATCGGCCTCTAGACTACAGCGCACGTTCAAACAAGCCTTTGGCATTTCGCCCAAGATTTATCAAGATGCATGCGTATGAGGCAGTTTAAACAGTCTTTGAAAGACGGTGAAGGCGTTACCCAGGCGATATTCACAGCTGGCTTTGGTTCCATTAGTCGCGTGTATGGCGCAGCCAGCCGTAATATAGGCATGACCCCAAAAGCCTACCGCGCTGGTGGTGCCGGTGAAACTATCACTTACGCCTACCGCAACACGGCTTTGGGGCACATGGCGATGGCAGCCACTAACAAGGGCGTGTGTTTTGTCCAGTTTGGCGAGGGCCAAGAAGCGCTACTTGGCATGTTAAAAAATGAATTCCCTAAGGCAAAGCTAAGTGCTTCATCTGCACAAGATGCACCAGAGCTTGATGCCTGGATGGAAGCGCTAGACCAACATATTAGCCAAGGCTCACCCCGGCCAGATTTACCGCTTGATATGCGTGGCACAGCATTTCAAATGAAAGTTTGGCGATTTTTACTGAGTATTCGCGAAGGTGAGGTGCTGAGTTACGGTGAGCTGGCCACAAAAATGGAGCAACCTAAAGCCTTTAGGGCAGTGGCATCTGCCTGTGCAAGAAACCGTATAGGCGTGCTAATACCCTGTCATCGCGTGTTAAGAGGCGATGGCAGCTTGGGTGGCTATCGTTGGGGTTTAGAGCGTAAATTGGCATTACTTGATGCCGAGAGAGAACGCCAAGCGGGGCAGGCAGCGCACAAACCGAGAGCTACTGTATGTTAACTACCTTTGTTGCTTGCTTTGGCACAGAAACCAACAGTTTCTCAAACTTACCCACGGGCTTTAAAACCTTTGAAGATACCATGCTCTTCTATGGTGATGCCACGGCTCATGAACCCTTTATGATGAGCGAGCCTTTGCATGTGTGGCGTCGCATGACGCAGGCCCAAGGCGGCCAAGTGGTAGAGAGCATTGCCGCCTTTGCCCAACCAGGCGGTGTAACCGTGCGTGAGGTATATGAGAACTTACGTGACAAATTGCTTGCTGGTCTAAAAGCGGCAGGGCAGTTAGATATGGTGCTGTTAAATATGCACGGCGCCATGGTGGCCAACGGCTACCAAGACTGTGAAGGCGATACCCTACAACGGGTGCGGGCTATTGTGGGGCCCAACGTGGTGATTGGTGTGGAATTAGATTTGCACTGCAGCCTAACCCGTTTAATGCTCGACATGGCGGATATTATTGTTACCTATAAGGAATACCCCCATATAGACGCGGCTGCTAGGGCTGAAGAGGTGTTTAATTTGAGTCTGCAGACTCAACAGACGCACATTAAACCAGTGATGGCTGTTTACGATACCCAGATGATTAACTTGTGGCGCACACCCTTTGAACCCATGCGCTCGGTGGTAGCACAAATGCAAGCAATGGAAGGTAAAGATGGCATTTTGTCGGTCTCCTTTGCCCATGGATTCCCTTGGCAGGACGTTGCTGAGACCAGTGCCAAAATGTTGGTAATCAGCGATGGAGATCCAGACTTAGCGCAACAAACAGCGCGCAATTTTGGCGAACAACTGTGGCAGCTGCGGGATCAGTGCGTACAAAAAACCTTGCAATTGCACAAGCATTAGCGCAGCTTGAAAAACAAAAAACTAAACCTCTAGTCCTGACCAACGTAGCAGACAATGCAGGTGGTGGCGCATCTTCAGATTCAACCTTTATACTGCGAAGTTTAGTTGAAGGGCGTCACAAAGACGTATTGATTGGTTATTTTTGGGATCCGCTGGCGGTTTGGATCTGTGAAGAAGCCGGCGAAGGGGCAAGCATAGACCTGCGTATCGGCGGTAAATGTGGCCTCACCTCGGGTGACCCAGTAGACTTAAAAGTCACCGTAAAGCGTATTTTGCTCAAGGCCCAGCAAGTCTTTGGTTCGTCCCTTGTTAATATGGGAACCACAGTATGGCTGGCAGCCGATAAGGGCTTGGATATAGTGCTCAATAATAATCGCTGCCAAGTATTTCATCCCAGCGGGTTTGAACAGCTAGGCATAGATATAGGCTCTAAACGAGCGGTGGTGGTGAAATCCATGCAGCACTTTTATGCGGGTTTTGCCCCTATTGTCAGTGAAGTGATTTACGTGAGTTGCCCAGGAGCAGTAGTGCCAGATTTTGCTACGATACCCTACTGCAATTTTACTGCGCCCTATTGGCCCAAGGTAAGTAATCCGTTTGAAGCCTAAGGCGCAGTAATCATGCGCGCACTGACGGCTTAGTGGCTCTCGTCTATATCCCTTTGTACGCGGCGGGTATGTCCACGCAGCTCGGCAACCAGGGCTGATAGTTCATTAATGAGTAGGTCGGCCCTATCCAACTTTTGTTCCAGCATTAACGTTTCACTTAGGTCAGGAGTAGTGACTTCGGCGGGTGATTCCGCCCCAGCGATCAACCATAAAACAGGCACATTTAAGACACCCGAAAGCTCCAACAATTTATTAGATCGAGGGCTTGTGTGGCTATTTTCCCAGTTAGCAAGGGTGCTTTTGTTAATGCCCATTCTTAGAGCTAGCTGGGCTTGTGTATAGCCACTAGCCTCACGGGCATTAATAATACGAGTACTCAAAAAAAGGGCAGGTGTGTCTGGTTGGGTGTTAGGCATGGAATCTCTTGGGGTTATGAATGAACCTCTACCATACGTTGTTGAACCTTCTAAATCAAAGATGCCCTGATACCACCCGTGGTTATGCCTGTCCCTCAAAGCAAGAAACAGCTAAAATCACAGCCCCTCTTATTACAGATAACAAAACTGTGAAACACGCACCCAACCAATACGATGTCATCATCCTCGGCGCTGGCGCCTCTGGGCTGCTTTGCGCCTTTACTGCTGCTCGCCGTGGCCGCAAAGTTTTGGTGCTAGAAAAATCCAATAAAGTGGGTAAAAAGATTTTGATGTCTGGCGGTGGCCGCTGTAACTTCATTAACTACTTTGTTGAGGCCGATAACTTTATTTCCGCTAACCCTCACTTCTGCAAAGCGGCGCTAAACCGTTACAGCCAATGGGATTTTATTGCCATGGTAGAACAACATGGCATCGAATTTGAAGAACGTAAACACGGCCAGTTATTTTGCCAGCATTCCGCCAAAGATATTCTGAACATGCTCTTGGATGAATGTGAACAAGCTGGGGTGGAGATAAAAACCCACTGTGAAATAGGCAATATTACAGATCTAAACTTAAAAGGGCACTCCGACAAACACCAGCAGCAAGACACCCGCAGCCGCTATCAAATCACATTCAGCCAGAACCACAAGCAGCAAACACTAGACTGCCAAGCATTGGTGGTTGCCACCGGCGCCCTGTCTATTCCTACGCTAGGCGGCAGCGGGTTCGGTTATGACATAGCCAAACAGTTTGATTTAGCCCTGATTGAACGCCAAGCCGGGTTGGTGCCGTTTATGTTTAGCGACACCATGAAACCTATGTGTGAGCGCTTGTCTGGATTAGCACTGGAAGTAGACGTTCAGTGCAAGCAACAAAGCTTTAAAGAAAACTTGCTGTTTACCCACCGCGGCATGAGCGGCCCGGTTATTCTGCAAATCTCCAACTACTGGTCGCCAGGCGATGAAGTGGTGATTAATCTTTTGCCTGATACCGATGTTGCCCAGTGGTTGCTAACAGCCAAACAGCAACAGGGCAAAAGCCTGCTAAAAACTCTGCTGCATCAAAAGTTGGCCAAGTCGTTGGTTAACGAAATACAAACTCTGTGGTGGCCAGAACAAGCAACCACCGCACTCATAGAATTCAGCGACAAACAATTGTTGTTAATTGCCGAGCACATCAATAACTGGCGCGTAAAACCCTCCGCTAGTGAAGGTTACCGCACCGCAGAAGTCACCTTAGGCGGTGTTGACACCGATGGCATCAGTTCTAAAACCATGGAAGCCAAACACCAGCCTGGGTTGTTTTTTATTGGCGAAGTATTGGATGTAACCGGCCACCTGGGCGGTTACAATTTTCAGTGGGCCTGGTCTTCTGGCTATAGCGCGGGTTTGTTTGTTTGAGGTGCGAACATAGAAGTTCGGAAGGTGGATTGCCACGCCTTCGGCTCGCAAAGATGGGCATAAATTACAGGCATAAAAAAACCACAACAAAGTGGTTTAATTAGAATGGCTCCTCGACCAGGACTTGAACCTGGGACCAATAGATTAACAGTCTACTGCTCTACCAACTGAGCTATCGAGGAATCACGGGGTTTTCGCGTTGAGGTTGGCTCCTCGACCAGGACTTGAACCTGGGACCAATAGATTAACAGTCTACTGCTCTACCAACTGAGCTATCGAGGAATCGCTCAATGCGAGGCGCGAATATTAATGAGGTTGGGGGCCTTAGTCAAGGGTAAAAAAGCATTTTATTTGAATCGCTTAAGCATTGATTAACGCTTGCTATCATAGTGTACATAATTAACCCATAGCGGCCGATAATTAAGGCAACCGTGGTACTATGAGTTATAGCGTAAAACTTAGGAATCAGCGTGGATATTACAGCCCAAAAACTGCTGGAGTTAGTGTTAACTCCTCTCAAGGTTAGCCACCATCAGCTCGACAATGACAGTCACAAGCACAGCGGCTCTGCCACCGACAGCCACTATAACTTGGTGTTGGTGTCAGATGAGTTTGCCGGCCTTTCACCTGTGAAGCGCCACCAAAGTGTGTACGCGTTAGTGGGGGAGCTAATGAGCAACCCTATTCACGCCTTAGCCTTGCATTGCTACACCCAGGAACAATGGCAGGCGCGCCAGGCACAAATGCCAGCTACGGCACCTTGTATGGGCGCTAATAAGGCCAGTTAAACCTTAGTCAGACATAAAGCTAGGCATAAAAAAGCCCCCGTGGATTAAATCCGCGGGGGCTTTTTTGTTTATGGCGCTTGGTTTAGAAGTCGCCAGTGCCTGCCAGTGCTTCTCTGCGAATAGCCATAAAGTCTTGTAGGCCGTCATCGATGCTTTGATCCAACGCAGGGGCTTCGTAGTCGTTTAGCATTTTCTTCCACAGGGTGTTGGCACGCTGCTGAATGTCTTTACTGCCGTCTTCTTCCCACTGTTCAAAGCTGTTGTTGTCAGCCAAGTTAGACATGTAGAAGGCTTCTTTGAAGTTAGCCTGGGTATGGGCACAACCAAGATAGTGGTTACCTGGGCCTACTTCACGAATGGCATCCATGGCTTGGCCATTTTCAGACAGGTCAATACCCTTACAGAAGGTGTGCGCCATGCCGAGTTGATCCAAGTCCATCACAAACTTTTCATAACCCATGGTTAAACCACCTTCTAACCAGCCCGCAGAGTGCAGGGCAAAGTTAACGCCGGCCATAATGGTTGGCATTAGCGTGTTGGCGCTTTCGTAAGCGGCTTGGGCATCGGCAATCTTAGCGCCGGGTAGTGAACCACCACTACGGAATGGAATACCTAAGCGACGGGCTAGCTGGGCTGCACCGTAAAGTACCAGGGCAGGCTCTGGGGTGCCAAAGGTAGGTGCGCCAGACTGCATAGAAATGGAGCTAGCAAAAGTACCAAAGATACATGGAGTACCTGGGCGGTAGAGTTGAATAAAGGTAATGCCAGCCAACACTTCGGCTAAAATTTGTGCCAAGGTGCCAGCAATAGTGACTGGCGACATGGCGCCAGCCAAAATAAAGGGCGTAACTATGCAGGCTTGGTTGTTCTCGGCGTAAATTTTGGCGGCACCCAACATGGTGTCGTCAAAGGTCATAGGCGAGTTGGCGTTGATCAAGCTGGTGGTAACAGTGTTGTTTTTAACAAACTCTTCACCAAACACAATCTTGGCCATGTCTACCGTGTCTTGGGCACGAGAAGGCGCAGTTACAGAGCCCATAAAGGCTTTGTCGCTGTATTTAATGTGGCTATAAAGCATGTCTAGGTGACGGGTAACAACAGGCACGTCTACTGGCTCGCACACGGTGCCGCCAGAATGGTGCATGTAAGGTGACATGTAAGCCAACTTAACGAAGTTTTGGAAATCTTCTAGGGTGGCATAGCGACGACCGTTATCAAGGTCGCGTACAAACGGGCAGCCATAGCCAGGTGCGAAGACGGTGTTCTTGCCACCAATTTCTACGCTACGTTCGCTGTTACGCGCATGCTGGGTATAAGCTGCTGGTGCAGATGCCTGGATAATTTGACGACACATGCCTTTAGGGAAGCGCACGCGCTCGCCTTCAACGCTGGCGCCAGCGGCTTTTAATACGGATAACGCTTCTGGGTCGTCGCGAAATTCAATGCCAATTTCTTCAAGAATAATATCGGCATTGCGTTCAATGAGTTCTAAACCAGCTTCGTCCAACACTTCAAAAGGGTTGAGCTGACGGGTAATAAAGGCCGGTGCCTTAATTGTATCAGCGGCACGTGATGCTTGACGTGCACTACGACCACCACCGCTTCTACGGCGTCCGCGGGCTTCACTCATGGAAATACTCCTCAATGCAATGGGTTTATGCTGGGGCTACTAAAAGATATAAGGCAACCCACAGGTAATTTGATCAGGGCCAGATTTTGCAATTGATCCGGCTTTGTTGCTGGCTAAGTGGCGACTGTTTATTGTGTTTAAGCGCCACTTTGGTCGGCATTGGCTGACATTGGCAAGGGTACTTGTAAGTCAATAGCAATATGAATGGTATTCATCTTGGTTTGAAAAAAACTCACCTCAGTTATGCTTATAGAGTTGTGGCTGGCCTAGCTAAGCGCTATAGACATAGGTAGCATAGCGCCATTATTGGTATTTTTTGAGAAGCACACATGAGCAGCAATGCATTACAGGATCTTTTGGCCGAACGCGGCGTATTATTGGCCGATGGCGCTACGGGCACTAATCTATTTGCCATGGGGCTAGAGACAGGGGACGCGCCTGAATTATGGAACGTAAATCACCCAGACCGCATTGCCGCAAATTACCAGAGCTTTGTGGATGCAGGGTCCGACATCATTTTAACCAACACCTTTGGTGGCACCCATTACCGCTTAAGGCTACATAAAGCTCATCATCGCGTGCACGAGCTGAACGTGGCAGGGGTAAAAATTGGCCGCGAAGTCGCCGCTAAGGCGGGCCGCCCAGTGCTTGTTGCAGGTTCCATTGGCCCTACAGGTGAAATACCAGAACCCATGGGCAGCTTAAGCCATGCCGACGCTGTGGCGGCGTTTGCCGAACAAGCAAAGGCCTTGAAAGAGGGTGGTGCAGATGTGTTGTGGATAGAGACCATGTCGTCTACCCAAGAGTCTGAAGCCGCCATTGAAGGCGCGAATACAACGGGCTTGCCGGTTATTTGTACTTACAGCTTCGATACCAATGGCCGTTCTATGATGGGTGTTACGCCTGCCGACATGGTGCAGTCATGCGCCCATGAAGATCACACGGCCTATGCCTGTGGTTCTAACTGTGGTGTGGGTGCATCTGAACTGGTGATGGCCATTCGTAATATGCGTCAAGCACCAGGCGGTGACAAAGCCATTTTGGTGGCCAAGGCCAACTGTGGCATTCCCGAATATGTTAACGGTGCCATTCATTACAATGGTACCCCAGAAATCATGGCTCAGTATGCCATCATGGCCATGGATGCCGGTGCCAACATTATTGGTGGTTGTTGTGGCACCTCACCAGAACACGTAGCGGCCATGCGCAGGGCCTTAGATAACCACACTAAAGGTGAAGCACCTACGGTGGAGCAGATTGAATCTGTGTTAGGTGAAGTGTCTAAAGGTGGTAAGGCGCAGTTTGGCGGCGATTTAAGCGTGGCCGGTGGCGCTGCCGATGGCGCCGTTACTAACCGTCGTTCACGCCGCCGTTAACCTCTAGTCATTGCGAACGCAGTGAAGCAATCCAAGTCCGCGGGTTTGGACTGCCGCGTCGCTTCGCTCCTCGCAGAGACGGGGGGAGAAGTTGCTTAACTGCGTTTTAAGGCAATGCCTTTGCCAGCGCTGTCTGGCCAAGGCAGATCGGCTTGCTGGGCTTGTAGCTTGGCTAGGCTTGCCTGCATCATTTCACTAAAGTTACTCACCTTTTTAAGCTGAAGGTTGTAGCACAAAAACAACATCTCTACGCTGGCTAGCTGATCACCTTGGGCATTGTGCATGGTGTGAAATATACGCATGCGCTTGTTGTCGGTTTCTAATAGGTGTGTGTTTACGTTCACCATTTCTCCTAGCCCAACTTCTTGGGTGTAGAGCATATGGGTTGCTACGGTAAATAAAGTTTCGCCGGTGGTTTGAATATGTTCTAAGGTTAAGCCTAGGTAATCTTGCAGGGCGTCGGTGGCTTTGGTAAATATAACTAAGTAGTAGGCATCGTTTAAATGACCGTTATAATCGATCCAATCTTTTATAACGGGTGTATCTAACGTGCGTAGGGCGTTATTCATGGTTGTTTCCGTGGCGTATTTTAGTGCGGGTTAAAAGCTATAGATTAGGCGTTGCAAGTGGTGTTTAGAATGATTAATATCGCATTATTGTTGCATATTAACGACCACAGGTTAAGCGTGAATGTTTACTGCTAAAGCCCCCACAAAAACCATAAGCCTGGCTTTTTATTTAGTGCCAGAGTTTTCCATGATTGGCTTTGCCGCTATCGTTGATCCTTTGCGTCAAGCCAACAGCCAGTCGGGCCTGCCTTTGTACCGTTGGCAGGTGGTTAGTGCCATGGGCGAGCCGGTCATGGCCAGCAATGGCATGAGCTTGATCGCCGATTGTGCCATGGGTCAGGAAAGCACGCCAGACATGTTGGTATTATGCGCGGGGTTTGCGCCAGAAAAAGACTACAACAAAAGCCTACAAAATTGGTTGCAGCAACATAGCCGCCGTGGCGTTTGGCTGGGCAGCCAAGACACAGGCAGTTATCTGTTGGCTAAAAGCGGCCTGCTGAACGATACTCGTGCCACCATTCATTGGGAAAACCTAATGGCCTTTAAAGAAGTATTTAGGCGGGTGGAAGTGGTGGATGAGCTGTATGAGATTGATGGCCGCCGTTTTACCTGTTCTGGCGGTTTGGCGGGCCTAGACATGATGCTTTACCTAATTCAATGTCAACGGGGCCATGAATTGTCGTTAACTGTGTCTGATGAGCTAATTTATAGCCACATGCGCGAAGGTAAAGCGCCTCAGCGTATGACCAGTGCTTTAAGGCTGGGCACCAATAATCGCAAGTTACTCACGGTCATTGCCGCCATGGAAGAGAACTTGGAAGAACCTTTAAGCGTGCCCCAATTAGCGAGCATGGTGAATGTTTCGGAACGTGAGTTAGAGCGTTTGTTTGGTCGCCATTTGCAGCAGCCCCCAGGCCGTTACTATCGGGCTAAGCGATTGCAGCGGGCCAGGGCCTTGTTACAGCAAACCGACCGCCAGGTAGTGGACATTGCTATGGCCAGTGGTTTTGGCTCGGCGGCGCATTTCTCTCGCGCTTATCGGCAGTTTTTTGACGTGGCACCTAGCCAAGACCGGCAGCAGCAGCTACGCCGTGGTTAAGTCCACATTAGTGTCTTTGCGAATGTCACCTTTCGTCATTGCGAACGCAGTGAAGCAATCCAAAGCCGCGGTCTTGGACTGCCACAGGCCTTCGGCCTTCGCAGTGACGGGGAGAGGTGGCGGCTTCGCAGTGACGGGGAACTTATTTACCCTGCCACTGCGGCTCGCGTTTTTCGGCATAGGCAGCGGGGCCTTCGCTGGCGTCTTGTGAGTGCAACATTTGCTGGTACACAGGCACTTGGTTACGCATATGGCTGTAGGCTTGCTCTAACTCCATAGTATCGGTAGCCCGGCCAATGGCCTTGATAGCGGCCAAAGACAAAGGTGCAGATTGAGCAATCTGTTGAGCCCAAGCTAGGGCTTGTTCTACTAATTCCCCACCCTCGCAATGGCGGTTAATAAGGCCAAAATGAATGGCCTCTTCAACCCTCATGCGGCGGCCCGACATGAGCATGTCCATGGCCACAGCCTTGGGTAAACGGCGCGGTAAGCGCAGCACGCCACCGCTGTCTGGGATAATGCCTAAAGTGGCTTCGGGCAAGAAAAACTCGGCATGGTTGGCGGCGATAATAAGATCTGCAGCTAGCGCTAGTTCAAAACCACCACCTGCGGCATAGCCATTAACCGCAGCAATTACAGGCTTGTCTAAATTCCATAGTTCGGTGAGGCCAGCAAAGCCGCCACGGCCAAAGTCGGCATCTACCGCTTCGCCTTCGGCAGCGGCTTTTAAATCCCACCCAGCACTAAAAAAACGTTCGCCAGCGCCGGTAATTACCGCCACTCGCAAGCTTGGGTCATTAGCAAAGTCTATAAAGGCTTCGCCCATGGCATGGGAGGTTGGCGCGTCTATGGCGTTGGCTTTGGGGCGCTTAAGAGTAATGAGTAGTACCGCGCCGTGGCGCTCGCAAATAACTGAATCATGCATGTCTTTCTTGACCTAATTGTATTAACGCATCAACCGCCACGGCACCTTGTTGGAGTGCTAACAAGGGGTTAATGTCGAGTTCGTATACGGGGTGTTGTTGACTGTAGTCTAGCACTGCCATCACGGCATCGACTATAGCGTCTATATCGGCTGCCGTCTGGCCACGGTAACCATTAAGTAGCGCCGCAAACTTGAGCTTGAGCAAAGTTTGCTTAATGGCGCTTTTATTAGTGGGTAACAGCAGGCTTTGAGCGTCTTGTAACAATTCCACCAAAATACCCCCCGCGCCTAACACTAGATATTGGCCAAACAGAGGGTCTGTATTGATGCCTATAATGAGTTCGGCCACCACCCCTTGCACCATTTGTTCAATTAACAAGGTGTTGCTAAGGGCAAACAGCTCAGTTGCTGCTTGCTGCACCTGGGCTGGGTTTTTGAGGTTGAGTTTAACCGCACCAAGTTCGGTTTTATGGGCTAAATCTGCGCCCACAGCTTTCATGGTAACTGGGTAGCCTAGGCTAGCCACCGCTGCAATAACTTGGTCTAAATTATTGGCCGTGTGGCCCTTGGGGATAGGTAAACCAAACTGGCTTAAGGCTAGCTTGCTGTCGGCCTCACTCAAGGGTGCTGTGTCAGCCTGCTCTACCATGTGAACTTGCAAGGCGGTGGGTATGGGTGCCTTAAATGCTTGGCCAATGTTATAGGCATGGTTGAGTGCGGTTAAGCACACATCCATACCAATCATGGGCGCCATGCCGTGCTTAATGCAAGCCTCAATAGCATGGGCAGGCATGCACTCGGCCATGGAGGCCAACACTATGGCCTTATGTTGGCCCGATTCATGTTTGGACTGGGCAGCATCTGCCAGAGCTAGCAAGGCGGTATCCCACTCACCTGGGTCGGCTGTGGCTGTGTTGGGCCAATCTAACACCAATACGGTGGCACTAAAATTAGCCGCCATATGAGCGCTAAAGGTGGCTGCCAAGGGTTTGCGCTTGTCCCAAATGTAGGTTTGATAGTCCAACGGGTTATCAACCTGCTCGCCGTTGCTGAAGGTGGCTAAGGTGGTGTCTTTTTGAGCCTGGGTTAAGGGACCATAAACAATGTCGAGGCCATCAATTAAGTCGGCCATCATGCCTGCTTCTCCGCCGGAGCAGCTCATGGAGGCAATGTTTTTATGCTCCAGTGGTCCTAGTAGGGAAAGTAGTTTAAGGGTTTCTAAAAACTCAGGCACGGTGTTAACCCGGGCAATGCCCAGGCGGGTAAATAGAGCATCAAACAGGCTGTCGGCACCGGTGAGAGAGCTGGTGTGAGACAAGGCAATTTTGGCTGCGGCAGCGGTGCGGCCGGTTTTAATGGCAACAATGGGTATGTTTAGGCTTAAGGCCCGCCGAGCCGCTTGGTCGAAGGCTACCAGGTTAGGAATGCCTTCAATATGCAAACCAATGGCGGTTACTCTTGGGTCATCCAACATGGCGTCTATCACCGTGGCAATGTCGGCCTGCGCTTGGTTGCCCATGGTGAACATATAGGCAATGGGTAGGCCTATCTGTTGCATGGTCATGTTGAGGCCAATGTTACCGCTTTGGGTAATAATGCATACGCCTTTGTCTATCGGCTGGCAGCCGTGCTGATCGGGCCATAACACCGCTTTATCTAAGGCGTTGATAACCCCATAGCAGTTAGGCCCAATAATGGGCATATCGCCAGCGGCAGCTAGCAAGCGCTGCTGACGCTCTAGACCAACTTCTCCCAGTTCGCTAAAACCAGATGCATAGAGCAGGGCGCCACCGGCACCCATTTGGTTAAGCTGGGCCACGGTTTCTATGGCGGTTTCGGCATTTACCGCCACATAGGCGGCGTCGGGCGCTTGGGGTAGGTCGCTGATGGATTTTAGGCACTTAATGCCTGCCAGAAATTCGCGCTTGGGGTGCACCGACCAAATAGGCCCAGCAAAGCCCATGGCTTGGCTTTCTCGGATGGTAAAGTCGGCACCGCGGCTACCAAATACGGCAATGGATTTGGGCGCTAGCAAGCGCCGTAAGCGTTGTTTGTTAATCATGCCGCCAGTTAACCTTCTAAGGGCCGTAACATGGCACGGGAAATAATATGCCGCTGAATTTCGCTGGTGCCATCCCAAATGCGTTCTACCCGATGGTCGCGCCAAATGCGCTCTAATGGCAGCTCGTCCATCAAGCCCATGCCGCCAAGAATTTGAATGGCTTCATCGGACACCATGGCCAGCATTTCTGTGGCTTTAAGCTTGGCCATGGCGGCATCCGAATCGCTCATTTGGCCTTGGGTGTCTTTCCATGCGGCATACATGGTGAGCATCTCAGCGGCCTTGAGTTCTGTAGCCATGTCGGCTAGCTTAAAGGATACACCTTGAAATTTGCCTATAGTTTGGCCAAACTGCTTACGCGTTGCGGCCCATTCGGTGGCGATCTCTAAAGCTCGCTCGGCTCGGCCCAGGCACATGGCGGCAACCGACAAACGGGTTGCGCCTAACCATTCGTTAGCTACGTCAAAACCGTGGTCTTCTTCACCTAACACTTGCGACTTATGCACCCGGCAGTTGTCAAAATTGAGAATGCTATTGTGATAGCCACGATGAGAAACACTGTTGTAGCCAGGCTCTATGGTGAAGCCTGGGGTGCCTTTGTCTACCAAAAAGCTGGTGATTTTTTTCTTTGGCCCACGGGGAGTGTCTTCAACGCCGGTGGCAGCAAACAGAATAACAAAATCGGCCACGTCGGCGTGGCTAATAAAGTGCTTGGTGCCGTTAATGATAAAGTCGTCGCCATCACGTTCGGCGCGACATTGCATAGAGCGCACGTCAGAACCAGCGTTGGGTTCGGTCATGGCTAGGCAGTCTATCTTGTCGCCACGAATAGTGGCATGCAGGTAGTTTTCAATTTGATCACCCTTGCAAGCCAACAGAATGTTGCTAGGGCGGCCTACAATGTACTGTAAGCCAAAGTTAGCCCGGCCTAGTTCCCGTTCCATTAAGCATAGGGTTAGGCTGTCTAGGCCAGCACCACCGTGTTCTTCGGGCATGTTGGCGGCGTAAAGGCCTAGTTCTATGGCCTTTTGTTTGATGCTGGCGTAGAGCTCGGGACGAATTTGGTTGGTTTTTTCCACTTCGGTTTCGTGGGGGTAGAGTTCTTGTTCGACAAAGCTTTTTAAGGTGTCGATGATCATTTTCTGTTCGTCGGTAAGGCTAAAATCCATGATCTTTAATCTCTGTTAGGGGCTGTTGTTTGGGCTGCTATTTGGGCTCAGGCACGCGCATCACCCGGCCCTGTTGTTTGGGCGCAGGCATGTGTTTATGGGTTTGCCAAATTTGCTGCAATACAGCAAGTACTTGAGGTTGAATAGGGGCAGCGGAAGAGGCATTCATGTCTACATGCAAAAGCATTTGTTCGGTGGTGGCCAGTAAGTCGCCGCTGTTGCCATGGTACATATGGCAAAAGAAGTGCAGCCGTTTTTCGTCAATACCCAAAATCTGTGTAGTAAAGCGCAAGGGCGCGCCCTGGGCCACTTCTTGGTAAAAATTAATGTGGGTTTCTACGGTATAGAAGGACGAACCATTAGCGCGGTAGGCTTCGTTAATACCAATGTAGCGAAATAACGCATCGGTCGCTTCGCCCATGGCATAAAGGTAAAACGACTCACTCATATGGCCATTGTAGTCAATCCACTCGTCACGCACATGGTCGGTGTAGAGCGCTAATGGGCAGTCGATAGACTCACCCTCTTGGTGAGTGCGGTATTCGCGGCTGAGGTAAATGTCGTTATCCATACATAACTCTCTGGCAGGTTAAGGGCGGGCTATGCCACTGCAGTTTAAGCCGACACTATGCCCTAGACCCTAAGGTGCAACTTGATTAAAAACGATGATGTTTTAATCAATATCGCCTATTTGTAAGCAGATTAGCTTACCTTGTTGTGCTGTTAGTTAGGGCATTAATTTGGCTTTGTGTATAAGTTGTAAAAAAGGTCAAAAAAGCCAGTAAAATGGAGTCGATTAGAACATCGCGTTTACTTTTGGAAAGCGTTGTGACCTGTGTTTCCTATAGGGTCCGCAATTGGCGGATTTAGGGCTAATGAAAGGTCGTTTTTAAGTATGTAGTTAATTTACAAAAGCGTATAGTCAGCCCCCAAGATTCAAGAGGTACGTTTTGCGCCATTGCAAACGCACCAAATAACCACAAATTGATGCTCTAAATGGCTCAATTTAATTTCCAAGGTAACAACCATGTCTAAGACTTACTTGTCCGACATCGACATTGCTCGCGCTGCTGAGAAACGTCCGATCGCTGAAATTGCTAATAAGTTGAACATCAGTGTTGATGATCTAGAAATGTACGGCAAAATCAAGGCTAAAATCAGCCCTGAGTTCATCAAAAGTGTTAAAGATCGCAAAGACGGCAAGTTAATTCTTGTTACTGCCATCAACCCAACCCCAGCTGGTGAAGGTAAGACTACCACCACTATCGGCTTGGGCGATGCCTTGAACCAAATTGGTAAGCAAGCTTCTGTATGTTTACGTGAACCTTCTCTTGGCCCATGTTTTGGCGTTAAGGGTGGTGCAGCTGGCGGCGGTTATGCTCAAGTAGTACCAATGGAAGACATCAACTTGCACTTCACTGGCGACTTCCATGCCATTGGCCTTGCACACAACCTTTTGTCTGCTGTAATCGACAACCACCTTCAGCAAGGTAACGACCTGAACATTGACCCACGTCGCATCGAATGGAAGCGCGTTATGGACATGAATGATCGTGCCCTGCGTAACGTTACCATTGGTCGTGGCGGCCCAGCTCACGGTGTGCCTCGTGAAACTGGCTTCGACATCACTGTAGCTTCTGAAGTTATGGCTATCTTCTGCTTGGCTAACACTCTAGACGAACTTAAAGAGAAGCTAGGCGACGCGGTTATTGGTTACACTTACGACCAGAAGCCTATCACTGCTCGTGACCTTAAGGTTCACGGTGCAATGACGGTATTGTTGAAAGACGCTTTCAGCCCTAACCTAGTACAAACGCTAGAGCACACGCCAGCATTCGTACACGGTGGTCCATTTGCTAACATCGCTCACGGTTGTAACTCTGTAGTTGCTACTCGTTTGTCTATGAAGCTAAGCGACTACACAGTAACTGAAGCTGGTTTTGGCGCCGACTTGGGTGCTGAGAAGTTCCTCGACATCAAATGTCGTAAGGCTGGCATCACGCCAAGCGCAGTGGTTATTGTTGCTACTATCCGTGCTCTTAAGCTACACGGTGGCGTGCCTCTTGCAGACGTTAACAAGGAAAACCTTGAAGCTGTGGCTAAAGGTGTTGAAAACCTGAAGAAGCACATCGAAAACATCCACAAGTTTGGCCTACCTGTTGTAGTAGCGGTTAACAAGTTTGTTACCGATACCGACGAAGAAGTGAAAACTGTTCAATCTAAGTGTGACTACCTTGGCGTTCAAGTAATTGAAGCTAACCACTGGGCACATGGCGGCAAAGGCGCAATCGAATTGGCCGAAGCTGTTGTTGATTTGGTAGAAAACCACGAAAACGATTTCCACTACTTGTACGAAGATGACATGCCTCTTTGGGACAAAGTGAAGACTATTGCCCAGGAAATCTACGGCGCTAACGACATTCTTGGTGACCAGAAGCTACGTGACCGCTTTACCGCACTAGAAGAAGCTGGCTACGGTGATTTGCCAATTTGTATGGCTAAGACTCAGTACTCTTTCTCTACAGACCCTGCGTTGAAGGGCCGCCCAACTGGTTTTGATATCCCACTTCGCGAAGTGCGTTTGTCTGCTGGTGCCGGTTTCATCGTGGTACTTGCTGGTGACGTAATGACCATGCCTGGCCTACCTAAGAAGCCTGCTGCTGAAGTCATCGACATCAACGAAAATGGCGACATCATCGGTTTGTTCTAAGCTAACTGATTTAAAAAGCCCCGCTAGGTTCTGCTTAGCGGGGCTTTTTGTGTTCAGGATGAAAGTAATGCGATGGAGTGGCGATGTCAGGTCATTTCAATGGTGGGGCAGCACACGAATTTCTCTCAACCAGTGAGACATCAACCAGCGTGTGTTGGGGCGTCTGTTCGCCTGCTAGCGACGCCACTAAATACTGCGCCGCCTTTTTCCCCATCAGCTTAACAGGAACATGCATAGTGGTTAGGCTGGGGGTAAAGTTTTGGCTAATCGCCAGATCGTCAAAGCCTGCAATAGACACGGTCTGAGGCACAGCAATACCGCTGGCTTGGCACTCCAGTAAGGCACCAATGGCCAATACATCATTACTACACATGATGGCAGTGGGCGGTGGTTCCAAACTCATCAGGTCATGGCACGCTTGGCGTCCAGCACTCACATCGTAACTGCATTGCACAATGGCATTGTCTGCCAGTTCAATACCGTGGCGGGCAAGTGCAAGTTGAACACCTTGCAAGCGGTCTACCACGCGATCGTTGTGTTGCGGAAGGCCAGTGATAAGTCCAAACCGACGGTGGCCTAGCTTCAATAAATGCTCAGGAATGTGTTGGGCGCTGTTAAAGTTATCAAAACCAACACAGGGGTGATGGCTCTGCTGACGAAAAGCCCAGGTTAACACATAGGGTATGTTGCGCTGTTGAAGTAACTCATAAACCTGCGGCTTGTGGTTGTAGCCGACCAGCATAATAGCGTCTACACCCCGTTCGATTAAAGTGCGTACCTGGGCCCACTCTTGGTCTTCGTCATAGCCTGAACTGGTGAGCATCAAGCTATAATTGGCTTGGTTTAAGGTGGCTTCAAAGGCTTCTAGGCCCTCGGCAAATATGGAGTGAGCAATGGTGGGTATTACTGCACCGATACATTGCGAGCGTTTACTGGCCAAAGCCCTGGCTGCTGCGTCTGCAACATAATTTAACTGCCCTATGGCCTGTTCTACTCGCAGGCGCACGGTCGGACTGACGCTGTCGGGCTGGTTTAACACCCGTGACACAGTGGCTGTGGATACCTGAGCGACTTTAGCGACATCGCTTTGGGTGGCAGGCTTATGCATAAATTTCGCAATAGTTGATTAATTATCGGCCCCAGCATAGCAAAATTATTATGTATGCGCTTACATATTATTCAACAGATACCTTGTTTTAGTCCAGAAATAAGCATAGTATTGAAAATATGAAAATGTAAGCGCATACATTTCTGTACTTCATTCCTTACTAATTCTGTTAATGTGAGCAAAACCATGGCTGTCACCTACCTCAAGAAAGCTGCAAAATCACCCACTTCTGGAGAAGACAATACCCGTGCCATCGTGGCTAAAATGTTGAGTCGTATTGAACAAGGAGGCGAGCAAATTTGTGCCGATTACGCCCTAGAGTTAGACCAATATGATGGCAACATTGTGGTTACTCGAGATGAGATTGATGCCGCAGGGCAGAGGCTTTCTCAACGCGTAAAAGACGACATACGTTTTGCCCATGAGCGAGTGCAAAAGTTTGCCCAACACCAGCGTAATGCATTGTCCGACTTTGAAGTTGAGTTGTCGCCAGGCCTGTGGGCAGGGCAGCGGCAAATCCCCGTGCAAACGGCGGGCTGCTACGTGCCGGGAGGGCGTTACTCACATGTGGCATCGGCCATCATGTCGGTGGCCACAGCCAAGGCTGCAGGAGTGCAACATGTGATCGCCTGCTCCCCGCCTAAGCCGAGATCTGGTGTTAACGATGCCATTTTATATACTGCTAATTATAGTGGTGCAGATACAATATTGGCACTGGGTGGGGTACAAGGTATTGCGGCCATGGCCTTTGGCTTGTTTACTGGCCGTCCAGCCGACGTATTGGCAGGCCCAGGTAACCGGTTTGTAGCCGAAGCCAAGCGTATGTTGTTTGGCCGCGTGGGTATCGATATGTTTGCAGGCCCCACAGAAATTGCCGTGATTGCTGATGCTAGTGCCGACCCGCGTATTGTAGCGGGCGACCTAGTTGGCCAGGGCGAGCATGGGCCAGATTCTCCAATGTGGTTGATTAGCCTAGACCTAGAGGTTGCTAATAAGGTGATTGAGCTGGTGCCAGGCCTTATTGAGCACATGCCAGAACCGTCTCGTTCGGCAGCGCGCAGCGCATGGGCAGACTATGCCGAGGTGATTGTGTGCGACAGCCGTGAAGAAGCCGTGATCGTGAGTGATCAATACGCAGCAGAGCACTTGGAAGTGCAGTGCGAAGATTTGGACTGGTGGGTTAATAGTTTGAGCAACTACGGTTCATTATTCGTTGGTGAACAAACTACCGTGGCATACGGCGACAAGTGTTCTGGCACTAATCACATATTACCCACTAAAGGCGCAGCCCGTTACACGGGTGGCTTGTCGGTAGGCAAATTTATAAAAACGGTTACAACCCAGCGCATGACCGAAGAAGCTAATCGAGAGGTGGGTGCTGCTGCCGCCAGAATTTCTCGCTTAGAAGGCATGGAAGGCCATGCACGGACTGGTGACGATCGGCTTGGTAAGTACTTCCCAGACGAGGTGTTTGACCTTGGACGTTGATGCTCATGGCACCCCTTTTGCGCGGTATTCTCTAACCTAGGCACGCCACAGATGCTGACCGAAGTACTCTTGTCCTTCGACATGTCGTCATGGGCAATGTTGTTTTTCATATTGGCATTGATTTTCGTGCTGGGTTGGCCGTTAGAGTGGGTGCCAATTGTATTGATTATCGTACCTATCCTGTTGCCAGTGGTAGAAACCTTAGACTTTGGCTTAAGTCAGGCAGACTTATTAATCTGGTTTGCCATACTGGTGGCGGTAAACCTCCAAACCGCCTGGTTAAGCCCGCCCGTAGCACTGTCCGCTTACTTCCTAAAAGGTGTAGTGCCAGAATGGGATTTAAAGGATATTTACCTAGGCATGATGCAGTTTATGGTTATCCAGTTAATAGGCTTAGCATTGATCATATTCTTCCCACAAATTGCCCCTTGGTTGCCAGACTATTTATACAACCAGTAATTTCATACCCTGTCTTAGCGGACAGTTTGCGCTTTGCCCAGTCAAGACATTTTTGTCTGCGTGGGTGAGGCGTTTTTTTGATTTGCTTAACTGGGCTAATCGAAATAACTAATGTGGATCTAAGCCGTTAGTCAATAGTTTAGTATCCTCTGCCCATGACCTAAGAATTCTAAATTCTTTCTATTTATTAAACTCACTTTCAACCCAATTTAGGTGTAACCGATTATGAAAATGACTACAGAAGAAGCGTTTGTAAAAACCCTACAAATGCATGGCATTGAGCACGCATTTGGTATTATTGGCTCTGCCATGATGCCTGTGTCTGACATTTTTGAAAAAGCTGGTATTAGCTTCTGGGATTGTGCCCACGAAGGTTCTGGCGGCATGATGGCTGATGGCTACACCCGCGCCACCGGCAAAATGAGCATGATGATTGCTCAAAATGGCCCAGGCATCACCAACTTTGTTACCCCTGTTAAAACAGCTTACTGGAACCATACTCCACTGTTGTTAGTAACGCCTCAAGCGGCTAACAAAACGATTGGCCAAGGTGGTTTCCAAGAAGTAGAGCAAATGGCTTTGTTTCAAGACATGGTATGTTATCAAGAAGAAGTGCGTGACCCATCACGTATTGCAGAAGTGCTTGATCGCGTTATTGCTAATGCACATCGTTTTTCAGCTCCTGCGCAAATCAACATTCCACGCGACATGTTCACTCAAATTGTGGATATTGAACTGCCTACAATGATTGATTTTGAATTGCCTTCTGGTGGCGAAATGGCCATTGCCGAAGCAGCCAAGCTTTTGTCTGCTGCTAAGTCTCCAGTGATCCTAAACGGTGCTGGTGTTGTATTGGCGGCCGGTGGTATTGCTGCTTCTATGGCGTTAGCAGAGCGCTTAGACGCGCCAGTATGTTGTGGCTATCAGCACAACGATGCCTTCCCAGGCTCACATCCATTGTTTGCTGGCCCATTAGGCTATAACGGTTCTAAAGCCGGCATGCAGTTAATTAAAGATGCAGACGTAGTATTGGCTTTAGGCACACGCCTAAACCCATTCTCTACCTTGCCAGGCTACGGCATAGATTACTGGCCTAAAAATGCCAAAATCATCCAAGTAGACCTTAAGCCAGAGCGTATTGGTTTAACCAAGCCAGTTTCTGTAGGCATTGTAGGTGACGCGGCTAAAGTAGCCAAAGGCATTCTAGCTCAGCTTTCTGCTACTGCAGGCGACGCAGGCCGTGCTGAGCGTAAAGCTCACACTGCTGCCACTAAGGCTGCTTGGGATGTTGAATTAGCGGCTATGACTAATGAAGAAGACGATCCAGGTACCACTTGGAACGAACGTGCCCGTGCTGCTAAGCCTGAATGGCTAAGCCCACGCATGGTGTGGCGTGCAATTGCTTCAGTAATGCCTAAAGATGCCATTATCTCTTCTGACATTGGTAATAACTGTGCCATTGGTAATGCTTACCCAACGTTTGAAGAAGGCCGTAAGTATTTAGCACCTGGTTTATTTGGCCCATGTGGTTACGGATTGCCAGCAATAGTAGGCGCCAAAATTGGTTGCCCAGACACTCCTGTTATTGGTTTCTCTGGCGACGGTGCCTTTGGCATTGCCGTTACAGAATTAACTGCAATTGGCCGTGATGAGTGGCCAGCGGTTACTATGATTGTGTTCCGTAACTACCAATGGGGTGCAGAGAAGCGTAACTCTACCTTATGGTTTGACGATAACTTCGTAGGCACAGAGCTAGACGAGAACGTTAACTATGCCGCTATCGCTCAAGCGTGTGGCTTAAAAGGTGTACAGGCGCGCACTATGGATGAAGTTAGTTCTTCACTTAGCCAAGCCCTTACCGATCAAGCAGCGGGCACTACTACGCTAATTGAAATTCTTATCAACCAAGAGCTAGGCGACCCGTTCCGCCGTGACGCTATGAAGAATCCAGTGGAAGTTGCTGGTATTAGCCGCGACGACATGTGTCCTCAAAAAGGCGCGTAATCTTTTAGATTGCCGTCTAAGGCCTCGGAACGACAGTTCGCACTGTTATTCTGAGGCTTTTTTTTTTAGCTTTTTCTACCTCCCATTTGCCATCTTTGCGAGCGCAGCAAAGCAATCCAACGCTACACGCCTCACCAATACACACAATCCCAGTTTCAGGTATAATGCAGCGGAATTTTACCAGCCACCATTAGACCAAAACCATGACTGCTATTCGTACCCGCATTGCGCCATCACCCACCGGCGACCCACACCTAGGCACCGCCTACATTGCCCTATTCAATATGGCTTTTGCTCGCCAGCACGGCGGCGAATTCATCTTGCGTATCGAAGACACAGATCAACAACGCAGCACCCCAGAATCTGAGAAAGCCATTCTAGATTCATTGCGTTGGTTAGGTATTAAATGGAGTGAAGGCCCAGATGTTGGTGGGCCTCATGGTCCTTATCGCCAAAGCGAGCGGGGCAGTATCTACAAAGATTACGCCGATCAGCTGGTAAAAGACGGGCATGCGTTCTATTGCTTTGCAACCACTGAAGAGCTCAATGAACTTCGTCGTCAGCAAACAGAAAACAAACTGCCCATTGGCTACGACGGCCGTGGTTTAAACCTTTCAGCAGCGCAAGTGCAACAGCGCTTAGACGATGGCGTGCCCCACGTAGTGCGCATGAAAGTGCCCCGCGAAGGCACCTGCGTAGTGCAAGACATGCTGCGTGGCGCCATAGAAATTGAATGGGCCCAGGTAGACATGCAAGTGCTGTTAAAAGCCGACGGCATGCCTACTTATCATCTAGCCAATGTGGTGGACGATCACCTTATGGGCATCACCCACGTATTGCGTGGCGAAGAATGGATTAACTCCGCACCTAAGCACAAATTGCTCTACCAATACTTTGGTTGGGACATGCCCGAGTTGTGCCACTTGCCACTGTTGCGCAACCCAGACAAGAGTAAATTGTCTAAGCGCAAGAACCCCACCAGCATCATGTATTACCAGCGCATGGGTTACCTGCCCGAAGCCTTGTTAAACTATCTAGGCCGTATGGGCTGGTCCATGCCCGATGAGCGCGAAAAGTTTAACCTAGACGACATGGTGGCCAATTTCGACATCAAGCGAGTGTCTTTGGGTGGGCCCATTTTTGATCAAGAAAAGCTGTCTTGGCTTAACGGCCTATGGCTGCGTGAAGACCTTACCGATGCCCAGTTTATGCAACGCATGCAAGAGTGGGCCATCAACAGTGACTACCTAGCGCCTATCGTGCCGCTTATTAAGCCCCGTGTAGACAAATTTAGCGATGTGCTGCCTTTGGCTGGGTTCTTCCTTAGCGGCATGCTAGAGCTAACAGAGGCCGACCTAGCCAATAAAAAGCTAGAGCCCGAGCAAGTGCGCAAAGCCCTGCAGTTTACCCTGTGGCGTTTAGAAGCCTTGCGCCATTGGCAAAAGGACGACATCTTCGCCATTTGCAAAACCATGGCCGAAACCTTAGAAATTAAACCCAAAGACTTGTTTGCTGTTTTGTTTGTGGCCATCACCGGCAGTGCCAACTCAGTGTCTGTATTTGATGCCATGCAAATCCTCGGCCCAGACATGAGCCGTGCCAGAATAAGACACGCAGTAAACCTGTTGGGTGGCCTCTCCAAGAAGGAAGCCAAGCGTTGGGATAAAGAGTATCAGGCGCTTTAAAAGCAAATAGGGCACTGCCACGGAAGTGATTGATTAAAAACAGGCTTTTTCTACTAAAACAGGTAAAAAAGGGCTTGTAATCCCGCCTCAGGTGCCTATAATACGCCTCCATCAAGTCGCAGCAGCAACACCCCAGCGGCTTGATATCCCTCGTGTGGGGCCTTAGCTCAGTTGGGAGAGCGCAACACTGGCAGTGTTGAGGTCATCGGTTCGATCCCGTTAGGCTCCACCATTTATTCGTTATAAATCAGCCGGTTACAAGCTTTATGGTTTGACCGGCTTTTTTGTGTCTGTATAGAAACATGTGTTTTTATGTGCCTATTTTGCGGGAGTTAATTAATGAAAGTTATTCGATGGATTTTAGGGCAAATCATTTTAGTTGTAGATTTTCTTACGTCACCCAAACCGGTGGTGCGTGAGGCAGCGGCGCAAAAGGCCATTGATGATGAGATGGCTACCTTGTCGCTATATCAGTTTAAGGCCTGCCCCTTTTGTGTCAAAGTGCGTCGCCATTTAAAACGTCATGCCCTGCATATTGAGTTGCGGGACGCTAAAGCGGAGAGCGATTTTAAGGCAGAATTAATACGCGAGGGTGGCCGTCACAAGGTGCCTTGCCTGAGAATTGAGAAGTCAGAGGGCTCTGTAGAATGGCTTTATGAGTCCAATGATATTATTACTAAGCTTAATAACCAGTTTAATCTGACATAGGCCCTTGTATTACCAATGTGTTGTACCTTGAGGAGGTGGTGAGAAATGCTCTGTCAAATCACCAAGTTAAGTTTATGTACCAGCAACACTGACAGTGTTGAAGTCAGCGGTTCGATCCCGCTAGGCCCACCATTAATAATGGCTTCAGCGATAGTAGTTACTAACCGGAGAAAAACTATTCGCTGATTTGGCCAGGTGGCACAAAACCCTGGTTCCACCAAAACCCAATTATCAAAACGCGACACTAGCCTGTTGCGTTTTTTTATGCCCAAAAAAAGCCGCATAATATCTATTTATCTAGGCCGATATTGGATTATGCCCTATGAGCGATGTGGGGTAGGATAATGGCTTTCTGCTAAGCCTTTATCGAGATCATTTATGCTACAACACTGGAGTCAGGCCATTACTGACATTTGGGGGCTTGAGTGTTCCCTGAGCCGCCTGGATGGCGAATACGACCTTAATTTTATGGTCACCACCAGCGCTAAGCAGTATGTTCTTAAGGTGATGCGGCCCGATTGCGAGCAAGCTTTTGTAGACATGCAATGTTTAACCTTAGAACACTTGCATCAGCAATCGCAATCCTCTCAAGTGCCTGTGCCCCCAATACCTGTACCAGAGGTCATTAGCACCCTTGATGGGCGCAACTTTGCTTTTTATAAAGACCCTCAGGGGCAGCAGCGTATTGTTTGGTTGGTGAACAAGTTTGAAGGGCTAAATTACGCCCATTTTCAGCCTAAATCTGGGGCTTTAATTCATCAGCTGGGCCGCTATATGGGGCACATGGCCACTCAGCTAGAGTCGTTTAAGCATGCTTATTTAGATCGGGATTTTAAATGGAACTTGGTGCAGGCGGGGTGGATAGAAGATCAGCTTGATTGTATTGACAGACCTGAGCGCAAGGCCATTATCAGCTCCATAGTTGAGCAATTTAAGGCGCTGCAAGCCAACTTAAGCAGCCTGCCGCAGCAGTGTATTCACAACGACGTTAATGATTACAATATTTTGGTGCAGGGCAGTCTTAGCCAAGCACCGCATATTAGCGGCATTATTGATTTTGGTGACATGTGTCTAGCCCCGCGAGTGTGTGATTTAGCCATTGCTGGGGCTTATATGGTGTTAGACCAGGCGCAACCAGCGCAGGCCTTGGCGCAGTTAGTGGCTGGCTTTCATGCCAGCGCGCCGCTAACGGCAATGGAAGTGGCTTTGGTTTGGCCACTGTTGCGCATGCGTTTGGCGGTGAGTGTGGTTAATTCCACGCTTATGGCGTTGGACAACCCAGACGATCCTTACATTACTATTTCCCAGGGGCCAGCTTGGGATTTTTTGCAAAAGCATAATTTGCATGCAGGTTTGATTGAAGCTCGCCTGCGTCTTGCCTGTGGCATGCCCGTGAGCACCACAGCTGAGTCTACTGTGGCTTGGCTAAACCAACACAGCGGGGCGTTTCATCCCTTGATGGGCGCCAGCATTGACCTGAGCCAAGCGCCAATGGTTGAACTGAGTGTAGAGCACAGCAGCATCCCGCAAAACCCTTTTGCCACACAGGCCCACGAAGCCCAACAGCTTATTGGTGCAGGTGTGCAGTTGGCCCTGGGTTATTATTTAGAACCGCGTTTGGTGTATACCCACAAGGCCTTTAAAAATGGTCCATGGCCGAGCAGTAACCGTCGCACCGTACACTTGGGGTTGGATGTGTTTGCCCCGGCTGGTACGGCGCTTTATGTGCCCCTAGCGGCCACAGTAGAAGCCATAGATAACCGCAAAGCTAACCTCGATTACGGTGGTGTAGTTATATTGCGCCATCAAACCCCTGCCGGTGACGTCTTTTATAGTTTATATGGTCATCTTGACCCTGGCTCGTTGGCCCAGCTTAAAGTGGGTCAGTTGTTAAGTGCAGGTGACTTGTTTGCGCGTTTAGGTGAGCCTAGCCATAACGGTGGTTGGGACCCTCATGCGCATGTTCAGCTGGCCTTGTCTATTGAGGGTATGGGCTACGATTGGCCCGGGGCAGCAGACCCAGATGATTTGCAAATGTGGCAAAGCCTGTGCCCAAATCCTGCGGTATTGCTCAATTTAGAGCCTGAGGGCACGCAGTATTGCCCGCCTAATAAAGACCATGCTCAGCAGGTGCGTAAAGATCATTTTGGCCATAACCTTAAGCTAAGCTATGCGCAGCCGGTGATGTTTTTACGGGGCTGGCGCCATTATCTGTTTGACGAATGGGGCAGGCCTTACTTAGATGCCTACAATAATGTACCCCATGTGGGCCACGCTCACCCGCGTATTGCCAAGGTGGCGGCTGAGCAATTGCTGCGTATTAATACTAATTCGCGCTATTTGCACCCCAGCCGTTCTGCCTTTGCGCAGCAAATATTAAGCCATATGCCAGACGATTTGTCGGTATGTTATTTTGTTAATTCTGGCACCGAAGCCAATGAACTTGCCTTGCGCTTGGCCCGTGCTCACACCAAGGCTAAACACATGATTACGCCTAATCATGGTTATCATGGCAATACTACTGGGGCCATTGATATTTCGGCCTATAAGTTTGCTTCACCAAGAGCCAGTGCCGTTGGTTTAAGCCAGCCCGGCTGGGTGCATTTAGTAGACGTGGCCGACGATTACCGCGGCCAGTATCGGCGCGACAACCTTGAGGCGGGAGAGTTGTATGCTCAGCAAGTGGCGCAACATATTGCCACTTTAAAGGCTGGTGGGGAGCAATTGTCTGGCTTTATTGCCGAGACTTTTCCCAGTGTGGGTGGGCAGATTATTCCGCCACAGGGCTACCTGCAGCATGTATATAAGCATGTGCGTGGTGCAGGCGGTGTATGTATTGCCGATGAGGTACAAACTGGGTTAGGGCGTTTAGGCGATTACTACTTTGCCTTTGAACAACAAAAGGTGGTGCCAGACATTGTGGTGTTGGGTAAGCCCATTGGTAATGGCCATCCCATTGGTGTGGTTATTACTAGCCCGGCAATTGCTGCAAGCTTTGCCGAAGGCCCGGAATTTTTCTCTACCTTTGGTGGCTCCAATTTATCTTGTGTGGTGGGTGCCGAAGTATTGCGCATTGTTGAAGATGAGCAATTAATGAGCAATGCGCGCAACATGGGTAAGCTGTTATTCACAGGCTTACGCAAGCTGCAAACAGAACACGAGTGTATTGGTGATGTGCGTGGCTATGGCTTGTTTGTGGGTGTGGATTTGGTAAGCAGCCAAGACTCCCGACAACCGGCAACCCAGATTGCCGATTACGTGAAAAATCGCATGCGTGAGCAGCGTATTTTAATGGGCAGCGAAGGCCCGGCCGACAATGTGCTGAAAATACGCCCACCACTGACCATTGGTGCACAAGACATCAATTACTTGCTGCACACCTTAGACCAAGTGCTGCACGAAGTTAAGGCGTTGGCGGGGTAGCCAGGCTAGCCGCTGTTTTTTTAATACAGTCTCTATCAGAGCTGTGGCATGCAAGGTTTTATGCACCGGGCATGTTTTTAGAGCAGGTGAAGCAGTGCGCCATTAAAGCAACTGCACGAATGGCCATCGGGGTTATCCAAGCGTGCCGCCAGTTGAGTTCCATGATGGCCGGTAAATTCTAAGCGTTCACTGGTCATTAGCTATCTCCTGCTATGTTTGGCTAAGCAGCCATTGCTCAAATTTCGTTACCGACATAGGCTTGGCTAAGTAATAACCTTGGATCAGATTGCAGTTCATTTGTTTGAGTAAATGCGCCTGTTGGGCATTTTCAACACCTTCGGCAATAACTTCAAGGCCAATGTTTTTACCCATGTCTAAGGTTGATTGGACAATGCTCATCTGTTTGCTGTCATGTTCCATGCCATGCACAAAAGATCGATCAATTTTGATTTGGCTTAATGGCAGTTGGTTGAGCAGCGTCATAGAAGAATAGCCTGTGCCAAAGTCGTCTAAACTGATGCCTACGCCCATAGTTCTTAGGTCTTGCAAGATAGAGGAAGATTTTCCCTGGTTGTTAATAAGCAGGTGCTCGGTAATTTCTAAGGTGAAGTGCTCGGCGGCAATTTTGCTGCTGTGTAGGTGTTTAGCGATATAGGCAGGTAGGTCGGATTCATCCAAGTCTCGCGCCGATATGTTTACTTGCAATGCAAATTGATGGCCTGCCAAGTGCCATTGGCCTAGCTGTTTGAGGCTGGTCTTAATAACCCAGCGGGTAATGTCAACGATGGCACGGGATTGTTCGGCCAGTTGTATAAAGTCTGAGGTGGCGATGGCGCTGCCGTCGGTTTGGGGCCAGCGGATTAAACACTCAACGCCATGGATGGTGTTGCTTTGGGTGGCAATTAAGGGTTGGTAATTGAGTTCAAATTCTTGCTCAGCAATGGCGCTAGGTAAACGGTTTAAAAGGGCCTGGTTGCGCTCGTTAAGTAGGGTGTTGCTGTGTTCTTGTTGGGTTATGTGTCTAATTTGGTTAATGCTATTTAAGCTGAACCTCATCACCAGCACCACAAATACACTGCCACCTAGCAATATACTCGCCACTATTAAGTTAAATATGTCGGCTTGGTTTGATTGGTAGACTGCCACGGCCATAATGCCGTAACCCAGAATAAATAAGCTAATGAGTATGGTCAGGGCACGCCAGCCCCAATTTTGCTCGCTCCGGCAAATAGTGTAGGCAGGCTTTAATGCTTGTGCCAGCAAAATAATGCCAACAATGGTAAAGGCAAGTGAGGTTGTTTGGAGCATATGGCTATGTACATATATAACATGTTGGCGAAAAGCGCAGTATAACGCCGCTGTTTTCTGATATTAGCACTTATTGGATAAACCGTTTTAAATAAAATAGCGGCTTATTATTATCGTAGGCTTATTATGTCTCTGGAGTGCGCCGCCGTTGGGCAGTGCTGCTAAGTGGTGTTGATGTAATTTAACCGGTGATGTACAATGCTGCGCGCGCAAAATTCGTTAGTGTCTTTTTAGGCGTCAGTTCCTGGCACTTCGCGTCCATTTAACTTCCCTGTTGCAGCTGACCTTCAGGCTAAACGAGCGTTGTTCCACAAACACTTTCGATTTGTGCAACGTCTGGTAAAAAACATGAGCGAAAGCTTTGCAGATCTATTTGAAGAATCCCTAATTGCTATTGAAATGCGTCCTGGTGCCTTGGTTATTGGTACTGTATTGGACATCGACGGCGACTGGGTAACAGTACACGCAGGCCTTAAGTCTGAAGCCATAATTCCTATCGAAGAATTCTATAACGATGCTCGCGAATTGGAAGTTAAGATCGGCGACGAAATTAAGGTATCTCTAGAAAGTGTTGAAGACGGCACTGGTGAGACTAAACTTTCACGCGAAAAGGCCAAGCGCGCCGAAGCGTGGGAAGTATTGCAAACTGCCTTTGACGAAGAAGCGACCATTACTGGCGTTATCAACGGCAAGGTTAAGGGTGGCTTTACTGTTGCCATCAACAACATTCAGGGTTTCTTACCTGGTTCCTTGGTCGATGTGCGTCCAGTACGCGATGTAGACCACTTGGAAGGCCAGGAACTTGAATTCAAGCTGATCAAGCTGGACCAAAAGCGCAACAACGTGGTTGTTTCACGTCGTGCAGTTATGCAAGAAGCCAACAGCGCCCAGCGCGACGAGTTGCTTGCTAGCATTGAAGAAGGTATGGACGTTAAGGGTTACGTTAAGAACCTAACCAACTACGGTGCCTTCGTAGACCTAGGCGGCGTTGACGGCCTACTACACATCACCGACATGGCTTGGAAGCGCATTGCACACCCCAGTGACATGTTGAACCCAGGTGATGAAATCACTGTTCGCGTTATCAAGTTTGATAAGGACAGCGGTCGTTTATCTTTGGGCCTTAAGCAGCTACAAGAAGATCCATGGGCGTCTATCAAGGCACGTTACCCTAATGGTCATCGCGTACAGGCTACTGTAACTAACCTAACCGATTACGGTTGCTTTGCTTCTATCGAAGACGGCGTTGAAGGTTTGGTACACGTTTCTGAAATGTCTTGGACTAACAAGAACATCCACCCATCTAAGGTTGTCAACGTTGGCGACACTATGGAAGTGATGATCTTAGACGTTGATCAAGAGCGTCGTCGTATTTCTCTAGGCATCAAGCAATGTGTGGGCAACCCATGGGCTGAATTCGCTGAGAAGTATGCAGCTGGTGACAAGGTTGTTGGTAACATCAAAACGATCACCGACTTTGGTATCTTTGTTGGCCTAGAAGGCGACTTAGACGGCCTAGTGCACATGTCTGACATCTCTTGGGAAGTGGAAGGCGAAGCCGCTCTACGTGACTACAAGAAAGGCGACGAAGTTAACGCCGTTATCTTGTCTGTAGATTCAGGGAAAGAGCGTATTTCTCTAGGTATCAAGCAGCTAGAAAGCGATCCGTTTAGCGAGTATGTTGCAGCTAACGACCGTGGCACTATCGTTACCGGTACTATCAAGTCTGTTGAAGCCAAAGAAGCTGTAATTGAGCTTGCTGAAGGCATTGAAGCAACTCTTAAAGCTTCTGAAATCAGCATTGATCGTGTTGAAGACGCTCGTAACGAACTTAAGGTTGGTGACAGTGTTGAAGCTAAGATCGTAGCTGTTGATCGTCGTAACCGCTCTATCAACTTGTCCATCAAGGCCAAGGACGTAGCAGACGAGAAGCAAGCTATCCGTGACGTACGCGATATGGAAGTGACTACTGATGGTCCTACTACCATTGGTGACTTGATCAAGGCACAGATGGGTAAGAAGTAATTTCCCACTGTAGCGATTAAAGGGAGTGCCTAGGCACTCCCTTTTGTGTATTTAAAGAATTTGTTATGAACCATTCCCCCATACACGACTTTTGGCAACTTGTTGCAAACAACGCAGACCAACTGCGAGCTTTGGTTGATGAAGAGTGTGAGTTAGCTCAAGATTTATTGAATCATGTGCAAGACATGCTATCTGACATAGACCCACACTTAACCGTGTTTTGTGCTCGCGATGAAGCCGCTAGCGGTATTGAGCTAGTGTTTGGTTGTGATGGATTTAGTCAAAGCATTGATACGGTGTTGTTTTTGGTGGCCGCTGCGCCATCTCTTGAGCGTATCAAAGTGATGGCGTTTAACCCTCGGGTTGAACAAATCCCAGAAGCCATTGAAATTGGCGATGCAGTGCTGGAGTTAGATGAGTTGTTTTTTGACTTGCGTAACATCGGCGATGAGCTGCACTTAGATTTATATCTTGATGATTTACCCATGCTTGATGATGCCCCTCAAACCGATGCAGCGTTGATGTTTTTGGATGCCATTGTGGGTGAATATGATCTTATGACTCGAATTCACAGTGTAAATTGGCTGGAATTGCCAGAAGACCCTCAAGATCACGGCCTCAAGCCCCTCGTTGAACTACGACAGCAGTTTGATTTGTTGCGCCCAAAACGTTCTGCGTTGGGTGAAGCGTTACATTAAATTTGATACCATAGCCTTCTTTGTTGCAGACTTGGAAGGACACCATGGATCCCATTTATATTTTCACATTGACCGGTGCATTTGCTATGGCAGCAGCCCTGAGTGCGCGCCAGGTGAGCTATGATGCAATGCCACAATCGCCCCCGGAGCCGCAAGACGATGCTCAAGACACCAGTTCCAAGCAAATCACCCCAGTATCAGTATCCGCCACCTATTTAATTGCCGGCAACTTAGCCGTGATTGCTCTAATCGCAAGCGTGGTTTATGGCGCTCAAAACTTTGCTTGGTGGATTCCAGTCAGCTCTTTGATAGTCAGTTTCCCAGCCATTTACTACATTTTATTGCGGCGTATGCTACAACCCAAACTCGGCAGCCTAGTCTATGCAGGGCTTGCCCTTGTAGGATTGGCGCTAATGACTCAAGGATGGATTACTTAATATGGCGTTAGATTATATGCCTTGGGCCTTTGCTTTGGTGATGACCATAGCCAGCCTTTATTTTGCCCGCTCTCGTTCAAACACGCCTGTAGACAGCACTGATGTGCTGGAGCAGCAAGTCGCGTTGGCACAATTCGAAGTTAAACTGCAACAAGCGCAACAGCAATGTGAGCAACTACAAAACCAGTTGCAAGGCAGCCAGCAGCAACTAGCCGAGCTACAGCAGGAGCTAAACCAGACCGGAGCAAGTAATGCGAGTTTGCAGGCTCAGTTGTCGTCGCAAGCCACGGCTCACCAGCTGCAGTTAAATCAGTTGGAGCAAAGCAAAGCCACCTTTGAAGCCTATCTTAAGCAGTTTGCGCAGGATGCTTTGAAGCAGCAAAGCAGTGAGCTAAGCAGCAAAAACCAAGATCAGCTGGGCCACTTACTTAATCCATTAAAACAACAGTTGGGTGAGTTTCGTAAAAAAGTGGATGATGTGTACGACAAAGATGCGCGTGATAGGGCAGGCCTAACGCAACAAATTAACAGTTTGTTGGAGTTAAACAATCAACTCAGTAGTGATGCCATCAACCTTACCAAAGCCCTCAAGGGCGATAATAAGGCCCAGGGTAACTGGGGTGAAATGGTGTTGGAGCAGGTATTGGAACAATCGGGCCTGCGTAAGGGCCACGAGTATCACTGCCAGGTGAATTTAACCCAGGCAGACGGCAAGCGCTTGCAACCCGATGCCATTATTCATATGCCCGAGAAAAAGGATGTGATAGTGGACTCTAAGGTGACCTTAGTGGCCTATGAGCGCTATCAGAGCGCTGAATCTGAGGCCGAACGCAAGCTTGCCTTGGCAGACCACCTAGCGTCTGTAAAGGCCCATATTAAAGGCTTAAGTGGCAAGTCATACGAAGCTGCGGAAGGTTTGCGCAGCCTAGACTATGTGTTGCTATTTATCCCTATAGAATCAGCTTATATGCTGGCCTTGCAGGCCGATTCGGAGCTGTTTATTGGGGCTATGAAAAGCAACATTATGATTGTTAGTCCGGCCACCTTATTAATGGTGTTACGTACCATACATAATATCTGGCGCTATGAGCATCAAAGTCAAAATGCCAAAGAAATTTCTCGCCAAGCCGAGGAAATGCACAAAAAGCTGGTCGATTTTGTTACCTCCATGGACAGCGTGGGTAATCATTTAGTGCGGGCTCAAGACGCCTATGACACAGCCCATAAACGCTTAACGTCGGGCCGTGGCAACCTTATTAATAGAGCTCAAAGCATTGTTAAATTGGGTGGTATTCAACCTAAAAAAGCCTTGCCAGAGGCATTAATAGAAGCGGCTACTGAACAGGATGCAGGCTTAGGTGATAGCCATGAGTCTTGATGTTGGCGCCCGCCTTAAAGAAGTACGAAAAAAGCGCGGTTTGTCGCAGCGCGAGCTGGCCAAACGTGCCGGTGTAACTAATAGTACTATCTCTTTAATTGAGCAAAACCGCGTTAGTCCCTCGGTGAGCTCGTTGAAAAAAGTGCTCGATGGCGTGCCTATGTCCTTGCAGGTGTTTTTTGCCGAGCAAATGCCTGAACAACAACAAGTGTTTTATAAAAATAGTGAGTTGCCCGATATGGGTTATGGCAAGATGGCCATGCGCTTGGTGGGCTACAACTTTGATGCTAGAAGTTTATCGTTATTGCACGAAACCTACCCACCAGGTGCCGATACTGGGGTAGATATGTTGTTACACGAGGGTGAAGAAGCGGGTATTGTTATTAGCGGCAGTATTGAAGTGACTGTGGCGCATCAGGTGCAATTGCTGGGGCCAGGGGATGCCTACTACTTTAATAGTTCGCAGCCACATCGGTTTCGCAATCCCACCGACGAGCCTTGCGTGCTAGTGAGTGCCAATAATCCCGCCACAGTATAACGGCTGCGTATAACTATGCAGGCAACTCACAATCACACTAAGCGCCAACTGCAATTGCTGGGTACCACGGGCTGTCATTTATGTGACCATGCCGAACAAGTGTTAGCAGGGCATATCGATTTTACGCTTACCGCTGTTGAGTTGGTGGATATTGCCAATTCCGATGCTTTGCTTGAGCGCTATGCGACTCAAATTCCAGTGTTGCGCTGCTTAGCCACACAAACACAGCTCAACTGGCCCTTTGATGCCGCGGCGCTGCATGTATTTCTAGAGCAGGATTAATCCGTTAAGCTAAAAAATTCTGTTGCTGTGGCTTCTGTGTCTTGGGCTAGGCTAGCTGGGCTTTGGCCTCGGTAATGTGCCACTCGCTCACAAATATGGCGTAAGTAAGCTGGTTCGTTGCGGCTTGATTTAGGTTTAGGCCGCAGATCTCTTGGTAGTAAGTAGGGCGAGTCTGTCTCTATCATCAACCTATTAGCAGGAATGAGCTTTACCGCCTCATGCAGGTGCCCTCCGCGCCGTTCGTCACAAATCCAACCGGTAATGCCAATATGCAGATCTAGCTCGAGCAGCTGCTTAAGAAAGGCCTCGGTGCCGGTAAAGCAGTGCAGCACTGCTCGGTTAATTTGTGAGCGGTAATGGGATATTAGCTCTAAAAATGCCTCGGCTGCATCACGCTCATGTAAAAATAGCGGCATTTGCAGCTGGCTCGCTGCTTGCAAGTGCTTTTCGAAGCTATCTAATTGCTCTTGCGGGGTGGAGAAGTTACGGTTGAAATCGAGGCCTGTTTCGCCAATGGCAACCACCTGCGGCTGGCGCCAAAGCTGGCTTAATTGGTACCAAGAGTTGGCGTTGTTTTCACTGGCATTATGGGGGTGAAACCCTGCTGTGGCATAGAGTTTAGAGTCACCACCGTGCTCTAAACCATAGTCTAAACCATAGTCTAAACATAGGCGCAAGGCTTGTTGGCTAGAGGCGAGGTTGGTACCGGTAATAATTTGGCGCTGCACCCCAGCTAGGTAGGCCCGCTGTAAAACCTGGGGCAGGTCTTTAGTAAAGCGATCATTGGTTAAATTGACACCAATGTCTGTTAGTTTAAGAGTATTCAACCTTGTCGACTTCAATGGGTGTCCTTTTGTATCGATTTTTAAGCTTTAAGTATCTGAAAGCCTAGAAGAAACGGTATAATCAGTCAAACTTTAGCTATATATTTGCTAGTCAACTTTTCTGGCAACGGATTACTGCAACCCTCAGGTCTTTGAATGAACTTACTGCGCTTACAACAACTCCACCTCGCCTATGGCGATGTGGCTATTCTCGATGACGTCGATTTACAAATAGATGCTGGTGATCGTGTGTGCCTCATTGGCCGCAATGGCGCTGGAAAATCCAGTTTGATTAAATTGATAGTGGGCGAGCAGTTGCCCGACGGTGGCAGCGTATGGCGCAGTCCCGCCTGTAGAATTGGTTATTTACAGCAAGACTTGCCAGACCGAGAAGACCTGTGTGTAAGTGAGTTGGTGGCCATGGGCATGGGCGAAGTGTATGAGCTGCGTCAGCGCCATGAAGTGATTGCTATGGGCGAGATAGACGATGCCGCCATGAAGCAGCTAGAAATTGTTAGCCACCGTATTGATGAGCTAGATGGCTGGCAAATGGAAACTAAAGTAGAGCGCATATTAACCCGCTTACAACTGGATGGCAGCCAAGTGTTGAGGCAGCTGTCTGGAGGTTGGCGCCGGCGAGTAGCCCTAGCAAGGGCCTTAGTATCAGAACCCACTTTGTTGTTATTGGATGAGCCCACTAACCACCTGGATATTTTGGCGATTGAATGGTTAGAAAAACAGCTGCTGGACTTTAAAGGTGCCATTATCTTTATCACCCACGACCGTAGCTTCTTGCAGGTGCTTGCCAATCGAATCATTGAGTTGGACCGTGGGCATTTAAGTTCTTTTCCAGGCGGTTATGACAAGTTCTTGGAGTATCGCGAGCAACAGCTTAAAGACGAACATCGGCACAACGCCTTGTTTGACAAAAAACTGGCTCAAGAAGAGGTTTGGATTCGCCAAGGCATTAAAGCCCGTCGCACCCGTAACGAAGGCCGTGTTAGGGCCTTGGAAGCCTTGCGCAAAGAGCGTGGCGAAAGGCGCGAGCGCCAGGGTAACGTTAAGCTGCAGCACGCCCAAGCTGCAACATCGGGTAAATTGGTGTGCGAATTAGAAAACATTGGCCATGGTTATGGCGAACAGCAGCTGATCAAGAACTTTAGCCTCAATTTACTCAAGCACGACCGCATTGGTTTGGTGGGTGCTAACGGGGTGGGTAAGTCCACTTTGTTGAAAATATTGTTGGGTCAACTGGTGCCTAATTCGGGCCAGGTAAAGTTGGGCACGAAGCTTGAAGTGGCCTATTTCGACCAACTGCGTGACCAGCTAGACCTCACCAAAACAGTTATGGATAACTTAGCCGAAGGGCGCGAGAGTATTAATATCAATGGTAAAGAGCGCCATGTGATGAGCTACTTAGGTGACTTCTTGTTTTCGCCTAAACGGGTGCGTAGCCCAGTGAGTAGTTTGTCTGGCGGTGAGCGTAACCGATTGTTATTGGCACGTTTATTTAGCAAGCCCTCTAATATGTTGGTGCTAGATGAGCCCACTAACGACCTTGATATTGAAACTTTAGAACTGTTGGAAGAAATGTTAGCCAACTACCCAGGCACAGTGTTATTGGTAAGCCACGATCGTGCCTTTCTAGATCGCGTAGTTACTTCCTGTTTGGTATTTGATGGGCAGGGCAATATCACCGACTCGGTGGGTGGTTATAGCGATTGGGTACGGCGTGGTGGTCAGTTGAAAGCGCCTACTGTTCAAGGCCATAGCAAGCCCACAGGCATGGCGGCTACCCCAGCCAAAGCTTCGGAAAAGGCTAAGCCAACTAAAAAATTGAGTTATAAGGTGCAACGCGAGCTAGACCAGCTGCCGCTGCAAATTGAAGCCTTGGAGGCAGAGATGGAACTGCTAGAGCAAGAAATGGCTCAAGCAGATTTTTATACCCAGGCTCAAGATCACGTCAGCGCGCGGCTGGCCCACCTTGAAGCCCAGGGCAGTGCTTTAGAACAGGCCATGGAGCGTTGGTTAGAAATTGAAGCGCTTTAAATGCGCACTGCAAGCACGTCGCAGGTAGCACCATGTAAAATGCCGTTTGAGGTTGAGCCTAATAGTAGGGCTAGGCCATGACGGCCATGGCTACCCACAACAATAAGGTCGGTGCTCAGTTCATTGGCAACCCGGTGCACTTCGGTTTCAATGTGGCCGGATGCCAGTAATTGTTCCGCATCATTAAATCCATGTTGTTGAACAAATTCGGTCATGCGCTTTTCTGCATGTTCTTGCAGCTGTTTTTGAATGGCGGACAAATCCATTGGAATGTCGCCACCATAGGCATAGCTCAAGGGCTCGGTAACATGGATGAAGGTTAGCTTAGCGCCAGTTTTTAAGCTTATTTGATAGGCTTTTTGGGCTACTTTTTCAGCTTCTTCATTAAGATCTATGGCGACTAAAATGTTATTATAAATACTCATGTGAAGTCCTCCACGGGTTGATGTAACCCAAGTGTACCACATTATATGGCTGCCTTTGAGTGGCTCAAATCAACCTATTGCCGCCCATGAAGGAATTAAAACCATGGATATTAAGTGGATTATAGTCACCATTGTAGTGCTGTCTTTAATAGGCTCCGTGTCCTGGGTAATGCCCACTCCAATGCAAAGAGCCCAGGCCAAAATTCGCCAGCTAGCTATGGCCAAGGGCATACAGGTTAAAGTAAGTAAGCTGCAAGGCCCAAGGGAAGTGGGCGAAGTTGCGCCAGAAAGTTACCTGACCACAAGCTATGGCTTAGCGCGCCAGCTCCCTGCACGCGGCACCAAGTTGGATCTCAGGTCCAGCCACAGAGTGACATGGCAAGTGTTTAAAGCCGCAGGCTTAAACACCCAGGGTTTACCTGATGCATGGTGCTGGAACCGCGGTGAAGGTGCACTTAATGCAGAGCAACTCGAATACTTAGCACAGCTCATTAAACAATTGCCAACTGACGTTTACGCCTTGGGTGCGAATCCTATGGCTGTGCAAGCCTATTGGCACGAAAGGGCTACACCAGCTGAACTTGATGCGCTGGAGTCTGTGCTCAAAGCGCTATTAGTGGAGGCTTAACGGGTGCTTTAAAGCCTGAGCTTTGTTTTGTGGCTCAGGAGTCATGGTTGACATTGCCCCTAGCTGGTTTAAAGTGCTACCACTGTTTAAAACAAGTGTATGAATATGTTTAGTGCAAGTCTTCATACAGCCGTTAAATCCACTCAAGGAGCCCATGCATGATTTATGCAGGTAACGCCATTCAGGTCGAGATGCACGACCAACAGTTAGCCAAGCTAACCTTTGATTTAAAAGACCAGTCCGTCAACAAACTTAATGCTGCAACTTTAGTGGAGTTAGAAGCAGCCATTATTGCCATTAGTGCAGCGGATAAGGTTAAAGGTTTAATGCTCACCAGTGCCAAACCTACGTTTATTGTAGGCGCGGATATCACTGAGTTTATTAGCTTCTTTGACAGCCCTGAAGAAGAATTAATTGAAGCTAACATGCGGGTTAATGCCACCTTTAGTGCCTTAGAAGATTTGCCTATGCCTACCGTTAGTTTAATTAACGGCCTGGCTCTTGGTGGTGGTTTTGAGGTGTGCTTAAGTACCGATTACCGCATCATGACACCCAGTGCCAAAGTGGGTTTACCAGAAGTGAAGTTAGGTATCTTCCCAGGTTGGGGCGGCACCGTGCGTTTACCCCGTATCATTGGTCTAGATAACGCGGTTGAATGGATTTGCGCTGCTAATGAAAAGAAAGCACCTGCCGCCCTAAAAGATGGTGCTGTAGATGCCATTGTTGCCGATGGCCAATTGTTAGATGCAGGCGTGCACTTGTTAAACCAATGTATTGCTGGTGAGTTGGACTACCAAGCCAAACGGGCGCCTAAAATTGCCAAGTTAAAGCTTGGCCCCATCGAACAAATGATGGCTTTTGAAACTTCTAAAGGCTTCGTTGCTGGCAAAGCTGGCCCTCATTACCCAAGCCCTGTAACAGCCATTAAAACCATGCAAAAGCATGCGGGCATGAGCCGCGATAAGGCCTTAGCTATAGAGGCTAAAGGCTTTGCGAAAATGGCCCAAACCCCCGTAGCAGCAAACCTTGTGGGTATTTTCTTAGCCGATCAGTACCTTAAGCGTACAGTTAAGGCCTTGGCATCTAAAGCTACTAAGGTTGAACAAGCCGCGGTGTTAGGTGCTGGCATTATGGGCGGTGGTATTGCTTATCAATCCGCCTATAAAGGCATCCCCATTGTGATGAAAGATATTGCTGAGCCCGCCATTCAATTGGGCTTAGATGAAGCTACTAGTATTTTAGAAAAGCGCGTCAGCCGTGGCCGCATGAAGTCTGGGCAAATGGCTCAGGTGCTGAACAATATACGGCCGACGCTAAATTACGCCGATGTGGCTAATGTTGACCTTGTGGTTGAAGCCGTGGTGGAAAACCTTAAGGTTAAAGGCATGGTATTAGCAGAAGTGGAAGGTCAGGTTAAAGCGAGCACTGTTATTACCTCAAATACCTCTACCATTTCCATCGATCTTCTAGCTAAGAGCCTGAAAGACCCGAGCCGCTTCTGCGGTATGCACTTCTTTAACCCAGTGCATAAAATGCCCTTGGTTGAGGTTATTCGCGGCAGCCAAACCAGTGAAGAGACCATTGCTACAACCGTGGCCTACGCTAATGCCATGGGTAAAAAGCCAGTGGTGGTTAATGATTGCCCAGGCTTCTATGTAAACCGGGTGTTGTTCCCTTATTTTGGTGGTTTTGGCATCTTGTTAGAAAAAGGCCAGGACTTCCGTCGCATTGATAAGCTGATGGAGCGTTTTGGTTGGCCCATGGGCCCAGCGTACTTGTTGGACGTAGTGGGTTTAGACACAGCCTTCCACGCCCAAGCCGTGATGGCTCAAGGTTTCCCTGAACGCATGGCTGGTCAAGGCGAAGCTGCAGTTTCCCTTATGCATAATGAAAAGCGCTTTGGACAAAAGAACAATGCCGGTTTCTACGCCTATGAAAAAGACAAGAAAGGTCGTTTGCAGAAGCAAGTGGATGAAACCATTGTTGCCAAGTTAGCGGCACTGTGCGCCACGCCTGCAGACATATCGGACGAGCAAATTATTGATTATTTGATGATTCCACTGTGCTTAGAAGTGGCTCGCTGCTTAGAAGAAAATATTATTGCAAGCCCAGCAGAAGCAGATTTAGCCTTAGTTTATGGCATTGGTTTCCCGCCATTCTTGGGCGGTGCCTTGAAGTACATAGACAGCATTGGCTTGCAGGCTTTCTGCGATAAAGCCGACGCCTTAGCGCAAGTGAGCCCACTCTATCAGGTGCCAACGCAAATGCGTGCAATGGCTGCTAAGGGTGAAACTTTCTACGGCAAATTACAGCCAGCCAACTAATTCGGAGATTAACATGCAATTACAAGCTAATGATATTGTCGTCGTTGACGGCGCTCGTTCTGCCATGGGTCGTTCCAAGGACGGTGTATTTAGAAATGTGCGCGCAGAAAATCTTTCTGCGGCAGTGATTGACGGCCTATTTGCCCGTAACCCGCTGTTAAAACCGTCCCATGTTGAAGACGTTATTTGGGGTTGCGTTAACCAAACCTTAGAGCAGGGCTTTAACGTGGCCCGTAATGCCGCTCTGCTGAGTGTGATTCCGCACACGGTGGCGGCACAAACTGTTAACCGTTTATGTGGTTCCTCCATGGCCGCATTGCATACCGCAGCCCAAGCCATTGCCACCGACAACGGTGACTTTTTTGTGGTGGGCGGGGTAGAACACATGGACCACGTGGCTATGAATCACGGTGTTGATATTAACCCAGCTGGTAGTAAACATGCTGCCAAAGCGGCCATGATGATGGGCTTAACGGCGGAATTGCTTGGTAAAATGCACGGCATTAGCCGTGAGATGCAAGATGAGTTTGCCGTACGCTCCCATCGTTTAGCGCACCAGGCGGCTGAAAATGGTGATTTCGACAATGAAATTATCGCCATCGAAGGCCATGATGCCCAAGGGCGTTTAATTAAGGTAAGCCGTGATGAGGTTATTCGCCCAGACACTAACCTCACATCCTTGGCGGGTTTACGTCCTGTGTTTGATCCTAAAAACGGTACCGTAACGGCGGCTACTTCATCGGCTCTTGCTGTTGGTGCTTCGGCCATGTTGTTGATGTCTGGTGCTAAGGCATTGGAACTGGGCCTAAAACCACTGGCACGAATTAAGTCTATGGCGGTAGCTGGTTGTGACCCTTCTATTATGGGCTATGGTCCAGTACCTGCCACCAAGAAGGCCCTTAAGCGTGCCGGCTTGACCATGGACGACATTGACGTGATTGAGCTTAATGAAGCCTTTGCTGCCCAAGCCTTGCCAGTGTTGAAGGACTTGAAGCTCATCGACAAGCTAGATGACAAGGTGAACTTACACGGTGGCGCCATTGCCTTGGGGCACCCTTTGGGTTGCTCGGGTACGCGTATTTCTGTGAGTTGTTTAACGCGTATGCACAAGCAAGATGTGCAGTTTGGTTTGGCCACCATGTGTATTGGCATGGGGCAAGGTATTGCCACGGTATTTGAGCGTCTATAAACCGACTAGCTAACAAACTTCAATAAATTCAAAAGGCTGGTTATCCAGCCTTTTTTGTTTTTTTGTGTACGTTAGGCTTGCTTTTTGCTGCGAAAAATGAAATTTTAAAAAGGTATTGGCTAATATGTGTTCAACAAAGGCTTGACCTTCTGTGAGTACAGCCTAAACTTAGGCGCCTTGAACCTACCGCAATGGACGCGGTTAATAGTACCAATTGGAATAAAATTGCATGGGTAAGTCCCTCGTTATCGTTGAATCACCAGCCAAAGCCAAAACTATCAATAAGTACCTAGGTGCTGATTTTGTGGTTAAGTCCAGTGTTGGCCACATCCGGGATTTGCCCACCAAAGCCCCAGCCTCTAGCACCGACCCTAAAGTTCGCGCAGCGGAAGCGGCTAAAGTGCGCAAAATGGCGCCAGAAGATAAAATCATCTACCGACAAGCCCGCGGCCGCCAGCAGCTAGTGCGACGCATGGGTATCGATCCAGAAAACGATTGGCGTGCCGATTACCAGATTTTACCCGGTAAAGAAAAGGTGGTGGAAGAACTGCGCCGCTTAGCTAAAGATGCCGACGTTATCTATCTTGCAACCGATTTGGATAGAGAGGGGGAGGCCATAGCCTGGCACTTACGTGAGGCCATAGGTGGCGATCAGAGCCGTTACCAGCGGGTGGTGTTTAACGAAATTACCAAGACCGCCATTCAAGCCGCGTTTGCCAAACCTGGCAAACTGGACATGGACCATGTAAACGCCCAACAAGCGCGTCGCTTTTTAGACCGAGTGGTAGGTTTTATGGTGTCGCCTTTATTGTGGGCCAAGTTAGCTAGGGGTTTGTCTGCCGGCCGAGTGCAATCGGTGGCGGTGAAGTTGGTGGTGGAGCGGGAAAGAGTTATACATGCCTTTGTACCCGATGAATATTGGGAACTTAAAGCCGACGTTACCAATGATCAACAAAAGCCACTGTTGCTGCAAGTTCACAAGCAAGATGGCACTGAGTATAAGCCGGTTAGCCAAACCCAAAGTGAAGCTGCGGTTGTACTGTTAGAGCAGCAGACCTTTGTGGTACAGCAACGCCAAGACAAGCCTACCTCTAGTAAGCCTTCTGCGCCTTACATAACCTCCACCCTACAACAAGCCGCGAGTACGCGCTTAGGCTTTGGGGTGAAGAAAACCATGATTTTGGCGCAACGTTTGTACGAAGCGGGTTACATCACCTACATGCGTACCGACTCCACCAACTTGAGTAAGGAAGCCGTGGCTAACTGCCGTGATTATATCGCCAGCAGTTACGGTAAAGAGTATTTGCCTGCGGACCCCATTGGTTATTCGAGCAAAGATAGTGCGCAAGAGGCCCACGAAGCTATACGCCCCTCTGAAGTGGCCTTAAAGTCCACCGCGTTAAATAACATGGAGCGCGACTCAGAACGTTTGTACGAACTCATTTGGCGTCAATTTGTGGCTTGTCAGATGGTGCCTGCGCAATTTACCAGTACCAGTATTGTGGTAGAGGCCGGTGGCTTTAGCTTGCGTACCCGGGGCCGCATTATGCGCTTTGATGGTTATTCCCGAGTTCAGCCTAGTGCCAGTAAAAAAGACGAAGATTTGATTTTGCCCGATGTTAACAAGGGTGATGTGTTAACGCTTAAAGCGCTTACCCCAAGTCAGCATTTTACCAAGTCTGCGCCACGTTTTTCCGAAGCGAGCTTAGTTAAAGAATTGGAAAAACAAGGTATAGGCCGGCCGTCGACTTACGCCAGCATCATTTCTACCATTCAAGATCGGGGTTATGTAAGGGTGCAAAACCGACGCTTTTATGCCGAAAAAATGGGTGATATCGTTACCGACAGGTTGGAAGAAAACTTTGCTGACCTAATGGACTATTCGTTCACCGCCAACATGGAAAAACGCTTAGACAGCGTGGCCAGTGGCGAAACCGAGTGGAAACGTTTGCTAAATGCCTTTTATAAAGCCTTCACTCGCAAGTTGGCTGCGGCCGAGGCCGAAGATGGCATGCGCCCCAATAAGCCGACTTTGACGAATATTGAATGCCCAAGTTGTAGTAAGCCGATGAATATTCGTACCGCATCCACGGGTGTATTTTTGGGCTGTTCTGGCTATGCTTTACCACCCAAAGAGCGTTGTAAAGAAACCATTAACTTGGTATCGGGTGATGAAGTGGTGGCCGTAGATGCCGATGATGAAGCCGAATCTCGCTTGTTGATTAAGAAGCACCGTTGCAAAGTGTGTGACACGGCTATGGACAGTTACCTCATTGATTCCAAGCGTAAACTACACGTGTGTGGTAACAACCCCGACTGCACCGGCTTTGAAATTGAAGCTGGTGAGTATCGCATCAAGGGCTATGATGGCCCATTGATCCAGTGCGATAAGTGCGAAGCCGACATGCACTTGAAAACAGGCCGCTTTGGTAAGTACTTTGACTGCTCTAACAGTGATTGTAAAAACACCCGTAAGCTGCTGCGTAGTGGTGAGGCTGCACCGCCAAAAATGGATCCTATTCCCATGCCTGAATTGGCCTGCGAAAAAGTTGATGACCATTATATTTTACGCGATGGCGCTGCAGGCTTGTTTTTAGCAGCCAGCAAGTTTCCAAGAAATCGCGAAACTAGAGCACCCTTGTTGGCAGAAATTTTACCCTACAAGGCGGCCTTGGATCCCAAGTATGCATTTTTGCTTAGTGCCCCGGTAAAAGACCGCGATGGTAACCCCTCTATTGTGCGCTATAGCCGTAAGACCAAAGAGCAGTACGTTATGTCTGAGGTAGAGAAGAAAGCTTCTGGCTGGCGCGCAACTTACGTGGGTGGTAAGTGGGTAGAAGAAATTCCAGTTAAAAAAGTGGCTAAAAAAGCCACTAAAAAGGCCGTTAAAAAGCCTGCTAAAAAAGCTGCTGCAAAAGCCTAGTATGGTGCAGTCAGCTGGTATTGATCAATGGCTAAAGGCCAGCCAGCATCGGCAGGCCTTTGCTAAGACCTTGTGGCAAGATTTACAGCAGGGTTACGGTGACCCTCAAAGTCCCCAATACTGGCGCCAGCGTCAGCAGCGCATGGCGTACCAGTTTGGTATTGTCGAGCACTTGCTAGGGGCGGCTAAAAACCTAGCACAGGCCATTGTAAAGCAACTGGCCAATACTCGTTTTGATGATATTTTGAGTTTAACTTGGCCGCAAATTAAAGCTTTGCTAGAGGCTCAAGACTACCTGTCACCGGCTGCCCAAGAGCTGTTGTTGCAAATACAAAGCGGCGATTGGGCACAGCTTATCCGCTTACAAGAGCAAACAGATTATAGTTTAACGCCAGCGGCAGAGCCGCTGGCGACGAATCTGATTAGCACTCAATCTGAACATGACCTATCTAACCCAGATTTTTGGCCGCTTGAACGCTGGCTTCGCAATATGCACGATTTGTCGTCCCGCACACGAGACTCTATGCAAGAGTGGTAGCTCGCCTTATCGAGCACAACTCTGAGTCATTACGAGCGCAGTGCCGGGTCTTTGCGAGCGCAGCGAAGCAAAGACGGGGGTGTTGCGGGGCCATTTAACTGCTAAATTGATCTGCCGGCACTATGTTGATGGATTCATGCAGTTCGCTATACACCACCACAATACGCTTTTGCTGCAGCTGTAAGAGTAATTGCGCCACCTTGTCTGCCAAACTAACCTCAAACTCCCCATAGTCGGTGCCATCACGGCTGGCGTACTCTTCGAGTAAGCGTGTGAGTGTGTCTGCTGGTATTTGTTGCCAGGGTACGATCATAATAATCAGCTCTGTAGGGTGCAAAAAACAACTTGGCTGCGGTAATGCTTGGCTTGGGCAGAAACATCCTGAGCTACATTTAATAACCAAGGTTTGGTTTGGTAGGATTTTTTTGCAAAACCGCCATTGCCCTCGTGGTAGGCCAAATAAAGGTGGTAAGCGTCATCTGGGTCTATCTTGTTGAGGCGTACCGAGCGGGCGTTATACCAGCCTACAAAGTCAATGGCATCGTGAAAGTTGGTGCGTTTGGCGTGTTTGTGCCCCGTCAGCTGCTTGTACAGGCTCCAGGTGCCGTTAATGGCTTGTGGGTAACCGTAAGCGCTGGATGAATGTGCGCCCGGGAAAACGCCAAATACGTGCTTGCGTGGGGGCCTAGCAGTAGCGCTAAAACCAGATTCGTGGCGTATGAAGGCCATATTAATGCTGCTATCGATGCCCCACGCCTGCTCTGAGGCTTGGGCACTCCTCGGCCACGACTCAAATTGTGCATAAATGCCACACAAGTTGTCTGGCGTATAGGGTTTGCTATTGAAGCTATTGGTGCTGCAGCCGCCAAGCACAAGCATGAGAATCACATATGCGAGCCTCATGTCGGTGAACCTCATAGAGACGAGCTTAGAAATGACCATTGCGTCTTGCCCAGCATAATTGCATAAGCCGTACTTGGTCTTCTGCTTGTAACAGGTCTAAGCCTGTTTCGTGGGCTAAGTCGGGTAATTCATCGCGCCAATCTGGGCCTAATAGCTCAGTTATATCTTGATTTTGAGTGGATAATTCAAACGCCAGTTCAATATCTAAAGCTTCTGTTAAGTGCTCTAATGCTTGGCGTGGTGCAAAGTCGGCATGGCCTACTACATGGCAAGCGTCTAGATCGACGTTCATTTCTATCAGCACATCTTTTACTGAATGGCCCACAGAGGCAATGGTTTCCTCGTTTAAGTGGCCGCTGTAACACAGATGGTGAGGCCAATTGTCATCGGGTAAAATCAGGCTCGACTTGATGCTGCCATCGTCTAAGGTCCAAGCCGCAGCAACGGGGTAGTAGGGTGGTTCTGGGCAGGTTTCTATAGCGATAAAGAGAGCTAGGCTAAGGTCGGTCATAGTTTGATCATAGGTTGGTTGGGTGTTGGTGGTAGGGTGTAAATTGGGTAATTGAGGTAAATTGTGGCCTATGCCTCAGCCCAAGGCAAGTTAAGTTTAGCATTAAGCCAAAGTCGTATTTAAAAATGCCTTCAGACTTGGTATAAATATAGGCTAACCCTTGGCCTATTATTTAGGAATCCTTATGAGTGAAGTGAAGACCTATCCTGCAAGCGCAGCTATCGCCCAAAAAACGGGCATGAACGAGCAAAAACGAGGGGAGTTGTACCAACAATCCGTGCTTGACCCCGATGGCTTTTGGCGTGAGCAAGCTAAGCGCCTTGACTGGATTAAGAGTCCCACGCAAATTAAGAATACCCGCTTTACTCCAAACGATGTGTCTATCGAGTGGTATGCCGATGGCCAATTAAATGTGGCGGCCAACTGTTTAGACCGCCATTTGGCCGAGCACGGTAACGAAACTGCCATTATTTGGGAAGGTGATGATCCAAGTGAGTCTCGCCACATCAGTTACCGAGAGCTGCATCGTGAAGTATGTCAGTTTAGTAACGCTTTGCTGGCCCAAGGTGCCAAAAAAGGTGATGTGATCACGCTCTATATGCCAATGATTCCAGAGGCCGCTGTAGCCATGCTCGCTTGTGCCCGTATTGGTGCAGTGCACTCAGTTATTTTTGGTGGTTTTTCCCCCGATGCGATTGCTGGACGGGTGCAAGGCGCGCATAGTAATATTGTTATCACTGCCGACCAAGGCTTGCGTGGTGGCAAAGCCATCCCCTTGAAAGCCAATGTAGATAAAGGTTTAGCCAAGGTTGATTGTGTTGACACGGTAATCGTGGTGAAGCGCACAGGTAACGATGTTGATTGGGTTGAGGGACGCGATGTTTGGTATGGCGACATTGTCGAATCGGCATCGGCCGAGCATGAACCAGAGGTAATGAATGCGGAAGACCCTTTGTTTATTCTTTATACATCGGGTTCAACGGGCCAGCCTAAGGGCTTAGAGCACACCAGTGCCGGATATTTGATATGGAGCGCACTGACCCATGAAGTGGTGTTTGACTACCAACCAGGGGACATTTATTGGTGTACCGCAGATGTCGGTTGGATTACCGGGCACAGTTACATTGTGTATGGGCCTTTAGCTAACCGCGCCACGACATTAATGTTTGAAGGGGTGCCTAATTATCCAACTAACGCACGCTTTGGTCAGGTGATTGAAAAACATAAAGTAAATCAATTTTATACCGCTCCAACCGCAATTCGCGCGCTTATGCAGCATGGCGATGACGTGCTGGCTGGGTCTGATGTATCCAGTATTCGTGTGTTGGGTAGTGTGGGTGAACCCATTAACCCACAGGCTTGGCTTTGGTATCGTAAGACCTTCAGTAACGGTGATGTGCCGGTAGTCGATACTTGGTGGCAAACGGAAACCGGTGGTCATATGCTTACGCCTTTGCCAGGTGCCGTGGCGACTAAACCTGGGTCTGCAACTTTGCCCTTCTTTGGTGTGCAGCCAGCGATTGTTGATAATGATGGCAAAGAGCTTATGGGTGCGGCGGAAGGTAACTTAGTGATTAAGGACAGTTGGCCGGGCCAAGCTCGATCCATTTGGGGTAATCACAAGCGTTATGAAGAAACTTATTTTTCTACCTTTGACAATTATTACTTTACGGGTGACGGAGCCCGGCGTGATGAAGATGGGTATTATTGGATTACTGGGCGTGTAGATGACGTGCTTAACGTCTCTGGCCATCGCATGGGTACGGCAGAAATTGAAAGTGCCTTAGTGGCCCATAAAGCCGTTTCTGAGGCTGCTGTGGTGGGCTATCCACATGAGATTAAAGGCCAAGGCATCTATTGTTATGTTACCCTGCAAGACGGCGTTAGCCAAAGTGATGAGCTGCTTAAGGAACTGCGTCAATGGGTGCGTACTGACATTGGCCCCATAGCGACACCCGATTTAATTCAATTTGCGCCTAATTTACCTAAAACTCGGTCGGGCAAAATAATGCGTCGTATTTTACGCAAAATTGCCGCCAATGATTATGCCGAGTTGGGCGATACGTCAACCTTATCTGACCCAGGTGTGGTGCATGAATTGATTGACAATCGGTGTGTTAAATAGCTTACTATATAGCTGATTTAATTGGGAGTGATTATGCATACCAACCACACCATCATAGTTGCGGATGATCATCCGTTGTTTCGGGCAGCCTTAATTCAAGCCTTGGCCACACCTGTGTCTGGCGCTCGGATACTGGAAGCCGAGAATTTGCAGCAGCTCGAAGATCAAATGCAAGCTGAAATTGATTTGGTTTTGTTAGATTTGCATATGCCTGGAGTAAGTGGTTTTTCTGGGCTTATCTACTTGCGCAACCACTTTCCTAGTGTGCCCGTGGTGGTGGTATCTGGCAATGAGCAGGCCACGGTGATTCATCGGGCTATGCACTTTGGTGCGGCTGGCTTTATTCCCAAGTCGTCGTCTATGGATGCCATCGCTCAAGCCATAAAGGTGGTGTTAGATGGAGGCCAGTGGGTACCAGCCGACTTGCCCGACGTAGACCAACAAATGGATTCCCAAGACAGCCAATTTGCCGATCAACTAGCCAGCCTTACACCGCAACAGTTTAAGGTGATGGTAATGCTTACGGAAGGCCTTTTGAATAAGCAAATAGCTTACGAATTGGACGTTTCGGAAGCCACCATTAAGGCCCATGTAACGGCTATTTTACGCAAACTTGGGGTTTATAGTCGTACCCAAGCAGTGATTGCGGCGGGCCGCATGCGTATTGAACATCCTCAGGATCAAGCGGTAAACTGATCGCCTAGTGGCTTAGGGTGGCTTAGGGTGGCTTAGGTTGGTTTAGGTCGGCTGCTATTACGGCTTTGGTTGGCAAGGCTAGCGCGCAGGGCCGCGGGCTTTAGTGGTTTATTCAGCAGCAGTGCATCGGCCTCGCTGATGGCGATGGCCACTTCTTCCGTGCGGTCAGCAGTAATGCAGATGGCGGCAATCTGGTGTTGATAAATCTGTCTTATTCTGGCGATAGCCGCAGTTCCCGTTTGATTTTGATCTAAATGATAGTCAGCCAAAATGACATCAGGCTCTAGGTCTGCCTCCACTAAAACCTCTAGGGCTTGAGCCAGATCAGTGGCCACAATGACCCGGCAACCCCAAGCCGATATGAGTTTTTCCATACCTAAAAGAATAGATGTTTCGTTGTCGATACATAGAATGTTGAGATCGGCTAGGTTGCTGCTGCCGGGCATTAGATTTTTAGTTTTAGTTTGTGTGGCTACTTTTTGCCCATCTCCTAAAGGCACAATAATGCCAAACTGGCTGCCTTTTCCTTGCCAAGATCTGACTGTTAGTGGGTGGTCCAATAATTTGGCTGTGCGATCAACAATAGCTAAGCCAAGGCCAAGGCCCTTAATGTTTTGGGTGGCTGGATGATCCAGGCGCCTAAACTCTTCAAATACCTCAGGCAGCTTGTGTGGGGCAATGCCAATGCCCGTGTCCCAAATTTGTATTTCAAGTTTGTTGGCGTGGCGCCTGCAACCCAGTAACACCTTGCCCTTGGGGGTGTAGCGCAGGGCATTGGTTAAAAAGTTTTGCAGAATACGGCGCAAGTGCTGTTGATCACTAAACACTGTTTGATGGCAAGCTACATAGTTAAACTGGATGCCCTTGTGTTGGCACAAAAGATTGAACTCTGCGGCTAGTTTCTGCATTACTCGGTCAATTGAGAAGTGACTTAGTTGTGGTGATAGGGTGCCTGCATCCAGTTTAGAAATCTCAATCAGGGTAGTAATAAGCTCTTCGGCGGCACCTAGCGAGTCATCTAGGTGGGCTAGAGTCTCCGCTAAGGCTCCAGTGGGGTGCTGCTGTGACAAAGACGAAGAAAATAAGCGCGCCGCGTTTAACGGCTGCATCAAGTCATGACTGGCAGCGGCTAAAAAGCGGGTTTTACTTTGGTTGGCTTGATCGGCAAAGGTTTTGGCGCTCGTTAATTGGTCATTGGCAATCACCAGGGCTTTGGTTCGATCTTCAACTCGCTGCTCTAAGGTTTCGTTGCTTTCCTTGAGTTTGAATTCCGTATGTTTGTGGGCTGTGATGTCCATGTAGGTATTAACGTAGCCACCACCGGGCATGGCATTACCCCTAACTTCAAACACGGCACCGTCGGCGCGGTAACGTAAATGTGTATTGGTGACGCCCTGACGCAAGGTGTTTAGGCGTTGCTCAACCTGTTGCTCTATGTCGCCTGGGCCATAATCACCGTTGTTGGCATTGTGGCGGATTATTTCAATGATGGGGCGGCCAATGATAATGAGACCGTCGGGGAACTGAAACATTTCTAGGTAACGATGATTCCACACGGTTAGGCGCATGTCGTTATCCACCACACTGATGCCTTGGTCAATATGTTCAATGGTTGATTGCAGCATGGAGCTGTTGAATTTAAACACTTTGGAGGCTTCATCAACGATGGAAACTACGTCGCCTAAGTGCATCTCTGTGCCTTGTAAACTGGAGGCTAGAATGATACGTGCCGATGAAGCTCCTATAACGCCCGCTAGCATGCGCTCTGCGTAGCTGGCTAAGGCTTGGTCTATGGGGTCGTTGGCATTGAATTGTTGGCCATTTTGGCGGAAAAATTGGTGAAATGCTTCGCCTGTGCGCTTAACTCCCAAAAAACGCTCGCATAAAATTTGTAAGTCGGAAAAGCGGGCATTTTCAAAGTCTGATGGAGTAGAAGGTATGGATTTACTGAGACGTAAATCGACAAAATGATCAGCTTGTATGCGATCTTGTAAGCGGGCTTGGGTGAGGCGCGACACCCAAATGAAAGCACATATATTAAGGCTTAAAGAGAGCAGGGTGGTATGGGTGATTGGATCTAAACCGCTGAGTCCAAACATGGCCGTGGGGCGCAGCCAGCTAATGCCAAACAAACCTTCTTGCATCAGGCTCAGGGTGTCTACGCCTAGGCCGCTTAAGTTGGGCACCATAAGCGTGTAAAACCACACACTAAAACCTATCCCCAAGCCAGCCAAGGCACCATAGCGGTTGCCTTGGCGCCAAAATACACCGCCAATAAGGGCGGGAGCAAATTGCGCCACGGCAACAAAGGCCGTTAGACCTAATGACACCAAACTATTACTGTCGCCAATGAGTAAAAAATAAACATAGGCGGCCAGGAGTATGGCCATAATGACCACCCTTCGTACCCTTAATACTAGGCGCCCAATGTTTTTGTCGGTGCCTGCCTGTAGGGGTGAAAGGTGAAATATGACGGGCATAATAATGTCATTGCAAATCATAGTGCTAATGGAAATGGTGGCCACGATAACCATGCCTGTGGCAGCCGATAAGCCGCCGATGTAAGCCAGGATAGCCAAACTGTGAGCTCCTTGGCTTAGGGGTACCATTAACACAAAGGTATCAGAAGCAATATTTTGGCCGCTAAACAAATAGCTACCTGCTGCGGCAATGGGCAACATAAAAATGCAGAATATAATGAGGTATGTAGGGAACAGCCAACGGGCAGTATGTAAGTCATTGGGATGGGTGTTTTCGACAATACCTACATGAAATTGCCTGGGCAGGCAAAGCATGGCGAGCAGGGCAAGTAGGGTTTCGGTAAGAAAATTGATGCGCAGGGGGTTAAAGTCGGCTAATTTCTGCTGTAACCCGCTTTGGTTAATGTATTGGTTTAGTTCGCCAACCCCATCGAAGACTTCGAATACAACAAACAAACCCACCGCCACAAAAGCAATGAGTTTGACTACGGATTCAAAGGCGATGGCTAACACCATGCCTTGATGGTGTTCACTAGTATCAATTTGACGAGTACCAAACAAAATAGCAAAAGCCGCCATACACATGGCCACCACTAAGGCTGTGTTGCTTGAGCCCAATTGAAGGGTGGGGCTGGCGGAGGCCATGATGTCAAAACTTTGGGCTACGGCTTTGAGCTGTAGGGCAATATAAGGCAGTATGCCTAAGGTGGCCATCACCGTGATGACAATGGCTACACTGCGGCTTTTACCGTAACGCGAAGCGATAAAGTCAGCAATGGTAGTGAGGTTTTCTTGCTTGGCAATCAAGATGATTTTGTAAACTAAACCCCAGCCAAATACAAAAAGTAAAATTGGCCCTAGGTAGATAGACAAAAACTCCCAGCCGTTTGCAGCGCGAGAAACTGCGCCGTAAAAAGTCCATGAGGTGCAATACACCGCCAGCGATAGGCTGTAAATGACAGGCTGACTAAGGCGTTTCTTGCTGTTTTTAGGGCGGTTGTCGCCATAATAGGCAATGGCAAATAATAGGCCCACATAAGTCAAAGAAATGAGTAAAATGACCCAAGTGTCGAGCATAGCAAAGCCTGTAGTTGGTTAAATTATACTTATTGTAATGCTACCATTTATACCACGATGTTAGCTTTTATGCTCTAGCCCCTAAAGTCGGTAAAACATATTAAAATCAAAAACCTATGTTGTTTTCGCCAAAGCTATATACTAAAGTCTATAGTTTTGGTGCGCAGGTTTTGGTGCGCAGGTTTTGGTGCGCAGGTTTTGGTGCGCAGGTTTTGGTTGGCATATGGGCAGCTTTGAATGCGCCCTAATGGTGTATTTACATTGCCCTAGATGGCGTAAATGGGTATTATAGATTATTAATAATAATAATAAAAAAGGCATTTTATGCAACAAAATTCAGAAGCTGCTGAACAATATTGGCGGCGCAATTTAGCCATTATTTTTACTTACCTAGTGCTTTGGTTTGCAGTGTCCTTTGGCTGCGGCATCTTGTTTGTGGATCAGCTTAATCAAGTCAACTTGTTTGGCTTTAAATTGGGTTATTGGTTTGCCAATCAAGGAAGTATTTTGGTGTTCTGTGGTCTCACCATCGCCTACGCTGTACGCATGAACCGGCTCGATAACGAATTTGACGTTCACGAGTAAGTTAAGCCATCTTATTTTTAAGCACAGGAATCTAACATGAGCCTAGAACAGCTCACCTACCTATTTGTGGTAGGGTCGTTTTTTATATACATTGCCATTGCTTTTTGGAGCCGAGCTTCGAGTACCCGCGAATTTTACGTCGCCGGCGGTGGTGTAACCCCCTTGGCTAACGGCATGGCCACAGCGGCTGACTGGATGTCGGCCGCCTCGTTTATTTCTTTGGCCGGCATTATTTCCTTCACCGGCTACGATGCCAGTAGTTACATTATGGGCTGGACCGGCGGCTATGTGTTGTTAGCTTTGTTGTTAGCCCCTTATCTGCGTAAGTTTGGTAAATTTACGGTGCCGGATTTTGTTGGCGACCGTTACTACTCCAATGTGGCTCGAGTGGTGGCCGTCATTTGTGTCATGTTTATCTCTTTTACCTATATTTCGGGCCAGATGCGCGGTACCGGCATTGTATTTTCTCGTTTCTTACAAGTAGAAATTGATACCGGTGTGATGATTGGTATGGCTGTGGTATTTGTCTATGCAGTGCTCGGTGGCATGAAGGGCATTACCTATACTCAGGTAGCTCAATACTGTGTGATGATTTTTGCCTTTACCGTGCCGGCTTTATTTTTAACCTTTTCTATGACCGGCCACATATTGCCCCAAACAGGCTTAGGTGCCACCTTGGCGAATGGTGAGACCGTGCTGGGACACTTAGATGGGTTAGTGGAAGAGCTCGGCTTTGCAAGCTTTACCGAGGGCAGTAAAAGCAGTATTGATATGTTTTTTATCACCGCGGCTTTAATGTGTGGTACCGCGGGCTTGCCCCATGTAATCGTGCGTTTTTTCACTGTGCCAAGGGTGCGTGATGCACGTATATCCGCTGCTTGGGCCTTGGTGTTCATCTCTTTGCTTTATTCGTCCATTCCCGCTGTAGCGGCCTTTGGGCGTATTAATTTAATAGAAACTGTTAACGGTGCGGATAATCTTGGTACCCCTTATGAAGAAATGCCTTCGTGGTTTAAAAAGTGGGAAAATGCGGGCTTAATCGCTTGGTATGACCACAATGCTGATGGCCGCACCCAATACGCTGCCGGTGATGCCTTTACGGGACGCCAGCATAAGCCTATTTATTGGGGCGCGGCAGATGACAAGGTAGCACGTAATTTTTATTATCAGCAGCGCCATGTGGTTAATCCAAGTTCAGGCGAGTTTGATCCACAAGTGCAGCCTTTTGCTAACGAAATTTATGTTGACCCAGATATAATGGTGCTAGTTAATCCCGAGATTGCGGGCTTACCTGATTGGGTGATTGCCTTAATCGCGGCGGGGGCTATGGCGGCAGCCTTGTCGACTGCAGCGGGCTTGTTGCTGGTGATTGCCACTGCCGTTTCCCATGACTTGTTGAAAAAGACTCTACGGCCGCAAATGACTGACGCTCAAGAGCTGATGGCGGCAAGGTTAGCCGCCATGGTGGCGGTGCTGATTGCAGGTTATCTGGGCATGCATCCACCAGACTACGTTGCGGCTGTGGTCGCTTTGGCTTTTGGCTTGTCCTGCGCTTCGTTTTTTCCCGTCATTATTATGGGTATTTTTTACCAGCGGATGAATAAATATGGTGCAATTAGCGGTATGTTGGTGGGATTGTTGTCCACCTTAAGCTATATTGTTTACTTCAAGTTTATGGGGGGTGAGCCGCAAGATTGGTTGCTTGGTGTCTCGCCTGAAGGCTTTGGTGCTATAGGTATGGTACTCAATTTTATCGTTGCCTACATAGTGGCTCATCTTACTCCTGAGCCACCTAAACATATTCAACAAATGGTGCAGGACATTCGTGTACCGCGCAATAGTGGCTCTGCCTATTATTAATTACCTATGCATACAGACAATTCCTTTAATGCTGATGTTCTGCCCTTTAACCTACTGGATGAGGAAGAGCATCGGCTGCTGCAAGACAACCTAGATATTGGTTATTTTCAGGCCAAAGAAGCAATTATCCAGACCGGCGATGTGCCAGAGGGCTTGTACATTATTTTAAAGGGCTGTGTGAGTGAGCTCGATGTGCAAGTAGAGGATGATCGCCACGGTCATACCTTTGTACATTACACCGCCAACGAATACTTTGGTGCCTGGTCGGCATTGCGTGGTCGCGCAATTCACAACTTTGTGGCCGATGAAGAAACCATTTGTTATATCTTACCTACCAAAATATTGTTGGATTTGATTTATCGGAATCCAAGCTTTGGCGATTTTTTTAACAAAAACCTATCCCTGCAAAGCGACCTGTTAGAACAAAAAAATGATTCCCTCAATATGACGGAATTTATGTTGGCGCGCATAGATAACTCGTGCATGCGATCTGCGTCACTATTACCTTTAGGCACAGACCTTGAGGGTGCAACGCGATTCATGAGCGAGCAGCAAGTGGATTGTGCCTTAGTTCAGCGTGGTAAGCGCTACGGCATGGTGACCCGTACCGACTTGCTAAACGCCATTGTACTTGACCAACAGCCACTGTCTGCAGATGTGCAAAGTATTGCCAAGTACCGCTTAATTACCGTTGAATCAGGGGACTATTTGTTTAATGCCTTGATTCTGATGACCCTGCATAACATCAACCGAGTGGTGGTGATGCAGGGCTCAGAATTACACGGCATTATTGATCTGTCTGATACTTTAAGCTACTTTTCTAGCCATTCACACGTGGTAGGCTTGCGTATAGAGCGGGCTTCGAGCATTGATGAGTTAAAGGCTGCTGCCAGTGATATGGGCGACCTGATTCGATCTTTATACTCTCAGGGCGTAAAAGTGCGCTTTGCCATGGATCTTTTGGCCGCGCTCAACAAGCGCCTCATGTCAAAATTATTTAACTTGATTGTCCCAGAGAGTATTTTGCCCCATGTATGCTTAGTGGTGATGGGCAGCGAGGGCAGGGGTGAACAAATTGTAAAAACCGATCAGGATAATGGCCTCATTATGCGTGATGGTCTTGACTGGCCCGAATGCCAGCAAACCCTTGAGTACTACACTCAAACCTTGGTGGCATTGGGCTTTCCTTTGTGCCAAGGTAAGGTGATGGTAAATAATCCATTTTGGGTTTTACCTATTAGTGAGTGGACCCAGCGCATGCGTGACTGGGTGGACAAAGGTGACAATGACAGTTTGCTCAATTTGGCTATAGCGGTAGATGCTTATCCTGTTGCAGGTAATAAAGCGCTATATAAAACTAGCCGTAATTGGTTGTTGCGTGAACTGAAGTTTCAGCAGCGGTTTTTGTCGGCCTTTGCTGAAGTGGCTTTAGTGTTTAATACACCTTTGACGTTTTTGGGTGGGATTCGTGATCGAGCCACTGGGGTTGATGTTAAAAAAGGCGGTATTTTTCCTATTGTACATGGCGTACGGGTATTGGCGTTGCAGTACCAAGTGGCAGAAAACAATACCTACAAGCGGATTGAAACACTTATAAAACTAGGTGTTATTCCCCAGCGCTTGGGGCATGAGTTAATGGAATCGTTTTCTTTGTTGCATTGGTTTAGGTTGTCACATCATTTGCAACAGCAAGAGGATGCCACCGATGGTGACTTACTTGAGTTAAACAATGCGATCAATTTGGAGTCTTTGGATCGCTTGGAAAAAGATTTATTGCGTCAGTCATTTCAGGTGGTGAAGGACTTTAAGAAGCACCTGTCATTACGCTATCGGTTGGGTGGTAGCATATGATGTTGCGGCGGCGTCTGCGGCGCATGAAAGATCACTGGCAACTGCGCCGTGAGAATAGCCCATGGGTAAACTTGTTTCAGCGCTATCAGGGCGTCGAGATGGTGTCGCTAGATATCGAAACCACAAGCCTAGATGTGGCGCAGGCGCAAATATTGTCTATCGGTGCAGTGATCATCAAAGGTAGCCGGGTGCTGACCAGTGAAAAGTTGGCGCTCACCATTGTTCCCCCCGAAGACCTGCCCTATGAATCAGTCAAGGTGCACAAGCTTCGGCGTATGGACCTTGATCAAGGCTTACCTTTGGCGGAAGCGCTTGATCAGTTTTTGGCTTTTGTCGGTAATCGCCCCATTGTAGGTTATAACATTGGCTATGATTTGGCGGTATTGGACCGTTTTTTAAGGCCCGCATTTGGTTTTGGTTTGCCCAACGCTTGTGTTGATATAATGCAGTTGTTTCGTCGGCGTGCATTTATGAGCGGAGCCGCTGAACACCAAATAAACTTAACCTTTGAGGCCATTGCTGAGAGCCTGGATGTGCCCATTTTGGGGCGTCATACAGCGCTCGGTGACGCGACTACCGCGGCCATTCTTTACGTTAGATTAAAATCTAACAGCGCAGCGGCTAAATAGCTAAAAAACACCCAGTGCAGTTTATGGGCCCAGCTGAATCCGCTAGCGTTCAAATCTGGTGTGAGCTTAAAGGCGTGCGTTGTGTATGCGTTATGTAAAGGCACTCGCTTAACTAGCACATTTCTGTGATAAACAGATATAATCTATCTCCTACGAGAATATGGGTCTTTAATCTGTGTCATCAGCTCCTTTAGCCACTACACATCTTTTGCTAGTTAATGACTTGGCCTGTGAAAGGGATGACCGTTGCCTATACCAACAGTTAAGCTTTACCCTTAAGCGGGGCGATTTGTGGCATGTTAAAGGTCAAAATGGAGCTGGTAAAACTACCTTGCTGCGGCAACTTGCAGGTTTGCATAGTGTTGATACAGGAAAGGTTCAATGGTGCGAACCTAAAGCTAAAATTCTGTATTTGGGCCATAAATTAGGCCTCAAGGAACAACTCACTGCCAACGAAAACTTGTCTTGGTTGGCCTCTCTGAGTACCGGCTCAACTCAGGAGCAGCGTTATAAAGCCCTCGAAACCGTTGGTTTAAGAGGTTTTGAAGAAAACTTAGTGAGCCACCTTTCTGCTGGCCAAAAACGCCGTGTGGCCTTGGCTCGGCTGCAGCTTTGTCCCGCGGATGTGTGGTTTTTGGACGAGCCTTTTACCTCACTTGATCAACAAGGCATTATTGAAGAACAAGCTTGGCTACAAACACATATTGAACAAGGGGGGGCGGTGTTGATGACCAGCCATCAGGATCTAAACTTGCCCCAGATAAAAGTACTAGATTTAAGCCTTCATGTCCCCCAAGTAGCACCTTTAAATAGGCCAAACTTATGATGGCTTTTGTGATGGCTATAGTAAAACGGGATTTATTACTTATTCTTAGGCAGCCGGCCGACATACTTAACCCGCTGGTGTTCTTTATTCTGGTAGTGGCTTTGTTTCCCTTGGGAGTTAGCCCAGAGGCCTCTATATTGGCACCCACGGCAGCAGGTATTGTTTGGGTGGCGGCCATGCTAGCAACTCTTTTGTCGCTGGAATTAATGTTTAAGCTCGACCATGAAGACGGCAGTTTGGAACAGCTGTTATTAGCACCTTACCCAGGTTGGAGCTTGGTGTTGGCTAAAGTGTTGGTGCACTGGTTAATCAGTGGGTTGCCCTTGGTGTTGTTATCACCCTTGATTGCCTCTATGTTGTTTTTGCCCCTACATGCTCTGCCAACCTTGATGTTGAGCTTGTTAATAGGTACGCCCACTTTGAGTTTGTTTGGCGCCATTGGCGCAGCCTTAGTTACGGGTGTAAGGGGCGGCGGTATGCTGCTGACTATACTCATACTACCGCTCTATGTGCCGGTGATTATTTTTGGTGCAGCCAGTGTGGCTGCTGCTGTACAGGGCATGCCTATTGACGGCTATATAGCCATCTTAGGTGCCATGTTGGTATTTGCCTTAATGATTACGCCTTGGGCGTCGAGTGCAGCATTAAAATTGTGAGACGTTTATGAGTGCTATTAATTGGCGCATGCCACGCTGGTTTTATCAAATGGGTTCGCCTAAATGGTTCTATGAATGGGCGGGTCGCCTGCAGCCTTGGTTTGCCGGTAGTGCCTTTATTTTGTTGCTGTGGGGCATGATTTGGGGTTTGGCGTTTGCCCCGGCAGACTACCAGCAAGGCAATAGTTTTCGTATTATGTACGTGCATGTGCCGGCAGCTATTTTATCCCAGTCGGTATTTATGGCCATGGCCGTGGCTGGCGCCATTGGTTTGATCTGGAAAATGAAAGTGGCCTTTATGGTGGCCCGCAGTTGCGTTGCTATAGGTGCTAGCTTCACCGCCATAGCCTTACTCACGGGTGCTATTTGGGGCAAGCCCACTTGGGGTGCCTTTTGGGTGTGGGATGCACGCTTAACGTCGACCTTAGTGCTGCTGTTTTTGTATGCTGGGGTGATGGCCTTGAACCAGGCTATTAGTGAACGCCAAACCGCAGGCAAGGCCAGCGCCATATTGGCCATAGTGGGCAGCATTAATATACCTGTTATTAAGTACTCGGTGGAATGGTGGAATACCTTGCATCAGAGCTCAAGTTTTAGTTTTACGGAAAAACCCAGCATGCCGGCGGAAATGTATTTGCCACTATTGTTGACGGTATTGGGGTGTTACTGCTTTTTTTCCCTGCTGGTATTAATGCGTACTCGCACGCAAATTTTGCAGACCCAAAGCCAAACGAGCTGGTTGGCTGCGCATCGCGATATTAGAGGAGAATAGCCATGTATTTTGATTCCTTTCAAGACCTGTGGCAAATGGCGGGCCATGGGGTGTACGTGTGGTCATGTTACGCTCTATTTGTAGCCTTGCTCGGCATTAACCTCTGGCATGGTATGAGTCAAAGACGCCGTGCCATCAAGCAAGTCAAAGCTTTGCTAAGGCGTAACATGTAAGCTAGGTTTTTTTACCTTATTGTAAGTAATTTTTTTTGATACAAAGGAATAGGCCCATAGCCATGCACCCTAAACGACGCAGCAAATTACTCTTAATTATTGGGCTTTTATTTGGTGCTGGAATTATTGTTGCGCTTGTGCTTTATGCTTTGTCGCAAAACATTAATTTGTTCTTTTCTCCGTCTGATATGGCGCAAGGAAAAGCCCCTTTGGAACAACGTATTCGCGCCGGCGGTATGGTGCGAGAGGGCAGTTTAGTGCGTGCCAAAAACAGCCTTAAAGTGACTTTTGTTATCACCGATTTTGTGAAAAATGTGAATGTTTCTTATGAAGGTATTTTGCCAGATTTATTCCGTGAAGGTCAGGGCATAGTGGCCCAAGGCAAACTTAACAACGCGGGTGTTTTTGTGGCCGACGAAGTGCTGGCTAAACACGATGAAAACTATATGCCCCCGGAAGTAATACAAGCGCTGAATGATGCCAAGTCTCAGGCTAATCAGGAGGTAAACCAATGATCCCGGAAATCGGCCATATGGCCCTAATTATGGCTTTGTTTTTGTCCATTAGTCTCGCCTTTTTACCCATGTTGGGTTCTTACACTGGTCAAACGCGACTAATGATAGCGGCCAAACCTTTGGCTATAGGCCAAGGGTTAATGCTGCTGATTGCTTTTTCTATGTTGGTAGTGGCCTTTAGCCAAGATGATTTTAGTGTGCGTTATGTTGCTCAAAATTCCAACACGGCGCTACCCATGCAATACAAGATCAGTGCGGTGTGGGGTGGCCACGAAGGCTCATTGTTGTTGTGGGTAGTGATTTTAGGTTTTTGGACCATGGCTGTGAGCTTGTTGAGCCGCAGCCTACCACTGGTGATGCAAGCCCGGGTGTTATCGGTGATGGGTATGATCAGTGTGGGTTTTATCCTCTTTACTTTGCTCACCAGTAATCCCTTTTGGCGTTTATTACCTAATGCGGCAATACAGGGGGCTGACCTTAACCCCCTCTTGCAAGATTTTGGCCTTATTGTTCACCCACCCATGTTGTACATGGGGTATGTAGGCTTTTCTGTGGCTTTCGCTTTTGCCATTGCGGCCCTGTTAGACGGTCAGTACGACGCTGCCTGGGTGCGTTGGTCTAGGCCTTGGACCAGTGTTGCATGGGCCTTTTTAACCGCAGGTATTGCGTTAGGTAGTTGGTGGGCCTATTACGAACTTGGCTGGGGCGGTTGGTGGTTTTGGGACCCAGTAGAAAATGCTTCCTTTATGCCTTGGTTGGTAGGTACGGCTTTGCTGCACTCATTGGCGGTGTCAGAAAAGCGAGGTTTGTTTAAAAACTGGACCTTGTTGTTGGCTATACTGGCCTTTAGCCTAAGTTTGTTGGGTACCTTTTTGGTGCGCTCAGGAGTGCTTACCTCGGTGCATGCCTTTGCTTCGGATCCAGATCGAGGCTTTTTTGTTTTGGTGTTGTTAGCTATTACTGTGGGCGGCTCACTGTTGTTGTTTGCCTTGCGAGCGAGTACGGTGTCGAGCCGTGTGGGTTATCGTTTTTGGTCCCGAGAAACCTTTTTGTTAGGCAATAATGTACTTTTGGTGATTGCTGCGCTCACGGTTTTGCTGGGCACTCTATACCCCTTGCTTTTGGATGCCTTAGGCGGCGGTAAGATATCCGTTGGCCCGCCTTATTTTAATGCTGTTTTTGTGCCGTTAATGGTGTTGTTGATCATCACTATGGGCTTGGGTTTGGGCTCAAAGTGGAAGACCATTAAAGCGCGTGAATTGGCGAGTCTGTTAATTTCACCAGCGCTCATTGCCGTGCTTTTGGGTGTGGCCTTTCCCTATGCCTATGATGGTAAATTTAATGCCTCTACGGCGTTGGCTGCGGCCTTATTGGCATGGCTGTTGTTGGCGTCTTGGGTAGACCTAAGGCGTCGTGTAGGCCACCAAGGTTGGTGGCGCGGGTTGCGCAAACTCAATCCTGGTTATTACGGCATGTTGTTGGCCCACATCGGCATTGGTTTTAGCGCCATAGGCATTGCCGTAGTAAGCCATTACGACCAGCAAACAGATTTACGTATGGCCATTGGCGAGCAGGTGAGCTTAGGCCAGTATGAGTTTACTTTTGTGGCTGTGAGCGACGTGCAAGGGCCTAATTTTACTGCCGTACAAGGGCAGATTAAGGTCACTAAAGGCGGTGAGATGGTAGCCCAGTTGTTGCCCCAAAAACGCACCTACCTTAGTCGTGGTCAGGTAATGACCGAAGCCGCGATAGACCCGGCTCTAAGTCGTGATATCTACGTTGCCATGGGTGAACCTCTAGATGACAATGCTTGGGCTATACGCTTGCACGTTAAACCCATGATACGTTTCATTTGGTTAGGTGGCTTGATGATGGCATTAGGTGGTTTATTAGCCGTGTGGGATAAGCGTTATCGACGTAAGCAATCCACCAACGCAAATTCAATTCAAACGTTGGAGGTATAGCATGAGCTTTGATCAACAGACCACTAAATCTGCAAAGCTTAACAAGCGACTGTTATTGGTATTACCCATGCTGCTAGCCTTTGCTTTAGGTTTGTTTTTGTATCATGGCATAGGTAAAGATCCCAATGCTATGCCGTCCAGCCTAATCGGCAGTCAATTACCTCAATTTACTGGTGAAACCTTGCAAGCGCCGGTGACTAGCGTAACCCAGGCAGATTTTCTAGGGCAAGCTGCATTGATTAATGTGTGGGCTACTTGGTGTCCTACCTGCCGCGCCGAGCATGCTTTTTTAAATCACCTTAGGGCAGAGCAAGGGGTGCGTATTTTTGGGGTCAATTATCATGATCAACGCCCAGCTGCGCAGCAGTGGTTGCAGGAATTGGGTAATCCCTATGTTTTTTCTGTGTTTGACCCCAAGGGTGCATTAGGCATTGAACTAGGGGTGGTAGGTGCGCCCGAAACATATTTGATTGATGCTCAGGGTCGTATTGTTGACAAGCTAATAGGTGAGCTTAATGAACGTACTTGGCCAGCTCTACAAAAGCAGTATCTGGCGTTAATGGCGGATGACAACTAATGATAGCTAAACGTGTCTTGTTGGGCATAGTATTGATGCTGACGTTGACTCTACTGGTGCCGTTCAATACTTATGCAGCTATTGAAAATTATAAGTTTCCTCAAGCAGAGATGGCGCCAAGGTTTAATGATTTAACCAATGTGTTGCGCTGTCCAAAGTGCCAAAACCAAAGTCTTGCAGATTCTGATTCAATTATCGCCAAGGATTTGAGAGCGCAAGTGCAAAATTTACTCATCCAGGGTCAAACCAATGAGCAAATTATCCAATATATGGTGCAACGTTATGGCGACTTTATCCTCTATGACCCGGCCTTTAATAAGTCGACCTTAGTGTTATGGCTAGCCCCCGTGGGTATGTTATTTATCGGCCTGTGGGTATTGTGGTATTTCGGCCGTAAAACCCAAATTCAGGCAACTATGTTAACCCCTGAAGAACAAGCGCAATTGAACAGATTGCTGGCTCAGGATGAGCGCCAAGGAACCGATCATGACTGAACTATGGGCAGCGCTGGCCTTACTTTTGTGTGTTACAAGTGGCTTTGTACTATGGGCCCTGTGGCGGCCCTTGCCTATGGCACAAAATGTAAGCAGCCGGCAACAACAAGTAATCACTCTTTATCGTGCTAAACAAGCCGAGCTGGAACAAGAATTGGCGGCCGCCCAGTTGAGCCGCAGCGACTATGATCAGCAGTTAACCGAAATGCAGCGTACCTTGCTAGCGGAAACGCAAACCCACACCGTGGCTGACAGCCAACAGGTGGGGCGTCACTCCAAGGGTGGCCTTTTATTGCTGTTCGTATCACTTGCACTGCCGTCAGCAGGTTTGTTGACCTACCTTGAATTAGGCGCACATGCAGAGTATGCGCAAGGCGTAAATATGCACAGTACGCGTACCATTAGTGAGCAGGAACAGTCTTTGCCAGAGCTTATTAGTGGCTTGGAAGCTGAGCTGGAAGAGCACAAGAATAATCCAGAAGGTTGGTATCTATTAGCCAATAGTTACATGCAAAATGAACAGTTAGCCCAAGGTATCACGGCGTTTGAGCAAGCCCTAGGCCTAGTGCAGCCAGGCAGCAGCCAGCAGGCTGCCCTGTTAGGGCAATATGCCCAGGCCTTATTCTTTAACGACGGTGAGTTTACAGCACGCGTTAATCAGGCCATTGCCAATACCATGGCCCTTGATACCCAAGACGTGTCAGCCTTGAGTTTGTTGGGTATTCAAGCCTTTGAAGCAGAAAATTATGCTGCTGCTGTGGGCTTTTGGCAGCGGGCCTTACCCCGCGCTGGTGAAGGCCAAGGGCAGGCGTCATTGCAGGCTGGCATTGCTAGCGCCAGACAGTTGCTGCCGGCAGAGGCGCGGGGTGCTAGCGTATCCGTTGCGGTCAGCTTGGCTAATGGTTTAACCTTTGCGTCCCAGTCCCAAGTACAAGCTGTGTTGTTTGTTTATGCTAAGCAGGCTGGCGTACCCATGCCTTTGTTTGCCACCAAGCTTGATCCTCAGCAGCTGCCTATTGATGTGACCCTTACGGATGCCATGGCCCTTAGGCCTGGCACACGCTTAGCCGACTATAAAGAGCTGGAATTGATGGCTCATATTGCCTTGGCGGGTGTGCCTGGTAAGCAAGCGGGCGACCTAGTGAGCCAGTCCATCACTTTGGTGATTGCAAGTGGCGAGGCAGTAAATTTGACCATTGACCAAATCCTACAGTAGTCTTGCAAGTTAATAATCACAATAGAGTCTTTAGATGCGTTTAAAGAGCATCAAATTAGCTGGTTTTAAATCATTTGTTGATCCCACTAGGGTTAACCTACCTGGCAACCTATGTGCTGTAGTTGGTCCTAATGGATGCGGCAAGTCGAATATTATCGATGCCGTACGCTGGGTGATGGGTGAGAGTTCGGCAAAAAATTTACGTGGTGAAAGTGCCACGGATGTCATTTTTAATGGCTCCACTAGCCGCCAGCCGGTAGGTCAGGCCACTACTGAACTTATATTTGATAATCATGATCGCACTCTAGCGGGTGAGTTTGCCAGTTACAACGAAGTGTCCATTCGTCGCAAAGTGACACGGGAAGGGCTATCCACCTATTATCTTAATGGCCAAAAATGCCGCCGTCGTGACGTTACGGATTTGTTTTTGGGTACGGGTTTAGGCCCACGCAGTTATTCTATTATTGAACAAGGCATGATTTCACGCCTAATAGAATCTAGGCCCGAGGAGCTACGGGTTTATATTGAAGAGGCGGCGGGTATTTCACGCTATAAAGAACGTCGCCGTGAGACCTCTAATCGCATCAATCGTAGCCGCGAGAACTTAGAGCGTCTTGAAGACATTCGAGAAGAATTAGGGCGTCAGCTAGACACCCTCAAACGCCAAGCCGCAGCCGCGGAACAGTACACCGAGTTGAAGCAAAACGAACGCCAGCACAAGTCTCAATTGGCGACCTTGCAGTGGCGGGGGTTGAAGGATAAATTGCTAGACCAACGCATTGGTATGGGCCGTATACAAGATGAAATTGTACTGCAACGCAGTGAACAAGATACGCGCTTGGCCCAAGTGGATGTACAAAAAGACGAGCTAGGTTTGTTGAATGAGAGCTTTTCGCAACAACAAGGTGAGTTTTATCGGTTGGGTGCTGAAATTGCCCGCCTAGAGCAAACCATTGAACATCAACAGCAGCAACAGCAACAATGGCAAGCTGATGTTGTTGAGGCGCAGCAGCAACTAGACAGCTTGGGCGCTGCCTGCGCCACCGACACTAAGGAGCTCGACCACCTGCAACAGCAGCAAGATCAGTTGGCCCCAGATACAGAGTTAGCTTCAGAACAGTTGTTTGAAGCCGAATCAGCCCTGCAATTAAGCGAACAAGAACGCCAAGAGTGGCAGTTGCAGTGGCAGCAAAAAAGTGATGAACAAGCCCAGCTACAACGCCTGATGGAAGTTGCAAAAACCGGCTTTCAACACCAACAAAAACAAGCTCAACGGGTTGAGCAGGAGATGGCCCTAAGCCATGCAGAGTTACATGAACTTCAGGTGCCGGCCGAGGAAGAGGCCGAGTTGTTAGCTCAACAACTAGAGCAATTGCAGCTGCAACAAGACTCATTGAACGAGCAAGTAGTGCACTTGGAATCTCAAATACAACAGCAGCGTGAGGCAGAAAAGTTACAATCGAAGCGCCAGGATAAGCAAACCCAAGAGCTAGGCACGGTTACCGGCCAATTAGCGTCGTTGCGGTTGTTGTTGCAGGAAGCTCAAACAAGTGCAGCGCAACTGCCGGCCTCATGGGCCACAGATGCAAGCCAGCAATTGGTAGATACCATGCAGGTAGAAGCTGGTTGGGAAGCCGCGGTAGAACAGGTGTTGCAAGATTGGTTGTCGAGCTACCTATTGTCACATTGGCCCGCACCTGAGGGTAATAGTGCCATTGATAGCGACGCTGATAGGCTGGGAGAAATGCTGGCACAAGCTCAAGGCTTGACGTTACTTGTGGCCGATCAAAGTTTACCTCAAGCTGATGTGAACGTGTCGGCCTCGCTTTTGTTAGACAAGCTTAATGCCCCAGCTGAATTGGTGGCGTTGTTAGGTCAAATTTACGTTGCTGATGATTGGTCTAGTGCTCAGGACTTGCTGCCTACGCTGCCTATATACGCCAGTGTAGTGATACCTAGCGGCCTATGGTTGGGCCATGGGTGGGTGCGCACGCCTGCTCGAGAGGGCAGCCAAACAGGCTTGCTCGAGCGCAAACAGCAAGTGCAAGCTTTAGCTGACCAAGAAAGTCAGTTGTTGGCAGATCAAGCCGCCGCAGACCTGCAATTGCAACAAATTCGAGCCACTATACTTGAGCAAGAACAAAGCTTGAATCAGGCCCGTGAAGAACATCAACTAGGGCAAGCTCAATGTCAGCAAGGGCAGCAATCCTTGGCCTTATTAACTCAGCGTCAAGCACAGGCCATGGACCAACAGCAACGGCTGCAGCAACGTTTACTTGGCCAAAGTGAACTGGCCCAACAGTTGCAAGCAAGTTCGGCCTTGTTGCAAGAAGAGCTACATGAGCATCAGTTAGGCTTTGAATTTGTGCAAGAAAACATACCCGAGTTACAAGCGCAAAAAGAACTACTTGAGGCCACACTAGCACAACATCGGCAGAGCTTTAACCACAAGCAACAGCAAGTCATCCAACTGCAAGCACGCATGGACAGTGTAGTGGCCCAAGGCAATAGCTTAACTCGCTCTGTGGAACGGCTGCAGGAACAACAATTACAGTGGCAGCAAAAGCAAGCCGAAGTGCTTGGTCGTGGGCAAGCCGATGCACAGCAAGACGGTGACGAGGCCACAGTGCAATTGAGCGAGCAACTTGAGGTAAAATTGCAGCAACGTTTAACAGCTGAAGCTGCAATGCAGCAACAGCGCGAGGCGATCACTCAAGTTGAGCAGCTAGTGCGGGAGTTGGAGCAGCAGCAATTACGTCAAGAGCAGGAAATACACCAGCGCGAGAGTTTATTGCAAGACCAACGGTTGATTGAAAGAGAATTAGAAGTTAATGCTGATCATATTAAAAACACCATGCTGGAACAAAATGTATTGGTGGAAAAATTAGCGGAAATTTTGCCAGACGATGTGGACCCATCACAACTGAGTGGTTTATTGGAGCAATGTCAAAGTCGCATTAAGCGATTAGGTGCGATTAACTTGGTGGCAATTGAAGAATATAAACAACAGCAAGAACGAAAGTTTTTCTTAGACCAACAACATGATGAATTAATTGAGGCCTTGGATAGTTTAGAGCAGGCCATTAGTAAAATAGATAAAGAAACGCGGGCTCGATTTAAACAGACCTTCGATGCAATCAATGAAGGTTTAGGCGCGTTGTTCCCCAAGGTTTTTGGTGGCGGCAGGGCCTCCCTTGAGCTGACCGATGACGATATGCTGGCGACCGGGGTTACCATTATGGCGCAGCCACCGGGTAAGCGGAACAGCAGCATTCACCTCTTGTCCGGTGGTGAAAAGGCTTTGACTGCCATTGCCTTGGTATTTTCTATCTTCCAGCTTAATCCATCACCCTTTTGTATGTTAGATGAGGTTGATGCGCCCTTGGACGATGCTAACGTGGAACGCTACGCGCGTTTGGTGAAAGAAATGTCTGCTCAAGTGCAATTTATTTATATTAGTCATAATAAAATTGCCATGGAAATGGCAACCCAGTTATTGGGTGTAACTATGCAAGAGGCCGGTGTATCGCGCATAGTGACAGTCGACGTTGAGCAGGCGATTAATATGACGGAACAGGCTTTAAGCTTTTAAATAGAGTATTTCGTCAATATTTATCTATTTTATCGAATTATTCACCATTTATATAAAATAAGTTTATAAAACAACGCATAAAGGTTTTATATCTATTACTTTGAAGGTATAGTCTAAGGCTATTAGTTTAGACGCTCTGTGGCGCCATAATAATAAACTTAAACATTGGCTGACTTATGACGTTATCAATTTGGTTTTTGGTGTTTGGTGGGTTAAGCGTTATTGCGATTGTTATTGATGGCGTTCGCCGCATGTTTGCAAGCCACGCCGCGTTAAAAATCGACATTGATGAAAGCTTGTGCGACCTAGTGGTAGATCAATACGGCAGTGAACTTCCTAATGGCGGTGCACGAGTTGTAGTTGCAACTGCACAAACGACAGCAGTTAAAGCAGATGCTGTTGAGCCAATGGACACCGAACTATTTCCCATGCAGTCGATTTCAACTACTGAAGTTGAAATTGATAGCGCCTTGAATTTAGATTTCGCAGTAGAAGATGAGCCAGAGTCGCTCACTGATTCCCTTGATTCCCTTGATGCTGATGATTCTCTTGATGTTGCTATGGAGACTTATGAAGCGGCTGAGCTAGACCATACGCTGGCCGCAGCAGATGCAACACCTGAGATAGATGAAATACTGGAGGTTGACGAAACACCTCTAGTAGATGAATTTAGCCTAACCCCAGTGGCTATTAGTTTGAGCGATTCAGAGGCAAGTGAGCAAACCACCCCAGAAGCTGTTAGCCCAAGTGTAACCTTTGATCCTACCCGTCCTGTACACGAGCTGGTTGAGTCTCAGGCCATGGTGCAAAACGAGCTATTTGCCGAGCAAGATTTGGCTGAATTGCCCAAGCTTAAAAGCCATGTCACCCATGCATTAATTGAGTCTAGCGATGATATTTTGTTTAGTGACACGGGCATTGAAAGCTCAGGCGACGATTTTGCCTTAAGCGATGCTGAGTCTCTAGCCCAGCACAGCCAAGACGAAAGCTTAAGTAGTAAGCTTGCCAAGGTTACTTCCATGAACTTTGGCAAAAAGCTACTAAACCGTAAGCGCGCCGCCGAACAGGCAGCGAGCGAACAGATGGCTGCTCAGCAGCAGGCCCAAAGTTTACCCGCTGTAGAGCATGTGATTAGCATCTTGGTAAGCGCCAACGACAGCCAAGGTTTTTATGGCCCTGCGTTACGCAAGTTGGTAGAAGCCTGTGGTTTGGTGTACGGCGAAATGAACATTTTCCATCGCTTTGAGGATGTCCTGAGGTTGGGTAAAAACCAATTCAGTATGGCCAATATGATGGAGCCTGGCACCTTTGACCTCGAAACTATGGATCAACTCCATACTCCAGGCGTGGTGTTCTTTTTGGGTCTTCCCACGGCCCAGGATAGTATGCAAGCATTTGATTTTATGTTGGAAACCGCCCAGTGCCTAGCTAGCAATCTAGGTGGCGAAGTGCTTGATGAACAACGTAGTGTGATGCGCCCTCAAACCATCGAACATTGTCGCCAACAAATTCGCGACTTTGAGCGTCGTAGCATGACTCGTCGCGCTCAGCTTTAAATCCCCTTAGCCTGATTTTATCGATGTCCAAAACCACTCTGGCGCACTTAAGTGCCATTAAAGACCAGCTACGCCAATACAACCACCAATACTATGTGTTGGATGACCCCACAGTTGCTGATGCTGAATATGATCGCCTTATGCAGCAGTTGCTCGCCATCGAAGCCGATCAACCGCAATGGGTCACAGCTGATTCTCCCAGTCAAAGGGTAGGTGACAAGCCCTTAGCCGGCTTCCAACAAGTTACCCATGCAATGCCTATGTTGTCCCTTGATAATGCCTTTAGTGGTGATGATTTGAGGGATTTTGATCGCCGAGTACGAGAAAGGCTGCACAAACAATTGGGCCGGGAGCTAGTACAGCCCATTAGCTACGCTTGTGAACCTAAATTAGACGGTATTGCCGTTAGTTTAACCTATGAACAGGGGGTGTTAGTTACGGCAGCCACCCGTGGCGATGGCAGCCGTGGTGAAAACATTACCCAGAATATGCGTACCCTTGGGTCCGTGCCGCTACGCTTGTTAGGCCAAGGTTGGCCCCAGACGTTGGAAGTACGGGGTGAAGTTTATATGCCTAGTGCTGGCTTCGAAGCCCTCAATGCCAGCCTCTTACAGCAAGGCCTAAAAACCTACGTTAATCCACGCAATACTGCCGCCGGTAGCCTGCGTCAGCTGGATAGCCGTATTACAGCCCAGCGGCCCTTAGAGCTCTGCGCTTATAGCATTGGCCAAGTGAGTGACGCACAAGCTATGCCAGATCAGCATTTTGATGTGCTGCAACAGTTGCAGCAATGGGGCTTTAAAATAAATGCCGAAATGCGCCGTGTATCTGGCATTAACGCTTGTTTGGACTATTATCAATATTTGAGCCAAAAGCGATCACAGTTAGCCTACGAAATTGACGGTATTGTATTCAAGGTTGATAGCTTTGCTTTGCAGCGCAGCTTGGGCTTTGTGGCCCGTGCGCCACGTTGGGCTATGGCTCACAAATTTCCCGCCCAAGAAGAAATGACCCAAGTGTTGCAGGTGGACTTTCAAGTGGGTCGCACAGGCGCTGTGACCCCCGTAGCTCGGCTTGAGCCAGTATTTGTGGGCGGTGTTACCGTAAGCAATGCAACCTTGCATAATATGGATGAAATTCGGCGGCTGGACCTATACACCGGCGACACGGTTATTATTCGGCGCGCAGGTGATGTCATTCCCAAGGTGGTTAAGGTGGTGTCTGAGAGACGTGTGCCTAGTGCTGTACCTATTCAGGCGCCTAAAGCATGTCCTGTATGTGAGGGGCCTGTAGAACGTGGTGCAGGCGAGGCAGCCTTGCGCTGTGCCAACGGGCTTAGCTGTGGTGCGCAAATCACCCAAGCCATCAAACACTTTGTTTCCCGCAAAGCCATGGATATTGACGGTTTAGGTGAAAAGCAGGTGCAAGCCTTGGTTGACGGCGGGCATATAAAACACATGGCCGATTTGTACGGCTTAAGTTACGCCATCTTGGCTGCTATGGAGCGTATGGGGGCCAAGTCGGCAACTAATTTGCTGGCCGCTCTAGAACAGAGTAAAGCCACCAGTTTGGCTAAGTTTTTATTTAGCCTTGGCATCCGTGAAGTTGGCGAAGCCACGGCCCGCAGTTTGGCCATGCACTATGGTAGTTTGGCTCGAGTGCGCAGCGCCAATGTTGAACAGCTGCAACTGGTAGAAGATGTGGGGCCCATTGTGGCAGGGCGTATTGTTGATTTCTTTGCCACCGCACATAATCTAGAGGTGATTCAACAGTTGCAGTCGGCGGGCGTGAATTGGCCCGAGTTTGAAGCGCAGCAAGCTAGCGAAGCGCAAACCGATTTACCTTTGAATGGCCAGGTGTTTGTGGTGACTGGCACCTTGTCTGCCTTGACTCGGGATGAGCTAAAGATCCAGCTACAAGAGCTTGGTGCCAAAGTGGCATCCAGTGTGTCTAAAAAAACGGACTATGTCATTGCTGGTGAAAAGGCAGGTTCGAAGCTAACCAAAGCTCAAGCCTTGGGCGTTGCGGTGTTGGATGAGTTGCAGGCTTTGGCCCTTATAGATTCAATCAAAGCCGCCCCCGATGCAGCTGCAGACCCTAATATTAAGGACTAAAATCATTATGTCGGTAACGCAAAGTCAAGCTTGGAAAGCTCTAGAAGAGCATTTTCAGGAGGACATATTACCCCATACATTAAAGCAGCTATTCCATGCTGCCGGCAGTGAGCGCTTTGAGCAATTGTCTGTGGCCGATCAAGGCTTGTTACTGGATCTGTCTAAACAACGCCTAACACCTAAGACGCTGGAATTGTTGATTCAACTGGCCCAACAACAAGGGCTATCAGACGCCATAGAGAATTTGTATGCTGGTGGGCTGGTTAACCCGTCAGAACTACGCCCTGCTTTACACACGGCCTTAAGAGGCACTCAGGGTCAGCAGGCACCAGCAGTCGCTTAATTTGGCCAATTGCGTGGCTCAGTCGCGGGTGTTAATGCTTGGCGATGATGTGTTAACTTGGGATGAAAGTATCGCCTCCTCCCCGGATCGACTTTATGCCGGCAATCATGCTTAAACCACCTTAATGTTGGACGCACTCACGCCACAAAGTCTCGGCGGACTGATTGCCCTCTATGAGCATAAGGTGTTTGTGCAAGCGGTAATATGGGACATTAATCCCTTTGATCAATGGGGCGTGGAACTGGGTAAGCAGATTGCAAAAACCACCCTAAGTGCTATCCATAAACGACAGGATTCAAGCTTGGCAGAGGTAGACGAGGAGGTGAAGTTTGACGCCTCTACGGAAGGCTTGCTTAGCCATGTGGTTAACACGGCTAAGCGTTAGCTGTTATTTATCTAGTTGATGAAAAGCAGGGACGCCTATTTGCAATAAAGGATAAATGGCTAAATGCGGCACTTGTCTTTGCTGCCACCGTTGTTAAAGTAGTGTTCAAAGACTTTTGGCGTGCGGCCTCGGCCCGACCATTGGTGGCTCACACCCTGGGCGTCTTTAATGCGAAATTGGGGAGCAACGGGTTTGCGTATTTTTTTAACTTTTTTCGGTTCGCTGCTAAAAAAGTCTTCTGGTACTAAGCCAGCATCAACCATAGCGGCCAGAATGGCTTTCTTTTCGGCCTCTTTTTTAGCCGACTGAGCAACCATAGCAGCTTCTTCTTGAGCGCGTTTTTCGATAAACTCAACTAAATGCTTGGTCATGGTGTGCATTTGTTTAACACTAAGGTCTTTACAAGCGGCGCGAAAACGATTTTTATTACGGGCGATATCAGAAAATTCGGTCATAGGGGTTCCACGGGTTAAATATTAAGTTTGTTTAGTTAGCGAATAGGTAATTATTATGATGTTATTTAATAATAGCCTATTTTTAAAAAAATTAAAAATATTGTCATTAAATAATGAATAAATACGATTTACATAGTCATACTATATGCTCCGACGGCAGTTTGAGCGTATTTCAACTAATTGACTTGGCAGTTGAAAAAGAGCTAACCCATTTAGCCATTACCGATCATGATACCGTTAAAGCTCACCTTCAGTTAGCCTCTTTAGAGCCACATAATAAGGCCGATAAAATTAATATTATTAAAGGCGTCGAATTTTCTAGCCAGTGGAATAATATGGGCATACATATATTGGGCCTTAATATTGATATTAATTGCACAGCTATTACCCAGGCTGTGCGTCATCAAACTGATATTCGTTTGGCTAGGCTTACAAGCATCGCTAAAAAATTAACCAAACGTGGTTTTGCTGATATCACTCAAGGCGCCTTGGCCCTTGCCGGCGACAGCCAAATAGGCCGCCCTCATATGGCTCAATACATGGTACAAGAAGGCATGGTGAGTAGCGTTAGCCAGGCCTTTAATAAGTACTTAGGTGCGGGTAAAATTGGTGATGTGTCGAGTGTTTGGCCAGATATGGAGCAAGTGGTTGAATGGATTCATGCTGCAGGTGGCGTGGCGGTTGTAGCTCACCCCAGCCGTTATAAAATGACCCGCACTAAGCGCCGGCGCTTGATGGCCGACTTCGCGGATACGGGCGGCCAGGCAATTGAGGTGTGTAGTGGTAATCAGGTGCCTGGTGTAGCCCAAGACATGGCAGCGTTATGCCAAGAGTTTGGTTTTTATGCCTCTGCCGGTAGTGATTTTCATAACCCGAATTATCAATGGGTAAAATTGGGTCAATACCCTAAAATACCGAAGCAGTGTAAACCTGTATGGGAGTTGTTTTAATATGGAAGCATGGGTAGAAGGTAAAGAATATGCTATTCCCACGGATCTTTATATTCCGCCCGATGCCTTGCAGGTGATATTAGAGACGACCTTTGAAGGCCCGCTGGATTTGTTACTGTATTTAATACGACGTCATAACTTAGATATTATTGCTATTAACGTGGCGCATATTACCCACCAATACATTGCTTATATTGAATTAATGGGAGCTCATCAATTTGAACTGGCTGGCGAATATTTAGTTATGGCAGCCACATTGGCAGAAATTAAAAGCCGTAGTTTGTTACCTCGTACCCAAGTTTTAGACGACGAAGAAGAAGATCCGCGAGTAAGATTAATTAAACAGTTACAGGAATACGAACGCTTTAAAAATGCATCTGAGCAGTTGTCTGAATTGCCGCGCCTAGGCCGCGATAATTTTCCCCTGCGTATGGATATGCCCAATGTGAAATTAGTTCGACCACAGCCGGAAGTGCTAATAGACGACTTAATGTTGGCATATTTGGATGTGCTTAAGCGCTGCGACATGTATGAACACCACACGATTACTCGAGAACGCCTGTCAACTCGAGAGCGGATGTCTCGAGTTATGCTGCAATTACAAGAAAATCAGTTTATGGCTTTTCATGCACTGTTTGATTTGGCTGAAGGGCGCATGGGCGTAGTGGTGACCTTTTTAGCCATGATGGAACTGGTTAAAGAGAAGCTTGTTAAAATAGTGCAAGTACAAGAATTTGGTCCCATCCACGTTATTTTGGGCGGCCAAGATGAATCGCCCAATCAGGAGCTTGCCTTATGATTAGTGACCTAGCCCCGGTATTAGAAGCGCTGTTGTTGGCAGCCGATAAACCTTTGAGTGTTGAGCGTTTGAGCCAAATATTTGATGAGCACGATGGCGTAGATAGCAAACGTATTCGTCTTACTTTAAGGCAGCTGCAAGGTAGCTACGGGGGTCGTGGCTATCAACTGATTGAGGTGGCGTCGGGCTTTCGCTTTCAAGTAGAGCAAGACTATGCCCTTTGGGTGGCGCGTTTGTGGCAAGAAAAACCGCAAAAATACTCTCGAGCCTTGCTCGAAACCCTGTCTATCATTGCCTATCAGCAGCCCATCACTCGGGGTGAGATAGAGGCCATTCGTGGCGTAGGTGTAAGTTCCCCTATTATGCACACATTGATAGAAAGGGGTTGGGTGCGGGGCATAGGGCATAAAGAGGTGCCTGGGCGGCCCGAACTATTTGCCACCAGTAAGGAGTTTTTAGACCACTTTAATTTAAAACAACTGAGCGATTTACCTGCGCTCGACGAATTGGAAGCCTGGGATGAGGCCACCATGGCGCCGGCAAAACTGAAACAGCCGCAGCAGCAAGAAATAGAGGTGGCGGTGGCACAATTGGATGACGCCCCTGTAGATGCCCCTGTGCATTGATTCGAACATCGCCTCAAGCTATAATAACGCCTCATATCAACTGTATTGATGGGACTATCATGACAGATCAAAACCTGCCCTTAGACGTTGCTGACGCTGCTAAGGACAAACCTAGCGATGAAAAATTGCAAAAAGTATTGGCCCGCGCAGGCATCGGTTCACGCCGAGAAATGGAGCGCTGGATTGCCAGTGGCCGTATAACCATCAACGCCGAAGTAGCCCAGCTGGGAGACCGTGTCACTTGGCGCGATCACATCAGCGTGGATGGCAAGCCAGTAACAGTGGTATCGCCCAACAACGTTGAACGACGGGTGTTGATTTACAACAAACCCGAAGGCGAAATTGTGACCCGTTCGGACCCAGAAAATCGCGCTACAGTGTTCGATAAGCTACCGCGTTTAAAGGGCGAGCGTTGGATTGCCGTGGGCCGCTTAGATATTAATACCGCCGGCTTATTGTTGTTTACCACTGATGGTGAACTGGCTAATGCACTGATGCATCCGTCGACTAGCATTGAGCGTGAATACGCCGTTAGGGTTATGGGCCGTGTGACTATGGAGCAAATTACAGCCATGCACCAAGGTGTATTGCTAGATGATGGCATGGCGCGCTTTAATGACATTCAGCAGTTTGGTGGTGAAGGCATCAACTCTTGGTACCACGTGGTGATCATGGAAGGGCGTAACCGCGAAGTGAGACGTCTTTGGGAGTCTCAGGGCTTGCGGGTTAACCGCTTGAAACGGGTGCGTTATGGCAACGTTTTCTTGCCACCTCAATTGCGTGCGGGTATGTGGATGGAGATGCCACAGCCAGAAATTAATGCTTTATCGCAATTCGTGGGCATGCGTCCTAAAAAGGTTAAGCGCCGCTTGCCAAAAGAGCAAGAAAGCTTTGACCGTCAACTAAAGCGTCAGCGCACTCGCCGTCACGCTTAATAGCTATCATTAGCCACTTATCTATAGGCTGATTTAGCGCAATAATGAATGATCTGAGAAAGGTTAAACTGATTTCAAGTTTAACCTATCAGATCGTTAATCATGAGTTTACGCATTTCTGAGCCAGTTGCCGGTGTTGCACTTTTTTTAGTCAGGGCACCAGACTGCTTGCTTTTGCCGCTAGTTCTTATAACTTAGTGCCCATCTTGATTCAAAACTCTAATCAAGGCTTAGGTAAGGCTTAAAAAAAGCTTAGGGAAATCTGCACAGAACATGGGTTTGCTACTGGGTTAGGCCCACTGGATCGATATGAATAATGACTTCCGCATGGGGAAATTGCTCGATAATACGCCGTTCAACGGCATCGGCTACAGCATGGGCCTGCAACAATAGCATGTCATCTTTGAGTTCCAAGTGCAGTTGAATAAACTGTGTTTGGCCCGCTTGGCGGCTGCGCAAATCGTGCATACCTAATACCTGTGGCTGGCTCAGGGCCAAGGCGGTGATTTGTTGCCGTTGGCGATCACTCAATTCATGGTCTAACAATAAGTGGAAAGCGTGGCGAGCGATGCCCCATGCGCTGTAGGTGACGTATGCACCTATTAACAAGGCCAAGTAGGGGTCAGCACCATGGTAGCCCGCCTGGGCTAGAACTAAGGCGATAATGACCCCGAAATTCATTAACAAGTCTGATGTGTAGTGCAGAGAGTCTGCCTCAATGGCCGTGGACTGCGTGCGCCGCACCACCCACCGCTGGAATAGCACCAAAGCGGCGGTAAGCGCCATGCTCAGCAACATGACACTAATGCCTAGGTTGCTGTGCTGCACCGCAACGGGTTGCCACAGGCGCGTTAGGGTTTGCGATAGAAGCCATACTACCGACAGTAAAATGAGTAACGCTTGAGCTAAACCGGCGATGGCTTCAGCCTTACCATGGCCAAAGCGGTGTTCCTTGTCTGCTGGTGCCATGGCGTAACGTACGGCAAAGAAGTTAATGAGGGAGGCAGCGCTGTCCATAACCGAGTCAATCAAAGAAGCGAGTAAACTCACACTTTGGGTGCTGTCCCAGCCCCAGGTTTTTAACGCAATTAAGCTCAGGGCTACCAATACGGCGGCCCAAGTGGCTTGTTTTAACAGTTGGCTGTGGCTCATGGTAAGCAGTGGTACGGGTGGTAATTTAAATGACCTCTAGTTTAAACTAGAGCCGCCACTAGTGACAATGTTGATTATAGAGTGAATAAAACTGATCAAGGTCAGGGGTAATCCATCTCCGTTATTTTTCGGGGGATTACCGAGGCTTATGAAGCTGCTTTTGATGCGGGCCAACTACCGTTGGCTAAGGCTAGCGTTAGCTTCTTCGTTGGCGCGGTTGTGCCAGCGAATGTGTAACATAATGCTGGTGTAAAGTAAGGTGATGATGAAGACGCCCATGGGGCCAGTTACGGGCACATATATGACCGCTACGGTAAAGTAAATTAACAACACAAAACACAGCCAGGCTAATTGGCGTAAATGCTGTTTATAAATGGCCAGGGCAAAGCCAAGTAATGGAAAACACTTGATGCCTATAATCACCACACTACTGATGTCTTCATAGGGCTGGGTCAGGGTACTGATGATTAAATACGCCAAAAGGGCGATGTAAGAGCCGACGCTCAGAACGCGAGAGAACTTGCGCTTTTGTTGATAAGTCATTAAATAATCTCCAAAACAGATTCTGGTGGTCGACCAATACGGGCCTGACCTTGATGAATGGCAATGGGCCTTTCAATTAATTTGGGCTGGTTCACCATGGCCTCGATCAGCTGTGCTTGGCTCAGGCTAGAATTTGCTAGCTGACCTTGGGTATATTCCTCTTCGCCGGTGCGCATAAGGCTGCGCGCATCACGCATGCCTAGCATGTCGAGCAATTGCTTGATTTCGCTAGCATTGGGCTTGTCGTCTAAGTATAAACGTAGCTTGGGGGTAATGCCTTGTGCTTCTAGCAAGGCTAAAGTGGCGCGCGATTTTGAGCAACGTGGGTTGTGATATAAGGTGACGTCCATAATTAGGCCTTTAACTTGGCTTCAATGAAGGCTAGAGCTTGGTTTAGGGGCATGTCTTCGTTGGCACTTGCCCGTCGATCCCGATATTCCAACATGCCGGTATTCAAACCTCGGTCGCCAATGACCACACGGTGAGGCAAGCCTATCAGCTCAGCATCGGCAAACTTAACGCCTGGCCGCAGTGCGCGATCATCCATAATAACGTCGATGCCTGCGGCTTTGAGTTGTTCATAAAGCTGGTCTGTGGCTTCACGCACGGCCTCTGACTTGTCGTAGTTGAGGGGGATGAGGGCGATTTCAAAAGGTGCCAGTGAGAGTGGCCAAATAATACCATTTTCATCATAATTTTGTTCGATACAGGCCGCTACTACTCGGGTGATGCCTATACCATAGCAGCCCATTTGCAAAAATTGAGGCTTGCCGTTGTCATTCAATACCGTAGCCTTCATGGATCTGGAGTATTTGTCACCTAATTGGAATATATGCCCCACTTCAATGCCGCGCTTAATTTCGATACTGCCTTGGCCACAGGGGCTTGGGTCACCTTCAACTACATTGCGTATGTCGGCTATCTGGCTGTAGTTACAGTCTCTTTCCCAGTTTAAATTACAGTGGTGGTAACCTGGGTCATTGGCACCGGCAGTGAAATCTGCCATTAGCGTGGCGGCGCGGTCGGCAATGATATCAATGCTTAAGCCCATGGGGCCGATAGAACCCGGTGTGGTGCCTAGTTCATCGATAATGCGTTGCTCGGGTGCCATGGTGAGAGGTTCGGCAATAAGTGGGTGTTTTTCCACTTTAATTTCGTTCATGGTGTGATCACCCCGTAGCACTAATGCCACTAAGGGTTGCTGACCATCTTCATCGGCCGTGCCAAGTACTACCAGTGTTTTTAAGCTCTGGGTTTTGCTTAAGCCTAAGAATTCGCACACGCTGTCGATGGTGGTTTGGTTGGGGGTGTGGACTTTTTCCAGTGTTTTGCTTGCTTGTGGTCGTGATCCCGTTGGTATTAGCGCTTCTGCAGTTTCCACGTTGGCGGCATAAATGCTATTAGGGCTGTTGCTGAAGGCGATGTCGTCTTCACCAGACTGGGCTAGCACATGGAATTCCTGCGAAGCATCGCCGCCAATGCTGCCAGAATCGGCGCGTACGGCGCGGAAGTCTAGCCCTAAGCGGGTGAAGATATTGGTGTAGGCCGTATGCATGGCATCGTAAGTCTGTTGCAATGAGGGTTGGTCTACGTGGAATGAGTAGGCGTCTTTCATGATGAATTCGCGGGATCTCATCACCCCAAAGCGAGGCCGTACTTCATCGCGGAACTTGGTTTGAATTTGGTAAAAATTCATGGGCAAGCTTTTATAGCTGCTGATTTCCTTACGCACCATGTCGGTAATGACTTCTTCGTGGGTAGGGCCGATACAGAAATCGCGTTGATGGCGGTCTTTTAAGCGCAGTAGCTCGGGGCCGTATTGCTGCCAGCGACCCGACTCTTTCCATAATTCGGCGGGCTGCACGGCCGGCATTAATAATTCTTGAGCACCTGCGGCATCCAGCTCTTCCCTAACGATGCGCTCAACTTTACGAATACTACGTAGGCCCATGGGTAGCCAAGTGTAGAGTCCAGACGCTAAGCGGCGAATGAGGCCTGCGCGTAGCATCAGTTGATGGCTGATTACTTCGGCATCAGCTGGGGTTTCTTTTTGGGTGGCAATTAAAAATTGGCTGGCGCGCATGGGTTAATAAATCCGATCAAACTAAAAGTAATTAGGTCGCTATTGTATGTTGCTCAGGCTTTGGGATAAATGCCTATAGTGGCTTAATTGATAATAAAACTGCATTTGTTGCTTGGGATGCCAATAAAGGTGTCTTTGCCTCTCCCTCTGTGACGACTATTTAAGGTATAATTTCAGGTTTTTAGCTGTTTGTTTGGAGCCTGCTATGCCTATCTACGAATACCTTTGTAAAGCTTGTGGGTTTAGCAAAGACGTATTGCAAAAAATGAGTGCTGCGCCGCTGACGGATTGCCCCGATTGTGGCAAGGATCAGTACCGTAAACAGATTTCTGCCGCCAGCTTTAGGCTTAAGGGCCAAGGTTGGTATGAGACCGACTTTAAAACCGGTAGTAAAAAGAATTTAGCTGGTGACCATGGTTCTAGTTCAGGTTCTAGCTCTAGCTCGGATTCTAGTTCTAGCAGTAGTGCTAGTGCCAGCAGTAAGTAATTAACATAAAACTATTTAGACTCAGGATGTACAACTATGCGTAGCCATTATTGCGGCCAATTAAGAGCCAGCGATGTTGACCAACAAATCACCTTATGCGGCTGGGTGCATCGTCGGCGAGACCACGGTGGTGTTATTTTTCTCGATCTGCGCGACCGTGAAGGCATTGTGCAGGTTGTGTTTGACCCAGATCGCGAGACTAGCTTTGCCTTGGCCGATGCTTGTCGTAATGAGTTTGTAGTTAAGGTTAAAGGCTTGGTGCGGGTTCGCCCTACGGGCACCGAAAACGCCGACATGCCAACGGGTGCGGTAGAAGTGTTAGGCCAAGAACTAGAAATACTCAATAAGTCTGAAACGCCTCCTTTTCCGTTGGATGAACATCAGTCCGTAGGTGAAGAAATACGCTTAAAGTATCGTTATGTGGATTTACGTCGCCCAGAAATGGCGGCTAAACTCAAGTTGCGCTCTAAGATCAGTACTTTTATTCGCAACTTCCTTGATCAAAACGGCTTTTTGGATATTGAAACTCCCATTTTGACTCGAGCTACACCCGAAGGTGCGCGAGATTATTTAGTGCCCAGCCGTACCCACGAAGGTCATTTCTTTGCCTTGCCTCAGTCACCTCAATTGTTTAAGCAATTGTTAATGGTGGCGGGCATGGATCGCTACTATCAAATTGCTAAGTGTTTTCGTGACGAAGACTTGCGGGCTGATCGACAGCCAGAATTCACTCAAATTGATATTGAAACATCCTTTATGGATGAAGCTCAAATCATGGCTCTTACCGAGCAGATGATAGTGGAGTTGTTCAAGAGTCAGATTGATGTGGAGCTGGGCGCATTCCCCACCATGGCTTACAGCGAAGCCATGGAAACATACGGCAGCGATAAGCCTGACTTACGTATTCCGTTACAGTTGGTGACCGTGAGCGACCTGATGAAGGACGTAGATTTTAAGGTCTTCTCTGGCCCAGCTCAAGATGCCAATGGTCGCGTGGCGGCCCTTAAGCTACCTAATGGTGCGAGCTTAACCCGTAAGCAGATTGATATTTACACTAAATTTGTGGGCATTTATGGCGCTCGTGGCTTGGCTTATATTAAGGTTAACAATACTGCCGATTTGGAAGCAGGCTTACAGTCGCCTATTGTTAAGTTTCTGCCTATGGAAGTGCGTGCTGCCTTGCTTGAAAGGCTGGACGCCAAAGATGGCGACCTGATTTTCTTTGGTGCTGACAGTGAAAAAGTAGTTAACGAAGCCTTGGGCGCATTGCGTTGTAAGTTAGGCGAAGACCTAGACCTCATGACCTGTAAATGGGCTCCATTGTGGGTGGTAGACTTCCCTATGTTTGAAGCCACCTCCGACGGTGGCATTACGGCTATACACCACCCCTTTACAGCGCCTTCTTGCTCACCAGAAGAGCTAGCAGCGTCACCGCTTACTGGCTTGTCCCGTGCCTATGATATGGTCATCAATGGCACTGAATTGGGAGGTGGTTCCATTCGTATCCATCAGCAAGAGATGCAAACTAAAGTATTTGAATTACTCAATATCGGTGCCGAAGAGCAACAAGAGAAGTTTGGATTCTTGTTGGATGCGTTGAAGTTTGGTTGTCCTCCCCATGGTGGTTTGGCCTTTGGCCTAGATCGCTTGGTGATGTTGATGACCGACTCAAAGTCTATCCGCGAAGTGATTGCCTTCCCTAAAACCCAGAGCGCAGCTTGTGTTATGACCCAAGCGCCGGGGCTAGTGAATAATAAGCAATTGCGTGAATTAAATATTAAATTGCGCGAAAAAGTAACAACTGAATAGGCTTTTCTTTTACTAGGGTCTAACTATGGCTGGTCACAGTAAATGGGCTAATATTAAACACCGTAAGGCCGCGCAAGATGCCAAGCGTGGCAAGGTGTTTACTAAGATTATTCGCGAGCTGGTTGTTGCCGCTAAGGAAGGCGGTGGCGAAGTAGCCGACAACCCTAAGTTGCGTCAGGTAATAGACAAAGCTTTAGCTGCGAATATGAAGCGTGACACCATGGATAAGGCTATTGCTCGTGGTGCTGGTGGTGCCGAAGGCGAAAACTACGATGAGCTAACCTACGAAGGTTATGGTCATGGTGGTGTGGCGGTGTTGGTTAAGTGCCTAACGGACAATGTTAACCGCACGGTGGCTGATGTACGTGCCGCGTTTAGTAAAAACGGCGGCAACTTGGGTACATCGGGGTCTGTGGCTTATTTATTTGAACAGCAAGGTGTGATTGTTTTTGCTGCTGATGTTGATGAAGACACGCTTATGGATGCTGCTCTTGAGGCAGGTGCTGACGATGTGATTAGCCATCAAGACGGCAGCTTCGAAGTTATTACCAGCCCTAGTGACTTTGTGCAGGTTAACAGCGCTTTACTTGAAGCTGGCTTAATAGGCGAGGGCGAGGTGACTATGGTGGCCTCTACAAAAGCTGAATTAGATGCTGATGGGGCTGCTAACATCATGCGTTTAGTGGATGCGTTAGAAGACTTGGACGACGTGCAAGAAGTCTTCTCTAATGCAGCAATTGACGACGACATTTTGGCTCAATTATAGTTTCCTTTGGTAAGAAAAAGGCCCACTGCATTGGGCCTTTTTTATTGCGCCTCTTTTAACGGAGCCTGTAAGCGAGAGGCATAAATTGATTTTTCAAAACTACTGTGATTTTGTACAGTAGTTTGCTAGTATGTGGCTAATCACTTAACCAATAGGTTGGCACTCTAGTAATGGCCCTTATCTTAGGTATTGACCCCGGCTCTCGCATTACCGGCTACGGTATTATTAATGCAGCTGGTGCTCAACGCAGTTATGTTGCCAGTGGCCATGTAAAAATGAGTGGTGACGAGCTGGCAGATAAGCTAGGCCAAATCTATGCTGCTGTAAATGAGCTTATAGAAACCTATGTACCGCAAGAATTTGCCATAGAGAAAGTGTTTATGGCGCGTAACGCCGACTCAGCACTTAAATTGGGGCAGGCCCGTGGGGTGGCAATGGTAGCAGCCGTTAATCATGGTCTACCTGTGTCGGAGTATTCCGCTCGGCAAGTAAAAAAAGCTGTGGTGGGTAACGGTGCTGCAACAAAAAACCAAGTACAACAAATGGTGGCGCGTATTCTAAAGCTGCCTGGGCTACCTCAAGAAGATGCTGCCGATGCTTTAGCCATCGCCTTGTGCCATGCCAATACCCATGCCAGCTTAGTTCGTCTTGCCACTAGCAGAACGCCTCGGCAAGGTGTTAACGATCTTTCCCTCTTGCAACTTAAAGGTAGCCGCCGTGGCCGTATTCGCTAATTGCATTGATCATTTACCAGGATTGATCTCATGATTGCCAGAATTAAGGGTGTATTGTTACACAAGCAGCCAGACCAAGTGGTGGTAGATGTACAAGGTGTGGCCTATGAAATAAATATATCCTTTAACAGTTATTGCCAGTTAGGCAATGAAGGTGAAACTGTGATTTTGTACACTCACTTTGTGGTGAGGGAAGATGCACAGTTGTTATTTGGCTTCGTCCAGCTCGATGAACGTAGCTTGTTTCGCATTCTCATCAAAGTAAATGGTGTGGGTCCAAAACTAGGCTTGGCCATCTTGTCGGGCATGGAAGCGCAGGCCTTTTGCCAGTGCGTGCAAGCCCAGGATGCGGCGACCTTGGTAAAGATTCCAGGGGTAGGCAAGAAAACTGCGGAACGTTTGGTATTAGAGCTGCGAGATAAGTTGGATTTGTGGCAAACTAGTATTGCTGGACAGGCTGCTACAGCGCCAGGTTCGCTGTTTAGATTAGACAATAGCGCCCAAGCAGAAGCCGAAAGCGCTTTAGTGTCGCTGGGTTACAAACCGGTGCAAGCCACAAAAGCCGTGGCGGCCGCGCTTAAAGCAGCCCCCGAGGGGCGTAGCGAAGACCTCATTCGTTTAGCTTTAAAAGGTATGATATAAGCGGATGACAAGCATGCGAGTAGATCATTGATGATAGAAGCAGATCGTTTTGACTCACCCATAGAGGCCGTAAGTCAACAGGGCGAAGATCATTTGGAGCGCGCCTTAAGACCTAAGCGGCTGGCCGATTATATTGGCCAGCCCGTAGTGCAAGATCAAATGGGTATTTATATTGCTGCCGCCAAAGGCCGTGCAGAAGCCTTGGATCACACCCTGATCTATGGCCCTCCTGGGTTAGGTAAAACCACACTGGCCCACATTATTGCTCACGAAATGGGAGGTGATCTAAAATGCACCTCTGGTCCGGTATTAGAAAAAGCTGGCGATTTAGCGGCCCTGCTGACTAATTTAGAAGCCGGTGACGTGTTGTTTATTGATGAAATACATCGCTTAAATCCAGTGGTGGAAGAAATCTTGTACCCGGCCATGGAAGACTATCAATTAGATATCATGATTGGTGAAGGCCCGTCCGCTCGCTCGATTAAGCTGGATTTGCCGCCCTTTACTTTAGTTGGAGCCACTACTAGGGCAGGGTCTCTGACTGCACCTCTGCGTGACCGTTTTGGCATTACCCAGCGCTTAGAATATTATTCTGTAGCTGATTTGACCACTATTGTGGCCCGCTCTGCAGACTTGTCGGGGGTTAAAATAGAAGCTGATGGGGCTCGAGAAGTGGCCCGTAGATCCCGTGGTACACCTCGAATTGCCAACCGTTTATTACGCCGTACCCGCGACTATGCCGAAGTAAAATACAATGGCATCATTAGTGATGAGGTGGCCGATCAAGCGTTAAATATGCTTAAAGTAGATGATTTGGGCTTTGACCACATGGATCGCTGTTTAATGTTGGCGATTATCGAAAAATTTTCCGGTGGTCCAGTAGGCATAGATAATCTTGCAGCCGCTATTAGCGAGCAAAGAGAAACCATTGAAGATGTGTTAGAGCCATACCTTATTCAGCAAGGCTTTATAATGCGCACCCCAAGGGGCAGGGTGGTGACCGACCGGGCCTATAGCCATTTTGGTCTCATGCCGAGCGAAGAAAACAGTAAAACATAGGCCTTAAGCATCAATAGCGGAACTTTTTATGCTGCTTTGGTTCAAAGCATGAACTATTGAGCTAAGTATGTGTTTATAATGCTAATTTGTCATTGAGTAAGTTGGCAAATAACACCACTTAATTTATTGTTATCAAGTTTTTAGCTTTGCATTTCAAGCAATAATTAACTATTGGCAAAGCGCACAAGGGGAATCGTCTGTGGACAATAAAATGTCAGTATTAAGCCTGATCTTAAACGCCAGTTTTTTGGTGCAATTTGTCATGCTGTTGCTTTTAATTGCTTCTGTTATGTCTTGGGTGATGATCTTTCAACGCCAAAGAGCTTTAAGCTTGGCTCGCAAAAACCTGAAGTTATTTGAACAGCAGTTTTGGTCAGGTATTGATCTTAGCCAGTTGTTCCGTCAGGTGAGCGCTGAACCCAACATCAGTAACGGTGCCGAAAACATCTTTCGTGCCGGTATCAAAGAGTTTACTCGCCTGCGCCAACAAACCGATGCTGACGGCGATGCTGTTATGGAAGGCGTGCAACGCGCTATGCGTGTGGCCATTGCCAAAGAAGAAGAAAAGCTTGAACGACATCTATCTTTTTTAGCTAGTGTGGGCTCCACTAGCCCGTATGTAGGCTTATTTGGCACTGTATGGGGCATTATGAACTCCTTCCGCGGCCTTGCTAATGCTCACCAGGCTACATTAGCAACGGTAGCCCCCGGCATATCGGAAGCACTGATTGCTACAGCCATGGGTTTATTTGCTGCCATACCCGCAGTAATAGCTTATAACCGTTTTGCCCACACGGTAGATTCCACCTTATCTAGCTACGAGACGTTTGCGGAAGAGTTTTCCAGCATTCTGCATCGTAAAGCTCACGCCTCCGAGCAGTAGGTGAATCTATGAGTGGTATCCGCAGGCCCCGTACTAAACGCCACAAACCCACCGCAGAAATTAATGTGGTGCCCTACATTGATGTGATGATGGTGTTGTTGGTTATTTTTATGGTGACGGCACCTATGTTAACTCAAGGCGTGAATGTAGATTTGCCACAAGCTATATCGGACCCAGTGAAGACTGACGAATTATTTGAGCCGTTGATTATTTCGGTGACTAAGTCTGGTGATTATTATTTGGAACTTGGGGAAAATAATAAACAGCCAATTACCTTAGAACGAATTGGCATTCAAGTGGGTAAGATTTTGCAGCGTGCTCCCGATACCCAAGTATTGCTGCGCGGAGATCGGGCCATAGAATATGGGCTTATTGTCCGTCTTATGACGGTATTGCAGCAAGCTGGCGCGTCGAGCGTAGGTTTGGTTTCGGAAAGTCCGTGAAATTAGACCATACCTACATTGTGCCAACGGTATTGGCCTTAATTGTGCATATTATCGTTGCTATAATTTTTACCTCCGAGTGGCGGTCTGACAGCCAACGTACGCCACTTGTTGAAGTTAAACAACATGTAGAGGCTACGTTGATCGACTTGGACTCGCTATTAGCGCAGCAAAAGCGTTTGCAAACTGACAAGCAGGCAAAAAAGAAAGCTGCCGATAAGAAAGCCGCAATCAAGAAAGCCGCCGATAAGAAAGCTGCCGATAAGAAAGCCACCGATAAGAAAGCTGCCGATAAGAAAGCCGCCGATAAGAAAGCCGCCGATAAGAAAGCCGCCGATAAGAAAGCCGCCGATAAGAAAGCCGCCGATAAGAAAGCTGCCGATAAGAAAGCTGCCGATAAGAAAGCTGCCGATAAGAAAGCTGCCGATAAGAAAGCTGCCGATAAGAAAGCCGCCAATAAGAAAGCTGCCGATAAGAAAGCCGCCAATAAGAAAGCTGCCGATGACAAGGCCGCAGTGCAGCTAGCTCAGATCCAGCGAGCCCTAGATGAGCTGCTAGCTGATGAAACAGCTGAAGATTTAGCTGTAGAGCAACAAATAAACAACGGTCAAGCGATCTCTTCGGCAGTACATTATATTCGCAACGAGATACGCCAACGTTGGGTGCGGCCCGCTAATGCCCGCACCGGTATGGTGGTGGAATTAGCGATTCAGCTGGTACCTACCGGTGAAATTGTTAGTATTGAGGTACGCTATCGCGATGCCAGTGCAACCGATGCTTTTGTGGCATCGGTTGATAGGGCTGTTCGAAAAGTGGGCAGTTTCGATAAGTTAAGTAAACTGAATGCCGTGTTGTTTGACGCTAACTTCCGTAACTTTACGTTAAAATTTAAACCTGAGGACCTGAGACTGTGATTTCTATAAAGCCAAGCATCCAACTTATTCAACGGTTGTTAGCCGCTGTTCTGTTATCAACCCTGTTGGCCACGCCTGTGTGGGCGTCTGAATTGGTGATTGAAATTACTCAAGGGGTTGATAATCCTGTGCCCATCGCTGTTGTGCCTTTTCATTGGAGTGGTGAAAAAGCGCTACCCCAGGATGTAGCCCAAATTATTGATGCTGACTTAGAGCGAAGCGGGCAGTTTAAGGCTTTGAAGCGATCCTTGATGCTGAGTTTTCCCTATCAAGCTGACGATGTGTATTATCGAGATTGGAGCTATTTGGCGACAGAATACCTAATAGTGGGTAAAGTTCTGGCAAATGAGACGGGCTTTCAAGTTGATTATGAGCTGTTTGACGTGCAGCGTCAGCTGTCCATTATCAATGGCCGTTTTAACGGCGGACGACGCGATTTAAGGGCTTTAGCTCACTCGGTTAGCGATGTCATTTATGAGGCGCTTACGGGTCTAAAGGGCGCCTATAGAACCCGCATAGCTTATGTTGCGGCTGATAAAAAAGTAAACCCTAGCTATTACAAATTATTAGTTGCCGATGCCGATGGCTACGGGGCCAAGGAAATACTAAAATCTAATCAGCCGATCATGTCACCAGCTTGGTCACGTGATGCTAAAAAGTTGGCCTACGTGTCCTTCGAAACTAACCGACCCGCCATCTATATTCAAGACATCAGCAGTGGCAAACGAGAACGGATCAAATCCTTTAGGGGCATAAACGGCGCACCTGCTTGGTCACCCGATGGGTCAAAATTGGCGTTGGTTTTGTCTAAGGATGGTAATGCAGAAATATATGTATTGGATTTGGTAAGTAAGCGCCTAACCCGAGTGACTAAACACTATGGCATTGATACAGAGCCCGCCTGGAGTGTGGATGGTGAGCGTATTTTGTTTACCTCGGATAGAGGTGGTAAGCCCCAAATTTATCAGATAACACTTGCGTCTGGCTGGGTTGAACGTCTAACTTTTGAAGGTGATTATAATGCTCGTGGTAGTTTAACCCAAGATGGGCGCTTTTTGATACTGGTGAGCCGGCAAAACTCACAGTTCCACATTGCGGTGCAAGATTTGCAGCGTGGAACTATGTCATTGCTAACTAAAACCAGCCTTGATGAATCACCTAGTGTGGCACCTAATGGCAGCATGGTTATTTATTCTACTCAAGATGCTGGTCGAGATATCTTAGCTGCGGTGTCAATTGACGGTAAGGTGAAATTTAAACTTCCAGCAAATGAGGGAGTGGTCAGAGAGCCGGCTTGGTCACCCTATATAGATTAGTGTTATAGACAGCGGTAGAATTCCAAGGGATTTTACTGGCCTTCTCTAGTGATGAGCTGAGTTTATATGCTAGAATTAGCTACATTTTTGTTTATCGGTATTTTCCCAAATTTAAGGAGCAAGTCCATGCCCATGGGTAACCTAAGTAAAGTCATCGTCACCGGTGTTTTAGTCACGTTTTTAGCTGCTTGTAGCTCAACTGGTGAAACCACTGATGCAACCTCTAGCGCAGAAGCTGCAGCAGTGGCAGAAGCCCAAGCCGTTGAAGCGGCGCAAGTGCAGGCTGCTGCTGAGGCAGTACAACAAGCAGCACAACAAGCAGCACAACAAGCAGCACAACAAGCAGCACAACAAGCAGCACAACAAGTAGCACAACAAGTAGCACAACAAGTAGCACAACAAGTAGCACAACAAGCGGCAGACGAAGCTGCTGTTGCTGCTGCTGTTGCTGTTGCTGAAGAGCTTGCACAAGCTCAAGAAGCCGCTCAAGCTTTAGCTCATATTATTTACTTTGATTTTGACCAAGCCACCATCAAAGCTGAGTTTCGTGCAGCCCTTAACGGCCATGCAGCTTATTTGAGCCAAAACCCTACAGCTCGCATTGTACTTGAAGGCCATGCGGATGAGCGTGGCACACGCGAATATAACATTGCCCTAGGCGAGCGCCGCGGCAATGCCGTAAGCCGATACCTAGTGGTTCAGGGTGTCTCTGTGGGTGCCATCGAAGTGGTCAGTTTTGGTGAAGAACGTCCAGTTAGTGGCGGCCATGACACAGCTTCTTGGAGCGAGAATCGACGTGTAGAGGTTCGCTACGTTAATTACTAATGGGCCGCTGTTTGTCTGTTTTTAATTAGTTTGGTTTAACGACCTTAAATACCACCGTTGTTTCGACTACAACGGTGGTATTTGTTTTTTGAGGAACTGCTTTTTGAGGTGCAATTGCATGTATCATGGCCTGAGTCGTATTGTTCTATTCCCCTTGCTATTAACGGCTTCCATGGCTGTATTTAGTAACACTAATAACGCTGTGCCAGTGACAGATTTAGAAAATCCACTGCAGTCTCAAGCAGCAACAGTGGTACAATTAAAGGTGCCAAGTGTAGCTCAAGTTAGCGTGCAAAACGCAAATACTCAGTTATTAGACATCATCGAAATGCTACAACAGGATTTGCAGCAGCTTAGGGGCCAGGTTGAAGAGTTAACTTTCAATCTCAAGCGCTTAAAAAGCGATCAAAAGCAGCGCTATTTGGATCTAGATCGACGCATAGTATCTTTGTCTAGCCTGCCACAAGATACAACCACTAGGCCACCAAGCGTAGCTACCCTTGTGGTTGCTTCGGCAGTTGATACCCTAGTGAGTGAAGTTGCACCTAGTAGTGCTAGTGCTGTTGTTCTCGACCCTGAAGCAGAAAAAGCCTCTTATAAGGTCGCTTTTAATTTGATTCGTGAACGCCAATATGAGACGGCTATTAGTGCGTTTAAAACCTTTATTGTTGATTATCCGCAGGGTGTTTTAATAGGCAATGCGCATTATTGGTTGGGTGAAGTCTATATGGTGCAAGGCGATGTGGGGGCAGCTGCAATATCATTTGATACCGTAATTAATGATTTTTCTAGCCATCGTAAACTGCCCGATGCTCTATATAAGGCGGGTCTTGCCTATCAAACCATTGATGCAGCTAAAGCGACTCAGCTGCTCGAGCGTGTGATACGGGACCACCCTAACTCATCAGCTGCTCGTTTGGCCAATGGGCGGGTGCAGTAATATGACTAATGCATCAGTAGTAATGCTGTCTGAGCAAGACATTGCAGCAAGGGTTCTGGTGCAAGAACACTTAGCCCATGAACACTTAAAAAGCCTGCCTATGGCTGAAGATACAAATGCACAAAAACAACGTATTAAAACCTTATTAAAGAGTCAAAATGCGGTTTTAGTGGCGCATTATTATACCGATGCCTTAGTGCAAGAATTAGCTGAAGAAACGGCTGGTTGTGTGTCTGATTCATTAGAAATGGCGCGCTTTGGTAGCCAGACTGATGCCACCACATTAATTGTGGCTGGGGTTCACTTTATGGGTGAAACGGCAAAGATTTTGAGCCCAGAAAAACGTGTGCTTGTACCTACTCTTGAGGCCACCTGTTCATTGGATATTGGCTGCCCAGCTGATGAATTTAGTGATTTTTGTGACGCCCATCCCGACCATACAGTAGTCGTTTACGCCAATACTTCGGCGGCTGTTAAGGCACGGGCAGATTGGGTTGTGACTTCTGGCATTGCGGTGAAGTTAATGGAACACCTAGCTGCGCAGGGCAAGCCTGTAATCTGGGCCCCCGACCAACATTTGGGCCGCTATATTGCTAAGCAAACTGGCATTGACATGCTGTTATGGCCAGGCTCGTGTATCGTCCACAATGAGTTCAAGGTACGTGGGGTGGAAGATTTAAAACAGGTATACCCGCAGGCGGCGTTGCTTGTGCACCCGGAATCCTCGTCCGCCATGATAGAAATTGCTGATTTTGTTGGCTCAACCACCCAACTTATCAAAGCTGCACAAACTATGCCTAATGAGCAATTTATTGTGGCTACAGATCGCGGCATTTTTTACAAAATGCAACAGGCTGCTCCTAATAAATTGCTATTGGAAGCGCCCACGGCCGGCAATGGTGCTACTTGCCGCAGCTGCGCCCATTGCCCTTGGATGGCAATGAATGATTTGCACAAAATTGAGCAGGTCTTATTGCAGGGTAATAACGAAATTTTAATTGACCAAAGCTTGCAGGCTGCAGCCCTTAAGCCTCTTAAGCGTTTGATGGACTTTGCCGTCAGTAAATAACAGCATTAATTAAATTCATTTTTATCCCTTCGCAATTGCAGAGCCTTACGTTTTTGCAGTTCTGGTACCGGTATAAGTGGGTCGGCTTGTTGCAATAGGGCATACTCAGCTTGCCGTAAAGCCAGTTGCGCCTCACCACGCAGGAGGTGCCATTGCGACTGCGCGATATGGTGCAGCTGAAAACGTTGATCCTGTACACTCCACTCCCCTAAAGTAAGCCACCCATGTAGCCAATTAGGCTGCAGCTGTAGCAGCCTCCATAGACTATTAACGGCCGCCTGCGGTTGATTGTTGGCCCGCAATGCAAGCGCCGTAAGCCACACAGATAACTTGTCTTCGTGCCTTTGTTGCTTGCGCTCTTGTAGGTGTTGCAGCACTTGGGTGGATTGCTTGAGGGCTAGCAAACTTTGCATCCAGTTGTACCAAATGAGTTGTACTTGTGGGTGGTTTTTGTGGATTTCACCCAGTTGGGACGAGGTTAAAGCTAGCTTGCCTTGGCGTTGATTGCGCAGGGCTTTAGCATAGTTGATCAGGGTGCCATAGTCGGCAGACAATGCGTCAGACCCTGCCATTAACTCAGCTATTGAGGGTAGGGCATTTGTGTTTAAACTTATCTTTAGGTAAATGCGTAGTAAGTTAAAGCCTAGATCGAAACCATGGTCGGTACGGCTCTTACTAAGAGACAAGGTGCGTTGACTGATGTCGGCCACCCGTTCGCTGTTGATTGGGTGGCTGCGCGCCCATTCCCACTGAGCAGAGTCTGTGGCATAGGGTGACTGCAAACGTTGCAGCAATGATTGCATATGGGCAACGTTAAAGGGGCTCTGCAACATTAACTCAAAACCAACTCGGTCGGCTTGCCGTTCGTGGGCTCGGCTGTAGCTAAGTTGACTGCGCTGAAGGGCGGATTGGGTAGCATGCATGCTGGCTTCGCCTAAATCGCCGTCGACATTGCTCGCCAGCCAAATCGAGGCAAGTAGAGCGCCAACAAACAAGGGCGCTTGAACTTTTTCTTGCGCTTGGGTCTGTACATAGTGCCGCAGGCTCAAATGGGCCACTTCATGGGCAATGACCGCCGCGAGCTCGTCCACTGAGCCTGCTTGGTTAATGAGTCCAGTGTTGATGCCAATAATGCCGCCAGGGGCTGCAAAAGCATTGATTCTATCGTCATGCACAATAAATAATTGTAAATTTTTATTGCTCAGTTGGCTGCTGCTGATCAAAGGTTGGGCAATATCAGTCAGCAGTGATAGGGTGGGGAGATCTTGCCACAAAGGTAACTGACGGTGAATGCTGCCTGCAATAATGCGCCCCAAACGGTATTCGTCTGCTACACTCATGCCAGCGCTAGCACCGGGGCTTATGGCGGGCAGGCTATTCCCCAAGGAGTTGCCACTAAACAGCAGCATTAAGGTCAATAAAGCAGATTTAAAACAGCATACTCGGCTGCTGATGTAAAAATACCCTAGGCTGCCATAGGACTGGCGGCCAGCTTGGCTTATAATGTCGCTACTCATGCTCTTTTGGATTCCCTTTCGTGATGACTGACACTAGAGTCAATATAACACTCGATGCCAACCTTGACTCAATGCCATGGCAACAGCTGCTTGATGCTCAAGGCTTGCAATGCCCGTTACCATTGCTGAAGGCCAAAAGAGCTATTAGTCAGCTCGCTGTGGGTGAGAAACTAAAGGTATTGGCCACTGATGCAGGATCAGAAGGCGACTTTGCAGCCTGGACAAAATTGGCTGGACATTACTTACACCAAAGTCAGTGCATCGACGGCGTATATCACTACCTTATTGAAAAAGCATAAATCAGGATAACATATGTTTAAAGTACTTCGCTCTTGGCTCGATCACTTTTTTGAAGATGAACAAGCCTTACTTTTGTTGGTATTCTTGACCCTTGGCTTAATTGTAATATTATCATTTGGTTCCACTTTAGCGCCGGTGATTGCCAGTATAATACTGGCTTATCTCATCTTTGGTTTGGTGCAATGGCTAGAGCGCTTTGGGGTGCATCACTTACCCGCAGTGTGGGGCATTTATTGCTTATTTATCGCCCTTCTATTGGCCTTTGTGTTTTTGCTACTACCCTTGTTGTGGCATCAAACTACAGGTTTTTTAAGTGACTTGCCGCTTATGTTGGATAAGGTGAGGGCCTTGTTTATGCTGCTGCCCGAGCAGTACCCTGAACTGGTGACAGCAGAGCAAATTAAGCGCATAGCAGATTCGGCCATGTCAGAAGTTGGCAACGCTGGGCAGATTTTGCTGTCCTTTTCTTTGGCCTCAATTGGTCAGTCCTTGATCTTACTCTTGTTTCTAGTGTTAGTGCCCATTTTGGTGTTTTTCTTTCTTAAAGATGGGCATATGATGGCCCAATGGATGACCTCATTTCTGCCTACAGAACGTTCTATTTTGAGCCATGTTTGGTTAGAGATGGATCAGCAAATTGGCAACTATGCACGTGGCAAGGTATTGGAAATTGTTATTGTTGGCAGCGTCACTTATGTCGCCTTTTTGTGGCTTGGCTTGAATTATGCGGCCTTGCTTGCCATGGTTGTGGGCTTGTCTGTCCTCATTCCTTATATTGGTGCCACTATAGTAACTATTCCCGTAGCCTTGATTGGCTATGTGCAGTGGGGCGGGACGTCAGAATTTTATACCCTATTAATAGTATACGGCATCATTCAGGCCCTTGATGGCAATGTGCTTGTGCCTTTATTGTTCTCTGAAGCGGTTAACCTTCACCCCGTTGCCATTATTGTTGCAGTGCTCTTTTTTGGTAGCCTTTGGGGTTTGTGGGGTGTGTTTTTTGCCATTCCTTTGGCGACCCTTATTAAAGCGGTAATGAACGCCTGGCCTAAGAAGTTTGTAACTGACTAATGTAGTCATGCACTATTTGCGCATGTTGGTCTACTTTTACAGTGCGCCATTCGCGTACCAGTATGCCTTCAGGGCTGATGACGAAAGTGCTGCGGTCGATGCCCATGTATTCTTTGCCATAAAGCTTTTTTAGCTTGATAACATCGAACAACTGACATAGTTGTTCGTCGGTATCACTAATTAGCTCAAAGTTGTAGCCTTGCGTAGCTTTAAAATTTTCGTGCTTTTTGATTGAGTCCCGTGAAATGCCAAATACTTGGCAACCCAATTGCTCAAATTTGGGCAGTAGGGCATTAAAGTCGTGTCCTTCAGTAGTGCAGCCAGGTGTTGCGTCTTTGGGATAAAAATAAAGAACTAGGTACTGGCCTAGGTGCTGCGTGACATCGAACAAAGTATTGCTAGTAGCTGGGGCCGTAAAAGTGGGTACGGATTGACCTATGGAAACGCTCATATGTTTAGTCTCTGCATGGGGCCCGTAAGGCCTCCAAATAAAAGTGGAAAGTGGTATGATACGGTTTTTGTGCCATACAAAACAACTGGACCTGACATTGAAACAAAATAACTTTGAGACTGTGCACATCGTGCCTATTGTGCTCGCTACTTTGGCCCTAGGTGCATGTTCGACCAATCCGTTCAGCACCACAGAAAAAGACAGCATTTTACGTGACAAGAGTTTAGATTATGCGCAATCACAGGTCCTAACACGTCTGATTGTACCTGCCGATTTAGACTCGACTCAAATTCAACAGGATCTGCTCACCGTACCAGCGCTTGATAATGTACAAAGTGCCAGTGGTATAACGCAAGCACCTAGACCCGATTTTGTGTTTGCGCAAACAGGTAATAGGTCTGCTCGATTAACCGGTGATGGCCTGCAAAATGGCATTAGCGTGGCTGGAAACTTGGCTAAGGTAAAGGCTCAAGTGGAGCAATTTTGGGCTAATCAAAATATTACCCTAGTTAACCCCGCATTGGATAGCCAAGTTGAAACCCAGTGGTTTTCCCTTGCTGACGATGCCCCTGCTGACGACTTTATAAGTCGGTGGATTCGCAGTTTAACTAACTCAGATGATGATATTGCTTATGGTCGAGTTAAGGTTGAGCTTACCACCACTACCGACGAACGGGTTGACCTAAGCCTGTTTTTTTTACAGCACAGTCAGTTACAAATTGAACAACTTCAAACAATCGATTGGGATGTGTCTGGACATGCATTAGCCAACCAATCAGAAATTACCTATGAGTTGCTAAGGTATTTAAGTCGTAGTGCTCAAACTGCACAAAAAACCCAGCAACAGGCAACGGGTGCCACGCTTGCCTTGTTAGGTAAAGATCAGTTTGATCAGCCCGTTATCCAACTCGACATGAACTTTGCTCAGGCCTTGCCCATCGTGCTTGCGGCCATGACTGATTTTGATCTAGGTAGCCATAGTCCGGTAGCAAAAAAAATCTACTTTACTCATGTTAGTCACCAAAGAAGCAGCCAAGAACTCAGCTCTAATGAAGGTGGTATTTGGGGCTGGTTCAAGGGTCTGCACACGGGTAATAGTGAAACAAGGAAACAAGGTATAAATCTGAATTTAGCGCTTGCTGGCGGTGCAGAGCAGCAAGAAATAGCCGATGCTCCTGTTTATTCCTCAGACCCGAATCAGCTTGCCGGAACAAGTGATTTAGCCGATAAAAAGGGCTACAAGATCTGGCTGGCTGGTAAAGTGATCTATGTGTTTGAGGACGCAGACCAAGGTGACGTTAATGAGCAGGGCGAGTATACCTACGTCGGTCAGTATCAACTGAGCTTTGAAGAAACTCTGAAGAGTACCTATATCCAAGTGCTCAATAATCAAGGCGAGGCTGCGCCCATAGTTTATGCCAGCGAAGTATTGTGGAAAATTCAACAGCGCTTAGATCCATAAGTTGAGCTAAGGCACTTATTTATGCGTGCAGTGTTTCTAGATCTTGCCACCCTTGGTGCAACAGACTTAGATATCAACCCGCTGTACACCTCACTGGCACGGCTTGATTGTTATGAACTTACTACGCCCGAACAAGTGCTACCGAGGCTTGCCGAGGCCCGGTTAGTCATTGTTAATAAAGTTAAGCTGGATAGGCGCACACTTTTCCAGCTACCCCGATTGAAGCACGTTATCGTGGCTGCAACTGGAGTTAATAATGTTGATCTTGAAGCCGCTGCGCAGCTGGGCATTAGTGTACAAAATTGTCGAGCCTATGGGGTCGAATCTGTAGCTCAGCACTGCTTGATGCTGATGTTAACCCTGTCTACCAAATTACTACAATATCGTCAGGCTTTAGCTCAAGGTGATTGGAGCAAGAGTCCTCACTTTTGCATGCTTGATTATCCCGTAGAAAATTTGTCTGGCAAGACCCTGGGCATCGTCGGCTATGGCGAACTTGGGCGCGGTGTGGCGCAGTTAGCCCAAGCCTTCGGTATGAACATCATGATTGCTTCTAGGCCTAATCAAGCCATTCAGGATAATCGTGTCAGCTTGCAAGATATGTTGCCCCAGGTGGATATATTGTCTTTGCATTGCCCGTTAACACCCGCCACAAAAAATTTAATTGATTGGCCACAACTGTGTGCCTTGCCTCGTTCGGCACTGGTCATCAACTGTGCCCGTGGCGGCATCGTTAATGAGGATGCCTTATTGAGGGCCCTAGAAGAAGGCCAAATTGCTGGCGCAGGGGTTGACGTGCTAACTCAGGAGCCACCAGCCATTGATCATCCCTTATTGGTGGCCGACAACCCCAATCTCATTGTTACGCCGCACACGGCCTGGTCGAGTCGGTCTGCAAGGCAGGCTATTGTTCAACAAATTGTTGAAAATATCACTTCAATAAACATGGCTTCGGATTTGCTTCGGCAAGTGTGAGAAAAGTATTAAAAAACGCAATGCTTAAGGCGCTAATTTGGTTAAAATGTTTGCCATAATTTCTTTGATATTACCTTGACATAGCTAACCCATTGGAATCGTAGGGTTATGTTGTACACTTTTTTGATGACCCTGATCAATTCGCCATATAGTAGCTTAAAATTTATAAAAACTACCCATTGACTTTGGTAAGTTGCTGAAAAATAAGTATTTTATACGAACTGGTTATTTTTTGATCAGTTTGTTGCTAGCTACCGTTTAAGCGGCTTTGAAGCACCTATCCAATAATTATCAACAGACTTATCCACCGCTTGTGTGCATAACCTACGCTACCCCTTGTAGCGCTTCGGTCTACGCATTTATGCTGTGCTTTTGTGGTTTATAGATAAGCTAAATTTGTGATTTTTAGCAGCTCAAAGTGGAGAAAAATTGAAACATTTGAGTTGATTACAACCGAGGTACGTTAGCTATGGTCAAAGGTCATTATGCCCTGTTGCGTGACTATACCATCAAGGGGTTGGTCATATTGTCCTCTAACGACCTGATCGACCTCTTGCGCCGCGTAGGCGATGCCGTACACACTGACCTGCTTGTGCTGCCTTAGTCGTTCTAGGGTGCGATCGTAAAAACCGCCTCCATAGCCTAAACGAAAGCCATGCTGATCAAAGGCCAATAACGGTGCCAAAATTATATCCGGTTCGTATGTGGTTTTATCTGCGCTTGGCTCCCGAGTACCAAAACCGGCATCTTGCAAGCTGTCGCCAGGTGCCCAACTTCTAAACATCAAAGGTTTAGCGGCGCCGAGCATCACCGGCAATACCATTTGGTGTCCCAGCTTATGTAAGCCCATAAGTAATGGCAAGGGATCCAGTTCGTCACCCAGGGGCCAATACACGGAGATGATTTGCTGCTGCTCATAGGGCTTGTGCTGGCACCAGGCATCACACACCTTTTGGCCTGCCTGTGGGTCTTGTTTGAAAGCCAGTGCTCGGTTTTGCTTGGCCAGCTTTCTTTGGGATTTCTTTTGTTCGTCTATATTGCTCATTTTATATGACTCATTGATTTTGATTAATTTTTTTCAAGTTGCTAGACTAGTAGCCAATAATCCCATTGAAGTAAGAATTCTGTCCCATGTCAATCGAAAACTTGTTAGCAATGAACCAACAATGGGCTGCGAAAGTTGCCCAAGATCAACCTGAATTATTTTCTACTTTATCTCAGCAGCAGGCGCCTAAATACCTGTGGATTGGTTGCTCAGATAGTCGCGTTCCTGCTAATGAAATTGTTGGCTTGCTGCCTGGTGAGCTGTTTGTGCATCGCAATGTAGCCAATTTAGTCAAGCATGTCGACTTTAACTGTCAATCGGTGATTCAGTATGCCGTTGATGTACTTAAGGTCGAGCATATTATTGTGTGCGGGCACTATGGCTGTGGTGGCATCAAGGTGGCTTTGGAGAATACCAACGCTGGCATAAGTGATTATTGGTTACGATCAATCAAAGACATCTTTTTGCGCCATCGGCATGAACTGCAAGAGTTAAAGTCGCAAGCCGCCTGCTTGAGCCGTATGTGTGAAATTAACGTGGTTGAACAAGTGGCCAATTTGGCTCATTCTAAAATTGTACAAACTGCTTGGCAAAAGGGTCAGGCGCTAGAGATTCATGGCTGGATCTACGGCTTAAACAATGGCGTGATAAATGACTTAAACGTGAGTCGCAAGGGCTTGGATGATGTGGATGAAATTTATCAAGTGGAGATATAAGCAGATTGCACTGATGTCCTAGTCAAGGCCGGTGGCAATAAAGAACGGATTAAGGATGTCGGCTTTACCATACTCGATTAGCTCACCAGAAGCCTGCATGACGCTGCCGCCAGCCCCCTCTAGTACGGCTTGAGCCGCAGCAGTATCCCACTCGCAAGTGGGTGCTAGGCGAGGGTAGTAGTCGGCTAGACCTTCGGCTATACGGATGAATTTAAGCGAACTGCCTGCTTGAATGAGAGTGGTTGGCCCAAGTTGGCTTATAAGCGCTTTTGTGGCTTCATTAAGGTGGCTTTTGCTCGCCAATACCCGCATTGGGTTTTGCGCTTTAACGCAGTGAATGTTTTCTATGTTAGCTGTATTATCTTGCTTTTGTTTAAAGGCTCCTAGGCCTATACCACCCCAATAAATAGTATTACCTACGGGCACTCCCACTAAGCCAAAGCTAGGTTTGTGTTGCTCAATTAATGCCAAATTAACCGTAAATTCGCCATTTTTATTAATAAACTCCTTAGTTCCATCCAATGGGTCAATGAGCCAATAACAGGCATTGGTGTGGGGGACTCTCAATGAATCTGTATCTTCTTCGGAAACCACAGGAATATTAGGCGTGAGCCGTTTGAGACCTGCCATTAGATAATAATGAGCGGCTAGGTCTGCCGCCGTTACCGGAGACTCATCGGCCTTACTTTGCACATTAAAATCATTGCTATGGTAAACCTTTAAAATAACCTCACCGGCTGCTTTGGTGAGTTGCACTAGATTGGCCAAGAGCTGGGGATTAGCCATTATTTTTTGCGCTTGTAGCATGCTATAGCTCCAGTTCGGGCATGATTTGTTGGATCAGTTGCTGGGCAATTTTTTCGGCACTTAAAATGCTGGTATCAACCACAAAGTCGGCGTTAATGGGTGCTTCGTATGGGCTGCTGATGCCGGTAAAATTGGGGATCTCACCTCGTCTGGCTTTTTTGTATAATCCCTTAGGGTCACGTTGCTCAGCCACTTCTAATGGTGTGTCAACGAATATTTCAATAAACTCACCCTCTTCAAAACCTGCTCGTGCAGCATCTCGCTCGGCTCTAAAGGGTGATATAAAGGCCGTTAATACTACTAGACCTGCATCCACCATGAGTTGCGCTACTTCGGCAACGCGACGGATGTTCTCCACTCGGTCGGCCTCGGTAAAGCCCAAGTCTTTGTTAAGGCCATGGCGTAGGTTGTCGCCATCTAATAAATAGGTGCGAATGCCTTGCTGGTGTAGCTTTTGTTCTAGCACATTGGCAATGGTGGATTTGCCAGAACCACTTAGGCCGGTGAGCCAAAGCACTTTGCCGCGGTGGCTGTTAAGTTTGTTGCGCTGGGTTTTACCCACAGTTAGGGCTTGTTTGTGTACGTTGCTAGAGCGCCGCAAGGCATATTTGATCATGCCGGCTGCTACGGTAGCGTTACTAAATCGATCTATTAATATAAGGCTGCCTAGGGGCTGGCAATCACTAAAGGTTTCAAACGCCACGGCTTTGTCTAGGCTTAGTTTTACCACAGATATGTCGTTCAGGCCTAGGGCCCTAGCCGCATTTTTCTCCAAGGTATTAACGTTAATGGTGTGTTTGATGTCGGTGATTTGGGCGTTAACCCAGTTGGTGCCAATTTGCAGACCGTAAGAACGGCCAATGTAGCCTTGTTCCTGATCCATCCATACCAGTTCTACTTCAAACTGATCAGACACTTCACAGGGTGCTTGGGCGGCCACCAACATGTCCCCTCTTGATGCATCAACTTCTCTGTCCAGAGTAATGGTTACCGCTTGGCCAGCATGCGCCCTAGGTAGTTCATGTTCAAATAAGATGATGTCTTGCACTTTGGCAGTGGCGCCCGAGGGTAAAATGCGAATCTCGTCGCCGGGCTCTATTGCGCCAGCGGCAATGGTGCCAGAAAAACCGCGAAAATCCAGGTGCGGACGGTTGACCCATTGCACTGGCATTCTAAAGGCGTGTTGTTCTAGACCTTTGGCCCTGGGCACGGTTTCCAAAAAAGCCATTAAGGTGGGGCCTTTAAACCAGGTCATTTGGCTACAGCGGGTGATGATATTATCGCCTTTGAGGGCGGATACGGGTATGGATGTGATTTTTTCAAACTTAAGCTGTTGGGCAAAATCGGCAAAACTTTGTTCAATGGCATCAAAGGTGGCTTGCTTGTAACCCACTAAGTCCATTTTGTTAACCGCTAGCATTACTTGCTTAATGCCTAGCAAGGAACAAATAAAGGCATGGCGTTTACTTTGCTCCAATACCCCTTTGCGGGCGTCGATAAGGATTACAGCAAGGTCTGTGGTGGAGGCTCCAGTTACCATGTTGCGGGTGTATTGTTCATGGCCAGGGGTATCAGCCACAATGAATTTTCGTTTGTCGGTATTAAAAAACCGATAGGCCACATCAATAGTGATGCCTTGTTCTCTTTCAGCGGCTAGGCCATCTACCAGTAGGGCATAGTCAATGTCGCCGCCCTGAGTGCCATAGGCCACAGATTCATTTTTTAAGGTGGCCACTTGATCGTCAAAAATACATTTAGCTTCATACAGCAAACGCCCAATAAGAGTGGATTTTCCGTCGTCTACGCTGCCGCAGGTAATAAAGCGTAACAGGTCGAGATCATTTTGCTGTTGTAAAAACTGGTCGATGTTGGTGATCTTCGGTGTGGAGCTGGCCATTAGAAATACCCCTCTTGTTTCTTTTTTTCCATGGATGCGGCGCTGTCACTATCAATGGCTCGGCCTTGGCGCTCGCTGGTGCGAGCTTGTAGCAATTCCAAAATAATGGCTTCTAAGCTGTCTGCTTGGGATTCGATGGCACCGGTCAAGGGGTAACAACCCAGCGTTCTAAAGCGGATATTCTTAATGGCTACCGACTCGCCAGGCATGAGTTTGAGGCGTTCATCGTCCACCATCATGAGCATGCCATCACGCTCAATTACTGGCCTTTGTTCAGCAAAGTAGAGGGGTACTATGGGGATGTTTTCGCGGTAGATGTATTGCCAGATGTCCAACTCAGTCCAATTGGATAGGGGGAATACGCGAATGCTCTCTTTGGGCTTTTTGTGGCCATTGTAGAGGTCCCACAACTCAGGTCTTTGATTCTTAGGGTCCCAGCGATGGCTCTTGGTGCGGAAAGAAAATACTCGCTCTTTGGCACGGCTCTTTTCTTCGTCGCGCCGCGCGCCACCAAAGGCTACATCAAAGCCATATTTATCCAGTGCCTGTTTTAAGCCTTGGGTTTTCATGATGTCCGTATGCAAGGCACTGCCATGTTCTAGCGGGCTAATGTCGCGTTCAATGCCCTCTGGGTTGGTGTGCACGATTAACTCCATACCGGCTTCTTGGGCCATATAGTCACGGAACTGATACATTTCCTGAAACTTCCAGCGTGTGTCTATGTGCAGTAGGGGAAAAGGTGGTGGGCTGGGATAAAATGCCTTGCGGGCTAGATGCAGCATCACCGCGCTGTCTTTGCCTACCGAGTACATCATCACCGGTTTTGCTGCGTTGGCCATCACTTCGCGCATAATGTGGATGCTTTGTGCTTCTAAGCGATCTAAATGGCTGAAATGTTCGCTTAAGGCAGGCTTGCGCTGTAAATCTTGCTTTATGTACAACTGACTGGGGTAAGCTACCAAGCCTAAGATCGCCTGGCCAGATGGGGTCTGAAACTGCTTTAGATCGCCATTGCGCTGTATTTGGCGGGCTAGGCTTGTGCATTCACCATGGGGTAAAAACAAGGTGTCTTTGCTGCTGTGTAGGGTAAGCGCCTTGATTGCTGCTAGCAGGCTCTGTGCATCATAGGCTTGGTTGTGCCAAAGCCAGCGCCGGCCATGGCGGGCATCATTAGCCAGCAAGCCATGGTGGCCGTCGGCTGTTTTGAATAGCTGTAGCATGAGTACGCAGTGGCGGCGTTTTTTAGCTTGCCCTAATAGATGGTCAAGCACCTGTGGTTTAAGGCCTCGCTCGGCCTCATCCAGTAATTGAGAGGTATCTAGGCTGGCAGGTAAGAGCTGCTGCTTTTCTAGCCAGCGATCCGTTGCTCGTCGGTTTTCGACTAAGCCCAGTTGGTTAAGGTGGTTGAGTAGTTTCTCGGTATCCCATACCAAGAGCTTGTTGTCGATGTGGGTTTGGTAAAGCGCCTCATCCTGCATAGTTGCACCTGTCTTAAAATGTATTTATAAGCGCCAGATAAAGCGTTTTATTTCAATTTGTAAATTATATCAGTAATAATTAACAAATAAAACACTTTAAGACTGCGGGTGTTAGCGGCGAGGATAACCTTCCTCGCGTGTTAAGTAATGGCCTGTTTAAGCAAAAATTTTGGTTGGTTCCATAGCTCATTGGTCATAATGTCCACCAAAGCATCCACTGTGTCCCACAGATCTACATAGCGAAGGTATAAGGGCGTGAAGCCAAAACGCAGGTGGTCTGGAGCTCTAAAGTCGCCAATGATATTGCGCTCGATAAGGGCTTGTACTATGGCATAACCTTGCTCGTGGATGAGTGACACTTGGCTGGCTCTTTGTTGGCTATCTATGGGCGAGCCAATGCTAAACCAAGGGCAGCGCTCTTGTACCAGTTGAATAAACAGATCACCCATATGGCTGGATTTACGTCTCACTTCTACCAGGTCAGCTTTAAGCATGATGTCAAGAGCTACCTCAAGGGCGGCATTAGCCAACACTGGTGGAGTGCCACACATGGCTTGTTGGATGCCCGTAGCACCTTGGTAATCATCTTTGAAGTCAAAGGGTTTGGCATGGCCAAGCCAGCCGGTAAGGGGCTGTTCAAACTCTGCTTGGTGGCGTTGTGCTACATATACAAAGGCCGGTGAGCCTGGGCCACCGTTTAGGTACTTATAGGTGCAGCCTACGGCTAAGTCGGCGTTCACTGCATCAAGATGAATGGGCATGGCGCCAACCGAGTGGCACAGATCCCACATCATCAAAGCGCCATGCTGTTGGGCTAATTGGGTTACCGCTGGCATATCCCACATGGCGCCGGTCTTAAAGTGCACATGGGTGAGTAGCACTAGGGCCGTATCTTCGTCGATGGCTTGCAGCACTTGGTCGCGGGACAGGGCCACTACCTGTACTTGGTCGCCTAACAATTTGGCCAAACCTTGCAATAGGTACAAGTCGGTAGCGAAGTTGCCGGTTTCCGTGATTAGCTTGCTGCGCCCCGGGCGCATTTTTACCGCTGCTGCGGCAAGCTTAAATATGTTAACGGAGGTGGTATCACAGGCGAGTATTTGGCCCGCCGCTGCGCCTGTGAGTTGGCCTATTTTATCGCCTAGTTGGGTGGGCTTTTGCATCCATTGGTTGCTGTTCCAACTGCGAATAAGGTCTACTCCCCATTGTTGGGTAATAACCTCTTGTACATGGGCTGCCGTGGCCTTGGGCAGCACGCCAAGAGAATTTCCATCTAGGTAAATAAGGTCGTCAGCCAGGCTAAATTGCTCGCGCAAAGGTGCCAGGCTGTCGTTTTGGTCAAATTTTTCGAAGTGGGCACGGGTTAACTGTGGCATATTGATACTCTGGTTAAGGCGTTATCGGTTTGCGGTAGACTGCCGGCCGCAAACCGATAACCATCTGTTAATTAAAGATTAGTGCGTACGGACCATAGTTCTGGAAAAAACTGCAGGGCTAGGGCTTTGTGCAAATAATCGACACCTGAGGTGCCACCTGTGCCATGTTTGTGGCCGATAATGCGCTCTACGGTTTTCATGTGGTTAAAACGCCATTGTTGGAAATGATATTCCAAGTCCACTAGCTTTTCCGCCAGTTCATACAAGTCCCAATGGGTTTCTGTGTCTTCATACACCTGTTGCCATGCGGCTTCTACATGTTTGTTAGGGGTGTAAGGCTGCTGCCAATCCCGGTCAATTTGACCGCTAGGAATGTCAAACCCCCTTTGCTTAAGTAATTGTAGGCACACATCGTACAAACTAGGGGCATTTAACACCTTAGTTAAATGCGTATAGTTTTGGCTATGGTTTTTGTGGGCTTCGACCAAAGCCGCATTTTTATTACCCAACAAAAATTCGAGTTCGCGATACTGAAACGATTGAAAGCCCGAGCTTTGCCCTAGGCTATCCCTAAAGCTAGCGTAGTCGGCAGGCGTCATGGTGACCAAAACCTCCCAGGCGTTAACCATTTGCTGTTGGATGCGGGCCACACGGGTAAGCATTTTAAAGGCTGGCCGTAGCCGGTCTTGGCTTATGAGTTTGGCGGCCCCGTGGGCTTCGTGTAAGCACAGCTTCATCCACAGTTCGGAGGCTTGATGAATAATGATAAAGAGCATTTCATCGTGCTCTTCACTGCGTGGGTTTTGTTGCTGCAATAAACCTTCTAGGCCAAGGTATTGGCCGTAACTAATGTCTTGCTGCCAGTGGATGTTTTCATCACTGACATCCACGGCATAAGGGCAGGAATAGGTCATGTATTACTCCAAAAATTATATATGGGTGAAGTTTAAGTTGAGTTTGTTGTGAAGTAAATGTCATAATTTATGCCATAATTATGAATAAAATGCATATAAATCCTTGGCGGCATGAAACAAAAATGAGTTTAAAATTGAGTGTTAGGCAGTTACAGATGATTCGCGCCTTAGAAGTAGCAGGCAGTGTCTCGGCGGCAGCCGTGGCTTTGCAGGTCAGTCAGTCGGCTTTGAGTCATCGCATTCGCGAAGCCGAGCGCTTGCTGGGAACGGCCCTTTATAGCCGTCAGCACAAAAAGTTAAGAGCCACGCCCGCGGGTTTACGGGTGCAATTTGCAGCTCGTAGTGTGCTGGCTGAGCTGGAACGCACAGAGCAGGATGTCGCCCACATGAGCGGCGGTGTGACTGCTCGGGTGCGGTTGGGTTTGGAGGCCTATGCATCGCACCATTGGTTGCCAGATTTATATCAGCAACTGGCTCTTCAGTGCCCCCATATTGGGCTTGAAATTGCGGCCGATGTAGGCTTGAGCCCAGAAGCAGCTTTGCGCCAACAAACCATTGATATTGCTCTGGTGTCTGGCTCAACCCCGGCCACTGAGTTTAATAGCCTGCATTTGGGCAGCGATCCTTTGCTGGCTATGATGGCCCGCGAACACCCCCTGGTTCAAGAGGATTACTTGTTGCCGGCCATGTTTGCCGATTACCCCTATGTGGCCTATCACACCAATCCTGAGCAAGGACGAGAATACGACTTGGTTTTTAAGCGCCACCATTTACTACCCAGTAAAGTGATTAGTGCAGGTGTTACCGAAGCGGTGTTGGCCTTAGTGAGCGCCTCCCATGGAATGACTATTTTGCCAGCCTGGACCGCCTTGGCCCAAGCGCAAAAGTATAACTTGGTTACCCGTCCTATAGGCATTGATGGGCTGAGTATTAATTGGTATTTAGCAGGCTTGCATCAAGGGGCTAACCAAGAAGCTATGTTTGAAGTTATGTTGTTGATTGAAAAAATGCACTTGATTCATGCCTAAGGGCTGCGTCTAGGCATTATTTTGGGTAAAATAAGCGTCTAATTTAGCTCTTGAAACCCCTCCATATGCCTTCTACCTACAATGTACTTGCTGTTAATGACGATTTGCCAATTGTGACTGATTTGCCTGTGCACAGTGGTAAGGTGCGTAGTGTTTATTGGTTAAGTGCAAAACAAAGCGCGCGGTTAATCGCTAGCAAGGGCTACAATGTTGCAGCCGATGCGCCTTTAGCCGTGATGATTATTAGCGACCGAATTTCTGCCTTTGATTGCATTTGGCATGGCGAAGGCGGGCTACAAGGCATACCGGGCAAAGGCGCTGCGTTGAACGCCGTGGCAAACCATTGGTTTGCTCGCTTTCGTGAGCATGGTTTAGCAGACAGCCATATTGTTGACGTGCCCCATCCATTGGTTTGGATCGTGCAAAAGGCTAAGCCGGTAATGGTAGAGGCTATTGCACGGCAGTATATTACCGGTTCTATGTGGCGAGCTTATGCTCATGGTGAGCGTGAATTTTGTGGCATTACCCTGCCAGAAGGCTTGCAACAAGATCAGTGTTTGCCCGAATTGCTCATTACTCCTTCAACCAAAGGCATTCTTAAAGGCATACCCAATGTGCCAGAAGCGGATGATGTTAATATCACTCGGGCTGATTTAGAAGCCAATTATAAGGCCTTTAACTTTGCCTCAGCGGCGGACATTAATCGGTATGAAACCTTGTTACATGAGGGGTTTTCGGTCATAAGCCAAGATTTGGCGGCCCAAGACCAAGTGTTTGTGGATACCAAGTTTGAGTTTGGCTATGTGAAGGATGCACAGGGCAAGGACAAGCTGATTTACATGGATGAAGTAGGTACGCCTGATTCTTCGCGTATTTGGGATGGGGCTGCGTTACGAGATGGCCGCATTGTAGAGAATTCAAAAGAGGGCTTTCGCCAGTTTCTACTCAATCATTTTGACGATGCTGATATTTTGCTCAATAAAGAGCGCATGCCTGAACGGCTAGCCTTGGCGCGCGATAATGCCTTGCCTTTGTCTGCCATGCAGTCTATCGCGGATACTTATGTGGGCATTGCAGAAAAGATTATTGGTCGTAAGCTAGAAGTTAGTCAGCGGCCCAAGGAAGAAATTATCGAAGTATTAAGCCAAGATTATGGCTTAATACGCTAGTCCGCGGGCTTGGATTGCTTCACTGCGTTCGCAAAGATTTAGCCCAACAAGTGCTTTAAGCTATCCAAGGTGGCTTTGCTTTGTGGGCTTAAAGGCATCACTGGCAAGCGGCATTCGTCGCTACATAAACCCATTAACGAAGCGGCGTACTTTATGCCTGCAGGGCTAGGTTCATTAAACATAGCTACATGCAGCGGTGCAAGCTCGTCATGAATGCGCAAGGCTTCTTTATAGTTGCCATCAATGCAGGCCTGTTGCATGGCTGAACAGCGGCTGGGGGCAGCATTAGCGGTGACAGAGATACAACCATTGCCACCAGAAGCGTTGTAAGCCACCGCGGTCATGTCTTCACCCGACAAGTAGGCAAAGTTGTTGCCTATGGCCATACGCTCCAAACTAATGCGGGCAACATCCCCCGTGGCGTCTTTAACACCCACAACATTAGGTAAGGCTGCCAATTTGGCCATAGTTTCAGGTTGAATATCAACAATGGCTCGCGGTGGAATATTGTAAATAACCATGGGAATGTCTACCCCTTGAGCTATGTACTCAAAGTGGGCGTAAAGACCATCTTGGTTAGGGCGGTTGTAATAACCGGCTACACATAAAATAGCATCGGCACCCAGATCCTTAGCATGCTGGGCATAGGCCAAGGCTTCTACAGGGTTGTTAGACCCAGCACCGGCAATCACCGGTACGCGGCCATTATTTTCTTCCACTACAATTTCAATCACACGTTTGTGTTCGGCTTCAGAGAGAGTAGGGGATTCACCGGTAGTGCCTACAGGGACGAGACCGTGGGTGCCTTTCTCTAGCTGCCAGTTAACGATGCGGCGCAGGGCTGCCTCATCTAACTTGCCATTTGAAAAAGGGGTAACTAAAGCGACGTATGAACCACTAAACATTGATGTCTCTCCTAGGACTAGATAGCGACAATTTTAAACCCTTGGAGGGGTCTCAACAAGCCTGTCATAGCGGTTATTTAGCCCAACCTATACTTTAGTATAAAAAGGTGAGAATATATTGTTAACAATCTGTCAAATTAAGCTGGATTGTCAAAAAATATAAATATAATAATCAATTTGGAGTGTGCTTATGAGCGCCACAGGGTCACAAGATTCAGAGTTGATCTATGAATTAGACGACAACCCACCTATAGGTGAAAAATTCTTTGCTGCCTTGCAGCATGTACTTGCCAGTTTTGTGGGCATTATTACCCCAACCCTAATTATTGGCGGGGTACTGGGCTTGGGCTCAGAAGTGCCTTACTTAATTAGTATGGCACTCATGGTGTCGGGTGTAGGTACTATAATTCAAGCTAAAAAGCCCATGAATATTGGTGCGGGCATGATTTGTGTGCAAGGCACTAGTTTTGCTTTCTTAAGCTCGGTTTTGGCGGCTGGCTTTATTGCCAAATCGCAAGGTGGTGGCCCAGATGAAATACTCGCCATGATTATGGGCGTGTGTTTTTTGGGAGCCTTCATCGAAATAGGCTTAAGCCAAATATTGCCCCAGTTGCGTCGTGTGGTGACGCCTTTGGTTACCGGTACTGTTATCACTATTATCGGCATCAGCCTGGTTAAGGTTGGCATGATCGATTTAGCCGGTGGTAAGTGGCTGATGGATAATAAGCCTGAATTTTGGGGCTCCATGTCGAACCTATTTCTAGGTTTTTTGGTTATGATCTCCATTATTATTCTTAACCGTTCCAGCAACCAATGGCTGCGCTTGTCATCTATTGTGATTGGCTTGGTTATTGGCTTTGTGGTGGCCTTGATGATGGGTAAGGTTAACACCAGTGCTGTGTTTGCGGTGGAGAGTGTGATTAGCATTCCAATTCCATTTAAGTATGGCTTCAATTTCGATTTTATTGCCTTCTTGCCGGTGGCTTTAATCTATGTGATCACCGCCATTGAGTCTTCTGGCGACATTACTGCAAACTGCATGATCTCCAAGCAAGAGCTAAAGGGCGATGGCTACATTAACCGTATTAAAAATGGTGTTTTAGCCGATGGTATTAACTCCGCAATTGCGGCTGTATTTAATACTTTTCCTAATACTACTTTTAGTCAGAACAATGGTGTGATTCAACTCACGGGCATTGCCAGTCGTCATGTGGGCGTGTGGATTGGTATTATTCTTATTGTTATGGGTTTATTTCCTCATGTTGGTTCACTGTTGCGGGCTATGCCTAACTCTGTTTTAGGCGGGGCTACTATCATCATGTTTAGTACCGTGGCCATTGCTGGTATTAAGATTCTATCCACTGTGAATATGAATCGTCGCAATATGCTTATTTTAGCTGTTTCTTTTGGCATGGGCTTAGGTGTGTTGTTGGTGCCAGAAATTGTGTCTGCTTTCAGTAACAACATTGGTGGTCAGGCCGGTAAATTGGTGCAAAGCATCTTTAGCTCTGCCATCACTACTGGTGGCTTAACTGTAATCATTCTGAGTGCGATTATGGGTGAAGCACAGGAAGACTAAGTGCCTTAGTTGATAAGATGAAAGGGGTGACTTAGTTACCCTTTTTTTTATGTATGGGTGTTGTATACAAGGAAGAGGTATATGCAAATCAAACTGTCCATAGATGACGAAATAGCCCAGTCCATCACTAATGATGTTATGGAGCAACGCCTTGCTCCGGGTTCGCGACTGAGTGAAAAAAGCTTGTGTGAAAGCTTTAACACCAGCCGTATGTATGCCAGACGAGCCTTGTTAACTTTAGCCAATCGTCATGTTGTGACGCTCACAGCCAACAAAGGTGCTCGTGTTCGTAAGCCCACTAAACAACAAGCCAAACATTTGTTTGAAGCCCGCAGGGCCATAGAACCTTTGATTATCAAGGACTTGATTAAACATCATGCTACTGAGCACATTACTGCCCTCAAAGTCCATCTTGCCGCAGAACAGCAAGCTTACAGCTTAAATCAGCGCCACGATTTGATTCGCCTGTCGGGCGAGTTTCACTTGCTATTGGCGAGTATGCAAAGCAACACTCTGATTGCAAGTTTCATGCAAACCTTGATTACTGAATCGAGCTTAATTACCGGTATGTACGGCCAGCATAGCTTTGCCAATTGCCCCCCCCACGAACACCGTGATCTGGTAGCGGCTATTATTGCCAAAGACGAGCCCAGCGCGCTAGCCTTAATGGAGCAACATTTGCTGCATATAGAAGCAGATTTGGAACTTAACCCCTAAGTGACCACTGGGTGGCCAATTAACTCAGTTGGGTTTGTTGCTCGCTGCAGCTGGCACTAAGTTCCAGCTGTGCTTGGATGGCGCAATGAGTTAGCGCGCGGTCTGATTAAACAACACTTTGCGGGACGCTTCATCAGTAATGCTTCTGCGCTGTTCTGCACCAAGGGTTAGGCCTTTGGCGGCGGCAGGCCTTGCTTGCACTGCGTCAAGCCAGCGTTTGAGATGGGGGAATTGAGCGATATCTTGACCTTGGCGCTCATAGAGCAAGGCCCATGGCCAGCAAGCCATGTCCGCAATGCTGTAATCGCCAGCAATAAATTCATTGTCAGCCAGTTGCTTATTCAGCACCCCATATAAGCGATTACACTCGTTGGTGTAACGCTCGATGGCATAAGGTACTTGCTCAGGCGCATACTGGCGAAAGTGGTGGGCTTGGCCCGCCATAGGGCCTAAACCACCCATCTGCCAAAATAACCACTGATTAATTTTTTGTTGCTGACGTAAATCATCGCTGTAAAACTGGCCATGCTTTTGCGCCAAATAGAGCAGTATTGCCCCCGACTCAAAAATACTGATGGCAGCCCCGCCGCCAGCGGGGGCATGATCAACAATTGCAGGCATACGATTGTTGGGTGCAATGGCAAGAAAATCAGCTTTAAACTGATCACCCTTGCCAATGTCGACCCATTGGATATTGTAAGTTGCACCTAACTCCTCCAACAATATGCTGATTTTTTGGCCATTAGGTGTGGGCCAATAATATAGGTCGATCATGTGCTTACCCCCCTTAGCGAAAGCTGATTATAGCGCCTCAATGGCTGTTTGTGCACCGGCGATGGCCGCGTCTTTGTCCATGGCTGCACCGGCTGCAGTAATCACTGTGACGTCGGTGATACCAAGAAAGCCAAGGATCATGCGCAGGTATGGGGTAACAAAATCACTGGCTTGATCTACATGGTTACCACCGCTGCTGACAAGAACATAGGCTTTTTTGCCACTTAACAAACCCTGTGGGCCTTGTTCGGTGTAGTTAAACGTCAGGCCAGCACGAGTCACTAGGTCAAAGTAATTTTTTAGTTGGCTGGGGATGGAAAAGTTGTACATAGGTGCGCCAATCACTAACACGTCGGCAGCCTTTAGCTCGGCAATTAGGTCATCTGAAACCTGGGCGATAACTTGTTGTTCAGTACTGCGCTGTTCTTCAGGGGTGAAAAAGCTGCCCCACGGTCATTGCGTCTAGCAGGGGTAGTTTTTCTTGTCCAAGGTCACGATATGAGGTGGTACCGGCAGCTTGGCTAAGTTTATTTAATAATTCGGCAGACAATTTACGGCTAACGGAATTGTCGCCCATGATGCTGCTGTCTAAGTGAAGAATGTGGGTCATGCTATTTACCTTAATTTGGTTGATTAACTTAAGATCATTATAGTCTTGTAATTCAGATTAAAAAGCGCAAAATATAGCAGAAATCAATCGAATAAATAGATGATATTGATGATGCAAAAAACTCAATTAAGCCAATGGTCGGCATTACAAGCGGTGGTTGATGAGGGCTCGTTTGAAAAAGCAGCAATCAAACTCCATCGTAGCCAATCATCGGTGTCCTATGGTGTGCAGAAGTTACAGGAAAGCTTGGGTGTTAGCCTATTGCAGGTACAGGGCCGTAAAGCTCAATTAACACAGGCAGGAGAGGCGTTGCTGAGGCGCTCGCGTTCATTAACATCCATGGCCCAAGACATGGAACAGTTTGCCCTTAACTTAAAGCAGGGCTGGGAGGCGGAAATTCATCTGGCCTTTGAAACCGTTTACCCCTATGCCGACTTAATGCAGGTAATGGCAGAGTTTGAGCGTCACAGCCGCGGTACCCGAGTGCAGCTGCATGAAACCGTATTATCTGGTAGTCGCGAGGCGATTACAGAAAAGCGTGTGGATGTGGCTATTTTGGCTATCGTGCCGCAAGGGTTTTTAGGTCATAAGTTGGGCGTTACGGAGCTTGTCTTAGTGGCACACCCTGATCACCCCTTGGTGTTGGCCAGCGGGCTTATAGAAGAGAGTGAATTGAGTCAATGGTTGCAGCTGGTGATCCGTGACTCAGGTACCGGGGAGTATAAGGAAGGCGGTTGGCTGAAAGCAGAAAAACGTTGGACAGTGGGGCATTTTTCCTCAGCCGTGGCCTTATTAAAAGGCGGTACCGGGTTTGCTTGGATACCAAGACACTTGATATGCCAGGAATTGCAAACGCGGCAGTTGGCGACGATCAATCTAACCCATAGGGCTACTTTTGAATTGTCTTTCCATTTAGTGGTGCCCAACCCCACGGGTGCCGGCCCGGCGGCACAATTATTGGCGCAAATTATTCAACAGCACCACTTATCTTAGTGGTTTTTTTGGCGTGGCTATGCTGGTGGTAAATATAAACGCCGGTCAGGGTTACTGAGCTACCTACCCATTGCCATAGGGTTAAGGTTTCGCCCAAAATCAAATAACCGAAGGTTAAGGTAAATACAGGTTGCAGCAACACAAAGCCCGCCACTCGGCTCATGCCATGACGGTGAATAAGACCGTACCAGAGGCTGTAAGATAAGATGGATGAGCAAAATACGACATAGGCTAAGGATAACAGCACTTGAGTATTAAATTGCGCCATCACTGGCTCAGCGTCAACTTGTAAAAGGTAGGCTACGAAGCACAAGGGGGCAGTGATGATGGCGATCCAAAATTGAACCGACAGCACTGGCAGTTCACGCAGTTTACGAATTTGAATGTTACCCACGGCCCACATAAAGGTGCTCAGTACCACAATCAACATGCCCCATTGTAAGTCACTTTGGCCTAGTAAAAAGGTAGGTAACATGGCCCCTAAGGTGGCTAGAATAATGGCCAGCGTTTGCACAGGTGTAAGCCGTTCACTGAGGAATAAATAGCTTAATAAAGCAGAGAAGGGGGCACCCAAGAGGAAGCAAACGCTGGCGATTACCCCTGGTACTATGGCAATGCCCACGGCCAATAAGTAAAAGTGTCCCAGACCCATGACTAGGGCGATGGGCAACAAGGGGCGAATTTGACTGGTAGATAGTTTAACAAAGGGTAGCAGTACAATAGCCAATAATAAGAACCGGGCGGCGGTGAACAGCAGTGGATCCATATGATTGAGGGCCACCTTCATGCCGACAATGTTAAAACCCCAAATGGCGGCCACAAAGGTTGCCCCTAGGGCAGGCTTGCCTAACCAATCAATGTCTCGCATGTTTGTGTCCATGGCCAAATCCAGGCGTCATTATGCGCCAAATTTTAGTCACAAAAAAGCCCTGTTTATCAGGGCTTTTTTACACTCAGCTAAGCTTATAAAGTAAGACTTATGACCAAGGGAATGGGCTGCTAGACACAGGGTGTAAGCGACCTTCTTCGTAGCGGCTTAAACGGAATGGCTCAAGCAAACGGTTGCTCTGTCCAGTGGCAATCTCGTTGGCAACCAATTTGCCTACGCCTAACATCTTGTAGCCGTGGTTCGAGTCAGCAATGAAGTAAGCATTGTTGTGGAATACGTCAAAGATGGGGAAAGAGTCAGGGGTAAAGCAACCAATACCGCCGCTTGGCTCGTCCTTATACTTAACCATAGTGCCTTCAAAGCGCTTTTGGCAGTGAGCCAAAGCCGATACCCACATGTGTGCAAATTCTGGGCCAACCACAAAGTCTGGGGAGTCTGGACCGTATGGATCAACAGCCACTTCGTCTGGGTTACGCTTAACTGGGAAGGGAGCAGCACCACCTTGAATACCACCAAAGTGGAAGTCTGGTTTGTAGTAGATGCCCCACATCTCGTCGGTGATTAAGCTGCCATCTTCACAGGAGTAGAGTGGTGAGTTGGAGTCAACATGAATAACAGGCGGCATGTTGCCATCGTTGTCTACTTGCAGCTTAGGATCAACTCCCAAAGTGCCTTCCTGTAGCGACCAGTATATCCACATAGGAATGTCGGTATGAATTACATCGTCAGCGCCTTTGATGCTAACTGTTTTAGGAAGATCAAGCATCTCCCAGAAACCTTTGGCCCATGGGCCAGCACCAATAACCACATAGTCACAAGCAATCTTACCTTTGTCTGTTTCAACGTGGGTAACACAGCCTTCATTGCGGGTGAAACCAGTAACAGTAACGCCGCTAATGATGCGCACACCTTCGTTTTCCACTTTAGTAGCCAAGCCGTACATGGCTTTAGTATTGTTGGCGTAGCCACCTTTAGACTCATGTAGTACAGAGGTGACGCCTTGTGCTTGCCAATCGTGGAAAATGCCTTTCATGTACTTGTTGCAGTCTGTTTCGCCTTCAATGAAGGTAGACGGGTAGTCAATGGCTTTTTGCTGCTGGTAAATAGTAGCTACATCAGCATGCATCGATTCAGGGCTAATCTGCATGTAGCCTACAGGATGGTATGCGTAGGCTTCCATGTCCGATTCCCAAACTTCAACCGAGTGGGCCATTAATTCACGCATGGCAGGTTGGAAGTAGTTATTACGTACCACACCACAGGCAATACCAGTCGCTCCAGCGGCAATACCGCTTTTGTCGAGAATGATAATGTCACGGCCGTCGCCTTTGCCATTGGCTTTAAGTTCTAAAGCCAAATGATAAGCCGTACTTAAACCATGAATGCCTGCGCCTACAATGACGTAGGGGGAAGAAGAAGGAAAGGCCATAAAGGACTCCTGTTGGTTTGTGTTTATTGTTCCAGTGAGAGTCATAATGCGCTTTCATAATTAAATAAATGCTAAGTAACGCGACTTTTAACGAGACAAAACCGACAAATGAGGCTAGTGTGTTAATTAAACGACGTTAATACCTTCAAATGAGTGATTAGGCAATGCAACGATTTGGCTTTTTCTTGGTGCCTGGTTTTTCCATGTTGTCTTTGGCAGCCGCCTTAGAACCGTTACGTATGGCCAATGCCCAAGCCTGTGAAGAACTCTACCAATGGGATTTCCTGAGCTGGGATGGCACCCCCGTGAGTGCCAGTAATCAAATGAAAACGGCTGCCACCATTGGTCTAGAGCAAGTAAAAGACTTGGATGTGTTATTGCTGGTGGCGGGCATTAATGTGGCTGCCTATGGTGATGACAAATTCTTTGCTTGGCTGCGGCAAGCGGCTCGACAGGTAGAGTTGTTAGGCTCAACTTCTACGGGAACCTTGTTGCTGGCCAAGGCTAAATTATTACGTCACAAAACCTGCACTATTCACTGGGAATATGTGGATAGCTTCCGTGAACAGTTTCCTGATGTGTGGATGAGTGGTGAATTGTACGAATTTGACGGCAATTTGTTCACCTGCTCAGGAGGCTCTGCGGGCTTAGATATGATGCTCCAAATCATAGCTGACAAGCATGGTTATGAGCTGGCCTTGTTGGTGGCTGAGCAATACATGCACCCCCATATTAGGCCTCCTCATCAAGATCAACGTATGCGCTTGCAGTCGCGGCTCAATATTAACAACCCACGCTTGATTAAGGCCATTGACATTATGCGTCAAAATTTAGAGGCGCCTTTGACGTGTCAAGAGTTGGCGGATGCATCGAACATGTCGGCGCGGCAAATGGAGCGCTTATTTAAGCAACATTTACAGCATAGTCCAGGTCAGTATTACTTGCATTTGCGACTTGAGAAAACCCAGCAGTTACTGCGTCAATCGAGTTTGTCAGTGTTGCAAATTGCCACCGCGTGCGGCTTCAATTCCACCTCTTATTTAGCACGCTGTTATCAAAAAAAATATGCCTGTTCACCGCGCCAAGAAAGAGCTCACAGCAGTAACCGTTAAGGCTTTTAATATGCCTAGGTGCCAGGCGCTTTCGAGCTGGTTTTAGCGGCTTTAAAACCGTATAATTGCAGCCGTTAAAAACGCAAAGTTTTTTGTTGATTATTAGCAATTACCCTTTATTTTTGTCTATAGGAGTTCCATTGCTCATGTTTGAGTCGCTGCACGCTGTGCCTGCTGATCCCATTCTTAATTTGTCGGTACTTTATCGCCAAGACACCAATTCAAATAAAGTCGATTTAGGCGTGGGGGTGTACAAAGATGAAACGGGACATACGGCCATTATGCAAGCCGTAGCTCGAGCCGAAGAGCGTCTGTTGACAGAAGAAGACACCAAGGCCTATGTAGGTATGGCGGGTTCAAAACGCTTTTGTGATTTATTGTCCCAGGCCACATTAGGTGCTGATCATCAGGTTATTACTGAAAAACGCATCGCTGTGGCACAAACCCCAGGTGGAAGTGGCGCTCTGCGAGTATTGGCAGAATTCATCAATGTTGCCAAGCCTAAGGCCACCGTATGGGTGGGTAACCCAACATGGGCTAACCATCATGCCGTACTCAATAGTGCAGGCCTAACCATAAAGCAATACCCTTACTATAACCGTGACACCAAAGCAGTTGATTTTGATGCCATGTTAGCGACCTTAGACAAGGAGGCTCAAGCCGGCGACCTAGTGCTGTTGCACGGTTGCTGCCATAACCCATCGGGTGCCGATTTGTCGCTGCAGCAATGGCAGGCCACCGCTGATTTAATTAAGGCCAAGGGCTTATTACCCTACGTTGACATTGCCTACCAAGGTTTAGGTGAAGGCATGGATGAAGACGCCGCAGGCTTGCGCTTAATGGCTAACACGGTATCAGAAATGGTGGTGGCAAGCTCTTGCTCTAAAAACTTTGGCCTTTATCGTGAGCGCACAGGTACAGCCATGATCATTACCGCCAATGCTCAACAGGCTGACTTAGCTCAGGGCCAAATGAACAGCGTGATTAGGGCTAACTACTCCATGCCACCATCCCATGGTGCCATGGTAGTGGAAATTATTTTAACAGACCCAAAACTTAAGCAAATGTGGCGCGACGAGCTTAAAACCATGCGCAAGCGCATCAAAGATTTGCGCAGCCAATTAGTTAATGCCCTTAAGGCAGAGGGCGTGAGCCAAGATTTTAGCTTTATTGAGCGCCAAACTGGTATGTTCTCCTTTTTGGGAGTGAGTGCCGAACAAGTTGATAAGTTGGTAAATGAACACAGTGTTTACCTAGTGGGCTCTAGCCGCATTAACTTGGCAGGCCTGAATCAGCGCAACATCGCTTATGTTGCCAAGTCGATTGCCGCTGTGCTTTAGTTGTCTATCATTTCTAGCACACCCTATCAAAGCTACGGCAAACAGGGCGCAAATGCGCTCCTGTTTGCTCACGCTAACGGTTTTCCGCCAGATACCTATACTGCGCTGCTAAGCGATTTAGCCCAAGATCATGCTCTAGTGGCACCCCATTTACGGCCCCTTTGGCAATCCTTGGCAGATTATCAAGCGCAAGCCAAAAATCATCAAATTTGGCAGCAGATGGCAAAAGATCAGAATGACTTTATCGAGTCTCATGGGTTAGCGCCAGTAACCTATGTTGGTCATTCCATGGGTGCCAATGTGGGCGTCCTGGCCGCCCACCTTAAGCCCTATTTGTATCGTCAGTTGATACTCATTGAACCGGTATTTTTACGCCGTACCTTCACCCGTATTCTGCGCTTTGCGCCCCAGATATTAACTAAAAAAGTGCCTATTATTGCTAAAGCTATGGGCCGACCTGACCGTTGGGATAACATTCAACAAGCGTTTGATTTTCATCGTTCAAAGCGAGTCTTTGCTGGCTTGGAGGATAGCGTATTGTGGCATTACATCAAGGCAGCGGTGGTGGTCGACGGGCCACAGGTAAAATTGGTCTATGATAAGTACTGGGAAGCCTTAATGTATGGCACGGTGCCTAATATGTGGCCCTTTCTTAAGCGCAGTAAGGTGCCCATTAGTGTGTTACGGGGTGAACTGTCAGACACAGTTGATGATCTTGCTTGGCAACGTTGGCAGGCATTGCGGCCCCATGCTAGTGTGCCCCAATCCAATAAGGCGATTAATTTTGTTGGCGCCGGTCACCTATTGCCACTAGAACAACCTCAGCTAGTAGCACAACAAGTTAGGTTATTGGTCGGCGATTTGCCGCTAACCGAGGAAGCACCATTGCTGGAGTAAGTCTGCTCGCACTATTAGATGATATTGCTACTTTGCTGGATGACATTGCGGTTTTGTCTAAAGTTGCAGCAAAAAAAACAGCTGGCGTGTTAGGCGATGATCTAGCGGTTAACGCCGAGCAAGTATCGGGGGTGAGAGCCGAGCGCGAGCTGCCTGTTGTTTGGGCCGTAACCAAGGGCTCTTTGCTAATAAAGTAATATTGGTGCCCGCAGCCTTGCTAATGAGCCTATATGCACCATGGTTGATTACTCCCGTGCTTATGCTCGGTGGTACTTACTTGTGTTTTGAAGGTGCAGAAAAATTACACCCATGGTTAGTTCATAAGCCTAAGCAGTCTAGTCCTACCGAGCGCTTGAGTCATTTACGATTGTCTAAAGTTGATTTGTTGGCCTTAGAAAGCAAAAAAAATTAAAGGTGCAATACATACAGACTTTGTTTTGTCGGCAGAGATTGTAGTCATTATTTTAGGCTCTGTAGCGCATACCTCTTTTACCAATCAGGTGATTATAGTGTCTGGTCTGGCTTTGTTTTTTACGCTTGCTGTGTATGGTTTGGCAGCCGCCATTGTAAAAATGGACGATGTTGGTTTGTATCTTATTGAGCGCGCTGAGGCAGGCAAAGAGCCCGGTGTTAAAAGTCGTGTTAGCGCTTGGTGTGGGCGGGGTTTGGTGAATGCTGCGCCGCCGCTAATGAAAACCCTTTCAGTGTTGGGCACCCTAGCCATGTTTTTGGTAGGTGGTGGCATTTTGGCCCATGGTTGGCCCTGGTTACAGCAGGGTTTTGAAGCCTTGAATCTATGGTGGCTGCAGCTTGCTAATATGGCTGTGGGCCTAGTGGCAGGAGCTATTGTACTGGCTGTTATGACATTGGTAAGGACACTGCGGCCTGCAAGCTAAAGAGGGCCTTTAAGGCTCTTGCCTGGCGTTCGATGCCCTGCGTGCAGAGCACCATAGCGGCGGCAAAATAAGCTTCTAACAAGGCATACATGGCTGGGTTTGCTGGGCCATAATGGCTGATGTAGGACTGGCGTAACACTGTGTGCCAATTGACCTCTTTAAAGGGTCTCATTTCTGCCTGCTGCCAATCAATGGCAAAGCTAAAATGATTTACCTGGGTAGCGTTCGTGCCGTTCCTTGCCTCAATCTCCGGCATGCCTTCTACCAATACATGACCTCTGCGCATGGCTGGCAATTCTCCCGTGGCGTAGGATTCATACTTGGCTAAATCAAACAGTGGGTGGCCACTGCTCATGCCAGCCACTGATACTGGATCAATGAGTACTAGCTGACTAGTCCAATGGGCTTGATCAGGGCTTGCTGGTAAGAGTATATTTTCTAAAAATAAGTCACCGTGTAAACGCACCTGAGGTTGGCCATCCAGTTGACTCAATAAGCTAGTTTGACGCTGAAGTTTATTTATATTTGCGCTTAAATTTTCGCAGTTTTGGCCATTGATCTGAAGCTTGGGCAGGCCTAAACAGGCGAGTTCTTGGTTTTTGTCTATGGCTTGCGCCGCTTGTAGTAGAGTTGCTAGCACATTGTGGGCGAGGCCAGGCTGGCTTGCGCTGGGGGTGTGCAATTGACCAAATACGCGTTTGCCTAGGTGGCTCTGGAACTCATTTGCTTGGTCTTGATCAAGGGCTTCACTGCGGGCTAGCTGAGCCACATCAACGTGGCCTGTCATATAAGCCATGTCATAGCCAGGTGCGGGCTCTTCCCAAGAAGCAATGAGCCGGGGAAATAGGTCGAGTAGGTGGGGTTCTAAATCTTGTAAATAGAGTGCTTCTGCATGTAAATTATCTTGCCCCCATGGGCCAGAGGATTGCATACCTTTGGACTGCTTGCGCACCCGTAAACTGGCGTCTGCCATGCGGATTATTTCGGTTCTATCCCAGTAGCCATTTCTTAACAGGGTTTCAATGGCAGCAAGGGTAGGGCGAGTAGAAGTAGGCATAGTTAATGATTAAACTGCAGTTGGCTTAAGTGTTTGTAGAGTGCCGAAGATTCAATTAACTGCTGGTGAGTGCCTTGAGCTTCAAGTCGGCCCTCATTAAACAGCATAATGCGATCTGCATGCATAACCGTGGCCAGCCGATGGGCAATAATCAGGGTGGTGCGGCCTTGCATAAGTTCTTGCAGGGCCGCTTGTACCTTGTGTTCACTATCGGCGTCTAGGGCGCTGGTGGCTTCATCTAGCAATAAGATAGATGGGTCTTTTAGCATCGCTCGCGCAATAGCGATACGCTGCCTTTGGCCACCGGATAAGCGTACGCCTTGTTCGCCTAAATAGCTCTCGTATTGTTCTGGTAAACGCTCAATAAATTCACTGGCATAGGCTTGCTGGGCTGCTTTTTCTACTTGCTCTTGGCTTGCACTAGGGTCACCATAGCGAATGTTGTGAGCTACATCAGCGCTAAATAACGTAGGTTGTTGCGGTACTAACCCTAAGTGGCTGCGTAACTCCTGCGGCTTAAGCTGGGTGATCGGCTGGCCAGCAACGCTTATGCTGCCTTGCTTAGGGTCGTAAAAACGCTGCAGCAATTCAAATATTGTACTTTTTCCGGCACCCGATGGCCCAACGATGGCCACGGTTTCACCGGCGGCTACTGCAAATGATACATCCTCTAAGGCGACTTGGCCTGGGCGCGAAGGGTAGCTAAAACTCACGTTATTAAAGGCCAAGGCCAAAGGGCCGCTGGGTAAAGACTGGGCTTGTTTTGGGCTGCTGATATCGGCTTCTTCAGCCAGCAACTCTAACAAACGCTCTGTGGCTCCAGCCGCTCTTTGCAGTTCACCATAAACTTCGGAAATGGTGGCCACAGCCATGGCCACCATGAGGGCGTAAAATATGAAGGCCGCCAACTCGCCAGAGGTGATGGTGCCGCTGGCCACGTCCTGAGCACCCACCCAAATCATGCTAGAAAGCCCAGTAAATACCAAGACCATAGCCACAACAATGAGAACTGAGCGTTGAAGAATGCGTTTTTTAGCGATGTTAAATGCTTTTTCGACTTCGCGGCCAAAGGCTTGGCTTTCTTCTTGTTCGCGGGTAAAGCTTTGTACAATCTTGATGTTTTGTACGATTTCGCCAGCATAGGTGCCTATATCCGCCACTCGATCTTGGCTTAAACGGGATAATTTTCGTACTCGGCGGCCATAAATCATCATAGGGAAGACCACCAAAGGCACACTGGCTAAAACAATCAGCGCTAACTTGTAGTTGGTGATTAGCATCATCACCAAGCCACCGCTAAAGGTAAGGATGTTGCGCAGAGCCATGGAAATGGAGGAACCGATGATGGACTGTAAAAGGGTAGTATCAGTGGTGAGGCGGGCATTTATTTCGCCGCTGCGGTTAACCTCAAAATAATAAGGGTCAAGGGTTAATAAGTGGTTAAACACCGCTAAGCGAATGTCGTTACTGACGCGCTCGCCAAGCCAGGACACCAAGTAAAAGCGGGTAAAAGTGCCCGCCGCCATGAGCAAAGTGATCACTGCCAATACCAGCATAGCTTGGTTTAAACGGCTCGGGTCAGACGAATCAAAGCCCTGGTCAATGAGCAGGCGAATGCCTTGGCCTAAAGCCAAGGATACACCGGCGGTAATAAGTAAGGCTAAGGCTGCGCCCAGTATCATTTTTTTGTAGGGGGCAATAAAGGGCAGTAATCGCATCAGCAAACGTAAGTCTTGTTTGTCAGTGTCTGCAGCTTGGTCAGTGGAGGTTTGGTTCATACAGGGTATCTTATAAAGGGCTTGCAAAATTATATGGGGGCTGGCTATGAATTTGCAATTGCGCCGAGCACACAGCAGGTGATTAAGTTATGCTACATCGCTAATTACTACTTTGACTACTGCTAATGCATCTGCGCCATTTTTTGCCCAACTTACCCGTTAGCCAGATCTCTTTACTGCGGCTGATGACCTTTGCCATGCCCTTTAGTTTTGGTGTATGGATGGCCTTGTTTAATAACTTTGCCATCGAACAAGGTGGCTTGAACGGCGCTCATATTGGTGTGTTGCAATCTTGGCGCGAAGTGCCAGGGTTTTTGGCCTTTGGTGTGGTGTTTTTATTACTTGTTATTGCCGAACAAAGATTAGCCATTTGGTCTTTGCTAATGTTGGGCGTAGGCACGGCCATGACGGGTTTCTTGCCGAGCTTTAGTGGCCTGCTGGTAACCACAATGCTCATGTCGATAGGTTTTCACTATTATGAAACGGTGAAGCAATCCCTAGCCCTGCAATGGTTTAGTCAGGACGAGGCAGCTGTACAACTAGGGCGCTTAATCGCTTTTGGCTCGGCCTCCTCATTACTGGCCTATGGCTGGGTATGGTTGGCGTTGCAGGTGTTTAAATTACCCGTGGAATGGGTCTATGTTTTGGGAGGTGGTGTCACTATTGCCCTGGCCTTAGTGGCTTTGTTGGTGTTTCCGCAATACAAGTCCACTGTGCAACAGCACAAAAAATTGGTGTTCCGCAAGCGCTATAGCTTGTATTACGCCTTAGTTTTTATGGGCGGTGCAAGGAGGCAGATTTTTGTGGTGTTTGCGGCTTTGTTAATGGTTGAGCGCTTTGGCTTTGGTGCCGATGCGGTGGCGTTGATGTTTTTGGCTAATGGTTTGCTGAGTATGTGGTTGGCGCCAAAAATTGGTGGCTTGGTTGCCCGCTGGGGTGAACGGCGGGCTTTAACCCTAGAATACGTAGGTTTAATGCTGGTGTTTGTGGCTTATGCTTTTGTTGATTGGGCGCCGTTAGCGGTGGCCCTATATATGCTCGACCATGTGTTATTTGCCATGGCAATTGCGCAAAAAACGTATTTTCAAAAAATAGCTGATCCTGCCGACATGGCCTCCACTGCGGGTGTGTCATTTACCATTAATCATATTGCGGCCGTGGTGTTGCCTGCCGTTATGGGTGTGCTGTGGCTGGTGTCACCTACTAGCGTATTCCTGCTGGGTGCAGCTATGGCCGGTGTTTCGCTAGCATTGGCGCGCTGGGTGCCAGCTAGACCTGTACCTGGGCTAGAGTGGCAAAGCCCACTTTGGTTGAAAGGTAAATAGGCTAATCGCAGTGGTCAGGATGGGCCTGCTGGAAGGCAGCCTGTTGATTGCACCAGGTAACTCTTTGGCAAATTGCAGGGTAGGCGGTCATATCCATATTAAAACGGTTAGCGTTGAATACCTGGGGCACAAGCACTAGATCCAGCAAATTGGGTTTAAGCTGTTGGCTGCTGCCATCCATTTGGCTCTCTAAAGCGGCAAAGGTGAGCTTGATCCAATGTTGGTACCAGGCGAGCTTATCAGTCTCAGTGTGGCCCAAATCATTTACTAAATAATTCAGCACCCGCAAGTTGTTGAGCGGGTGGGTATCACAGGCAATGGCATAAGCTTGGGCCCTGAGTTGGGCTTTAGCAATGGCATCTGAGGGTAGTAAGGGATTGTTTGGATAAGTCTCATCTAACCACTCAATAATGGCCAGGGACTGAGTGATGACCTGATCGCCCACAACTAAGCTGGGCACTAGCCCTTGCGGATTGGTGGCTAAATAGAATTCACTGTGTTGCTCTTCGGCCAGTAAGTCGACATTGACCTTTGTATAGTTAATACCTTTGATATTGAGAGCAATGCGCACGCGATAGGCGGCGGAAGATTTAGGGTAATCATAGAGAGTTATTGAATGAGGCATAGCGATTTAACTATTTGGCTTGATGCATTAAGGCTATATCATCTATGCTAGCAGACATTGTTACTTATGCAACTTTAATGATTTTCAAAAATGCCTCAATCACAGATTAATGTAACCCCAAAGTCTAATTTAAACTTAGATCGTTTTTTACCTTATCGTCTTAACCGTTTGGCTCATAATGTGGGCTTATCACTGTCCACTATATATACCGACGCCTACGGTATTAACCGCTCACAGTGGAGGGTTATGGCTTTGTTAAGCCAGCATCAACAGCTGACGGCTAAACAAATATGTGCCATGACCTACATGGACAAAGTTAAGGTGTCACGAGCGGTAAGTGGCTTGGTTACTATGGGGCACTTACAAACCGCAGCCGATGCAACGGACAAACGGGTCGTGCTTTTAGCACATTCAGCTCAAGGAGCAAGTCTATTTGCTCAAATGGTGCCTCAAGTGCAGGCTTGGGAAGATGACTTTTTAAAAAAATTAACCACCAAGGAAGTGGAGCAGTTGGCCAAAATTATCGATAAGTTGGATCCTAGCTCTGCCAATGCGCCGCTATGTCGCTAAATAGTGGATCACATATATTGAGCTGATTGAGTTGTTGGTGGGTAGTGTTGAAATAGTCTATGTTACTGCCACGGCCGCCATGGGCTTGGGCAATCATTTGTGCACACTGGGCGCTACTATAGTCAACAAATTGTTCGTGCTTTGGGTCTGCCACAAAGGTAATGGCGGTAACCATTCTAGTAGCAGTGATAACTTGGCACACCTGTGGGCGGTAAAACATAGTGACCATTTCCCGCAACCATAAATTCTTAAAATCTCTATGCTTAGAGTCTGTAGCAATACGTAAAGCTAAGCCTTCACAATGACCCCCATCGCGTACAGATAAGACTAAACCTGGGCAGCTTGTGGTGCCACGGTGTACGGTGGACAATAGATTAAAACCACGTTCTAACCCCTGCACTTTGCCTTGTAGCGTCTCTATAACCTGCATTTCTGGGTTCCACATGAGGGAGCCGTAGGCGAAAATCCATAAATCATCAGGTAAGGGGTGTTGGGCTAAGTAGTCATCAAGGGCGCTCAGGATTTGGTGTTCAGGATAAGCTGACATAAGTGGTCCATAGTCGCCGCGGATGGGCATCTATGCCAGCGCGGCCGTACATAAAAAGGCCTGCTTACGTCGCAGGCAGGCCTATGCTGTCACATCAAAGGTTTTTTGCCAAGCCCGTTTATGAGCGACTATTTGCCCACCAGGTTATTAGTTACGAGTAATGTCACCCGTTGGCGAAAAATCAGCTGTCTTAAGCGGACTATGGCTGCTGATGTAATCCTTCAGCACTTCGGCATCAATAAAACCAGAGTTAACAAAGTTAACATGGTCAGCCAAACGAGGGTAACCGTCGCCACCCGAGGCCATATAAGCATTTACCGCTAGGCGGTAGGTTTGGCTGGCATTAACTGGCTTACCGGCTACCGACGCACTAACAATAGTAGCGCCTTGCATGGTTACTTCAACGCCTGCAAACTGAGCGAAGGCACCGCTACCAGCTTCTTTGTTTGCCGCTGCCTCAAGGTAAGGCATAAGCTCAGCGCCGCTTAGGTCGACATAAGCCACTGCGTTGGCAAAGGGCTGCACCTTAAGCACATCTTTGTAGGTGATGTCACCGGCTGGCATATCGGCACGAATGCCACCAGAATTCATAATACCTACATCGGCTTGCACCCGCTCCATTTGTGCTAGGGCAATGAGGTTGCCTAGGTTGGTTTCGCGGGTGCGTACCTCTTCCCGAGCACCAACAAACACGCCATCGGCTTGGCCAATTACCTGTGTCAATTGCTCCTGACCTTGGTTCTGGTAGGGCTCCAACATGGCCTTCAGCTCTGCGTCGGCAAGAATTTCCTGATCCACAAAGACACGCACTTTTTCGCCATTGAGAGTAACTTTCTTCTTTAAGTTAACCGGAATTAATTGGTAGTTGATTACCGACACTTCGCCGTTACGTATCTGTAGGTCTAGGCGGCCAACGTACTTACCCCATTCTTTGGCTTGAATAATTAGCGCGCCATTTTGTACATCTGGAGTAAAGGTTGGGGTTTGGCTATGGCCACCAACAATGACATCGAATCCGTCTACGGATTTCGCCAGAGTCACGTCACCAGGCGCGTTACCGCCGTATTCGCCAAACCGATAATGACCCATGTGGGTGAGGCCAATCACTAGGTCGCTGTTGGCGGCCAGCTCAGGAATAATTTGTTTGGCTACTTCGACCGGCGACAGAATGTCCAGTTCACCTAAGTATTCTGGATTGCCAATGCGCACGGTGTCTTCCGTGGTGAAACCCACCACCGCTACTTTAAGGCCATCTAGATCAAACATCTGGTGACCTTTGAAAAGGGGCATGCCGGTGTTCTTGTCAAGAATGTTGGCTGACAAGAAAGGGAAACGGGCCCATTCGTATTGCTGGCGCAACACGGAAATAGGGTTGTCGAATTCGTGGTTGCCCAAGGCCATGGCGTCATAGGCCATGTAATTCATGCCCTTAAAGTCAGGCTCTGCATCTTGCAAATCAGATTCGGGTACACCGGTGTTGATGTCACCGCCAGACAAAAGCAAGGTGTGACCACCATTGCTTGCGACTTCATCGCGAATGCTTTGAATAAGCGTGGCGCGAGCAGCCATGCCATATTCGCCGTGACGGTTAGGCCAGAAACGGCCATGGTTATCATTGGTGTGGAGAATAGTTAAATTGTAAGTTTGGTCAGGGTTGCCTGCGAGTGCATTTTGGCCGGCAAAAACCAGGCCGAACACACAGCTAAGCATGACACCGCGTTTGAGTGAATTGATCATATTGAGTCTCTATATAATTATTATTAACATGCGTTTAATGCAATATAAGCACAACAAATGCGACCTTCGTATAATATTACAAGGATTGAAAAAAATACAAGGATTGAAAAAAAATACAATATATAGATAAAATGTGCTGTGATAGGTATGTTACATGCTACTCGAATTTGTACTTAGTAGGCTTGTTAGCCATCCAAAAAGGTTATGCCGATGAGTGTAGTCTTTGCGTCACGTTGCGCTCCAAAGGTACAGTCATTCCGGTTTTAGTTCGATTCATCACCACCGAAGTACGAAAGCGTTTAACATTACTGTCCTCAAAAAACAAACGATGCGTAAGCCGCTCAAAATCCTCGATACTTTTGCCTAACACAACCAAGGCAAAGTCTGCTTCGCCAGTGATGTAGTAGCATTGTTGAACTTGAGGTTCTGCCGTAATTTTTTTGCGAAACGCATCTAATTGATAAGACTTTTCTTGTTCCAACTCGACCAAAATGAGAAATGTCATATTGTAGCCAGCGGCCTCTTGGGAAATTATTGCAGTTTCTTGTTGGATGATGCCAGTCGATCTAAAATGCTTTATCCGCCTTTGAACAGTTGCAACCGATAACCCAGTCTCACTAGCAATAGACTCAAGTTTTTCGCGAGAATTTTGCTGTAATAAATGTAATATTGTTCGATCACTCTGATCTAAGCTTTTCATATGGTTCCTGCCAGCTCAATTTTCGATAAATTTAACAGGCATCAGTATATTGTCTTAATCACCTCATAGTCATGCTAACTTTTGATAAAAATATTCATTTTTGTAAGATATATTGACCAATTTAAGTTTACTGATGCTGATAATATAATTGTTAAATATGCTACAAAACATCAGCAAGCTTGCTCAACTGATGTTGCTAACAGATGTAAGGCTAGTATGCGGCATTTAATGTGTGCCAATATAGACTAATGTGTGCCGATATAGGCGGCTGAACTTTCAACGAAATCAATACTATGACATCCACCGTATCCACAGTCTTTGTACGTTTAATGCCTTTGATATTTGTGTGGGTTTGGAGTACTGGGTTTTTGGTAGCCAAGTTGGGTAGACCTTATGCTGAGCCTTTTACTTTGCTTAGTTATCGATTTGCTTTAGCGTTAGCGGTGTTATGGCTCATCACTAAATTTATGCATAGTCGATGGCCCACAACATGGCGCCTAGCGTTGCACTGTATGGTGGTGGGGTTATTGCTCCATGGCGTTTACTTAGGTGGCATTTTTAAAGCCATTTCTTTGGGTATGCCAGCAGGCCTAAGTGCTATGGTTATTGGGTTGCAGCCCCTAACTATGGCGTTGTTTGCTGGGCTCATGTTAGGTGAAAAAGTGAGCAAACGTCAGTGGCTTGGTTTAGCTATGGGTTTAGCTGGCCTTTATCTAGTGTTAGGCGAGCAGTTTGCATTAGACGCGGGAATAGGTGGGGGAATAGACGCGGGAACAGTTTTTGATGGTTTTTCGGGGTGGGCACCAGTGCTTGTGGGTGGTGCATTAATTGGAATTTCATTGGGTACTTTGTATCAAAAAAAATATTGCCACGATGCCAATTATCTTACGTCTATTTGGCTACAGTATGCTGCAGCGCTGGTATTTAGCCTAGTCTTCGCCTTTGTATTTGAAACTCGAGAGGTAGATTGGCAATGGCAGTTTGTTGTAAGCCTGACGTGGCAAGTGCTCGCTTTGTCTATTGGAGCCATTTTGCTGCTCATGATGATGATGCGCCAAGGTGCCGCCTCAAAAGTTGGAAGTTTGTTTTATTTGGTGCCACCAGCGGTGGCGTTGCAAGCCTGGCTGTTGTTTGGTGAAGCCATGGGTTGGCAAGGTTTGTTTGGTATTGTTCTTATTGCTGCAGGTGTAGCGCAGGCCATGTGGCCTAAGTCTTAAAATCATTGTTGGAGTTGTTTGTATGTCTAGGGTTTTTCCAGGTCATTTAGATTGTTTTCATAATGGCAGCGCCAATGCGCAATTAGTGTACGGTGCTGATCGGCAAAATATTTTAAGTTTAAAAAAGGCCGAAAAAGCCCTCACCACCATATCTAGCTGGCCCAACTATGAGGCTTCGCCCTTACACCTGCTGCAGACTATGGCTAAGGCTGCAGACATAGCCCAAATCTACTACAAAGATGAAAGTACCCGCTTTGGTTTAAAAAGCTTCAAAGCCTTAGGTGGCGCCTTCGCAGTGACGCGGTTTGTGCAGCAGCACCTTGCGGCTATCAATGGCACTGAACCCACCATGGACGAGCTATTGTCGGGTCAGTTTAAACACCAACTTAAGGACGTGGTTGTTAGTTGTGCTACGGATGGCAATCATGGGCGCTCGGTGGCTTGGGGCGCGCAAATGTTTGGTTGCCAGTGCATTATTTATATCCATCGCGACGTGTCACCAGCTCGGCAAAGCGCCATGGAGGCCTATGCTGCACAGGTCATTCGCATTACTGGCAACTATGATGAGTCTGTGCGCCAAGCTGCAGCAGATGCCAAACAATTTAATCGGGTGATCATCTCCGATACCAGCTATGAAGGCTACACTGAAATCCCCGCCAACGTGGCTTTGGGTTATACCGTTATGTTGGCAGAAATTGTGCAACAACTGGCCGATGAAATACCCACCCATGTATTTGTACAAGCCGGTGTTGGGGGCCTAGCGGCTGCCGTTTGTGGTTATTTTTGGGATTTATGGGGTGCGCAGAGGCCTCGTTTCGTGATTGTAGAGCCAGAGCAAGCTAACTGTTTACAAGCCAGTGCAAAAGCCGGCAAGCTAACTGTAATAGAAGGTGATTTGGACACCATAATGGCGGGCCTAGCTTGCGGTGAAGTGTCGCAAATTGCTTGGCAAATACTGGCCCAGGGTGCCGATGACTTTATTACCTTAAGTGAAGACGCTATTGCTCCTAGCATGATTGCCTTACAACAAAATAACCCCAGCATTGAAGCGGGTGAATCTGCCGTGGCAGGTTTGGCTGCATGTTTGGCCGCTGCCGCCAATGCCCCATGGCGTGAAGCATTGGGTTTGACCCAACAAAGTCGTGTGTTGGTGCTGGGTACCGAGGGTGCTACGGATCCAGATCTCTACCAAAAATTAGTGTTTGGGGCGTAAGTATGAGCCAGTATCAAATCAGTCAAAGCCCGCAAAGGGATTTTACCTTAGCCGAATTTGAACAACGCCTAGGGCGTGCACAAAGCATGATGCGCGAGCACCAGCTAGACGGGATTTTGCTCACCACAGAAACCAATGTGCGCTACTTTTCTGGTTACTTTACCCAGTTTTGGCAAAGCCCCACACGGCCGTGGTTCTTGCTGTTGCCGGCCACGGGCAAACCCATTGCCGTGATTCCTACCATTGGTTTGGTGGGTATGCAAAATACCTGGGTGGATGACGTGCGGACTTGGCCGTCGCCCATACCCGAAGATGATGGTGTGAGCCTGCTTAACCAGACTTTGGCCGAACTACCCAAGCGCTTTGGCCGCTTGGGTATGACCTTGGGCCGCGAGACCCATTTGCGCATGCCGCAAACCCAGGTACAGTCTTTGTATAGCTCCAGCGGTTTTGATTTAGTTGACGTGAGCCGTGATGTATTACATCTGCGCAGCATTAAATCTAGCGCAGAAATTAATCGTGCGGCCCATGTGTGTAACATTGCTTCAAATGCCTTTGCGCAATTGCCCAGTTTTGCTAAAACAGGCATGACAGAGCGTCAGATAGTAGCCGAATTCAGAATGGAGTTGCTGCGCCAAGGTGCCGACCATTCGCCGTTTATAGTGTCTTCTTCTGGTGCCGACGGTTATGACGACATCATTATGGGGCCAACTGATCGAGTGATAAATGAGGGTGATCTGTTAATCATCGACACGGGTACCGTGTGGCAAGGTTATTTTTGTGATTTTGATCGCAACTGGGCCTTTGGTGATTGCTCGCAGGCGACTAAGGACGCCTATGCTTGCGTTTATGCCGCCACCGAGGCGGGCTTTGCCGCCGCCAAGCCGGGTAACACCACCAGTGATCTGTATCGGGCTATGTGGCCTATCATGGCCGCAGGCGGTGCCTTAGGCAACGATGTGGGCCGTTTAGGCCATGGCTTAGGCTCAGACCTGACGGAATGGCCCTCGAATACAGCTACGGACGAGACTCTGCTGGAAGTGGGTATGGTCATGACCTTGGAGCCGGGTATGTCTTACGCCAATGGCACAGGTGAAGTAAAGCAAATGGTGCACGAAGAAAATATTGTCATCACCGAAGATGGTGCGCAATGGTTATCTATCCGCGCCGCCGCGCAACTGCCCTTATTGTAAAGGGCTTAGCTAACCGGGTGCCAGAGCGCCTTAAGCCAGCTGTCTAGCACTGAGTTGGGGCGTTTGCTGCGGCGGGTGACAATGCCATAATTGGTGGTGAAGTGAAAATGACCAGGGGCAATAGCACGCAGTTTATCTTGCTGTATCCATTGGGCCGCGTAATGGGTAGGCAGATAACCTATAAAGCAGCCGGTTAAGATTAAAAACGCCACTCCTTCTCGATCGGTTGCGGTGGAGCTGGTTTTGAGCTGCTGATAATGTTGACGGGTTTGAGCAGTTTGCGCGTAAGCCGGGGCCACTGCATCAAAACTAGGCACCTGTTCAATGCTCAGGTGTTTTTCTGCATCGTTAAATAAGGGGTGCTGGAAGCTGCAGTAAAGCCTGGATTCCTCTTCGTATAGAGGCTGAAAATCTAACTCAGGTAAGCGCCTGGTCTCAGGAATGGCCCCTACATGTAAACGGCCATCCAATATAGCTTTCTCAATTTCGTTGGGTGCCATCATGCTGATGTTAATGGTCACCTCTGGCCCCTTGTGTTTGAGTTCTCGTAAGGCATTGGTAATGCGCATGTGGGGCAGGGTAACTAGGTTGTCGGCAATGCCAATATTAAGCTCCCCTTGTAGTTGATCATGTAAAGCGTTGACTTGGGTGCGAAAACCTTCAATAGCCGCCAGCAATTGTAAAATAGCGTCATACACCTGTTGCCCAGCTTCAGTTACTGAAAACCCAGCCCTGCCGCGCAGGCACAAACGTAGGCCTAGGCGTGTTTCTAAATCGCCCATGGCCATGCTAATGGCGGCGCGGCTAATATTAAGCTCCACTTCCGCCGCGGCAAAGCCACCAGCCTCAACTACGGTTTTGTATATGCGCAGTAAGCGCAGGTCTATGTCCGATAAACGGCTCAGGCCTAGTGGTTTGGCCATGGTTTAACTCACCTTAAGTTAGGTTAAGCATGTAGTTAATAGTAAAGTTAACTAAATGGTTATGTAAATATAAATAACTTAATATTTAATTGTTGTAAATGCAAGTCTAAACTGGCTTCATTACTAACGATGGAGTAGCCCATGAGTTTTGAATCCCTTACTGGAGGCTTAAGCCGCGAGCAGCTTGAAGCCTACTGGATGCCATTTACCGCCAACCGTCAGTTTAAAGACAATCCACGCATGATTGTGGCGGCGGAAGAAAGCCATTACATCACCGCCGATGGTCGGCGTATTTATGATGGTTTATCAGGCTTATGGTGTTGCGGTTTTGGCCACAATCGGCCAGAAATTACTGAAGCTGTGCATAAGCAAATGCTCACCATGGACTATGCACCCGCCTTTCAACACGGTCATCCTAAAGCCTTTGAATTGGCCGACCGAGTGGCGAAAATGGCGCCAGAAGGTTTGGACTATGTGTTCTTTACTAACTCTGGCTCTGAATCTGCAGACACCTCGTTAAAGATGGCCCGTGCCTACTGGCGTCAATGCGGTCAGCCTAGCAAGACCAAACTTATTGGTCGTAGCAAGGGTTACCACGGCGTTAACTATGGCGGCATTAGCGTGGGCGGCATTGGCGGTAACCGTAAACTGTTTGGTACCGGCGTAGACGCCGACCACTTGTGTCATACATTGTTGCCACAAAACGCTTTCAGCAAGGGCATGCCTGAGCAAGGTGCCGAACTGGCCGATGACTTGTTAGAACAAATTGCCCTGCACGATGCCAGCAATATTGCGGCCGTGATCGTAGAGCCCTTTGCTGGTTCTGCAGGCGTAGTAGTACCGCCCCAAGGTTATTTGCAGCGCTTGCGTAAAATTTGTGATGACCACAATATTCTATTGATATTTGATGAAGTTATTACTGGCTTTGGCCGTGCGGGCGCAGCCTTCGGTGCCGATGCCTTTGGTGTAATTCCAGACATCATGAACCTAGCTAAAGGCCTTACCAATGGTGCCATCCCCATGGGTGCTGTAGTGGCTAAAAGCGAAATTTACCAGACCTTTATGGAAGCGGGTGGGCCAGAGTATATGGTCGAGTTTCCCCATGGTTATACTTATTCTGCTCATCCCGTGGCCTGCGCCGCTGGCCTTGCAGCCATGGACATCTTTGAAAATGATCAATTGGCGCAACGGGTTGCCGATATTTCGCCTCACTTTGAAGAAGCCATTCATAGCCTTAAAGGCCTTAATTATGTCAGTGATATTCGCAACTATGGTTTAGCCGGTGCGCTTACCATTGAAGCTTATCCTGGCGAACCGGCCCGTAGACCTTACGAAATTGCCATGAAGGCATGGGATTTAGGTTTCTACGTACGCTATGGTGGTGATACTATTCAGTTAGGCCCCAACTTTGTCAGTGAAAAAGAAGACATCACGCGTTTAATCAACGCCCTAGGTGATGCCATTCAAAGTTTAGATTAGTTAGCTATTTAACCAATGGTATTGCCAGCCTAGTTTGGGTACCATGTTTAATAGCATACCCAATGAAGCCCTAAAGTGGGAAATGAGGAAACACAATGCAAGTAGTAGGACATTTTATCAACGGTGCTATGGTCGCCGATACTGAGCGTGTGCAAGACGTCTATAATCCAGCTACCGGTGCCGTAGTGCGTCAAGTGGCTTTGGCTAGCAAAACCACTGTTGAAGACGCTATTGCAGCGGCACAAGCGGCTTACCCTTCATGGCGCAACACGCCACCGCAAAAGCGGGCCAAGATCATGTTTCGCTTTAAGCAATTGCTAGAAGAAAATGCAGATAAAATTTGTGCGGCCTTAACCAACGAGCACGGCAAGGTATTAGACGATGCCAACGGCGAACTGATTCGTGGTATTGAAGTGGTAGAATTTGCCTGTGCTGCGCCTACTTTGTTAAAAGGCGAACACAGCAAGAATGTAGGCCCAGCCATTGATAGTTGGTCCGAATTTCAGCCTTTAGGTGTGGTGGCCGGTATTACCCCGTTTAACTTCCCAGCCATGGTGCCTATGTGGATGTTCCCCATGGCCATTATCTGCGGCAACACCTTTGTTCTGAAGCCGTCTGAACGTGATCCAAGTGCACCTTTAATTATCGGTCAGCTGCTTAAAGAAGCTGGTTTACCCGATGGTGTATTTAACATTGTTAACGGTGACAAACTTGCTGTGGACACCATTTTAGAAGATCAACGTGTACAAGCCGTGAGCTTTGTTGGTTCTACTCCTATTGCCGAATACATCTATGCTACTGGTACTGCCAATGGCAAACGTGTACAAGCCCTTGGTGGCGCCAAGAACCACGGTATTATCATGCCTGATGCAGATATGGATAACGCGGTTACGGCATTAATGGGAGCTGCTTATGGTTCTTGTGGCGAACGTTGTATGGCTATTTCGGTTGCCGTTTGTGTAGGTGATAAAGCTGCAGACGAGCTAGTGGCTAAGCTTAAGCCTCAAGTTGAAGCCCTAAGAGTGGGTAACGGCACAGACGTAAGTAACGAAATGGGTCCGCTAATTACTAAGGCAGCGCAAGATCGCGTACGCAGCTTGGTAACACAAGGTGTAGCCGAAGGCGCTGAACTAGTAGTTGATGGCCGCGACCTAGTGGTTGACGGTCATGAAGATGGTTTCTTTATTGGCGGTTGCTTGTTTGATAAAGTTACCAAAGACATGGTGGTTTACAAAGAAGAAATCTTTGGCCCTGTATTGTGTGTTGTACGGGTAGATACCATGCAAGAAGCCATGCAGCTTATTGACGATCATGAGTTTGGTAACGGTACTTGCATCTTTACCCGTGACGGCGAAGCAGCGCGTTACTTCACTGACAACATCAAAGTTGGCATGGTTGGCATCAACGTGCCTCTACCTGTGCCAGTGGCTTACCATAGCTTTGGTGGTTGGAAGCGTTCTTTGTTTGGTGACTTGGGCATGCATGGCCCAGATGCGATTCGGTTCTACACTCGTCGTAAGACGGTTACTCAGCGTTGGCCAGCTGGTGGCATTCGTGAAGGCAAGCAGTTCGCCTTCAAGTAAACTAAAAATTTAAGGAAGGTCTACAAGATTCCTTACAAAAGCCCAGCTTATGCTGGGCTTTTTATTACCTTAATTTAATCCACAGGGGGTAATGGGTTAAATTCTTCAGCGTTTTGTTTTAACATTGTAGGCAATTAAATACCTACCTCTGGATGACTTAAGTTATGGGTTTATTATCACGCATCAAACAATTTCTATTTCGCCCGATTGGTGAAGACGACGCAGCTAAAGGCTCGAAGTCTAGTCAACATTTTGAACATAAGGGTTTTAGTATTGAAACCCAACCCTTAGCAGAAGGGGGCAGCTTTCGGGTGCAGGGTTGGATTCGCAAAGATGGTAAGGAGCACCACTTTATTCGTGCCGATCAATCCAATAGCCTGGAAAGTGGCCATGAATTAAGTTTGTTTAAGGCCAAGCAGTGCATCGATCAACTGGGTGAGACTATCTTCAAGTAAGTTCTGGGGTATTAAATGGCTTTTGACGAGGGCTTAGCGCAGCGTGTTAGGGAACTGTTAATTGACCACCCCTATGTCAGCGAAAAAAAGATGTTTGGCGGTATAGGTTTTATGATTTCTGGCAACATGTGTGTCGGTATTACGGGTGATGGTATGGTGGTGCGAGTGGGCCCACCTATCTATGCTTACGCTTTAGCCTTGCCCCATACCCGCGAGTTTGATTTTACCGGTCGACCCATGAAGGGCTGGGTGATGGTGGCCGCTGAAGGTTTGGCGGAAGATGACGAGCTAGGTCAATGGCTAGGGCGCGGCGAGCAATTCGCCAGCGCCTTAATTCCCAAGGTGTAGGTTCCCAGGGTTTAAAGGTAGCACTAGCCTTGGCGAGCGAATACCGCCATGTGGTATTGCTGCTGCGCTGTTTCATAGCCACCAGGAGGGCTTAGGGGGCAGGCTAGACGTGCTGCGCAGCCATTGGTGGCGCAGGATGCTTGTGGGTTTTGGCGTACATAAGAACGGCAGCTTGCCACATCGTAGCCGCTTGCACTAAAGGCATTCACCGGGCAACTATGCATGCAGGGTTGGGCACAGTCGGTGCAAGGGTGGGTTAGGTTTTTAGCGGAGCTAAAATCACTGGGTATAAGCTGGTTTCGGGTAACGATAAGAGCAAAGCGATAACCATGCCAAAGCCCATATTGGCGGTGAAAGTGCAAACCTAAGGGGCTGGCAAAACTATCACCATTGGTTTGTGCCCAAGTTAAAAATGGGTGATAAGGTGGCCCGGTAAAAGGGTAGATGATCTGAGCTTCAAATTGCTGCGCAAGCTGACTAGCCAGGCGCTGGCTCCAACGATCCAACGGGTTGCAACAGCCATCGCTAAATTCTTTGCTGCTGCTAAATACGGGCCAAAAATCCGTGTTGCCATTGCCTATTAATGCTAAGCATTGGTTGTGTTTAAGCATGGATGCTTGCTGGACGAGGCTCAGCAGTTTCAAACCGCAGCGCTGCAACTCTTGCTGCAGCTCCAAGTGCCGAAACGACTCAGTCACTTTTTAAGCGCTAACTGAGGCGCTAACCTTAGCATTAATTGAAGAGCTAACACTGAGGTCTAATACAGGTTTACCTGTAGCAATAGCGCAGATCTTAGCCTCTACAAACAATTCCCCATCCAGCTCAGAGATTACGTGCTTGTTGTCGTGGCGGATGCGCACTTCAACGTCGGCAGCACCGGCGGAAAGGGCTAGGTCTATGGCTTGAGCCCTAACAATGTCTTCGGCCTGGCTAAAGGCGGCTTGCAAATCTGTTAGGTCAAATGGCTTTGCACCATTAAAAATGCGGTAAATACCCTGTGTCGGTTGGGTGATGATGATTTCGGCCCTTTGTACTACGCTACCCATGACCGCCCCTACAGCGTTCGCCACGTGGCCGTACTTAGGCAAAGTGAGCTGCAAGTTAAGGCTTTTGGCCACTTTGGGATAGAAAGTGGCGGCGGGCGCACCTACGGCAACCAAAGGATGGCTTTGGGCAAAGTTAATACCAAATAAAGCCTGCTCGTCGTCTTTGTTGCCGTTTTTGAGAATCAGCTTGCCCATCAACTCGGCTAGATGCCTTGATCGCGCTTCGTTAAGTAGGTTTTCCTGATGCAAGCCTGCTTCCAGCAAGGTTTGGCATATGGCATCGTTCATGAGTGTGAATACCCGTTCAGCCGGCTCCGTAGAATTACCTTTTTCGCACGAGCCTAAACCATATAAGTAACGCATCTGACGGGCCCAGATTTGGGCTGCGAGCTTGGCCCCTTCAACACTCCAGTGATCGTTATTGCCTAATACATGGGCTGCATCGGAAGGCGTAAAGCCCGAATAAATGGCCATGCCTTTGCGCTCTAGCCGAGCCATGGCTTTGGCTAGGTCCTGGCTTTTAAACACCAAGGTTTCCATTTCTACTGGGCCTTCTTCCAGCATTTCCCAGGCCTGTTGCTCAATAGGCGTGAGCTGGCTAAGCAAGGCTTGATTGCGCTCCAAACGAGTTACAAAACGGTTGTGTCTTGGAGTGGGTGTATCGTCTAAATGGGCTTGCATACGCTTGAGTATGGCTGGGTATTGATGTGCCAATAGGCTCATGGGTACTACCCGCCTAGGGCCTAGAGCAACACTGCCACCATAAAAGCGCACTTCGCTATCGCCGCCTAAACCAATAGAGTAAACCTTAACGGTTTCTACCATGGGCTGCCAATCGCCAACGCGAGCGCCTTCAGTAGCCAACTCTGGCTGACCATTGGTGACTATGGCAATGTCTGTGGTGGTGCCGCCCATGTCGGCAATAATAGCGTTACGGCTGCCCGACAAAGCACAGGCGCCAATGACGCTGGCGGCAGGGCCAGATAAAATGGTGGTGACTGGGTGCACCAAGGCTGTCTCGGCGTTAACGATGGAGCCGTCGCCCTTAACGATCATTAATGGGGCTTGAATCTTGAGTTGCGCCAAGATGTCCTGCACCGCTTGAATTAAGTCCTTAATAAAAGGGATCATGCGAGCATTTAGAGAGGCGGTTAGGGCGCGCCTAGGGGCACCTAAACTAGTGGCCAGCTCATGGCCAGAGGTAACCGGCATTTGTGTTAGCTGGGTAACCAGGTTTTGCAATTCAATTTCGTGGCTTGGGTTACGTACGCCAAACTGAGCCGAAACAGAAAAAGCCGATACCTTGTCTTTATTGGCTAATATGGCCTTTGTGGCGCTTTCAATATCGAGGGGTTTAACTTGTCTGCCTGATGCATCATGACCACCGTCTAAGCGAATGATCATCTTGTCGTCAATGATTTCACCTAGGCCGCTTTTTTTCACTTGGCTTTCGCTTAGGCCAACCACTAAGGCGCATATAGGTGCGCCGTTACCCTCTACCACTGCATTGGTGGTGAGGGTGGTCGACAGGGATACCATTTCAATGTCTTTTAGAAACTCGGTGGGAATCTTACCAACAGATTCGCCTATGCCAATGGCTAAGTCATGGCGGGTGGTAAGGCTTTTAACAGCCACCAATACTTGATTCAGTTGATTGATAATAACGGCATCTGTATAGGTGCCGCCTGTGTCAATACCAAGGCGTAAGGACATGGGCAGTAAACTCTCAAAAGTGTATTCTATGGGCGGCATTTTGCCTTGCGCAACAGACTAACGCAAGCGCTTGTGTTATGCCCTAAATAGGGCGGCATGGGTGGGTTTAAATACGTCACTTTAGATGTAACTGTGAGTCTCAGTAGTGAGTAAATTATGGCACTTGTTTTAAAGTTACGTTTGGCCTTTAATAATGCTTGTCAAAAACATCTATATGGATAAAGGAAGTTAACATGAGCAAGGTGGCATTTATTGGCTTAGGCGTTATGGGTTACCCTATGGCGGGGCATTTAGCGGCACACGGTCACCAAGTTTGTGTGTATAACCGCACAATGGCCAAAGCTGAAGCATGGCAAGCAGAACATCAAGGTGGTGCTGCAATTACCCCAGCCGAGGCGGCCCTAGAAGCCGACTATGTGTTTATATGTGTGGGTAATGACGATGATCTACGCAGTGTTGTGTTTGGTGATCAAGGCGCCTTGGCAGGCATGGCTGCTGGTGCCGTGTTAGTTGACCACACTACAGCCTCGGCACAAGTAGCACGAGAAATTGGAGTTGTTGCTGCCCAACAAGGCGTAGGGTTTGTAGATGCGCCTGTGTCGGGTGGCCAAGCAGGGGCCGAAAATGGAGCTCTAGCCATTATGTGTGGTGGCAGCCAAGAAGATTACCAAAGAGCAGAGCCAGTGATGCAGGCGTATGCTAAAAGCACGACTCATCTAGGCCCTGTGGGCAATGGCCAGTTAACTAAAATGGTTAATCAAATTTGTATAGCGGGCTTAGTGCAAGGTTTGGCCGAAGGTGTGGCCTTTGCCATTAACGCAGGCTTAGATGCAAAGCAGGCACTTAGTGCTATTGGTGGCGGGGCTGCAGGATCCTGGCAGATGCATAACCGTGGTGCAACTATGGTGGATGATGAGTTTGAGTTTGGTTTTGCAGTTGATTGGATGCGTAAAGATTTAGCCATTTGTTTATCTGAAGCCAAACATAATGGCTCGGAGTTACCGGTAGCCGAATTAGTAGATGGTTTTTATGAGCAGGTACAAGCTCATGGTGGTAACCGCTGGGATACCTCAAGCTTGTTGCGTCGATTACCGCGTAAAGACAAACAATAGAACTTGATCGGCCAGGTTAGTCCTTGTTGCCTTCCCAGTTAACAATTTTGAGGTAGCGCGACAGGTGGCGGTGCATGGCATCGCGGGCGCCACTGGCATCGCGCTGCTTGATTTTTTGTAATATCCGTTCGTGGTCAAGCATGGACAGTTCGGCGTATTGTTCTATCTGTACCAGGCTTTCAATTGACTGTGTCAGAGGCGAACGCATGGATTTCCACAACTCTTTTACCAGACAGGCGCTGGTGTTGTTTTGGGCAGCCTGGGCGATGGCAAAATGGAACCGGCCATCAGGGTCATCGGTCAAATCCTCGTGCCGGTATTGGCCATTTTTAAAGTCACGCCAGCCCCAGTCTACGGCGGCCTGGATATCTTCAATTTGTTCGTCTGTGGCTTTTTCGGCGGCCAGAGCCGCCAGTTCTACTTCAATGAAGATGCGTATTTCAAGCACCTCGACGGGCGAGGTGACAGACTTAAAAATCTGGTCCAACTGGCTACTAGATTGGTTGTTTTTGGCTAGGTAAATACCCGAGCCACCTCTGATTTCAATAATGCCCCTAAGTTTGAGGGACAGCAACGCCTCACGCACAGTGGTACGTGACACTGACAGCATATCGGCCAAGGTGCGCTCGGTAGGTAAACGTTCCGACTTGGCGAAATCTCCAGCACTAATCCGGGTGGCTAGTTCGGCGGCTACCTTGTGGTACAGTCGGTGGCGATCTTGGGTATGTTGCATAACTCTTGATACATTACCTTATGGCTCAGGGTTATAACCTAACCTCTGATGTTGAGTGGAACAAAGACACCATGTGTAAGTCGATATAAAGCCGTGTCATAGCACCTATATCAGGGCACTTGGTCGCTCGGAATCGGGCGCAAATAATTTGTCCGGCTAATTCAAACCAAACCTGCACGTCGCTACCAGTCATTTCACTGCGGGTGACTGGCAGTTCAACTTCCAGATGTTGGTGACCCTCTAGTTGTGTTTTGGAACGGTAGATACTTTCTGGCCGCACCCCCATTATTATAGACTGACCTTCACTAGGTTGGCCATTGGCAAATTGGTAATTTGCTAACGAAGCTTGATAATCGCCGATTGAGAGTTGTGCTTCGCCATCTTTACCATTGAAGCGGCCTTCGAGAAAATTCATTTTGTTGAGGCCCACAAATTCCGCCACAAATTTATTTTGCGGCTCATAGTAGACCTGGTGGGGGGTGCCAAATTGTTGCACCTTGCCTTGATCTAGAACCGCAACTTTAGTAGCCATGGACATAGCTTCGATTTGATCATGGGTAACCAGTACAAAAGTGCGGCCTAGCTTGCGATGCAGTTCTTTGAGTTCAAAGCGCATCTGGCTGCGTAGTTTGGCATCCAAATTAGACATAGGCTCATCGAGTAAATAAACATCAGGATCCCGTACTAAGGCCCGCCCTATGGCCACACGCTGGCGCTGGCCACCTGACAATTGCGATGGTTTTCGGTCCAACAACTGGGTGATTTGTAGCAATTCCGCCACCTGTTTAACGGTTTTTTCACGCTCAGCTTTTTTCACGCCCTGACACTCCAAGGCGAAGCTAATATTACGCGCCACGGTCATGGTAGGGTAGAGGGCGTAAGATTGGAATACCATGGCCAAATTACGTTTGCCTGGGTCTAACTGGGTGACATCGCGGCCCATGATTTCAACCTTGCCATTGGTTACTTGTTCGAGACCGGCGATGCAGTTGAGCAAGGTAGACTTGCCACAGCCACTGCAACCCAGCAGTACCAGAAAATCCCCCTCTTCTATTTCTATATTAATATCGTTTAGTACCTTGATAGGGCCAAAGTTCTTCTCGATATGGGTTAGTTTTATTGACATAGTGTTATCCCTTAACCGCACCTTGTGTTAAACCCCTTACAAAAAACTTGCCAGTAATAAGAAACAGCAAGAGGGTGGGTAGTGCGGAAATGATGACCACCGCATTATTGACGTTATATTCTTTGATGCCATAGGCTGAGGCGACGATATTTTGCACCGCCGACATGATGGGCCGCTTGCCACTTTCACCGAAGGTGAGGGCAAACAGATAATCGTTATAGACGCCGGAAAACACCAAAATGATCGCCACTATGGTGATGGCCGGCGATAGCGGCACTATGATGTGGAAGAATATTTTGAAAAAACCAGCGCCATCCATCACCGCTGCCCGCATAAGTTCGTTAGGCAAGGTGGTGTAGTAGTTACGAAATAGCATGGTGGTCAGGGGTACACCATATACCGTGTGGATTAAAATTAGACCTATGCTGGTGCCGTAGATGTCCAGTTCCCGCAGGGTCACAGCCAAGGGAATAAGAAACAGTTGCAATGGCACAAAGCTGCCTATAAGCATAGTTGCAAACAATATATCGGCAAATTTTGAACGCCATTTTGCCATTACATAGCCGTTGAAGGCCCCTAATAACACAGCCAGTATTACCGCTGGAATGGCGATTTCGAAGGTGGCGATAAAAAACGGTTTAATGCCTTCACAATTAAGTCCTGAACAGGCCCCTGACCAGGCTTTCACCCAGGGTTCAAAGGTCCATATTTCAGGCAGCGCGATCACTGAACTTTGATGCACCTCTTCTAGAGACTTAAATGAGGCTACCAGCATGACGTAAATAGGCGCTAGAAAATAAAGCGCAAACACCATTAGCGCGGTGTATAACAGCGCCGTTTTATGATTGAATTTCCAACTCATGGTTCTTTCCTGCGTATTTCAAAATACAAATAGGGTAATATTATGGCAATCATGGTGACCACCATGATCATGGCTGCTGCCGCGCCCTGGCCAATCTTGCTGCGCGTGAAAAAGTATTCAAATACGTAACGTGCGGGCACATCTGAGGCATACCCAGGGCCACCGTTGGTTAATGCAACCACCACATCAAAACTGCGCACCACCTGAAACCCTAAGAGCATGATTGCGGTTAATAAAATAGTGCGCAACTGGGGTAATATGATGTAAAAATAGACCCGCCAAGTGGGAATTCTGTCTATCCTGGCAGATTGCCAAATCTCCTTGTCGATGGACTTGATGCCGGCTAGGAACAAAATCATGATAAAGCCAGTGCCGTTCCAAACGGCGGCGAATACCACCATGTAAATGGCATAATCCACCGACACTAACCAGTTAAAATTAAATTCTTCAAAGCCCATGTCACGCACGATCTGTTGAATGCCGCTGGTAGGATTGAGCAGCCATTGCCAGGCTAAGCCGGTGACGATTAGAGACAGGGACATGGGGTAAAGGTAGAGGGTGCGGAACAAGGTCTCGCCTTTGGTAGTAAGGTCCAAGAGTACCGCTAATAAAGCTCCGAAAATAACGCAGGCTGCGACATACAAGCCGCCAAAGATAAACATGTTGGCATAGGCCACCCACCAACGTGGGTCTTGCAGCAAGGTTTCGTAGTTGTGCCAACCAATCAACTGATGGTTGGGTAAAAAGGTAGATTTGGTAAACGACAGGTAGGCCGTGTAACCGGCAAAGCCCCAAATAAAATACACCACAATGACGATGCAGGGGATGAGCACCAAAGAGGCTTTAACCTGATTTGCACCAATATTCATGGATAAAATGCTCCGCCTACCAAGTTGTGGTTACAATTTTAGGTTGGAGATGGCGGGCAGCAAAGGCTGCCCGCCACGCTAGCTTACTTCAGCGCTACAACCATCTGCTGTTGGGCAGTGTCTAGATCAATTAGACCGTTCCACAGGGCCGAAACTGCATCTTTAACGGCGTCAGCAACTTTGGAAGAGCGACCATTCCAGTGGGTAACTACACTTCTGCTGGCCATGGCGTTGACTGCCTTAGCTGGGCAGCCAGAGAAATCTGACGCACTGGCACTGGTAGTAGCTGGTAGCGTACCTTTTGCCTTTGCCGCTGCGATTTGTGTAGCGGGGTCCATGACTGCTTGGGCAAATAAGTTTTGCGCCTTGCGATCTGCAGCATCATCTACTTTGATGAACAGGAAGCCATCGGCAACAATAGTCATGCCTTGGTTCCATGGCGTTAAACGACAGGACCATTGACCGCCTTCATCGCCTAAATCTGCATAGCTACCAGACGCCCAAGGGCCCATGAAGAAATACGCAGCTTTGCCAGATAAGAGTAACGTATTAGTGTCGTTCCAGCTACGGCCAGATTTTCCTTCATCGGTATATTGGCGCAAATCTACAAATTGCTCCAATGCGGTGCGAATTTGATTTCCCTCTAGCACCTCAGGGTTACCACTCATAAGACCATCGTATAATTCTGTGCCGCCTACGCTAAGTAGCACATGGTCAAATAAGATAGCTTCTTGCCAAGATTGGCCGCCTATGGCGAGGGGGATTTTACCAGCGGCTTTTAACTTGGCTAAAGACGCAGTGAACTCGGCCCAGGTTGTTGGGGCACTAACGCCAGCGGCTGCCAGTACATCATTGTTGGTGTACATCCAATTGATTACGTCAACAAACACCGGGGCCGCAACCCATTGGCCCTCGAATTGCCCCATTTGTGCCATGCTGGCCGATATGTTGGAGCTCCAGTTGCCATTGGCGGCTAGGTTGTTCATGTTTTGCAGCATGCCGGCCTCGGCAAAATCGCCCAGCACTCGGCCCAGTGAAGCTTGCAGCGCCATGGGTGGTTTGCCGCCGATAATGCGAGTCTTAGTGGATGATATGCTGGCTTCGGTATCGGGGAAAGTGCTGTCTTGCCACTGTCCACCCAAGGCAACATATTTATCGCGAAATACCCCCATTGCGGCTGATTCCGAGTCTGCCACCCAGTTGTGGGATATGTCGGTGCTGGCCACTATAGGGGCTGAAGAGAGTGCCGCAAGCAAACATGCCGCTAACAATTTGTTGGTTTTTAATATTTTCATAATTACTCCGATAAGCGCCAGATTTATTATTTTGCCTTCCCACTCCTCCGGCTTAAGCGAGAGACATTGATCGTTATTTTGGTTTAATTATTTTCAGAAAAAGTTTGCTCGACCCACAGTTTAATGACCTGGATTGTGTATGTCATTTCCTCTTCGGTGCCAATTGAAATTCTAAATTCATTACTGTCACCGCTCACAGGGCGGCCAAGAATGCCCGCTTGCTGCAAGGCTTGGTTTAATGATTGGGCCTGTTGGCCACCTGCGGCGAAAGTTATTAACACAAAGTTGGCTTCACTCGGTACCAGGGTCAAACCCAGAGCCTGCAACTGATCACTAAATTGGTTGCGGGTGGTATTTACCTTGGTTACAGTTTGATTGAGGTAATCTTGGTCCAATAGAGCGGCGGTGGCGGCATTGAGGGCAGCCGAGTTGGTATTAAAGGGGGTGCGTAGGCGAGACACGGCTTCGATTACTGGGTTAGGGGCGGCCGCCCAACCAATACGCAGGGCGGCCAATCCGTAGGCCTTAGAAAAGGTACGTGTAACCACCACCCGGCCGTCAGGCTTAAACAGGCTTTTTAGGCCACTGTCATAGTCGGACTGGGTCACAAATTCGGCATAGGCAGCATCGACAAGCAAGATTATATGTTCATCTAGACTGGCTTCAAGGCGTTTAAGTTCATCGATGTTGGTGTAAGTGCCTGTGGGGTTGTTGGGGCTGCAGATATACACCATGCGGGTGTGTTCATTCACCGCTGCGAGCATGTTATCTATGTCGACTCTATGATCGGTTTCGGCACACTTGATGACATCGACACCAATTGAGCGTGCGTAGATTTCAGCCATCATAAAGCTGTTTTGGCTGACGATCATGTTGTTACCCTGGGTCAGCATGCTACGGATGACCAAACCAATGGCCTCCTCCGAGCCGTTACCGGCAAATATATTAGCTTGCGGTATGCTATGAAGCTTGGCAATGGCCTGACGTAAGGCGGTTTGGTTACCATCGGGATAGCGTGCCAAATCAACTTCGGTGGCGTGAAATGCAGCCACAGCCGCCGGGCTAGGTGGATAGGGTAGTTCGTTGGACGACAGCTTAATGGGCTCTGCTACGCCTTCAATTTCACCCTGACCTTGCTGGTAGGGGGTGATGTCTTTTAAGCTGGTTTTGATAGCAATATGCATGATTATAGGGTCTCTAAAGTGGGGGCAATTTTGATCATCACCGACTTTGTTTGCAGGTATTCCATGAGCCCGGCCTGACCTAGTTCTCGGCCCCAACCGGACATCCCATGGCCACCAATGGGCATATTGAGGTCGGGAATATTGTGGCTGTTGACCCAGACAATGCCGCAATAAAGGCGTCTTGCCATACGTAACGCAAGGTCAATATTTTGCGTCCACACACTTCCCGCAAGGGCGTAGTCGGTGCCATTGGCCAGTTCGATTACCTCCGCTTCGTTGGTGAATTCGGCCACTACCAACACCGGGCCAAAGATCTCTTCTTGTACAAGGGGGTTATTTTGGTCGACTACACTGAGTATGGTTGGCGGATAATAGGCCCCGCCATCAAGTTCAACATATTGCCCACCACACAAAAGTTGTGCTCCTTGGCTAATGCCTTGTTGCACTCGACGATGCACCTGTTCACGGTGTTTATGGGATGCCAGAGGGCCCATATCAGTGTGTTCATCAAATGGGTTGCCCACTTTCAAAGTCGCAGCTTTAGCTATTAGCCGCTCAACCAATTTGGCGCGGATGTCGGTATGCACATAGAGCCTAGAACCGGCCACACAAACTTGGCCCGAATTGCCAAAGATGGCGTCGGCTATACCGTCAACCGCTGCACTTAAATCGGTGTCCGCAAAGATGATGATGGGGGATTTGCCGCCCAATTCTAGGGTTAGCTGCTTGAGGTTGCTGCTGCCAGATGCTTGCACTAACTGGCGTCCTACGCTGGTGGAGCCGGTGAAAGCCAATTTATTGATATGAGGGTGGGCGGCGATGGCTGCACCTACAATAGAGCCCGCACCGGTGACAATGTTGAGTACGCCGTCAGGTAGCCCAGCCTGTTGCGCCAGCTGGGCAAAATATAACAGGCTCAAGGGGGTGCAGTCGGCCGGCTTTATGACGCAGGTACACCCTGTCGCTAGGGCTGGGGCAAGCTTCCAGCCGGCAATAACCAGAGGGCCATTCCAAGGTAGTATCATGCCCACCACCCCCACGGGGTCATGAATAGTAAGGCCATGTAAATCACCTGCGGGAAAACATAGGGCAGCTGCATTACCGGAAATTTTGCTACACCAACCTGCATAATATCTTAATGTTTCGGCAAAAAATGGCACTTCCATATGTGCTGCAGCAACCAAGGGTTTACCCATGCACAGGCTTTCTAATTCGCCAAGTTGTTGCGCGTGCTGATCCACTAAGTCGGCCAAGCGCCACATAATCCGGGCTCTTTGAGACGGGTTCATGGTAGTCCATTCACTCGTATCAAAGCAGTTACGAGCGACCTCTACAGCGCTATCAACGTGGCTGGCATCGGCACTGTAAACCTCGGCAAAGGCTTGACCGTTGGCTGGGTTAATCAACGACTTTTTGGTTTCAGAAGTCACTCCAGCGCCATTAATCCAAAATGGTACTGGGCGCTTGAGCCAATCTTGGGTAGTGACGCTAAGTGGCAACACAGACATTTTTAACCTACCTTGTTAGCGTTTGGGCCACGCACGGGGGGTTCGAGAATATATTGCCATGGGGCGGGTAGATCATGGGCCTGATGGGCTTCAATTAAGGTCGGGCCTAGGTTGGAAAAACCGCGCTCTAGGGCCTGTCGCAGCTGCTCTGGGTTGTCAACTCGCTCAGCGTTGGCACCAAAACTTTTTGCCAGCTGTACAAAATCCGGGTTGTGTAAATCGGCACTGATAAAACGTCCATCAAACCACTCTTTTTGTTGGCGGTAGACGTTAGCGTAGCGGTTGTCGTTAAATACGATGGTTACCAAGTTGATGCCATATTCCACTGCGGTAGCCAATTCAGTAGCGGTGAAGAGGAAACCACCATCACCAGAAATGCTAACTACTGGAGTGTTAGGGTTGGCAGCTTTAACCCCCAGCGCGGTGGCATACCCGTAGCCCAATGTGCCTTGGAAACCGCAGTTAATGTGGCCTCGTAGCCGATGGATGGGCAAACCAAACCAAGAGGTGAAGCCAACCTGGGTGATTTCGTCACAGAAAATACCATGCTTGGGCAACACGTCCCGAATGGCTTGTAGGTAGTCCATTTGGGGGCCAACATTAAGCTGCATTTCGGCCTGCAACGTTTGTTTTAGGCGACTTAACTCAGGTTCGCGGGATTTGGCGGGAGTGGTGATTTCAGCTTCAAGCTGAGGCAGTAAACGCTGCAGCGTGGCTTGACTATCGCCGTGCAGAGATACCGCTGGTTGCGCATATCGACCAAATTCCTTTGGGTCTATGTCGAGTCGGATAATTTTAATTTTGTCGTCCAGGCCCCAATAGAGCTGGGGGTATTTGAGGCGTGTGCCAATGGCGAATACAACATCGGCATCGGCCCATAAACGACGTCCTGCAGGAAAGACCTGGGCGTGATAATCATGGTCATCTACAATGCCTCGACCAGAGCGGAAGCAGGTGACAGGAGCTTCAATCAGGCTCGCTAATTGGTTCACTTCATGGGCCGCTTCAATGGCGCCACCGCCAACATAAATCAATGGCCGCTTGGCCGTTTTTAACAGGGCTACTGCTTCGTCAATGGCTTGCTCATGAGCGCATGACTTGGCTGGTAATTGCGCCGCTATAGCATTGACAGGGCGGGTCTTTAGGGTCATGACGTCCTGTGCCATTTCTAGATGTACAGGCCCTGGGCGACCTGTTTGCATGGCGACTAAAGCAGCGTTAAACATGTGCGGCGTAGCGTGGGGCGCATCGATACGTTCGGCGTGTTTAACCAAGGTGCGCAAAGTGGCCAGTTGGTCGGGCAATTCGTGTAAATAACCGCGTCCAGTGCCGATACCTGGTGACGAAATTTGACCACACAGGCTCATGACTGGGGCGTTGGCGGCCCAAGCAGTGGATAAGGCGCCCATGGCATTCATAATGCCAGGACCCGGCACCACCGAAAATACCGAGGCCTTGCCCGTTGAGCGAGCAGCACCAAAGGCCATATAAGCGGCACCTTGTTCGTGGCGGGTTCGAATGATATTTACAGCGCCTTTAGAGCGTTGAATTGAATCGAAAAATTCGTCTAGTTGGCCCCCAGGCAAACCGTAAATCAGGTTTATGTCATTGGCTTTTAGTGAGGCAACCAGCGTATCCGCGCCTGTTTGGGTGGCTTCGTTTGGTGTGTTATTTTGACTTGTCATACGCTTACCAGGGGTTAGGTGTTGGGTGGTCTTCGTCGCTTGATTGTGCGTTGCTCACCGGCGCGTCATTTCTAAACAGACAGGTCAGGGCAAACCAAGCGATACTAGGACGAAAAATTGCGCCAAATATTTTGCGTACATCACGTGGCCCCATCACAGTGCGCGTGGGCATGGCATCGAATTTAGAATTTGTCATCACCAGACCGTCCTTGTCGACGTACAGTCGCTCTACGGTGACTTCCATATCGGCAATGGGTGTTGTAACTCGCATAGTCTAATCCTTCCTTAAGGCGCCGCGTTGTTGGGCTTTGCTAATCCGTGAACGCAAAATATCTGAGTGCTTCATGCCATGTTTGTCAAATGGCATCACCAGCTGGCCGCGCTCGTACATGGCGTCCATGGAGGTATAAGCCCCTTCCATCTTGTGGGCCAAGTTGCGGGGCGGGTTGCCACTTGGGAACAGGTTGGGGGGATAGATGGACGTTTCGTAGATCTGGCGGAAGGCTTCTGTTCGTACGTCTACCCAGGTGTTGTGATTAATGCGAGTGCGGTGCTCACGTTGGGCTTCTATGTCAATGGTCACAGCCAGCACTTGTTCTTCGGGATAAGGCGCGTGGCGTAAAACTAACCCCGTATAGTCGATGGCGAAGGAATTACCAGGGCAGAAGGCCCGTGGGTAATATTGGTAGTCTACAGTGCCCCAGTTGGAGCCTAAGACGTAGGCCATATTGTCGTGAGCCCGTGTACGGCGAGTGAACATCCAGAAGTCCCAAGGTTCTGACACACCTTCTACCTCCTGCAGAGCCACCGGGTGACAAATGACTTCCACGCCGTTAAAACCTAAAGCTCGGCTAGCTTCTGGAGTACAGCCATCGTGACAGGTCATGCAGCCCAGTTTGCCGATAGGGGTATCGATAACTGGGAACAGGTCCTTGATATCGCCGCCAAAACGCTCGGTATATTCGTCCCACATGTCGTGGGGAGATGTGCCTAGACCAATAGAGGCGGGCACGTGATACTTGTGATAACGCAGCTCAACGCCGTTAGGGCCTAAAATAAATGCCGTATTGAACCAGCGATCGGGGAATTCTGGCACCTTTTCGATGATGCCGCCGCCGGCAATATAAATGTTGTATTCTTTGCACTTGGCTATTAGGGCCAACATTTCAGGGTCGTCAAAGGTAATGGCCTTTTTCATAAAATCGTCCAGACCGTGTTCGCCTTTGCCCGGCGTAGTGACCCCTTGTAAAAAGTACTCTGGGAACACCACTAAACGTACGGGTACTTCCCAATAATATCCCACGCCAAAATCGATCATGTCGATAGCACGTTGTAGGTTGCGCTTAATACCTTCTCGGTTAGTGGCGACTTCTACATGGGGTTGGACCACCAGAGCGGTGTATTTTTCGATGGGTTGGCGCATGGTAAAAACCTTATGTCATTGAACGGTGGGGCATGCCGAAGTCACGTAGCATGACGTTGGCAGTGATGGTTCCCATGGCGGTAATGCCACCCCCGGGGTGACAGCTGGGGCCGGTCATGTAGAGCTTGGGAATCGGGGATTTATATTGCGAAAAACCAGGCAGTGGGCGCATATAACCCATTTGGCTTAGTAAACGTTCTCCGCCGGTGGTGTTGCCAGAAACGAAAGCCGGGTTGGCTGCTTCCAGACTTACCCCTGTTTCGTAATAAGCGCCGAGGATGTTGTCGGCAGTCATATTGGTGGTGTGACGTTGTAATACTTTGAGTAACACAGTTTCAGTATACTCTTCGATATAATCATCCCAATTGGTGCCGTCGGCCAATTTAGACGGTACAAAGGTATCTAGAATGAGGGTGTGTTTACCTGCAGGTGCTCGGCTGGGGTCGAGCTTGCTCCAGCCTGCTGACCAGAGGAAAGGGTTGGTGGGTGCCTTACCCATGAGAATCTCGCCATATTGAACGTTGATGTCCTGCATGGAGCCAAAAATACGATGGAAAGCGCAGGCGTTCATGTCGTCGCCGTTTTTGTACTGGGGTAATTCATTGAGGGCAAAATGCACCCGAGCGATAGATACTGCGCCGTAGGAGAAATTCTGACAGGCGGTAACAAACTGGGCGGGTAGTTGGCTTGGGTCCATACAATCTAAAAATGAGACCTTGGTACCTAAACCCGTCACCACGGCTTTCTTAGCACTGATCTGTTCGCCGCTTTCAAGCTTAACGCCAACGCAGGAGCCATCTTTATCAAGTACAAATTTATCGATAGGGGCGTCAGTTAATATTTCGCCTCCACGGTCCCTGATGTATTCGGCCATCGACTCGGGCAGCATCATGGAGCCTCCCTTGGGAATGGCTGCGCCATAAGTGTGGATGCCGGGAATGAGAATGGCAAAGGATTGGCCCGCGCATTCTGTGTCGGGGGAAATTTGCGGTGCCAAAGCCCAGCCTAGAATAAAGGCTCTTACGCTATCGCATTCAAAATTTTGCAACACAAACTGACGTGAAGACAGGTTAAATTCTTTCAATTTTAACAGGCCGTCATAGCTGTCTTGCAAAGCCGTTGGCATAATACCTGGTTTGGCAGGCGGCGAGAACATGCCCTTGATAAAGCCATCTCGCACTTGATGCCATTGGTCGAAAATTTGTTTATAGCGTCGGGCGTCGTGGGCTGAGTATTTGGCGATACTTTCGCAGGTTCGCTCTACGTCCTTGTACACCACCACACCGTCACCTTCAAGATTGGGGTGGCCAGTGATATGGTTTTGTTCCCAGATATATTCCAGCCCGTAGGCTTCTAACTCTGGCATTAATTGTTGAAAGTCTGGGTTGGCGTGAATCCACACGTGGGACGAGCCAAATAGGTCGTGTTTGAAACCCGGCAACGTCACTTCTCGGGTGATACAGCCGCCCCCAATCCAAGGATTACGCTCAACCACACAAACCTTTAACCCGCTACGGGCAAGCCATGCACCGCAGGCTAAACTATTGTGCCCGCCGCCGGCGATGACTATGTCAAAATCGCGTTCGCTCACTGCATGCTCCTCTGCTTTTTTTCAGTTAACCATGCTTTATATTCTTGGTCAACCAAAAATATATTGGATGGACCAAACATATAGGTATTTAGGTTGTTTTGGGTTGTTTTCAATCTAATTTGGCATCTAGGTATGGAGGTTAGCGATGAAGTGGGATCTCTTGGGCGGTTTTTTTGAGCGTTGTTATATTGGTCCAACCAAAATGGTGGGTTGTGGTTTAATCCATGATGGCCTGGCGCCGGTGGTTTAAAGTTTGATAGTACGTTTCTTGGCTAATGAAAAGGCTATTTTTTGATCATAATAAGCCGCTTCGTTAATAAATACTGGATAGACCGTCTCATCTCTCTGGTAGGAAACCGTACTGCCGTCAAGGCATTGAAAGAGCTTGTCGCCCTTGCGCAGTGGTAAAAAATCCCGATCTTGTAAATCTAGATGCACCAAGGCGGTTATGTGGCCCTCGGCGTCGGTGGGGTAGAAAACCGGCTCAATATATTTGAATACCTCAAGCGAACCGACGTGGCGCTCATTGGCCCCACGACCTGACTGCAAAAACTCCAGGCAGGCATGTACTGTGTTTTGGGTTTTTTGCAGGCAATCGTGGCGCACTAGGCCATTGGCAATGGGCCCGACTTCAATGGCGATGGCGTGATGGGCAATGGAACTCAAGGCGGAGTTCTGTTCTGCTTTTATAGGCAGATAGAGTACGGCAACATGTTCAAGCTTACGCTGCACGTAAGCCGCGATCCTGAACCCGAGTGGGTCGTCACCTGCTAGAATCAGGGTAATGCCCATATTGGCAGTGGTGGTGTGGATATCGATGATCAGGTCGATGCTGGGCTTGTGCTTGGGACCCAGTAGCTGGTTTATATACCGAGCCTGCTGATGCTCGTAGCTAACTAGTGTGGTGTCCCGCAGGGACTGTGTGGAAAAGCATTTGTTTAAGTCATCGTCAACAAACCTGATTTTTTGGGACCAGGCTTTTGGGTTGGCTAGCAAAGTACTGATCTGCAGGTTGTTGTATTGGGCCAGTGTCTTACTGGCCGCGAACGACTTAAGTAGATAGGGCCCGGTGTTTTCATTGCCGTGGGTAGCTGCAACAATGACCACCTTGGTTAAACTCATGCTTTGCCTTCCAATGGCGCCGTCAATGCTTTATTTTTGTTGCCGCTCGAGGCCGCGTTCCAAGGCCAGTATCGCCCCGCGCAATTCTGCCAAGCCCTTCATTCGACCAATATGGGAGTAGCCTGGGTTGGCGCACGTCTTGTCCAAGTCGTCTAATATTTGGTGGCCGTGGTCCGGCCTGAAGGGAATGCCCCTATCGCTTGGGTTGGCTGTGCGACGGCGGCGCTCTTCGCGCAGTAACAGCTCGATGATGCTGAGCATATCCACGTCACTGTTTAAATGTTCGGCTTCGTGAAAACTTTTGCCATCGATTTCGCAATGGGTGCCACGCAAGTGAGCAAAATGAATGCGCTGGGCAAACTCGGTCACCATGGCCACCAAGTTGTTGTGGGGGCCGGCACCAAAACTGCCGGTGCAAAAAGTGAGACCGTTAGCGCTGCTAGGCAGCGCCGTAAATAGCGCCACCAGATCGTTACGACAAGAAATGATGCGCGGTAAACCCAGTAGCGTACGGGGTGGGTCGTCTGGATGGATGGCTAACTTCATACCCAGCTGTTCCGCCACAGGCAGGATTTGTCGTAGAAAATCGGTAAGGTTGTTAAATAGTTCGGCGTGACCTATGTCCCTGTAGTCATCGAGTTTTCGACGAAAGCCAGCCAGAGTATGGCCGCCTGTGGTGGCGCCTGGCAATCCCGACAGTATATTTTGGGTGAGCGCATTTTTTTGGCTTTCACTGTAGGCCTTGAAGGTGTTCTCGGCATGGGTAATTTGCTCACTGGTGAGGTCTTGTGGGGCAGCCTTGCGCTTAAGTATAAATAGGTCAAAGGCGGCAAAGGCTGTGGCGTCAAAGCGCAGAGCTTTGCCACCTGTGGGTAAAGACCAAGACAAATCGGTGCGAGTCCAGTCCAGCAGTGGCATGAAGTTATAGCATACAGTTTTGATACCAGCCTCGGCAAGTGCCTGCAGGCTGTCTTTGTAGGCGTCAATGTAGCGCTGTGTGTCTCGGTCCGCACGTTTAATGGAGTCATGTACAGGAATGCTTTCTACCACGCTCCAGCTTAGCTTTGAGCCGGGTTTGTTGTTTGCTTCAACCAAGGCCTGATGTTGGGCGATGGCATCACTGTTCCAAGCTTCACCGATGGGGATGTCATGAAGAGACGAGACGATATCGGTGGCACCGGCTTGGCGAATATAATGTAGCGGAACTGGGTCTGAGGGACCAAACCAACGCCAGGATTGCAGCATTTTCTATTCCTCTTGCATGAAGTGTACGCGCATGTATTTTGAATGGGTCCTATCATAATAATTGATAGGACCCATAAATATTGGTTGACCAGAACAACCTATACTGAATTTGTATCTATGGTCAAGATAAATGGTCAAGAAAAATAGTCCACTTGTTCGACGTCAGTCCTGCGTAACAGCTTACAAAGTTATGTTGCTGTCAAGTTGGACACGCTAAATCATTGCCACTTATAGCTTAGCCTAGAGCAGCCCCCCCAAAAAACCAGCATATCGGAAATAAGTTTCTTAAAGCTGTCACACATTGGTTTATCCTACGTGTGAGCTAATGATCAAAAAGCGACATTCAAGCCTCAGCTTGAGACATCTGTCTCTCCGTATACAATTAATCAAACAGGGTTTTAAAACAGTTGTTTTGTTCACAAGAAACAACATAACTAATTGTTTAATAAGATTTTAATTGAAATTTATGTCTTATGTTTCCAGAAGTTAAGAAACATACATTAATTAATTCCCCTTTATAGCTGCCAGGTATTGCTATCTGGGCGATTGACCTTGTTTCCTAACTATCGTTATAGTGTGCTCAGTCTAATTATTGAAAAATAAATAATCACAAGGTAATGCTATGAGTCATACTAACCACCAACCTGTAAAAACCCGCTTGCAACGCAGTGAATTGGCCGTGCCCGGTTCGAATCCAAGCATGATTGAAAAAGCCGCCGATAGTGCCGCCGATTACGTGTTCTTAGACTTGGAAGACGCCGTAGCACCGCTCGACAAAATTGCTGCCCGCAAAAACATCATCGAAGCCCTTAACGACATCGATTGGAAAGCCAAAGGCAAGACCATTTGTATTCGCATTAACGGTTTAGACACTCACTATATGTACCGTGACGTGATAGAAATTGTGGAACAGGCGGGTCAGCACTTAGACACCATCTTGGTGCCTAAGGTTGGCGTACCGGCAGATATGTACATGGTGGAAGCCCTGTGTAACCAAATTGAACAGGCTAAAGGCTTTACCCACAAGATTGGTTTAGAAGCCCTTATCGAAACGGCTTTGGGTATGGCTAACGTCGAAGCGATTGCTCAGTCTAGTCCACGCCTTGAAGCTATGCATTTTGGAGTGGCAGACTATGCCGCTAGTAATCGCGCTCGTACCGTGGTCATTGGTGGTTTAAACCCAGATTACCCCGGTGACCAGTGGCATGCCGCTTTGTCACGTATGACCGTGGCTTGCCGTGCCTATGGCCTACGTGCAATTGATGGCCCGTTTGGTGACTTTAGTGATCCAGATTCATACATTCTGGCGGCTAAGCGTGCTGCTGCTCTGGGCTTAGAAGGTAAGTGGGCCATTCATCCCTCACAAATCGCCCTAGCTAACGAGGTGTTCTCGCCACCTGAAGCGGAACTTAACCGTGCCAAGGGCATTATAGCGGCCCTCAAAGAAGCTCAAGCTAAAGGCCAGGGTGCGGCGCAACTGGACGGCAAAATGATTGATGCTGCTTCTGCCCGCATGGCAGAAAACGTGGTTAACGTGGCCAATATCATTGCTGCCAAAGGTAGGTAAAAAGGCAAATAAAAGGTTGATAATTAACCAACGTCAAATAAATAGAACCTAACGCAAAGTTAGGTTCTATTGCGTCTGGCTTTCGGCCATAGTTGTAAGCTAAGCTGGCACTTCCACGGGTCAGGTGCAGGACAAGGACGTGTTTTCAATTCTTCGCTCTATCTCTTGTTTGCTATTAAGCTACGGCTTGCTGTTGCTGGCCAATGGTTTGTTTAATTCCCTGTTGGGCCTGCGGGCATGATTAGAAGGTGTGAGTACCAGTTGGCTAGGTTTTATCATGGCCAGCTATTTCTTTGGCCTCTTGTTAGGTGGCCTGTTTGCTGGCCGTATTGTGGCTAGGGTTGGGCATATTCGAGCTTTTGCTGTGTTTGCCTCACTGATGTCGGCCACTGCACTATTACACCCGTTATTTCTCGAAGTTAGCCAGTGGATGTTACTACGGCTGATTTCCGGATTTTGTATGGCGGGGCTGATAATGGTGACCGAGAGTTGGCTCAATGAGGCCACACCAAGTCATCAACGCGGTAGCATTCTGGCAAGCTACATGATAGTCAACCACATGGCCGCAGGTAGCGGCCAGTTTTTACTCATTTTGGGCGATATAGGACAGTTTTAGCTATTTAGTTTGGCTTCAATCATCTTCTCTTTGGCCTTAATTCCAGTACTGCTCACGCGGCAAGCTGCTCCCAAAATTGAGACCAACAGTAAACTGTCGCTTAAATGAATCCGTCAAGTCGGCCCATTGGCTTTATCAGGCTATCTTTGTGAGGCCCAAACAATTGTTTGTGGCAGTGCCTTCCAGTCAATATAGTTCCCAGGAACTGTATTTGGCAGCCCAGGAAAGCGCTGATGCTGAGGCAGAGAATGATCAGGAGGATAAGTCCTAACTAAGCCTTATCAGTTACTGCCTAGCAATGAGTGACTCTGGGTTTCCATTCAGGTAAAGTGGCCCATTTTTGAGCGCCTCATGCTGGTTTCCTTTGCAATGTACAATCAGCCTCCGTTATTGCCCCTTTGGCAGGCATGGTGGCAGTCTATAGTGCCTTACATTCAGGCGGCGGGGGTTAACAATCTACCCCAGCAGCTTAGTTGGCCGCAGGACTATATGGCGCATTGGCGCCAACCCAACCTATTGTTAAGTCAGGTCTGTGCCTTGCCCTTGGTGGATCATTTGCGGGGCCAAGTGCAATACGTTGCCAGCCCCATGTTTGCAACCGACCTACAGCAAGGCAGTGATTATTGTAGCCTCTTGTTAGTGGCACAAAACTCCCCCATAGAGCAACTAGCAGACCTGCGCCATGCCAAGGTGGCCATTAATACCGCAGACTCGCAGTCGGGTTATGGTATTTTAAATTACAGCTTAATGCTCACTGGAATTGGCCTGGAAACCTTAGTTTCGGCCTATGCAGAATCGGGTTCACACCAACAAAGCCTGCAATGGTTGCAGCAGGGTAAGGTGGACATAGCTGCCATTGACTGCATCACCTATTATTTTATTGCCAAGCATCAGCCTCAGTTGCTGCAGGGTTTGCGGTGCATCGGCCGCACCGAGCACACCCTTGGCCACGCTTGGGTTACGGGCCTGCAGACCTCGGCTGCCACCATTGCCCAGTTGCGCTTGGGCTTGAAGCAAGCCATGGCAGCGCCTGAACTGTCGGCCTTGCAGGCACAGTTGGGCTTAACTGGTATGCAGATTTTACCCGAGACGGCACTTGAACCAACGGCTTTAATGCAACAACAAACCCTAGCCGCAGGCTATGACATTCGTCAGCGACCCAGCCTTAACCTTACTCCTTAGGTGGAGCTTTACTCTTTAGGCGCGGGTCCGCCGTCATACACCAGCCACTGATGCGACAACCAATAGTAGTTCTTCTGACCCCATATTGGGGCGGTACAGTTGTAACGGTTGCGGCCTTTGCCTAGGGCCTCTTGTGCTTGCAAGGTAAAATTCAATTTGTCTTGCCACTGAGGTTTGTGTACCGTGCCGGTGATGAAGCAGGATAATTGTTGGCGCACGCCTAAGCGTTGTGGTTGGGATAAACTTACGCTTAGCTTGGGTTGTTCTAGTTGGCCTTGATCGGTACGAATCACGGGCTCAGGAAAGCGGCTATAGTTGGCTGGCAGAGGTTGTGACGCCATTTTTGTTTTTAACGTTTTCAAATTGCTGTAACGTCCCGCTGCCGGGAAACGGGGCAATGCTTGCCAATCTGAAAACGCAGCCACACCGCCGGACTGTTGTCCAAAAGCGATGTAACCTTTGGCTTTTAAGGCCTGTTTGAGTGGATTGTTGTATTCGCCAAATGGGTAGGCTAACCACTTGGGCGTAGCCCCGAGTTCTGTTTCTAAGCGCATTTGTGCGTGGTCGATGTTTGCCAAAGTGTTGCTTAGCCAAGCATCATCGTAGTTAGGTTTGCGCACTAAATAATCATGATCGCGGGTGTGGTTAGCTAGGGTGACGCCTTGTTGTTTTAAGTCTCTAAGCATGTCCCAAGTCATGGCGTAGCGGTTATTTTGATCTATAGGGTCGGTGTTAACGAATACCGTAAAGGGGTAGTCAAAGGCCTGTAGTAGAGGCAAGCCCTGCTCATAAATATCGCGCCAAGCATCGTCAAAGGTAATCACAATAGCTTTGTTGGGTAATGGCTGTGCCGCCTGCACTGCAGCTAATGCAGTAGCTAAATCAAGCACCTGATAGTCGTTGTCTTTGAGGTACTGTAAGTGCGCTTCAAACTCCTGCGCAGTTAAAGAGGTGGAGCGGGGCATAGTGGAACTGATGTGATGATATAGCAGTATGTTAAAGCTATTGGCGCTATAGCTCATCGTGCTGAGACACAGGCTCATCACCAGTAAGGGTATAGACAAATATTGTAGCAACATCATGAACGCCTTTTTTCGTTATACGGTTAGCTGGTATAAATGCCAGCCATAGCTCTGCGGCCTAGCTACTGTTTTTTTACAGTGTTGCCAGCGGCTTTATCGGGGAACTTGTCGCTGCACAATTCGCCGCCGATACTCCAATTGCACTTGGCTACGTCGCGAATCATGACCTGCACTGCGCTGGGGTTACCACCGGCAACCTCACAAAAGGTTTGAGTGAGTGCACGAACTAGTTCACGTTTTTGTTCAAGGCTTCGACCTTCAAACATCTCTACGGTAATAAGTGGCATGGAACTTCCTTATGTTAAATCCAGTTGCGAACATTGGTTAAATTTCATGGGGCCTGCAACAAGAAATGGGTTGTCTATTTTAGGGCTGACTAAAGCACTAGGCAAGCAGTTTTAGTTGGGCTAAAGTGATAGCCTTTTGCTACTGTTGAAAATGGATTTCTACCTATGCCATCGTCCTCAAGTCGTCCAATTTTGGGCATCATGTTAATGCTCGTTGCTATGCTATTAGTACCGGTGTTGGATTTGTTTGCCAAAATACTGGCTGCTGATTACCCCGTAATACAAATCACTTGGTCGCGTTTTGTTTTTCATGGCTTGTGGTTAATGCCTATACTCATGTGGAAAGGCTGTATTTGGTGGCGTCTACCGGCTCAGCCCGGTTATCAATTGTTGCGTAGTTTAATGCTCACGGGCACCACCGTGGCGTTTTTTCTGGCCATCCGTGACAACCCCATTCCCACATCCCTGACCTTATTATTCGTGTCACCGTTGATCGTGGCTGTGGTGGCGCCATTTTGGTTGGGTGAATCGTTTGATTGGCCTAGGGGTGTGGCCGTTGTGTGTGGTTTTGCTGGCGTGCTGGTAGTATTAAGACCAACCGCGCAAGGTTTTGATCCGAGCGTGTTGTGGGCCCTTGCGGCAGGCGTAGGGTATGCTTTTTACATTATGTTTACCCGTAAATTAAGTGCCTCTGCAGATCCCTTGTTAACCTTATTCTATACTGCAGTAGGCGGCATAGTGGTGTTGACGCCGTTGGTGGTGAGTGTGTGGCAAATGCCCGACTTAAAGGCCTTAGCCATGATGGCAAGTATGGGTTTGTTTGCAGCTCTGGGTCACTACATGATTATTTTGGCCTGCGAATATGCCACCGCCTCGCAGTTAAGCCCCTTTAATTATTTTGAAATAGTTGCAGCCACGGGCATCAGTTATGTGGTTTTTGGGTTTTTTCCTGACCTATACGTATGGTTAGGCATTGGTATTATTTGTTTAAGTGGGGCTTATGTATCTTGGCGCGAGCTTAAGTTGAGCCGTAGAGCACGGGCGGCGCAAGATGGCCGTATTGATATTATATGACTTTGGTTAGCAATTGCCGGTTGGCGGTTAACCACAGACCCTAGTCTAATGTTGGTTGCATGTCTTTTAGGTCAAATGGCGTGGCTTGATAGACGCAGTAGTTGAGCCAGTTGCTAAAGAACAAAAAACCGTGGCTGCGCCAGGTGGCTTTAGGTGTGGCCGACGCATCGTCATTGGGAAAATAGTTTATCGGCAGCATGGGGCTCAAGCCTGCAGCTTGGTCTCGATGGTATTCATCGGCGAGAGTGTTGGCACTGTATTCAGGGTGGCCGGTAACATACACTTGGCGGCGATCTTCGCTGGTCATCAGGTAAACACCGGTGGCATCGGATTGGGCCAAAACGATAAGGTCTGTATTAGCCTTGATAAAGTCCACGGGAAAATCGGCGGTGCGGGATTGGGGAGCCAAAAATTGATCGTCAAAACCGCGGGTTAGGGCATCTTGGCTTGGGTTTACTGTTTGCTGATAAACCCCCGACAGTTTTTGTGTGCGTGTTTGCTTAGGTAGGTTATACAAAGACTTGAGCCCAGCTTGCACCGCCCAGCATAAAAATAGGGTAGAAGTGACGTGGGTACGAGACCATTGAATAATTTCGTCCACTTGCGGCCAATAAACCACATCTTCAAACTCGACTAAACCCAAAGGCGCGCCGGTGATGATTAGGCCGTCGTAGTTGTGGTCTTTTATCTGTTCAAAATTGCGATAAAAACTGTTCAGATGTTCAACCGGTGTATTCTTGCTAGTGCGGTTATCAATACGTAATAATTCAATGTCCAACTGCAAGGGCGAATTGGATAGTAAACGCATGATTTGGTTTTCGGTTTCAATCTTTTTTGGCATGAGATTGAGTATAATGACCTTTAGCGGGCGAATATCCTGTTGCAGAGCCTGTGTTTCCGTCATTACAAACACGTTTTCCTGTTGCAGTACACTGGTGGCAGGTAAGGCGTCGGGAATACGGATTGGCATGGGAATCTCTATTGCTAAATCAATGGGTTGAAACAGTTTAACACAATAGCTTGAGCCTGCTTCAGTGTCTAGGCAAAAGCCGCTGAAATGGAAAAATCATCAGTAATTGAGTGAAATTGTGGGTTTTTGTAATTTAATGTCGCAATTAGGGTTTGATATAAACTGTTAGTAGCGGATATACTGCGGCTTCGCTGCGGCATATAAGCTGTACGACGGGCAGTAGTTTCGTTCTACCAAATTAGCTTACGACTACTATAGGCAACCCCAACTTACATGTTGTGGCTAGCCAATGCCAACATCATAAATATAAAATTCCTAGAGGAATAGATTAATGCAAAATACATTTAAAAAGACACTTCTTGCTGCTGCTGCGGCTTCATTGCTTGCAGGCGCTGCCCATGCTGAGATTAAAGTAGGTGTGATTCTTGGCTTTACCGGTCCCATTGAGTCTTTGACTCCAGCCATGGCTGACAGTGCAGAGTTGGCTTTTGCAGAAGCGTCTAACTCAGGCTTGCTTTTGGGTGGTGAAACTATCACTGCTGTACGTGCTGACTCTACTTGTGTAGACGCAGCTGCAGCAACTGCCGCTGCTGAGCGTTTAGTTAACTCTGATAAAGTAGTTGCCATTATGGGCGCCGACTGCTCTGGTGTAACCGGCGCTATCGCCAAGAACGTAGGCGCTCCAAACGGTGTGGCTATGATTTCTCCTTCGGCTACTTCTCCTGGCCTAACTAGCATTGACGACAACGGTGTGTTCTTCCGTACTGCACCTTCGGATGCACGTCAAGGTGTGGTATTAGCCAATATCGTTATGGCGCGTGGCATTAGCACTGTAGCCGTAACTTACACTAACAACGACTATGGTAAAGGCTTGGCAGATGCATTTGCTACTGCTTACCGTGCCGTTGGCGGTAGCATCACCATTGAAGCTGCACACGAAGACGGTAAGGCAGATTACTCTGCTGAAGTTGGTGCTTTGTCTGCTTCTGGCGCGTCTGAGCTAGTGGTGCTTGGTTATCTTGACCAAGGTGGCCGTGGCATCATTCAAGCCTCATTGGATTCTGGCGCATTTGAACGCTTTATCCTAGCCGACGGCATGATCGGTGACTCCTTACTCGACGTAGACGGTGGCCTAGAAGGTACTTTTGGTACTCTGCCTGGTTCTGAATCAGAAGGCGCGGCCATGTTTAACGAAGTTGCAGCTGCAGCTGGCTTAGACGGTTCTGCACCTTATGCAGCTCAGTCTTACGATGCTGGCGCATTGTTAGCCCTAGCCATGCAATCTGCAGGTTCTACCGACCGTGCAGGCATTGTTGCACATATAAACAATGTTGCTAACGCTCCTGGCGTGATCATCCTGCCTGGCGAACTAGCCAAAGGCCTACAGATCCTAGCAGACGGCGGTCAAATCAACTACGAAGGTGCAACCAACGTAGAATTTGACGTTAACGGTGACCCTGCTGGTTCTTACAAAGAGCAAGAAGTAAGCGGTGGTGCATTCACTACTATCAAGGTTCACTAAGCACACGCTTAATACCTGATACAAAAACCCGCTGTGAAGTGATTCACAGCGGGTTTTTTAATGCCTCGAGTTTGTTACATAGACTCGGCAGTTTTAGCTTGACAAATTTCATACAGTTGATTTAAATGAACGATTAAAACAAGTGTTTTAATTTATAATTATAATAGGAGGTTAGTATGAAGTGCACGCTCATAAATGTTGCAGTTCTCAGTACAATTTTAGGAGCTGTATCAGCTCAAGCAGGTGGTTGGGACCGTTCGGGGCAAAATACCTTAATCATCCTTAAAGAGGGCAACTTGCTGGAAGTGACGTCAGTTTCTGTTAGCCCAAAAGTTACCGGTACATACGCAGCCAATGGGCCCACTGGCGATGGAACCCCCAATTACAGTTTTACTAACCTGGCTTTCCGTACAGACATTAATGATGAAATGTCGCTAGCCGTAATTCAAGATAGCCCGTTTGGTGCGAACGTTAACTGGACCAGTGGCACTGCTGGTATTTCATTTACGGGCATTAAGGCCACGGTTGAGTCTGAAGCGACAACGGTTTTGGTAAGCTATGACCTAGACAATGTAACTGTTTATGGTGGCTTAAAAAATCAAACCTTTGGTGCCTCCGCTTCAAACCCTCTTGTGGGAGCTGCTGCTGATGATGAGAGTGGATACAGCATTTCCTCAACCAAAGACTCAAGTATAGGGTATGTGGTTGGTGTAGCCTTTGAGAAGCCTGAAATCGCCATGCGAGTGGCCCTAACTTACCATTCGAAGGTGAGCCATGATGTCCCTATCGTTGAAACAGTAGGTGGCGTTGCATCTCCTACTACAACCCTTTCGGCCGAAACACCTGAATCATTAAATTTAGATTTTCAAACGGGAATCGCTGAAAATACCCTACTGTTTGGTACCGTTAGGCATGTCAAATGGACTCAAACCAAGCTCACTCCCCCAATATACTACGTATACACAGGATCAGGCTTGGATTTAAAGAAGTTCACTAGCAACACGACATCATACAGCCTAGGCCTTGGGCGAAAGTTCTCTGATCAGTGGTCTGCTGCTGTGACCTATGGTGCTGAGTCCGCAGAAGGTACAGCTGGTTCGCCACTTGGACCAACTGATGGTTATAAAAAACTTGGCCTTGGTGTAACTTATACGGGTGAGCAGGCAAGCATTACCCTGGGCATACAAAAGGTTAATATGGGTGATACTTCAGCAGTAGCTGGCGCTCTTTCGGCGGAGATGGCTGATAATACAGCCTTGATCACCGCAGTAAAAATTGGTTATAAATTCTAATTTGTAGCCACAGCATGTAATATACAAAGCCCGTTTGAAGCAATTCAGCGGGCTTTTTTAATGTTTAAGTTTTATATTATGCCCGCTGAAATCCCCGAACTTCTGACTATAGTCCACCAAGATGAAGATCTAGTGGCCATTAACAAACCGAGTGGTTTGCTGGTGCACCGTAGCCCTATAGACAAGCGCGAAACTCGGTTTGCAGTGCAAGAGTTGCGCAACCAAATAGGTCAGCATGTGTATCCCTTGCATAGGCTAGATAAACCCACCTCAGGGGTGTTGGTGTTTGCTTTATCCAGCCAGGCCGCCAGCTTCTATAATGAGCAATTTCGCGAGCATCAAATAGCTAAAATCTACTTAGCTTTAGTGCGGGGCTATGGCCCAGCAAGCATAACCATAGACCATGCGCTAAAAGACGAAGCCGACGACTTTGCCAGCATTAAAGGCGATGGCGCAGCTAAAGCAGCCTTAACCCATGTGCAATGTTTGCAACAGTTTGAAATACCGCTGAGCGTAGACCGCTATCCAACAACTCGGTTGTCGTTAATGCAGTGTCAGCCAGTGACGGGGCGCAAACATCAACTACGACGTCACCTAAAACACATAGGACATCCTATAGTGGGTGACTCAAGGCATGGTAAAGGGTTGTTAAATCGCGCCTGTGCCGATTTCTTTGGTGGAGGGCGCCTGTGGTTGGCATGCACGCAAATGACGCTTACGCGGCCAGATGGGAGTTTGTTGCAGATTGATGCACCCTTGGCGGATGACTTCGCGCTCTTGTTAGAGCAAGTTGGCCGCTTTCGGTCGGCGGTTGGCAGTTAACCGCAAACCGCCAACCGCAAACCGCAAACCGCAAACCGCAAACTAGACTGAATGTAAGCGTGTTTCTTCCGGAATAATGCCCCTAGGCATAAAGCGCATGGTTAGCAGTAATACCAAGCCCATAATGAACAAACGAAAATGCGGTGCACTTTTCACCAAATGATTACGTAAGTCGCTGGCTTGATCCATGCCCATGGTAACTAGGTCCATAAAGGCAATGGACAGGGGTTCGGCTTCGATCCACATAAACCAGATAAAGAAACCACCAAAGGCCGCGCCTAGGTTATTACCACTACCGCCCACAATGACCATAAGCCAAACCAAGAAGGTAAAACGCAAGGGCTGGTATGAGGTGGGGGTGAACTGGCCGTCCAGAGTCACTAGCATGGCGCCGGCAATGCCCACTACCGCACTGCCTAACACAAACACTTGAAGATGCTGGCGCACCACGTTTTTACCCATGGCATTGGCGGCTTCTTCGTTATCGCGAATGGCACGCATCATACGCCCCCAAGGCGAGTTTAGCGCTTTAGTGCTAAGCCATAACACGGCAACCAAGACGATGGTGAACAGGCCTGTGTAGCATAGTTTTACAAAGATACTGGAGCCTTGAATAATGAGGTCGTTCAAAGCTGCAGCACCTTCTACTTCTGTTAGAACCGATAGGCGGCCACTAAACAGAGAGGCGATCATATCCATAAACCAAGGCGTAGCTTGCAGGTCTAACTCATAGGGCACGGGGCGTTCAAGGCCGGCAACGTTTTTAACGCCACGGACCAACCAATCTTCATTCTTCAACACAGCAATGATGATTTCAGAAATGCCTAAGGTGGCGATGGCCAAATAATCTGAACGTAAGCCCAAGGTGATCTTGCCCACAACCCAAGCCACACCAGCTGCCATGATGCCGCCTAAAATCCACGAGAAGATAATGGGCATGCCCATGCCACCCAAGAAACCAGAAGTGGCAGGGTTAACGCTTTCAATGGCCCTAACCGCAGGCTCATAAAAATGGTTAATAACAAAGAAGGCACCAATGTAGAGCAGGGAGAGTGTCACTCGACGTTGCCAGCTGGCAGCCATGTTGCGGTACACCAAGATGGATAGGATGATGGTAATAACCACCAGAATAAAGCTCACCACCATGCCTTGGCCACCCACGGACCAGGCTTCTAACACGGGCGCTTCGGAAACCAGCACGGCGGCCATGCCACCTAGGGCGGTAAAGCCCATAACGCCTAGGTTAAGTAGGCCAGCATAGCCCCATTGGATGTTCACACCCAAGGACATAATGGCCGAGATAATGCAGAGGTTAAGAATGGCCAAGGCAAAAGGCCAAGACTGACCCATGCCCACGGCCATCAGTAATAGACCCATGGCAGCAAAGGCTAAGGGTGCACGATATTTTTGGTTCAATAAATTATGCATTAGGTTGATTGCCCCTTAAAGATACCCGTTGGTCGAATCAGCAGCACCACCACGAGGATGATAAAGGACACGGCAAACTTATAATCGGTGGATAAGAACTGCATTAAGCTGGTAGGTTCTAAAGCGGGTGGCATCAAATAGATAAAGAACTTTTTGTAGGCATAAGTCACAATAACTTCGGAGAAGGCAATCACAAAACCACCCACTACAGCGCCAATGGGGCTGCCTATACCGCCCACAATGGCAGCAGCAAACATAGGTAATAAAAGCATAAAGTAAGTGAATGGCTTAAAGCTCTTGTCGAGACCATACAAGGTGCCTGCCGTAGTGGCCAAGGCAGCAACAATGATCCAAGTGATGAAGACTACGCGGTCTGGGTTGATGCCAGATAATAGTGCTAAGTCTTCGTTGTCGGAAAAAGCACGCATGGCCTTACCAGTGCGAGTTTTTTTCAAAAAGTAAAACAAAGCAGTAACGGCAATCAAGGTTATGGTTACGGTTAATACCTGGGTCGACTTAAGGGCTAAACCTTCGCTAAGGCCGGTGAACTCTTTAAATTCCCGCGGCCTAAAAATGAACTTAGTGCCGTCCATAAAGCGCTGGTCTGTGGGACCAATGATAAAGCGCACAATGGCGTTGGTCATAAACATAACGCCGGTAGAAACGATTACAAAAATAACCGGCGGGCTCTTTTTTAAGCGATAAAATTTATATACCGATTTATCTAAAGCCAAACTAAAAGCGATGGCGCCAACAATGCCAAATGGCAATGCCAGTAGGGCGGTGGGTAAAAAGCCAAAGCTTATGCCCATAGACTGGAAACCCCAAGTGATCAAAATGACCAACATGGTGCCAAAGGCCATCAAGTCACCGTGGGCAAAATTAGAGAAGCGCAAGATGCTATAAACTAAGGTAACGCCCAGAGCGCCTAGGGCGAGTTGGGCCCCATAGGATATGGCCGGCACCAGTACAAAGTTAGAAAATAGAACAATGGCATTTAAAATATCAACGAATTCAGGCATGGGTTAACCTCCCAAAAAGGTGCGGCGCACCACAGGATCGGCCAGCAGTTCTTCGCCAGTGCCCGTATGTTTGTTGGTGCCCGTCACTAACACATAACCTTTGTCGGCAATGTTGAGCGCTTGGGCGGCATTTTGTTCAACCATTAACACGGCAATACCTTGTTGCTTTACTTCCAGTATGCGGTCAAACAGTTCGTCCATCACAATGGGCGACACGCCAGCTGTAGGCTCGTCGAGCATCAAAACGCTAGGCTGCGTCATCATGGCCCGGCCTACGGCCACCTGCTGACGTTGCCCACCGGATAATTCACCGGCTTTTTGGTAGCGCTTTTGTTTAAGGATAGGAAACAAGTCGTAGATTTGCTCCATGGTTTCAGTGAAGTCGTCGGTGCGTAGAAAAGCGCCCATTTCTAGGTTTTCTTCTACCGTCATACCAGTAAACACATTGTGGGTTTGGGGCACAAAGGCAAGGCCGTGGGCCACACGATCTTGCGGTGACATATGGGTAATGTCTTTGCCGCCCAAAGTAACACTGCCTTCGCGTAGGTTAAGCATGCCTAACAAGGCTTTCATAGCGGTGGACTTGCCAGCGCCATTGGGGCCAACGATGACTGCAATTTCGCCTTTATCTACCGACAAAGAACAGCCATTTAAAATATCTGCGCCACCGTAGCCGCCGCGCATTTGGTCTGCAACTAAGTAGCTCATGCTTTTGTCCCCGGCTTATTCTTTAGGCCGCGGCCTAAGTAAGCTTCAATCACCGCTTCGTTGGCGATAACTTCTTTGGCTGTACCCTGGGCGAGTAAAGCGCCTTCGGCCATTACGATCACCGGATCACACAAGCGGCCGATAAAATCCATATCATGTTCGATCATACAGAAGGTATAGCCTTTTTCTTCATTCAAACGCATGATGGCATGGCCAATTTCACGCAGCAAAGAGCGGTTAACACCAGCACCCACTTCGTCTAGCAACACCACTTTTGCATCCACCATCATAGTGCGGCCTAGCTCTAACAGCTTCTTTTGGCCGCCAGAAAGGTTGCCGGCAAGCTCTTGGGCAACGCGGCCTAAGTTAAGGAAGTCGATCACTTCCATGGCTTTTTCCCGCACCTTATCTTCTTGTTCACGTACCGCGTCGGAGCGGAACCAAGCGTCCATAAGCTTTTCGCCCGCTTGTTGCGAAGGCACCATCATCAGGTTTTCAAGTACTGTTAGGGTTCCAAACTCATGGGCTATTTGGAAAGTGCGTAGCAACCCCTTATGGAATAACTCATAAGGTGGCACCCCAGTGACGTCTTCACCATCAAGGTAGATGCGCCCCGATGTGGGCGCCAAATTGCCAGCGATCATGTTAAAAAGTGTGGTTTTACCAGCCCCGTTAGGGCCGATGAGTCCGGTAATGGACCCTTTAGCGATTTCGATGGAGACGTTGTTGACGGCATGTACGCCACCAAAACGTTTACTCACTGATTCGACTTTGATCATATGTGATCCTAATCTCTTAAGGCGTCTAGGTTGCTGTTTCAGGCCAATAAGCCTAATTAGCAACACGTAGCGTTTTTTGTATTTATAATTTTATTACAATAAAACCGGCGCAAGGGCCGGTTTCAAGTTGGCGCAATTATACGGCCTAACTAAAGACAGGAAAAGTCGTGTTTGCTTAAAAGCCCACTCAATGACAAAAATTTGATAGCTAGAGTCGCAATATCGCAGGTTTTGCCGTCAAATTGGAAGGTTTGTCTGACTTAAGGCCATTGCCAATTGTGTTGTGGCCTAGGGTTGGCGATAATGGGCTCTATACAGTACTAGGTAAGCTAGCCCCCAATATGAGCAATAAAATGAGCAACGAACAACCTAAAAACCCCTTGCATGGCGTTAAGCTAGAGCAAGTAGTCACCGATTTGGTGGATGCCTTTGGTTGGCCAACCCTTGCCGAACAGGTAAATGTGAATTGCTTTCGCTCCAATCCTTCGATTAAGTCTAGTCTCAAGTTTTTACGTAAAACTCAATGGGCTAGGGACAAGGTTGAAGCGCTTTACATTTATGCAATTATTAGGGGTAAGCCTCTGAAACCTCAAGCTGCAGCTAGGTTGGCGCCAAAGACAGCAGCTAAGCCAGTATCAGCTGACACTACTAATGGCCATATTTGGAAAACGCCGAGCTAGGTGGCTTCATAGCTGTCTTCACCAACGTCTTCAATTAGGGCTTGCCCTGTATCGATACAAAGCGTCAATAATCGTTTAATGTCGTCAGCCTGGGTATTGCTATTAGCTAATATCAAGCGAATACCTGTTTTGCCTTGGTATTTAGCATAATCCACAAAGGCATTGCCTTGGGCCTGCATACGCTTACAGATGGCAATGTTTAAGCTGCGCAGTTGCTCTTGGGTTTGCTTTTCCTTTTCCTTTTCTTTAGGGCGGAACTGAAACAACACATTGAGATACACCGCTGGGGCAATCATGTGCAATTGGAGTGAGCTGTTAATTTGCTCCACGCAGTCTGTTTTTAATTGTTGCAGTTTATCAATTTTGTCTGCAAAACCTTGATGCCCAACTGCTTTCCAGCTTAACCACACTTTAAAAGCATCGGCCCGGCGGCCACACTGGATTGATTTAGCGCCCAAATTCAACTCAGCATTGGCATCAGAGTGGAACAAATAGTCACCACCGCCACCACCGCAGGCGGCTTCTAACATGCCTTTGTGGGGCGTTAATACTACAGCCGCTGTAATGGGTACGTTCATTAATTTGTGGGCGTCCCAAGTAAAAGAGTCGGCCAGTTCGGAACCTGCTAGTAGGTGTTTGTGGCTTGCTGAAAACAACACCGGCGCGCCCCAAGCACCATCTATATGTAGCCATAAGTTGTACTGGTCGGCTATGGCGCGGCAGCTAACAATAGGGTCATAAGCCCCCACCACAGTGGTGCCAGCAGTTAGGCTTAGGTAGAAGGGCTGTTTGCCTTGACTTAGGGACAGCTCAATGGCTTGGGTTAGGGCCTGTGGGTCAAGGCGACCCTCATTATCGGATGCTACGGCAACTAAGTTGTCACTGCCAATGCCTAATATGTTGGCGGCTTTTTGGGCCGAGTAGTGGGCTTGGTCGGAAACATAGGCGACTAAAGCTTGGCCGTTGAAGCCTTGGGCTTTCAGCCTTGGGCAGGCCTTGTGGCGGGCCATCATCATGGCAATAAGATTGGCCTGGCTACCGCCAGAAACCATGATGCCATCGGCCTCGTTATCGGCACTTCTAAAACCAATTAAGCTGTTTAGCTGGTTAATTAATTCCACTTCCATCAAACTTGCGACTGGACTCATTTGATAAGTGTGCATGTTGGCGTTGCTAAGGCTGGCGACCCAGTCGCCCAACAAAGCCGGCGCATTGTGGCCCGAATACAAGAGTTTAAAAAAGTCTACTTGAGCGCTGTCTGGGTTGTAGTGTAGATACTGGCGTGCAGCTGTGGCTAAGGTGGCCATGTCGGCAGGGTCGTTACTTAGGCCTATATCAATCAGCTTCTCTAGCTCGGCTGCTGTAATAGGCTGAGATACAGGGCGTGAATTGCTAACGTGGGCTTGGGCTAAGCTATGAAAAAGTTCTAAAAACGCCTGCATTGGGTTTCCTTGTATCGATAATTAATAAATGGCGGCGTTGTTCGCGCAGAGTGTTTGTGTTACTTTGCCGCCATTGTATTTGTACCATTATGTAGGCCAAAATGTCATCTTCATCAGCATCAGAATTACCTAGTTTCGAAAAGCAGGGCAAGGTCTCTGTGTGGTGCTCGAGCGTTAGCTACGACACCATACCCGAGAGTTACTTCGTTGAAGACGAGCAAGGCTTAGATGCTTGGGCCAAAAATTTCAATATCAGCCATTACGACCCAGACAACATGGAAACCAATGGCGTTGAGAGTGGCACCGCCTTAGTACGCGATATTTTAGGGCCTTGCTCATACTCTAGTGCGTTTGGGGAGCTGGTGGTTCACAAAGTTAATAAAATGGGCCACCAGCAAGTCAGCTGGATTATCCTACTGTTTGATTTTGAATACCGTAACAAACTCACCAAAATTCATGAAGATGAAATTGTTCAGTACGTGGGTTCTTTTGTTTACGATATGGATGCCATTACTTTGGACGAGCAAGATGAATTTGAGCGTCAGCGACAAGAGGCTCAAGCTAAACTAGAGGCAGAGGCTGCAGCCCTAGTTGAGCCAGAATTAGAACCCGAATCCGAGTCCGAGTCCGAGTCCGAACAGAAAATAACTCCGAAACCCGGTGCCAACAACCCTTGGCTTAAGTCTTAGGGTCTTTGCGAACGCAGTGAAGCAGTCCAGTACCGCGGTCTTGGACTGCCGCGTCGCTGCGCTCCTCGCAGAGACGTGCGAACGCTAAGGTTTATGCCGCGTTAATCACCAAGCTTCTGGCGCTTTTGGTGGGCCAGAATATACAAAAACTCAAGTAGTATGCTGGCGCCCGCTAGGGCAGTGATCTGCGCGTGATCATAGGCAGGGTTTACCTCAACCAAGTCAAAGCCAACGATGTTGACGTTTTTTAAACCTCGAATTATCTTTAAGGCTTTGTCGGTGTTTAGGCCGCCAACCACCGGCGTGCCAGTGCCTGGGGCAAAGGCTGGATCTAAGCAGTCGATATCAAAGGTTAAATAAACCGGTAGATCTCCTACCTGCGCAATTATTGCCTTAACAATATCATCGGCGTGCATATCATTAGCGCTAGCGGCATCGATGACTTTAAAGGCGTGCTCTTCTGGCCTATATTCCGTGCGAATACCAATCTGTATCGAGTGCTCAGCATCAATTAAACCTTGTTTAGGGGCATGGTAAAACATGCTGCCATGGTCTATTTCGGTGTCATTTGGGTAAGTGTCGGTATGGGCATCAAAGTGAATTAGGGCCATTTTGCCGTGTTTTTTAGCGTGGGCCCTGATGAGTGGCAGGGTTACATAATGGTCACCACCCATACTCACCATGCAGGTGTCAGCGGCAAGAATTTGCGCAGCATGCTGCTCTAGTTCTCGATTTAAGTCGTCTGGGCTACCGGGGATGAAATCCACATCGCCATAGTCCACCACCTTTAAGTATTTAAACGCATCAAAATTCCATGGCCAACGGCGGCCCTCCCAGCCTAGATTGCTGCTGGCTTGGCGAATGGCGCTGGGGCCAGATCGAGCACCGGCACGGCCCGTAGTGGCTAAATCAAAGGGGATGCCAACAATGGCAGCATCAAAACCTTGGCTCATATCGCGACTTAAAGGCCTGGCTAAATAGCTAAATTGGTTAGCGTACATCGACACAATGTTAGGTTCGCCTATAAGTTTATTCTTAGCCATTAAGGTTCTCTATGATGAAATGTTCAAAATAATGCACAATGATGGCCATTTTTTTGGATAAATGCAAGATCTTGAGTCGTTATCTCGAACGGGCACTTTATTTCGCGAAGCCATTAATAATATTAATGATTGAATTTGATTTATTGATTTTACTAATGATGGCTAAGGGGCTAGTATTCCTCCGTTTTCTGCATAACCACTCTCTTCCTCATGGCTAAAGCTTTGGGGTTAATACATTTCATACAGGTGAACGTCATGAATCCGCAAAATATGCCTCGTACAATCGAAATTCCCAATGGCCAAAAAGTGGTTGCTACCTTTTCTAAACAAGAATTGAGCAACCGTGTTGCCAAGTTACGTGCCCATATGGCGTCTGCCAATGTTGATGCTGTGGTATTGACGTCGTATCACAACATTAACTACTTCTCAGATTTTGTCTATTGCCGTTTTGGCCGTGACTATGCCTTGGTGGTAACCCAAGACAACTACACCACCGTCACTGCAAATATTGATGGTGGCCAACCTTTTCGCCGTAATCAGCTGGGCGATAACGTGGTTTACACCGATTGGCAGAAGGGCAACTTCTTTGTAGCACTTAAGAACCTAATTAAGCCTGGTAGCCGCATTGCCGTTGAATACGATCATATGCCTTTAGCCACTATGGAGATTGTTAAACAAACCTTCCCAGGCTCTGAATTTGCCGACATTGGTGTGCCCACCATGCAGATGCGCATGATCAAGTCGGCCGAAGAAATTGCAGTGATTAAGCACGGCTCACGCATTGGTGACATTGGTGGCGCTGCCATTCGTGATGCCATTGCCGTAGGTGTGCCAGAGTACGAAGTGGCCATGGCCGGTACGCAAGCTATGATCCGTGAAATCGCTAAAACCTTTCCCGACGGAGAGTTGATGGACACATGGGTTTGGTTCCAATCTGGTATGAATACCGACGGCGCACATAACCCAGTAACCAGCCGCAAAATTGAAGCCGGAGACATCCTGAGCCTTAACTGCTTCCCCATGATTGCGGGCTACTACACAGCCCTAGAGCGCACTTTATTCTCTGAGCATGCAAGCGATCGCCATTTAGAGCTGTGGGAAGTTAACTGTAAAGTACATCGTCGGGGCCTAGAATTGGTTAAGCCGGGCATCAAATGCAGCGATGTAGCCCATGAGCTGAACGAAATATTTGCCGAGCATGACGTGTTGCAATATCGCACCTTTGGTTACGGCCATTCCTTCGGCACCCTAAGCCACTACTATGGTCGTGAAGCAGGCCTAGAATTCCGTGAAGACGTGGACACAGTGCTAGAGCCAGGTATGGTGGTGTCTATCGAGCCTATGATCATGTTGCCAGAAGGTTTGGCGGGCGCCGGTGGCTACCGCGAGCACGATATCTTAGTGGTAGGTGAAGACGGCGCTGAGAACATCACCAAGTTCCCATTTGGTCCAGAGCACAACATTATCAAAGGCTAAGCCCTGACTTCAAGACTCCGCGGTGACATGGATGTCATGGCTGCCAAACAGCGGCTAGCTAATGTTATAATTTGTAGACTTTGCTAAACAACGAAAATACAAACATGATCAAGAACATAGCTTTAACGCTGCTGCTAGTGAGTGGCGGCCTAATGCTCGTGGAACGGGTTACCATGCTGATCTCGGAAGGTTTGGCCAAAGCCTATTGTGGTGAGCGCTATCTCCAGTTAGTTGATGGGGTTATGGGCAGTGCATCTTGTGGCTTTGGTTGGGATATTTACCTTACTATTGTGCTCTTTAGCACTATGTTTATTGGCATGTTCTTGTTTTTATTTGGCCATGGAAAAGGGCCTAGCGAGTCTCAGGACTAGCTGTATTTAGCGTCGTCTCGGTATGGCCAAACTCAGTTTTTTACCGTGAATGGTTTCCCGGTACATGGTGTAAAGGCCAGAGGTTAAGATTAATGCCCCGCCATACAAACTGGCTTGGCTAGGCCATTCATCAAACACCATAATGCCCCAAAAAATCGCTAGGGGCAGGGCAATGTATTCAAACGGTGCCGCCAATGCAGCTTCGGCTTGACGATAGGCTTGGCTGATTAAATAACCACCAAAAGTGCTGGCCACTCCTAGCAAAATGAATAGCTTTAAGTCGTCTATGTCGAATTCGGTCCAGGCTCTCAATAAAAAATTGAGCGACGGGCTGCTGGGGTCATCAAAGCGGCCATCGCCCACAACTAACCACATTATGCTGCATACAATGACAAAGGTGAGTTGAATATAAAAGGTCATGGTAGAGGCGCTTTCCGTCATCCGCATGGTGCGGGTAAGGATATGCAGCAGGGCATACCCAAACGCCGAACCAATGGGCAGCAGCGACGCCATCTGAAAACTGCTGCTGCCAGGCTGCACTATAATTAACACACCAACAAAGCCCAAGACGATAGCCACCCAGCGGTGTTTGTTGACCTTTTCCTTAAGAAACACCATGGAAAATAAAGTAATCACCACCGGGCTGATAAAAAATATGGCCACGGCATCGGCCAGAGGCATAGCTGCCAAGCCCAGGAAAAACAACATGTTGGCAAATACCACGCAAGCGCCGCGTAGTAGGTGAGTGCCTAAGCGCTGGGTTTTAAAGTGTCGCCAGCCTCCTTGGCCGCCTTTTCCCACTTGTACCATTGCCATAATCAGAGCCAAGCCAATGGCGGATCGCAGCAGAATGATTTGGTGCAGGGCATAGTCGCCACTCAAAAACTTAATGGTGACGTCGTTCAGCGAGAAAAAGAATCCAGCGCCCATAGCGCATAGAATGCCGAGTAAATTGCCTTCTAAAAATTTGGCTTTCAGTTGCATGTTGGTAGTCTCTGCTAAAGGTGTTTCTCTATATTTTCGCCACTAAAGCGCGTGCAGCGGCGCCATGTTGTTGTAACAGTGGGCCTAAGTCTAGGCCTTCAATAACCCCCTGTTTAACCCGCCACTGGCCAGCAACCATCACATGCTCGGCTTTGTGGGCACCGCATAAGAGCAAAGCCGCTAAAGGGTCGTGGCTACCGCTAAAACGCAGCTCATCCAGTTTAAAACAGGCAATGTCGGCTTGCTTTCCCACTTCAAGTGCGCCAATGTCGGAACGACCTAACATGCGTGCGCTGCCTTGTGTGGCCCAGCGATAGGCATCAAAGTGGCTCACTTGGGCGCCGTATTTCAAACGTTGCAAATACAGGGCTTGGCGTACTTCTTGAATCATATTAGAACCATCGTTAGAGGCGGAGCCATCTACACCTAAACCCACAGGGCAACCCGCAGCTTCTAGCTCTTGTACCGGTGCCATGCCCGACGCCAGCATCATGTTGGAGGTAGGGCAATGACAGATGCCCGTACCTGCAGCACCTAAGCGCTGAATTTCGTCGGCATTAAAGTGAATGCCGTGGGCCAGCCATGTTTGTGGGCCTAACCAGCCCACACTTTCTAAATAGTCCACAGTACGCAGACCAAAATGCTGAAGGCAGAACTCTTCTTCGTCAATGGTTTCGGCCAAATGGGTATGCAGCATCACCTTATGCTGGGCCGCCAATGTGGCTGAATTACGCATTAGCTCTGGGGTTACAGAGAAAGGTGAGCAGGGGGCTAAAGCTACTTGCAGCATGCTGCCTGCGCTAGCATCGTGGTAACGCTGAATGACCCGTTCGCTGTCGGCTAAAATGGTGTCTTCTTTTTGTACCGTGGATTGTGGCGGTAAGCCACCATCGTCCTTGCCAAGGCTCATGGAGCCCCGTGTCATGGTCATGCGCATGCCCATGCTGGCGGCAGCTTCGGCCTGAATGTCCATGGCATCGGTAAGGGCGTTAGGGAACAGATAATGATGATCAGCCGCCGTGGTGCAGCCTGACAGTAATAACTCTGCCAAGGCCAAGCGTGTGGCCTGGTAGAGCATGTCGGGCTCTAGTCCCGCCCACACAGGATAAAGGCTGGTGAGCCAACCAAACAAGGGTTTATTTAACGCTTGGGGTAGGGCCCGAGTGAGGGTTTGGTAAAAGTGGTGGTGGCCGTTAATTAAGCCTGGCAATAGCACTAATTCTTTGCACTGCATTACCTCATCATACGGATTCATTGGTTGTTGACCTTGAGCCACCAACTCAACAATGTGTTGCCCACGTACTAACAATCCACCTTGGGCATTGTTAGCCAAGATAGCAAGGGGGTTTTTGAGCCAGGTGGTTGTGGTCGATGTCATAAAAAGGCTGCTTTGAAGTGAGAGCAGAAAAACAAAAAATAGTGTATCGGCGTGGGCCAAAGTGTATCAGCAAGTTGATCGTTTAGACAGGTTTTCAAAACCTCTGCAGTTAAGGATGTAAATGCTGGACCCAAAGCAAAAGTAGCTTGGCAGTTTTGTCATAAACGGGCACAATAGTCGCCTAATAAAACTGACTAGGTTAGCGCTTCAATGCAGTTATTTGCCCATCGTGGTGTAAGTGATTTAGCCCCCGAAAATTCCATTGCGGCATTTGAGCTGGCCTTGGCACAGAAGTGTGACGGCATTGAGCTGGATGTACGCTTAATGTCAGGTCAAGTGATGGTCATCCATGACGACACAGTAGACCGAACTACCAATGGTTCTGGCTTGGTGCATCAACTGAGCCAGCAGCAATGGCAACAGCTTGATGCTGGTGATGGCCAACCTCCACCCAGCTTAAGGCAGGTGCTGCAGTTAGTGGCTGGCCGTTGTGAGATTAATATAGAGCTTAAGTCCACAGACTTGGTGGCTCAAGTAGCCGAAGAAATTAACCATGCCATAGCTAATTTTGGCTTTAGCCAAGCACAGTTATTGGTATCGGCCTTTGATCATCGCTTATTGATGCAGATACGGGCGTTAATGCCAGCGTTAGCCATTGCTCCCTTGATTGAATGTTGCCCTGTAGCTTTAGCCCAATTTGCCTCCCAAATGGGTGCCCAAGCATTACATAGCTATACCGATAATACCGACGCAGAACTGCTTGAAGATGCCCATGCCCGTGGTTTGAAAGTGCGAGTTTATAAAGTCAAACTAGCTGCCGATTTACTGCGTTTAAAGCAAATCGGCGTCGATGCCGTGTTTGTTAATGATGTGGCCTGGGCTAGGCAAGTGCTTGCTGCTGGCTAGCCTTGCCATAGCTCCACCAGATGACCACTAACAATATGCCTAGCACGGGCAGGCTCATGAGGTTGATGGTTTCCCAGCTAGTGGCGCTTAGTAGCCATCCAGCCGATAGGGATGCTAAGGCTTGGAAGCCAAATACCAAGAAATCGTTAAATGCCTGAGCGCGGTATTTTTCGTTGTCTTTATAACAGGTAATCAGCAAAGCTGTGCCACTGACAAACAAGAAGTTCCAGCCCACACCCAGCATTACCAAGCTAACCCAATAGGTGGCAAAGGTTTGGCTCATTTGGCCGATGCCGATACACACCATTAATGCCACAACGCCCGTGACCATGATGCTGCGATGGCCGAATTTTCGAATTAACTTGCCTACAAACAGTGATGGTAAAAACATACCTACGATATGCCACTGAATTACAATGCCTGTGTCGACTAAGCTGTGACCGTCCATAACGTGCATGCTCACGGGTGTGGCGGTCATTATGAAGCTCATTAAGGCGTAGGATACTGCGGCAGCCATGACCGCCAGAATAAAGTTGGGTTGCTGGGCCAGTTGTTTAATGCTGCGACCTTTACTTTGTTGCTGGTCATAGTTTGGTTTTGGGGAATGTAAGCCAGACAGGATAAACGCCGGCATAATCACCATCAAGGCCAGAGCCAGGTAGGAGCCCACGAAAGCATAGTCGGGGATCCAATCACGAGCATAGTTAGCTGCGTTGGGGCCTAAAAAGGCACCGGCAATACCGGCCAGTAAAATGGCTGAAATGGCTTGTGGCGCCACTTCAGCCGCTACGCTTTCGGCGGCTGCAAAACGGTATTGCTGCACAAAGGCCATGCTCACGCCTAAACTCAAGCTGGCGAGGCAATAGAGCCAAAAGTGACTTTGCCAAATAGCCACAGCACCAAGCAGAGCAGAGCTTGCAGCCAGCACAGAGGCCCCAACAAAACCAAAGCGGCGTCCCTTGCGGCTCATGATCATGGCGGCTGGCACAGTGCCCGATGCGGTGCCTACAATCATGGCTGCCACGGGCAGGGTGGCCAAAGCAATGGACGGTGCCAATATGGCACCGATAATACCGCCTAAGAAGATGGTGACATTGGCGCCAGTAAAGGCGAAGACCTGTGCTAGGCAGAGCAGCCAGACGTTGCGTGTAAAGGATGAAAACGGCATATTAATCAAACGCAATATAAATAATGAGGGCTATATTACCCGATCTAAGTATTTGGAACTAGGCGCTATTTCACCTATGTTAACTTGCGAGGTATGAACAGGCATGTTAGTTTTAAACACATGTTTAAAACAATAACCTCTGCCTATGACTAGTTCCACCATTGATCGTATTTTAGATGCCGCCGAAGCTGAGTTTGCTGCCCATGGTTTTGTAGAAACTTCTCTGCGAACCATCACCACTAAGGCCAATGTTAATCTGGCGGCAGTCAATTATCATTTTGGCTCTAAAAAAGGCCTGATACAAGCTGTTACCGACCGCTTTTTAGGGCCTTTAACCCAGCAATTGCATAGCCGACTTTCGGTTTATGAAAGCCAACTTAAGTCAAATGTTAACCTTAATAAGCAGCAAGAGCTGCAACAATTGTTTACCATTTTAGCTAATTCTTGCCAGTTGGTGGCGCAAAAAAACCATCATAGCTTAGCTGTGTTTGCGCGCCTTATTAATACCGCCTATAGCCAATCCCAAGGTCATTTACGCAAACACCTCACTAATCAATACGGCGCTTCTTTTTTATACTTTATGAAGTTGTTACGTCAATACATGCCTAGCATGACTAATGAGCAGTATTTTTGGCGCTTTCATTATTTATTGGGCACCATGGTGTTTGCCCTCTCGAGCAGTGAAGCCTTGGTGGCGATTTGTGAACGAGAATACGCAACTAACCGCAACATAGACCAAATAATGGCCGACCTTGCATTGATTATGGCTAGTGCCGCACAAGCACCAATGAACGGAGATCAATAGTCATGAACCTATTAGATAAGTTGTTTACTAGCGTGGGCATAGACACCATGCAAACGCTATTATTAAGTAAAGTTTTCCTCCTGGTGCTAGGTGTTTTGCTATTTAATTTTGTGGTACGTCAGCTGTTCGCTCGGCTCGCCATTCAACTGCAAAAAACCGAGAATGAATGGGATGATGCATTGTTAGATGCAGCCCGTAAACCTCTTGCTTGGGGTGTTTGGGTGATTGGCTTGGCCTGGGTGGTGAGCGTTGTTAGCCACGCCTTTGATGCAGGTACCTTGAGTTTTGTTGGTAGTTTGCGAGATACCTTACTCATTGTTTTAGTGTCATGGTTCATGGTGCGTTTGGTTAACGTGCTAGTGGCCATGTTGGCACGTCCTGGCGAGCACCGTGATGCATGGGATAAAACCACAGTTGAGGCCATGGGTAAGCTGGTTAAAGCGGCGGTGGTGATTACCGCTGTGTTGGCCTTAATGCAGCACTTTGGTTTTTCCATCTCTGGACTGTTGGCCTTCGGCGGGGTGGGTGGTATCGCCATTGGTTTTGCGGCTAAAGACCTGCTGTCTAACTTTTTTGGTGGCTTAATGATCTATATGGATCGGCAGTTTTCTGTGGGCGATTGGATTCGCTCACCAGATAAGGAAATTGAAGGCACAGTGGAATACATTGGCTGGCGCATCACCCGCATTCGTACCTTCGACATGCGGCCTTTGTATGTACCTAATTCCACTTTTGCCAACATTTCCGTGGAAAATCCATCACGTATGCAGAATCGCCGTTTCTATGAAACCTTTGGTTTGCGCTATCAAGACCAAGCCAAAGTACAGGCCATCACCGTTGCCATCAAAGACATGTTGTTGGCTCATGCTGCCATTGATACGCAACAAACATTGATGGTGAACGTAAATACCTTTAACGCTCACAGTGTTGATTTCTTTGTTTACAGCTTTACCAAAACCACAAAATGGACAGAGTTTCACGTCATCAAACAAGAACTGTTAGGGTTGATTGCCGACATAGTGGCGCAGCATGGGGCCGACTTTGCCTTTCCCACGCAAACTATACACATGGTACCCAGCGCTGCCCAACCTCAAGCTGAGCCTAAAACCGAGTTAAACGAATGAGCGCAAAGCATTATATTTTTGGTTACGGTAGTCTGATTAGTAGTTCCAGCCGGCGTATTACCGGCATTGCCGGTGATTCGGTAGCGGTACGGGTGGCGGGTTTAGAGCGTACCTGGGTAGGCTGGCAAGGCACAGGTATGCGTGCCGTGGCGGCTCGGCCCATGATTGGTGCAAGCTGCAATGGGGTGCTGTTTGAAGTGCCTGCTACAGAATTAGAGAAGTTTGATGTAAGAGAGACGCATTATCAGCGTGTTGCCCTTGATCTTACTCAAATTGATTACTTGGTGCCGCAGCAAGCTTTAGAAGCGAGCTGTCAGGTGTGGGTTTATGTTTACAACCACAATGGGTGTCACCTCAATGATGCTCCCATTGTACAATCTTACTTAGACGTCATTGTTTTGGGCTGTAATGAAATTGCACCTAACTTTGCGCAAGAGTTTATACAACACACGCTCAACTGGTCCTATTGGCATGACGACCGGCATAATCCCGTATACCCAAGGGCACAGGCCCATCAACAAGGCCAAAATATCGATCAGCTGTTAGCACAACTGCTGCCCCAGACCTTTACTCAGCGGGTGTTGGCACCGTAAGGTCTACTAACGCTGGTGCAGGTTTTAGCTCGGGTATTGGCTCAGCTTCAATAATGGGTTGGGCCGGAGTGAAGGGGATTATTTTTACCAAAAGTACCAGCTTAGGGTGATCTAGATAGTGCAGTTCTTTGCTGCGCATCTTGCGTCTTTGAATCAAGCTATAGCGCGTTTCTACAATGGGCACTAAACTACGGCCAGCGCTTAGTAATTGTTGTTTGGCCCGCTGGCTGCTGTTACTGGCAATGCTGGGAAACTGGTTCAGATAAAGGTTGCTATGAATATGTAGGTAGCGGCCCTTACTAAAGCCCAAGCTGCCTTCGAGTTGCTGGTGTCCTGCCCAAGCATAGCCACCCTTAATATCAACCCAATTAATGGCTTTGTTAGGGCGCAGTATTTGACGCCAGCTTTGATGCACTAGCACCTTGTAATCGCCTTGCTTAGCCAGATTACGGGCTTCGGTATTGAGTTTGTTTTGATCTGCTGGCAGTCTAATAAATTCAACATTGTCGAGTTGACTATGATCGTCTTCTTTTTTGTTAAAGTCAGATAGTTTGCGGCCCCTAGGCCAGGTGATAGGGGCAGGCTGAAAAGGGAATTGCTCTTCGAGTTGGGTCACCTTTGTGCGCTGGGCGATAACCACCTCTATTTGATACCAAGTTTCATCGTTGGCTTCGGTTGCGTTTGCAAGAGGCGCGTTAGCCGCTAATAGTAGCCATGTAAATGATGATAGTAGGCCCCAGAGGGTGTATTTGTTAAGCATTATGGACTCAATTGTTTTATTAAATCTTCCACCCGTTGAAAGCGAGTTTCGGTTTTTTCCATAGCTAAAGTAAAGCGTAGGGAAGTGCCACCTTCCAGCCTAAATTGTCGGGCTTGGGTTTGCACTAATTTTATTAGGGCTATGGGCTCAACCTGAGTGTTTTTAGCAAACTCCATACGCCCACCTCCTGCCGACGCCTCGATGCGTGTAATACCGATAGCCTGTGCCTTTAATTTTAGACGATTTTGGCGGAAGAGGTTTTTTATTGGCTCTGGTAATAGCCCAAAACGATCAATCATTTCTACTTGAAGCTCTTTTAGTGCAGCATTATGCTTGGCGTTGGCGATGCGCTGGTACATCACCAAACGGTTGTGCACATCGGGCAAATAGGTGTCAGGAATAAGCGCAGGCAAGTGCAGATTAACTTCCGTACCACGTGATAAGGGTTGATCTAAGTTAGGCGTTTCGCCCTTTTTCATGGCCTCAACGGTTTGGTTGAGCATTTCCATATACAGACTAAAGCCAATACCTTGCATCTGTCCACTTTGCTCTTCGCCCAATAGTTCACCGGCACCCCTAATTTCTAAGTCGTGGCTGGCCAAAGTGAAGCCTGCGCCTAAGTCTGTTGCGGCTTCAATGGCTTCTAGGCGTTTGCTGGCATCTTTGCTTAATAGCTTAGGGTGGGGGATCATTAAATAGGCGTAGGCTTGGTGGTGAGAGCGTCCCACACGGCCTCTTAGTTGGTGCAATTGGGCTAAACCAAACTTATCTGCCCGTTCAATAATAATGGTGTTGGCCGTAGGGATATCAATGCCCGTTTCAATGATGGTAGAGCACACCAGCACGTTGGAGCGTTTGTGGTAAAAATCTCCCATCACTTGTTCTAACTGACGCTCGCGCATTTGCCCGTGGGCCACACTTACGCGTGCTTCTGGTATAAGTTCCCTGAGTCGATCGGCAGTGTTTTCAATAGTTTTAACTTCGTTGTGCAGGTAATACACCTGACCACCCCGTAGCAGTTCCCGTAAAATGGCCTCTTTAACGATTTTTGTATCATCTTGGCGCACGAAGGTCTTGATAGAGATGCGTTTTGCTGGCGGAGTGGCAATGATGGATAGATCACGCATGCCCGTCATGGACATGTTTAACGTTCTTGGGATGGGGGTTGCAGTGAGGGTGAGAATGTCGACTTCTGAGCGCAATTTTTTAAAGGACTCTTTCTGCTGCACACCAAAACGGTGTTCTTCGTCGATAATAAGCAAGCCCAAACGCTTAAACTTGAGCTTGCCCTGCAAGATTTTGTGCGTGCCTACTAAAATATCCAGGCGCCCATCTTCCACTTGAGCCGCGGTTTTGTTTTGTTCGGCCGTGGTTTGGAAGCGTGACATAACCGCCACATTCACTGGCCAATTGGCAAACCGATCGCTTAGGGTTTGGTAGTGTTGCTGGGCCAGTAAAGTGGTGGGCACTAATATGGCCACTTGCTTGCCGCCATTAACCGCCATAAAGGCCGCCCGCATGGCGACTTCTGTTTTACCGAAGCCCACGTCACCACACACCAGCCTATCCATGGGTTGATCGGCCATCATGTCTTGCAACACCATTTTGATGGCTTGTTCTTGATCTGGCGTTTCTTCAAATGGGAAGGCATCACAAAACGCTTGATAGCTTGCGTCTGGGCGTGGAAAAGCGTATCCGTCTCGGGCTTCACGTAAGGCATATATATGCAGTAGTTCGGCGGCTGTATCCTTAATTTTTTCCGCGGCTTTGCGTTTAGCTTTGCTCCACTGCTCGCCGCCGAGTTTGTGCAAGGGTGCATTTTCGCCACCCGCGTAGCGGGACAAAAGGTCTATGCCCGATACCGGTACGTAAAGAGTGGCTTCATTGGCGTAAAGTAGCACCAAGAATTCTGCATCTTGATCATCGATGCTTAAGCTTTGTAAGCCGTTATAACGGCCAACACCATGGTCTTGGTGTACCACAGCATTGCCAATGCTCAGTTCTGCTAGGTCATGGATGGCGGTGTTGGGGTTTTCCGTGGCCTTGTCGCGGCGCCGACGTTGCAAAACCTTATGACCAAATAGCTGGGCTTCGCAAATCACCAGTAGCTTTTGCTGGGGTAAATTCATGCCTTGTTCTAAGGGCGCAATGCAAATGCCAAAGCTGACTTTTTGAAGCTTAAAATCAGGCCAGTTTTCCACTTCTGTAGGTGAGTGGGATAGGGCTTTAAATAGTTCGATTAAGGCTTCTTTACGGCCTGCTGATTCAGCGCAGATAAGCACATTTTGCTGAGTTCCATCATGGCCCCCATCTAACACTGTTTGCAGGGCCATAAGGGGCTTAGCAAGTTGGCTGTTAATAGCAACATGAGGGTTTTGTGCGCCGCCTAAATTGTAGTGGCCCTTATTGGCTTCAGGTTCAACTAGGGCGCCGTCTTGTAAGTCGATGATTGGGAATTGTTTAAGACCAAAAAACATCTCGTCGGTAAACAAGAATAACTGCTTAGGTGCAAGCAGAGGCCGCTCAATATCGTGGCCGTAGTCTTCGTAGCGGGTGTCTATGTCGTGCCAAAAATGCTCGGCTTGGGACTCAATGTCGCCTTGTTTAATCACCAACGTCGTGTCTGGAAGGTAATCAAGCAGGCTTGACATGCTGTTAAAAAACAAAGGTATATAGTATTCAATGCCAGCAGGGGCAAAGCCCTGGCTAACGTCTTGGTATACGGGGCAAGCCTTGGGGTCTAAATCAAATTGGCTGGTAAAGTTTTGTCTAAAGTGGCTTATGGCAGCGTCGGTGAGGGGGAACTCGCGGGCGGGCAATAAGTTGAACTCGGTAATCAGTGCTGTGGTGCGTTGAGTATCCGCATCAAAGTAACGTAAGCTTTCAATTTCGTCGTCAAACAGTTCAATGCGCAGTGGCGCATGGCTGCCCATGGGGTAGAGGTCTATCAGGCCACCACGCAGGGCGTATTCGCCGGCTTGCGTTACAGTTTCGGTAAGTAGGTAGCCTGCTTGATCTAAACGCTGGCGGAATTGAGTCTGGGGTAAATCCTGGCCTGTAGTTAAGGTAAAACTATTACCGGCTAAATAATTCATCGGTGGCAAACGGTGTAAGAGGGTAGCCACGGGCACAATCACCACGCCTTGTTGCAGGTGGGTGATTTGATTCAAAGTGCTAATGCGTTCGGAAACTATGTCTGGGTGAGCCGAAAAACTGTCGTAGGGAAGAATTTCCCAATCGGGCAAGGTTAAACAATCTAAGCCAGTGTCCGCCAAAAAGAAATCCAGCTCCAAACGCAGTTTAAGCGCAGCATCGGTATCTTTAACCAAAGCTAGCACTGGTCCTTGATGTTGCTGCGCAGCTTCTGCTATAGCAAGGGCTGAGGCCGCACCATGGGTTTGGCCCCAAGTGGATTTGAGACCGGGTTTAGAAGCTAAAAAGGCGGTATTAACTAACACGCAGTATTCCTGTGACCTTGCCGTAAGCGGCAATTAATTCAAAGCCGGTTATTCTAGAGCTTTATCTATTGAGTTGCACGGTTTGCTGCGCTTTTATCTGCGCTTTGGTTTTAGTCTAATTGATGCAGCTTATACGCCCTATTCGACAAACTAAGTTTGCCAATAACTCCCATATCTACGATAATACGCGCTCCCTATATTAGGTTAAGTATTGGGCTAAGTAATGGGTTAACACCCGCACCGCAACCAAGCCGTTTTTATGCGGCAAACAAAGGGACTCACTGTGAGCCAAGAACAAGTGTTTTCAGACTGGAAAGAACGTGAAGCGTTAGCCGAAGCCATGATCCCACTGATCGGCAAAGTCTATCGTGACAGCAACGTAGAAGTGTCGGTGTTTGGCCGCTCTGTGGTTAACCGTTCTGTGATTAGCATCCTCAAGTCTCACCGTGCAGCGCGCATGCTTGAGCACACTATAATGTCAGTACACGAAACACACCCTGTGATTGAAGTCATGCAAGGGCTGAAATTGTCTAATGTGCATGTGGATATAGGTAAGCTTGCCAAGGGCTATCGGGAGCATGCTAACGGCCAAACTTTGCAGGCCTATGTGGCTGCCGCGTTAGCGGGTGCGGTTAATAAAGGCAATGGCAAAACCCAAACCGATGTAGTGCTTTATGGCTTTGGCCGTATAGGTCGTTTGTTGGCACGCTTGCTGATTGATAAGACCGGTGGTGGTCAAAGCTTACGTTTGCGTGCCATTGTGGTGCGCAAAGGCGGTGACAATGACCTGATTAAGCGGGCCAGCTTGTTGCGCCGCGATTCGGTGCACGGCACCTTCCAGGGCACCATTACAGTGGATGCCGAGCAAAACGCGCTTATCGCTAACGGTAACGTGATTAAGGTTATTTATTCCGACTCACCCGATTCAATTGATTACACGGCTTACGGCATCAGCAATGCAGTGGTGATTGATAACACAGGCAAGTGGCGCGACGAAGATGGTCTATCTTTGCATTTGCGTGCAACTGGCGTGGCAAAAGTGATGCTTACGGCACCTGGTAAAGGTATTAAGAACATCGTTATGGGCGTTAACCAAAAGGACATCCTCGACACGGATACTATTTTGTCAGCGGCTTCTTGTACCACCAATGCCATTACGCCTATTTTGAAAGCCTTAAACGACAAGTACGGTGTGGAAAATGGTCACGTTGAAACCGTGCATGCCTACACCAATGACCAAAACTTGATCGACAACTACCATAAAGGTGATCGCCGCGGTCGGGCTGCAGGCTTGAACATGGTACTTACCGAAACTGGTGCAGCCAAGGCTGTGTCTAAGGCTCTGCCTGAGCTTGAAGGTAAACTTACTGGTAATTCCATTCGTGTGCCTACGCCTAACGTTTCCATGGCTATTCTTAACCTCAACCTTAATACCGCCGTTGAGCGTGATGAGTTGAACGATTTCTTGCGTCACATGGCCTTGCATTCTGACTTGCAAAAGCAGATTGATTACACAGATTCACCAGAAGCGGTTTCCAGCGATTTTGTGGGTTCTCGTGCTGCTGGCGTAGTGGATGGCCTGGCTACGATTGCTACGGGCAAGAAGAACTGCGTGGTTTACATTTGGTATGACAATGAATATGGTTATTCTTGCCAAGTAATTCGTATGTTGCAACACGTGACTAAGACGGCATTGCCGGCTTATCCAGTAGAGGACTAGATTGCCACGGGCTTTTTCCACAAGGCCCACAAGCGAAGCACTGTAAACCAAAAAAGGCTGCCTAAGGGTGGCCTTTTTATGTTTATGAGGCGAAGTAAACTGTGAATATGCCCTATGCGATGGGCAATTGGCCTAATAGGGCCGAATAAGCCTTTGGGGTGGTGGAAAAATTTTCAAATTATTCGTATAATAAGCCCGCTTTTTTTAAGGGTTTTAGTGTGCGTTAAGTTTGCGCACAAGTGACTAAAGCCAACCAATAACTCTCAATTGGGTACGACTTATGATCAAGATCAGACGCGGTCTGGATCTGCCTCTATCTGGTGCGCCGCAACAGAGCATTGAAGATGCTCCTGTGGTAAGCCAAGTGGCTGTGATCGGAGCTGACTATGTAGGCATGAAGCCAACCATGGCAGTCAGAGAAGGTGATCGAGTAAAACTAGGACAAGTGTTGTTTTCTGATAAGAAAACCGCAGGTGTTCACTTTACAGCGCCTGCCGCTGGTGTGGTGAGCGCAATCAACCGTGGCGCACAGCGGGTGTTGCAATCGGTAGTTATCGACATCGATGGCGATGACGCTATTGAATTTGCTACTTGCGCTGCCAGCGACATTGATGCCTTAACGGCACAGCAGGTGACGGACAATTTACAAGCCTCTGGTTTGTGGACATCGCTGCGCACTCGTCCTTTTAGTAAGGTGCCTGCAGTGGGTAGCCAGCCTCGTTCGATTTTTGTTACGGCTATCGATACGCATCCTTTAGCAGCTGACCCAGCGCCTATTATTGCTGCCATGCAAGATGCCTTTGCCCAAGGTTTGCAATTGCTAACTAAACTGACTGAAGGTCAGGTTTACGTTTGTGCCGCTGCCGATACCCAAGTGCCACAGGTTGCCGGTACTCAAGTTGAGCGCTTTGAAGGCGTTCACCCAGCTGGCCTAGCATCTACCCATATCCACATGTTGGATCCGGTGAGTGCCACTAAAATGGTTTGGGTGATTGGTTATCAAGACGTAATTGCCTTTGCGCAATTGTTTGCAACGGGCCAATTACCCACCCAGCGGGTAATTTCCTTGGCTGGCCCTATGGTGACTAAGCCGCGTTTATTGCGTACTCGTATGGGTGCATCCACCGTTGAACTTGTTGCTGGTCAAACCCAACAAGGCGAATGCGATAACCGAGTTATCTCTGGTTCTGCACTAGGTGGCCGTACTGCGGCTGGCACTACGGCTTACTTGAGTCGTTACGACAACCAAATCACCGTGCTAGAAGAAGGCAGCAAGCGTGAATTTATGGGTTGGGCAACTGCCGGCAGTAATAAGCATTCAATGTTGAATATTTTTAGCTCGGCTTTGAATCGTACTAAAAAAGTGGCCCTCACAACGACGACCAATGGTTCCCCGAGAGCCATGGTGCCTGTGGGCGCATTTGAACAACTGATGCCTTTGGATATTTTGCCGACTCAGCTACTACGTAGTTTGGTGGTAGGCGATATCGTTAATGCACAGGAATTAGGTTGCTTAGAGCTTGAAGAAGCTGACTTGGCGTTAATGACCTACGCCTGTGCTGGCAAGTACGAGTACGGCGTTATTTTACGCGATGTGTTAACTCGTATAGAGAAGGAGTGCTAAGCATGAATTTACGTAGCATTTTAGATTCCATGGAGCCCCACTTCCATAAAGGTGGTAAATACGAAAAGTTCTATGCTTTGTATGAAGCCGCAGACACTCTTTTTTACACCCCAGGCTATGTGACTAAAACTGGCGCTCACGTCCGCGATGGTATTGACCTTAAGCGCATGATGATCACCGTTTGGTTGTGTACCTTCCCAGCCATTTTCTTTGGCATGTATAACTTGGGTTTCCAAGCCAACAACGCCATGGACGCCATGGGTATTGCCCAGGTAGAAGGCTGGCGCGGTGCGTTGGTTAGCCTGGTTTCTGGCTCTGATGCAGGCAGTATCTGGGACAACCTCATATTAGGTGCCGCCTACTGGCTGCCAGTGTATCTGGTGGTATTTGTAGTTGGCGGTTTTTGGGAAGTGTTGTTTGCCGCGGTACGTGGCCATGAAGTTAACGAAGGTTTCTTTGTGACCTCTGTGTTGTTCGCTTTGATTCTTCCACCCGACGTGCCTTTATGGCAAGCCGCTTTAGGTATTACCTTTGGCATTGTGGTAGGTAAGGAAGTGTTTGGCGGTACCGGCATGAACTTCTTGAACCCAGCCTTAACTGGCCGTGCCTTCTTGTTCTTTGCTTACCCTGCACAAATGTCTGGCGACGCCGTTTGGACTGCTGTTGATGGCTTCTCTGGCGCAACTGCCTTAGGCCTTGCCAATATGGGCGGCGTTGAAGCTTTGGCCGACGCTGGCATTACCTGGGCCGACGCCTTTATTGGTAATCTGCAAGGTTCGGTGGGTGAAGTATCCACTTTGGCCATCTTCGCCGGTGGTGCGGTACTACTATGGACCCGCATCGCTGCATGGCGCATTGTTGCCGGTGTAATGCTTGGCATGATGGCCATGAGTTTGTTGCTTAACTCCATTGGCTCAGATACTAATCCGCTATTTGCTTTGCCTTTCTACTGGCACTTAGTGTTGGGTGGTTTTGCCTTTGGTATGATATTTATGGCCACAGATCCTGTGTCTGCGTCTATGACCAACACCGGTAAATGGTACTTTGGTGCCTTAATCGGCATCATGGTGGTATTGATTCGGGTGCTTAACCCAGCCTTCCCAGAAGGCATGATGTTGGCTATTTTGTTTGCCAACTTGTTCGCGCCTTTGATCGACTATTATGTCACCGAAGCAAACATTAAGCGGAGGATCGCACGTAATGTCTAACTCAAAAGATAGCGTATCACGCACTGTGATTGTGGCTTTGGTACTTTGTGTAGTTTGTTCTGTTATCGTTTCGGCTGCCGCCGTGATGTTGCGTGACAAGCAGCAAGCCAATGCCGCTAATGAAAAGAAACTCAACATTTTAGCTGCCGCAGGCATCGAAGTGATCGATGGCGATCTAGACGCCGCCTTCGCCTCCATTACCCCTAAACTTGTAGATATGCGCACCGGCCAGTTTAGCACTGATATGGATGTGCTTACCTATGACATGCGTAAAGCCGCTAAAGACCCAGCTCAAGCACGACAGCTGACTCGCGACCAAGACATCGCTAGCATCCGTAAGCAAGCGCTTTACAGCACGGTTTACCTGGTGGAAGGCGAGCAAGGTATTGAGCGCATTATCCTGCCTATTCATGGTTACGGTTTGTGGTCTACCTTGTATGGCTTTATTGCCTTAGAAAGTGACATGAACACCGTGGTTGGATTGGGCTTTTATGAGCATGCAGAAACCCCAGGCTTAGGTGGCGAAGTGGACAATCCAAAATGGAAATCCCAGTGGCCAGGCAAGCAAGTTTATGCTGCCGGTTCTAATGTTCCCGTTCTTGGTTTGATTAAGGGCAAAGCCGCCGCCAGCGACCTACATAAGGTTGACGGCTTGGCCGGTGCCACCTTAACCAGTAATGGTGTGACTAACTTAGTGAAGTTTTGGTTGGGTGAAAATGGCTTTGCGCCATTGCTCGCTAAACTTAAAGCAGGGGAGGCATAAACATGTCTAAGACAAGAGAAATTTTGTTAGGGCCTATTTTCACCAACAACCCTATTGCGTTGCAAATTTTGGGTGTGTGTTCGGCCCTAGCGGTGACCAGTAGCTTACGTGTGACCCTGGTTATGTGTATTGCACTTACAGTGGTAACGGCGTTTTCTAACTTCTTCATCGCTTTGATTCGCAAGCAGATACCCAGCAGTATTCGTATCATCGTGCAGATGATCATTATTGCGTCTTTGGTTATCGTGGTGGATCAATTCCTTAAGGCCTATGCCTATGAGGTGAGTAAGCAGCTGTCGGTATTTGTGGGTTTGATTATCACCAACTGTATCGTCATGGGTCGTGCAGAAGCCTTTGCCATGCAAAACCCACCTATTCCATCCTTCTTTGATGGCATTGGTAACGGCTTAGGTTACTCGGTGGTATTACTATTTGTCGCTACGGTACGTGAACTCACAGGCTCTGGTAGCTTGTTTGGTTTCGAAATCCTACCCCTAGTAACCAATGGCGGCTGGTACTACTCCAACGGCTTAATGTTGTTACCCCCTAGTGCCTTCTTTGTAATTGGCGGCTTTATCTGGTTGCTTCGCAATGCGAAAATTGACCAGGTGGAAGCTGTTGAATACAAGCTTGCCTCACACACTAAATAGGAGCGGACAATGATTGAAGATTATTTAAGCCTATTTGTTAAAGCCGTATTTGTTGAAAACATGGCCTTGGCATTCTTCTTGGGCATGTGTACCTTCTTGGCTATTTCTAAGAAAGTTAAAACCGCCATTGGCCTTGGTGTGGCGGTGATTGCCGTACTTACCATTACCGTGCCGGTAAACAACTTAATCTACACCTACTTGTTAGCCGATGGCGCATTAGCTTGGGCGGGCATGCCAGAAGTGGATTTGAGCTTCCTTGGCCTAATCTCTTACATTGGCGTTATTGCAGCCATCGTGCAGATTATGGAAATGTTGCTTGATAAGTATATGCCAGCTTTATACAACGCCTTGGGCGTGTTCTTGCCGCTGATTACAGTAAACTGCGCCATCATGGGTGCGGCACTGTTTATGGTAGAGCGTGACTATAACTTTGGTGAGTCGGTGGTTTACGGTTTGGGCGCAGGTGTAGGCTGGGCGTTAGCCATTGCAACGCTTGCGGGCATTCGTGAAAAGCTCAAGTATTCAGACGTACCTCCAGGCCTACGTGGCCTGGGTATTACCTTTGTGACTGTGGGTTTGATGTCACTTGGTTTTATGTCTTTCTCTGGCATCCAGCTGTAAAGCGGACTACACAAGGTATTGATGTATGAATAATGAAATAATCCTCGGTGTATTAATGTTTACCGCGGTGGTTCTGGCCTTGGTGGCGATCATTTTAGTCTCCCGCGCCCAATTGGTGAGCTCTGGTGCGGTAACCATTTCTATTAACGGTGATCCAGAAAAGTCCATTACGGTAGCCGCTGGTGGCAAATTACTACAAACCCTGTCTGCCCAAGGCATTTTCTTAGCCTCGGCTTGTGGTGGTGGTGGCACTTGTGCTCAGTGTCGTTGTATCGTTAAAGACGGCGGCGGCTCTATGCTAGCCACGGAAGAAAGCCACTTCACCATGCGCGAAGCCAAACAAGGTTGGCGTTTGTCTTGTCAGGTTGCGGTTAAGCAAGACATGAACATTGAAGTGGAAGAAGAAGTGTTTGGTGTTAAGCAATGGGTCTGTACTGTTGAGTCTAACCCTAACGTGGCCACTTTCATCAAAGAGTTGACCCTGCGTTTTCCTGAAGGCGAAAGCGTCGACTTTCGTGCAGGCGGTTACGTACAGCTTGAGTGCCCACCCCATTCCATCGATTACAAGACCTTCGACATCGAAGAAGAGTATCGTGGTGATTGGGACAAGTTTGATGTATGGCAGCACAAGTCTGTGGTTGATGAAACCGTAGTACGGGCTTATTCTATGGCCAACTACCCCGAAGAGCAGGGCGTGGTGAAGTTTAATATCCGTATTGCTTCACCACCCCCAGGCAGTTCTGGTATTCCTGCTGGTCAAATGTCGTCCTACGTATTTAACCTGAAGCCAGGTGATACCATGAAGGTGTACGGTCCATTCGGTGAGTTCTTTGCTAAAGACACCGATGCCGAAATGGTCTTTATTGGTGGTGGTGCCGGTATGGCACCCATGCGTTCGCATATCTTTGACCAACTGAAGCGCTTGAAGTCGAGTCGCAAGATATCTTTCTGGTATGGCGCACGCAGTATGCGTGAAGCCTTCTACAACGAAGAGTACGACGCTCTAGCCGCAGAGAACGACAACTTTGAATGGCACTTAGCCCTTTCTGACCCGCAGCCAGAAGACAACTGGGATGGCCTTACTGGTTTTATCCACAATGTGTTGTTTGAAAATTACTTGAAGGATCACGCAGCCCCAGAAGATTGTGAATTCTACATGTGTGGACCGCCGATGATGAACGCGGCCGTTGTGCAAATGTTGCAAGACTTAGGCGTTGAAGACGACAACATCTTGTTGGATGACTTTGGCGGCTAGACTAGCCACTGTGGTGCCAATCAGGGTGCTAATCAGGGTACGAATCAGCCTGGTTGCTTGGTGTGCTTTAGCGCTCACCATGCTGCTGGGCTGTTCTGTGTCTGAGCAACCAACAATTGAAGCCATCACGGGCTTTGCCATGGGCACCAGCTACACGGTGAAGTGGGTGGCTGAGGAAAATGTGGATGCTTCAGCTATTGCCCAAGGGGCCAAAGCCGAGTTAGCTAGGATTGAGGCCAGCATGTCCACTTATATGGATGCCTCTGACCTGAGCGGCTTTAATGGTGCTGCAATCAACGTCTGGCACCCAGTGTCGAAGGAGATGGCGGGCCTAGTGACTCGGTCTCTGGCCATCAGTGAGCAAACCCAAGGTGCGTTTGATATCACGGTTGGACCATTGGTCGACTTATGGGGTTTTGGTCCAGATCCAGTGCCCGAACAGATTCCCAGTATGGCTGCTTTGGAAGCGCTGCGGCCATTAATTGGTTATCAGCACTTGCAAGTGCAAGCAGCGGCCTTGTTAAAAACCACGGCCGCAGCCATAGATCTGTCGGCCATTGCCAAAGGCTACGGTGTGGATGCTATTGCCACGTGGCTGGAAACGCAGGGTATTAGCAATTATTTGGTGGAAGTAGGTGGCGAATTAAGAGCCCATGGCAACAAGCACGATGGATCGGTGTGGCGCATTGCCATAGAAACCCCAACCGTGGATGCCAGGCAGATATACCAAGTGCTACAGGTACAAGATATGGCGGTGGCCACTTCGGGTAATTATCGCAATTATTTTGAGCAAGATGGTGTGCGCTATGCCCACACTCTGGATCCGGCCACGTTAAGGCCAGTGACTCATAATTTGGCGTCGGTTACGGTGATTGATGCCAGCGCCGCCACTGCCGATGCCTTAGCCACAGCTCTGATGGTGATGGGCGCAGACAAAGGCTTGGCCTGGGCACAGCTGCATCAAGTGCCCGCTTACTTTATAATAAAGCAAGGAAATGGCTTTGTGGCGCGATCCACGGCCGGCTTCAACGCATATTTGGAGAATTAAATGGAAACCATGATTTTAAGTTTCATCGTGTTGGTCGTATTAGTAGCCGCTATGGCTGTGGGCGTGTTGATGGGCCGTAAGCCGATTGCTGGCTCCTGCGGTGGTATGACCGCCTTGGGCATGGATGTGGCCTGTGACGTATGTAAAGGCGACCCAGAAGTGTGCGAAACAGAACAGCAGAAGTCGATTAAACAAGATAAGCTAGCCGACGAAATTAGTTATGATGCTAGTCGCTAAGGCATACTGTTAATAAACATTCAGTAGTATTGAGAGAGAATAAGATGGCAGATTACAATTACGACTTGGTCGTGATAGGCACAGGGCCTGCGGGTGAAGCAGCAGCAATTAATGCGGCTAAACTGGGTCGCAAAGTTGCGGTGGTCGAAATGCGGGATCAAGTGGGCGGTGCATGTGCTCACAAAGGTACCATTCCATCCAAGGCGCTGCGTCATTCGGTGAAACAAATTGTAGAATTTAACACCAACCCAATGTTTCGGGTTATAGGTGAGCCGAAAAACTTTTCTTTTCCTAAAGTGCTTAAAGCAGCCAGTGAAGTGATTGCCAAACAGGTGATGCTGCACACCCAGTTTTATGCTCGCAACCGGGTTGATATCTTTTTTGGTCGCGCGCATTTTGTGGATCGTAATAATATTGAAGTGCTGGGTAATGAGTCCATTGAGAATTTGCGGTTTGAGCAGGCCGTAATTGCTACGGGTTCGAGCCCATACGAGCCTGACGACGTGGATTTTACTCATTCCCGTATCTACACCAGTGACACGGTGCTTGATTTAGAGCATACCCCCCGTACCCTAATTATCTATGGCGCCGGTGTGGTTGGCACGGAGTATGCTTCGATTTTTGCTGGTTTAGGCGTGAAAGTTGATTTGGTGGATAATCGCGCGAACTTGTTGGAGTTTCTTGATGTAGAAATATCAGACTCCCTCAGCTATCACTTGCGCAATAACGGTGTGCGTATTCGCCACAATGAAACCTACGAAAGTGTGTCGGCAGACGACTCTGCTGTAACCATGGAACTGCAGTCTGGTAAACGCATCCGCGCCGACATGCTGCTCTTCTGTAATGGCCGTACAGGCAATACCCAAGGCTTGGGGTTGGAAAATATTGGCATAGAGCCTAACGGTCGCGGGCAGTTGAATATTGACCAACGTTATCAGACTGATGTTGAGGGCATTTACGCCGCGGGTGACGTGGTAGGTTGGCCTAGCTTGGCTTCTGCTGCCTACGACCAAGGTCGTTCGGCTGCTACTGATTTGCTAGGTTTGCCAGGTTTTCGTTTTGTAGATGACGTGCCTACAGGTATCTTTACTATTCCAGAAATCAGTTCTTTAGGTAAAACCGAAGAACAGCTGACGGCAGAAAAGGTGCCCTACGAAGTGGGTCAGGCGTTCTTTAAAGACCTTGCCCGGGCGCAAATAAGTGGCGAAGTGGTGGGTATGTTGAAGATTTTGTTCAACCGCGAGACCTACGAAATTCTAGGTATTCATTGCTTTGGCGACAGAGCTTCGGAAATTATTCATATCGGCCAGGCCATTATGAACCAAAAAGGCGAAGCCAATACCATTGAATACTTCGTTAATAACACCTTTAACTTTCCCACCATGGCCGAAGCTTATCGAGTGGCCGCTCAACTGGGCTTAAACAGAGCCCGCCAAATTAATAATTAAGTTGGCCGGTTGGCAGTTTGCGGTTGGCGGCAAGCCGTAAACCGCAAACGTAGCGACGGTTTTTTTATTCCTTAGGAAGCTTATGTTTCAATCCATTGCCCTGACTGTTGGTTTAAGATACACCCACGCTCAAAGGCAGAATCACTTTATCTCCTTTATATCCCTGATCTCAATGCTAGGTTTAGTGTTGGGAGTCACCGTGCTGATCCTAGTTTTGTCGGTAATGAACGGCTTTGATCGTGAATTGAGACAACGCATACTAGGTATGGTGCCCCATGCGACGGTGCAAACCGCCGAGCCTATTATGCACTGGCAAGAGCCAGCGCAGATAGCCATGCAAGTGCAAGGCGTTGTGGGCGTTGCGCCTTTTGTACACGGGCAAGGTATGTTCAATAATCGTGGCCGTGTACAGCCTGTGTTGTTGCACGGTATCGATCCAGCGGCAGAAGCTAAGGTTTCTATATTACCCAAGCACATGACAGTAGGCTCAGTATCCGACCTAAAAGCCGGTCAATTCAATATTCTCATGGGTGATTTACTGGCCCGTCAGCTGGGTGCTCGTATTGGCGATAAAGTGACTTTATTCTTACCCGAAGCTTCGCTCACGGTGGCGGGCATTGTGCCGCGCTTAAAGCGTTTCACCTTGATCGGTATTTTTAAAGTGGGCGCTGAACTGGATGCTAACCTAGCCATCATGCATATTGCCGACGCCAGCAAACTTAAACGCTTGGGAGGCGGTGCCGAAGGTCTGCGTTTGAAACTTGACGATTTGTTTAGTGCCCCCGAAGTTGCTCAGCAGGTTGCGCTTAAGTTGCCTGGCCAATATTGGACCAGCGACTGGACCCGTACCCACGGCAGTTTATTTCAAGCAATTCAGTTAGAAAGGCGCATGCTTGGCCTGCTACTCATGCTTGTGGTGGCCGTGGCAGCGTTTAATATTGTTTCCACCTTGGTGATGTTGGTGGTGGAAAAACAAGCTGACATCGCCATTTTACGCACCTTGGGCGCGAGCCAAAGGGATGTGATGGGTATTTTTATCGTGCAGGGCAGTATTATCGGCTTTTTAGGTACTATTGTTGGCACCCTGTTGGGCGTTATTTTGGCCCTCAATATTACTGCTATTGTGGATTGGGCTGAGCAAACCTTTGGTTTTAAAGTACTTAGCGCCGATGTCTATTTTATCAGTTATTTTCCTTCTCATGTGCTGGTAGAAGACGTGATTATTATCAGCCTCGGTTCATTTGTATTGTGCGTGATGGCCACCTTATATCCTGCATGGAGGGCCTCTAGAGTTGAACCTGCCGAGGTATTACGACATGAGTGATTGGGTTTTGGAAGCCAAGGGGCTCACTAAGTCTTTTGTCGATGGCGAACGTCAGGTGCAAGTGTTAAAAGGCCTGGATTGCCAATTGGCTGCAGGCCAAAGTTTGGCTATCATTGGTAGTTCTGGCTCGGGTAAGAGTACTTTGTTACAACTACTGGCTGGATTGGAGCAGCCCGATGAGGGCAAGGTTTGGGTGGCCGGGCAATGTTTGTCGCAGCTTGATGTCAACCAGGCTGCAAAATTGCGTAACCAAGAGTTAGGCTTTGTGTTCCAATTTCATCACCTGTTGGCCGAGTTTAGTGCCCTAGAAAACGTCATGTTGCCATGCATCATGGCGGGTGATAAGCCTGTGGTGGCGCAAACCAAAGCTCAAGCCATGTTACAGCGGGTAAGCTTAGCAGCAAGAGCCAGTCATAGGCCAGGTGCTCTATCAGGTGGTGAAAGGCAAAGAGTGGCCATTGCCCGAGCTTTAATTAATGAGCCAGCGTGTTTATTGATGGACGAACCCACGGGAAATTTGGACCAACACAATGCCGCTCAGATATTAGCTTTATTGCAGCAGCTGCAAGCCGATTTAGGTACTGCTTTTATTGCCGTGACTCATGATTTGGATCTGGCCGCTCAGCTTGACCAGCAATTGCGTCTGCAAAATGGCCAACTAGCACAGCTAGCGCTTGCGCCTTAGCCAGTTACGTCTAACTTGCCAACTCCATAACACTTGTATCGAGTGAAAGGCCACTAAAGCCAATATAAGCCCGCCAATCAAGGACCCCGCATACAGGGGCTTCCAAAGGTAATGTAACTGTTGCCAAAGCCAGCCTGCCGACCATTCAAAATTGAGTTCATATACAGGTGTTTGCAAAAGCCAACTGCCAAATTTGTAGTTGGCGTAAAAAATGGGCCCCATAGTGATGGGATTGGTCACCCATACCAAAGCTATGGACAAGGGAATGTTGGCGCTCCAGGCTAGGGCCATTAAGGCGGCTAGGAGCATTTGTAGTGGTATAGGAATCATGCAGCAAAACAAGCCTATAGCGCACCCCTTAGCCACACTCGTGCGCTTAAATCCCCACAATTTTTTGTCGTGTAGTAACCCGTTTAACCAGCCTAAAGATTGATATTGGCTGAGTTTTTTGGGGTCAGGGCTAATGCGTTTAAAAAACTTACGCGGCATGGTCTAACCTTAAGGTGATAGGGGTATGAAGGGGTGGACATTGAATGCCCAGCCTTGGCTTTAATTATGCGCTTATATGCAGGCTAAGCCAAGGTTTAGTCGACTCAAGGATGAGGCATTATGTATATCAATAGTTTGTTTTTGTTATTGTTTTGGTGCTTGGGTTGGTCGGCTATCGATTTTACATCGGGCCTAGTCGTTGTTATTGGCCTTGCAGGCTATAATTTAATGGCCAGCCGTCATACACAACTGGTGTGGTCGGCACTGGCAATATTTATTATTGCCAGTTTGGCTCAATATCAGGCTGCCAACGCTCAGTTCCCTAACTGGACTGGCCAAGACTTGCATTTAACTGGCTGTGTATTGGCTGTGCAAAAAAGCAGCACCGGTATGCGGCTGCAGGTGGGTAAGGGCCAGTTGGTAGCGCCCATGCTCCTGTCAGGGGCGCAAGCGAGTGAGGCTGATGACAGGGTCATCAAACGCAGACTTAGCTACCCTGGTTATATCAAAATTAGTGTGTACCCGTACAATGCCTCGGCTCAACCCCAATGGCCTAAGCAGCCTAAGCTTGCAGTAGGGCAACTTGAGGCAGAACCCGACATGGCCGCTTTAATTGGCCAGCGTGTGCAGTTGTTGGTGCGTTTAAAAGCCGCCAGAAACTATGCTAACCCCCATAGTTTTGATTATCGTAGATGGACCCAAGTGGAAGGACAGTTTGCCTCAGGTTATGTGAAACAGTGGCTCACCACAGAGGACAGTTGCGCTACTTGGACTTGGTCACTGCTGCAATTAAGTAAGTTGCGTCAGAGTCTATGGCAAGATTTACAAGGCTTGAGTTTGTCGCCGGCCTCCACGGCCTTATGGGGTGCCTTAATGTTAGGCCAAACGGCGGCTTTGTCAGCAGACCAATGGCGGGTTTTAGCCACTACTGGAACCACCCACCTGATGGTGATCTCTGGTTTACATGTAGGTCTGGTTGCACTAATGGCTATGGCCTTAATGCGCGCCTTATTATTGCCATTGGCTCTTTCTAACAACCTTGGGGTGCGGCTTTGTGGTTGGTTTGCAGTAGTTGTTGCGCTAAGCTTTGCTTTGTTGAGCGGTTTTGGCTTACCCGCTCAAAGAGCGGTGATCATGCTTATTGGTCTTTTGTGGGGTCAGCTATGGGGCACCCAGCTGGGGTTTATGCAACGTTTGTACATTGCCTTTGCCTTAACTTTAGCCTTACAGCCTGGCAGTGCAACGAGTTTAGGCTTTTGGTTATCTTATACCGCGGTACTGGCATTGGGGCTGGTGTGGTATGGCACAAGTTTGCAATCCAAGTGGCGCAAACTAATACGGCTGTTAGCGGCCCAGGCGGCTTTGTCGGCGTTGTTATTGCCGGTTATTGCAATGGCCACGGGTTATGTCAGCTTCGTTGGGCCGCTCATTAACTTGCTTTTGGTGCCGCTATTTAGCTTAGTTGTCATTCCCATATTGATGCTACTTAGTTTGCTGGCTTTACTGATAGGGTTGCCGGACCTTTTGCTGGCGCTGGTAGATACGTGCTTGGCTGCAATTTGGCAGGCATTAGCTTTGGTAGCTGAGTGGCCTTGGGCGCAAGTGAACGTGGCTCGAGCGCCTATTGGTGTATGGTTGGGGCTATTGCTAACTGGTATTTTGAGTTTATTGATACGGCGTTGGCTAGCCCTATTGCTAGCCTTATTCATCCCCTTGTTGGCGTTTGCATTGCTGCCTTTGGAGCGCAGCAACACTAATCAACAAGTTACCCTAAAGCTGCTAGATGTAGGGCAAGGTTTAAGCGTGTGGCTGCAACAGGGTGACTTTAATATGCTCTACGATCTTGGTAACCAATATCACAGTGGGTTTAATCTAGTTGATGCGGTAATTTTGCCAGAATTTCATGCTCAGGGTGTGGGTCAAGTGGATCGTTTGATTGTTAGTCATTGGGACCGAGATCACAGTGGCGGCTTAAATAAGCTATTCAAACAGCTACCAGTAAAGCACTTGGTGTTGCCGTCTGAGCGCCATAGTAAACGCGAACAGAAATTAAGCCTGAATGTGAATAATACATCACGCTGTAAGAGCACTACTTGGCATAAGGCTGACAATAGCCATACTACCAACTTAGAGCTGCGCTACATTGCCCTAGCGCAACAGGGGCTCAAGGGTAACAATGCCAGTTGCATTGTGTTGCTAAGGATACATGGTCGACAGATATTGCTAGTCGGTGATATTGAAGCCAAAGCGGAAAAGATGTTGCTGGCCCAGCAGCCTGATTTACTGACGAGTGACATACTCATTGCCCCTCACCATGGTAGCAAGACGTCATCCACTAAGGATTTCTTAGCTATGGTTAGGCCGTCATTTGTGTTGATATCGTCAGGTGCCAATAATGCTTTCGGCCACCCCCATAAACAAGTTTTACAAAACTATTTGTGGGCCGGTAGTCAGTGGTATAACACAGGCCGCCATGGACAAATAACAGTCACTATAGCGGCCAATGGTGACTATCAAGTGCAGCCCTTTTTACCCTGAGTTATACTACGGAATCTTTGTCCAATTTATCACCGAGATGAAATGGCCAAAACACCTTAATCAACCGAGTTCAACTATGGAACTTAAGTGACACAAGCAATTATCAATGCATGGTATCGTGGTGCTTGGTGGCTAACACTGTTGCGCCCTTTAGAGTGGTTATATCTGCGTTTGCGGCGTTTGCACTTGGGCCGCCAGCCTCAACCACCAACAAACCCTTTGCCTTTACTCGTGGTTGGCAATATTACTATTGGTGGCACGGGTAAAACGCCCCTTGTGGTGGCTTTAGTGGCCGCTTTAGAACAACGTGGCTACAAGCCCGCAGTCATTAGCCGTGGCTATGGTGGCAATGTAGGTGAGGGACCCCATTGTATTGTGCCAGAGGACGAGGCCAAGATGGTGGGTGACGAGCCCCTATTGTTGGCTCAACTCACCAGTGTGCCTGTGGTGGTAGGTTGGTCCCGCAGGGCGGCCCTGACTTGGCTAGTTCAACATACGCAATGTGATTTAGTAATAAGTGATGATGGTTTGCAACACAGCGCCATTAAAGGTGATGTTGAATGGTGCTTAGTTGATGCCAGTCGTGGCTTAGGTAATGGCCGATGTTTACCTGCAGGTCCATTAAGGGAACCGGCATCAAGGCTGGCTCAGGTGGATAAAGTTATCATCATGGGTAAGCTTCACAACAAGCTTGAACAGGCCTTGACGCAATTCGTGGCGGTGCGGGATATATGCCAGTTACAACCGCAATTGGATCAGCTTAAGCGTGTTGATAATGATCAAATAGTGCCTTGGCCTAGCGCCGAGAAAAAAATAAATGCCATTGCCGCTATTGGCCACCCTGAGCGTTTTTTCAACGACTTACGCAGCAAGGGTTATCAGGTGCATGGCCAGAGCTTTGCCGATCATTACCAGTTTAAAGCTGGCGATTTGCCCACTGGTGAGCTTATCATGACCGCAAAAGATGCGGTAAAATGTAAGTCATTAGTACAAAAAAAACAATCAGATTGGTTGTATGCTAGCCAAACATTAACTTTACCCGAGGCTCTAATAGAGACTCTTATACAGCAATTAGAACTACCCTCTTTAGGGCCTAAGACGTTATAAAAGGAACCCCATGGACAAGAAATTACTTGAAGTGTTGGCCTGCCCAGTGAGCCACGGTCAGCTGTTTTACAACCAAGCAAGCAATGAACTGTTTTGCCCCGCTAGCGGTTTGGCTTACCCCATTGATGCAGGTATTCCCGTGTTGCTAGAAGCTCAAGCAAGGCCTATGACAGAAGACGAGAAGCAGGCTTAATGGCATTCTCGGTTATTATCCCTGCGCGTTATCAATCGAGCCGTTTGCCGGGTAAGCCGTTGATGGATATTGCCGGTATGAGTATGCTGCAGCGGGTTTATCAACAGGCATGCAAGAGCGACGCCGTAAAGGTGTACATTGCTACCGATCACGATGACATTTTAGTCCATGCCCAAAGCTTTTGTGATGCGGTAATTATGACCAGCGAAGCACACCTCACGGGCACCGATCGATTACAAGAAGTTGTGCAGAAACTGGCTTTGAGCGATGAGAAAATCATCGTCAATGTGCAGGGCGACGAGCCCCTCATACCACCTAGCTTAATTAATTTAGTGGCAAGCAACCTTCAGCAGCACTCGCAAGCAGCCATGGCCACCTTGGCTGAGCCTATTGTTGATGCGCAGCAAGTGTTTGATGCCAATGCCGTTAAGTTAGTGCGCAATGCCACCAACATGGCCATGTACTTTTCTCGTGCGCCTTTGCCCTGGGACCGAGCTTGGACGCAAGAAAACCACAATGCTTTGCAGCAAGGTACAAGCTACTTACGCCATATTGGTCTTTACGCTTATCGAGTGGGTTTTTTACACCGCTATGTAACTTGGCCCCAAGCTGCATATGAAGCCTTAGAGAGCTTGGAGCAACTTAGAGCCTTACATCATGGTGAATTAATTCATGTTGATCTTGCCCCCAACGGCATGCCGGCTGGGGTAGATACAATGCAAGACTTAGAGCGTATGCGTGCACACCTGACGCAGAAAACCCATTTATGATGCAGCCACAACAAGGTGTTAGCCTTAAAGCCTACAACACCTTGGGTATTGATGTTAAGGCCGCATTTTTTACTCAAATCTGTCACTTAGACCAGTTACAAGCCGCCCAGAAGTTTTGCCTCGCCCAGGGCTGTCCTTGGCTGTTAATAGGTGGCGGCAGTAATTTGGTGCTGACAGAAGACTTTGCTGGCCTAGTTATGGTTATGGCCATGGAGCAGATCGATTGGCCTACAACAGCTGCCAATGAAGCCTTTGTGGTGACTGCGCAGGCAGGCTGCGAGTGGGATGCCCTGGTGGCAGCTTCTATTGAGCGAGGTGCCAGTGGCCTAGAGAACTTGTCGCTGATACCTGGGCAAGTAGGTGCTGCACCAATTCAGAACATTGGTGCTTATGGGGTAGAGGTTAAGCAGTACCTGCGCCAGGTGCAAGTGTTTAATTTTGCTAGCGGTGAGTTGTTTGAAATGACGGCACAAGCCTGTGAATTAGGCTATCGCGACAGTATTTTTAAATATCATAAGCACTGGATTGTAACCCAAGTGACGCTTCAGCTAAGACGTGATCATCAGCCTCAGTTGCAGTATGGCATCATTGCCGAGACGATAATTGAAATGACGGGTAAACCTGCTCTGGAAGCCACTGTTCAACAGGTGCGTGATGCAGTGATTAGTATTCGCCAGACTAAGTTACCGGACCCTAAGAGTATTCCTAACGTCGGTAGTTTTTTTAAGAATCCAATTGTCAGTGCGGCGCAAGCAGCTCATATTCGCCAAGCATGGCCCGACTTAGTGGCTTACCAAGTTGATGATTTGAGTTATAAGTTGGCAGCCGGTTGGCTGATTGATCAATTAGGTTGGAAAGGCTATAGCCAGGCTGGTGTAGGTGTACACAAGCTACAGGCGTTGGTGTTGGTGGCTACTGGTAAACACGTGAGTGGGGCGCAGGTACTAAGTCTAGCCCGGCGTATTCAAGCTGATGTGCAACTACAATTTGGTGTGGGTTTAGAGGTAGAGCCTCGGCTGTTTGACAGCCGAGGTGAGTGTTACCTCTAACAGCTTTGCACTCTTAGAGGTAACGGCCTAGATTGGCTAGCTTAGCCTTCGCTGGCGGCAGCTTGTTCTGCAGCAGCCTTAGCACGACGACGCTTTTCACGTGGGTCGTTATGGGCTCGCTTAGGTTCAGTGCTAGCAGTTTCTACAGCTGCAACTTCAACCGAAGCTGTAGGCTTTTCTGCAACAGGCTCTACTTTGACTTCAGGCTCGGCTTTAGCTGCAGGCTTTGCCTTAACAGGTTTGGCTTCAAGCGCTGTTTTCGGTTCAGAGACAGGTGCTTCTACAGCTGTTGCTGTTGAGTCCTCGTTTGATTCTGAACTTGCTTCTGCTACGATCTTCACTTCCTTAGGCTTGCGTTCACGCGGCTTGCGCTGGCGTGGCTTCTTGTCGCTGGACTGCGGCTTAGTTTCGGTTGCTGCTTCACTAGTAATAACTTCAGTTTCAACAGCTGCGCTTAACACTTCTTCCACTGCAACATTTGCTACCACTGCAACATCTGCTACCACTGCAACATCTGCTACCACTGCAACATCTGCTACCACTGCAACATCTGCTACCACTTCAGCCTGTTCGGCTTGCTCTGCTTGTGGTCGAGGGTTGCTGCGTTTAGCGCTGCGATCACGTCGGCGCTTTTGCTCGCGGCTGCGGTTAGCATTAGATTCATAGGCCTCTTCAGGTACTGCAGGTGCGGCACTTGTTTGGCTTTCTACTTCTGGCTGTTTGGGTTCACGATTTTTGTTGCGATTGTCCTGACGACGATTATTACGCTTGTCATCACTACGATCATTGTTGCGCTCTTGGTTACGGCCTTCATTGCGCGAGTCATTACGTGAATCATTACGTGAATCATTACGTGAGTCGTTACGTGAGTCGTTACGTGAATCATTACTCGAGTCATTACGTGAGTCGTTACGTGAATCATTACTCGAGTCATTACGCGAGTCATTACGGCGGTTGCCGTTGCGACCACGTCGACGGTCATCACCCTGGTTGCGGCGTTGGCTATTGCGAGAGTCGGCGCGCGACTCATTGCGACGGTTAGTAGTTCTTGCAGGAGCCGAGGTTTCAGCCTTGGCAGCTTCATCTGCTGAGCCACTAATTAAGCGACCTAAGGCGCGTTTAATGCGTGCTCCCAGGCTTGCAGATTTAGCTGCTTTTGCGCTTGCAGAGCTGGCTTTAGCCGCTGGTGCGGCGCTGGCTGGCGCAGGTTGGCATGGTTGGATGCTTTGTACAGCTGGCTTTTCCACGTTAGCCTGAACCTTGGCGTCAAACTCTTTGGCATCAAAATGATGCTGCTCTAGATCAATTTCGTAGCTGGTCTCTTCGGCTTGCGCCGCTTCGCTGTCATCCCGTAAACGGCTGACTTCAAAGTGAGGTGTCTGCATTTGTGGGTTAGGTATAATGACCACGCGTACACCGGCCGTTTTTTCTACTTCTAAAATCTCAGAGCGCTTTTCGTTAAGCAAATAGGTGGCCATATTAACAGGCAATACTGCACGAATTTCGGCAGAACGATCTTTGCTAGCTTCTTCGTTGATTAAACGAATGATGGATAGAGCCAGCGAGGCTACGTCACGGATGCTGCCTTGACCACTACAACGTGGACAAACAATACCGGAGGTTTCGCCTAGGGAAGGGCGTAAACGCTGGCGTGACATTTCCATCAAACCAAAGCGAGAGATACGTCCTACTTGTACTCGGGCGCGGTCTAGCTTAAGGCTGTCGCGCAATTTGTTTTCTACGGCACGTTGGTTACGCATAGGGCCCATATCGATGAAATCGATGACCACAAGGCCACCCATGTCACGCAAACGCAACTGACGAGCAACTTCTTCTGCTGCTTCTAGATTGGTGTTAAGGGCGGTTTCTTCAATGTCGCTGCCCTTAGTGGCACGGGCCGAGTTAATGTCGATTGACACCAAGGCTTCCGTTGGGTCGATAACGATGGCGCCGCCAGAAGGAAGGGTAACTTCACGTTGGAAGGCAGTCTCGATTTGCGATTCAATTTGGTAGCGGTTGAACAGGGGTACGTCTTGATCGTACAGTTTGATCTTGTTTTCGTAGCTGGGCATGACTTGCTTTACAAAGGTCAGCACATCTTGATGCACCTTTGGCTCATCAATTAACACTTCACCAATGTCTGGGCGCAAGTAATCACGCATGGCACGGATGATAACGTTGCTTTCTTGGTAAATTAAGAAAGGCGCAGCCTGCTTGTCAGAAGCACTAGTGATGGATTCCCACAACTGTTGTAGGTAATCTAAATCCCATTGAATTTCTTCTGCGCTACGGCCAATGCCCGCCGTACGTACGATCACGCCAGAGTCGGCAGGTACCGTAAGTTGGTTCATAACCTCCCGCAGTTGGGAGCGTTCTTCGCCTTCGATGCGGCGTGAAATGCCGCCAGCGCGAGGGTTGTTAGGCATTAATACCAAATAACGACCAGCAAGACTGATAAAGGTAGTTAAGGCAGCGCCTTTGTTACCACGTTCTTCTTTGTCCACCTGCACAACAATTTCTTGACCTTCTTTCACCAGCTCGCGGATGCTAGATCGGCCGCTTTGTGATGGGTCTTTGAAGTATTGCTTAGAAATTTCTTTAAGTGGCAAGAAGCCGTGGCGTTCAGAGCCATAGTCTACAAACGCAGCTTCAAGGCTGGGTTCTACACGGGTGATACGGCCACGGTATATGTTGGCCTTTTTTTGTTCACGAGCGCCAGATTCAATATCTAGGTCGTACATACGCTGGCCATCGACCAGGGCAACGCGCAACTCTTCTGGGTGAGTTGCATTAATGAGCATTCTTTTCATGGTTTTCAATTACTTGAAACCCATTTACCCTACGGCAATTAATATCTTTACGGGCGTACTTGGGCTGTGTTTAAGCCCTAACGGTGCAGGAAACCGCTACCTTCTCGGATAAATGCACGCTGCTTAAGCAGGGCGCACTATGTTATTGGTCTGTTAGTTAGGCAATTTAAAGATTTAGGCTAACTTTTGGGTTAGCTCACCAGCAGCTCGATAGGCATTGCCTTTGGCTCTGTTTATTCTATATCTTTGCGCTTGCTCTAAGCGTTATTTCGTATTTCAGACCAGGTCCATGGGTAGGGTACATCTACACCTAAACACCAAGCATAAATTAATTCGCCGTAACTGGGTAAAACGGGTGGTTTTACTTTAAATAACTTGGGAAACCCGAGTTACAGCCTATTTCATTTGGATTTTGCGGAGCTAATAAAAAGCTAAAATTTAAAGGCAAAATCAACGGGCTGGGTTTGTCAGGCCCACCTATAATATTGTTCGACTGAAATGGGCACATTATTCTGGCCCAATAACTGAATATATCTCAGTTTCAGTGAGCGCTATGTTACCATTCGCGCCCATAGCTCGCAATTAATAACACCATTAGTTTCTCATTTATGCAACAAAAACCGACACCGCCCCCAGCTTTAACGGCAACAACTGTTAAATTCGTCACTATTGACGACGATAGGGCAGGCCAGCGTATTGATAATTTTCTTATAACTCAATTCAAAGGTGCGCCTAAGAGTCTTATCTATCGCATTGTGAGAAAAGGCGAAGTGCGGGTTAATAAGGGCCGTATAAAGCCTGATTATAAACTCAAAGACGGCGACATTGTACGCTTGCCGCCGGTTAAGTTGCCTGCTGCTAACACCCCAGCACCGGTGGGTAAGGGCTTAGAGAAGCAGTTGCGAGATGCTGTCTTGTATGAGAGCCCTGGCTTATTGATCATTAACAAGCCCCATGGTTTGGCTGTGCACGGTGGCAGCGGCATTAACTTAGGCTTAATCGAAAGTTTGCGCCAGTTGTATCCTAATGAACGCTCCTTAGAGCTAGTGCACCGCTTAGACCGTGATACGTCGGGTTGCATCATGGTGGCCAAAAAACGTTCTACCCTACGTGCCATTCATGCTCAGTTGCGTGAGGGTGGTATTGATAAGATTTATCAAGCCTTAGTCATAGGTGGTTGGCCTAAAGGCTGCCAAAAAGTGGATGCGCCCTTGCAAAAAAATGTGGTGCAGTCCGGTGAGCGCATGGTGCGTGTTGATCAAGCCGGTAAGCGTAGTATTACCCGTTACCGCGTGTTGCAAGAGTTGGGTCAATTCACTTTGGTTGAAGCTAAGCCTATTACTGGCCGTACCCATCAAATTCGTGTCCATTGTCAGCATATGGGGCATCCTATCGTTGGTGACCCAAAATATGGGGTTGATGAGATCAACCAACAGCAACGCAAAGTAGGGCTCAATCGATTGTTCTTACATGCGGCTCAATTACGTTTGCTGGACCCAAGCACGGATAAAAAAATTGATGTACGAGCACCGTTAGACTTACGTCTGAAAACGGCTATAGACCGCCTTTCAAAGTAGACGGTTGGCAGTCGGCAGTTAACCGCAAACCGCCGACCGATAACCGTCCACCAACATGCCAGGCTGGTCTTCGTTGGCACTATTAGTTAAGCTGCTGTTTTGAACCCCCTCCAGAGTAAAACCATGTACGACATCAACCTTGGAAAAAATCAGGCTAATTTTCAGAGCCTGTCACCTCTATCATTACTCAAACGAGCCGCTGAGGTTTATCCAACGCGTATAGCGCAAATCTATGGTGATATACACCGCACTTGGTTACAAACATATCAGCGCTGCTGTGCCATAGCCGATGCGCTGCAACAGCATGACATCGGCTTAGGTGATACGGTTTCTGTGGTGTCCCACAATGGGCCAGAATTGTTCGAGTCGCATTATAGCGTGCCCATGGCAGGTGCTGTGCTCAATGCCATTAACACTCGGCTTGATGCGGCGAGTATTGCCTTTATTTTTGATCATGCCGAAACTAAACTAGTCTTGGTGGATCGTGAATTCTCTGCTCTGGTTGCGGAGGCGCTAACGCTTTGTCAGGTAAAGCCATTAGTTATCGACATAGATGACCCAAGTTTTGAAGGCGGTCAGCTGATTGGCACTTTTACCTACGAGCAATTAGTGGCTCAGGGAGAGCATAGCTTTGCTTGGCAAATGCCCAAGGACGAATGGCAGGCCATTAGTCTTAATTACACCTCAGGCACCACAGGCAACCCTAAGGGCGTGGTTTATCACCACCGTGGGGCTTATTTAACGGCCATGAATATGGCCTTAACTTGGGACATGCCAAAATTTCCAACCTTTATGACCGTTGTGCCAATGTTTCATTGTAATGGTTGGTGTTTTACCTGGACTACGGCTTTGTTGGCCGGCAGTAATGTGTTTATTCGACATTTGCGGGCAGAAAAAATACTAGAGTTAATTAAGCAAGAAAAGGTCACCCATTTTGGCGGCGCACCCATTGTCTTGAATATGATTAACAACGCCGATGATGAGCATAAGCAGGGCATAAGCCATCAAGTTAAAGTGATGACTGCAGGTGCCGCACCTCCGGCCGCTGTGATCCAAGCGATGCAAGATTTGGGCTTTGATGTGACTCACGTTTATGGGCTCACAGAAACATTTGGCGCCTGCGTTATTTGTGAATGGCAAGAGCCGCGCTGGGGGCAACTATCAGCACCGGAACAAGCGGCCATTAAGGCTCGCCAAGGTGTGCGTGGACCTGCTCAGGAAGATCACGCAGTAATGGATCCCACAACCATGCTGCCGGTGCCTAAGGATGGCACCACCATGGGTGAAATTTGCTTACGTGGCAATATGGTGATGAAAGGCTATTTAAAGAACCCTACGGCTACAGCAGAAGCCTTTGCCGGCGGCTGGTTCCGTTCTGGTGACTTGGGTGTCTGGCATGCAGATGGGTATATGGAAATTAAGGACCGAGCCAAAGACGTTATTATTTCTGGCGGCGAAAATATCTCCTCTATTGAGGTTGAGGGCGTCTTGTATCAGCACCCGGCTGTGTTAGAAGCTGCTGTGGTTGCTCGGCCCGATGAAAAGTGGGGTGAAACACCCTGTGCTTTTGTGCAGTTAAAACCCGGCGCCCTGGCCACAGACGCGGAGCTAATTCAGCATTGTAAGGATAATATGGCACGCTTTAAAGTGCCCAAGCATGTGGTGTTTGGCGCCTTACCCAAAACCGCCACAGGAAAAATACAAAAATATGTATTGCGTCAAATGGTACCTGCTTAGTAACTAAAGACTAGATCGCCGCGCTTTTAGCATTGCTATTGTGTGGCGACAGGGTAAACTTTTACCTTAGATAAAGTCACACGTTACATCAATTAAAAATAGACATTGATGTATTATTTTTTGGAGAATTATAGCCCTCATGGCTGCTCGTATCGACACCAATGCAATCCATAAACTTGCTAGTGAACTTATGTTTGCTGGCGAGTCGGTTAGTGTGCAATGCATCGCTGACAAACTCAATCTTGAACCCTCAGAAGAGCTTGGCGCTGAACTTAAGCACTGGTGGATGGAACAAGAAAGTAAAGTAGCCTTTCGGGCCAGTATGAACCTTAACCAACGTCCAGACGTTCCCGATGCTGTATATCAATCGGTACAACTGATTTGGGACAATGCTCTTAAGGATGCGAGTCTTGAACTGAAACTTGCGGCCAAAGAAGATAAGGCGGCCCCGGCCTCTAGTATTGTCTTAGAAGATGAGCTTTTTCTATCCAAAGCGCAGCTAGAAGCCTTAGAGGATTCTAATCAGCGTATGCGTGTGCAATTGAGTGAACACGAGCATAACGTCAAAAATTTAGAAGCTGAAAAGGCCATGTTGCGCAGCAAATTAAAAGCCCTAGAAACCAATGTTAGTGGCCTAGAATATAAAGTAGCTGAATATCAAGGCGAAATGAAGCGTGCACAATCCAGCAGCGACGAAGCTAAAAAGCAATTGGATACGCGCATGCGCGAGGAAATGTCGCTCCATCAAGTCAGTATCAGTAAGGTAGAAAGCAAAGTCAGCTATTATCGTCATCAGTTAGATAAGCTGCGGGATGAATGGGGTAAAAAAGAAACGGCGCTTAACTCGCAATTACAAGACTTGCAAGGTGAGGTGGCTCGGTCTACGGTGACCCATGATACGCAGTTTAGCCAAATTCGTAGTCAGGACGAAGAATTGCGCAGGTATCGTGGCGAAATCACCAATCAGTCCCGTAACATGTCTAAATCAACTACCCAAGCCTTGGCCTCCTCTAATCGTCTGAAGCGTTTAGAGGATGAGTTACAGCAACGGGAATTTGACATCAAGGAACTCAAAAAACGCACCATCGTGGATAAGGCCGACACCATAAGGCGCGAGTCAGACCTGCGCAGCTTGCTTAAATCTCGTGATAACGAAAATTCTGACGTCAATGGACAATTAAATGGCTTGCAACGCACACTGATTGCCCGAGATGAAGAAATTAGACGTTTAACGGCTAAGTTATAAACCCAGCTTTTCTTCTTCCACGCTGCTCGATATGGATGTTAAGAGCGGCGATCTACCATCATCGAGGCCGTGCCGTCGGCCACTAGCTTGCCACTTACAAAACATTGGGTTTTAAGGCTAACACGTCCCCGGCGTTCATTAATTTCCTCTACTGTCACAGTTGCCACTAGCACATCATTAATGTAAACCGGTGCGCGAAAACGGATTTGTTGATCTAGGTAAATGCAGCCAGGGCCGGGTAATTGGGTGCCAAGTACCGTTGAAATTAAGCCTGCACTGAGCATGCCATGGGCAATACGAGCCTTGAATGGAGTACTAGCAGCGTAAACTTCATCTAGGTGCACAGGGTTAGTGTCTCCCGTTATAGCGGCAAAAGCATCAATGTCTTCTGCTCTAATAGTTTTTTCATAGCTAGATTGCATGCCTATACTTAAATCTTGTAAATAATACCCGTGCTCTTGTGACACTGTGCGCTCCTTATGGGTTTTTGAATTTGAGGCCATTTTAACTTGGCGATCGTATTATGCAAAGGTCTCAACTAGTCTGACGAGTTCTTTATGGAACCCGTGGGTCATTATGATGGGCATAATTTTGCTTGGCAACAAATGTCAGGCTAAAATTAGCCCCAACAAGTTAACTTACAATGAGCTACCCCATGAGTGAATACCACGCCCCCTTAGATGAAATGAATTTTGTCGTTAATCGTTTGTTAGATCTGCCTATATTGGCGAGCAAAATTAACCATGCAGATGCTAACGAAGACTTGCTGCAAGCTGTGCTGTTTGAGGCAGATAAGCTGGCAAGCCAAGTGTGGGCGCCGATCAACGCAACTGGCGACCAGCAAGGGGTAAAACTGGAGGCCGAAGGTGTAAAAGTGGCAGCAGGCTTTAAGCAAGCCTATCAAGAGTATTCCCGGGGTGGTTGGAATGGTCTTTATTTTGAGCCTGAGTTTGGTGGTCAAGGTTTGCCGTTCAGCTTTTCCATGCCGGTAGCGGAAATGATGCAAGCGGCTAATATTTCCTTAGGCTTGTGTCCCATGTTGACTGCAGGTGCTATAGAAGCCATTAGCGCCCATGGTAGTGATGTTATTAAGCAAACCTACCTAGAAAAAATGATAACGGGTGAGTGGACAGGCACCATGAACTTAACCGAGCCCCATGCGGGCACAGACCTAGCAGCGATTAAGTCCAGCGCCACCCCTAAGGGTGATCATTACCTCATTAAAGGTCAAAAGATCTTTATTACCTGGGGTGACCACGACATGACCGACAACATTATTCATTTGGTGTTGGCTAAATTGCCCGATGCGCCTGCCGGCGTGAAAGGCATATCCTTATTTTTGGTGCCTAAGTTTTTGCTCAATGACGACGGCAGTTTAGGTGAGCGCAACGATGCCTATGCCATTAATGTAGAACATAAAATGGGTATTCACGCTAGCCCAACTTGTGTCATGAGCTATGGCGATAGTGGCGGCGCAGTGGGTTATTTAGTGGGCCAGCCACATGGTGGCTTAGCTGCCATGTTTACCATGATGAACAACGAGCGTTTAGTGGTTGGCTTACAAGGCGTGGGTTTGTCGGACCGAGCTTATCAAGCTGCAGTGGCCTATGCTAAAGACCGAGTTCAGTGTGCGGCGCCAGGGCAAAAGCAACGTGGCGCTATTATTCACCATCCCGATGTACGACGCATGCTCATGACCATGCGCAGCTTAACCGAAGCCGGACGGGCGATCGCCTATGTGACGGCGGCGCAAATTGACTTAAGCCATAAAGCTAGTGACCCAGAGGCGCGTGCACAGGCGCGTATGCGTGTGGGCTTGCTAACCCCTATAGCCAAAGGCTGGTGTACGGAAGTTAGCCAAGAAGCCACGTCTTTAGGCGTGCAAGTGCATGGTGGCATGGGCTTTATTGAAGAAACTGGTGCCGCGCAGCATCAGCGTGATGCGCGTATTTTAACTATTTACGAAGGTACTACTGGCATTCAAGCTCTAGACCTAGTGGGCCGTAAGACGTTATTTGACCAAGGTGCGGCAATGGCCGACCTAGTCGCACAGATGCGGACTGACTTGGCTCTGTATGGCTCAGCCATGAGCCAGTTGCATCAACAACATATGCTTGAAGCTATTAATGGCTTGGAGTCCAGCTATCAGCTTCTGCTGGCTAATGCGCCAGATGACCTGATGTTTGCAGGTGCAGTAAGTTTTGACATGCTCATGCTCAGTGGCTATGTGTGCGGTGCTTGGCAGATGATGCGCAGTGCGGGTTTAGTTGCAGGCGAAGCCAATCTAAGTTTTAAAGCTAATAAGCTGGCCACGGTGAGTTATTACTTAGACCACATTTTGCCACGCTTTGAAGGCCATCGCCGGTCCATTGTTGCGGGTAGCAATAGTGTTATGGCTATAGGTGCCGACAGCCTTTAAGTCAGCGGCCATCATCAAACCAGATGTCTTTAAAATCAACCCAGCCTAAGCAATTAAGCTGCAACCCCTGTACCCGATTGCCGTAGTGTATCTGCTGTTGGTGGTGGTACAGGGGCAGGATCACCAATTCTTGTTGTAGGTGAATGTCCATTTTTCTAAAGGCTTCCATGCGTAGCTCCTTGTTTGGCAGAGCAAGGGCGTTATCGAGTTTATTGCTGATGATATGGCGTTGTTCGGCCCCCATACAATGTTGCAATGAACGTTGGGTGGCAAACCATTCGTAGAGCGCCATTTCTAGGTTGTCATCCAAGCCTTCTCCCGACAATATCAAATCTGCATCTAACCAATTATTAGGGTCCGCAAAGGCCTGATAATCCAACACCACAACCTCAACAGCAATGTCAAAACTGCCTAAGGTTTTTTTAATCCAATGAGCATCAACGGTATGTATATCGTAAGTGTATATTTTGAGGGCCTTTGCTAAGCGCATGGGCATGCGTGGACGCACCTGAAACATGAGACGTTGGGTGTCATGTTCCCACTCGGGCAGTAAACGTTGCGCAGCTGAAGCCCGGTCATCACCTAGCTCGTCCACCATGGCTTGGCCATCGAGCATGGAGCGAATACAGCGGCGAATGCGTAAGTCCTGAATTGGAGACACGGTATTGTCAACGTTAAATAAGAGGTACTGGTAACCCACTTCAACTTTAGAGTTGTGTTGCATACTGCGGTGCTGGTTAGGGCTGTTGTTAGTAAAGTAAACGTCCGAAGGCTTTTCTAAGCTCGATGCTTGATCGGTGAATAACAGTATTTCAATACGATCCAATAAAGCTCTTTCTTTAAAGTACTGATCGTTGGCAATCAGTTCTAGTTGGAACTCATTATTGCTGCCGACCTTAAAAGGCCCGGTACCTACAGGTTGCAGGTAAAACTGGTGATCGTGCATTAGCTCGTGGGGTTGAATGACACTAGTTTGGTTACTTAATAGATGCAAAAACAGGTTGTCCTTTTGGGCTAGACTTATTTTGATGCTATATGAGGTTGGGCATTCAACTTGGGTAATGTGGCGATATAGCGATTGATAGGGACCCTTAAAATCACGCAAATGAAGCAGCGTCGCCTTGACGTCTTCTGCAATTAAAGGACGACCATGGTGAAAGCTGATACCGGGGCGGAGAAAGAAGGTCCACTGGGTTGAATCTTGGTTTTTGCGCCAACTGTGAGCTAGATGAGGCATTATTTCTTGTGCATCACTGTCAAACCGCACCAAGCAATCCATGATTTGTTGAATCATATGAATTTCGGTCATGCGGGTAGCTGTTGCAGGGTTTAATTCAGCAATAGGGCGATGGTAGGGGATACGTAAACTTTGGTTTTTATGGCCTTGGAAACCTAGCTGGGTTTTTAAATAGTCGAACAATGCCGTCTTTTCGGTGCCACTGTTGAGCATGCCAAAGGCATGTTCTAAATGGCCTTGGTTGGCCGTCTGAATAGCCAGCTGAACCGTGAGCTCGGAGTCCTTAGCGAGCATAGTTAAACGTGACTTTTTGCCTCGCCCGCGGCTCGGAGTCCACACTAACCAAGTCTGCAAACTCATTTTTTCCAATACTAAGTTCACATTTCTGCGGGTACAACAAAGGGCATCGGCCAGTTCATCAACGGTGGTTAGAACCTCGCTTTTCTGCTCAAAAAACGTGCTAAGCCTATGATATTGTGCAATTAAATTTGATGATGGGCTGGTGTGATTCATAGTATGAAGTCGTGATGGCTAAAACATGTAGTAATAGATTAAAAGTTTACATTTATTTTCCTGTTTTTGCATTGCATACTTTTTAACCATCAGAACAAGGTGATTGGGCTGAAATGAGGTCGCGCGAACAGCGTGTCTAATAATAATAATGAATCGACCTATTGGAGGTTATCTCAACATGAATAAAACCAAACTGCTTCAAAGTATGTTGTTGGCTAGCGCCGTTGCTGCGTCCAGCTTTGCTCCTCAAGTGTTAGCGGCCAATGTGCCTGCGGGCACTAAGCTTGCCGACGTGCAAGAATTTGTGCGTGACAACAGTGCCGAGCCAGGCTCTTTAGACCCACAACGAATTGAAGGCACCGTAGGCGCAAATATCGCTCGGGACCTATTTGAAGGTTTATTAAACCAAGCCCGTAACGGCGACGAAATGCCAGGTGTAGCGACAGATTATTCTGTTAATGCCGACAATACCGTCTACACGTTTAACCTTCGTAAAAATGCTAAGTGGTCTAACGGGGACACAGTAACCGCCCACGACTTTGTGTATGCATGGCAGCGTGCGGTAGATCCAGCCACGGCGTCACCTTATTCCTGGTTTGTAGAAATTCCTCAAATTACCAATGCCAGCGCGATCATTGCCGGAGACAAAGACAAGAGTGAACTTGGCGTGCGTGCAGTGGACGATTTCACCTTTGAAGTTAGCCTAGATGGCCCAGTACCTTTCTTTGTGAAGATGGTTACCCACACCACTCTATACCCAGTGCATCAAGCCACCGTTGAAGCCCATGGCGACAAATGGACTCAACCAGGCAATATCGTTTCTAACGGTGCCTACACCCTTACCGATTGGCGCGTTAACGAACGTATGGTAGCGGAGCGTAACACCAACTATTGGAACAACGATGAAACCGTCATTAACAAGGTAACTTACCTGCCAATTGAAGCGGCCAGCGCGTCTTTGGCACGCTACCGTGCAGACGAATTGGATGTGGGTTCTTTCCCTACGGAGCAGATAAAAATGTTGCGTGAAGAGATGGGCGATGAGATTTACATCACGCCTAGGCTATGTACCTATTACTACATCATGAACGTGCAAAAAGCACCGTTTGATGACGTGCGTGTACGTAAAGCACTTTCTTATGCCATTGATCGTGACATCATTACCGAGCACATCACGGCTACGGGTCAGCTGCCTGCATACGCTTTAACGCCAGACATTATTCACAATTTCTCACCTAAAGCACCTGCCTATGCGGGCCTGACTCAGGTACAACGTAACGACGCTGCGGCAGCCCTTTTGGCCGAAGCTGGATACACCGATGCTAACCCGTTAGAAATGAACTTGTTGTACAACACCTCTGAAGGCCATAAGAAGATTGCCATTGCTATTTCACAAATGTGGAAGCAAGCCATGCCAGTGGTCACTACCTTGGAAAACCAAGAGTGGAAGACCTACCTCAGCACCCGTAACGAAGGCAACTTCAGCATTGCTCGTGCCGGTTGGTGTGGCGATTACAACGAAGCCTCTACTTTCCTAGACTTACTAGGCAGTGGCGACAACGATGGTAACTATGTTAACCAAGAGTACATTGATTTGATGAAGGCCGCTAAGACCATGATTGATCCATCGGCTAACTACAATCGTGCGGAAGAGATCTTGGCTGAAGACATGCCTATCATCCCGATCTACCAGTACACGGGTGTTAAATTGATTAAGCCGCGTGTGGGTGGTTTTGCCTACGACAACCCAGAAGGTAACGTCTACACTCGTGACGTATACATCAAAGCTGACTAAACTTTGAGCGTTTAAACGCCGAGTTATGGCGTTGTGATGTAGGGCTGTTCAGTTGACCTGAGCAGCCCTAATTTTAATCGAATAATTTTTTACACATAGCGGTGTTAAAAAAACGATTCGATTGCGATTAATACCGAATTTTTTGCCACCAGCGCATAGTACCCTTGGACTTGAGACATGCTTAATTTTATATTTCGCCGCTTCTTACAGGCGATTCCCACTTTGCTAATTTTGACCATGCTCACCTTTGCGTTAATGTATATGGCGCCAGGCAGCCCTTTCTTAACGGAAAAAGGCATGCCTGCCGAAGTGCTGGCTAACATCAACGCAAAGTACCATTTAGACTTGCCCGTATGGGAACAGTACCTCATTTATTTGGGTAACCTGTTACAGGGTGACTTAGGCCCGTCGTTTCGTTATTTAGATTTTAGTGTTAACGATTTGGTGTGGCCAAGCCTTGCAGTGTCTGCCACCATTGGCGGATGGTCACTATTCATTGCCGTGACATTGGGCATTATCATAGGCATGATCGCCGCCCTCAATCATAATAAATGGTTAGATTACACGTTAATGACCACGGCTATGGCGGGTATTGTGTTGCCCACCTTTGTTATGGCGCCTTTACTAGTGTTAGTTTTTTCTTACAAAGTTAAATGGTTGCCCGCGGGGGGTTGGCACGGTGGTGATTGGCAGTATTTAGTGCTACCTGTGTTTGCCATGGCGACTCATCTGGTGGCTCAGATTGCGCGTATTACCCGAGGCAGTTTAATTGAAGTCATGAGCAGTGATTTTATCCGCACGGCTCAAGCTAAAGGCTTGCCTTATCGAACCATTATATTGCGCCACGCCTTTAAACCCATGATGCTACCCGTGGTGTCTTATTTAGGCCCGCTGTTTGTGGGTGTGCTAACAGGCTCTGTGATTATCGATGTGTTTTTTGGCACCGGTGGTATCGGCCAGCATTTTGTTAACGGCGCCATTAATCGAGATTATTCCATGGTCATGGGCATTACCGTGTTAGTGGGGGTGATGTACATTGCCTTTAACGCGGCGACCGATATTATGTACGCATTCATCGATCCAAAGATTCGTTACTAAGTTTTGTTATTAAAGGCCTATAGACATTATGTTATTCAAACACAAAAAAGTGGTCAGCCAGCTTGCTGAACCGATGGTCTTTGGCAGCCAAATTATCGAAGGCCGAAGTCTTTGGCAAGACGCAAAACGTCGTTTTTTGCGCAATAAAGCGGCGGTGGGGTGTTTATTTGTCATTGGTGTTATCGTTTTGTTTTCTATATTTGGCAGCCAGTTTGCCCAGTATAGTTATGAAGAAATAGATTGGTTAGCCTTGTCCGATCCTGTCGAATTAGGCAAACCTTCGCTTGAGACAGGGCACTACTTTGGTACCGATAATTTGGGCCGAGACTTGTATGCCCGAACCGTGCAAGGTAGCCAGATTTCACTCATGGTGGGTATTTTAAGTAGTGCTGTGGCCATTGTTATCGGCACATTGTACGGTGCGACTGCTGGCTTTATTGGCGGCCGTGTGGATATGATAATGATGCGTATTGTAGAAATACTTTCGGCCTTACCCTTCATGTTTATGGTGATTATGCTAATGGTAATGTTTGGCCGGCAAATCATTTTAATATTTATTGCCATTGGAGCTGTGTCTTGGCTAGACATGGCGCGTATTGTTCGTGGCCAAACCTTGAGCATTAAAAATAAAGAGTATATCGAGGCGGCCCATGCCTGTGGGGTTAGCCACTGGCGTATTATTGTGCGCCACATCGTGCCCAATGTGATGGGCATTGTGTTGGTTTACGCTTCGTTAATGATACCCGGCATGATCATGTTTGAATCCTTTATTAGTTTCCTTGGTTTGGGTGTTCAAGAACCACAGACCAGTTGGGGTGCACTCATATCTGAAGGCGTTGTGAGCATGGAGTTTGCGCTTTGGCAATTAGCCTTTCCCCTCACTTTTTTGGTCATTACTCTTTTTTGTTTTAACTTCGTTGGCGATGGTTTGCGTGACGCCTTAGATCCCAAGGAACGATAATGAGCTTATTACAAGTCGACGGACTAAACGTTAGTTTTGATACCCCAGATGGTCAAGTCACGGCGGTAAAAGATTTAAGTTTTTCAATCCATGCAAAACAAACCTTAGGCATTGTGGGTGAATCGGGCTCGGGTAAGTCGCAAACTGCGTTTGCCATCATGGGTTTGTTGGCAAAAAACGGTACCGCCAGTGGTAGTGCCAAGTTTAACGGTACTGAGTTGATTGGTTTGTCACAAATCGAACTTAACAAAATTAGGGCCGAACAAATTGCCATGATCTTTCAAGATCCAATGACCTCCCTTAATCCTTACCTTAAAGTCGGTCAGCAGCTGAATGAAGTATTAGTTCATCATAAAGGTATGAATAAAAAGGCGGCCAAGGCGCAATCTATCCGCATGTTAGATGCAGTTAAAATGCCAGAAGCAGCGGCCCGCATGAATATGTACCCCCACGAATTTTCTGGTGGCATGCGCCAACGAGTGATGATTGCTATGGCATTATTGTGCGACCCTAAGCTGCTCATTGCGGATGAGCCAACCACGGCATTGGATGTTACGGTTCAAGCACAAATTATGACCTTATTGGATGAGTTAAAAAGGGATTTCAATACTGCCATTATCTTGATTACCCATGACTTAGGTGTAGTCGCCGGCATGTGTGATAACGTCATGGTTATGTATGCTGGTCAAACCATGGAATACGGCACCACCGAAGAAATATTTTATCAGCCCAGTCATCCCTACACGGCTGGCCTATTGGAATCTGTGCCACGGTTGGACACGGACAGCCCAATATTGGCAACCATTCCGGGTAATCCACCTAACCTCATGCAACTGCCACCAGGCTGTCCCTTCCAAGATCGTTGTGGCCAGGCAGAGGCGCAGTGTTTTGTGCAAATGCCCGAATTAGTGTCTTTTTCTCACACCCGCCAACGGGCTTGCCATGCGGCCATTGCAAGTGTAGGTGCTCTATGAACTCAGATAAGCCACTGACCAAAGAAAAAATACTATCGGTCCGCGATTTGCGTGTTTATTTTGATATTCGCCGAGAAGGTGCTTGGCCATGGCAAAAGCCGCTTGTGCTTAAAGCGGTGGATGGTATTAATTTGAATGTTTATGCTGGCGAAACCTTAGGTGTGGTAGGGGAATCGGGCTGTGGTAAGTCCACTTTGGCGCGTGCGTTGATTGGTATGTTGCCGGCGCGTACAGGAAGTGTGATTTGGCTGGGGCAAGACTTGACTAAAATGGGCAAAAAGCAATTGCGCTCCAAGCGTCAAGAGCTACAAATGATCTTTCAAGACCCTTTGGCGTCCCTTAATCCGCGCATGAATATTGGCGATATTATTGCAGAGCCCCTGATTACCTTCCACCCACAACTGAGCAAGACAGAAGTTAAACAGCAAGTACAGGCCATTATGCAGCGGGTTGGCTTGTTGCCTAACTTAGTTAATCGTTACCCTCATGAGTTCTCTGGTGGCCAGTGTCAGCGTATTGGCATTGCCCGTGCTCTGATATTAAAACCAAAGCTAGTGATCTGTGATGAGCCTGTATCGGCATTAGACGTGTCTATTCAGGCACAGGTGATTAATTTACTGAAGGAGCTGCAACAAGAAATGGGTTTGGCCTTGGTGTTTATCGCCCATGACTTAAGTGTAGTGCGGCATATTAGCGATCGTGTGCTAGTAATGTACCTTGGCAAGGCCGTAGAGGTAGCAGATGCTCAAGAGCTCTATACTAACCCTAAACATCCTTATACTAAGGCGCTAATGTCGGCAGTGCCAATTCCCGATCCGAAGATAGAGCGCAATAAAAAGGTACAGCTATTACACGGTGAGTTGCCGTCACCCATCACTCCGCCCAGTGGTTGTGTATTTAGAACTCGTTGTCCTGAGGTGCAGGCGCAATGTGCCAATAAGTGCCCAACGTTAAGAGCTATTAATGGCGACAATCATGAAGTCTCCTGTCTCTTAGTTTAATGCAACGCACAGGCACAAAAAAGCCCAGCATAAGCTGGGCTTTTTTAATTAAACTGGCCTTATAGAGCCTTGTCTAATTCAGGAATGGCTTCAAACAAGTCAGCTACTAAGCCATAGTCAGCCACTTGGAAGATAGGCGCTTCTGAGTCCTTGTTGATAGCAACAATGGTCTTAGAGTCTTTCATGCCTGCCAAGTGCTGGATGGCGCCAGAGATGCCTACAGCGATGTATAGGTCGGGGGCAATCACCTTACCCGTTTGGCCTACCTGATAGTCGTTAGGCACAAAACCTGCGTCTACGGCTGCGCGTGATGCGCCTACGGCGGCGCCAAGCTTGTCGGCGATGCTGTCTAACATGTGGAAGTTTTCACCATTTTGCATGCCACGACCACCAGAGATGACGATGGATGCAGAGGTGAGTTCAACACGCTCAGAGTCAGACGAAGATAAACCGATAAACCGAGATAAGCCCGAGTCGGCAGCAGCTTCAATGGCTTCTACCGCAGCGGAACCGCCTGTTTCAGCAGCAGCGTCAAACTTGGTGGTACGTACGGTGATTAGCTTGATGCTGTCACTGGACTGCACTTTAGCCATGGCGTTACCAGCATACACAGGGCGTACAAAGGTGTCAGCCGAGATAACTTCACTAATTTCGGAAATCTGGCTCATGTCCAATAATGCCGCAGCGCGAGGCATAAAGTTTTTACCAAAGGTGGTGGCGGCTGTTAGCACGTGGCTGTAGTTGGTAGCAATGGCTACCACTAAGTCGGCCATGTTTTCCGCCAGCTGGCCTTCAAGGCTAGCGTGGTCGGCAACCAATACTTTGTTAATGCCTGCAATTTGTGCAGCGGCTTGTGCAGCGGCGGCGCAACCATTGCCCGCAACTAGAATATCAATGTCACCACCAATTTGTTGGGCGGCAGTCACTGTGTGTAAAGTCGCGCCATTTAAGCTGGCGTTATCATGTTCTGCAACAACTAAAATGCTCATAGTGGGCTCCTTAAATAACCTTAGCTTCGTTACGTAGCTTGTCAACCAATTCGGCTACGCTCTCAACAATAACACCGGCTGCACGGGCAGGCGGTTCCATCACTTCAAGGGTAGTCATACGGTTAGCAGTGTCTAGGCCTAGATCGGCTATTTCGATTTTTTCTAGAGGCTTACGCTTGGCCTTCATTACGTTAGGCAAAGACGCGTAGCGTGGCTCGTTTAAGCGCAAATCAACGCTGATCACGGCAGGCATGTTAACGTTGATGGTCTCCAAACCTGAGTCCACTTCGCGGGTTACTAGAGCCGTACCATCGGTAAGCTCAAGCTTGGATGCAAAGGTGGCCTGGGGCCAACCCAAAAGGGCAGATAGCATCTGCCCAGTTTGGTTACAGTCATCATCGATGGCTTGCTTGCCAACCAATACTAGATCAGGGCTTTCTTTTTCAACAATGGCTTTAAAGATTTTAGCAATGGCTAATGGCTCTAAAGTGTCTTCGGTGAGAACAAGAATGGCACGGTCTGCACCTAAGGCTAGGGCATTACGTAACGTTTCTTCTGACTTGGCAGCGCCAATGGATAAAGCTATCACTTCTTCAACGGTGCCTGCTTCACGCAAACGAAGGGCTTCTTCCACTGCGTTTTCGTCAAACGGGTTCATGGTCATCTTGGCATTGGTTAGGTCGATGCCTGATTTATCTGCCTTAACACGGGCCTTAACCTGAGGGTCTAGCACGCGCTTTACGCCAACTAAAACTTTCATGGACGTGATCTCACTTAGATATAAAAAGTAGTGCTAGCCTTTGCTAACACCAATAAAAGCAGGCAGTTTATACCTGCTCTGAATAAAATAATAGCCCAAGCTAACATTGTTGGCTTGGGCTATTAACACCCTCCTATTATTGCGCTAACTGATTAAGCGCGCAATTTGACATTTGTCGGGTCGAAAGGTGACTCTCCAACCACGGTGGCTTTGTACATTTCACCCAAAATTTCAATTTCGAGTTCTGTACCAATAGCTTCTAGGCCAGTTTTCACCATGCCCAGGGCAAGGGATTTTTGTACGCGCCAACCATAGCCACCAGAGGTTGTACGGCCAACGAGTTCGCCATCCTTGTAGATTGCTTCAGAACCGCGGGCGTCTGCATCGGTAACACCGTGAACTTCGATAGTTGCGAAGGCATTTTGTGCGCCACGCTCTTCCCAAGCTGCCAGTGCTTCCTTACCAATGAAGTCGCATTCTTTGTCTAGCCGTACAAAACGGCCTAGGGCTGATTCCATGGCGGAGTATTCGATCGACATTTCCCGTGGGATTAAGCGGTAAGATTTCTCTAGACGCATGCAGTCCATGGCGCGAATACCAAATGGCTTGATGTCGAACTCGGCACCGGCCTTCATGATTTCATCAAAGATGTAGTTTTGCATTTCAATAGGGTGGTGTAATTCCCAACCTAGCTCACCAACAAAGTTAACCCGCAAAGCTTCTGCGGTGGCGTAACCCACGTTGATCTTCTTGCCCGTTAGCCACTTGAAACTTTCGTTAGAAAGGTCTGTGTCGGTGATCTTTTGTAGCAACTCACGTGAACGCGGGCCAGCCAATACAAGCACGCCGGTGTTGGTGGTAACACGCTGCACGTCAACACTGCCATCTTTAGGCTTAAGCTTAAACAGGTAGTCGTGGTCGTGGGTTTCAAAGGCACCGGCAGACACTAGGTAATAGCTCTGTGGGCCAGTCTTATAAACCGTGTACTCGGAGCGTACGCCACCGGCTTGAGTCAGCATGTGCACCAAGGCGATGCGACCAATGGCCTTAGGCATCTTGTTGGCAAAGATGTATTCTAACCAAGCTTCTGCGCCTGGGCCTTTAACAATGGCTTTAGCGAAGGCAGACATGTCTAGCAAGCCAACCTTTTCTGTTACGTGCTTACATTCGTTACCCACAAACTCGTGGTAGTTAGAACGGCGGAACGAATTCTTTTCAACAATCGGGCCACCATCAAGGGGCTCGGAGAAGTTTTGGTTCCACAACACTTTATCCACGTCGTCGGTAGCCAGCTCTTCTGCTGATAGCGAATAGTCTTTAGTTGGCATGAACCAGTTAGGCCGTTCCCAACCGTAGACGCTACCAAATACCGCACCTAGCTCTTTCATACGATCGTAGCAAGGCGTGGTCTTTAGAGGCCGTGCAGCTTCGCGCTCTTCGTCTGGGTAGTGGGTGGTGAACACGTTAGCATAAGCTTCTTTGTTCTTTTCCTTTAGGTAGCCACGGGTGGCATAAGGGCCAAAGCGACGTGGGTCAACGCCCATCATGTCAACGGTAGGTTCACCGTCAATCATCCATTCAGCCAGCTGCCAGCCAGCGCCACCGGCGGCGGTAATGCCAAACGAGTGACCTTCGTTGAGCCAGAAGTTTTTCAAACCAGGAGCTGGGCCAACAATAGGGTTGCCATCTGGAGTGTAGGCAATGGCACCGTTGTATACTTCCTTCACGCCCACTTCGGCGAAGGCAGGTACACGGTTCATGCAGAACTCGATGTGAGGCATCAAACGATCTAGTTCTTGGTTGAATAGCTCGTATTCACAGTCGTCGGCAGGGCCATCCACATAAACGCAAGGAGCGCCTTTTTCATAGGGGCCTAGCAACAAGCCGCCAGCTTCTTCACGCAGGTAGTAACCGCCGTCAGATTCGCGTAATACGCCCATCTCTGGTAAGCCTTGCTTCTTACGCTCTAAAATTGCAGGGTGTGGCTCAGTGACAATAAACTGGTGCTCTACGGGGATCACAGGGATGTCTAGGCCAACCATTTCGCCAGTTTTGCGGGCGAAGCTGCCAGTACAGGTGACAACATGCTCACAAGCGATATCACCCTTGTCGGTCTTAACGATCCAAGAGTCATCCACTTGCTGCTCAATGGCAGTCACGGTAGTGAAGCGATAAATTTCTGCACCCATGTCGCGGGCGCCTTTACATAAAGCCTGGGTCAAATCGGCAGGTTGAATATAACCGTCATCAGGGTGCTGGATAGCGCCTAACAAACCTTCGATGTTACATAGAGGCCAAACTTCTTTAACTTGCTCAGGGGTGAGGAAATTAGTGGTTACTCCCACAGTCTTGGCCACACCAGCATAGTACTTGTATTCGTCCATGCGGTATTCACAGTTAGCCAAGCGAATGTTGGATACCACGGAGAAACCAACGCTCATGCCGGTTTCTTTTTCCAACTCGTGGTAAAAGTCCACTGAATACTGGTGCAACTTGCCTACGGAGTAGCTCATGTTAAATAGCGGTAGCAAGCCCGCGGCATGCCATGTGGAACCAGAGGTCAGTTCTTTACGCTCAACCATGACCACATCGGTCCAACCTTTTTTGGCCAAATGGTACAAAGTACCTGCGCCGACAACACCGCCGCCGATAACGACGACCTTAGCAGAAGATTTCATGTGTGCTTGCTCCCGAAGAAAGGGTAAGTTGCCCAATAGGCACGATTGCCATTGGACTAAAATTAATCGAGCAAATTTTACCCACGGGATATGTAGCTCACTTGTCAAAAAGCGACTCTCACTAACGAAGCATGAGACGCCTTAGCGCTAGCGACGGCTTTAGCGTCAAAAGTTGGTTAAATTGAGCAGCTAGTTTGGCCTCGTTTAGCGAGATATTGCTGATGATAGCCTTCGGCTAGATGATATTGGCTAGCGGCTTCAATTATGGTGACCAATGGAGCCGAAAATTGACCGCTGTCATTAAGTTGTTGGCGTAATGCTGTGGCGAGTTGCTGTTGCTGCGGGTTATGAAAAAACACCACAGAGCGATATTGGGTGCCAAAATCGGGGCCTTGTTGATTGGGCGTGGTAGGGTTGTGGTTTTGCCAAAAAATGTCGAGTAATTTTGCATAACTGATGACACTATCGTCAAATTCGATGTGCACCACTTCCGCATGTCCGGTATCGCCTTGGCAAATGGCTTGGTAGTCAACCTGAGGTGTATGGCCGCCCATGTAACCAACAGAAGTTGAGTTAACGCCACTGGCTGAAGCGAATAGGGCTTCTACACCCCAGAAGCAGCCAGCGCCAAAAGTTGCAATTTGTTGCATTTGTGAGCCTATGATTATGATGTTATTAGCACCACCTTAGCGACTAAAGGTTACTGAGGCAAGCAATTATCAGCGCCCACTTTGAAGGCCCAAAAAGCAGGCTAATATGATTAGTAGTAACTGTTTAAGTATCACATAGTGAGGCCTTAGAGAAAGCTGCGTTTTCGCTCTTAACATCGGCCCATAGGGCTGTGTATAATGGCACTTTCATTCGTAATAGTAGACCCACATAATGCAAGCCAAACAACGCGTGCTCACCGGCATTACCACCACGGGCACTCCCCATTTAGGCAATTACCTTGGTGCGCTTAAACCCGCGGTTGCTGCGAGTCAGCAAAGTGATGTAGACAGTTTTTATTTTTTGGCCGACTACCATGCCTTAATTAAGTGCCAAGACCCTCAAACCTTACACCGTTCTGGTAGAGAAATTGCTGCCATTTGGCTGGCCTTGGGCCTGGATACTGACAAAGTTACTTTTTATCGCCAATCGGACATCCCTGAGATACCACAATTAGCCTGGTTTTTAACCTGTGTGACAGCCAAGGGTATGATGAATCGAGCCCATGCTTACAAAGCTTCGGTTGATGAAAATCAACGTCAAGCTAATGCCGATTTAGACCAAGGCATCAGCATGGGCTTGTATAGTTATCCCATCCTCATGGCCGCAGACATTTTGATGTTTAATGCCCACCAAATTCCAGTGGGTAAGGATCAAATCCAACACATTGAAATGTGCCGTGACATTGCCATGCGCTTCAATCATACCTATGGCGAGCATTTCGTATTGCCAGAGGCCATGGTGGATGAAGGTGATGCAAAAGTGCTATCGGGCCTAGATGGCCGAAAAATGAGTAAGAGCTACGGTAATATCATTCCTTTGTTTGCCCCTACAGATGAGTTGCGCAAACTCATTATGCAAATTACTACCAATAGCTTGAAGCCTGGCCAAACCAAAGATCCTGAAACTTGTACCTTGTTTGAAATATACCGTGCCTTCGCGTCAGCGCAAGAAACCCAAGTAATACGAGAGGAGTATACCAATGGCATTGCCTGGGGTGATATGAAGGCAAAGTTGTTTGACTATTTGGATGCTTATTTGTCACCTGCACGGGCAAGGTACAACGACATTATTGCCGATCCTGGCTATATTGAAGTCGAGTTGCAAAAGGGTGCGCTCAAGGCCCGCGCCCACAGCGAGCCATTTATGCAACAATTACGCTCTGCTGTAGGTATTATGTCCTTGTCGGGCAAGGTTGAAAATAAGCCCAGTACAGGTAAAGCTAAAAAAGAATTAACCGTGCAAGAGCAAACCAAGGTAGATGCTGGTAAGGCTAAGGCCGTTGCTATTGCAAAACAGCGTACTGAGCAAGCAGCACAACAACTGGCACAGCAAGTGGATCAGTGGCTAGCAACAATAAATGCCAGCGCTAACCCTAAACAGGCTGGCTTGAATCAAGTGGTAGATTTGCAGCAGCAAATTGAGAGCGCTAAAAAGAAAGCCCGCAAACAGCTACAGCAGGGCCTTGAATTACTTAAGCAGCGCTTGGCGCTCAGCTAAGATAAGGAGCCGATATTGGCCAAACACATTGTAATAGTCGAAGACGATACCGATCAACGCGATAATTATCAATTTGCCCTAGAGCAACGAGGTTATCGAGTAACGGCCTATGCTGGCAAAGATAGCGCAGAAGCAGGTATGAAGTTGGAGCGGCCTGATTTGGTTATCTTAGATATCATCATGGATGACAATATTGATGCGGGCTTCCAACTGTGTAGTGCCTTGCTTAAAACACACCCAGAACTACCGGTGTTATTTCTTACTGAGCGGGTGGGAGAAATAGACCGCATACTCGGTTTGCGTATGGGCGCATGGGATTATCAACCCAAACCCGTGACCCTCGACTTTTTAGCCGAAAAAGTGGCTACCTTGATGCGTTTGAGTGACATTAGAGGGGTGGCTGCGGAAGCAGACGAGCAAAGCACAAGGGACATAGGCCAGTTGCAATTATTGGAAGAAAGTCGGCAGGCCAAATGGCGAGGTGAAGAAATTAACGGCTTAACGCTGACTGAGTTCCGCATGATCGAAGCCTTAACCCGCAGGCCAGGGCATATTTTGACCTACGATACCCTCGCTCAAGCCACCCATCAACATTACGTGTCTAACAACACCATTAGCACACACATACGCAATATCAAACGCAAAATCAAAAAGTTAGATGGGGATTTTGACGCCATTCGCTCAGAATACGGTATGGGCTATCGTTGGTCGGATAGCTAATGCTAACGTCGAAGTCTTGGCGACCACGTTTTCGATTTAATACTCAGTATTTAGTATTCGCTTTAGTGTTGGTGAGTATCCCCTGGCTGTCTTATCGGTTTGTTGCCGAATCCCGCGTGTTTATGATTGAAGTCCAAACCCAAGCCCAAGAGCAACTCGCCCGGGGTATTGTCACCTTGTTTCAAGGCCGAGACGACTTGTTGGCGGAATTGCCCTATTTAGACAGCCAGCAAGTAGTGTTTAGTCACCCGTTAACTGGTTCGGTTAAGGTTGATGGCTTTACCAGTGAGTGGCTGGATTTCCAACTCTTTGCCAATCATTTTGGTGCGGGTGAGGGTAGTGAAGACGGCTACAGTTTGCTGTTAGGCGAAAAGGATGACCGTATCTTTGGTTTGGTGCGCATTCAGGACGACAAGACTGTATTTCGAACCAAAGGCACGCTGGAGTTAAATTTAAGTGACCATTTACGTCTCACCCTGCCGGACCGCAATGGCAATGAAAGGCGCTTAGTGATCGTGGCGACTAACCCTGGTGTTATGGAGGTTTGGTATGTTAAGGAAGACTGGGCCACACCCCAGTATCGCAGCCCGTCATCGTCGTTCATTATTCAAGCCGTTATGCGGCCTCTGGTGGATGGTTACTTGGTTGAGTTTGCCTTGCCGCGTTATTTTTTAAATCAACGCCAAGAATTTGGCCTCGCTGTAGCCGATGTGGATAGTGACGATGGCACTATGCGCCATCTAAAAACTTTGGTAGGGGCCGACACCACGATAGAAAGTCACTTTAACTTGCTAGCCATGCGGGCCCCCGAAGCCAATCGTATTTTGTCGAGCTTAAATCAGGCTAATTCACAGGTGGTCATTTATGACAATCACCTTCAGGTGCGTGCCAGCGTAGGCCAAGTAAGTCCACCTAAACCTGAGAAAGTTCACCCTAAAGATGCCCTTGAGCGCATACAGGCTTGGTTGAATTCAGGTTTAGACTGGTTTATTGCCATTCCGGCCTACCTTAATCCGGTGCAAGCAGCGAGCCAAGAGAGGGAATTGCTAAACCGCGCTTTAGATAAAGAATTTGCCAGTGGCCGATGGCACAAAGGTCCAACGGAGCAAGTGCTGGCTATTGCAGCGCCAATATTGGACCAAGAAGGTGAGCTGTTAGGTGTGGTGTTGATTAAACAGTCAACGGCGCAAATTTTAGGTTTGCAGCGCCAAGCCATGGAGAACATAGCACTCCTGAGCCTTTCGACCATGCTCATCATTCTCTTGGTTTTGCTGTTGTTTGCTTGGCGTCAGGCCCTGCGCATTAGGCGCTTAGGGCGCGAGGCGCAGCAAGTGGTTGATGCCCATGGCAGGTTACATGCGGACCGGCTTTACAGTGAAGTTCGAGCCAGCGACGAAATAGGCGATCTGGCGCGCAGTTTTTCGGGTGTAATCGCTCGGTTACACGAACACCAACAGTTTATTAGTACCATGCCTCGCATCTTGCGTCATGAGGTGAATAACCCTTTGAACGCCACTATGACGTCCTTAGAAAACTTGCAAATGCATGGTGTGGCCGAGGGGCAGCAGCGCTACATCGATAGTGCGCAACGAGGCCTGGTTAAAATTAGCGCCATCGTTGAGAAGCTCGCTGATGCAGCCAACTTAGAACAGGCCTTGCAAGAAGACGAGTTAGAGCCCCTAGACCTGTTTCACCTGGTTCAAACCTATGTGCACCATCAAAATCCAATGCAAAAAATGGGAGAAGCCGATGTGGTTTTTGTGGCCAATGAAGGCAATATATCAGTGGCTGGTGTGGATTATCGCATTGAACAATTACTGGATAAATTGCTCGATAATGCACGTGACTATAGGTATGAGGATAGTCTGATTATTGTACGGTTATATCGACAAGAGTATGACTGCTGCCTAGAAGTCGAAAATAATGGCCCTAATATCCCTGATGAGCTGCTCGCCGGTATGTTTAATTCTATGGTGTCAGCGCGTACTGCAAGTGCTGGTTATGCTCATTTTGGCCTAGGTTTGTATATCGTACGTTTAATTAGTCAGTTTCACGGCGGCAGGGTTTCGGCGCATAATTTGGCGAACCCCAGCGGCGTGTTATTTAGGGTGAGTTTGCCCATGTTATTGGTATAAGTATGGTGTTTGAAAAGCAACAGTTGTCTATTGCGGCCAAAGCGTTACTACGTTTGGTAAGGGGGTATCAGTATCTCTTGAGCCCATTATTGGGTAGTAACTGCCGTTACTACCCAAGCTGCTCTAGCTATACCTTAGAAGCCATTAAACTGCACGGCGCCCTCAAAGGCGGTGCTATGGGGTTGTGGCGTATTGTGCGTTGTAACCCTTTTAGCAAGGGTGGCTATGAGCCAGTGCCAGGTAGCTGTGATCATGCTCAGCATGAGCATGATCAACAGCAGCAAAAACAACAAGACTAATCCAAGCCCACAAACGAAAATTCGTCTTCGGTTTGCCAACCACCCAGTTGCTTCCAAGTGTTGACGATGGTGCAAAACAGCTCAGCTGTTTTTTCCGCATCATAGCGGGCGCTGTGGGCATCTTCGTTGCTGAAACGGATATCCGCAGCGGCACAGGCTTTAGCCAGTACCGTTTGGCCATAGGCCAAGCCAGCTAGAGTGGCCGTGTCAAAGCAGGAGAAAGGGTGAAATGGATTACGCTTCTGTTGGCACCGGTGCACCGCAGCATTAATGAAATTCAGATCAAATGTAGCATTGTGGCCTACTAAAATGGCACGTTTGCATTGGCTGGCTTTCATGGCCTTGCGTATGGGTTTAAAGAGCAGATCAAGGGCTTCATGCTCGCTAATAGCACCTCGCTCTGGGTCAGTTGGGTCGATGCCGGTAAATTCCAGTGCAGCCGCCTCTAAATTGGCTCCCTCAAATGGAGCAATGTGGCAATCGATGGTTTCTTTGGCGTAGAGTAGTCCGTCTTCATCCATGTCGATAATCACCGCAGCAGCCTCTAACAGGGCATCTGTATGGCTGTTAAAGCCAGCGGTTTCCACGTCCACAACAATGGGTAAGTAGCCTCTAAAGCGATCTTTAATCATGCTTGTGTTACGCCTCTAGTTGCCAGTTGAGTGTTTGTCCTGCACCAAGGGGGATAATGACATCGTTGCCGTAACTGAGGCTAGATGGCACCTGCCAAGCTTTGTGCAATAGGGTAATGGTATCTGTGTTGCGTGCTAAGCCATAGAAATCGGGCCCATTGAAACTAGCGAAAGCCTCTAGTTTGTCGAGCGCATCGATGGCTTCAAAGGCTTGGGCGTAGAGTTCAATGGCTGCAGGTGATGAATAACAGCCCGCGCAGCCACATGCGCTTTCTTTAGCGTCTTGGGCATGGGGCGCAGAATCGGTGCCTAAAAAGAACTTAGAATTGCCGCTGGCAACCATATCTTGCAAGGCCTGCTGGTGGGTGTTGCGCTTAAGCACAGGCAAACAGTATAGGTGTGGCTTTACGCCTCCTACTAATAAGTCGTTGCGATTGTATAGCAAGTGTTGAGGCGTGATGGTGGCACCCACCAAACTGCTAGCTTGGGCCACAAATTGAGCTGCTTCTGCAGTGGTAATGTGCTCAAACACACACTTTAACTTGGGAAAACGTTGTAGCAAGGGGCTTAGCTGTTGATCAATAAAGTTTTTCTCACGGTCGAATATATCCACTTCTTGGTGGGTCACTTCGCCGTGTACCAGTAAAGGCATACCCAGCTCTTGCAGTTTTTCAATGGCTGGGTAGATGTTTTCTATATTGGTAACACCGGCAGCAGAGTTGGTGGTGGCGCCAGCGGGGTAGAGCTTAACCGCTTTAACAATGCCAGAGTCGTAAGCCCGTTGGATCTCTTGCGCACTGGTGTTGTCAGTGAGGTAGAGCGTCATGAGCATTTGCAGTCCTGTGCCCGTGTCATCTAAGCGCGCTTTGTAAGCCGTTGCCATGGCCGTATCGATGATGGGTGGCGTTAAATTTGGCATGATCACAGCGCGGCCAAATTGCCTTGCCGTGTCAGCCACGGTACGGCTTAACACACTGCCGTCTCGGAGGTGTAAATGCCAATCGTCGGGGCGAGTAATGGTCAATGCTTGCATGTATAAATCTCAGGTTAGAGCGCTAGCGGGTAAGGATGAAAATGAACTTTTATTTTAGCAGGAGTAAGGTTAATAAAATACTCACAATTGGCTAATATTTGGCCCTAGATGCTGTGCTAATAGTGGCTTCAATGTATACTTGCGGTACATGTTTGTCGATTAATAATGTTATAGGAAATGCACATCAAATGTCGGACATAAAAAAGGTAGTATTGGCCTATTCTGGCGGCTTAGACACGTCTGTAATCGTAAAGTGGCTGCAAGAAACATATGCCTGTGAAGTGGTTACCTTTACCGCTGACTTAGGCCAGGGTGAAGAAGTTGAACCTGCACGTGCCAAGGCAGAAGCATTGGGCGTTAAAGAAATTTATATTGAAGATTTGCGCGAAGAATTCGTGCGTGATTTTGTATTTCCTATGTTTCGTGCTAACGCGGTTTACGAAGGCGAATACCTGCTGGGCACCTCAATTGCACGTCCGTTAATTGCCAAACGTTTGATCGAAATTGCCAATCAAACCAATGCTGATGCGATTTCCCACGGTGCCACGGGTAAAGGCAATGACCAAGTGCGCTTTGAGCTTGGTGCCTATGCACTTAAGCCAGGTGTGAAAGTGATTGCCCCATGGCGTGAATGGGACCTTACCTCCCGTGAAAGCTTAATGCAGTACTGCGAGAAGCACGATATTCCCGTGGACTTTAAGAATAAGAAAACCTCGCCTTATTCAATGGATGCCAACTTGCTGCACATTTCTTACGAAAGTGGCATGTTAGAAGACCCATGGCAGCCTTCTGAAGAAGACATGTGGCGTTGGACAGTTTCGCCAGAGCAGGCGCCTAATGAAGCGACCTACATCGAGCTGGACTACGAACAAGGTGACATTGTCGGTATTAACGGTACCGCCATGAGTCCTGCCACGGTGTTGACCGAACTTAACCGAGTAGGTGGCGCTAACGGTATTGGCCGTTTGGATATTGTTGAAAACCGTTATGTGGGTATGAAAGCCCGCGGTTGTTACGAAACTCCAGGTGGCACCATCATGCTTAAGGCTCACCGCGCCATTGAGTCCATCACCTTGGATCGCGAAGCGGCGCATCTAAAAGATGAGATTATGCCCAAGTATGCCAAGTTGGTTTACAACGGTTACTGGTGGTCAGAAGAGCGGCAGATGTTGCAAGCCTTAATTAACCGCTCACAGGAATATGTTAATGGCACCGTCAAGCTTAAGCTGTATAAGGGTAACGTTGACGTAGTAGGGCGTAAGTCCAACGACAGCCTGTTTGATGCTGCAATGGCAACCATGGAAGATGATGCCGGTGCTTACGATCAACAAGATGCTGCGGGTTTCATTAAGTTAAATGCGTTACGCATGCGTATTGAAGCCAGCAAAGGCCGCAACTTGCTTAAGTAGGTTGTAAAGCTTGTCGGTAGGCGGTCTGCAGTTAACCGACAAGCATATGTAAAACATTGCAAAATCCATTGTTTCTCCATTATTGATGCAATTTTTATCCATCTTCTCAGGTTTAAATAGACTGTGATGATGACAAGGAGCTATCAATGCAGTGTTTCATACCTTTTTCTGAGGAAGTATTAGAGCAGCACCCCGAGCTAATGGCTGGTGGGTTGGTGCCTTTTCGCGAAGAATATTTACACTACACCATGGAATTCGAGGTCGTGCCTCCAGAGCAAGCTAAGCATCTGGCGCCTACGGGTTTCTCAATTGAAGGTAGCGGCAAACAAAAAGTTCGAGCTATATAATAAACAATGAACTTTTTATCTAAGCATTGGTCTTAGTTATACATCTAATAAAAACCCGCGCCCTATACAGACAGCTGCTTCCCCTTCGGTGAGTTTGTATAGGGCATTTTTTTGCCTGTTTTTTGAGTGCTAGGCCAGCGGCCTAGCGAGCAGGGCGTTTGCTTGGTGCGCGGCGGCGGTTGCCACCTTGAGGCTTGCGTTTATTAGGCGCTACCATGTCTGAAAGTTGCGATTTAAGCTTAGGCTTTTTAGGTTTCCTGTGCTTAGGCGGGTGAATATCCTGGGACGGCGGAAGTTCGTGGCTAGGTTCAAAGCCTGGCACATATTCGCGTTCAAGGTGCCTTTGAAGCAAGTGTTCAATGGATTCTAAAAACTCAATTTCGTCCGCGCACACTAAGGAAATAGCTTGGCCTGTTTGGCTGGCGCGACCGGTTCTGCCGATACGGTGTACATAGTCTTCGGCAATGTTAGGCAAATCGAAGTTGACCACTTGCGGCAGCTGATCAATATCCAAGCCGCGAGCAGCAATATCTGTGGCTACCAGCACCTTAACTTCCCCGGCTTTAAATTGTGATAGAGCACGTGTGCGAGCACCCTGGCTTTTGTTGCCATGAATGGCATCGGCACTGATACCACCACCTAGCAGCCACTTAACTAACTTGTTGCAGCCATGCTTAGTGCGACAAAACACCAACACTTGCCCCCAGTTATTGCTTATAATCAATTCTTGTAGCAAAGCGGGCTTTTGTTTTTTATCTACCGGGCATAACCACTGCTTAACGCTGGGTGCCGTGCTGTTGGCGGGGCTAACGTTGATTTCCACTGGGTTATTCATCAAGCCCTTGGCTAACTGACGAATTTGGTCAGCAAAAGTGGCCGAGAACATGAGGTTTTGGCGATTTTGTGGCAAGAACGACATGATGCGCTTTAGGTCATGGATAAAGCCCATGTCCAGCATGCGGTCGGCTTCATCCAAAATGAGCACTTCAAGCTGGCTGAACTTCACCGCATTTTGCTGGTAAAGGTCCATCAGGCGGCCTGGAGTAGCCACCAATACATCGGCACCACGGCGTAAACGTATCATTTGCGGGTTAATTTTTACCCCGCCAAACACCACGGCAGAGCTCAAGGGCAAGTCGGTACCATAGGTGGCAACACTTTCGGCCACTTGGGCTGCTAGCTCGCGGGTTGGCGTGAGTACCAAAGCTCGAACCTGGTTAGCTTTAGCGCGTTGGCCCTTAGCCAGCAGTTGCAGCAAAGGCAGCGTGAAGGCCGCGGTTTTACCAGTGCCTGTTTGCGCCGCCGCCATAACATCGTCACCCGCCAAAATGGCTGGGATTGCTTTCTCTTGAATTGGGCTGGGTACGGTATAACCTTTGCTCTCAATAGCGGTTAATAGGCGCGGCTCAAGACCGAGTTCGGCAAATGACATGGTGTATCTCTGTATTAGGGGTATTTAGGGCGCAGAAGCATACAGGAAATAGGCTAAAAACGCCATTAAGCCCATCAAAAAATGGTTTATGAAATTGCTGTTTAGACCTTCCTCTCATGGGCATCAAAGACAGTTTAAGTTAAACTCTAGGTTCAGCCAATAACCCGTGATTAAATGTTCTCACTATGTCGAGTAAGCAGTTTCTAGAAGGTCCTGCATCACACTTTGTTGATTTTTTAAATGCCCTAGAAGGCACCGGCTTTGATGGTGAAATAAGCCCCCATCAAGCCGATCGTATTATTGCCTCCACTGACAACAGCGTGTATCAACTTTTGCCCCAAGGGGTGCTTTATCCTAGGCATGAAGCCGACCTACAGGCTATTTTTAAATTAGCCGCTGAGCCTCACTTTAAAGACATTTACTTTGCTCCTCGGGGCGGCGGTACGGGGACTAATGGCCAGTCTTTGACCGATGGCCTAGTGGTTGACTGCTCACGTCATTTAAGCGCCATTATTGCTGTGGATATTGAAGCCGGCTGGGTTAAGGTGCAGGCTGGGGTGATTCGAGACCAGCTGAACGACTTCTTGCGGCCCCATGGGATGTTTTTTGCGCCCACCTTGTCCACCAGTAATCGTGCCACCTTGGGCGGCATGGCCAGTACTGATGCCTGTGGCCAAGGCTCACGTATCTATGGCCGCACTAGTAACCATGTGCTGGCTTTAAAGCTAGTGTTGGCCGACGGGCAGCAAGTGACTAGCACTGCTTTAACGCCTGAGGCGTTACAGGATGTGATTAACAAGGGCGGTTCCCTAGGCCAGATTTATCGTCAAGTAAGCCAACTAGTGCAGCACAAACAGCAGCTCATTAATGCGCGTTTTCCTAAACTCAACCGCTTTATGACCGGCTATAACTTAGCCCATATTCAAACTGAAAATGGTTTTGACCTGAGTCGTTTAATTTGTGGTTCCGAGGGTACTTTGGCAGTGGTGTCAGAATTAACCTTAAAGCTTACACCTTTACCTAAGGCTAAAGAGCTTTTGGTGTTGCGCTACGACTCCTTTGATGCCGCCTTGCGGGATGCTAATCAGCTGGTGCAACAAAACCCAGATGCCATTGAAACTATTGATAGCACTATATTGAAGTTAGCCCAGGGCGACGTTATTTGGCATCGGGTTAAAGACTATATTGCCTTTGCTGGGGAGGCCGATATTGCGGCCATCAACTTGGTTGAATTTGCCGGTATGGAGGCTGCTGATCTAGCCACCAAGGTTGATGGGGTTTGTGCCCAATTGGATGAATCAGAGGATGGCGCAGGCGCTCGTTATTGCCGAGTATTGGAAGACTCGGCCATGGCAAGTTTGTGGGAATTGCGTAAAAAGGGTGTGGGCTTGCTGGGTAATCTTCCAGGCCTACGCCGTCCCATCGCCTTTGTGGAAGACACCGCTGTACCACCTGAGTTTTTAGCCGATTATATTCTTGAGTTTCGACGCTTGCTTGATGACATGGGCGTTGCATATGGCATGTTTGGCCATGTGGACGCTGGTTGTTTGCACGTACGTCCAGCTTTAAATATGCGCGACCCAGAAGACGCTAAAAAGCTGCGGCTTATATCTGACGCGGTACAGGCGTTGGTGCAAAAATATCAGGGTGTGATGTGGGGCGAGCATGGCAAAGGCTTTCGCAGTGAATATACTCAAGCCACCATTGGTGCAGAATTGTACCAAGATATGCGCCGCATCAAGGGTTGGTTTGATCCGCATAATCAACTTAATCCGGGTAAAATTTGTAGCCCCTTAGATTCTGACCATACCTTGGTTAAGGTAGATGACCCGCGCACCCGCGGCGCTGCCGATCGTCTCATCGGCGAAACAGTGGTAGAGCAATGGCAGCCCGTGGTGGCTTGTAACGGCAATGGTGCTTGCTTTAACTATTTGCCGGAGGCAGCCATGTGTCCGTCCTATAAAGCCACCAATGACCGAGTACAGTCGCCTAAGGGTCGGGCGAGTTTATTGCGAGAATGGCTACGGCAAGAGTCAGTGGGTGGTGCTGAGCCAGCACTGGAAGATCAGGTGTATCAGTCACTACAAAGTTGTTTAGCTTGCAAGGCTTGTACTACCGCTTGCCCTATCAAGGTTGATATTCCTACCTACCGTAGCCGTTTTTTACAAGCCTATTTTGCCAAACGCAGGCGGCCTTTGGCAGACTATGCCGTGGCTATGGTTGAACAATACGGCCTCTACGCCAGTCGCATCGCCGGGCTTAGCAACCTATTACTACGGCAAACGGCTAGCCGATGGTTAACAAAAAAACTCTTTGGCATGGTTAATTTGCCTAACATTCACCCTTACCGTTTGGCAGATTTGGCCGCTATTGAAGGGGTAAAGATTTGGCACGGGCAGGCATTTAAGGGCTTGTCGGAGGCGCAAAAACTGCGTCACCTCGTGTTAGTGCAAGACGTATTTAGCAGTTGCTACGATTTGCCACAAGTCAAGGCAATATTGACCTGCTTGGTTAGTATGGGTTTTACACCTATAGTCATGCCTCTGCTGGCGTCGGCTAAGCCACTTTATGTGAAAGGTTTTCTAAGCGCTTTTGAGAAACAGGCCCGCATTGTTAACCAACAATTTAAACAGGTGAGCCAGCAGGGCATTGCTTTAGTTGCCGTAGACCCAAGCGTTGGCCTGACCTATAGAGACGAATATAGGCAAGTGTTGGGTGAGCAAGTAGTGCCAGAGGTGCTGTTGCTGCAAGAGTGGTTGCAGCGGGTACAGGCGTGTATACAGGTGCCTGAAGGCTTGCCTAAAGTTAATCTGCGGCCAACCTTGCTAGGTCACTGTAGTGAAACAGCCTTAGTGGCGCAAAGCAGCAACCAATGGGTTGAGTTGTTTGCCTTATTTGGTGTGCAGCTAGATACCCCAGCGACTGGCTGCTGTGGCATGGCGGGCACATTTGGCCATGAAGCTAAGCATCAGTTGTTGTCGAAAAAGCTGTATGACATGAGTTGGCAGCAGCCCGTTAACCAAGCTCAAGGCCCGCTGTTGGCAACGGGTTATTCTTGCCGCAGTCAAATTGCTTTGCGCAGTGCAAAGCAGCCTCTGCATCCACTAAGCTATCTTAATCAATTGTTGAACGCAGCTGGGGATTGAGGGTTAAGCTAAAGTCGAGTGCATGGCCGTTTTTAAAGTTAGGATTGGAGCCAGTAAGCTGGGTGACAAGTGTTAATTCGCCGGCGCCATCGTGGAATAGTTCAGCTGCCAGATTTTCATAGTTAAATTGGCTAAGAATTGCATGCAAATAGGCGCTATTTTCTATTGATTCAGTTAACTCGGTATCTTTATTGGGGGCCAGGGTAAGGCTGCCCATTTGACTACTTGCAAGCGAAGCTTTGGTCAGCTGCCAGCTATTATTAGCCTGCAAGCGGCGATCTAAGCTGAGATTTAAACTGCCCGACACTTTACCCGTAGCGCTTAAAGGGGGCGTCTGAGCAAGGCCAATGAGCTGGTTTAACTGTATATTTTGCAGTTCTATTGCAATGTCATTAAGCTGTTTTGGTTTGATGCTAGCATTATTTATGAGTACACGGCCGCCGAGCCACTGGGCATCCAACTTATTAATAGCATAATCCATATCAGCCCAGCCGCTGGAATCAAGTTCTAATCGAGGCCCTTGTAACTTAAAACCTTGGTTAGAGCCCCAGGATACAGTTGAGGCTTTGACAGAATGTTGGCCAGTTAGGGTGTTATTTGTTGGTGCCTGATTATCATAATTAAACTGACTTTGGCCGCTTAAACCTGAAATCTTAATCGCTTGGTACTGGGCGTCAATATGCTCGTAGTCTAATCGCTGTAGCGCCGTAACTTGGTCTTGGTGCCAACGCCAGTCGCCCTGATAGTCAACTAAACCTCCAGTCACCTTGGCCAGTAGTGGCAGAGGTATGGGCTGCAAGCTGGTGATATTTTTAAGTTGAGGTAACAATAGGGCGAGCTTGATGGCCTGTGACTGTGCCAGTAACTGATGCTGTGCGGCATCGGCCTGCCAGGTATACTGACCCTTAATAGAGGCAATGTAGGGCGGCAACTCGGTGTCGAAGTCGACCCTCAGTTGACCCTCTAACCAACTAAAGTCACCTTCACTTTGAGCCTGAAATGATGGCCAGCCTGGCAGATTTATAAGCGTAGGTTGCAGCTTAAATTGACCTTCCAAAGGGCGGTTTGTTATTAAAGATGAACCTTTTGAAATAGCGATATCTAAACCCTGGCTAGGAATGGATTCAGGCTTTAGTTGTAAAGCTATATTCGACCAAGTCCAATAATCTTGGCTGGGCTGATATGTGAGCTTGATGACTTGCTCAGTATGAAGGTTCAGTTTGTCACTAGCAAACAGTTGCATAGACCCTGCCTGGCGGCGGCTTTCAACTTGAGTAGCCGAGACTTTGGTGCTGGGGTAAACCGTAAACTGCCACTGTTTAGGGTCTAGGTTAAAATCGACTTCACTCAAAAATTGAAGTTGGTGTAGGCCAATAGGTAATTGTGCCATCCATGGGTTTTCGCCCGCCTGAGCAAGGTAATAACCACTTAGGTTCACAGTCCCTTGCAAATTCTTAAGGGATTGCATTTCTAGCTGTGATAACTGACCAAAAACTTGATAGACAGAATTAGTATTTTCTAGGGTCGCATTGATGTTGCCCACAAGCTTGAGTTGCGGCCTGGCCCCAAACAAGCCGGATTGACTCGATAGCTGTATGTCCAGAGGGCTATCGGCTATGAGAGTTAGCTGCGCCTGTTCTAGTAACAATGATTGGTATAGGTTGGGGTCAATTTTAGAATTGTCCCAGTTGGGTACGATGCGTAACTGACTGCCTTCATTCAAACGCCACTTGGGCGGCACGTTAGGCGCAAATGTTTGGGTAAAACTGGCGTCTAACGAAAGGCTTTTAGCTAATGGGCTACTGGCTTCAAGTTGCACTTGGCTTTGGAATTCACCTTGGGCAGCCGCAATAGCATAAGTAAACCTAGACGACTCGTAAGCGTCGAGGGGTAAATTGATTAACCAATGGCTGGTAAGGCGTCCTTGGCTGATGTTTAATTCTGCTAGCAATGGAGGCCACCATTGAGCAAAAGCTTTTTGGCTGAAGGGCAGGTTGATGGCTGCTTGACCTTGCCATGAGTAAGTGCTTGATTTACGTCTTATAGAGGAGGTGATTTTAGCTACAGGTGAGGCGTCTTGCTGAGAGAATAGTTTGGCTTCAATCGTGTCATTATGGCCCAAAACAGCATCAAGATATACGTTTTCATGGCCGCTGACTGAAATCTGCGCCAACAGGCTCAAGGCTTCGGATTGGTGTTTTAGTTGACCTGATAATTCCAGTTTTTGAGCTTGGTTCGGTAGCGTTAAGGCAAATTTGGCTACCGTGAATTGCGGCCAAAGGTTAAGCCATTGGCTAGGTACTAGGGCTATGCTTGGTAGTTGAATAGGCTTGTTAGTTTTTGGCTCGATGGCTAGTTGGGCTTGGGCAATGGTTAATAGTGGCCACTGTTGAGCTTCTAGTGTTTGCCATGTGTATCCTAGTGAGACGTCAGATAACGCGGCCCTATAACTGAGATTGTTGTCTGTATAACGCCAGCTTAGCTGCTTAATGTGCCAGCCCGTATGACTTGGGTAGCCTACTTCTAATTCAAGCTCCTGCCAACCTAAAGGTTTGGCTAATAGTGATACGGCTATAGGGGCCCAAAGGGGAATTGCCCCATAGCCCAAGACGAGAAGAAGCATTAGAGGAAGCAAAAAATAACGTAATAAAAGCCTTCGCATACGGGGTTCTATGAGTGTAATTGTATTAATTTGGCCTAAGTATGGTCGAGTTTATGCGAAATGCCAAGTTCGTCCCTAGTCGAGATCCGAGGTTTTGTGTTTGTATTCGCAAAGGTCTTCGATAAGGCAGGAACCACAGCGTGGCTTTCTGGCAATACACACATATCGGCCATGTAAAATTATCCAGTGGTGGGCGTCTAGAAGATACTCTTGGGGTACAAATTTAAGTAGCTTGCGTTCTACTTCCAGCACATCTTTACCGGGTGCTACACGGGTGCGGTTGGACCAGCGAAAAATATGTGTGTCCACGGCCATGGCAATTTGTTTGAAGGCTGTATTAAGTACCACATTAGCCGTTTTGCGGCCCACCCCAGGCAACGCTTCCAAAGCCTCCCTTTGGTCTGGAACTTGACCACCATGCAAGTCGACTAACATTTGTGCTGCTTGCATCACGTTGTTGGCTTTGGTGTTATATAGGCCAATGGTTTTGATGTGTTGCTTGAGGCCATCTAAACCCAATTGCAGCATGGCTTTGGGGCTGTTAGCCACCTTAAATAAGCCAACAGTGGCTTTATTTACGCTCACGTCCGTGGCTTGAGCCGACAAAGCTACGGCAACCAAGAGTTCATAGTGGTTGCTGTAGTTAAGCTCGGTTACGGGATTTGGGTTGTCATCTCGTAATCGAGCAAAAATTTGCTGGCGTTTGGCTTTGTTCATAGTTATTGGGCTAGTTGCGAGTGTTAGCTAATGGTGCTGGTCACTCGTACCCGTTTGTTGCCAACTTCGGCCGCAGGCTGGTGTTTGAGTTTTTGCTCGGCTTGATATTGATCAAGTATGTTTTTGGCGGCAATGATTAAGCCCATGCCTACAAATGCACCCGGTGGTAGAACCGCAAACAGAAAGCCACGATAATCGTCGATTATAACTAAGGTCCAGTTTTGTGCCATTGGGCCAAGCAATAAGTGCATGTCAGCAAATAAGGTGCCCTGGCCGAGTAGTTCGCGCATGGCTCCTAATAGGACTAATACCAGGGTAAAACCAAGCCCCATGCTCAAACCATCTAACACCGCCAAATGGGGTGGGTTTTTACGGGCATAAGCATCGGCACGGCCTAAAATGGCGCAGTTGGTCACTATGAGGGGGATGAATATGCCAAGGGTTTGGTATAGCTCATAGGTGAGGGCTTGCATAGTAAGCTCGGCAATGGTGACCAAGGCTGCAATAATCATAACAAATACGGGCAAGCGAATATCATCGGCTACTTTATTGCGAATCAATGATACCAATAAATTAGAACCTACGAGCACAAGCAAAGTGGCAAAGCCTAAGCCTAGGGCATTCACTACGCTGCCCGTCACCGCAAGTAATGGGCACAGGCCTAACAGTTGAACTAGGGCAGGGTTGTTATGCCAAAGGCCGGCCATAACCAACTTAGATTGATCTTCTGACATGGTTTAGTTCTCCCTCACTTGCGCGTATAAGGTTGCCTGTTCTTGATGATGATAAAGCAAACTTTGATGCACTGCATTAATGACAGCACGGGGGGTAATGGTGGCCCCGGTAAAGCCATCAAACACACCACCGTCTTTTTTTACAGCCCATTGCTCGGCACTGGTATTGGCTAACGAGTGGCCTAGAAAAGTGTCTACCCAGGGCGATTTTTTGCGTTCTACCTTGTCGCCTAAACCGGGGGTTTCCCGGTGGTCGACAATGCGCACACCTTGAATCAAACCTTGCTTATTGATGCCAACTAAAATGCTAATATCGCCACTGTAGCCGTCTTTGGCCACTATCGGCAACACTAAAGCTTGGGTAATGCCTGCTTTAATAGCGGCATAACCCAGGCTGTCTTTAGCTAAGTTTAAGCGGTCGGCATTATTAAGTTTGATGGGTGCCGACAATAAACTCTGATCATAGAGTTCAGGCGTCATCACCGCTTCTAAGGCCCGCGCTTTTGCCGCCGCTTTATTGGCTGCAATGGCATCGCTACCCACCACATAAGTAAGGCTGATAGCCGCTGCCGTAAAGACGGCAAAAATACCTAAGCTAAGGGCGCCATTGCGTATAGATGCCCATAGGGTGGTGGGCGTGTTGGCGCTCATCAGTTGTTGTCTCTTTTTTGGTTGGGGTGGCCGTAGGCCTTGGGCTGAGTATAAGTGTCGATCAACGGCGCTGCCAAATTCATCAATAAAATAGCAAACGCAAAGGCATCGGGGTAAGCACCGAAACTGCGAATAATAAATACCAGTAGGCCCACACCGGCACCAAAAATCAGCTTGCCTTTACGACTGGTGGCACTGGTTACTGGGTCGGTAACAATAAAGAAAGCGGCCAACATTGTGGCCCCGCTGAGCAGGTGTTGGCTGGCTGAAGGATATAGGTCGGGTTCGCCCAAATGGAACAAGCTTGCGCACAGGCCTAGGCTGATTAACATGGCTACGGGCGCATGCCAGGTGAATACACGAAGGCTCAGCAGGGCAATGCCACCAATCAGGTAAGCAGCGTTGATCCAAGCACTGGCGTTGAGGCCCTGGTTAACTTGTGGGTTGCTGGCGGCAAGTTCAGTGAGGGTTAGGCCTTTAGGGTGACGCATCAAATCTAGCGGTGTGGCTTGGGTCCAAGCATCAATGCTGGGGCTGGAGTTGGGGGCTATTTCGAACCAGAACCACTGCCATTGCTGAGTAAAGCTTAAGTTTTGGTCGATACTGGCCCACTGAGTCATGGCCACTGGAAAGGCGATTAAGCATAAGGCATAACCTACCATGGCGGGGTTGAAAGGGTTGTTACCTAAGCCACCATATAAGTGCTTGGCGAAGACTATGGCAAACAATACCGCCACTAAGGTAAGCCACCAAGGGCTAAATGGTGGTATGGCTAAGGCTAATAAAAAGGCGGTAACCAGAGCACTGCCATCGGTAAGGAATGGTTTTATAGGGCGCTTGCGAATACGCAGTATGGCGGCTTCAAAGGCAAGGGCTAACAAACTCGCCCATACTAAATTGATCAAGGTGCCAAAGCCAAACCAATAGCTTTGAGCCGCAAGGCCTGGCAAGGTTGCAAGCAGCACCCACATCATTAAGCGCGAGGTGCGATTTAAATTGTGGTGATGTGGCGAAGAGAGGTTGAGTAATGCCATAAATCAGCTTTCCTGTGTCTCTTGCTGCTTGGCAGCAGACTGGTTTTGGTAATTTTCCAAGGCTTGAGCTGCGCTTGAATGCAGGGCTTTGGCGGTAACAATTTCGGCTTCCACAGCCGCTGCATCTGCAGCAGTTGCAAGGGACTTCTCCAGTTTGCGAACCGCTGCGTTGGTTTTGACAGCCACAAGCTGCAGCTGCTTTTCTTGCTCTGGGTCTAGGCCCAATTTATCTTCATAGGCCTTAAGCTCAGCTTGGGCTTTATTGGCCTTAAGTGTGAGTGCATCAACACTGGCTTGCAAACTGTCGACTTGCTCATGTTGTGAGGCCTGAGCATCTGCCAAGGCTTTGCTGGTTTTTTTCAGCTTAGTGCGGGTTATAGCCGCGGCCGTTTTTAGTGCTTTGTATGGGTCTTCCTCAGTTGTAACAGGGGCCACAGGTGCTGTTGTTGACAAACTAGTTGCCTGCTTTTGCTTGTTAACTCTAGCTAAAGCAGCTGCAATAGGGTCTTCTGCGTCAGGGTTGGCAGCACGTTTGGCGGCTTGTGCCGCTGTTGCTGCTGTGGCTCTGGCTTTGCGTTTTTTTTCTTTGGCGAGCTTTTCATCGATTAAGCGCTGTTCCCGAGTCTCAAAGCGTGAGCGGGCGTGCTCGGCCAGCTGTGTTTCTGCTTGTAATACGCGTACTCGGCCTTTGGCATAGCGATAATATTGCACCAAAGGGATTTGGCTTGGGCACACCCAAGCGCAGGCGCCGCATTCAATACAATCAGACAGGTTGTGATTCTGTGCCTTATCAAATTCTTCGGCCTTAGTAAACCAAAAAAGCTGCTGAGGTAATAACTCAGCAGGGCAAGCTAGCTCGCATAGGCCGCAGCGAATACAAGCGTGATGGTCGGCTACGGGAGCTAGTTCTAGCTCCGCCGCTGCTAAAATACAGTTAGTACTTTTAACTACGGGTACCTGGCTGTCCAGCAAAGTAAAGCCCATCATAGGGCCACCCATAACCAAGCGCGAAGTTTTGGCTAAATCCACTTTGGCGAAGTCTAGTAGATCGCTTATCTGAGTGCCAATCAGCACCTGGTAATTGCCAGCTTGAGTTGCAGCTTTACCGGTTACCGTAGTGATACGACTAATGAGGGGCTGGCCCAGCAATACCGCATCGGCAATAGCCTTTACGGTACCAATGTTTTGACATACCAAACCTAGCTCGGCTGGAATACCGCCGTGTGGTACCTGTTGACCCGTAAGAATTTCAATCAGTTGTTTTTCGCCACCCGAAGGGTACTTAGTGGGAATAACACAAATTTCAATGTGCGTGTGCTTAAGCTTTCTTTGCTCTAGCGCTTGACTCAGAGAGGCGATGGCTGCGGGTTTGTTATCTTCGATGCCTATTAAGCATTTTGGCTCGCCAAGCAATTGCTGCACTAGCTCAATGCCCGCAACAATCTGCTGTGCGTATTCGCGCATTAAACGGTCGTCAGCGGTGATGTAAGGTTCACACTCAGCAGCATTGATAATAAGGGTAGAGATGTCAGCTTTAGGTTGCAGTTTAACCGAGCTAGGAAAACCTGCACCGCCAAGGCCGGTGATGCCTGCTTTTTGTATGGCGTCCAATAGCTCGCTGTTGGTGAGTTGTGCTGGGTCTAGCCCAGTATGTTCGATCCATTGCTCTTGGCCATCGGTATCAATGATGATGCATTGACCAACGAGGGCCGATGGGTGGGGCAATGTACGCTCTTCTATGGCACTGACCGTGCCAGAACTTGGGGCATGAATATTAGCGCTAATAAAACCTTGGGCAGCGGCAATAAGCTGGCCTTTTAAGACTCGCTCACCCACAGCAACGATGGCTTTGGCGGGGGTCCCAATATGTTGGCTCATGGGCAGCACCAACTGCTTGGGTAAGGGCATATGCACTATGACCGAGTCGCTGGACTGATGCTTGTTTTCTGGCGGGTACACGCCACCATGGAAGGTCCATAACTTACTCATGGCTAAGGCCTTCCAGAGATGCAGGGCTGTGGGGTTGGCTTGAGGTGGCAATAAGGTCCAGTGGTTGTTGCCAATGCCAGCTGGTCGAGGTGACTTCTATGGGTAACATGTCTATACAATCCACGGGGCAAGGTTCTACACACAAGTCACAACCGGTACATTCGTTAACGATAACGGTATGCATTTGCTTAGCGGCACCAAGAATAGCGTCCACTGGGCAAGCCTGAATGCATTTGGTGCAGCCGATGCACTCGTCTTCTCGTATGTAGGCAATAGTGCGTACGGCTTCTGCACCGTGCTCTGCATCCAGAGCAATGGCCTCCACGTCGAGCAAGTCAGCAAGAGCCTTAATGGTAGTTTCACCACCGGGGGGGCAACGGTTGATGGCTTCGCCATTGGCAATGGCTTCGGCATAGGGGCGGCAACCAGGATGACCGCATTGGCCACATTGTGTTTGCGGTAATAAGAAGTCAATTTGATCGACGATGGGGTCGCCTTCCACCCTAAAGCGAATTGCTGCAAAGCCCAGTATGGCACCAAATACTAGGGCTAACAGCGCCAGTATAGTGATGGCAAAATAAAGTGTTTGCATTTAAATGGCCACCAGCCCAGTAAAGCCCATAAAGGCAAGGGACATGATTCCAGCACTGATCATAGCAATGGCTGCGCCCTTAAATGGGGCAGGTACATCAGCCACGGTAATGCGTTCGCGCATGGCGGCAAATAAAATCAACACAAGGGAAAAGCCCACAGCAGCACCGAAACCATACAAAATTGACTCAATAAAGCCATTGGATTTTTTAATGTTTAATAATGCCACACCCAATACCGCACAGTTGGTGGTGATTAAAGGTAAAAATATGCCTAGCACTTTATGTAATAAGGGGCTGGTTTTGTGCACTACCATCTCGGTGAACTGCACCACAAAAGCGATCACTAAAATGAAACTAATGGTTTGTAAAAATTCGAGGCCCAAGGGTTGTAATAGATAGGTGTAAGTTAGGTAGCTACACAATGAGGCAAGGGTGAGTACAAAGGTAGTGGCTAAGGACATGCCTAAGGCGGTTTCTAATTTGGAAGAAACGCCCATAAAGGGGCAGAGGCCCAGAAACTGGACCAACACAAAGTTGTTCACTAACACTGTGCTAACGAGGATAAGTAAATATTCTACCATTTGCCTTCAAATCCATAGCGCAAGTATGCGCCGTCAATGGGTAATGTCTGACCATTTTAGTCGGGTATTTAGTTGTATGTATTGTAACGCAAAAGTCAGACTAAAATGTATTTCCAGGTGATTCATTTGATTGGATTTTATATTCGTATTAGATATAAGTAAATCAGTTTTTAGTCTTTTGTGTTATAAGCATGTTGTTGTATCATTAGCACGAAAATAAGCCCTAAGTTTGACTAGGATCAAATTATGTACGCCTACAACCAATACGATCAGGCCCTCGTTGACCAACGAGTGGATCAATATCGTGACCAAACCCGCCGTTATTTGGCAGGGGAAATACCTGAAGAAGAGTTTCGTGCTCTGCGGCTTATGAATGGGCTGTATATTCAGCGCTTGGCGCCTATGTTACGAGTAGCCATTCCCTATGGTTTAATGACCAGCAATCAAGTGCGCACCTTGGCGGCAATTTCCCGTACTTACGACAAGGGCTACGGCCATTTTACTACCCGCCAAAATATACAGTTCAACTGGCCTACGCTAGAATCGGTGCCGGATATTTTGGCCGATTTGGCGAAAGTGCAAATGCATGCCATTCAAACCAGTGGTAACTGTATTCGTAATGTGACTTCAGATCCATACGCTGGCGTTAGTGCCGATGAAATTGAAGACACACGTCCATGGTGTGAGCTGATTCGGCAGTGGAGTAGTTTGCATCCAGAATTTGCCTACTTACCGCGTAAATTTAAGATTGCTGTGTCTGGTTCGGTGAGTGACCGAGCCGCCTCTCAAGTGCATGATATTGGCTTGCACTTACATCGTAACGAAGCTGGTGAAGTTGGCTTTGAAGTGCTTGTAGGTGGTGGTTTAGGTCGTACCCCAGTGATAGGCAAGGTGGTGCGTAAATTTCTAGAGCCGCAAGAAATTTTGTCTTATTTGGAAGCTATAATGCGGGTTTACAATCTTAATGGTCGGCGTGATAACAAGTACAAGGCGCGTATCAAAATTCTCGTTAATACCCTAGGTGTAGACACCTTCGGCGCAATGGTAGAAGCCGAATGGCAACATCTTAAAGCGGGTGATCTACGTTTACCACTCAGTGAAATTGATCGTGTTAAAGGCTTCTTTGCTGCGCCCGATTACTTGGACTTAGCCCATGCGCAGGCCAATTTGACTGACATTTTTGCTGTTCATCCAGCTTTTGCCACTTGGTATCGGCAGAATACCCGTGATCATAAACAAGCCGGTTACCGTATTGTTATTGTGCCGTTAAAAAATCAACTGCAAGCACCAGGTGACGCCAGTCATCAACAGATGGATGGCATCGCTGCCTTAGCAGACGAGTTTAGCTTTGCTGAACTGCGTTCCACCCATGATCAAAACTTAGTCTTAGCCGATGTTGCAGAGCGTGATTTATTGGCCTTGTGGCACAAGCTACAAGACTTGGATATGGGCCGTGCCAACGTAGGCACTCTGTCCGACATGATTAACTGCCCTGGTTTAGATTTCTGCAGTTTAGCCAATGCCGAAACCTTGATCTTGTCCCGTCAAATTAATGAAACCTTTGACGATTTAGATTATCAATACGACTTGGGCGAAATTCAGCTCAAGATCTCTGGCTGTATTAATGCTTGCGGTCACCACCATGTGGGCCATATTGGCATCCTCGGGGTGGAAAAGGGTGGTAAGCAAGTCTATCAATTCACTTTGGGTGGTTCAGCCACCAACGATGCAAGTTTGGGTAAGACCTTGGGTCGGTCTATCGAACAGGATCAAGTGGTGGTGGTTATTGGTCAGATATTGGATGTTTACGTTGAACTACGCCAGACCGATGAAACCTTTTTGCAACTTGTGCGTCGTGTAGGTTTTGCACCATTTAAGGAGCGTGTCTATGGCACTCATCAAAAATCAGCAGCTTAGTCAGTCCTACGTTGCGACCCCCGAGCTAACTTTTTCCCAGTGGCTTGCTGATGAAGAGTTGGGCGACTGTGTGCTGGCAAACGGCGAGGACGACTTGCCAGCGCTACTGGACAAGGCTCCCCAGATGTCGATGATTGCTATTGCCTTTGAAGCCTTTACCGATGGCCGGGGCTTTAGTATGGCCCGCATGCTGCGGCGTGCCGGTTACCAGGGCGAAATTCGCGCTGTTGGTGATGTGGCTATGGATCGGATTGATTTTATGCAACGAGTGGGCTTCAATGCCTTTGAATTGCGTGATGATCAAGACCCCACTGAAGCCCTTACTAAGTTAGGTGAAGTGACAGTGCATTTTCAACCCAGTGCCGATGGTAATGGCCCAGCCTACATGAGCTAACATTTTCAAGAGGGTCAGTGACCCTCTTGAAAAAAGAAGGGCTTATAAAGGAGAAACGTTTTCTGCTTGTAAACCTTTTTCACCTTCAGTAATGGTGAATTGTACCTGTTGGCCTTGCTCTAGGCTCTTGTAACCTTCTTTAACGATAGCGCTAAAGTGAACAAAAACATCAACGCCATTAGGCTGCTCTAAGAAGCCAAAGCCCTTAGTGTCGTTGAAAAACTTTACTGTACCGGTGATTACTTCAGACATGAATATTCCTTGCTGTGATTAACTAATTACTTAAATGCGTTTACTTGGTGTTACCCTACATAGCTGCAAAGCATCTAATCAACTTTTAATCAAAAAAACTGTACATTTAACGCGCTCGAATTTTAACGTTATTCGCAAAATGGGTCAATTCTAAAGGCGTTGCTTTTGTTCGCTAAAGGTGAGCTAATATGCAGCTTCTAGCTTTGTAGGTAGGTTGGTTTAGCCATGACACTTGAGTTTTCCTTGGCCTATTTTGTGGCTGTATTTATCTTTTCCATCACCCCTGGTCCTGGCGTGTTTGCGCTCATTGCCCGGGCGCTAAAGCAGGGTTCTAATGCTTGCTGGGGTCTGGCCTTGGGCATGGCCGTGAGTGATATAGTGTATTTATTACTAGTGGTGTGGGGCTTGGCTTACATTGCCAGTGAATATCAAATAGTCTTTCTTTTGATTCGTTGGTGTGGTGCAGCTTATCTGTTCTATTTAGCCTGGCAGGCGTGGCATGCCCCGGTAGAGATGGACACTACCAAGTCTGCCCCAGTGCGCTCTAAACGGGCTAGCTTCTTGCTGATCTATGGCGAAGGCATGTTGATATCGGGTACTAACCCCAAAGTAATGTTGTTTTATATTGCTTTTCTACCGACTTTTATTGATTTGACGCAATTGACTAGCGAAGGTGTGGTGTTAGTGGTTACGCTTAACTTTGTGGCTTTGATGCTGGGCTTGGCGCTGGTAGCCTATAGTGCCAGTAAAGCCCGCCAACTGTTTAGTCAGCCCAAGTCAGTGCAGATGTTGAATCGCATTACCGCAGGCTTGATGAGTTCTGCTGGTCTACTTATTCTTACCCGCTAAAGCTGATGCAGGCGCTAACCAGCGGCTTGTTCTAAACCAGCGTAGAGATACTCGTAAAGGCGTTTGGTAGCATCTGATTGGTTGGCTCGATCATGTTTGAATACCAGTTTTATTTGCCCAAGCGGTGGGCAATCATGCAATTGAAGATGGCTGTGTAAGCCCTGAGGCACAGTGCTACGGGCTAAAGCGCTCACGCCTAAACCCGCCTCAATGGCTGCTTGTATGCCCAGTAAACTGGATGAACTGTAGGCAATGCGCCAGGCAATACCGGCTTTATTGAGTTGGTGGATAATTTGCTTGCGATAACGGCAACCCACGGGGTAAACCACTAACGGCAGCGGTTGATTTTCGGGCCACTGAAAATGGCCGTTAGTGACCCAGACAATGGTTTCGTGAAACTCATCGCCCGAACTTGCGGGCCCACTGGATTCTTCTAGGCTATCTGTAGCCAGTACCAGGTCATAGCGGCCCTGTTGGAAATCTTGCAACAATTGCACGCTTAAATCACAATTCACTTCTAATGCCACATCCGGGTGAGCTTGGCCAAATTGGCTCAGTAAACGCGGCAAAAAAGACACCTCAAAGTCATTTGGAATGCCCAAGCGCACTTGTCCGGAAATGTGACTCTTCGCTAGCCTAGCCACGGCGCTGTCGTTTAAATCTAATATGCGCTGGGCGAAACTCAACAAAACCTCGCCTTCTTCGGTGACTTGTAAGCCATTGCTACGTTGGAACAAGCGGGTATCCAGTAACTCTTCCAAACGTTTGATTTGCAAGCTGATAGCCGGTTGAGAGCGACCCAAGAGGGCGCCAGCCTGGGTAAAGCCACCTAGCTGAACAATGGTAGTGAAGGTGCGGAGCAATTCTGTGGGGATGTTTTTCATGGTTTGATTATACGGAGAGATCTACTCCCAGTACAACGGCGCTGCTCCGTTTACGAGCCTGTTCTATGGTTTTACTTTTATTTAAATTGAGCCATAATAAGAACTATAACAAGTGAGTTTTTATCATGCCTTTGAATACCCAGTCGAACGCTAAAGTCCTACCGCCATTAACTGCTTTGGTGGCCTTTGACGCCGCCGCGACGAACCTGAGTTTTACCCAGGCGGCAGCTAAACTATTTGTCACGCAAGGGGCAATAAGTCGGCAAATTCGCAGTTTGGAAGATAATTTAGGTGTAGCTTTGTTTGATCGCCAACAGCGACAAATTCGGTTAACCAAAATGGGCCGTGAATACCACCAGCAAATTAGCAGTGCCTTGGCGCAAATTAGCTTGGCTACGCAAGCCGTGAAAAGCCCCCTGCAAGATTCACAAATCACCATTGCAGCAAGTCATGCTGTGGCTTCTTTGTGGCTTATGCCACGTATTACAGAGTACTGCCGAGCTTATCCCAAGGTGGATATTCGCCTGTTAGTGGCAGACAATGTGTTGGAAGTAGACGAGGCTGACTATGACTGTTGCATTGGCTTTAGCTCGTCTAAGCCCTCGGCCTACCAAGTGGATAAACTGTTCGACGAACGGGTGTTTGTAGTCTCGAGTCCAGATTTTCTGCAGCAACACCAAGCTTTAACGCCCAACCAGTTGTTAGCCACTCGGCAGCTGGTATTAGACAACCCTACTTCGGGCTGGTTTAACTGGCCAGATTGGTTTTCTGGCTTAGATATGACGCCCATCGTGCCTCAACATAAGGTCACTTTCAGTCACTACAATATGCTTATCCAGGCCGCCCAGCAAGGCCAGGGCGTGGCCTTGGCATGGGATCATTTATTAGTTGATTATTTAGCTTCAGGTAGCTTGGTCAAAGCTTTCGAGCAAACTTTAGAAACCCAGTCAAGCTTCTACTTAATGACCTCTAGTGCTGGCAGTATGAAACCTGCGCTGCCAGATTTTCGTGCCTGGCTAATGAACAACCCATGATTAAAACTCATATGTTGAGTGATATTATATCGTTTGTTTCACACCTCTCGTTAAGGCACAGTAGGCCCATTATTTGATCTAAGTCAATGTTGAGGTTTATCCATGAGCGCGTTTGATCGTATTCCACTAGCCGCCCTAGAAGCCGCCATTTTACCTATCGAAGAGGCCAGTGGCTTACCCAATTTGCTGTACAACGATCCAGACATGCTAGCAGAAGAACGTGATCGAGTGCTGGCGAAGACTTGGTCCGGGGTTGGTTTTGCTGGTGATTTACCCCAGCTGGGCTATGTTAAGCCTATCTCATTCGTGGGTTTGCCGTTAGTAATTATGCGCGACCGAGACGATGTTATTCGTGTGTTTCATAATGTTTGTAGCCACCGGGGCATGATTCTGCTTGCTGAAGAAGGCCCAGTGCAGGGCAGTATTCGCTGCCCTTATCATTCTTGGACTTACAATTTAGCTGGCCAGCTGAAGGGTACGCCTCACTTGGGTGGTGTGGGTGTGCACAAGGTAGATGGCTTTGCCTGTGAAAAGTATGGTATGAAGGAAATCCGTAGTGCAGTTTGGTTTGACGTGGTGTTCATTAATTTGGATGGTGAGGCTGATCCGTTTGCTGATTTTATTGCCCCTATAGTAGAGCGCTGGCAGCCATTTCTGGGCGACACAGGCTACGCTCGCATGCGCCGCGAAGCTAATTCTGGTGGGCAAATGACCATTGATGTGGCCTGTAATTGGAAGCTCGCCGTAGAAAATTACTGCGAAAGCTACCATCTGCCTTGGGTGCACCCTAACTTGAATGCTATTTCGCGCATTCAAGATCACTACCACATCATGTTTGCCAATGAATTCGCTGGCCAAGGTAGTATGGTCTACAACTTGGCCGACACTGCAGGTACGCGTTTGCCCGTGTTTCCAGAATGGGATTCTGCGCGCATGAAGGAAGCTGAATACATCACTGTATTCCCTAATGTGTTGTTGGGCATCCAGGCCGACCATACCTTTGCCATTGTGCTGGAGCCGGTAACCAACGGCCGCACCTTGGAACATTTACGCCTTATGTATGTTGGTGACGAAGCCGTTGGGCCGCAATACCAGGCTTGTCGTGACGCTACCATGGCTTCCTGGAAAGAAGTGTTTGGTGAGGATATTGGCGTGGTTGAAGGCATGCAAAAAGGCCGTGTATCCCCAGGTTTTAATGGCGGTAAGTTCTCCCCCGTACTCGACAACCCCACGCATTATTTTCACAGTTGGGCGGCGAAACGTTTATTGGCCAGTGCGGCGATTTAATTATGGCTATTAGGGCAATTAGGAATAGATAATATGAGCAATACACAATTAGGCCTTACCCATTGGCATAACTACATTGACGGCGAATGGGTCGATAGCGAGCAAATTATTGAAGTAGAAAACCCCGCCACAGGTGAACTGGTGGGTACCATAGCTGGCGCCACTGTTGAGCAGGTGGATTTGGCGGTGGCCGCGGCGAGGCGTTGTGTTTAGAAAACGGCAAACCCTTAACAGAAGCGCAATGGGAATTTGAAGAAGCGGCGCGCTACTTTGAATACTACGCTGGCATGGCGGACAAAATCGAAGGTAAATCCATTCCTTTGGGCGATGGTTTGGTGGACTTTACTGTGTACGAACCTTTCGGCGTTTCGGCGCAGGTGATTCCGTGGAATTTCCCCGTATCTTTGGTGGCTCGCTCCATGGCGCCGGCCCTTGCAGCAGGCAATGCCGTGGTGGTTAAATCGCCAGAACTTACGCCTTTGGCGGTAGCGTTATTGGCCCAAGCCATACACAAGGCCGGTGTGCCCGCGGGCGCAGTGAATATCCTATGTGGCTATGGCCATACAACGGGTGCTGCGTTGGTGTCCCATGGCGGCATTGACCAAATTGTGTTTACCGGTTCCGTGGCTACGGGCCAGTCTATTTTACGTGCAGCCACTGAACATGTGGTTCCCAGCGTTATGGAGTTGGGGGGCAAGTCGGCGGGCATTGTGTTTGCCGATGCCGATTTAGAGCAAGTGTTAAGCAGCGCCGAAGTAGGTAACCTGTACAATTCAGGTCAGGTTTGTTCGGCCATGTCCCGTTTAATTGTGCACGAGAGTATAAAAGACGAATTAACCCAGAAGTTGGTAGCGCGCTTTGCTGCTAAGGTTATCGGTGCTGGCATGGATGAGGCCGAAGTAACCCCAATTTTGACGGCTAACCAATTAGCCAAAATCGATGCTATGTGCGATAACGCTGTTGCCCAGGGTGGCAAGTGCTTGCTCGGTGGTAAATCTCTTAATAGAGCCGGCTATTTTATGCCCCCCACGGTGATCGAAGCACAGCCGCATTCAGACATAGCCCAGCAAGAAGTGTTTGGTCCTGTGCTGGTATTAATGAGTTTCACAGATGAACAAGAAGCCTATGATCTGGCTAATGGTACTGAGTTTGGTTTGGTGGCTGGGGTATTTACCCAAGACCTTAATTTAGCCCTGCGTGCCAGCAACGCATTAGTGGCAGGCCAAGTGTTTGTTAACCAGTGGTTTGCCGGTGGCATAGGCACCCCCTTTGGTGGTGTTGGAAAATCAGGTTTTGGGCGTGAAAAAGGTCAAGAAGCTTTGTATAATTACGTGCGTACTAAAAACATCGCTATCCGCCTAAAACTATAGAGTATTGTCCATGTCATCAACTAGCCCCGCCACACCTTATAAAAAGTGGCTTTGTATTATTTGTGGTTTTATCTATGACGAAGAGTTGGGCTGGCCCCATGATGGCATAGAACCGGGTACTCGTTGGGAAGATGTGCCCGTAGATTGGCTTTGCCCAGACTGTTTAGTGGGTAAAGAAGACTTTGAAATGGTAGAACTTCCCGTGGTTGCTGCAACTCCAGTTAACCCAGTTGCCGCTGCAAGCCTGACTATCCCCAGTGGTCCCATTGTTATTGTTGGCAGTGGCTACGCAGGTTATAACTTGGCCGAAGCTGTGCGTAAGCTTGATGCTAAGGTTGATATTGTGGTGCTGACGCAAGATGACGGCATGCATTACTCTAAGCCAACCTTGTCTACTGGCCTACAGATGCAGCAATCGGCTGACGACCTAGTGGTGGAGCTGCCTCTGGATCGCGCCAACCGGCTGAATATTCGTATCATCACCCACTGTCAGGTTGAACGTATTGATACTCAGGCCCAGCGTCTGCACACCAATATTGGCCAGCAAGCCTATGGTCAGCTGGTGCTAGCACAAGGCGCTCAAGCCATTAGTTTACCTATTGCCGGCAATGCCAGCGGCCACGTCATTAGCGTCAATGATTTACAGGATTACCGGAGTTATCGTCAATTGTTGCAAGGCCAGAAAAACGTATTGCTCATTGGTAATGGTTTGATTGGCTGTGAGTTTGCCAATGATTTGGCCTTGGTCGGCAAACACGTAAGTCTGGTTGGTTTAACGGCTTGGCCTATGGATCGCTTATTGCCAGAAGTGATTGGGCGTCGATTGCAAAGTAAATTGGCCGATATTGGCGTTGATTGGTGGTTGGAAAATACCGTGGCCTCAATTGACTACATAGATGCCGCTAATGCAGATGCTGGCTATCAAGTCACGCTCTCCAGTGGAGATCTATTGCAGGTGGATATTTTAGTGTCTGCCGTGGGCCTACAAGCCCGTACCAAGCTCGCTATCAATGCCGGCATTGTCTGTGGTGTAGGTATAAAAACCGATGCCAGGCTAATGACCAATGTAAATCATATTTATGCTCTAGGTGATTGTGTAGAAACCAATGGCCAGTTGCAGCCGTTTATTGCGCCCATTCACTGGGGTATTCAAGCCTTGTCACAGACCCTAACCGGTATACCTACTGCGGTTAGTTATCCGCATATGACGGTGGTGGTTAAAACACCAGCTTGTCCGATTACGCTATTAGCGCCACCGGCATTCAAGTCTGGGCAATGGCAGTTATCAGGTGACGAAGAGGGTATGGTTGCACGTTTTGAAGACAAAGCTGGGCAGCTGCAAGGCTTTGTATTGCAGGGTGAGCGAGTGGGTCAACGTAACGCGCTGCTCGACGAGCTGAAATCTTAACTAAAACCCGAGCACATTTTTCTGGTAGACGCATTTCTCTGGTAGAATAGGCGCTTTCACACCTTCAAAGGAAAGCGCCCATGTCTGAGCTAAACAATCTGCATAATCGAGTGGTTTGGTTTGACATGCCGATGGTCGACCTAGATCGTGCTATTGGCTTTTATGAGCGTGTATTAGCTGTCGAAGTCGACAAACAATGCTTCGATGGCTTTGAGTTTGCCACTTTAGCCAACGCGCAAGGCAACGGCGGCTGTTTAGTGCCCAATGCCGATGGCGTTAGTACCAGCCAAGGCAACCGCCTAGCTTTGCATTCCAGTATTTCGGCTTAATAACATAGCCCATTAGAAGGACTCACCTTGTCTCAATTTGATTTTTCCAGCCTAGGTTTAAACACCGCCCTAGTCGATAACCTAACGACCTTGGGTTATACCGAAATGACGCCTATTCAGGCCCAGGCTTTACCCCATATATTGGTTAATAAAGACGTTATTGCTAAAGCCAAAACTGGTTCTGGCAAGACCGCAACTTTTGCTTTGGGCTTGCTTAACAAGCTTGATGTAAAACGTTTTAGGGTACAAACCTTGGTGCTCTGCCCAACCCGAGAATTGGCCGATCAAGTGGCCAATGAGGTACGTAAACTAGCCCGTGGCATTCACAACATCAAAGTACTCACCCTGTGTGGAGGTATGGCCTTTGGCCCGCAAGTAGGCTCATTAGAGCATGGGGCACATATTATTGTGGGTACCCCAGGCCGGGTTGAAGAGCACCTGCGTAAAGCCAACCTAAACCTCGATAACCTCACCACCTTGGTGTTGGACGAGGCCGACCGCATGTTAGACATGGGCTTTCAACAAGCCTTAGACGACATTGTGAGCTACATGCCTAAACAACGTCAAACCCTGCTCTTTAGCGCCACCTATCCGCCGAAGATAGAAAAGACTGCACAGCGCATTATGTTGTCGCCAGTAACGGTTGAAGTGCAAGATATCCATAGCAAACAGACTATTGTGCAAACCCTATATCAAGTAGCAAGCAATGATGCTCGGTTTGATGCTGTACGGCTGTTGTTACAGGCCCATCAACCTGAATCAACGCTAATTTTTTGCAATACCAAACATGAAACTCAGCAGGTGGCTGACGCATTACGCGCAGTGGGTTATGAAGCCCTTGCCTTGCATGGTGATTTAGAACAAAAGCAGCGTGATCAAACTTTGGTACGTTTTTCCAATCGCAGTGCGTCTATCCTAGTGGCAACAGATGTAGCAGCACGAGGCTTAGACATTGAAGCCTTGGACTTAGTCATTAATTATCAAATTGCTCGTGAACTAGAAGTGCACACGCATCGTATTGGCCGTACTGGCCGAGCGGGTGCCCATGGCATTGCCTGTACTTTGCACACAGAAAAAGAAAACCATAAGATTGGTTTATTAGAAGTCTATCTGCAACAAACGCTAGAACGAGATGATTTGCCGCCTGAGTCATTGTTGCGTCAACCGGCGTTTTACCCACCTATGGCCACTATTCAAATAGGCGGCGGTAAAAAACAAAAGGTAAGGGCGGGTGATATTGTTGGCGCTTTAACCGGTGCTGGTGGCATTCCTGGCAGTGAAATTGGCAAGATTCAAGTGGGCGACCAATGGGCCTATGTGGCTGTTGCTCAAGCATACGCTAAAGCTGCTTTTCAAAGTCTCAGCGAAGGCAAGATTAAAGGCCGTAGCTTTAAAGTCAGACGCTTACGAGGTTAACTTAAGGATTTAACATGTCATTGAATTTATTATTACGCATTAATAGCGCTTCTTGCCTAATATTGGGCTTGCTGATGTTGCTACAAACTGATGCCGTTAATGCGCTGATAGGCAGTGAAAAGCCTATGCTAATTCACTCAATTGGTATTATTCTCGTGTTTAACGGCGTACATTTGTTGGTGGCTTCACTACGCCAGCAAATCAAACCCCACGAGGTGCTTTACTTCGTCATGGGCGACTATGCGTGGACCATACTCACGGTATTGCTGATTAGCTTTGATGCAGTGATTGTTGACCCTGAGGGTATTCGTGTGACCTTTGTTATCGCCATGTATACTGCTGCCATGGGCGCTATGCAATTTAGGCATTACAAAAACCTCAAGGAACGTGTCTAATCTAGGACATATTGCAGGCCTTCCCTAGATTAGCGGTTTAAACGCTTTTCAATTTGGCGTTTTTCCCATGCTGGACCAAATAGTTTAAACAGATTGAATGCGCCAATGCGGTGACTCGCTAAACCGATGCCCCAGCCCAATGTGGGCCACACTGCCCAGTAGTAATCATCGGCTTGAAATAGGTTAATTGCCCAGAGGACTGGGATGACTATACAGTAACTCAGTAAGTGCTTATAAAAGCCTATTATTTCTTCTACTTCGCGCATGGCGCGTTGTTCAGCTTGAGTAATTTCTAGCGTGCTCATACTTGCTTCCTTTTTAGGTTGTGTATCGAAGCAGGCCAACAAATCGTTAGCATCTACTTCAAACACCGCAGCCAGACATTTGGCCGACTCTTCGCTGGGCATTTGGTTCTTTTCCACACGTTGAATAGTGCGGATGCTTAAACCGCTGTATTCGGCCAATTGTTGCTGTGACCAACTGCGTTCTAAACGTAACTTGCGAATTATCATAATCAATGTCCTTGCTTTGGTGAGGCAAGATTAGCTAAAAACCCGAGCATAGCACACGCCATGGCGCGACTGTCAGACGACATACACTACTTGAACTACCAATGGATAGTTTCATGTTAGAATCGCTGGCTTAAAATTCAATGTGTTTTACATGAGATTGCCTATGTCTGCTTTACCTCATTGCCCAAAATGTAACTCCGAATATATTTATGAAGATGCTAGCCAATACATTTGCCCCGAATGTGCCCATGAGTGGGCTATGGATGGCTCGAGTGAAGACGATGACGACACTAAAGAAATCCGCGATAGCAATGGCAATCTGTTGCAAGACGGCGACACAGTTACTGTAATCAAGGACCTTAAGGTCAAAGGTTCATCCTTGGTGGTAAAGGTAGGTACTAAAGTCAAAGGCATTCGCCTCGTAGATGGTGATCATGACATCGATTGCAAGATCTCTGGAATTGGCGCCATGAAGCTCAAATCACAGTTTGTGAAGAAACAGTAACAAAAATTATTAACCAATGGTTGGCTAGATCACGGAATGTATTTATACTAATAAATTGTTCATATTTTTCATTTGGTGATATTTCACCATAATCAGTGCAGGCCTTCTACGTTTAACTGCGATTATTTGCAGGCATTGTACACAACACCTCGTGCCAGTATGCATGGAGTTAGCTATGGTAGAGCAGTTACGCTTGTATCCAAGCCCTAAAAAACAAGCACTGCGAATGCGTGGAAAATTAGTACTGATTTTTATACTAATTAAAGTGCTGCCGCTTATGTTGCTGGCCTGGTTGGCGTGGAATCAATCCACCAAACTGGTGGATATTTTGAGCCAAAATTACGACAAGCTGGCCAACACGTCACGTACCACCCTATCTCAAATAGGCATCTTGGCTATAAACGACTCGGTTAGGGCTCTGGACGAGCGGGCGCGTAATGAAATAGAGCGTCTGGCCACTGATACCGCAAGCCAAATAGCGCAATTTTTATATGCTCGAGACGACGACATAAAAATGCTGGCTAACTTGGTACCAAATGAGGCCAATTATCGTAATTTTATTAGCCATAAAAACAGTTATACCTACGACCAAAGTGACTGGTACCTGTCCGATGATGCCAGCCAGTGGTTGCCACGAAATATCGCCAAGCCCAAAGCACTGGCGGTATCCTCTTTGGTTGAAAATGATAATGCCTTTCATTCTAGACCTGCAGAAATAAGCAGGCGTAATCAGTCACAACCTTTGTACTTGGAGGCTTCCTTTATTTCGCCGACGGGGCAGGAGCTTTATAAGGTCACCTCCTCTGATTTTCTCTCCAGTCAGTTGAGAGACGTCTCTAAACCAGAGAATACATTTATTAAGGCGGAGGGCTACTTTGCTCAGCTGGCTCAACTAAAGGCAGGTGAAATATATGTGTCTGAGGTGATCGGTGCCTATCTACCGTCACGTATTACAGGTGCCTACACCCCTGCCGCAACGCAGCAGGCGGGGATTGATTTTGAACCTCATGAAAGTGCTTTTGCCGGCAAGGAAAACCCAGTTGGACGAAAGTTTAGAGGCTTGGTACGCTGGGCTACGCCGGTATTGCACGACGGTGAGCTCAAGGGCTACGTTACCCTAGCTTTGGACCACCGAAATATTATGGCATTTACCGATACTATCTTGCCAACAGCGCAGCGTTATACCTCTACCCCTGATGCAAGCCAAGGCAATTATGCTTTTATGTGGGACTATAAAGGGCGCAATATTGCACATCCCAGACATTATTTTATCACCGGTTATGACCCTCAAACAGGTCAGCCCGAAATGCCTTGGCTAGAGCAAAGTATTTATGATGATTGGCAGGCCAGTGGCTTGCCTTACGCGGTTTTTGTTGAGCAAACCGAAATTTTTAGAAATCAAAGCCTAAAAAATAAACCAGCATCTCAGTTGGGCCCAACCGGTAAACGTGCTTTAGATTGTCGCTTCCTCAATTTTGCCCCTCAGTGTCAAGGTTGGTTTGACCTTACTAAAGACGGTGGCTCAGGTTCATTTGTGATTTTCTGGAGTGGCTTGTGGAAACTGTCTGCGGCGGCGGCTATACCTTATTTTACTGGCCAATATGGCACCACCAAGCGAGGCTTTGGTTTCGTTACTGTTGGCGCTAATGTGGATGACTTTCACGAGCCTGCTATAGCTTCTCGGCAGCGTATTGATGATCTTATCGCCCAAAACGACGACGTCATCATCGCTCAAACACAGAGCTGGAAGCGCGCTGTGGCTGCTAATTTACGCGATACCGCTAATAGTTTAGCCGGGTCAACGCTATTGATGATGTTGCTGGTAATCATTATCGCAGTGTGGATGGCGTCTTATCTGACAGGGCGTATATTACAAATGATCAAAGGTGTAACAGCTTACAATAGAGGCACTAGATTTCGTTTTACGCCGCTAAAACAGGATGAGATGGGGGAGTTGGCCTCGGCTTTAGACAGCATGGCAGACCAGGTGGACGACAACTTAGCCCAGCTGAAGAACGAAATAGCACAACGTCAAAGCTACGAACAAGAGCTGCGAGAGGCGCAGGAGAATCTAGAAGAAAAGGTTGTTGAACGGACTCGGGCACTCACCATCCAGATTAAGCAACGCGAAAAAGCCGAATTGAGAATACGTTATCTGGCTGATCATGACGTGTTAACGGGGCTGCCTAATCGGCGTGGTTTTAATGACCAGCTGTCCAACGCGATATTGCGTGCCGACAGCAACAATAAACATGTGGCTCTTTTGTTTCTCGACCTCGATCGATTCAAAGAGGTCAACGATACTTTAGGCCACGGAATGGGTGATCAACTTCTGTGTTTTGTCAGCGATCTACTCAAATACAACGTACGAAAAGGCGATTTGGTCAGTCGCATTGGGGGGGATGAGTTTGCCATTATTATGGCCGACATGGATTCCTACGAAGATGTTTCTAAAACATCCGTACGGGTAGTAAAGGCTCTGTCTGAGGCTATCAATATTGATGGTCATGAAATTCAAATGGGTATAAGTATGGGTATCGCCCTGTATCCACAAGACAAGGCTAGTGCTGAAGACTTGATCTTGCTGGCTGACTTAGCCTTATACCAAGCTAAGGAAGAGGGAGGCAGGTGCAGCAAGTTTTTTGACCCCAAAATGCAACAGTTCGAACGTCGAAAAGTTCGTTTTGAACATGAATTGAGTAATGCTTTTTTAAGGCAGGAATTTATACTATTTTATCAACCTAGGTTCGACTACCAACAACAAAAAGTTATCGGTGTGGAAGCCTTAATTAGGTGGCAACACCCACAAAGAGGGTTGTTGTTGCCAGATGATTTTTTGGCGGCCGCGCAGCGTAGCGGCTTTATGCCAGAGTTGGAAAATTGGGTGCTCAAACAAACGTGCCAACACGCTTTGGGGTGGTTGGCAGCGGATCTAAAATTTGGCCGAGTGGCCTATAATGTATGCTCCAATGAGTTGCAGAAGGATAATTTTGTTGATTCTTTATTATCGGTCTTAAGTGCTTCTGGCCTGGAACCGCATTACTTAGAAATAGAAATAACAGAGCGTTCGCTGATTGGTCGATTTGACGCGGCTGTGGTCAATATTAACCGCCTTAGAGTCGTCAAAATTTCCGTAGCCATTGACGACTTAGGTGTTGAACATTCATCCCTGAGACGGCTCATCGAATGCCCCATAGATGTGGTTAAGATCGATAGCTATTTCATTCAAAAAATTGGTGAAAAAAAATCTGAGGCTGTGATCATCGCCTTGATAGAGCTAGCCCATAAACTAGGCCTTTGTGTAATTGCTGAGGGGGTAGAAACATCTTCGCAATTGCAGTTTTTGCAGACCCAAAACTGCCATGCTGTGCAAGGTTATTATCATGCTAAACCTATGCCAGAACACGAGTTTAGGAACTACCTGAGTGAACAAAATTCGACTAGGTAATGCATAGTGCCTATATATGCTATACAGCTAAATTATGGCGATCAGCAATGTCACAGATGTTAACGGCCCTAGATCTATTTGCAGAGCAGGTATGTTGGCACTGGGAATGGTCAGGCTTAAACTGAGTTGATCGCTGTAATTCCGATCATCTATGTTGGCCTCATGTTTTTGGCATAAGTGCTCAATGCGGCCGCTTAAGTCGTATGGGCATTGCAGTTCAACTTGACTCAAATCGCGTTTAACTGCAGTGGGGCAGGCGTCCACCACCAGTTTCACCGCTTCTACATAGGCTTTTACTAAGCCGCCTGTGCCTAGTTTTGTGCCGCCAAAATACCGAATCACCACCACGCTCACCTCGCCTATACCGCAATGGCTCAGCACCTGCAGCATGGGCTTGCCGGCAGTGCCTGAAGGCTCGCCCGCATCACTTAGGCCCCAGTAGGTGCTGTCTTGCGGTGCGGCCGCCACTACCGCCCAGCAATGGTGGCTGGCATCAGGGTATTGCTTGCGCATGTCGTTAAGGTGCTTGTCACACTCTGCGCGGCCATTTGTGTGGCGCAGATTGGCGATGAATTGGCTGTTCTTAATCACTAAGGTGAGTTCGAGGTCTGCGTCCTCTAAATGTGGAATTAGGTAGCTCAAAACGGTCCTTTTATTCATTGAAGCGGGTACAATAACGCCAAAATCCACACTAAATTACATGCACATGAATCAACAACAACTGCGCTTTGGCGGCGTAGAAAGATTATACGGGGTAGACGCATACTCTGCCATTCGCAATGCCCATATTTGTGTGGTGGGCATTGGCGGTGTGGGTTCTTGGGTGGCGGAAGCCTTAGCGCGTTCTGGGGTGGGGAAAATTACCCTGATCGATATGGATGACGTGGCCGAAACCAATTTAAACCGACAGTTAGTGGCCCTAGGTTCAACCATTAATGAGCCTAAAGTGGAGGTGATGGCGCGACGTATTGCCGACATTAATCCCCAGTGCCAGTGTCATGTGATTGAAGAGTTTGTGGGCCAAAGTAATCTAGAGGCTTGCTTGGATCGTGACTATGATTATGTCATTGATGCCTGCGATTCGATTAAAGCCAAAGCCATGATGATTGCCTGGTGTAAGCGCCGCCGCTTGCCCATTATCACCATTGGTGGTGCCGGTGGGCAGCGTGATCCAAGCCAGGTTAAAATTGTGGACCTAGCCATGACCAAGACCGACCCTTTGGCAGCAAAATTGCGTTCCACCCTGCGTAGCCAGTATGGTTTTAGCAAAAACCTTAAGAGTCGCTTTCGTATCGAATGTGTTTGTTCTACAGAGCAGCTCAGCTATCCGCAACCCGATGGCAGTGTAGACTGGGCTAAAAGTGCCAATGTGGCAGGCGCCAAGATGGATTGTAGCCGTGGTTTTGGTGCGGTCAGTTTTGTGACTGGCAGTTTTGCTTTTATTGCCGTGGCGCGGGTGTTGGATAAAATAATTGCCAAGCAAGCACGCCAAAAAGCTTAATCTAGATTCAAACCCTCGGCTTGTTGCCGCCACACCACTTGGGCCAAACAAGCTAGCTTGTCTGCTTTGCTCATAATTATCCAATTACGCACTTCGTCTTGGCTGCGATAACAACCTTTGCATACCAGCTCATCCTTTTTAAACAGGCAAACTTTGACGCACGGTGAGGGGATAGAGTTGTCTATGTTACGGTTAGGGCGTGGGCGACGGCGCATGGTTAAATTTCTAGAGAAAGATTATGCCGCTATTATGGCCTGATACAGGCGCGCATAAAAGACCTGTGTGATAGAATGCGGGCTGTTTTTTGCGTTTGGATCAATTGATTTATGTTGGGTCGCATTGGATTTGTGTGGGGCAGTATTGGGGTGGTGGGCTTACTATTGTTTTCTGTGGTACGCCTGTCGAACATTGCCTTGGAATTTTTCCTCTACCCAGCACAGGTTTGGCATTGGCTGGCCTTGATCCTGTGGGTCGTGTTCATGGCCTATACCGAAGGCTTTAAGGGTTTCCAAAAAGCCTTTTCCCCCCGTGTTGCTGCGCGCTTGATATGGCTGCAACAAAACCCCAAACCATGGCTGGTGCTATTGGCACCTTTATTTGCTATGGGTTTTATCTATGCTTCTAAAAAACGCACCATTGTGTCCTACAGTATCTTGGCCATGGTGGTGATGTTTATTACCATTGCGGTGTACTTACCACAACCATGGCGACCCATAATGGATGCCGGCGTGGTGATTGGCTTGTTTTGGGGTGCTACGGCCACGGGCTGGCATATCTTAATGGCTATGCGGGCGGGTACTAGTTTGGTGAACCCGGAATTGCCCCGCAGCGCCTATCGCAACCATTAGGTCGATATAATGAAAACTGTAATATGGATGATGGGTGCAATTGCCTCGTTTAGTCTAATGGCCATTGCGGCACGTGAGCTTGATGGCCACATAGACAAGTTCGAGCTGCTGGCTATACGTAGTATAGTCGGTGTGGTGCTGTTAGTGATCATCATGAACGTGATTAAGCGCCCAACGCTAATGTACAGTCAGCGCACTAAAACCCACTTTTGGCGAAATTTGGTGCACTTTATTGGCCAGTTTTTATGGCTGGTGGCCATTGGGCTATTGCCCTTGGCAGAAGTGTTCGCCATAGAGTTTACCATGCCCCTGTGGGTGTTGATTATTGCCGCAGTATTTTTGGGTGAACGCATTACCAAGCGTAAATCTGTAGCCGTGGCTTTAGGTCTGTTGGGTGTTGCCATCATTGTTAAGCCGGGGCAACAATTGCTTAGCCAAGGCGCCATCATCATGTTAATAGCGGCCTTTTGTTTTGCCATTACTCTTATTATTAATAAATCCTTACTGCGTACCGAGCACCCGCTCACCATTGTCTTCTATATGACCCTCATTCAACTGCCCTTAGGTGCGTTGCTAGCGGGTGCCGATTGGACTATGCCTGCGCCTTGGATGTGGCCTTGGGTTATGGCTATAGCGTTAACGGGATTGTCTGCCCATTACTGTGTGTCTAAAGCCATGCAAATGACCGAAGTCAGTGTGGTGATTAGTTTGGATTTCCTGCGTTTACCGCTCATTGCTACCATGGGTATGATGCTGTATGGCGAGTCATTTGATGTTGCAGTGTTGTTCGGCGGAGCGTTAATACTAGCGGCCAATCTTATTAATCATTGGCAGCCCAAAAAGACGGCCTAGATGGGCTTGTTAGCCTTTAATTAGCAACGCACTAACCACTTGTAAACGGCCTTGTTGGATGTTTGCTAATACATTGGCGCTCATTACACCGGCCTTAGCCCCAAGGGCTAATTGCGAAGTGAAGGGTGACGAGAAGGCGGATAGGGACTTATGTTGACGGGCTTGTTTAATCCAAGCCAGCGCGGTGGCCGTATTGTCGGCAAACTTGTGTAATTTAAAACCACTGCTCTGAGCTATGTCGACAAAAATCGACCACTGGATCAGGTGGCTGTGGCCTAGCTCTTGGGCCCAGGGCGTGGGGTAACTTACCTCAGCGGCTGTTACCCCTGTAGCTAGCATCACCTCATGCAATAATAGCTGGCCGCTAGGTTTGAGCGCAGCATATAAGCCCGCTAATAACTCTGCCTTAGGGGCAATGTTCATGGTGGCGTGCTGGCTGACGATAAAGTCAAAGCTAGCCGCTGCAAAGGGCAGGCTTAAGCTATTGCCTACCACAAAACTGCAATCGGGCGGCGGCGCTAAGCTTTGGTTGAGTAGCCTTGCCGCTTGAATATACTCAGCATTAAGGTCTAGGCCTATCATACAACAACCATGTTGTTGCGCTAGGTAACGGCTAGTGCCGCCTAAACCACAGCCAATATCTAAGCCTTGTTTTGCCTCAGTCGGCAACCATGCTATTAGCTCTTGCGTAGCTGGGATGCCGCCCAGGTGTAGCTGGTCTATGCCCGCAAAATCTTCAACTTGCCAAGCGCTAGAGCTGTTTTGTGCTAATAGGTTGGTAAGACGGCTAAACATAGGCGGCTCTAAACCGCCAGTGCAGGCAGGTCAACAAACAAATCCAGCGCTTCTGGGTTGGCGAGGGCATCTTTGTTTTTCACCTCTTCACCGTGCACTACCTTGCGTACCGCTAATTCCACGATCTTACCGCTAATGGTACGGGGGATGGCGGCCACTTGGATGACCTTGGCAGGTACGTGACGCGGGGTGGTGTTAGTACGGATCTGTTGTTTAATTTGCTTAATCAGTGTGTCGTTGAGTTGTGTGCCCTCGCGTAACACAACAAACAGCACCACACGCACGTCATTTTGCCAGTTTTGGCCGATAACGATGCTATCTACCACTGCTTCTATAACTTCCACCTGGCGATAGATTTCTGCGGTACCAATGCGTACGCCGCCTGGATTGAGAACGGCGTCGGAACGGCCGTGGATGATAATGCCGCCATGTTGGGTGATTTCGCCATAGTCACCTTGGGCCCAAGTATTTTTAAATTGGGTAAAGTAAGCTTGGTGATATTTTTCGTTGTTAGCATCGTCCCAAAAATAGATAGGCATGGCCGGGAAACTGCTAGCGCATACAAGCTCGCCCTTAGTTTGGGTGATGGCTCGTCCTTCATCGTCAAATATGCGTACGTCCATACCTAGGCCTGCGCATTGCAACTCACCGCGATAAACGGGCAAAATGGGACAGCCTAGGGCAAAGCAGGAGATGATGTCGGTGCCACCGGAAATAGAGGCCAACAGCACATCGGCCTTAACCTGTTGATAGACGTAATCGAAGCTTTCGTGGGCCAAGGGAGAACCGGTCGATAGGATGGTCTTGAGCGAACTTAAGTCATGGCTTTGTTTGGGGCTTATGCCGCTTTTTTCTAGTGCTGCGATGTACTTGGCGCTGGTGCCAAAAATAGTCACCTTTTCGGTTTGTGCCATATCCATAAGAATGCTGGGCGTTTTAAAGGGTGAACCGTCGTAAAGCAGTACCGTGCAGCCCATGGCCAAGCCGCTTACCAGCCAGTTCCACATCATCCAGCCGCAGGTGGTGTAGTAGAACAGCACGTCGTCACGGCTCACATCTGTGTGCAATAAATGTTCTTTATTGTGCTGCAACAAAGTGCCGCCAACACTGTGCACGATGCACTTTGGCACGCCGGTGGTGCCGGAGGAATACATGATGTAGAGCGGGTCGGCAAAGTTGCAGTCAACAAATTCAATGTTGGTGGCCGTGGCATCAATAAAGTCGGCTAGGTGCATGGCCTTGTTGGTAACCATGGTGTTGAGTTGAGTCAAATCTGCTTTGGAGCTGATGTGATCACACACAACAATGGCTTCGATGCAGTCCAACTGAGCAGCAATGCCGCCAACACCGGGCAACGAATCCAAACATTTACCATTGTAAAAATAGCCGTCGGTGGTGAATAGAATACGCGGTTTGATTTGACCAAAGCGATCCAATACGCCGTTAATTCCAAAATCGGGTGAGCAGGAGCTCCACACAGCGCCTAGACTGGTGGTGGCGAGCATGGCCACTACCGTGTCGATGACGTTAGGCATAAAGCCTGCAACACGGTCACCGGGCTGAATATTGTAGCGTTTGAGGCCAGCGGCCACCTGCGCCACTTTACTATAGAGCTGGGCATAGGTGAGCTGTTGGCGGCTGCCATCTTCGCCACAAAAAACTAGCGCCACTTGCTCATCTCTGTATTTGAGCAAGTTGGCGGCAAAGTTAAGCTTGGCTTGGGGGAACCATTGAGTCCCGGGCATTTTATCGCCATCCAGCAACACCGTGTCGCCCTTAGTGCTGGCCACCACGCCGGCGCTGTCCCACAGGTCACTCCAGAACTGATCTTTGTGGGTTACGCTCCATTGGTGTAGATCAGCGTAAGTTTGAAACTCAACCCCGTGCTTGTCATTACATGCCAACATAAACTGCCAAAGGTTGGTGGCTTCAATACGGGCTTGGCTAGGCTGCCAGAGTGGGGCTGTCATGGGGTATCCTTGTCATGCTTGGCTGGGTGGCTAATTTAACTCAGTGGCGCACCATACCACTTGATGAAATCCGACGCTAACTGAGCGCAATACTGGTTTTGGCGCCACTGGGTCGGCCCAGTAATTGGCTGATGTCACGACCTACTTTAATTAGCCGGTCTAACTGCACCCCAGTGTCTATGTTAAGGCCGTGCAGTAGATAGACTAAGTCTTCGGTGGCAAGGTTGCCGCTGGCACCTTTAGCATAAGGACAGCCGCCTAAACCTGCTATGGAACTGTCGAAGCTGCTCACGCCAGCCTGCATCAAGGCCATAACATTGACTAAGGCTTGGCCGTAAGTATCGTGGCAGTGGCCTGCTAGTTGCGTTACTGGTACGTATTTTTGCACCGCGCTGAGCATGTCGAGCATGCGAGCTGGAGTGGCCGTGCCGATGGTGTCACCGAGGGAAATTTCGTGGCAACCCATTTGTAACAATTGATCCGCCACTTGGGCCACCAGCTGCGGCTTTATAGCGCCTTCGTAAGGGCAATCGACCACTACGGAAACATAGCCTCGTACTTTTACACCCGCTGCCAGGGCGGCTTTAGCCACTGGCGTAAAGCGCGCTAAACCTTCGGCAATTGAACAGTTGGTATTGCGCTGGCTAAAGCTTTCGCTGGCCGCACCAAATACCGCTATTTCATCTACGCCCGCAGCTAAAGCGCGCTCTAAGCCCTGCATGTTGGGGGTTAGGGCGCTATAAGTAACATGTTGAAGGCGGGTGATGCGCTGTAACACCTCCGCGCTGTTGGCCATTTGTGGCACCCATTTAGGGTGCACAAAAGCCGCCGCTTCAATGTGACGTAAACCAGCGGCTGCGAGCCTGTCTATAAGGTTAGCCTTAACGGCGGCATCAAGCATGGGGCCAGCTTCGTTTTGCAGACCATCTCTGGGGCCAACTTCAACAATTTTAACTCGCTTAGGCAATGATTTTAGCATCATGGTTAGGCTTCTTCTGGTTCTAAGTGTAACAACTGAGCATCGGCACTAACCAAATCACCCACTTGGAAGTATATTTCACCCACAGTGCCTGCCTGGGGCGCGGTAATGGTGTGTTCCATCTTCATGGCTTCCACCACCATCAAAGGGTCCCCAGCGGCTACTTGCTGCCCCTTAGTAACCATGCAGGCAATGAGGCTGCCATTCATGGGGGCGCAAATATCGCCAGTATTGATGGCATCGCCGCCGGTAAAGTCATCCAGGCTGGCAGCGCACAAAGTAACTTGTACCTTACCCGCAGCGGTAAATAGGCTCAAGCAGCCACCATCAAGGAAATAACCGGCTTTGATTTGGCCTTGGGCAGTGTGCAAGGTTACCCGATCAGCACTGAGCTGGCCTTGCACCTGATCATTTATCTCTATGACATGGCGTTGGTCGAGGTAAGTGACGTCAAATTGTTGCGTTTGGGGCTGGTTTAAACGCAGGCCGGTTAAAGCGCCAAACTGCTTGTGTGCTGCTTGCTGGAAGATTAAACCTGCCATGGCCAGGATTTGTGCTTGATCTTGAGCGCTAGGGGCCAACAACACCGCTTGATGCTGTTCAATGATACCTGTATGCAGCTGGGCTTGGGCAAAGTCATCTAAGGCCGCTAGGCGGCGTAAGAAGTCGATGTTGGTGCGAATGCCTTCGAGCTGGTAGGCCTTCAATGCTAAGTCGAGCTTAGCCAAGGCTTGAGGCCGGTCTTCTGCCCAGACGATCAATTTGGCGATCATGGGGTCATAAAAAGGGCTAATGGCATCGCCTTCGAGTACGCCTGTGTCGATGCGCACAGAGGTGTCGGTAGCGGGCTCGCGTAAATACTTAATGGTACCGGTAGAAGGTTGGAAATCTTGCTCTGGGTCTTCGGCATAAATACGCGCCTCAAAGGCATGGCCCTTAAGCTTTATTTGCTCTTGTAACATGGGCAGGGGCTGGCCTGCGGCTACCTTCAGTTGCCACGCCACTAGGTCAGCGCCGGTAACCATTTCGGTGACCGGGTGCTCCACCTGTAAGCGGGTATTCATTTCCATAAAGTAGTAGCTACCGTCGCTGGCCAGTAAAAACTCAACCGTACCCGCGCCTACATAGTCAATGGCTTGGGCGGCTTGTACTGCGGTAGTGCCCATTTGAAGGCGTAATTGATCAGATAAGCCCGGTGCTGGGGCTTCTTCAATTACCTTTTGGTGGCGCCTTTGGGCCGAGCAATCGCGGTCGCCTAAATACACGCCATTACCGTGGCGGTCGCAAAACACTTGTACTTCCACATGGCGTGGGGCCAATAGGTATTTTTCGATTAACACATCACTGTTACCAAAGCTGGCTAGGCCTTCACGGCGGGCACCAGCAAGATGGGTAAGAAAATCAGCACTCTTATCAACCACGCGCATGCCTTTGCCACCGCCACCTGCGACTGCTTTGATCAATAGAGGATAGCCCATAGCGTCGGCTTCGCTTTGTAGTAGGCTGTCGCTTTGATCAGCACCGTGATAGCCCGGCACCAAAGGGATGCCAGCAGCGGTCATGATAATTTTGGCGGCGCTCTTGCTACCCATTTGCTCAATGGCGGGCACATCTGGGCCGATGAAAACAATGTCCTCGGCCTGGCAAGCGGCCACAAAATCGGCGTTCTCCGACAAAAAACCATAGCCTGGATGCACACAATCGGCTTTGGCTAGCTTGGCAATGGCCAAGATTTTGTCGGCCCTTAGGTAGCTGTCTGCGGCTGGGGCTGGGCCCAGGTGCCAGGCTTCGTCGGCCTGCTGTACATGCAAGGCATTGGCATCGGCATCGGAGTATACGGCAATGGTGCGCATGCCCATGGCTTTAGCACTGCGTATAACACGGCAGGCAATTTCGCCACGGTTAGCAATAAGAACAGATTTCAACATAATAATTTCCTTCGCTAGACTTGAGTCTGTCTTCGCCTGGTTTAACTTAGCTGTTCTTAGCTAGCCAGGGAGCGGTTGTTTTATCTAAAAAGGCCTGCAAACCCGCTTGTCCATTGGGGCTTACGCGAATCTTGGCAATCGCCTCGCAAGTGGCTTTTTGAGTGCTTGCTAAGTTATCCTTAGCTAGTGGAGAGGCGTTATTAAAGCTGCTGAGTAGCGACTTTATAGCCACCACAGCCTCTGGGCTATTGCCCAAACTTAACTTAATCCAGGCTTGCTTGGCGGCTTGCAATTGATCAACTTCAACCACTTGATGCACTAGGCCATAGTCTTTAGCTTGGTTAGCGTTAAATACCGCAGCGCTGATCATTAAGTGTCGGCTTAAAGAAATACCAATCTTGTTGAGCACGAAGGGGCTAATAACGGCTGGAATTAGGCCAATACGCACTTCACTTAAACAAAAGTTGGCACTGTCCACTGTAATCACTGTGTCACAACAGGCCATCAAGCCTACTGCACCTCCAAAGGCGGCACCATTAACCAAGGCTAAAGTAGGTTTTGGGAAGCTATCTAGCAGGTGCATTAGCTGGGCTAGCTCATTGGCATCAGCCAAGTTAGCTGCTTCATCGTAGTCTGCCATGCGTTGCATCCAGGCTAGGTCAGCGCCTGCGGAAAAGCTCTTGCCAGTACCGGTGATGATTAAGGCCCGCAGTTCAGGTTGTGCGGCTAATGTTTGTAAATGGCCGATCAACTGCTGGATGATGTGATCATCAAAGGCATTGTGCTTGGCTGGGCGATTAAGGATAAGCAAGGCAATGCCTTGCTTATCAACGCTGCATAACACATGTTCAGACTCAGACTCTGTGGCTGGCGTAGAAGGTGTTGTCGTCATGGTGTTGTTCCCCATCATTGGTTACATGCGGAACACGCCAAAGCGTGTCTCTTGGGCGGGTTTATTGAGGGCGGTGGCTAAAGCAATGCTTAGCACGCTGCGTGTGTCTTTGGGGTCGATGATGCCATCGTCCCACAAACGTGCACTGGCATAGTAAGGGTGACCTTGGTGCTCATACTGGGCCAGTATGGGTTCACGCATGGCCTGTTCATCGGCCTCGCTGAAATCTTCTCCACGGCTTGCCAGTTGGTCGCGTTTTACTTGGGTAAGTACTCCAGCGGCCTGTTCGCCACCCATAACTGAGATGCGACTGTTGGGCCACATCCAGATAAAGTTAGGCTCAAAAGCGCGGCCACACATGCCATAGTTGCCAGCGCCGTAGCTACCGCCAATGATAATGGTGAACTTGGGCACCTTGGCGCAAGCCACGGCGGTAACCATTTTCGCGCCGTGTTTGGCAATGCCTTCGGCTTCGTATTTTTTACCTACCATAAAGCCGGTGATGTTTTGTAAAAATACCAAGGGAATTTGACGTTGGCAACAAAGCTCGATGAAATGTGCGCCTTTTTGTGCAGATTCGGAGAATAACACCCCGTTATTGGCGATGATGCCTACAGGATAGCCGTCAATACGAGCAAAACCACAAATTAAAGTGGTGCCGTATAAGGCTTTGAATTCATCCAGTTGTGAGTCGTCTACAACCCGTGCGATGACATCGCGTACGTCAAACGGCTTACGTAAATCAGTGCCCACAATGCCGTAGATTTCTTCCGCAGAATATCTGGGTGGCTGGCTGGCTTGACGCGGCAGCGGGTTGGCTGGCGTTTTTGGACAGTTGGCAATGCATTGGCGGGCGATGAGCAGCGCGTGCTCATCGGATTCAGCGTAATGGTCGGCCACGCCGGAAATTCTGCAATGGGTGTCGGCACCGCCAAGCTCTTCAGCGCTAACTTCTTCGCCAGTAGCGGCTTTCACTAACGGGGGGCCGGCAAGAAAGATGGTGCCTTGTTGCTTAACAATGATGGATTCATCGGCCATGGCGGGAACATAAGCGCCGCCCGCGGTGCAAGAGCCCATAACCACGGCAATTTGGGGGATGCCCAAGGCTGACATGTTGGCCTGGTTGAAGAAAATACGGCCAAAATGCAACTTATCGGGGAACACTTCGTCTTGCTGGGGTAGGTTGGCACCGCCCGAATCCACTAGGTAGATGCAGGGTAAATTGTTTTGCAGGGCTATGTCTTGAGCCCGCAGGTGTTTTTTTACAGTTAAGGGGAAGTAAGTACCGCCTTTAACCGTGGCATCGTTGGCAATGATCATACAATGGCGGCCATTAACCAAGCCAACGCCACAGATGATACCGGCACTGGGTACAGGCACATCATAAACCTGATGCGCGGCCAGTTGCGATATTTCCAAAAATGGCGAGCCTGTATCCAGCAAGGTTTCAATGCGTTGGCGGGGCAGTAGCTTGCCCCGACTTAGATGCTTGGCTTGGTATTTTTCGCCACCGCCTTGCTGTAATTGGGCCACCTGATGTTGTAAGTCATGCACCAACACCTGCATGGCACTGGCCTTGGCTTTAAAATCAGCGCTTTGAGAATTGATTGTGTTACTTAAGGTAGCCATAGTTAGCGACTCTCGTTAAATAGTTCACGGCCAATTAACATACGCCTAATTTCCGAGGTGCCAGCCCCAATTTCATACAGCTTGGCATCACGCAGTAAGCGCCCCGTTGGGCTTTCGTTAATGTAGCCGGTGCCGCCTAAGAGCTGGATGGCATCCAAGGCCATTTTGGTGGCTAGTTCGGCAGCATATAAAATAGCGCCAGCCGAGTCTTTGCGCGTGGTTTCACCACGGTCACATGATTTGGCAACGTTATAAACGTAAGATTTTGCCGCATTCATTTGTGTATACATGTCGGCTAGCTTGCCTTGCACCAGCTGAAATTCGCCAATGGCTTGACCAAATTGTTTGCGGTCGTGAACATAAGGTACCACTATGTCCATACAAGCCTGCATGATGCCCAAGGGGCCACCAGACAATACTACGCGCTCATAGTCGAGGCCACTCATGAGCACTCGCACACCGCCATTAAGCTGGCCAAGGATGTTGGCAGCAGGGACAGCACAATCGATAAACACCAGTTCGCAGGTGTTAGAACCGCGCATGCCTAGTTTGTCGAGCTTTGGCGAGCGACTAAAGCCAGGGTAATCACGTTCTACAATAAAAGCGGTGATGCCTTTAGCGCCAGCGGAGGCGTCGGTTTTGGCATAAATAACGTAGGTATTGGCATCAGGGCCATTGGTGATCCACATCTTAGTGCCGTTGAGAATATAATGGTCACCCTTTAATTCGGCTTTAAGCTGCATGCTCACCACATCGGAGCCCGCACCTGGCTCGCTCATAGCTAGGGCACCTACATGGTCGCCACTGATAAGCTTGGGTAGGTACTTGGTTTTTTGCTCGTCGCTGCCATGGCGGTGGATTTGATTGACGCAGAGGTTGGAATGGGCACCATAGCTAAGTCCAATGGAAGCAGAAGCACGACTGATCTCTTCCATGGCAATGGTGTGAGCTAAATAACCCATACCTGCGCCGCCATACTGTTCGTCACAGGTGATGCCCAGTAAACCCATGTCACCCATTTTTTTCCACAATGGTGCCGGGAATTCATTATCCACATCGGTAGCTTCAGCTAAAGGTGCGATTTCGGCAGCGGCAAATTGATTGACCTGCTCCCGCAGCATGTCATTGGTTTCGCCTAAGTCAAAGTTAAGGCTGGTGTAAGTGCTGATCATGCTAAATTCTCCATAAGTCTTGGGTCGGATAGGGCGCTGGTGCAGCGTTGCTCGGCTACATCCAGTTGCTCTTGTAAGGCGCAAATGTCTTCCATTTGCTGTTTAAGGGCGGCTTTTCTAGTTTGAATTTTTTCGATAAAAACCAATAACTGTTGGTCATTGTTACTGGCGTTTGGGTCATACAGGTCAAGGATTTGGCTAATTTCAGCCAGGGATAGACCCAGGCGTTTGCCTCTGAGAATGAGCTTCAGCCAAGTTTTGTCGTGGCTTGAATAAATACGCTTTTGACCCTCACGTTGCGGGGCGAGCAAGCCTTGGTCTTCATAAAAACGAATGCTGCGCGTGGTGATGTCAAATTCCTTCGACAATTCGCTAATAGTGAATATAACTTGCTGCATGGATAATGGCCCATATAAAATATTTCAATTGTTGCATATATTGGTTGACGTTAACGTAAAGGTCAAGCAAAATGTTAAAACAATTAGACTTTCTATAACCTCACTATATTTCCTATAACGGAGCCTCACCATGAGTCAAGAAGTGTATATCGTTGCTGGCAGTCGTACTCCAATGGGTGGCCTTGATGGCAGCCTTGCTAGCCAAAAGGCTGCACAACTGGGCTCGGTTGCCATTACCGGCGCTTTGGCTCGGGCTAAGCTTGACCCAGAAAAGGTTGACGAAGTGTATATGGGTTGTGTCTTGGCTGCCGGCCAAGGCCAAGCCCCAGCCAGGCAAGCAGCCTTGGGCGCAGGTTTACCCAAAAGTGTGCCTTGCACCACGGTCAACAAAATGTGTGGTTCTGGTATGCAAACCACCATTATGGGCTACAATGCCATTAAGGCAGGTTCTGCTCAGATAATGGTGTGCGGCGGCATGGAAAGCATGACCAATGCGCCATACTTGCTGCCCAAGGTACGCCAAGGCATGCGTATGGGCCATGGCCAAATGCTCGATCACATGTTTTTCGATGGCTTGGAAGATGCCTACAAAGGTGGCCTCATGGGCAGCTTTGCCCAAGCCACGGCCGATGATTACGGTTTAACCCGACAAGCCATGGATGCCTTTGCCATTGCTTCGTTATCAAAAGCCAATGCCGCTATCGCCAATGGCGATTTAGACGCCGAAATTGAAGCCGTAGAAATAACCAGCCGTAAGGGCACGGTTAGCGTGTCTGTAGACGAGCAGCCAGGCCAAGCCCGCATCGACAAGATTCCTCAGTTACGTGCTGCCTTTAAGAAAGACGGTACCATTACTGCCGCCAATGCCAGCTCCATTTCCGATGGTGCTTCAGCCCTGGTGTTAGCCAGTAGTGAGGCGGTAACCCAACAAGGCTTGGTGCCTGCAGCACGCATTCTGGGGGTACAGAGCTTCGCCCGTGAACCCGCCGAATTTACCATTGCCCCCATTGGTGCGGTACAGGGCTTACTAAAGCAATTAAACTGGCAGGCCAGTGATGTAGACCTGTTTGAAATCAACGAAGCCTTTGCCATGGTGACCATGTTGGCAATTTCTGAACTGGGCTTAGATGCAGACAAGGTCAATATCTACGGTGGCGCTTGCGCCCAAGGCCACCCCATTGGTTCTACCGGCTCACGCATTATCCTTACCTTAATGACCGCCCTTAAGAACCAAGGCCTGAAGCGTGGCATTGCCGCCTTGTGTATAGGTGGCGGTGAAGCCACGGCAGTAGCCATTGAGTTGGTGTAGACATACTCTCACTGTCATTGCGAAGGCTGTAGGCCTGTGGCAATCCATAGGCCCGCGAATTTGGATTGCTTCGTTGCACTCGCAATGACAGCAAGGAACTAACAAGGAATAATAATGAATTTTGACTTAAACGAAGACCAAACCGCATTTGTTAACCTAGCCCAACAATTTTCCGCCAACGAGCTTGCCCCCCATGCGGCCCGTTGGGACGCCGAGGCGATTTTTCCTAAGGCCACCTTGCAACAAGCGGGTGAACTCGGCTTTTGTGGGCTTTATAGTGACCCAGAAATCGGTGGCTTAGGCTTGAGCCGGCTTGATTCTTCATTGATTTTTGAACAGTTGGCCATGGGCTGCACCACCACCACGGCCATGCTTACCATTCATAATATGGCCACCTGGATGCTATCCGACTTTGGTAGCGCCGCAACAAAGGCAGCCTACGGCCCGCAGTTAACTAGTGGTGAATTGTTGGCATCCTATTGTTTAACCGAACCCAATGCCGGTTCAGACGCTGCGTCGTTAACCACCAAAGCTGTGAAAGACGGTGATGAGTATGTTATTTCTGGTACTAAGGCGTTCATTTCTGGCGCCGGCGAAACCGATATATTAATAGTTATGGCACGCACTGGAGAGCCAGGCGCAAAAGGTGTATCGGCCTTCTTGGTGGAAGCCCAAAGCACAGGCATTAGCTATGGCCGTAAGGAAGAAAAGATGGGCTGGAAGGCCCAGCCAACTCGCACGGTGAACTTTGATCAGGTACGGGTACCGGCACAAAACCTACTGGGTAATGAAGGTGACGGCTTCACCATCGCCATGAAAGGCCTAGACGGTGGTCGCATCAACATTGCTACTGTAGGCCTGGGTACGGCGCAACAGGCCATGAACGACGCCTTAGCTTACGTTAACGAGCGCAAACAATTTGGTAAGCCTATTGCGGCCTTCCAAGGCATGCAGTTCAAACTGGCCGACATGAATACCGAGTTAGTGGCCGCCCGCCAAATGGTGCGTTTAGCCGCCTTTAAACTCGACAATAAAGACCCAGACGCCACCACCTATTGTGCCATGGCCAAGCGCTTTGTTACCGATGTGGGCTATCAAGTGTGTGACGAAGCATTACAGTGCTTTGGCGGCAATGGCTATATTAAAGAATTCCCCATGGAGCGCTACTTGCGAGATTCGCGGGTGCATCGCATTCTGGAAGGCACTAACGAAATTATGCGAGTTATTATTGCGCGGCGTATCTTGGTAGACCAAGCTCAAGCTCAAGCCATTTTATAACAGCATAAAAGGATAAACCGATGAATCCAGCGATTCCCTATAAGATTGAAGGCCATGTGGCCGTGATTACCATCAACAACCCGCCAGCCAATACCTGGACGCGGGACAGTTTAGATGCTTTGGCCGATTTGATTCATCAATTTAATGCCAACAAAGACATTTACAGCTTGGTGATTACCGGTCAGGGCGATAAATTTTTTTCTGCCGGCGCCGACCTAAAGCTGTTTGCCGATGGCAACAAACAAGTTGCGGCCGACATGTCTACGGCTTTTGGCCGTGCGTTTGAAGTGCTGAGCCAGTTTAGAGGTTTAACTATTGCTGCCATTAATGGTTATGCCATGGGTGGTGGCCTAGAAGTAGCACTGGCTTGTGATTTGCGCATTGCTGAAGCTCAGGCGCAAATGGCCTTGCCAGAAGCAGCGGTGGGTTTGTTGCCTTGTGCCGGAGGCACGCAAAACTTAGCCTGGTTAGTGGGTGAGGGTTGGGCCAAACGCATGATCTTGTGTGGTGAACGGCTTAACGCCCAACAAGCCCTTGATATAGGTTTAGTGGAAGCCGTAACAGAGCAAGGCCAGGCCTTGGCCCAGGCGATGGAGTGGGCTCAAAAATCTGAGCGTCAGAGCCCAACCAGCATTGCTGCATGTAAACGCTTGATTCAATCGGCCCGTAAAGAACCCATGTTTGCCGGTATGGGCTATGAGCGTGATGAATTTGTGCGTTTGTTTGATAGCAACGACCAAAAAGAAGGCGTGCAAGCCTTTCTAGAAAAGCGCAAGCCACAATGGACTAACAGTTAATGTCAGAGTCAGCCTTACTAATCAAAAAACACCCCAGCCAAGGTGGCCAACAGCTGGTGGAAGTAACCTTAAACTCAGCTAAAAGCCTTAATGCGCTCAATGAAGAGATGATTGCTGGCTTGTTGCAATATTTGCCCCAATGGGAGGCAGACGACACAGTTATGGCCGTCATCATGCGCGGCGCAGGAGATCGCGCTTTTTGTGCCGGTGGTGATATTCGTGCGCTATATGCCGCGATGGCGGCAGGCGACGAGTCCATAGGTCAGCAGTTCTTTAATGCTGAATACAGTTTGAATTTATTGCTGCACGAAATGCAAACCCCAGTTATTGTTTGGGGCAATGGCTATGTGATGGGCGGTGGTATGGGTTTATTACAGGGCGCAAGCCTACGTATAGGTACCCAGTCAAGTCGTTTGGCCATGCCAGAAGTGAGCATTGGTTTATTCCCGGATGTGGCTGCGAGCTACTTTTTACGCCAGCTTAAAGACGGTCTAGGTTTGTTTTTAGGGCTCACTGGGGCCATGGTTAATGCCACCGATGCCCTTGAACTGGGGCTAATTGATGCTTTGTTGGCCGATGCCGATTATCCTGTTTTGGTGGACGCTTTGTTAGCCTTACCAGATGTCTCTAATCAAGCGCAGGCAGTGGCTATCAAACACTTGATTGATGCTTTGTCGAGTCCTGATATGGCTCCAGAATCCAATCTCGCGCCGCACCACTCAGACCTTGTTGCTGCCTTGAATCATGCCGATTTAAGCCAAATTGTGGCCGCCTTAAGTCAACTCAAGGGGCAGAGTAAATGGTTAGATAAAGCCATTAGCAGTATGGAGCGGGGTTCGCCAATGAGCATGCATTTGTGCTACCGGCAATTCCAAGCCCAGGTGCCCAGTGTGAAGCAGGCTCTACTGCAAGAATATGTTATAGCCGCTAACGGCACTCGCAAGGGTGAGTTTCAAGAGGGTATTCGTGCCTTATTGATTGACAAAGATCAGCAACCCAAATGGCGCTACAGCAGTGTAGAAACCGTACCCGAAGCATGGATAGACAGCTTCTATAGCCATAACAACATCATCAAAGCCGACTTCGAATAAGGCCTAACAGTGAACAAAGGATAACGACATGACACAAGTTGCATTTATTGGTTTAGGTAACATGGGTGGCCCCATGGCTGCCAATCTAGTTAAAGCCGGCCATCAGGTAACGGCCTTTGATTTAGTACGGTCAGCCTTAGACGGCTTTGTGGCTGCCGGTGGGGTGGCTGCAACTTCAGCTCTGGAGGCCATTAACGGCGCTCAAGTGGTGATTAGTATGCTACCTGCGGGCAAGCATGTGGCGGCACTTTACTTAGGCGAAGATGGTTTGTTAGGCGCCCTAACTAAGGGATCCTTAGTAATTGATTCCAGCACTATAGACGTGGAAACTGCCCGTAGAGTGGGGCATGCAGCCGCAGAACTAGGTATCGACTTTGTTGATGCGCCCGTCTCGGGCGGTACGGCAGGTGCTCAGGCCGGTACCTTAAGTTTCATCGTTGGCGGTGATCAAGTTTGTTTTGATCGGGCCCAACCCATTCTTCAATGCATGGGCAAAAACATCTTCCATGCTGGTGCTGCGGGGGCCGGGCAAATCGCTAAAATGTGCAACAACATGCTCTTGAGCGTGCTTATGGCTGGCACCGCCGAAGCTTTGCAAATGGGTGTTGAAAATGGCCTCGACCCTAAAGTGTTGTCGGACATCATGGTTAAGAGTTCGGGGCGCAATTGGGCATTGGAAATCTATAATCCAGTGCCTGGGGTAATGGCAGGCACCCCAGCAAGCAATAATTATCAAGGTGGCTTTATGGTTGACCTAATGAACAAAGACCTCGGTTTAGCCTTGGGTGCAGCACAGGCGTCGGGCTCTGCCGTACCTATGGGCCAGCAAGCGTCGCAATTATTTAACGCCCACGGCGAAGCAGGGCATGGCAGTTTGGATTTTTCCAGCATTTACCAACATTACTCCAACAAAAAGGCATAAATTCATGCAAGTAGAAGGCAAAGTATTCGTTATTACCGGTGCCGCCCGTGGTTTAGGCCTAGCCATCGGCCAACTCATTGCTAGCAAAGGCGGTGTGTGTGCCTTAGTAGATTTGGATCAGGCTGCGGCCGACACTGCCGCTGCTACTTGTGGTGAGGCTAGCAAAGGTTATGCCTGTAACATATCCCAAGAAGCAGAAGTAGAAGCCTTGTTTGAGCTAGTGTTAGCAGACTTTGGCCGTTTAGATGGCCTAGTCAATAACGCTGGCTTGTTACGAGACGGCATGTTGATTAAATTTAAAGACGGCGAATTACAAGGCAAAATGAGCCTCAGTCAATGGCAGTCTGTTATTGACGTCAATCTCACCGGCACCTTTTTGTGTGGCCGTGAGGCTGCAGCCGCCATGGCCAAAGCCGGTAACGGCGGCGTTATCATTAACATCTCTAGTATCGCTAAGGCGGGTAATATAGGCCAAAGTAACTACGCTGCTAGTAAAGCTGGTGTGGCTGCACTGGTCACCACATGGGCCGGTGAGCTCAAACGCTTTGGTATCCGCGCCGCTGGCATCGCTCCAGGCGTAATATCTACGGCGATGACCGATTCTATGAAGCCAGAAGCCCTAGAGCGCCTTGAAAAAGTCGTTCCAGTGGGTCGTTTAGGTGACCGTAGTGAATTGGCAGAAACTGCTCTATTTATCATCGAAAACGATTACATGAACGGTCGTTTGATCGAGCTGGATGGTGGCTTAAGGTTTTAACTTAGCTTGGCTGAGTTGTGCTGGTATCGCATTAGCACCTAGGTTATCGTGGTTTAATGTAAAACTTGGCCCCGTTAATTAGGTGATAGTGTGACTCTAGAAACTTGGTTTGCCTATATGTTGGCAACCTTAGCCCTATCGGTTATTCCAGGCCCAGTGTGTTGGTTATTATCGCCCACACTTTAAGCCGCGGGCTTAGGGCGGCTATGGTTTGCATGGGTGGTGAGATTCTAGGTGGCATCTGCTTAATGAGCGTTGCTGTGCTGGGTCTTGGCACCCTACTAGCTGCATCCAGTCAGCTGTTTTTGTGGGTAAAGTGGGCTGGTGTTATTTATATGGGCTACCTAGGCATCAATCAAATTTTTCAGGCCCGAGCTCAGCATGTCATTGTCGACTCAGGCATAGAAGGCATGGAAAGGCGTGGTCAATTCAATAGTTTTCAAATCGGCTTTATAACCGCGCTATTAAACCCCAAATCCTTGGCTTTTTATGTCGCCTTTTTACCCTTGTTTATCAACTCAAATGTGAGTGTGGTACCGCAATTTGTGTTGCTGATAGCCACTTCTGCCTCGGTTGCTACTCTGGTGTTGCTTGGCTACGCTATGGCCGTAGATAAAACAAAACAGAAATTTATAAACAGCAAAAGCCAACAGCGCCTGGGCTATGCAGGCGGCGCTGGTTTGCTTGGTGGTAGCTTGTGGGTAGCGGTTACTCGGTAGTTCGGACTAGGGCCCTGCATTTTGTTTGTTAAAAATGTCGACATTTTGATAAAATGACGATATATTAGCGGCGAAGCTACTTATTAACTAACTCGCGAGATTTCAATATGTCTAACCTCACGCAATTTTCTTGGCAGGATCCTTTCTTTTTAGACCAACAACTAACGCAAGAAGAACGCATGATCCGTGATGCGGCTCATGACTACTGCCAAGATGGCTTGGCTCGTCGGGTGTTAAAGGGCAACCGCGAAGAGATTTTTGATCGTGAGATCATGACCGAACTGGGCGAGTTGGGCTTGTTGGGTGCAACCCTTCCTGAAAAGTATGGTTGTGCTGGCGTTAACTATGTGAGCTATGGCCTAGTGGCTCGCGAAGTAGAGCGGGTAGACAGTGGTTACCGTTCTGCCATGAGCGTGCAGTCATCCTTGGTGATGCACCCCATCTATACCTACGGTACAGAAGAGCAGCGCATGAAGTACCTACCTAAGCTTGCCAGCGGTGAGTGGGTGGGTTGCTTTGGCTTGACCGAACCGGGTTCTGGTTCTGATCCAGGCAGCATGATTACTCGCGCCGAAGCCGTGGATGGTGGTTACCGCCTCACCGGCGCAAAAATGTGGATCACCAACTCACCCATTGCTGAGGTGATGGTAGTGTGGGCCAAGTTGGACGGGGTGATTCGAGGCTTTGTTTTAGAACGCGGTATGGAAGGTTTAACAACTCCTAAGATCGAAGGCAAGTTCTCCCTGCGGGCATCGGTAACGGGTGAAATTGTGATGGACAATGTATTTGTGCCAGCAGAGAACATGTTCCCCACCATCAAAGGTTTGGCAGGCCCCTTTGGTTGCTTGAACAAAGCTCGTTACGGCATCGCTTGGGGTGCTTTGGGTGCGGCAGAATTCTGTTGGCATGCGGCGCGTCAGTATACTTTGGACCGTATTCAGTTTGGTCGCCCCTTGGCGGCCACGCAATTAATTCAGAAGAAGTTGGCAGACATGCAAACGGAAATCTCCATTGGCCTGCAAGGTTGTCTGCAAATGGGCCGTTTGATGGATGATGACAATTGCCCAGTTGAATTGATCTCCCTAATGAAGCGCAATAACTGTGGTAAGTCCTTAGACATTGCTCGTCAGTCCCGTGATATGCATGGCGGCAACGGCGTGAGCGATGAGTTTGGTGTGATCCGTCATGTGATGAACCTAGAAGCAGTGAATACCTATGAAGGTACTCACGATGTGCATGCCTTGATTTTGGGTCGCGCGCAAACTGGCATTCAAGCTTTCTGCTAGGATTGCGGCTATGAGCATTACTACGCCTTTAGAGGGCATCAAAGTACTGGATTTAAGTCGTATTTTAGCGGGTCCTTGGGCGGGCCAAATGTTGGCCGATTTAGGCGCCGATGTGATTAAGGTTGAGCGTCCAGGAGTGGGGGATGATACCCGTGCTTGGGGGCCCCCCTATATGCCCGTTACGGCTGGCTTTGATGATGCCGAAGACCATGAGGCTGCTTATTTTCAGGCGGCTAACCGCGGTAAGCGTTCATTGTGCGTGGATATGTCTCAACCCCGCGGCCAAGACATTATCAAGCAGTTGGCGATGCAAGCCGATGTGCTCATCGAAAATTTTAAAGTGGGTGGTCTGGCCAAGTACGGTTTAGACTATGCTAGCTTAAGCGCTCTTAATCCGCGTTTGGTCTATTGCTCCATCACCGGTTTTGGCCAAACTGGTCCCTATAAAGATCGCGCGGGCTATGACTTTATGATTCAGGCCATGGGTGGCTTAATGAGCGTCACTGGCGAGCCGGATGGCGAACCCATGAAGGTGGGAGTAGCCTTAGCCGATGTGATGACCGGTTTGTACGCCTCTAACGCCATACAAGGTGCACTGATTCATCAGTTGCGCACAGGCCAGGGGCAGCACATCGATTTAGCCTTGCTCGACGTACAGGTGGCTACCTTGGCCAATCAGGCCATGAACTACTTGGCCACGGGCGATAACCCTAAGCGTTTAGGTAATGCTCACCCTAATATTGTGCCTTACCAGGCGTTTGCCACGGCCGACGGTCATTTGATTTTAGCCGTGGGCAATGATGCTCAGTTTCAACGCTTTTGTAAGGTGGCAGGCAACCCCACTTTGGCTCACCACGCCGATTATGTAACCAATGCATTAAGGGTGGCCAACCGAGATAGCTTGGTGCCACAAGTTATAGGTTTGCTACAGCAGCAAAGCACCGACTGGTGGCTGGCTGCATTAAACGAGGTGGGGGTGCCTTGCGGCCCTATTTGTACCTTGGATGAGGTGTTTGCCAACCCGCAAATTCAGGCCCGTAATATGCAAGTTGAGTTACGGCATGAAACTTTGGGTAGCGTAGCCAGTGTGGCTAATCCCATCAAAATGTCGGCCACGCCCATTCAATATAGCCTAGCTCCACCGACTTTGGGGCAGCACACCCAGGCGGTGTTAAAGGATTGGTTAGCGCTCGATAAGAGCGCCTATGATGATCTGCAAAAGGCTCACATTATCGCTTAGCAACGATTACCGCACGCGATAGCAAGGCTCGTAGGCCTTCTTGCCCGGTAGTTTCATGCGATCTTGAGCAACAAAGCTCTGCAGCAACACGTCCAGTTTTTCCAACAGTGCAGCCTCGGCCTTGAGTTGATAAGGCCCATGTTGACGTATCTGTTGCAAACCGAAGGTTTTCACATTACCCGCTACGATACCGCTCATGGCTTTGCGTAGGTTGCTGGCTAATTGTGCTGTGGGTTGGTCTGACGCCAGTTTTAGGCCCGCCATGTTGGCATGGGTGGGGATGAAAGGGTGCTGAAAATCTTCGTCAATATGCAACTGCCAGTTGTAGTGGTATGCATCTCCAACACTCTGTCGATGTTCTATCACCTGCTCCATTTTTGCCTTAATGGCCACGGCCACGGCGTAAGGGTCATCGATAATGATTTCGTATTTGGCTTGGGCTTTGGGGCCTAAAGTGGTGCCAATAAAAGCGTCTATTTGCTCAAAATACGCTGTTGCGCTGGCGGGACCGGTAAACACCAGGGGTATGCTCAGCTGATTGTTCTTGGGGTGCAACAGTATGCCTAGTAGGTACAGAATTTCCTCGGCGGTGCCAACGCCGCCAGGGAAAACGACAAAAGCATGCCCTAAGCGCACAAAGGCTTCAAGGCGCTTTTCGATATCGGGCATGATAATGAGTTCGTTGACCATGGGGTTGGGAGATTCGGCAGCAATAATGCCTGGCTCGGTAATGCCAATATAACGATAGTCGTGGCGGCGCTGTTTGGCATGGGCAATGTGAGCGCCTTTCATGGGGCCTTTCATGGCTCCTGGGCCACAGCCAGTGCAGATGTCGTAGCCGCGCAAGCCTAAGTCATAGCCCACCTTTTTGGTGTATTCATATTCGATGGGCTTAATGGAGTGGCCGCCCCAGCAAACCACAATGTTGGGCCTGCGTCTTGGTGCCAAAGCTTGGGCGTGTCTGAGTATTTGAAATACTAATGCTGTGATTTCAGCGCCGCTAGTGACTTCTTGTTTGAGCAGCAAGCTGTTATCTATGTAGATAATGTCCCGTAACACCGAATACAGATTTTCCTTGATGCCTAAAATGATTTCGCCATCAACGAAAGCGCTAATCGGCGCATTGCTTAGTTGTAACAATGCCCCGCGAGTTTGGGCTATAACCTCAACATCGAACTTGGCGTTGCGCTCTAACAAGGCGGCAATGTCGTCTTCTTCAACGCCACAGTTGAGTATGGCCAGGCAACATTGCCTAAATAGCTCATGTAAGCCCGTTGAGGCAGATTTGTGTAGCTGATTGATTTCTTCCAAGGTTAAAATGTCTAAGCTGCCTTGGGGGGAGATGAGGGCGTCGATTGTGTCCATGTAAAATAGCTTCCGTTGGCGGGTAAGTACTTAGCATAACAGAGAAAAATGCCAACACGGTGCCTTTTAAAAGTCAAAATGCAACCCATTAACTAAACAGTATCTGAAAAACTAACAAGGAAAAGTGCCATGAGCCAAACAACGAACTCGCCTAATGAGCAAGAATGGAAAGTCATTGGTCAATTGGTTAGCAGCATCCAAGCAGAACAAAAACGCGCCCGACGTTGGGGTATTTTTTTTAAGACTTTAACTTTTGTTTTTTTGTTTAGTTTGCTGGCAATTGGTCTTGCGGATGATGACTTAGAAAGCTTCATCGAAGCACAAGATCATGTGGCTGTGGTGGATATTTTTGGGCCCATAATGGCCGATAGCGAGGCCAGTGCAGAAAAGTTGTTGCCGTCTTTGGAGGCGGCTTTTGAAGCACCAAATTCTAAAGCGGTGTTGTTGAATATCAATAGCCCAGGTGGCAGCCCAGTACAAGCGGGTATTGTGTTTGATGAGCTGCAGTTGTTGAAGCAGCAATACCCTAACAAGCCTGTGTATGCAGTGATTGGCGATATAGGCGCCTCGGGGGCTTACTATGTGGCCGCTGCGGCAGACTTTATTTATGCCGACAAAGCCAGCACTGTGGGTTCTATCGGTGTTATCGGTAGTGGGTTTGGCTTTGATCAGCTAATTGCTAAATTGGGAATTGATAGGCGTACTTATACGGCTGGCAGTAACAAGGACTTTTTGGATCCATTTTTACCAGAAAAGCAACAGCAACGAGTTATGTTTGAAGCCTTGTTAGACGATATTCATCAGCAGTTTATTAGTCAGGTTGAGCTGGGGCGTGGTAACCGGCTAACAGCTGATGCGCAACTCTATTCTGGTGCTGTGTGGCATGGCCAGCAGGCTTTGCAATTGGGCTTGATTGATGGCTTAGGTAGCTTGTATAGCGTTGCTCGGGATGTTATTGGGGTATCAGAAAAACTTTGGTATTCACCTAATGAAACGCCCTTTGAGCAACTGATGGATGAACTGGGGGTGCAAACTAAAACTGCCATTTCCTGGGGCTTGACCCAGGCCTTAGTGCCCAGCCTAAAAATACAATAAACCCTTGAATTTGGTAGAAAATCAGAAGCTTTGTGAAAAAACCACAAATATGCACCGTTATTTCTAATTTAGCTTCATTTTTCTTTGACATGGGCGTGCTAGATGACTAATATATCGCGCCATGTTTGAGACTCCTTTACCTCGTTTATTAGACCCGCGCAAGTTGTGTGATGGCCAGCAAAGCATTGCTGGTTACGTCGAATTAGCGGCCTTACCGGGCTTTTGTAGTTATCTTTTATCAGACCAAGGTCGGGTAAGCGTTGAGTTGCATTTTACCCGTGATAGGGCCCATAGGCCTATTATTACAGGCAAAACGTCGATAAAGGATGTACAAGTTAGTTGTCAGCGCTGTTTAGAGGCCATTAGCCTTGATATAATGGCTGACATGAGCGTGGCTATAGTGCTCACTGAAGAGCAAGCAGAGAAACTTCCAGCCGAATTTGATCCTTGGCTGTTGGAAGATCGAAAACTTGAGATGAATGAGCTTATAGACCACGAAATGATTTTGAATATACCCATTGTGGCCTACCATGCAGATTGTCAGGTAGCAGCCGATGTGGGTAACCCAGAAACCGTGCAGGAAAAGCCGAATCCCTTTGAAGGGATGCAAGCTTTACTGCAAAAAGATAAGTAAACTATTTAGGAGTAATCAGCCATGGCTGTACAAAAGAGCAAAGTAACCCGTTCTAGGCGTGGACAACGTCGTTCACACGATGCCCTAGGAACTGCCACTTTAGCAGTAGATTCTACAACCGGTGAAACTCACCGTCGTCACCATGTAACTGCCGATGGCTTTTACAAGGGCCGTCAGGTAGTTAACCAAGACGCCGAATAATTTGTCGTCTGATTACACCCTTGCACTTGATGCAATGGGTGGGGATCTAGGTCCCGAAACCAGCCTCGAGGCGGCTCTTGCCTGCCTCGAGCGCCATCCCCGCTTAACCCTACTCTGGGTTGGACCTGAGTCTTTACTTGCGCCTTTGTTAGCTGCTGTTGCGGTTAAGCAAACGCCATTATTAAAGCGTTTGCAAATTGTTGATGCCCCCCAAATAGTCGAAAAAACCGACGATTTGATGGTGATTTTGCGCCAAAAACAAAACTCATCTATGTACCTTGCACTAGACTTAGTGGCACAGGGTAAAGCCCATGCCTGCGTTAGTGGTGGTAGCTCGGCCGCATTAATGGCATTGAGCCGGCACTTAATTAAGATGCTGCCAGGCTATGAACGGCCAGCCTTTGCTAGCCACGTTCCCACTCGTAAAGGTATGTGTTTAGTGCTAGATATGGGTGCCAATTTAACTTCCACAGGCGATCAGCTGCATCAGTTTGCGCAATTAGGTCAGGCCTTGGAAGCTAGATTGCAGAAGAACCCGCAGGTGAGCCTGAAGTTGTTAAATATCGCTTCCGAAGCGGGCACCGGGCAACAGCAAGTGCAGGCAGCAGACGCCTTGCTTCATGCCGACCCTAAGCTCAACTATTTAGGTTACATTGAACCCCAAGGAGTGTTTGAAGGGCAGGTTGATATTGTGGTTTGTGATGGCTATGCGGGGAATATTTTGATTAAATCAGCCGAGGGTGTGAGCAACATGCTGGCTCGACGCTTTAAGGAAGACCTTAAGAATAGTCAGCTTGAAGCGCACCAGGTTGAAAAAATCATGCAATCATGGCAATTTCAGTTTGACCCAGATCGCCTCAATGGCGCTTTTTTGCTAGGTTTGCAGGGCTTGGTAGTAAAGTCCCACAGCTATGCCAATGTAATTGCACTGCAGTACGCTATAGAAGCCACCCAAAATTATGTTGAAATGCAGGTTGCCCAGGCCCTGTAGTACAACAGTTTAAAATAATACGCTCTAGAAGGACAAACCATGAGTTCTCGTATCGCTTTTGTATTTCCAGGTCAAGGCTCTCAAAGCGTTGGCATGTTGGCCCAGCTGGGTCAGCAGCATGCTGTTGTTCAATCCACGTTTGAGCAAGCCAGTCAGGTGCTTGGTTATGACCTATGGCAGCTGGTGCAAGAAGACACCGAAGGTAAGCTTAATCAAACCCAGATCACCCAACCGGCATTATTAACCGCTAGTGTAGCTCTTTGGCGCTTGTGGCAAGAACAGGGCGGCGCTACTCCAAGTGTAATGGCAGGTCACAGTTTAGGTGAATATTCCGCCTTGGTTTGTGCGGGTGCTTTGGGTTTTGAAGACGCCGTACGCTTGGTTGAGGCGCGGGGCCAGTTTATGCAGGCCGCAGTACCTGCGGGTGAGGGTGCTATGGCGGCCATTATTGGCTTAGCTGACGACGCCGTAATGGCCGCATGTGAGGCTTCAGCCCAAGGTCAAGTAGTGGCGCCAGTAAACTATAACTCGCCAGGCCAGGTGGTTATTGCTGGTTCAAAAGCTGCCGTTGAACGAGCCATGGCAGCATGTAAGGAAGCGGGTGCTAAACGCGCCTTGCCCTTACCAGTGAGCGTGCCATCCCATTGTGCTTTAATGCAGCCTGCCGCTGATCAGTTGCAGGCCATGTTGGCCAATATGCAGGTTAGCCTGCCCAGCGTCCCAGTGATACAAAATGTTGATGCCCAAGTGGCTACTTCAAGTGCAACCATTGTTAGCAATTTAGTGGCTCAATTACATCAGCCTGTGCTCTGGTCCCAGTGCGTGCAAGCGATTGCCACAAGTGGTGTAGAGCTTGTGATAGAATGCGGGCCAGGTAAAGTGCTTTCAGGCTTGAGCAAACGTATCGATAAGTCGCTACAGACAGCAATAATCAATGACACTGCTGGTTTGGTGGCGGCTTTAGAACTATAACAAACGGAATAAATTATGTTGGCAATTGAAGGCAAGGTAGCATTGGTAACGGGTGCCACTCGGGGCATTGGCAAGGCAATTGCTTTGCAGTTGGCGTCTCAAGGTGCGATAGTTATTGGTACCGCAACTTCTGAAAATGGTGCTCAAACCATTACTCAGGTGCTGAAAGGTGTAGGCAACTCAGGTACCGGCATGGTGCTTAATGTGTCTGATGCAGATTCAGTTACCAACACTTTGAAAGCCATTGTAGAAGCCTATGGCGCGCCAACAATATTGGTAAACAATGCAGGCATTACCCGCGATAATTTACTAATGCGCATGAAAAATGATGAATGGGATGACGTGTTGAATACCAACCTGAGTTCAATTTTTCGTATGGCCAAGGGTTGCTTAAGGGGTATGACTAAAGCCCGCTGGGGCAGGGTTATAAACATTAGCTCTGTAGTGGGTTCTATGGGCAATGCGGGGCAGGTTAATTACGCCGCTGCCAAAGCCGGTGTCGAAGGTTTTAGCCGGGCCATGGCCAAAGAAGTGGCTTCGCGTAATATCACTGTCAACTCTATTGCACCTGGTTTTATTGCTACCGATATGACGGCGGCTTTAGGCGAAGGGCAAAAAGATATGCTGCGAACGCAAATTCCGTTGCAGCGTTTAGGTACACCTGAAGACATTGCCAATATGGTTGGCTTTTTGGCCAGCGATGCTGGCGCATACATTACCGGTGAAACTATTCACGTAAATGGTGGTATGTATATGAGTTAGGCCTCTTTTAGGCAGCTTTATGTGGCTTTGTATGGCACATATTAGCGTTTTGAGGTTGCTTTATTGGCTGATTTGTAGATAATAGCACCACTCTATACTGAGTCGAAAATAGCATTTTGTAGCGGAATTCACCGTTGGCTATTTTCTAGGTTAACCGTTGCTGTTTTTAGGCATTAACGGCGTATAAGAACCAATTAGGAAAAACTATGAGTATTGTAGACCGCGTTAAAAAAATTGTTGCTGAACAACTAGGTGTTAAAGAAGAGGAAGTAACCAACGAAGCTTCTTTCGTCGATGACCTTGGCGCAGACTCTTTAGACACTGTAGAGCTAGTAATGGCTCTAGAAGAGGAATTTGAAACTGAAATTCCAGATGAAGAAGCTGAGAAGATCACTACAGTTCAAGCTGCAATCGACTACGTTAACTCTAATCAGTAAGCTAGTTTAGTTTTTGCACTTCGATTTGAAGTAGGAAAAGCCGCGCCAATTGGTGCGGCTTTTCTGCATCTAGAGCTTTTAAAACACCTGTTTTATAACTCAATTATGCCTATACTATAGGCTTGATTGAACAGCCTCTATAAAGCACAAGGTACAGGCTTTGTTTTTACCAACAAAGTTAAGGAGAATGAAATGAGTCGCAGACGCGTTGTTGTTACCGGCGTGGGCATGTTGAGCCCTGTAGGCAATACTGTAGAACAAACATGGAGCAACATTTTGGCCGCCAAGAGCGGGGTTGCAAATATCACTCATTTTGATACCGAAGGTTTTGGTACGCATTTCTCTGCTGGTGTTAAAGATTTTGATTTAAGTCATTTCTTGCCGCCTAAAGAAGGCAAGAAAATGGATCTATTCATTCAGTATGGTATGGCTGCTGGTATTCAAGCCATTGCCGATGCTAACTTAGAAATAAATGACGCCAATGCCGATCGCATTGGCGTTGCCATTGGTTCTGGTATTGGTGGTTTGCCTCTCATCGAAAAAAGTCACGATGCCCTCAAGAGAGGCGGTCCCCGTCGCATTTCACCTTTCTTTGTGCCCGGCAGCATTATTAATATGATTTCTGGTAACTTGTCCATTAAGTTCGGCATGCGTGGTCCAAATATTGCCATTACCACGGCCTGTACAACGGGCACTCATAACATTGGTGCGTCGGCTCGCATGATCGCTTATGGCGATGCTGACGCCATGGTTTGTGGCGGTGCAGAAATGGCCACTACGCCGTTAGGTTTAGGTGGCTTTGGTGCGGCTCGTGCTCTATCTACCCGCAATGATGATCCTTTGGCGGCAAGTCGCCCTTGGGATGCCGACCGAGATGGTTTTGTATTGGGTGATGGCGCCGGCGTAATGGTGCTTGAGGAATATGAAGTTGCCAAAGCTCGCGGTGCAAAAATCTATGCCGAATTAACTGGTTTTGGTATGAGTGGTGATGCCTATCACATGACCTCGCCGCCAGAAGATGGCTGCGGGGCGGCAGCGTCTATGCGCAATGCCATGCGTGATGCAGGCCTCAACGGCGATCAAATTCAGTACATCAATGCCCATGGAACCTCTACACCTGCTGGCGATATCGCCGAGTCTAATGCTGCCAAATTGGTGCTAGGTACAGGTGCAGAACAGGTGCGCATGAGCTCCACCAAATCCATGATTGGCCACTTGCTTGGCGCCGCAGGCGCGGTAGAAGCGATATTTTGCGTCTTGGCTATTCGTGATCAAGTGGCCCCGCCAACCATTAACTTGGATAATCCATCCGAGGGTTGCGATCTAAACTATGTGGCCCATCACGCACAAGAAACCCGTATTGAAGCGACCATGTCTAATTCCTTTGGTTTTGGTGGTACTAACGGCACCTTAATTTTCAATAAAATTTAGTTGGGGGTTGGGCTCGGATTATGGCGCCAGTTACGCTTGTCAACGGCAACCAAGATCAACGGCTCGAGGTGCAAGATCGTGGCTTGAGCTATGGTGATGGGGTGTTTGAAACCATTGCCTTGCGCCAAGGCCAGGTGCAACTTTGGTCGGCCCATGGTCAACGGCTAATAAAAGGCTTACAAAGCCTTGGTATGGTCACTAATACCAAAGCTGCTACTCAGCTAGTGAGCCACTTAATCGCAGATATTCAAGCGGCCTACAGTTTGTGTGCCCATGCCGATGGCGTTATTAAAATAACCGTCACTCGTGGCCTTGGGGAACGTGGCTATTTGGCGCCACAAGAGCCTCTGTGTACACGTATTGTTAGTTTAAGCCCATGGCCTCAAGGTAGGGCAGCACTCTCAGCCACGGGCGTTAATGCCCGAGTCTGCCGGCACGCTTGGTCCACCAACCCTGCGCTAGCTGGTTTAAAACACCTTAATCGTCTTGATCAAGTATTAGCCCGCAACGAATGGCATGATGAAAGTGTGCATGAAGGTATCATGCTCGACCAAAACGGTGGGGTAATATCGGGTGTTATGAGCAACCTATTTGTTGAAATTCAGGGTCGCTTACTAGTGCCAAAGCTGGACCAATGCGGTATTGCTGGAGTGATGGCAGCCCAAGTGCGCCAGCTGGCCGTTGATTTAGGCATAGAAGTGCAGCAACAAGCTGTTTGCATAGCCGACCTTGCAAGGGCCGATGCTGTGTTTTTGACCAATAGTCTCAATGGTATTTGGCCCCTGGTGTGTTTGCAGCGGCTGGATTCTAGTCAGCTACTGCGGTGGCCAGTATCACCCATTACCAGTAAGCTACAGCAAGCCCTGGCCAAGCTATTAGCGCAACAGCCCAAGGTGGGTGACCTGTGCTGAAAAAGGTTTGGTTTTGGCTGCTAATATGCACTATGTGTATTGCTGGCTTGCTTACCTATGGGGCGATACGACAGGTACAAGTTTGGCTCTACGAGCCATTTCTCATAGCAGAACCCACGGTGGTTACCATTGCTCCGGGTTCTGGGCTTGGTAGTGTCAGTAACAAACTCTTCAAGGCGGGCGTCATTGCTCACGCACAGAGCTTTAAATGCTATGCCAAGTGGCGCCAGCTCGATCGTTTTATCAAAGCCGGTGAATATCAGTTTAGTGGCTCACCCAATAGCACCGAAGTTCTACTACAGTTGGTCACTGGCAAGGTCTTGGAGTATCAACTCACCGTGCCTGAAGGCCTGCGTTATAGCGATTTTATAGCCTTACTGCGCCAACACCCTGCGATGCAAGGTAAAGACATTCCCCAAGCCCAAAGCTGGTTAACGCAGTTACGTAGCCGTTGGACCCACCCTGAGGGTTTGCTGTTTCCTTCAACTTATCGCTTTGCGCGCCATAACCAACCCTTGGATATTATCAAGCAAGCGTATTTGCAGCAGCAGCAAGTTTTGCAATCAGCGTGGGCGCAGAGGGCCGACAATCTACCTTATAAAACGCCATACGAAGCCTTAATTATGGCCTCAATCATCGAAAAGGAAACTGGCCTAGCGAGCGAGCGAGCCATTATTGCCGGTGTATTTGTACGGCGTTTGCAAAAGGGCATGAAGCTGCAAACTGACCCTACAGTGATCTATGGCATGGGGGCAGACTTTCAAGGTAATATAAGGCGCAAAGACCTCATTCAAAACACCGCCTACAATACTTATGTGCATCGTGGCTTGCCGCCTACACCTATAGCCTTGCCAGGCGAAGCGGCCATTGAAGCCGCCTTACATCCGGCGCCAGGTTTAAGTTTGTTTTTTGTTGCTAAGGGCGACGGTAGTCATGCTTTTGCCGACACATACCCTGAGCACCAAGCCAATGTACGCAAGTATCAGTTAAAACAGTAAGAGATTTTTAATGCCTCCATCCGAAAGCTTTTTTCAACTAGAACCCGCAGCGCGTTTTATTTCTATAGAAGGTGGTGAGGGTGCTGGCAAGTCCTCCTGTATTGAATATATTAAGCAGCGTTTGGCGGCGGCGGGTATCGATTGCATAGTCACCCGTGAACCCGGTGGCACCCCTATGGCTGAGGATATTCGTCAATTGTTATTGGCCCACCGTGATGAAACTGTAGACCCTTATACCGAATTATTACTGGTATTCGCTGCTCGGCGTCAACATGTAGAAAATGTGATTCGTCCCGCTCTCAAAGCGGGTCAATGGGTGATTTGTGATCGTTTTACCGATGCCTCCTTTGCTTATCAGGGCGCTGGACGCGGCTTAGATACAAGGTTTATTAGTCAGCTAAAACACGCGGTCCACGGCGACTTGAACCCACACATGACCCTATTGTTTGATCTTGATATTGCCATTGGTATGGCAAGGGCAGGCAAGCGGGCAGATTTTGACCGCATCGAAACCGAAGCCATGAGCTTTTTTGAGCGCGTAAGACAGGGCTACCTAGCGCAAGCCCAGGCTGAGCCACAAAGGTATCGAGTGGTCGACGCAGCACAATCTATAACTCAGGTTGAGCAGCAGGTGAGCGACTTTTTGACCCCTCTAATCAACAACTTCATCCAAGCTAAGGCATAAACCATGGGCCTAGACTCAGCACAGTATCCTTGGCATCAACAACAGTGGCAGCAGATAGGTGCCATGATCGCTCAAGGCAGGTTGCCCCATGCCTTGATGATTGGCGGCCTAGCCGGTTTAGGCAAGCTAGCCTTTGCCCAACGCCTTGCGGGCCTGTTGCTGTGTCAACGGCCGGCCGTTGGCGATGCCTGTGGCCAATGCAAGCCTTGCCTGTTGATGGCGGCTAACAGTCACCCCGATTATAAGCTCTTACAAGCTGAAGAAGCGGGTAAAGCCATTTTGGTTGATCAAGTGCGCAAGTTGCAGGTGACCCTAGCCAATACGGCTCAACAAGGGGGCGCTAGGGTGGTGGTTATTAATGCGGCTACGCAACTCAACTTAAACGCTGCCAATGCCTTGCTGAAACAGCTAGAAGAGCCAGGAGATAATTGTTATTTCCTCTTGCTACATCAATGGCCCAAGCCAGTTTTACCGACGGTACGCAGCCGTTGCCAAATGCTGGACATGGCTATGCCTGGCAAGAGCCAAGCGCTCGAATGGTTACAGCAACACATGGATGATGCAGCGGCAATTCAAGTATTGCCTTTGGCCAAAGGTGCACCTCTGCAAGCACTGGCTTTATATCAAAATAAGGCACACGAGCTGCGGCATCAAATGTTAGTGCAGCTGACGGCGATTTTACGGGGTCAGAAAAGCAGTGTGGAAGTGGCTCAAAGTTGGCAAAAGCTGCCTTTAATACAAGCTTTCACATGGTGGTTAGAGTGGCTTAATGATCTGGTAAAACTAAAATTGACCGAGGATGTCAGCTGTCTGGCCAATGCCGATCTAGAGAAGCTGCTACAAGCGGTAGCCAAGCGCAGTGACATTGCCGCCATCTATGAGCTTTTGGATCAAGTTACATTACAGCTGAACTACCTTCATCAACGGCGTAATCTTAACCCCCAACTAGTGTGCGAAGAGCTGCTCAATGGCTGGTATTTATTAGTGCGCTCTGGAAAGCTAAAGTGATTATTGACTCCCATTGTCATCTCGATAAACTCGATACCAGTCATTATACAGATGGCCTAGCCGGCCTCATCGCTGCAGCTCAAGCTGATGGAGTATCACAAATGCTCTGTATTGGCGTGGATACCCAACAATTCGAGCCCATGTTGGCGCAAATTGAGGCCTATGATTTCATCCATGCTTCAGCGGGTCTACATCCTTTAGGGGTAACAGACCTGGCTTGTCTAGCAACGCTAGAACAGCAGGCTAAGCACCCTAAAGTTGTGGCTATTGGGGAAACTGGGTTAGATTACTTTTACCAGCAAGAGAACGCCGAGCTACAACAACAGGCCTTTGCTGCGCACTTAGAACTGTCAAGGCGCACGCAAAAGCCTGTGATTGTACATACCCGCGATGCCAAGGCTGATACCTTGGCTTTGTTGCGTGAAAAAGCAGACCTTGAAGTGGGCGGGGTAATCCACTGCTTTACAGAAGACTGGCCCATGGCCAAAGCTTGCTTGGATTTAGGTTTTTATATTTCTATTTCCGGCATTGTAACCTTTAACAATGCCAAAGCCTTACGGGAAGTGGTTAAGAAAATCCCTCTGCAGCGCCTGTTGGTAGAAACTGACTCGCCTTACCTGACACCTGCACCGTTTCGCGGTCAACAAAATGAACCTAGGCACGTGCGTCTAGTAGCTCAGTATATTGCCGATTTAAAGGGGATTTCATTAGCCCAATTGGCACAGAAAACAAGCGAAAACTTTACCGATCTATTTTTAAAAAATTTATAAACGTAGCCTTTTCGACATATTATGACTATTATTAATCTTATAGTCATAGATCGACTGGCATGAGCCAGGTAGTTAATTCAAAGGTTACACATATGAACTGGGGCATTGCTGCTAAACCCAAAATTCCAGCCCATTTTCCGCGTGAAAAAGAAAACCGCAAAGTACGTGAGTTTAAACGCCGTGAAGAAGAGATCTTAGAAACAGCTTTAGATCTGTTTAGAGCCCATGGCGAAGATAAAGTTACCGTGGAAATGATTGCCGATAACGTGGGTATTGGCAAAGGCACTATTTACAAACATTTTAAGTCTAAGTCGGATATCTATATTTGTTTGCTGATCAGTTACGAGCAGCAATTAGCCAACTTACTGGTCACCAAAGACTTCTCCGATCCAGAGTCCCTGTGGCGTAGTTACTTTGAATTTCGCATGAATGACCCTGAGCAGGCCCTGTTGTTTGACCGCTTAGAGGATCGTTTGGTTAAAGGTGAAGAATACGCTAGTGAAATTGCTGAAGTACACCAAATTCGTAATCAAAACATGCAGGTTTTGGCTAATCTGGTGGAGCAGCGTATTGAGTCTGGCAAACTTGAGCAAGTGCCTGCCTATTTTCATTTGTCTGCATCCTGGGCTTTGGTACATGGTGCTTTGGCGCTGCATGACTCGGGCTTCTTCAAGCAGTATATTGAAGATCGAGAAGCATTTTTTGAGTTTCTCATGCAAATTGGCATGCGCATGGGGAATCGTGGTCAAACGGGTTTTTCTCCATCAAAGGCCAAGCTAACGACTAAAAACAGTCCCCCTAAGTCCGATCCCCACCCTGAGCTAAAGTCGTAAGCTTTATGCTCGTTGACTTAGTACGCCATGCTCAACAACTGCCAAACTACGAATTAGCCAGTTGGAAGCCCGAATTTAAAGGTGATATGGAGCTGCAAATATTGGCCAATGGCACTTGGATGCATGAAGGCCAGGCCATAACAAAAAGCAAAATCATGCAATTGTTTAGCCGTCTATTGCAAAGACAAAGTAATGGCGACTATTGGCTTATTACGCCCCATGAAGCATTTCGTATTCAGGTACAAGACCTGCCTTTCACCCTAGTTTCAGCTGATTGTGTGCAAGGTGTATGGCAGCTAACGACCAACTGTGGAGATCTGGTGCAACTCGATCAACTCGACCAATTGCAGGTTTTTATCGATGCGCAAGGGCAGCCTCAGCCGCAATTATTAGTGCGACAAGGGTTATGGGGGCGTATTAGCCGCTCCGTGTTTTATCAATTGGCACTGGCTTGCGACAGTGTTGCTAGCGCAGAAGGTCAGCGTGCAATCCTAACTAGTGCTGGGCTCACCTATGACTTTGGTGAACTTTGATTTTGGCGCTATTTAATTTTATCAAGGATATTGATTATGGCAGTACATGAAGTTCATCATCCGTTAATAGCTCACAAGTTGGCCTTGTTGCGTAAAGCTGGGGTAAGTACCAAGCAATTTAGAGAACTGGCAAATGAAGTTGCAAGCTTGCTAACCTATGAAGCAAGTCGTGAACTATCGCTAGAAAATGTCACTATCGACGGTTGGCAGCGGCAACCTATCAAAGTGCAAATGCTAGCCGGTAAAAAATTGACTATTGTGCCAATTTTACGCGCTGGATTAGGCATGTTGGATGGTGTTATGCAGTTGGTACCCAATGCCAAAATAAGCGTAGTGGGTTTGTATCGCGACGAAGAGACGCTGGAACCCGTAGCCTATTTTGACAAAATAATTGCCGATGTGGATCAGCGCACGGCGTTGATCATTGATCCTATGTTAGCCACTGGTGGCACATTGTTGGCCACCATTGATTTGCTTAAGCAAAAGGGTTGTAAGAAGATTATGGGTTTGTTTTTGGTAGCCTCGCCAGAAGGTTTGGAAAGGGTAGTGGCAAGCCATCCAGATATTGATCTATATATTGCCGCCATTGACGATTGCCTTAATGAGCAAGGTTATATCATCCCTGGCTTGGGCGATGCTGGTGATAAAATATTTGGCACTAAATAGTCAGTTTATTGCGCTGCCTTGTGTCGATATATCGGCATGCTCGGCTAATAAAGCCTCAAGTAGAGGCCTGTAATAGTCAAAAGCAGGGTGCTCTTTAGTGGGGTCTTTGGCCTCTTCATCCCAAATACGTAGGTCAACACAAGCGTGAAAATGCGCTTGTTGCTCAAAGGCATCCACTTCCTCAGGCTTCATCAAGCCCCCTTGCAGCTTTAAATTAGCCGTAGACGCGTCTGACAAACGCACCAGGTAGCTGGTCTGTACAGTGCACAAGTAACGCTTGGCCATCACATGTTGGCGAATGGGTTCGACTACGGCGGCAGGGAAATAAGGTGCGAGTAAATTGGCTCCAGCTTGTTGGTGCAAATTGTCTTGGCCCTGATCTAAGGACGACATTTGAAGATCATTGGCATAGTGGCCAATGTCGTGTAGCAAAGCAGCGGCAATCATGCTGTCAGAGGCTCCGGCTTGTTCTGCACCTTGAGCGGTTTGCAGCATGTGTTGTGCCACCGATACCTTTTCACCCAGATAGGACTCAGATCCACGGTGGATAAAGATATCTTCAATATAGTCGATAATGTTGCTGGCGTTAATCTGCTGGCGGTCGAATTGGCTCATCATGTTTTCCCCAAACTATAAAGGCATAGCTTATAGTTTAGTTACAGTAGCTCCAATTGCAATAGTTTAGCTAGGGTTTGTGTAAATAACGGCTGAGCCTAAACTCAGGCTCAACCGTTATGCAGCTAGCTATTACATATTGGGGTAGTTAGGTCCGCCTGCGCCTTCAGGTACAACCCAAGTGATGTTCTGGCTAGGGTCTTTAATGTCACAAGTTTTACAGTGCACACAGTTTTGGCCATTGATCTGAAATTTTTTGCTGCCATCTTCGGCTTCAATGATTTCATATACTCCAGCAGGGCAGTACCTTTGAGCAGGCTCATCCCACTTACTTAAGTTGATGCCTAGGGGTAGGCTGTCGTCTTTTAGCGTTAAGTGACAAGGTTGGTCTTCTTCGTGGTTAGTGCCGGATATAAACACCGAAGACAATTTATCAAAGCTGATGACGCCATCAGGTTTAGGGTAGTCAATTTTGGGCATGTCTGCAGCGGGTTTAAGCTGGGCATAGTCTGGGGTATTGTCTTTTAAGCTAACTGGCAGCTTGCCGCCAAAAATATTCTGGTCGATCCAGTTAAAAGTACCGCCTAGCCACAAACCGAACTTGTGCATGGCTGCGCCAAAGTTACGGGCTTTGTAGAGTTCCTCTTGCAGCCAAGATTGCTTGAAGTTTTCACCATAGGCAGTAAGGTCTTGTTTGCCTTGGTCGCCATTGCTAATGGCGTCAAACAAAGTCTGAGCTGCTAGCATGCCAGACTTCATGGCCGTGTGGCTGCCCTTTATCTTGGCAAAGTTCATGGTGCCAGCATCACAGCCAATGATGAGTGCGCCAGGAAGGCTCATTTTTGGCAGGGCAAATAAGCCACCTTTTTCAACTGCACGAGCACCATAAGAAACGCGACTGCCGCCTTCTAGGTGTTGCTTTAATACAGGGTGGTGCTTCAAGCGCTGGAATTCATCAAATGGGCTTAGATGTGGGTTGTCGTAGCTCAAATCTATGATCAAGCCAACAGTAACCTGGTTGTTGTCACCATGATAAAGGAAAAAACCACCATTGGCGCCCTTAGTGAGAGGCCAGCCGGAGCCGTGCAACACTAAGCCTGGTTGATGTTTAGCAGGGTCAATATCCCAAAGTTCTTTAATACCAATGCCATAATGCTGGCTTGTGGTGCCTGCATCTAAAGCAAATTGTTCAATCAATTGCTTGCCCAAATGGCCGCGACAACCTTCGGCAAATACTGTGTACTTTGCATGTAACTCCATGCCTTGCATGTAGCCGTCTTTTTGCTCGCCGCTGGCACTAACGCCCATGTCGCCAGTAGCAATGCCTTTAACGCTGCCATCTTCGTGGAACAAAACT